>Ga0070682_100000022_pt1 | contig 209117 bp, 171 predicted proteins | sample KBSC63LmetaG_FD_64668 | JGI IMG/M metagenome (GOLD analysis project Ga0070682, IMG submission 64668) | Corn rhizosphere microbial communities from Kellogg Biological Station, Michigan, USA - KBS C6-3L metaG | ecosystem: Host-associated > Plants > Roots > Rhizosphere | place: USA: Michigan...
CAGACCGGCGCGCACGGCACGGCGACCTTCACGACCGCGAGCACGCTCCCGGCCGGAGTCACGCTGTCGCCGGGCGGACTTCTCTCCGGTACTCCGACGCAGCCCGGCACGTTCCCGATCACTGTCACGGTGACCGATTCGAACGGCTGCACCGGCACGAGCGCGACCTTTACGCTGACCATCAACTGCCAGACCATCACGGTCACGAATCCGGTCAACACCGTCGGCACGGTGGCCTCGCCGTTCAGCGAGCAGTTCACGCAGAGCGGCGCGATCGGCGGCGCGACCTTCACCACCGCCAGCACGCTTCCGGCCGGACTCTCGCTCTCCGCGTCCGGCCTCCTCTCCGGCACGCCGTCGCAGTCGGGATCGTTCCCGATCGTCGTGACGGTTACTGACGGTAACGGCTGCACCGGCACCGGCGCGACCTACACGCTGGTGATCAACTGCAACGTCATCACCGTCACCAATCCGGCCACGACGACCGGCACGGCCGGCACGTTGTTCAGCCAGACCTTCACGCAGACCGGCGGCACCGGCACGATCACCTGGTCCGAGACCGGCGCGCTGCCGGCCGGCATCACGCTCAACACCTCGAGCGGCCTCCTCTCCGGCACGACCACGCAGGTCGGCTCGTTCCCGATCACGGTCACGGCCACCGACCAGAACGGCTGCGCCGGTACCGGCGCGACGTACACGCTGGTCATCGGCTGCCAGACGATCAACATCACCAACCCGGCGCAGACCAGCGTCCAGGCCGGCGTGGCCCTCAACGTCACGTTCACCGCCACCGGCATCCTCGGGACGCCGGCGTGGAGCGAGACCGGCGCGCTGCCGACCGGCATCACGCTCAACAGCGCTTCGGGCGTTCTCTCCGGTACGACCAACCAGGTCGGCTCGTTCCCGATCACGGTCACGGTGACCGACACGAACGGCTGCTTCGGCACGTCGTCGTACACGCTGACCGTCACCTGTCCGACGATCACCGTCACCCGCACCGGCGGCGGCTCGTTCCCGGCCGGCACGTTCAACACCGCCTACGCCGGCCAGAGCGTCGTCGCAGCGGGCGGCTCCGGCTCGTACACCTACGCTGTTACCAGCGGCGCGCTGCCGACCGGCCTCACCCTCTCGGCGGCTGGCGCGATCAGCGGCACGCCGACCGCCACCGGTACCTTCACCTTCGTCGTGACGGCCACCGATACGGCCAGCAGCTGCACCGGCGCATCGGCGACGCTCTCCATCGCCATCGCTCCGGCGGTCATCGGCGATTCGTACAGCAACCTGGTGAACAACACGCAGGCCGTCATCACGGGCGGCACCACGACGTCACCCACGACCCCGTTCGTCGGGCTCACCGGCTCGATCATCGCCAACGATCTTCCGAGCGGCGGCGTCGCGGCCGTGGCAACGACGGTCGCCACCACCCAGGGCGGCAGCGTCACGATCGCGGCCGACGGTACGTTCATCTACACGCCGCCGGTCACCGCATCCGCCCTCGCCTCCGACACGTTCACGTACACGATCTCGAGCAACACTGGCGCGACCGGCACGCCAACGACGGCCAGCGGCACGGTCACTCTCAACCTCGCGGGCCGCGTCTGGTACGTGAAGAACAACGTCGCGAACGGCAACGGCCAGTCGCAGTCGCCGTTCAACTCGACGAGCAACTTCACCAACGGCGCGCGCGCCACGCCCGACAAGCCGAGCGACATCATCTTCATCTACAACGGCGACGGCACCACGACGAACTACACCAGCGGCATCACGCTGCTGGCCAACGAGCAGCTCATCGGTGAAGGCGTGGCCCTGGTGGTCAACGCCAACACGCTCGTCGTCGCCGGCACGAAGCCGCAGATCACGAACACGACCGCGGCCAGCGACGCCGTCACGCTCAACGACGGCAATACGGTCAAGGGTCTCAACATCACCGGCGCGACGCGCGACGGTATCTCCGGAACGACGCATGCCGGCTTCACCGCCGACACGCTGACCGTTCAGAACAACACGAACGTCGGCATCGACCTGATCACCATGACCGGCACGGTGACGATCACCAACTCCACGATCTCCACCGTGGGCAACCAGGCCCTGACCGTGAACAACGGCACGGCCGCGGTGACCGTCGACAACACCAACACCATCAACGGCGGAACCGGCACGGCAGTCAGCGTGATCAACCGTCCGGTTGCGGCGGGCGCGATCGCCATCGGCGCCACGCTCAGCGCGGGCCGCATCCAGCTCCTGACCAACCTCTCCGGCACGATCTCCTTCACCGGCTCGCAGACCCTTGCGACTACGACGAACAACGCGATCACGATGACCACAAACGCCGGCGCGACGATCAACTTCAGCGGCACGCTGAATGTCACGACGACCACCGGCACTCCGATGATCGCCTCCGGCGGCGGCACGCTGAACGTCAGCGGCACGGCCAACCTCACGGCCGGCGCGGCGGCGAACGGCCTGTCGCTGAACGGCATGACCGTCGGCGGCACCGGCGTGGCCTTCAACAGCATCAACACCACCGGCGCCACGACGGCCATCGCCCTGACCAACGTCACCGGCACGGTCTCGGTCAACGGCGGCACGCTCTCAGCCGGTACGACCGGCGTCTCGCTGCAGGGATCATCGACGAACCTTTCGCTGGCCAACGTCACCATCACCGGTCCGACGACCGGTATCACGAACACCACGAACTTCGGCACGCTGACCATCGGCGCATCGGTCAACGTCTCCGCGGCCACGGCCCTCAACCTCACCACCGGCGCCATCACCGGCACGTTCGCCAACGTCACCTCGACCGGCGGTACGAACGGCGTCAACCTCACGGCCGTCACCGGAACGTGGGGCGCGACGGCAGGCTCGCTCGCCGGTGCGACCGGCGCGACGTTCAACGTCAGCGGCGGCAGCGGCGGCACCATCACCTGGGGCGGCACCATCGCGCAAGCCAACGGCGCGACCGCGGTCACGATCGCCGGCAGCAACTCCAACACGATCAACTTCAACGGCAACGTCACTCCGAGCGGCACCAGCACCGGTATCTCGATCGGCGCCAGCAGCGGTACCTACAACTTCAACGGTGCGACGAACGCCATCAGCGGCAGCGGCGGCGGCGTGACCATCACCAGCGCGACCGGTAACGTTACGTTCAGCGCCGGCACGAGCATCACCACCACCGGCACGCCATCCTTCTCGGTCGTCACTTCGTCGGCCAACATCACCTACAGCGGCACCATCTCGCAGATCACCCAGAGCAACAAAGTGCTCAACATCGCCACCTACAGCACCGGTACGCTGACGATGAACGGCACCTCGATCAACGGCACCGTCGCCGCTCCGGGCGGCGTGACCGCCACGCTGAGCAATATCACCGGCACGCTGATCATCAACAACCTCACGGTGTCGTCGAACAACAACGGCTTCGTCGGCACGCTCCTCGACATCTCCGGCGTGAATACCGGCGGGTCGATGACGTTCAACCACCTGACGCTGTCGGCGAACGGCAATGGCCACACCGGCAAGGGCATCGTGGCGGTCGGTAACGGCACGCTCACCATCACCGCCACCGGCGGCGCGAGCAGCATCGACGCCGGCAGCACCGCGCTCGATCTCACCGGCCAGACCCTCGGCGCCAGCGCCCTGGCCACGGTCAATTCGTCCGGCGGCGTGAACGGCATCAAGCTGACCAACGTCAACGGCGGCGCGCTGACCATCACCGGCGGCACGATCGCCGGCAACACCGGCACCGCCTTCCTCGTGAGCGGCGGCACGCTGAGCCTCAGCTACGGCGGCACGATCACGCAGAACACCGCCGCGCAGAAGGCAGTCGATATCTCCAGCAAGACCGCCGGCACGTTCACGCTCTCCGGCGCGATCGGCAGCACCGGCGGCGCGGGCGTCTCACTCACCACCAACACCGGCGCGACGATCAACATCTCCGGCGGCATGACCCTCAGCACCGGTGGCCTGGCGGCCTTCACGGCGACCGGCGGCGGCACGATCAACGTCACCGGCACGAATAACGTCACCACCACCAGCGGCGCCGGCGTCACGTACAACGGCGTGACCGGCACCTCGACCGAGACGTTCAACAACGTCACCTCGACCACCGGCGGAGCGGTCTCCATCACCAGCACGGGCGCCACCGACTTCACGTTCAACGACGTGACGTCGACGACCGGCACCGCGGTGGCCGTCACCACTTCGACCGGCGACTTCATCTTCCACGCCATCAACGCCAACGGCGCGGTCGATGGAATCAACGTCGCCAGCGCCACCGGCACGTTCACGGTCAATGGCACCTCGAACACGGCCGGCACTGGCGGCACGGTCCAGAACTGCACGCACAACGGCGCGAAGTTCGTCTCCTCCAACAACATCACGCTGAAGAACATGAACTTCACCGGCGACGCCACGGCCCAGACGGTGGCCGGCAGCGCCGCGACCTGCGGCGGAGACCTGGTCGGCACGAACAACCTGGCGTGCGTGGCGGGCGTCTACATCCAGACCGCGACCGGCGTGACGCTCGACAACCTCTCGGTCACCAACTCCGGTCAGATGGGCATCAACGGCAACAACCTCACGACCTTCACGCTCACCAACTCGAACATCAACAACAACGGCAACGAGGCGGCGGAGAACGGTCTGACGATTCAGAACGCGTTCGGCACGACGACCATCACCGACACCAACTTCAAGGACAACGCCTCGCGCGGCATGTACATCGAGCACCTCTCCGGCAGCAACGCGCTGAACATCACGCGCTCCGCGCTGGCCACGATGATCGTCGGCAACAGCGCGCACTACGGTGCGGTGACGAACTCCTCGCAGGGCGCGCTGATCGGTCTCGACGGCACGGCGGCAGTGACACTGCACGTCGACGGCGTGACGTTCCAGAACAACTTCGGAAACGGCATCCAGGCCAATCCGCAGGCCAGCAGCTCGCTCACCGGCTTCATCCAGAACTGCAAGTTCAACGTCAACAACGCCGGCATCGCCATGACCGCGCTCAACTCCGGAACCATCGGGACGAGCACCGCGGCTCCGTTCCTGATCTTCAACAACCAGGGGACCACGGCGGGCAACGGCATCACCGGAAACCAGCTGCAGGGCATCTTCGTCAGCAACGGCACGCCGGCCACCGGCAGCATCTTCGTCAAGATCGACAGCAACGGCGTCGGCGCGGCAGCGGGTGCTTCGGCCTGCGACCTTGCCTATCCGGGTACGCCGATCACCAACTGCGACGCCATCACGCTCCGCCGCTTCGGCACCGGCTCGTTCACCGCCACGGTCAGCAACAACACTCTCAAGAGCTTCGGCGGCGCCGGGATCGATCTCAATCTCGACAAGACGGGCACGATGGCGGTCAAGCTCTCAGGCAACAACATCTCGAATCCGTACAACGATCCGGGAGTCACCTCGCCGAACGCCATCCTGTCGAACATCGGACCGTCGGCGGGTGGCACGATCTGCCTCGACATCAGCGGCAACACCATCTCCGGCGGCGACGCCACGCTGGGATGGGACTGGAACGGCAGCGGCGCTGCGATCTACACCCGCATCCGCAACGGCGGTACTGAGAACATCCCGGGATACGCCGGCGGTGACGTGGCGGCCAGCGTTCAGACATTCATCGCCGGCGCGAACACGATGACCGCACCGCCGGCCGGCACGAAGGTGCTCGCCGATACGGCGACAGGAACGTTTGCCAACGGAATCGGCGCCTGCTCGGTGCCGTAATGGGGCTCGACAGGAGGACGAAAGGAGTTCATCCTATATAGACAATCGGTCGCGGGGCAGGCCCGCAAAAAAATCAATCGAGAGAGAAAGAAGGAGGTATCGGCATGGGTACGCCATTTATGGCCGAAATGCGCTGGGTCAGCTTCAACTTCGCCCCGAAGGGGTGGGCACAGTGCAACGGCCAGTTCCTGCCAATCAATCAGAACCAGGCTCTGTTTTCGCTCCTGGGAACCACCTATGGTGGCAATGGTCAGACGACCTTCGCTCTTCCTGACTGCCGGAGCCGCGTGTCGGTCGGCCAGGGACCGCAGAACACCCTCGGCCAGGCGGGTGGTCAGGAGTTCCACACCATCACCATGAGTGAAATGCCCGCGCACAACCACTTCGCCAACGCCTCCACGCAGACCGCGAATTCTGCCTTCATCCAGACCGCCTCGCCGGCCTCGCAGAATCTTCCCGCCGCGGTCGGCGCCGCGCCGTACAGCGGCGCGACGAATCTGACCACGCTGAACCCGGCGTCGATCTCGAATGTCGGTGGAAGCCAGCCGCACGAGAACCGGCAGCCGTTCCTGGTGTTGCTTCAGATCATCGCGCTGCAGGGCACTTTCCCGAGTCAGAATTAGGAGAAGCGAATGAGCTCACCATACATTGGCGAAATCAGACTATTCGGCGGAAGTTTCGCTCCGGCCGGCTGGGCGATGTGCCAGGGGCAGTTGATGCCCATCTCCCAGAACGACACGCTCTTCAATCTCATCGGCACGACTTATGGCGGCGACGGCCAGGAAACGTTCGCCATCCCGAACCTGTCCGGACGCGTCCCCGTCCACCAGGGCCAGGGACCCGGCATTTCCCAGAACTACCAGATCGGCGAGTCGGCCGGTGTGGAGAGCGTGACCCTGACGGCCCAGCAGATTCCGGTTCACAACCACGCGGTGCTCGTCAGCCAGGACGTCGGCACGGCGACCAGCCCGGCCGGTCAGGTTTACGCGCAGAACACCCAGATCCTGCTCTACACGCAGGACACGGCGTCGAAGTTCTTCAACCCGTCGATGATTCAGCCGCAGGGCGGGAGCCAGCCGCATGAAAACATGCAGCCGTTCCTGGTCATCACGTACATCCTGTCGCTGTTCGGCATTTTCCCGTCGCAGACTTAGTAGAAGGAGGAAGCCAACCAATGTCATCGCCATTTGTCGCGGAAATCAAATTCTGGGCAGGCAACTTTGCTCCCACCGGATACGCACTCTGCTTCGGTCAGTTGCTGCCGATCTCTCAGAACACGGCGCTCTTCTCGCTGCTCGGTACCTTTTACGGCGGCGACGGCAAGTCGACCTTCGCTCTTCCCGATCTGCAGGACAACGTTGCGCTCGGACAGGGGCAGAGCACGACCGGAACCGAGTATTTCCTCGGTGAAGAATCCGGCACGTCCGCCGTCACGCTCCTCATCACCGAGATCCCAGTTCACACCCACAACTGGGGCGGCAGCTTCAATGTCGGCGACCTCAACCTCGGCGATCCGAACTCCGTGATCACCCATACGCAGCCGGGCCTGGCCTTTCAGACCGACACCACGACGAACCTGCAGCTCATGCACCCGCAGACGCTGAGCGTTTCGGGCAGCAGCTTCCCCCACAACAACATGATGCCGTTCATCACCCTGAACGCCATCATCGCGTTGCAGGGCGTCTTCCCCCCGCGCAGCTGACATTCCTCGTGGCGGCGGCGCCAATTCGTTGCCGCCGCCACGTCGCACTGTTATCATTTCGTTCCGGTCCCCCGTAACTCAGGCAGCAAGCCCCGGTACGTCGATCCCGCTCACGTGCTCTGGGTGTTTCGCGAGAGAGGAGAACCCCCATGTCCAATACTGATGGCGGCACGAAATCGCGTTTTCAGATGGCCCGGCGCGATTTCCTTGTGATGAGCTCCGCGGCCGCACTCGGCGTCGCCGCTTCCGGCTTCGGCTCCGAAGTGAAACGCGGCTTGATCTCCGACACGGCGCGGCCGTTCGTCGTCGGCTACATCGACGAGGTGCTCACCAGCTCGTCGACCGGCGTGCATCGCGTGACCGGCGCCGAGCAGCTCGGCTCCGGACATTACGACTTTCACAATGACCTTGCGCGCGTGACGGTGCACGGCTTCTGGGCTGATGAGGCTCCGCAGTCGGTGGCCATCGCGGCGTACTTCAAGCACGACGGCAACGAGCTGCCGTTCCTGGCCTGGAACCACGTGCAGCAGGGCCGCTTCGCGGCGCGCGCTCCGCGTTCTTCGTTCCGCGTTCCGGTGCGCGCCGACGGCTCGCTCCTGCTCGGATTCGATTCGCACGCGCCTCATCGCGCGCCGCGCTCGGAGATGAGCCGGCGGCTGGCCGACATTCGCGCGCAGCTCAGCGCTCCGAAGATCGATCCGCTCGTCGCCGCCGCATCGAACAAGGACGCGACCGAGCGCTGCACACTCGGCCGCACCGGCGTGAAGCTGCGCCGCGGCACGTACGTCGTTGCCTTCCTCGACAAGAGCCCGAGCTGGTCATCGCTTCGGCTCGCACTCGGCGAAACGCCGCTCGGCGGACAGACCGCATCGCCGCTCAAGCACGGCTCCTCGCCGGTATCATTCGACTATCTGCTCTTCTCCATCGATCACGCCTGATCTTCCCTTTGGCGGCCGTGGCGCTCGCGCCGCGGCCGCCGTTCCCGGAACCGCCTTGCACATCTCCCGTCTCGCACTGCTCCGCCTCAACGCTCCGCTCCTCTTCGCGCTCGCGGCTCCGCTCCTCCTCGCGCAACCGGCTCCTCCGCGACGCCAGATCGTCGTCGACAACGGGTCGCAGACCGCGCAATACACCACACTCGCCGCCGCGCAGGATGCGAGCGCGCCGGGCGACATCATCGTCGTCGCGGCATCGCAAACGCCGTACAGCGGCGGCATCGTGCTGAAGGAAGGGCAGGAGCTGCGCGGGGCGGAAGGGGCGAGCGTCGACTCGATCACCATCGCGAAGGACGTCGTCATCACCGGGATCGCGGCTGGCTCCATCAGCGGTACGCCCGACGGGCACCTGCGCATCTCGAGCGTCAAGATCAGGAACGTGAAGCTGGCTGGAGGCGCCGGCGAGATCGTTCTCGACAAGTTCGTCATCGATGCTGCCAGCGTGAATGACGCCATCGTGATCCAGCGCGTGACCGGTTCCGTCACGCTTTCCGGCGGCACGATCCGCAACACCGCGGGACACGCCATCGACATCGACGGCGCGGAGAACGTGACGATCCGCGACACGAGTCTGATCGACGACGCGGGCCGCAACGGCGTCAGCGCCGGCACCTGCGCCGGCAACGTGCGGCTCGCTCAGATTACGCTCTGCAACGCGCCGCTTTTCCTGCAAAATGCGACGAACGTGACGCTGGAGAAAGTCGTGGTCAGCGGGAGCGCGCAACTCGGCATCGGCGCGGAAAACGTCAACGGTCTGCGCATGACGGACGTCGAGGTGAAGAACGCCGGAAACGAGCCGGACGAGAGCGGCGTCGTTCTTCGCAACACCGGCGGCGACGTCGTGATCACCGGCTGCCGCTTCCACGACAGCGCAGGACGCGAGTTGCATATCGTGAACACGAAGACCGACGCGCACGTGGGCGTTGACCATTGCACGTTCGCGCATGGCGACTCGATGCTGGCGCAAGCGCTGATCGCCGAGGTTTCGGGCAATGCGAGTCTGACGCTCGACGTGACCGGCAGCACGATCAACGGCGGAGGCGGCAACGGCCTCCACGCCACGGCCACGGAGTCGGGGAAGCTCGTGCTGCACGTCGACTCATCGACGTTCGAGCGCGCGGCCGGCGCAATCCTCGCCGGCGTCAGCGGCACGGCGACGCTCGATTTCTCGATCACCGGCAACAAGATCCGCCACAGTGCGTTGAGCGCGATCAACGTCAGCTCGACCGGCACTGGCGACGTTCACGGCACGATCGTCCGCAACGAGATCAGCGGCGCGGATCGCGGCGCGTCGTGCGGCGGATGCGGCGGGATCGTTTTGATGAGCAGCCTGGGAGGGCGGATGAGCGCGTCCGCCGATTCGAACACGATCGCGCAACTCGAAGGCCCTGCAATCCGCGCCACGGCACTAGGCAAGAGCGACCTGCGCATCGCAATCAGCGGCAACACCATCCGCGAGCCGCTCCCGGCCGCCGACGCCGCGGCGATCCAGGTCCAGTCGGGCGGGACGAAGACCGACACGGCGGCCGTCTGCGCCGACGTTCACGACAACACGATCACCGGCACCTGGTCGCCGGAGACGGCGCCGGTCGTATTCTGGAACCGCTTTCCCGGCACCACGTTCAAAGTGGCCGGCTTCACCGGTGCGGGGAAGAGCGCTGCCGCCGTCGCCACGTACGCGGGCCGCAACAATCGGGGCGCGCGTGCCGAGGCGAAGCTCACGAACGATCCCGCGGGCAACGCGTTCGCCGGCGGCGATCGCTGCGTCACTCCCTGAAAAAGGACAGAAAGCATGCCGCCTGAATCGATCACCTTCCGTCCGATCACGAAAGACGACGAAAAGTTCCTGTTGGGCGTCTACTGCTCGACGCGCGCGGCCGAGTTGCAGTTCGTGCCGTGGACGGATGAGGAGAAAGTCGCCTTTCTCACGATGCAGTTCCAGGCGCAGGCCGGGCACTACGAGCGGGTCTACGAGAAGGCCGACTTCCTGATCATCATGCGCCACGGCGTCGACATCGGCCGGCTCTACATCGACCGCATGCCGAACGAGATTCATCTGATCGACATCGCGCTGCTCCCCGAGTTCCGTGGCGGCGGCATCGGCGGCGCGCTGATGAAGGAAGTCCTGGAGGAGGGGAGGACGTCGGGACGGAAGGTCACGATCTACGTCGAGAATTTCAATCCGGCGCGCCACCTCTACGACCGCCTCGGCTTCCGGCATGTCGACGACAACGGCGTTTATCACCTGATGGAGTGGCGGGCCGATGCTCCCGCCGAAACTCCCGCGAAATGAGGTCAAACGATGCCTACAGCAACTGATTTCGAGCTCCTGAAAACACTGACGCACGAGCAGGCGGCGCAGTACGTCGGCCAGACCTTTCGCCTGATGCACAAGGGCGAGTCGGTCGCCGAGCTCAAGCTCGTGGCCTGCGAGCTGCTGATGCCGAACCGCCCCCGCTCCTCGCGGATGCATCGCGATCCGTTCTCGATCTACTTCACCGGTCCGGCCGAGCCGTTCCTCCCGCAGGGGATGCAGGACCTCGAATGCGACGCGGTCAAATTCGCCGGAATCTTCCTCGTGCCGATCTCGAAGAAAGAGGACGGGACGTACGAGTACGAAGCAGTCTTCACCTGATCGCGCTACGATTCGGCGCATGGCAGCCGAGCCGATTCCGCCTCCGACCCCACAGGACATCAACTCCGATCTCGGCTTCGGATCGGTCGTCGCGCGCGACGCGCGGCACCGGCTGCTGAATCGCGACGGCACGTTCAACGTCCGCCGCGAGGGGCTGCCGTTCTTCGCCTCGCTGTCGATCTACCACTATCTGCTCACCATCTCGTGGCCGAAGTTCCTCGCCTACGTCGGAGTGGGGTTTGTCGCGGAGAACGCCCTCTTCGGCGTCATCTATCTTCTCTGCGGTCCCGACGCGTTGACGGGGATGAATCCGCACGAAAGATTGATCGGCCATGCCGCGACCGCCTTCTTTTTCAGCGTGCACACACTGGCCACGATCGGCTACGGCACCATCGCGCCGCATAACCTCCCCGCGAACATCGCCGTCTCCGTCGAGGCGCTGGTGGGGCTGCTCGGATTCGCCATCGTCGCCGGTCTCGTCTACGCCCGATTTGCGCGGCCGCTGGCGCAGATCCTGTTCAGCAACAGCGCGATCATCGCGCCGTACAACGACATCACGGCGTTCATGTTCCGCGTCGTCAACCGGAAGTCGAACGAGATCGTGGAGCTGGGCGCGAAGCTGATCCTCGCGCGGCGGAAGGCAGAGAGCCGGAACGGGGAGCGGGAGTTCATCGCCCTGAAGCTCGAGCGCGAGCGCGTATCGTTCTTCCCGCTGTCGTGGACGATCGTGCATCCGATCGATGACGGGAGTCCGCTCCACGGCATGACGCCCGAAGAGATGCTCGCCTGCGACACCGAGTTCCTGATCCTCCTCAACGGCTTCGACGAGACCTTCTCGCAGAACGTTCACACCCGCTCGTCGTATCGCGGTGACGAGGTCGTCTGGGGGGCGAAGTTCCGAAGCATGTTCAATCCCGCCGAGGAAGATGGAACATTGAGCGTGGACGTGCGGAAACTGCACGAATTCGACCGCATCGCGCTGAAGACGTGACCCCCGTCACATTCGCGTGTAAACGCGGCAGCACACTGGGTAGTCAAAGCCCCGGAGGACACGCATGCGCCGCTTGTTGCTTCTCGTCGCGCCGCTGTTGCTGTTGAACGCTGGAAAGCCGGAGTTCACCTGCCGGATTCCACTCCAGCTCGTTTCTCCACGCGATCAGCAGAAGGTCATCTACCACAGCGTTTCCGTCGCCGCGGAGGCGGTCGCTCCGAGCGGCAGACGCCGGGCCCTCGATCCTCCCGCGAGCGGCCACGGGCCGCAACTGCCGGTCGTGAACTTCGTCGACACCGACGTCTTCGCGAAGATGACGACCGACGGAATTCTGCCGACGACGCTTTCCGGCGATGAGGAGTTCCTCCGCCGCATCACGCTCGATCTGACCGGCCAGATTCCCGACTCCGCCGCCGTCACCGCCTTCGTCGCCGACACCACGCCTGACAAGCGGACGAAGAAGATCGACGAGCTGCTGGCGTCGGACGCCTTCGTCGATCGCTGGACGATGTGGTTCGGCGATCTCGTGCAGAACGTGCAGGTGGCGTCGAACTCGCGCGAGTATTACGTCGGCCGCAACGCCTACTACTCCTGGATCAAGACGGCGATCAAGAACGGCGAGCCGTACGACCAGATGGTGCGCGAGGCGCTCTCCGGCAAGGGCGACAGCTTCGCGCTCGGCACGCCGAACTACTACGTTCGCCAGCTGCAGCCGAACGGACCGCTGCAGGACACGCTCGACAATCTCGCCACGCACTCCGGCGAGCGTTTCCTCGGCATGCCGCTGCTCTGCGTCTCCTGCCACAACGGCTTCAATCATCTCGAATCGGTGAATACCTATCTCGCGTCGAAGAAGCGCGCGGATCTCTGGTCGATGTCGGCGTTCTTCGCCCACACCCGCGCGCAGCCGATGTCGGGCGATCCGAACAATCCGAACATCCGGAAGTTCATGGTCGACGACACGGCGCCGACCGGCACGTATCAGCTCAACACGACCTCCGGCAACAAGGTCGCGCGCTGCTCGCTCGATCCCCAGACGCTGAAATGCATCCAGCCGACCGGCGTCGCCAGCCCCGCCTTCATCCTCACCGGCGAGACGCCGCGGCCGGGCGAGCCGCTGCGCGATGCGTACGGCCGCATGCTCACGGCGCACGAGCAGTTCGCGCGCGCCGCGGTCAACTACCTCTGGCAGGAGATGTTCGGCCTGGCGATCATCGAGCCGGCGAACAACATCGATCTGAACAAGCTCGACACGCAGGCGTCGAATGCGAAGCTGCTCGAGGATCTGAAGCAGTCGTTCATCAGCAGCGGCTACAACTTCCGCGGCCTGCTCCGGACGATCGCCGTTTCGAGCACCTATCAACTCTCCTCGGTCTACACACCGGGCGGATGGAACGAAGCGTGGACGCCGTACAACGCGCGCCACTATCCGCATCGCCTGAGTGCCGAAGAGTTGCTCGATGCGCTGGGGAAGGCGACCAGCGTGCCGCCGTCGTTCAACGTGCAGGGCATCGGCACGGTGACGAAGGCCATCGCGTTGCCCGACACCACCGAGGCGGCACGCAATTCGTTCGGGCGGCTGCTCGATGAATTCGGACGCGGCAACCGCGACGACGTCATGCGCAGCAACGACAGCTCGATCTCGCAGGCGCTCTCGCTGATGAACGACACCATCGTCACGACGCGCGTCAAGAAGGCCACCGCCAATTCGACGGTGAGCAAGGTCCTGGCATCGACCACCGATCCCGGCTCCATCGCCGATCAGCTCTACCTCGCCACGCTGTCACGCAAGCCGACGGCCACCGAGCGGCAGACCGCGATCAACTATCTCAAGAGCGGCACACTGCAGCAGAAGACCGAAGACCTGCAGTTCGCGCTGCTCAACAGTCTCGAGTTCCTGTTCGATTGAGGCCCGCCATGAAAAAGAACAAGCACGAATGTCCCGACTGCCACCGCGGCACCGGCCTCGCTCTCGGATCGGGATTCAGCCGCCGCCGTTTCATGCAGGTCGCCGGCACCGGTCTCGTCGCGTCGTGGTTCGCGGACGTCGTCGATCCGAAGCTCCTCTTCGCGCGCACGATCGCGCCGAACGTCTCGCTCCGCTCCACGGCGAAGAGCTGCATCTTCATCTTCCTGCCCGGCGCGCCGAGCCAGATCGACACGTGGGATCTGAAGGAAGGCTCCTGGACGCCGACCGATTTCGCGCCGACCACCTACCTCGGCGGCAACCTCCGCTTCCCGCAGGCGCTGATGCCGAGCACCGCGACTCATCTCGATGATCTCGTGATCGTGCGCAGCGGACTGGCGTGGGCTGCGGTGCACACGCTCGGTCAGGCGTGGGCGCAGATCGCGCGCAATCCGGGCGGCGCCACCGGCGCCATCGCGCCGCACATCGGCGCCGTGGTGTCGATCGAATCGCAGGCCAATCGCGCGGTGTCGGACGTATTGCCCGGCTTCATCGCGCTCAACTCCGGCTCGATCCCCGGCTCCGGATACCTCGCCGCGAAGTACGCGCCGTTCGGCGTGACGACGGCGGCGACCGGACTGCCGACGATCTCGCATCCCGACGGCGCGGCGCGCTTCACCGATCGCTGGAACCTGATTCACTCGCTCGATCAGAACCGCACGACAGGCGCGCTCGGCAAGCCGTCGCTCGACATGAACGACTTCTACGATCAGTCGAAGGCGTTGATGGATGCGCCGGGGATCAACAATCTCTTCAGCTTCTCGACCGACGATCACGCGAAGTACGGCAGCTCGACGTTCGGCGACTCGCTGATCGTGGCCCGCAATCTCGTCGGCGCCCGCCGCGGCACGCGATTCGTGCAGGCGACGTTGAACGGCTGGGATCACCACAGCGGCATCTACGACAAGCCGGGCAACGGCGTGAACTCGCTCTACACGCAGTGCGCGATGTTCGACCCGGCCTTCGGCGCGCTCCTCGGCGATCTGAAAACGACGCCCGGCTCGGTCGCCGGCAAGACGCTGCTCGACGAGACGATGGTCGTCGTCGTCGCGGAGTTCGGACGGACCGTCGGCGTGCTGAACAACCAGGCCGGCCGCGATCACTTCCTCCGCATCTCGTACGTCTTCGCCGGCGGCGGCATCCGCGGCGGACGCGTCCTCGGCGCCACGAACGCCGCCGGCGACCAGGTCTCCGACTACGGCTGGAGCGGCAACCGCGACGTCCGCCCCGAAGACGTGACGTCGACGGTGTACTCGGCCCTCGGCATCGACTACACGACCGTCCGCCACGACGACCCGCTCAACCGCGGATTCGAATACGTCCCGTTCGCGAAGGATGGGACGTATGGGCCGGTGGAGGAGCTCTGGTGAGGTTGTTGGGTTGTTGAGTTGTTAGGTTGTTGGGCGCTTACACTCAACAACCTAACAACCTTCAACAACCCAACAACCACAACCCGCGCTTTTTCTGCAATTTATCCCCACCTCCTCCCGTTCAGTGCTCGAATGTCTTTCAACACACTCGGGCTCACTGCCCAAACACTTCGTGCGGTCGCGGAGGCAGGCTATTTGACGCCGACGCCGATCCAGACCGCTGCCATTCCGCACATCCTGAACGGGCGAGACCTCATCGGTATCGCTCAGACCGGCACAGGGAAGACTGCCGCATTTGTCCTCCCGATCCTCGAGCAGCTGGCCCGCGCGCCGCACGTCAACGGACGCCGCGCGCCGCGCGCGCTCATCCTCGCCCCGACCCGCGAGCTCGCCGCGCAGATCGATGAAGCGGTCAGCGCGTTCGCCCGCCACCTCCCGCTCCGCAGCGCCATCATCTTCGGCGGCGTCGGCGAGCAGCCGCAGATCGAGGCTCTCCGCCGCGGCGCGGACATCGTCGTCGCCACCCCCGGCCGCCTGCTCGACCTGATGTCGGGAGGCCACGTCGACCTTCGCAGCATCACGCACGCCGTCCTCGATGAAGCCGACCGGATGCTCGACATGGGCTTCCTGCCGCAGATCCGCCGCGTCGTCCGCGCGCTGCCGCACAAGCGCCAGACGCTGCTCTTCTCCGCCACGTTGTCGAAAGAGATCGAGCAGATCACGGCCGAGTTTCAGCGCGATCCGTCGACGGTCGAGATCGGCCGCCGCGCCAATCCCGCCGAGGGCGTGAAGCAGTCGCTCTATCCCGTGCCGAAGTCGCGCAAGATCGATCTGCTCTTCGAGCTTCTTTCGCAGGACAACCTGGAGTCGGTGCTGATCTTCTCGCGCACGAAGCATGGCGCCGACAAGATCGCGCGCAAGTTGCAGAGCGGCGGCATCGTCACCGCCACGCTGCACTCCAATCGCTCACAGAGCCAGCGCACTTCGGCGCTGTCGGCGTTCAAGAACGGGCGCGCACGCGTGCTCGTCGCCACCGACATCGCGGCGCGCGGCATCGACGTCGAGGGGATCTCGCACGTCATCAACTTCGACTTCCCGCCGCAGCCCGAGGATTACGTGCATCGCATCGGACGAACCGGCCGCGCGCAGGCCATCGGCGATGCCATCAGCTTCGTGACGCCGGACGACGAGTCGTCGGTCAAGGCGCTGGAGAAGATGATGCGCAAGACGATCGAGCGCCGCACGCTCAAGCACTTCGATTACACCGATCGGCCCACTCCGGCCGGCTCGCGTCCCGTGCACCGCGGTCCCTCGTCGCGGCCCGCTCCGCAGCGCGCGAGCGCTTCGCGTCCGGCGTCGCGTCCGACTTCGCAGCGGTCCGCGGCTCCGCGTCCATCCGCCCAGCGTCCCGCCGCGCCGGCGACTCCTTCGGGACGTCCCGCCCGCCGCCGTCTGGCGAGATAGTTTTTTCGGGATGACGAGGCGCCGGAGACGTGTTCCCAACAGGAACATGATCCGACGCCTCGTCGTGATCCTCCTCATCCTCTGCACGCTCCCGCTCGCGGCGAAGAATCGCCTCGCCGGCGAGAAGAGCCCGTACCTCGTCGCGCACGCGAACAATCTCGTCGACTGGGCGCCGTGGGGCGCCGAGGCGTTCGCGCGGGCGAGGAAGGAAGACAAGCCGATCTTTCTCTCGATCGGCTACGCGAGCTGCCACTGGTGCCACGTGATGAGCCGCGAGTCGTTCGACAACGCGGAGATCGCGCAGCTCCTCAACAGTTACTTCGTTCCGGTGCTCGTCGATCGCCAGGAACATCCCGACGTCGACGCGACGTACCTCTCGTTCGTGCAGGCCACGACCGGCAGCGCCGGCTGGCCGGCGAACCTGATTCTCGGCCCCGATCTCCAGCCGCTCCTCGGCGCGTCGTACATGAAGCCCGAGGCGCTCAATCGCCTGCTCACCGTCGTCTCGAGCCGCTGGACGAAGGATCGGAAAGCGTTCCTCGCCTCGGCGTCGCTCGTCGGCAACATGATCGAGCAGCCGTCGCCCGCGAACGTTCAGGCGAAGGAAACGTTCGCCCGCGCGATCGATGAGCTGCAGCAATCGTTCGACGCGAAGAACGGCGGCTTCGGCTCCGAGCCGAAGTTCCCGCAGGCGTCGACGCTCGATTTCCTGCTCCGCAGCGGCAACGCTCCGGCGCGCGACATGGCGATAAAGACGCTGCGCGCGATGGCCGCCGGCTCGATCCACGATCAGATCGGCGGCGGTTTTCATCGCTACGCGACCGACGCCGCGTGGCGCGAGCCGCACTTCGAGAAGATGCTCTCCGATCAGGCGCTGCTGGCGATCGATTACCTCGAGGCGTGGCAGCAGACGCGCGAGCCGCTGTTCGAATCGGTCGCGCGCGACACGCTCGATTACATCCTCGAGCTGCGCCTGCCGGGCGGCGGCTTCGCGTCGGGTGCCGATGCCGACAGCCTCATTCCCGGTAAGAACGGTCCTGAGCTCGTCGAAGGGGTGTTCTACTTCTGGAGCCCCGAGCAGCTGGCGTTCCTCGGCAAGCGCGACGCCGACATCGCCGCATACTACTTCGGTATCGACAAGCCGGGGAGCCTGCCGTACACCGCGCATTCGGTCTCCTTCACCAGGCAGAAGTTCGGCGGCACGGAAGAGGAATTCAACGCGACGATGACGTCGATCCGCGCGCGGATGAAGGAGCAGCGCGGCAAGCGTCCGGAGCCGTTCTTCGACGCGAAGATCATCGCCGGCTGGAACGGCCTCGCGATCTCCGCACTCGCGCGCGGCGGCGCCGCATTCGGCGAGCCGCGCTACATCAAGGGCGCGACCGAGGCGGCGAAGGTCATCCGCACGAAGTTGTGGAACAAGAAACTCCTCCGCGTCGAAGGGATCGACGCGGTGTGCGAGGACTACGCGTACACGATCTCCGCGATGCTCGATCTCTTCGAAGCGACCGGCGACGTCGCGCTCCTCGAATTCGCGGTGACGTTGCAGACGAAGCAGGACGCGCTCTTCTGGAACGAGACCGCATTCAAATACGAAAACGGCGGCGCCGTGCCGAAGCTGCTCGCCGGTCTGGCGGTCGAATCGGAATCAGCGCTCCCGACCGCTAACTCCGTCACCGCCGCGAATCTCCTCCGCCTCGGCGAATTCACCGACTCCGCCGCGTGGCGCGATCGCCCGAGCACGATTTTCCACGGCTACGGCTCGCGTCTGCAGAACGCGCCGTCCGAAATGCCTGCGATGCTTGCGGCGATGACGATGATGGTTTCCGCGCCGCGGCAGATCGTCATCGCCGGCAACCCCGGCTCCGACGACACGCGCACGCTGATGCGCATCGCACACGAGCACTTCATACCGCTCCGGATCATCGTGCCGGCGTACGGCGGAACGTCGCAGCAGCGCCTCGCGGCGTACATGCCGATCGTCAAGGAAATGAAGCCGATCGACAAGAAAGCGACGGCGTACGCGTGCGAGCACTACGTGTGTAAACTCCCGACTTCAGACCCTGCACAACTGACGAAATCGCTGGAGACCCCATGAGAAAACGCTTCCTCGCGGCGGCGATGCTGTCCGCCGCTCCGCTGCTCGCGCAGACGTTCACCGATCCGTCGAAGGTCGGCGTCGACGTGACCGTCAACGCCATCGAGAAGCTCGAGAACCAGCGCGATCCGAAGTGCGACGCCACGGCGACGCGGCTCGAGAACTTCATGTACGGCACGCCGCTCTCGGTCGGCGCGCGCGAGAAGAAGGTCGAGCTGCAGAAGCGGCTCATCCTCGCCGTGTGGCAGGAAGCGTCGGACGAAGCGCGGGCGAAGAATCTCGAGCAGATCCCGGTCGACGTCGTGACGCCGATCATCCATCGCAACTTCGCGTATTCGTTCGATGACGCGAAGAACGCGCACGTGAAGCTCGGCGACGGCTCGGAGATCGTGCTCGAAGAACGCGATGCCCGGCAGTACGCGACGGTCGCATATGCGTTGCGCGCGATCCTCGCCACGCAGCAGGACGCGCTGATGACGCCTGACGTGAAGCTCATCCCGTTCGCGCCCGACGCCGTGCAGGCGATAAAGCAGATGGTCGACGTCTACACGCTCGCCACGCTCGACCTGAGCGACAAGGCGGCGCGCAAGGCGGGCGAGAAGGAGCTCACCGCTGCGAATGTCGAGACGCAGTGGAAGCGCATCGCGCCTGCAACCGCAGAGAAAAAAGAAACGCTGAAGGAAGTGTCGTCGGCGAAGGTTGAGCAGAAGCCGGGCGCGGTGCTGCGCAAGATCGTCGATCAGAAGCTCGTCTCGTTCGCCACGTACAACAGCAACGCCGATCCGCTCCTCTTCTCGAACATCCAGTCGTTCTACGCGCGCGTGCCGTGGGCGCCGGAGAAGGAGCAGGTCAAAGCGATCACGCAGAACGAGGCGCGCGTGGTGATGGACTTCATCGCCACGGTGCTCGAGCGTGCGCAAAAGAAGGCCATCGCCGAGGGCTCGCCGGTCGTGCGCGAGTCGCACATTCGGCAGGTCTACACCGAGCTGGCGCCGTACGACGTCAACATCTACGAAGACGTGATCTTCTTCTCGCATCTCCCGAAAGCGAAGCAGGTCTACATCGAGGCGTACGATGCCGACTCGCTGCGCGACAGCGGCCTGCACTGGCAGTGGATCAAGACGGTGGTCGACAGTCCGTCGTTCCCGCTGACGCTCGACGTCGATCCGTTTGCCGCGGAGCTGCTGGCCGAGGGCGATGCGCAGATCGCCGTGCTCACGTTCCGCATGGCGGGGCAGATCGCGAAGGAAAAGAAATCGCCGACGCTGCTGCCGGAGCACATCCTTCTGGCGCAGAAGCGGATCGCCGAGCGGTTCACCGAGCAGCTCAAGACACCGGCTCCGGCTGCGGCGACGGCGAAGCTGACGTCGAGCGGCGCCACGACGTCGCACAATGCAGGACGTTTCTTCGATGACATCACGGAAAAGAGCGGCATCGATTTCATGCATCGCTCGTCCGACTGGTTGAGCAGATTCCAGCGGATGTTTCTCTATTCGCTGAAGGGGACCGATGCCGTGAAGCCGGGCGGCAGCGAGCCGGCCGAGGACTTTCCGCCGACGTTTTCCGGCAGCGGAGTGGCGGCGGAAGACATCAACGGTGACGGCTTCCCCGACGTGCTGATCGTCGGCGGCGTCGGCAACAAGTTGTATCTGAACAACGGCGACGGGACGTTCAAGGATGTCACCGCGGCCGCGGGCATCAACTGGATCGGTCCCGACGGCAAGCCGGGCGAGCCGCGGCAGCCGCTGATCGTCGATCTCGACAACGATGGCCGCAAGGACATCGTCATCAGTTACGTCAACGCGCCGCATCGCGTGTATCGAAACAACGGCGACGGCACGTTCACCGACGTCACCGCCACCGCGAACCTCGGCGGCGACGGCCTGGTCGGCGGTCCGATCGTGGCCTTCGATTTCGATCGCGATGGTCTGCTCGATCTCTACGTCGGCTACTACGGCAACTACGTGAAGGGAGTGGGGCCGCACCTGGCGCGGGTCAATACCAACGGCACGCCGAACAAACTGTTCCGCAACACCGGCGGCTTCACGTTCAAGGAAGTGCCGAACAGCGGGACGGAGAACACCGGCTGGACGCAGGCGGCGGTCAGCGTCGACTTCGACAACGACGGCTGGCCCGATCTCGTCGTCGGCAACGACTTCGGCATCAACGCCTACTATCGCAACAAGGGCGACGGCACGTTCGAGGACGTCGCGTCCGAGCTCGGCACCGATCTCCCGTCATCATCGATGAACGTCGGCACCGCGGACCTGAACAAGGACGGCTATCCCGACTTCTACATCTCGAACATCGTGGCGATGGTGAAGGACGAGAAGTACGTGATGCCGACGGAAGAGACGAAGATGAAGCGCAAGGCCGAGAAGCTGGCCACGATGCGCGTGGTGCAGAACAACCAGCTCTTCGTCTCCAGCCCGCCCGCCGCGAGAGGCGTGCTGCCGCACTACGGAATCTCCGACACGGTCATCGATCCGATGGACACGTCGACCGGCTGGGCGTGGGACGCCGACTTCTTCGATTTCGACAACGACGGCGACGACGATCTCTACGTCGTCAACGGCCTGCACGAGTACTTCATCTACAGCTCACAGTTCAAGGTGCAGACGGCGCAGGGCGAAAAGGAGATGCAGTTCGCCGTGCACGAGAAGGAGCCGAACGTCTTCTACGTGAACGAGCACGGCCGCCTGCAGAACCGCTCCGCGGAGAGCGGCGCCGACTTCTCCGGCAACTCCCGCTCCGCCGCCTATCTCGATTTCGACAACGACGGCGATCTCGACATCGTCATCAACAACTTCGATTCGAAGGCGACGTTCCTCGTCAACAACTCCGAGAAGCTGCACAACAACTGGCTGAAGGTGAAGCTGACCGGCAACCCGGCCAAGCATTCGAACCGCGACGCCATCGGCGCGACGCTCGTCGCCGCGACGCCGTCCGGCAATCGCATCTGGCGCGAAGTGCAGTCGGCGACCGGCTACCTATCCCAGCACCCGTCGGAGCAGCTCTTCGGCCTCGGCAAAGAGGTCAGCGCCGACGTGACCGTCGTCTGGCCGAACGGCGAGCGGCGGACGTACAAGGGGCTGGCCGCGAATCAGGTTCACTCGATCACGCAGGAGTAAAAAACGTAGGGCGGGTTCTCTATGATGTGGGGCGGGTTCTCCAACCCGCCGCCCCCGGGGTGGGCGGGTTAGAGAACCCGCCCCACACTTAAGCAGGAGTCGTCATCTATGCGGATGTTCGTGTTCCTCCTCTTCCTGGCCCCATCTCTTTTCGCGGAAGTCACCGCCATCCGCTTCGGCACGCTCATCGACGGCCACGGTCAGGTCATCAAGGACGCGGTCGTCGTCGTCGATGGCGAGAAGATCGTGAAGGTCGGCCACGACGTTCCGAAGGACGCGAAGGTCATCGACCTCCGCAAATACACCGCCATCCCCGGCATGCTCGACATGCACACGCACATGACGTTCATCTGGGATCGCAAACCGGGGACGCGTCCGTGGGCGCAGCTCGGCACGCTCCATCCAGCAGTCACCGTCTTCCTGGCGCAGGAGAACGCGCGCAAGACGCTCGCCACCGGCGTGACGACCGTGCGCGATCTCGGATCGTGGGAGTACCTCGACGTCGCGATGCGCGATCTGATCAATCGGGGCGCGATGACCGGACCGCGGATGTTCGTCGCGGGCTACGGCCTGCAGATCACCGGCACGGCGACGAAACAGGGACGGCAGCTCGGTGCCGCCGAGGCGAACGGAGTCGCGGAAGTGATGCGCGTGGCGCGCGAGCAGATCGCCGGCGGAGCGGACTGGATCAAGATGTACGGCTCGACCGGCAGCGATCAGGACGTCACCGGATTCCAGACCTTCTCGCTCGAAGAGATGAAGGCGGCCTGCGACGTCGCGCATCGGGCCGGCAAGCGGATCGCCATTCATTCGTACGGTCCCGACGGCGCGCGCGATGCGATTCGCGCCGGCGCGGACTCCGTCGAGCATGCGACCGATATGGACGACGCGACGATCGCGGAGCTGGCGAAGTCGGCGACCGTGTACGTGCCGACCGTCGATCACAATCGCTACTACGCCGAGCACCACGACGAATACGGCTACGACCAGGAAGTGATCGATCGCCTCAATGACTACACGAAACGGAACTTCGAAACTCTGAAGAAAGCGGTGAAGGCGAACGTGAAGATCGCCATGGGCTCCGACGCGGTCTTCACCGGCTTCGGCGAGAACACGCGCGAGCTCGAGTGGTTCGTGAAGGCGGGGATGACGCCCGCGCAGGCACTCGCCACCGCCACGACCAACGGCGCCTCGCTCCTCGGCATGGAGAAAGAGCTCGGCGCGATCGCGCCCGGCTACTTCGCCGACATCGTGGCCGTGGAAGGCGATCCGCTCGCCGACATCGGCGCGGTGGTGCACGGCGTCCGCTGGGTGATGAAGGGCGGCAAGGTCATCATTCAGCCATGATCCGCACCGAATCCTTGCGCAAGGTCTATCCGCCCAACGTCGTCGCGCTCGATGCGCTCGACCTCGAAGTCGCCGACGGAGAGCTCTTCGGACTCCTCGGGCCGAACGGCGCCGGCAAGACGACGACCATCGGCATCCTCACGACGCGCGTCCTGCCGACCTCGGGCCGGGCCACGATCGACGGCGGCGATGTGGTTGCCGAGGCGACGAAAGTGCGCGCGAACATCGGCGTCGTGCCGCAGCGCCCGAATCCCGATCGCGGGCTGACCGCCATCGAGAACCTCGTCTTCCACGCCGCGTACTTCGGCGTGCCGCGGGCGGAAGGGCGGCGGCGCGCGACGGAGCTCCTGGAACGGCTCGGCATCTCCGACAAGCGCGACGCGAAGATCGACGGACTCTCCGGCGGACAGCAGCAGCGGCTGATGATCGCCCGCGCGCTGATCCACGAGCCGCGCGTTCTCTTTCTCGACGAGCCGACCGTCGGCCTCGATCCGCAGGCGCGGCTGGCGTTGTGGGAGATCCTGCGCGAGGTCCACTCGCACGGGCGGACGATCGTGATGACGACGCACTACATGGAAGAGGCGTCGAAGCTCTGCGACCGCGTGGCGATCATCGATCACGGCAAGCTGCTCGCCCTCGACACGCCGGCGCGGCTCGAGGCGCAGGCGCCGGGCGAGACGCTGGTCGAAGTCACGTTCGACGACGATGCCTCGCCGATGATCGACGCGGCGAACGCGATCGCCGGCGTGTCGCGTGCCGAGGCCAAGGGGAACGCGCTGCGCGTGTTCAGCGAGCGAGCGGGGGAGGTCATCCCGGCGCTCATCGCCGCGGGCGACGTACACAAGCGCGCGGTGCGCGACATCCACCTCGAGCGGCCGAGCCTCGAGACGCTCTTCATTTCGCTCACCGGAAGGAAGTTGTCATGACCACGCGCGTCTTCTTCGCCATGCTGTTGCGCGATGCCACCGTCGCGCGCCGCGAACTGCCGGCGTTCCTGCTCCGCACCGCGCTGCAGCCGATCATGCTCACCGTCGTCTTCGGCTTCCTCATGCCGCGCATGGGATTCATGGCCAAAGGCTATTCGGCGACGATTCTCCCCGGCGTGCTTGCGTTAAGTCTGGCGTTCGCCGCGATCCAGGCGGTCTCCCTGCCGATGGTCACCGACTTCGGCTTCACGAAGGAGATCGAGGACCGTCTGCTCTCGCCGGTGCCGACGGCGCTGATCCCGCTGGAGAAGATCGTCGCCGGCGTGTTGCAGGGACTCCTCTCCGCGCTCGTCGTGCTTCCGGTCGCGCGCCTGATCATGGGACCGATTCCCGCCCTCACGCTTGCCAACATCGGACTCGTATTGCTGGCGATGATCCTCGGCGGCGCCGCCTTCTCCGCGCTCGGCCTCGTGCTCGGCACCGCCGTGCCGGCGCAGCACGTCGGCCTGATGTTCAGCGTCATCCTCGCGCCGATGGTGATGTTCGGCTGCGCGTACTACCCGTGGCGCGGCCTCGACGCCGTGCCGGTCGTGAAGTGGATCGTCACGCTCAATCCCCTGACGTATGTGTCGGAGGCGCTGCGCGGAACGCTCACGCCGTCGACGCCACACATGCCGATCTGGGTCACGCTCACCGCGCTGACGATTCTCACAGCGTTCTTCACGCGGATGGGATTGCGCACGTTCCGTAAACGTGCGATCGGGTAGGATGCCCATAAAGGTGGTTGTATTGACGTAACGCGGCCGGCGTGAAAGACTGCCATTTCTCACCAACAGATTGGGCAGTCATGATGTCGGTTCGGCCAACGCGGCGCTCGGTGCTGCGGCATTTGGCGCTTGGTGGACTCGCTGCGGCGGCATTGCCGCTCTGGGCGGAAGAACTGGCCACGCTCGCTTTGAACCGCCGCGGCGGAAATCACGGTGTTCTGAGCGAGCGCGAAAAGCTGAGCGTAATCGCCCTCTCCGAACGGATCATCCCCGGAGCCACAAAAGCGAGGGTCGCTGAATTCATCGACGCAATGCTCGCGGACGCCCGTCCGGAGACGCGAGCCCGATTCCTCGATGGATTGAGAAACGTCGATCGCGACATCGACGACGAGCGATTGTCGGACCTCGAAAAAAACGGCGATCCGTTCTTCCTGACCATCAAGTCGCTGACCATCACCGGCTATTACACGTCCGAAGCAGCAATGCGCGAGGAGCTCGGCGCGTCATGAGATTCGACGCTGTCATCGTCGGATCGGGGGCCACGGGCGGCTGGGTGGCGATGCACCTCGCGAGTGCGGGGATGCGGATCGCGGTTCTCGAGGGGGGACGCGCGCTCGATCCCGCACGCGACTACACGGACGGCAAACGTCCGCATGAATTTCCATTGCGCGGAGATCGCAATGCGCCACGCGCGGTGGCGGAAATGCAACCGGTGCAACGGCAATGCTTCCATTGTGACGAGACGACGCACCAGTTTTTCGTCAATGACACCGAGCATCCGTACACCACGCCGGCCGATCGTCCGTTCTATTGGATCCGCGGCCGGCACGTGGGCGGAAAGTCGCTCATCTGGGCGCGCCAGTCCTACCGCCTCAGCGATCTCGATCTGCACGCGGCGTCGGGCGACGGTTTCGGCGACGACTGGCCGTTGAGCTATGCGGACCTGGCGCCGTATTACGACCGCGTCGAGCGCTTCATCGGCGTGAGCGGACAGGCCGAGGGGTTGCCGCACCTTCCCGACGGCTGCTTTTTGCCGCCGATGGAGCTCACGCCCGGCGAAGAATTGCTGCGCAAACGCGTCCGGCAATCGTTCGGCCGAACTGTGACCATCGGCCGCACGGCAGTCCTTACACGCGATCACGGCGGACGTGCGAAATGCCGTTCCTGCGGAGCCTGCTCCCGCGGATGCAGCAGCGGCTCGTATTACAGCAGTCCAGCCAGTACGCTGCCTGCCGCAGTGGCCACAGGACGGACGACGATCGTTCCGAATGCGATCGTCAGTTACGTCGTCACGGACGAGCGGGGACGCTGCAGGGGAGTTCATTGTGTCGATCGTGTGACGCGGGCGCATCGCGAGGTAATGGCGAATCTCGTGATTCTCTGTGCCTCGACGCTGGAATCGACGCGCATCCTCCTGAACTCGAACGGATTGGCGAATTCGAGCGGAGTGCTCGGTCACTATCTGATGGACCACGTGATGGGAGGCGGAGCGTCCGGGACGCTGCCGATGCTGAAGAACGTGGCGGACACGCGCGCCGATCGCCCCAACGGCATTTACATACCGCGATTCCGCAATGTCGGGACCAAGTACGGCGCCTTCATCCGCGGATATGCATTCCAGGGATCGGCGCACGAGAGTAAATGGGCTCACGCTTATGGCATGCCGGGATTCGGCGCGAGCTTCAAGCGCGCGATAGAGCAGAACAGGCCGTGGAACATTTCACTGAGTGGCTTCGGCGAATGTCTGCCCCGTTTCGAAAACCATTGCACGCTCGACAACAGCCGGAAGGACGCGTGGGGAATTCCGGTGCTGCACATCAGCGCCGCGTACGGCGACAACGAACGGAAGATGGTGCGCGACATGGCGTCATCCGCCGCGGAGATGCTCGAGGCGGCGGGAGCGGAGGACATCCGCCCGTCGGACGAGATCTCGATTCCCGGGCTGGCGGTTCACGAGACAGGAACAGCGCGCATGGGGAATGACCCGAAAACGTCGGTGCTCAACCAATGGCTGCAGTCCCACGACGTCAGCAATCTCTTCGTAATGGACGGTTCCTGTTATCCGTCATCACCTTGTCAGAACCCGACGATCACGCTGATGGCGCTCGCGGCGCGGGCGTGCGACCGGCTGATCGTCGAATATCGCGCCGGACGCGTTTAAGGAGGTTCCAATGCCGAAACAGTGGGCGATTTCACTGGCTCTCGCCGCGTTGAGTGTTTATGCGCAGGCCGACGACACGCTGGTCGTGCAGGCGGGCGTCCGCTTTCATTCTCCCACCGCGCAGAGTGCGTCGGTCCATCGCAGGCCGAGCGGGCGGGCGGAGAGATATCAGACCGGCGACACGGTCCGCATTACAGTGACGGATCGCGAGAATCCGTTCAAGATCACCGGCGCGACAGTGCGTATCCGCTCGAAGTCGGCTGGATACGACTCCGGCGATCAGCGGCTCGTCTCCGAGGCCGACCGCCGCTCGTACTTGTATCAATGGCGGACCGCGACGCTGGCGCCGGCCGGCGATTATCACGCCACGGTGGTGGCGGAGCTGGCCGGCGGATTGACGGCGTCGAAAGAATTCGACGTGGCGCTGCATCCGGTCGTCGTGGAGGAGACGGTCCTCGACCGGACCACCGATCTCCGTCTTCCGTTCTGGGACCTTGGACTCCAGGTAACGCGTCAGTTTCGGTATGAGTCGGCGTACGGCATTTACGGCGGGCCGCTCGGCTATGGATGGGCCCATTCGTATGGCGTCCTGCTGACCGAGGCGAGTGACGGCTCGCTCGCGTTCTTCGATACGGGCAGCGGTCAGAGCGGCTATTACCGCCCCATTGCGTCTGGACGGTATGAATCGGCGCCGGGCGACGACAGCCGGCTGACGCGCGATCCGGACGGAGTGTTTCACCTTCGCACGCCAAACGGCTCATTGTGGCGATTCAGCAGCGATCTCCGTCCTGCATTTCTCCAGGATGCGCGCGGCAAACGCATCACCTTCGCGTACGACGCGCAGAAGCGGCTGGCGTCCGCATCGGATTCGAGCGGACAGCGGATCGTGCTGGCGTATGACGGGCAGGGGCGGATCGTGACGGCGACGGATTCGACCGGCCGCGGAGTCTCGTACTCGTATGACGCGCAGGGCAATCTGGAACAGTTCCGTGACGCCGCGGGTCAGCTCACGCACTACACGTACGACGCTCTGCATCGCCTGACCGGAATTCGTTTCCCAGATGGCCGGCATCGCACTTTCGAATACACCGATTATGGGCGTCTGACGCGTGTCTCGGACGAGGGTGGTGCCGGGGCGATGACGTATGCCTACAACGTCGACAATCCGCTCAATGGCGAGCGAACGTTGTCGGATGCGATGGGACGCCGTTCGCGGGAATTGAGCACGGGCGACGGCTTCCTCACCGAGGCGCGCGACGCCGCGGGCAATGCCGTGTCGCGCGAATACGACGGTGCCTTCCGCCTGAAGCGCGTCGTCGATGCAACCGGTAACGCGTGGAATTACGCCACCGACGTCGATGCCGGCACCGCGGAGGTCACCAATCCGCTTCAGCAGAGGGTGTCGATGCGCTTCTCGCCCGACGACCGGCAGGTCACACGTCTGACCGGCGCGAATGGCGCGGAAACGCAGTACGGCTATTCGGGTGGGGAATTGGAGCTGACGTCGTGGGCGGACGGGAAGAGCGACCAGCGCCGCGTCATGAACGACGGAACCGTGCAGGTCGAGGATCGGGTTCGCCGCAACGGGAAGACGAACCGGTATGTGTTCGATCTTCGCGGTCTCATTCTGCGCAAAGAGCTTTACGACGGCTCGGTCACGAGCTATTCATGGGACGGGCGGGGGAACCTGACCACCGCGGCGAACGCCACGGGCACGATCGTCATGGAGTATGACGCACTCGGACGGATGATCAGGATCGTTTATCCCGGCGACCGCGCGTTCCGTTACGAATACGACGAGCGTTCGCGGCGGACGAAGTCGACGACTCCGGACGGCGTCGTTTTCTCTTACAGCTACGACGACGCGGGGCGGTTCACACAGATCGTTCGAAATGGCGAGCTGCTCGCCGCTTACGAATACAACCTCGCCAATCAGCTGACGCGCCGGACGCTCGGCGGCGTCACGACCGATTATCAGTACGACGCGATCGGACGTCCGACCGGCGTGGTCAACGGGTCGATCTCCTCGTGGAAATATCAGTTCGATGCGAATGGCCGCATAACGAAGGAAACCGGTCCCGACAGTGAACGGAATTACGTTTATGACGCGGCCGGGAGACTGACGAGCGCCGGTCTCGAGGCGTTCGCGTACGACGCCGCGGGCAATCGGACATCGGCGGGCAACGTAGCCTGGGCCTCGAACGCGCTCAATCAGTACACGTCCATCGGCGGCAGCGCCGTATCGCACGACGCGAACGGCAACCTCGGCGCCTGGAAGAATGCAACATTTGAATACGATCCCGAAAACCGGCTGATTGCGATCCATGTCGCCGGCGGCGCGTCGATTCAATACGCCTATGACGCGCTCGGACGGCTCTCCTCGCGCGCCGATGCCAGCGGCACCAGGCGCTATCTCTGGGACGGCGTTCAGATCGCGATCGAGGAAGATCCCGCGTATACGACCTTGCGCTCTTACGCGTGGGGAGCGCGTCTCGATGAGCTGCTCGAGTCGCGGGAAGGAAGTGGGCGCCGGTTCTATCTGCAGGACGGCCACGGAAACGTGACCGAACGGATCGATGCGGCCGGCAATGTCACCGCGCGCTATCGCTACGGCGCGTTCGGCGAACCGTCGGGCGACGACGGCGCCAATCCGTTCCTGTTTGCCGGCGCGTTCCACGACCGCGATGCGGGGCTGTATTGCATGCGGGCGAGATGGTATTCGGCGGAGCTGGGGAGGTTCCTGACGATGGATCCGATCGGTCCCGCCGGCGGCATCAACCTCTATGCATACGCGTCGAACGATCCCATCAATCAGACCGACCCGTTCGGATTCTGTGGCGGGCAGGCGGGAGGAGGCGCGGGCGGCGGGGGAGGCGGCGGCAGATACTTCCGTGTCTCCGATGCTCAGTTGCGGGAACTGGCGCGGCAGCTGGGCCTCCGCGGCGGCCACGATCGCGACCCGGTGTTTGGCGACAATCAACCGTGGTGGAATCTGCCATGACGACTTCGCGTGCGGAGCCGAAATCGTCAGCCATGTACGTCTGCGTGCTTCTCTTCTACATCGGCTGCGCGATCACGCTGAATCCGCGCCTGTTCGATCTCTTCAATTCCGCGGGCGGTGTGGCCGGCAATCTGCTCGTCGCGATCTTCATCCTGCAGCTCAACGTCTTCTGGGTCTTCGGCGGTTACTACTCCATGCTCGGCGTCTTCACGCCGATCGATCGCCTGCTGCGGCCGCGCCGTCCGGCGCCGGTCCGCGGCGGGCCGCCGGTCGCCATCCTCTACACGACGATGAACGACTTTCAGGAGGGGGCCGCGCTCTCCTGTCTCCGGCAGGACTACGCGCCATGTCATCTCTTCATTCTCGATGACAGCGTCGACCTCGAGAGCCGGCAGGCCGTCGACGAATTTACGGCGCGGCATGCCGGCGGCATTACCGTCATTCGTCGCGACGGCCGGCACGGCTTCAAGGCGGGGAGCATCAATTCGGCGCTGCGCAATCATGTGCGCGGGTTTCCGTACTTCCTGGTCGTCGATGCCGACAGCGTGCTGCCGCCCGATTTCACCGGCGCGCTCGTTCCCTACTTCGAGCTGGGCGACGACGTGGCGTGGGTGCAGGGGAGCCATGCGCCGAACGCGACGCAGAAGAGCCCTTTCGCGCGCGACATGGCCCTCGGCATTCTGCCGCTATGGGAGATCTACTACGGGCCGCGCAATCGTTTCGGCAACGTCGTCTTCATGGGCCACGGCGGCATCATCCGCCGCGATGTCTGGGAGCTCGCCGGCGGATTCCCCGAAATCGTCTCCGAAGACCTGGCCTTCAGCACCCGCGCCGCGCTGATCGGATATCGCGGCTACTTCGCGCACGGCGTCGTCAGTTACGAGGACTTTCCCGAAGGGTATCGCCAGCTCCGCAGGCAGCAGGCGAGATACGTGAAGGGTGTCTGCGAGTATCTCCATCGCGAATTCGTTCCGTACCTGCGCGCGAAGAACGTCGCGTGGTTCGAGAAGCTCGACGTGGCGCTGTCGTGCGGAACGCTCTTCCTGCCCGCGTTCGTCCTCTGCTTCATGATCACGTTCTGTCTGCTCGTGCCGCTCCGTTTCGGGGTCTGGGAAACGTTGACCGTGCGACTGGCGGGACGGGACATCTCCACGATTCCTGCGCTGCTCCTCGGCGGAGGATTTCCCGGGATCTGGACGTGGACCTACTTCACCATCACTGCCCTCTGCACGCTCGCCCCGGTCCTCGGATGCTTCAGCGTCATCGCCCGTTATCCGGTCCGCGGCACGAAGATGTTCCTGATGTCCGGCGTGCCGTACATGTCCTTGCTGGTGATGATCACGGCGTCCATCGTTTCGTACCTGCTGTCGCAACGAGCCGTCTTTCTGGTGACCGGCGACCGGTGGGGCGTCGATCCCCGCAGCTATCCGAGGGGGTTCTCGCCGACCATGCACATCGCGGAACGGATCGGCGCCGAGGATCGGATCACGCGCGTGGCGGAGCTCGTCCTCGGCATCGCCTTCGTCCTGCTCTGCATCGTCACCGTCAACGTCAGCCTGCTGTCATTCGGCCTCGCGCTGATGCTCGGACCGCTGCTCCTCCGCGTCCGATGGGATGCACCGCTCCTTCGTCCGCTTCTCTTCCTGCCCTTCATCCTGGTCTGCGCCGGCCTTCTGCTGGGCGGAATGAACGTCGCGTCGGCGCAGGGGGCGACGATGTCGATGCTGTTCTTTCATTTCTGACGACTACAATCCTTCCGTGATGCGTCCGGCCAACGCCGTCGTTGCCGTCGTCGATGATGAAGAGAACATCCGCGAGACGGTCGGCTTTGCGTTGCGGCGGGAGGGGTATCCGGTCGAGCTCTTCGCGCATGGCGGCGACGCGTGGCAATCGTTCCGGCAGAAGCTGCCGGGGCTGGTCATCCTCGACATCCTGATGCCGGAGATGGATGGGCTCGAGCTCTGCCGCAAGATCCGCTCGATCTCCGAATCGATTCCGATCATCTTCCTCACCTCGCGCGACGAGGAGCTCGACCGTGTGCTCGGTCTGGAGATCGGCGCCGACGACTACCTCTGCAAGCCGTTCTCGATGCGCGAGCTGCTGGCGCGCGTGAAAGTGCTCTTCCGCCGCGCCGCGCTCGATCAGGGGAAGGCGCGCAACGCCGAGGCGCCGATGAGATTCGGAGAGCTCGAGCTCGACATGCAGCGCTACACCGTGAAGTGGAAATCGATGCCGGTCACGCTCACCGTCACCGAGTTCATGATGCTCAACACGCTCGTGCGGCATCCGGGACATGTGAAGACGCGCAACCAGATCCACGAGGAGAGCTATCCGCACGATACGTACGTCAGCGAGCGGACGATCGACAGCCACATCAAGCGGCTGCGGCGGAAGTTCGAGGAAGTCGATCCCACCTTCGAGCGGATCGAGACCGTCTACGGCCTCGGCTACCGCTACCGCGAAACGTGAAACTCTCCGGCCGCTACTTCTCGCGCATCTCCATCCGCCTCCTGGCGTTTCATCTGCTGCTCGTCTTCCTTCCCGTGGCCGGCGTGCTGTTCCTCGGCGCGTACGAAGCGCGGCTCGAGTCGGCGGAAGTGCGAGCCATCACCGAGCAGGCGCGGATCGTCGCGGCGGCGGTGAGCAGGGGAGGACGCGAGACCTTCGTCCGGATCGTGACCGCGCGTCCGACCGACGTCCGCCTGCGGCTGGTCGATGCGCAAGGCAATCTCCTCGCCGACTCGCATCGCATCGCGCCGCCGCCTCCGGTGGTGCAGGCGTCGGGATCGAAGCGGCACAACACGCTCTATCGCGTCGGCGCGTTTCTCCTGCGTCCGCTGGTGAAGATCATGCAGCCGCCGCAACCGCCGCTCGACGTCGACTTCTACGAGAGCGCGACGAAGCTGACCGGCGTCGAAGTACGCGATGCGTTGCGCGGCGTCGAAGGCTTCGACAAGAAGATCACCGCCGGCGGGAAAAGGTCGGTGACGTTGTACCGCGCCGTGCCGGTGGTCGTGAACGCGAAAGTCATCGGCGCCGTCGTCGCCTCGCGCAACACCTTCCCGATCCTGCAGGATCTCTACGCCATCCGCCTCGGCGTAATGCGGATCTTTATCGCCTCGGTGCTGTTCGCGATCCTCGTCAGCCTCTTCTTCTCCGCCACTATCCTCGCGCCGCTGCGGCAGCTGCGAGTCGATGCGCGCTCCATCCTCGACCGGCGGGGACGGATCCGCGGGCACTTCAAAGGATCGAAGCGGCTCGACGAGATCGGCGAGCTGTCGCGGGCGCTGGAGCGGATCACGCGCCGGCTGGAGATGCACGTGAATGCCGTCGAGACGTTCACCTCCGACCTCTCGCACGAGTTCAAGAATCCGCTGGCGTCGATCAGGACGGCGAACGACATGGTCGCCGACGTCATCGATCCGGCGGTGCGGAAGCGGTTCGTGGAGATGATCGATCAGGAAGTGGCGCGGATGGAACGCCTGCTGAGCGGAGTGCGCGAAGTGTCGCGCATCGATGCCCAGCTCGTTCGCGAGGAGCGGACGCCGGTGGCGATCGGGGAGCTGCTGTCGAAAATCGTCGAAGGTTTCCGGCTGCGGGAAGGGGAGCGGGTGAAGTTCGAGCTCGACGTCGCGGGAGAACCTCGGGTCGAAGCATCGGAGGACCGGCTGCTGCAGGTCTTCGAGAATCTGCTCGACAACGCGGTCAGCTTCTCGCCCGACGGAGGCATCGTGCGCATCAGCGCCGCGGCGAACGACGCGATGGTCGTGACGCGGGTGAGCGACGAGGGAAGCGGGATCTCCGAGCCGCACATGAACCGGATTTTCGACCGCTTCTTCACCTACCGGCCCGACGCGTCGCGGCGTTCGCACACCGGTCTCGGGCTGGCTATCGTGAAGGCTATTGTGCAGGGATATGGAGGCACGATCAGCGCCTCGAATGCGGAACGGGGAGCGGAGTTCGAGATCCGTCTTCCACGCTTTTCCTGAGGGAAAGAGCAGGTATCAAATCGATAGGTCTTTACCTACCGCTTACATTTTCGTGATGATTTCTGTTGCGATTTACTGCCGTGGGCGTACCATTCTGGAAGGAGAGCAGCGAGTGCTGCTGGTACCGGGACGGACGGTCCTCCCTTCCGGTCAATATGACAAGGCAATAGGTCCACAACCGCGAGGAAAGCTGCGTGGGTGTGGCTTACGGCCTTAGGCAGGTACGGAAGAATAGACTTCGGCCAAGGAACCAAGTAAACTCCTGAAAGGGTTCCGAAGCCAAATTCAACAATTAGGAGAGCGTGTGCCAGCTACTACAAAAAGCAATCGCGGTCGTCCCATCGTCCACACCGAGCCCTGGGCCAAGATCACAGTGGTCCTTCTCGATCGTCACGTTGCATATCTCGATCGGCTTGCCATCGATATCCGTCTGAAGCACGGAAAAGCGATCAGCCGCGCAGAGATCATCCGTGGCCTGATCGAGGCGGCCTTCCAGAGCGGCATCGACCTGTCTCAGGCAGAATCGATCGATTCCCTTGTCGATCTGCTCGTAGGTTCGCTGCCGAAGAAGAAGGCCGTCCGCTAAACCGGCTGGTATCGCGGCGTCCCCGTCGTCCAATCATCAACCGGCCTGCGCCGAGTCGAGCGATTTCTTCCTCGCTGCTTGCATCAGTGAGGTCAATTTCGCTCTGCGCGAAGCGGTCGAGAATGGTGCGGATCACATGGGGCGCTCCGAATGCCAGCGGCATATCGGGGTTCATCTCGAGACTCACTTGGTCAAGGTATTCGAGATGGCGTCCCGAGAGGATCAGCGTCTCGGTCGCATCGGTCGGCAAAGTCGTGGTTTTACCCATCCAATCCTAGGAGTGTCATCACCGCCCCGTTTCCCTACCCTGCGAACAGAAAATTTTCACAGGGTAGGGCGACGGTAACGAAGAGGACAGGCACAAGTGGCCTGTCCTCTTCTATTTAGTGGCTTCGTCCGATTTCGCCGACAGTGGTCGCCGGCCGTAGCTCCTACAATGTCCGCATGAAGACGCTCGCCGCCCTCCTCTTCACCCTCCTCGCCATCCCCGCCTTCGCATCGGACTTCGACAAGGTCGTCGACGGCGTGATCTCCGCGTACGGCGGCCCCAACTCGTGGAAGGGGGTCAGTGCGATCCGTGAAACCGGGAGCGTGACGTCGGCGATGGGCGGTCACGGCGCGATGACCCGCACCTGGCAGCGGCCGCACAAGCTGCGCGTCGAGATCGTCTACTCCGATCACACCGAGGTCCGCGACCTCGACGGCGATCACGGGTTGCACAACGGAAAAGCGGTGACCGGTCCGATGTTCGATGCCATGACGTTGCAGTGGGGGCGGCTCGTGATCCCGATGCTCCTCATCGAGCAGCGCGCGCATCTCCGCGACCTCGGCATGCGCGAGGGTCTGCGCCTGATCGAGATTCCGCTCGGCGAATCGATGACGATCATGGCGGCCATCGATCCGAAGAACTTCCACATCGTCCGCTCGGCGAGCAAGGGAACGGGCGGAGGTCAGACGATCGAGTTCGTGACGGAGTACGGCGATCTGCGCAAGTCGGACGGTCTCCTCATCGCGTTCACCGAGGAGAACTTCGCGCAGGGGATGAAGACCGGCACCAACACCATCACCACGGCGCACGTGGAGCGATGAGCGGGCAGTACGACGCCGTCGTCGTCGGCGCGGGGCCGAACGGTCTCTCCGCCGGCATCATCCTCGCGCAGAACGGACTGAAGGTCCTCATCCTCGAGGCGAACGACACCATCGGCGGCGGAGCGCGCACGAGCGAGGTGACGCTGCCGGGCTTCCGTCACGACATCTGCTCGGCCATCCATCCGCTCGGCGTGATCTCGCCCGCGCTGACGAAGCTCCCGCTCGCGAAGTTCGGACTCGAATGGTGCTGGCCTCCGGCCGCGATCGCCCATCCGCTCGACGACGGCACCGCCGGTCTGCTGGAGACGTCGCTCGATGCCACCGCTGCACACCTCGGCGAAGACGGCGACGCCTATCGCAAGCTGATCGGCCCGCTCGCGGCGCATGCGAAGGAGCTGTTCGACGAGATCCTCCGTCCGACGCGATTGCTGCCGCGGCATCCGCTGCTCGTGGCGCGCTTCGGCATGCGCGCCATGCAGTCGGCGATGTCCTCGGCGAAGCGCTTTCGCACCGACCGGGCCCGCGCACTTTTCGGAGGCTGCGCCGCGCACGCCATCCTGCCGCTCGATCGATTCATGACCGCGACCTTCGGCGTCGTCTTCCTCGTCAGCGGCCACGCCACCGGCTGGCCGTGCGCGAAGGGAGGCTCGTCGGCGATCGTCAACGCGCTCGCCGGATATTTCGGCTCGCTCGGCGGCGAGATCCGGACCGGATCGCCGGTCCGCTCGATGCGCGACGTCCCGCAATCGAAGGCCGTGATCTTCGACCTCACGCCGCGCCAGCTCGCGGAGATCGCGGGCGATGAATTGCCGGAGCGCTACGTCCGCAAGCTGCGCCGGTTCCGCTACGGCCCCGGCGTCTTCAAGGTCGACTACGCGCTCGACGGCCCGGTGCCATGGCGCGCCGAGGAGTGCTCGCGCTCCGCGACCGTGCACGTCGGCGGGACGATCGAGGAGATCAACAAGCATGAGACGGCGATCTGGCGCGGCGAGACGACCGACAAGCCGTTCGTGCTCGTCGCGCAGCAGAGTCTCTTCGACGATACGCGCGCGCCGGCCGGCAAGCAGACGCTCTGGGCCTATTGCCACGTCCCGCCGCGATCGAGCGAGGACATGACCGAACGGATCGAAGCGCAGCTCGAGCGTTTCGCGCCCGGCTTCCGCTCACGCATCCTCGCGCGCAACACGATGAACTGCGCGCAGTACGAGCAGCACGACATGAATTTCATCGGCGGCGACATCGCCGGCGGCGCGAACAATCTCATGCAGTTCGTCACGCGCCCGTTTCCATCGCTCGATCCCTACGCCACACCGAATCCGCGCCTCTTCCTCGGATCGAGCTCCACGCCGCCCGGCGCGGGAGTGCATGGGATGTGCGGCTTCTGGGCGGCGCAGTCAGTGCTGAAGAGATTGGGTTAGTGCGGTAATCCGAACACGAAGTACACCGCGCAGAGAGCCGCCAGCACGATCGATCCCGCGCGGAGCTCGCGCGCCCGTCCGGCGAGCAGCTTCATGATCGGATAGAGCAGCAGCCCCGCCGTCAGTCCGTTCGCGATGTTGTACGTGAACACCATCACCACGATCGTGGAGAACGCGGGCACGAGCTCGGTGAAATCGTCGAAGTCGATCTTCGCCACGGATGACAGCATCAGCATGCCGACGACGAGCAGCGATGGCGCGTACGCGTAGCGCAGCGACTGCAGCGGCTCGAACAGCGGGATGAAGAAGAGCGACGCGAGAAACAGTCCCGCGGTGACGACCGAAGCCAGGCCGGTGCGCGCCCCTTCACGGATGCCGGTCGATGACTCGATGTACGCGCCGCTGGTCGACGTTCCGACCAGACCGCTGAAGACGCACGACAGCGCATCGACGAACATCGGCTTCTCGATCTGCGGAAAGTTGCCGCGCTCGTCGAGCATCCCCGCTGCTGCGCCGACGCCGACGAGCGTCCCGAGCGTGTCGAGCAGCGACATCAGGAAGAGCGTCAGCAGGATCGGAAGAAAGCTGATGCGCAGCACACCGGCGATGTCGAGCTTGAGCGCGATCGGGGAGAGGTCGTACGGCATCGCGATCACGCCGTGCGGTGCGCTGCCGGCGCCGAGGAGATAGCCGGCGATCGCGGTGACGGCCATGCCGATGAGGATCGCGCCGCGCACCCGCTTGTGCAGCATCGCGGCGGTGATGATGAAGCCGAAGATCGCCAGCAGCACCGTGGCGCTGCGGACGTCGCCGATCTGCACCGGCACCGCTTTCGACGGGACGACGATGCCGGTCTCCACCAGTCCGATGAACGTGAGAAAGAGTCCGATGCCGGCGGCGAAGCTGTGCTTCATCGACGTCGACACCGATTCGGCGAGCCAGGTCCGGACGCCGAGCAGCGTAATGATCAGAAAGATGATGCCGCTGATGAAGACCGCGCCGAGGCGTTGCTGCCAGGTGATGCCGAAGGCGGCGAGGCCGAAGGCGATGAAGGCGTTCTCGCCCATGTACGGCGCGACGGCGATCGGGCGGTTCGCGTAGAGCCCCATCAGCAGCGTGCCGAAGGCGGCGGTGAGGATCGTGGCCACGGTGCTCGCGCCGGTGGGGATGCCGGCAAAGGAGAGGATGGCGGGATTGACGACGATGATGTACGCCATCGAGACGAACGTCGTCGCGCCGCCGACGATCTCGGCACGGATGGACGATCCGCGCTCTTCGATCGAAAACATTCGTTCATGATTGTAGCTGCATGCTCCTGTTGATTGCCCTGCTCACGGTTCATCACCAGACGAAGTACCTGGTGGCGGACGGCAATATCTCGCACGAGCTCGTAGCGAATCCGGAAGCGTGGATCGCAAAGCGCGAAGCGTTCATCCGCGCCCACGCTTCGCCCGATGCGCATCTGCCGGTCGTGTACAAGCTCGACGACGATTTCGTCACCGCCGCGCGCACGAGGCAATCGGTGGAAGTCGTGGACGATTGCGGCGGCGCGCTTTGCGGCGTTGCGACCGAGGAGCTGGCGGAAGATTGGGAGCTCGCCGACCTGCGCGCGATGTTCGGCATCGACAACGCGAAAGCCGCCGCGATCCTCGGCCGCTGGCGAGGCGAAGACCCGCGCAACCTCGCGTCCGACATCAAACGTGCTGGCGTCGAGTCGATCGACGACCCCCTGGTTCAAGTGCCGCTTCTTCGTGGGGCGGGTTCTCCAACCCGCCCCCGCCCCCGCCCGGGCGGGTCAGAGGACCCGCCCCACATCAAGATCAAAGGCGCGACCGTCTCCGTCGTCAACCGCATCGACAAGCACCTCATCGCCAACGCGTCGAAAGAGGTCTTCGTCCGCCTGAAATCCGAAGGCATCAACGGCATCTCCCTCATCCCGTTCGCCGGTATCCGCGGCGATGACGTCCTCCGCTTCGACCGCCACCCGGCCGGCGAGACCGATCTCGCGATGCGGCTCGGCGCCGCCCGCGCGCACGCCCTCGGGATGCAGGTGATGCTCAAGCCGCACGTCTGGCCGCGCGGCGGCGATCCGACGAAGTTCGAGCCGGCGTCGTGGGAGAAATGGTTCGCGTCGTACGAGAAGTACCTTGTGCACGAGGCGCTGCTTGCGCGAGCCATGCACGCGGAGTGGCTCTGCATCGGGACGGAGCTGAGCCGGAGCGAGTCGCGCCCCGAGTGGCTCCGGCTGATCCGCATCGTCCGCGCCCTGTACCACGGCCGCATCACGTACGCCGCGAACTTCGACGCCTTCGAGAAGACGCCGTTCTGGCGCGAGCTCGATGCCGTCGGCGTCGATGCTTACTTTCCACTCGCCGCGACGTCCGACGCCGCCGACGCGCAGCTGCTCGCCGGTGCGCGCGATGCGGTGGCGCGCATGCAACGCGTGGCGAAGACCGCCGGGCGGAACGTGATTCTCACCGAGCTCGGATACCCGTCGACACCCGGCGCGTGGATCGATCCCTGGACCGAGCATCGCGAGCGCGAGCCCGATCCCGCCGCCCAGGCGCGCTCGTTCACCGCGATGCTGACCGCGCTCCGCGACGCCCCGCGCATCGGCGGCTTCTTCATCTGGAAGTACGAGTCCGATCCGGCATACATCGACGAGAAGGGATTTTTCCCGAAACCGGCGGCCGAGCGGGTTCTGAGGCAATGAGTCGCAGGAGTTGTGTTAGCCTGATCGGACACATCCATTCGCAGTTCAAAGGCCGGCATCCGCCGGCCTTTTTTTTGGTCCGAGAGAGAACCCGAGAGGAGAAGACGATGATGTCGAAGGATCAGGTCGACGTTCTGGCCAGGCGCCGGAACTGCCCGCGATGCAATCAGGACAAGACGCTCGGAAACGCCCTCTGCCGCATCTGCCGCTACCGGTTGCCGGCCCACATGCGGATGCCGCTCGAGCAGATCGCCGCAAAGGACGCTTGGCTCGTCGCGCGCGCCATCCGCGTGGCGGCGAGCTACTTCGACATGCACTACAAGTCGGTCCGTTACTTCGGGGGTGGGCGGATTCGGTGAGCGATCTTCTTTGCTGAATAGTGTCATCCTGAGGCGCGTAGACGCCGAAGGACCCGTAACCTGAAACCGACGCGCCCGATATACGGGTCCTTCGCCGTCTACGCGGCTCAGGATGACACTGAATGTCCGGCCTCTGGTTTCAACCGCGCGGCGTGCCAGGCCGCTGATCAAACTCCCTCCCCAAAACCCCGAAAGGGGCACGTCTGTTGCTCACAATAACCATGTGATGCAGTGACAGACCCATGGGAGGTCAGAATGCATAAATCAAATGAAAAGAATGCTTTGAGCGGGCAGGACGGTAGGCGGATCTTTGCCGCTGTTTCCCTCGTGATGTTGCTGGCAGGCGTAACCGCCTGCTCGACGAATTACACGCCCGGGAACGGTCATCCGACGAGCTCGCCGTCGTACGGCACGGGGTTGGGACCGAGCTCGCTCGGCTCCTCGAGCGGGACGGAGGGTGTGAAGCCGCAGAGCGAGATGATCCTCGCGCCCGAGCTGATCACGCCGATGTACTCGTCGGCCTCCGAGGCCGCGGGCGTGCTGGCGGGACACCAGGGACGCTTCCTCGGATACGCGAACCCAGGTCCGCCGTCGCCGGATTACGGGAAGGACATCCCGACCGGACAGGTGATCCCGCCGGCCATGTATACCAATCCGGAGCAGACGGTGAACTCGTCGATCAGCTCGCAGCCGACGCCCGTGATCACCACACCGATCACCATCTCGGGCGTCGCGGCTCCGGTCCGCATTACGACCTCGTCGAGCGGCACCGTGGTCATCACCAACAATCAGTAGCGACAAAAGGGGGAGCCGTTTTCGACTCCCCCTTCTTCGGCGTGATTCAATATCGCGCATGCCGCTGACGAACGCCGACTACCTCGCGAATCCCGAGCCGTCCTCCCCCGATCTCGTTGCGCACTTCACGAGCCTCGGCGCATCGCCCGAACGCGCCAAACGACTTGCGAAGTTCGTCCGCGGACGACGTATCGGCGCGGCCGTGACCAAGCCCGCCTTGCTGCTCGCGGTCGTCTGCTCGGCGTGGGTGGCGTACGCGCTCTGGTTCGCGTACATCGGTGCGCCCTCCACGCCGTCGTTCGAGCAGATGCTCTGGCCCTCGATCGGCGCGCTGATCATCGGCGTCGTCATCGCCATCGCGCGCGCCGCCGGCCTCACGACGGGACCGTTCTGGGAACCGGCAAATTCGATCCCGCGCGAGCTCGCGTCGGCGCCGCGCCGCGCGTTCGTGCCGGCGATCCGAATCGGCGGCCTGATCGGAGGCATTACCTTCGCGTTCATCGTCGCGATGGCCGGACTAATGGTGCAGGACATTCGCGATGCCGTCTGGCTGCAGCGGAGCGGTGTCGAGACAACGGGGAAGGTGGTCAGCCGCCGGATCCGCAGCGGCAAGTCGAAGAGCTACATCGTCAACTATCAGTACGACCTCGGCGGCGTCGTCATCCAGAACAACGCCAGCGTCAGCCGATCCGCTTACGAGCGGATGACGGAAGGTACGACGGTGCCCGTCACGTACTACCCCGTCAATCCGATGGTGAGCAAGCCGCGATCGCGGGCCGATCTCGTCAGTCCGATGAAGATCGCCACGCCGATGTTTGCGACCGTGGCCGGCATGCTCGTGCTGATGGCGCTCATGACCTTGCTGATGTCATACGCGCAGAAGCAGAACGAGTCGATGGCGACGCGCGGGGTGGCGGCGCTCGCGCAGGTGACGAAGGTCAGCGGTCACGGCGCGAGCTACAGCTACGACACGAATCAGGGAGTCATCGATGCGCGAGTCAGTTTCGGAAAACAAAGACCGGCGCCGATGCCGGTCGTGGGGGAGACGTTCGTCGTCCTCTACGATCCCGACAATCCGCGCCGGTCGATGCCGCTCGCGATCCTGCAGGATGCTCGATTCTTCTAGGAGGGTGCTCGGCAGAAATGTGCGCCGGGCGACAATCCTGAAGAAGGCTTGGCCAAGTAACGCCGCCGGCCGGGCCGGCTAGCGCCGGCGCCCGAAGAGGCGGAGCAGCATCAGGAACAGATTCACGAAATCGAGATAAAGCCGGAGCGCGCCGATGATGGCGAGGTTGCTCTGCAGCCCGCCGCCGGCGTGGGCGTAGACCTTCAGCTTCTGGTTGTCGTAAGCGGTGAGGCCGAGGAAGACGAAGATGCCGACGACGCTGATGGTGAAGTCGATCGCGCTCGAGTGCATGAAGATGTTGATGACCATCATCAGCAGCACGCCCATCAGACCCATCATGAAGAACGAGCCCCACGAGGTGAGGTCGCGCTTCGTGACGGCGCCGTAGATCGCCATGCCGCCGAACATCGCGGACGCGCCGAGGAAGGCGTTCACGACCGAGGCCTGCGTGTAGTGGAAGAAGATCCCGCTGAGCGTGAGTCCGTTGAGGAGTGAATAGGCGAGGAAGACGACCGAGGCGGTTCCGGCCGACATCTTCGTGATGCGGAGCGAGAGGAAGAAGACGAGGCCGATCTCGACCAGTGCGAGGACCCAGAAGAGTCCCGTGCCGAGGACGAGCTGCTTCAGCGCGACGGACTGCGTCACGGCGAATGAAGTCATGGCCGTCAGCAGGAGCCCGGCGAACATCCATCCGTAAACGGAGCGGAAAAACGCGCGCTCCCGGGTTTCCATCTCCGCGGTGCTGGCGCTGATCCAGGCAGGCTGTTGCTGTTGCGGAGTACCGAATTGATCCATTGAGAGAACCTCCGAGCCGATCATAACAAGGGAGAGGCGGCGGGTAATTCGTGCTCCTGCCGCGGAGCGGCATCGGCGAATAGCCGGGGGTGACGAGCGCAGACCGTCACCCCCGGACTGCATGTGGGAAGGAAAATGCGCCGCGGCAGCGGCGCCGGAATCCAGCGCCGCTGCCGCGGCGCATCCCGGAATTCACGCGCGTATCCGGGGGTGTCGCGCTGCGCACTCGACCCCCGGCTACATGCCAAAGCCGCTCCGCGGCTCTTCGACGGAACGCCCCTTGCAGGTCCGGAATTAACAATGCTAGACTCAGGTTTTGAAACGCACAGAAAGTTGACAATAGGGCGCTCATAAAGCCCTAAGTCGCAGAAGGAGAACAACCTATGTCCAAGATCATCGGCATCGATCTCGGGACGACCAACTCGGTTGTGTCCGTCATGGAAGGCAACGAGCCCAAGGTCATCGTGAATGCCGAGGGGAGCCGCATTACCCCGTCGGTCGTCGGCTTCGCCAAGAATGGCGAGCGCCTCGTCGGCCAGGTCGCCAAGCGGCAGGCCGTCACGAATCCCGAGAACACCGTCTTCTCCATCAAGCGCTTCATGGGACGCAAGTTCAATGAAGTGAACGAAGAGATGAAGATGGTTCCCTACCACGTCACCCAGGCATCGAACAGCGACGTCCGCATCGATGTGCAGGGGAAGCTGTACTCGCCCCCTGAGATCTCCGCAATGATCCTGCAGAAGCTGAAGCAGGCCGCCGAAGACTACCTCGGCGAGAAGGTCGACCGCGCGGTCATCACCGTGCCGGCGTACTTCAATGATTCCCAGCGCCAGGCGACGAAGGACGCGGGCGAGATCGCAGGCCTCAAGGTCGAGCGTCTCGTCAACGAGCCGACGGCCGCCGCGCTCGCGTACGGCCTCGACAAGAAGAAGAACGAGACCATCGCCGTCTATGACTTCGGCGGCGGCACGTTCGACATCTCGGTCCTCGAAGTGGGCGACGGCGTGGTCGAGGTCAAGTCGACCAACGGCGACACGCACCTCGGCGGCGACAACATCGATCAGAAGCTGATCGACTGGATCATCGAGGAGTTCCGCAAGGACCAGGGCATCGATCTGTCGAAGGACAAGATGGCTCTGCAGCGTCTGAAGGAAGCGGCGGAGAAGGCGAAGATCGAGCTCAGCTCGACGATGTCGACCGACATCAATCTCCCGTTCATCACCGCCGACCAGTCGGGCCCGAAGCATCTCAACCTGGCGCTCACCCGCGCCAAGTTCGAGCAGCTCGTCGGCGAGATCATCTCGAAGACGATGGGTCCCGTGCGCCAGGCGCTCAACGACGCCGGCGTCGACCCGAAGAAGATCGACGAGGTCGTGCTCGTCGGCGGCTCGACCCGCATTCCGATGGTGCAGAAGCTGGTGCAGGACTTCTTCGGCAAGGAACCACACAAGGGTGTGAATCCCGATGAAGTGGTCGCGGTCGGCGCGGCGGTGCAGGGCGGCGTCCTCGGTGGCGACGTCAAGGACGTGCTGTTGCTCGACGTCACTCCGCTCTCTCTCGGCATCGAGACCCTCGGCGGCGTGATGACGAAACTCATCGAGCGGAACACCACCATCCCCACGCGCAAGTCGGAGACGTTCTCGACGGCGGCGGACAGCCAGACGTCGGTCGAGATCAAGGTCCATCAGGGCGAGCGCGAGATGGCGGGGGCGAACAAGCTGCTCGGCGCGTTCCACCTCATCGGCATTCCGCCGGCGCCGCGCGGCATCCCGCAGATCGAGGTCACGTTCGACATCGACGCGAACGGCATCATGAACGTTTCGGCGAAGGACCTCGGCACCGGCAAGGAGCAGAAGATCACCATCACCAGCTCCTCCGGCCTGTCGAAGGACGACGTCGAGAAGCTGGTCAAGGACGCCGAAGCGCATGCTGAAGACGACCGGATCCGGCGCGAGGAGATCGAGGCGAAGAACCACCTCGACTCGCTGGTCTACAACGTCGAGAAGATGCTGACGGAGAACCGCGAGAAGCTTTCCGGCGCCGATGTCAGCGGCCTGGAGTCGGCGATCGGCGAAGCGCGGAAGGCGATGGAGCAGGGTGGCGTGGACAACATGAAGAGCGCCACGGAGAACCTGACGAAGGCCTCACACAAGCTCGCCGAGCTGATGTACCAGAACACCGGTGCGCAGGGCGGCGGCCAGCAGGGCGGCCCGACCGATGGCCCGTCCGCGGGAACGCCGAGTGGCGAGAACAAGGACGACGTCATCGAAGCGGAAGTGGTTGACGAGAACAAGTAAGTGTTCGGGGCGGCTCCGGCCGTCCCGACTAGCTCTAAGCTCTAAGCTGTAAGCTCTACGGGCTTCGCTTAGAGCTTAGAGCTGGGAGCTTAGAGCTATGGGTCGTCGGAGAGCAGACGGATTCGTGATGATCTCGGTGATCGCCGAGCGTTACAACATTCATCCGCAGACGCTGCGCCTCTACGAACGTGAAGGACTGATCAGGCCGACGCGCACCGCGGGGAACACGCGTCTGTACGGCACGGCCGAGATCCGCAAGCTGGAGATGATCCTCACGCTCACCCGCGACCTCGGCGTGAACCTCGCCGGCGTCGAGGTGATCCTCAACATGCAGAACGCGCTATCGGACGCCCGCGAAGCGCTCGACCGCGCCGAAGATCATTTCGAGCAGATGATGCGCATCATCCGCCAGTCGGTCCTCGACAAGCGGCACGGCATCGACCGCGAGAACGCGCTCGTCAAGTCGGCGCCGCGCGGGCTGACGAAGGCGAAGTAGCCCCCGCCGGAGGCGGAGCGGCAATTAGCCGGTGGCGATCGCCACCGGACGCTTCGTTGGGTTGCGAACGCACGCCGGAGGTGTGCGGGGCGCCGGCACCCCGTCAGGGTGCATTCTCCGCCGCGACGCGAATCCGGTGGTGGCACGCTGCGCGCGCAACCACCGGCTATTTGCCCGAACGCCTCCGGCGTTCGCCCCGCTACTTCCTCCTGATCACCACCACATCCGACGAATCAACTACGTGCGTGATCGCCGCGCGCTTGCCGTCCTTGCTCCACGTGTAGTCGACGATCGAGCCTTCGCTGAAATCGGTCAGGCGGCGGGGCGTGCCGTGATCGAGCATCCAGAGATTGGTCAGGCCGTTGTCGGTGTGGAGGTAGGTCACGTCGTCGCCGCGGAAGCGGAAGCGCGAGCCCTTGAGCTCCATGGTCTTCAGCTCGCCGCCGGCGACGGGGATGAGCGCCATCGAGGTGGCGCCCTTGTCGTTGAAGTCGTACGAGCAGATGACGGTCTTGCCGTCGGCGGAGAGCGCGCTGTCGGCGGCGCGCTTGCCGGTCATCTCGGTGATCGTCCCGCCCTCGGCCGGCATGCGGTAGAGCCGCAGCATGCTTCCCGCGTAGCCGGTGAAGATGATCGTCTTTCCGTCGGGCGTGTAGCGAAGCTGCTCGATCAGCGTCGGGCGGCTCACGATCTTCTTCGGCGTTCCGCCGGCGAGCGGCATCGTCCACATCGACCACTCGTTCGACTTCGAATCGATCGACGCCCAGGCGAGCGTCTTCGAGTCGGGCGAGATCGCGTAGTCGTAGTCGCGCGGGCCGGGCGTCAGCTTGCGGCGGTCGGTGCCGTCGGGCTTCATCCGCCACAACGTCGAGTGATCCTTCGAGGCCGATTCGTAAACGACGAGCGAGCCGTCGGGCGAAGGCGCCGGCAGCAGGTCGTCGGGACCTTCGGTCAGCTTCGTCGCCGCGCCGGTCAGCGGATCGGCGGTCCAGATTGACGAGGCGCCGTCGGTCGTCGATGAATAGAGCACCTTGTCGCCGAGCCACGCCAGTCCGTAGAGACCGTTGGTCGAGCCGAGGCCCGAGGTGATCTGGCGGACGCCGTGGTCGTCGTAGTTGAAGAGGTTCGCCTGCCGGATCGTCTGCACCGCGGCGATCGTCTTGCCGTCTTCGCTGACGGACGGCAGCGAAAGATCGGCCAGCTCGTCGCTCATCGGACGCGCTTCGCCGCTCGCGGCATCGACTTCCCACAGCCGCGCGTGTCCGCTCGACTGTTCCTGCACCGCGGCGACGATCAGCGTCGAGCGATCGGACCACGTCACATTGCGCACCGACTCGAAATGCGGATGCGTGGTGATCTCGCGCATCGTCCCCGACGGCCACGCGATGTCGATCAGCTTCGTCGGCTGCGCGACGACGACGTGCTGTCCGTCGCGCGACCAGGCCGGCGAGTAGCCGCGATCGGGAAGGCGAAGCTCGGCCAGCTTCCGCTCGCCGGTGCCGTTCGCGTTCGCCACCATCACCGTGCTCGTCGACTTGTTGAAGTCGTCGCGCACGAAAACGAGGTGCTTGCCGTCGGGAGAGAAGTCGGGCCGCGTGTCGATGTCGTGGACCAGCACTTCCGACTTGCCGCCGAGCAGCGGAATGCGGAAGAGGTCCGCCATCAGGTTGGTGTCGTAGCGGACGTAGTAGAGGTAGTTGTTGTCATCCGAGAAGACGACCGCGACGTAGTGTCCGCCGGTCATCGGAGGGACGAGCTGCAGCGTGGACTTCGTTTCGAGCTGCTCGATCCAGACCGCCGCGCCCCCTTTGGAATCGGCGCTGACGTAGGCGACATACTTTGCGTCGGGCGAGATTGCGACGATCGGCGTGCGTCCGTTCGTCGTCACGCGGCGGATGGACTGCTGCGGCGCGACGGCTGTGGAGACGTCGCGATGTCCGAGGAAGATCCAGCCGAGGATCGGAAGCGCAGCGAGCGTCGTCGCCAGCAGCGCGGTGCGCAGATGCGTAGCGTGCTCGCGGCGCGGCGGCTCCGCTGCCTCGCCCTGATGCAGCCACTGGCGGAGGTCGATCGCCGCGTCGCGGATCGATTGGTAGCGCTCCTCGCGGTTCTTCGCCAGGCACTTCGACACGATCCGCTGCAGCTCCGGCGGCGTGGCCGGTGCGATGACGGTGATCGCCGGCGGCTGCTCGTGCAGGATCTTGTACAGCGTGTCGACGAACGATTCGGCCTCGAACGGCCGCATGCGCGTGATCGCTTCGTAAAGGATGCAGCCGAACGAAAAAACGTCGGCGCGCGGATCGATGACGCCTCCGGTGATCTGCTCGGGCGACATGTAACCGGGCGTGCCGAGGACTTCGCCGTTCTGCGTCATGGCGCGAAGAGTGGGGGAGTCGGCGCCGATCGGGTTCCAGCCGCGCTCGGCATCGATCAACTTTGCCAGACCGAAGTCGACGACCTTCGCATACCCCTCGGTGGCGACGATGATGTTTTCCGGTTTGAGGTCGCGATGGATGATGCCGGCGGCGTGCGCCTTGCCGAGGCCGTCGGCCACCTGCGCCAGGAGCTCGATCGAGCGGCGGAGCGGCGGCGCGTTGTTGAACGTCTCGCGCAGCGTGCTGCCGTCGACGAACTCCATCGCGATGTAGTGCACTTCACTGCCGCGCCGCGCGGTGCGGTCGGCGATCGAATGCACGGTCGTCGACGGGCGGGCATGTCCGACTTCGTGAATCGTGACGAGGTGCGGATGGCTCAGGGCGGAGGCGGCGCGCGCTTCCTGCGCGAACCGGCGCACGCGCTCGCGATCGTGTACGAGCTCCGGCGGGAGGACCTTCAGCGCCACTTCGCGATCGAGCGTCCGATCGTGTGCGCGGTAGACGTCGCCCATGGCGCCAGAGCCGAGGAGCGAGACGATCCGGTAGCGGGCGATCGTGGTCCCCGCCGCGAACGGCTCACCGCGTCCTGATTCGAGCGCCGGGCCGCCTGGAGTTAAGCGTTGCTTTTCGACCGACGGCATACCGACCTCCTGCTACGACGCTGACTGGGGAGCCCGATGACAGGATAGGCGGCTTTATGGACGTTTTTGGTCTCGTGTCGGTTACGTCGGGTGAAGCTTCGGTGAACGGCCGGCACGGCCGGCGGCGTCGGTTGGCCAAGCCTCCTTCAGGCTTATCGTTCAATTGACTCTTCTTTGTGTCTGCACGTGCTGTCTGCTGTCTGCTGTCTGGACGTAAACTCACGCACCGATGAAGAAGCTCATTGCCGCGCTCTTTCTCGCAACACCTTTGTTTGCCATGACTCCACATCAACTTCACAAGCTCGCGAACGACTACTACGACTGGCGCAATCAGAATTACCCCGTGTCGGCCTCTGATCAGGGATTGCACACGTGGGACGACAGGCTGGCCGACTACTCGGCCGCGGCGATCGCGAAGCGGCAGGCGCATGTGCGCGCGGTGGCGGAGAAAGTGCGCGCCATCGACATCAAGGGGTGGGCGAAAGATGACGCCATCGACGCGATCCTCTTCCGCTCGCAGATCGATCGCGATGAATTCGCCGATCGCGTGCTGCGGCCCGAGGCGACCGATCCGCAGTTCTACGTCAACGAGGCGAGCAATGCGATCTTCTCGCTCCTGAAGAAAGAGTACGCGCCGACCGATGTCCGCGCGCGTGCCGCAATGCATCGACTCGAACGGATGCCGGCGCTCGTCGCGCAGGGGAAGAAGAATCTGACCGAGCCGGTGCGGCTCTACGCGGAGCTGGCCATCGACTCCGCGCAATCGATCGACTCGCTCTTCGACACCGTCGACACACTCGCCGGTCCGCTTCCGGCATCGGAGAAGGAAGAGCTGGCGACGGCGAAGAAGAACGCCACGCAGGCGATGCACGACTACGCCGACTGGCTCACATCGCGGCTTCCGTCGATGAAGGCGTGGAAGCCGATGGGGAAGATGAACTACGAGTACATGCTGCGGCACATCCTGCTGCTGCCGCTCGACTCCGCCGAGGTCGGTCAGCTCGGACGGATCGAGCTCGCGCGCTATCGCGCACTGGAGGCGATGCTCAAGGATCCGTCGATGGCCGATCCCGATCCGCATCGCGCCGCCGACATCCCGAAGGACCAGCAGTCGTTCCTGGAGCGGTATCAGAGCCGCGAAGAGGAGATGATTCGCTTCCTCAAAGAGAATCGTCTGCTCACGCTGCCCGATTACCTCGGACCGTTCCTCATCCGCCAGCTCCCCGACGCGTTCAAGCCGACGTCGCCGGGCGGCTTCATGAATCCGCCGGGACTCTACGATCACGACGCGAGCGGCTTCTACTTCATCCCGACCTACGATCCGAACAGCCGCAACTTCTACATCCGCGCCGCGATCGAAGTTCCGCGTCCGATCCTCGGGCATGAAGGAATCCCGGGACACTTCGTGCAGCTCTCGATCGCCAATCATCTGAAGGACGAGATCCGCCGCCAGCAGGGCGACTCCGTCTTCACCGAAGGCTGGGCACTCTACGGTGAGGAGATGCTGACGCGCGAAGGGTTGTACGCGGTCGATTCGGCGGCGTCGGCGCAGGTGCTGCGGCTGTCGCGTTACCGCGCGGCGCGCATCGGCGTCGATGTGAATCTGCACACCGGACGGTGGCCGTTCGATCGCGCGGTGACGTACTTCATGGAAGCGGGCGGACTGGATAAGGAAGCGGCGACCGGCGAGGCGGCCGGCGCGGCGTCATCGCCGACGCAGAAGATCAGCTACATCACCGGCAAGTGGCAGATCATGCAGCTCCTCGGGCGGTATCGCGACAAGAAGGGCGGCGCGTTCCGGCTCGGCGAATTTCACGACGAGCTGATCGCACATGGATCGCTGCCGGTCTCGGTTCTCGAATGGATCATCCTCGACGATCCGTCGTCGCTGGAAAAGACAACCGGAAAAACATTGAAGTGAACGCAGGAGGAAAAACGATGGAAATGACGAAATACGATCCGGGGCAATTCTGCTGGGTGGAGCTCGCGACGAAAGACGCGGCGGCAGCGAAGAAGTTTTACGGCGAGTTGTTCGGCTGGTCCTACGAGGAGATGCCGATGGACGGCGGCCCGGCATACATCTTTGTCAGTCTGCCGGCCGGCACGGTCGGCGCGATGTACGAGAACAAGGACATCCCGTCCAACTGGCTCGTGTACGTCAGCGTCGACAGCGCGGACGCCACCGCGGCGAAGGCGAAATCGCTCGGCGCGTCGCTGAAGGCCGAGCCGTTCGACGTGTTCGACGCGGGCCGCATGGCTGTGATCCACGATCCGGAAGGCGCGACGTTCGCGATCTGGCAGCCGATGAAGCACATCGGCGCGACGGTGTCGGGCGAGCCTGGCACGTTCTGCTGGAACGAGCTGATGGCGCGCGACGGCGACGGCGAGCGGACGTTCTACACCAGCCTTTTCGGATGGACGGCGAAAGTCAGTCCCGAATACACCGAATGGCACGACGGCGAGAAAGCGCGCGGCGGTTTCCTGGAGATGAAGGACGCGCGCTTCGACGGCCTCCCGGCGAACTGGCTGACCTACTTCCTGGTCGATGACGTCGACGCGTCGTTCGCGAAAGCGCAGTCACTCGGTGCCGCGCCGCACATGCCGGGGATGGACATCCCGAACGTCGGCCGCTTCGCGGTGCTCGGCGATCCCTCGGGAGCGTCGTTCGCGTTGTTCAAGCCAAAGATGTGATGGAGGTTGCGGAGTTACTTGGTTGCTGGGTTGCTGGGTAACACCAAGCAACCCAGCAACCCTCAGCAACCTAGCAACCGGGGCGACTACCCCTTATGCCTCGTGTAATCGATCTGCATCATCTTGAACATCTTCCCGTCCGGACCGGGGGTCCACATTTCCATCGTGTGGTGATCCTTGTCGATGACGGTGACCTTCTCGTCGACCGGGGCGTCCTTGCCGGTCATCGGGTCGGGCATCGTTGAGGTGAACTTCCACGTCTTGCCGTTGTCGGCGGTGCTGCCGATCGACATCATCATGCCGGTGGACATGCTGTCCATCCAGGTTCCCCAGTACTGCTTCTTCACGTTGTCGTAGCCGGTGTAGCCGATGCCGCTGAACGGCATGCCCATGAAGTTGCCGCTGAACTTCTGCATCAGCTCGCGGTTGCCGAGGACCCAGCTGTTCTCCGAGACGCCGGTGCTGACCTGGGGCGGCTGGCTCGGATCCATCCACATCGAGACCTTCGCGTCCCACGTGCCGGCCATGCCGTCGAGCAGCTTGTGCGCGTCGCCCGGCGTCATCGCCTTCATCATCGCGTCCATCGCCGCCTTCTGGTCAGGCGGCATTTCTTTTTTCTGCTGCTCCTGCGCGTAAACGCCGGTACAAAGCACCAGCAGAGCCGTGGCAATCAGAACCCGGATTTTCATCAGTCTTCCTCCGTAAAATTGTTTTGGGGCTAGTCCGGCGCATCGTACGCCCGGTGCCCCGGACGCGCCAGTTTTCTACCGGCTGTAGAGCCGCCGCGTCTCAATCCCAGGGTTTGGAAATGACGCAGGAGTTGATGCCGCCGATCCCCATGCTCAACTTGCCGCTGAAGCCGGGCGCGACGTCGGTGCCTTCGCGCTGCACGAACTTGGCGGAGTGCAGTTTCACATCGGCGTGCAGCTCTCCCTCGGTCAGCGCCATGGGGAACAGCTTGCCGCGGGCCATGCCCAGATGTTGTGCAGTCAGCTCCCAGCCGCCGCCGACCGACATCCCGTGGCCGAACGTGCCTTTGCGCGCGGTGAAGAGGACGTCGGGATGGAGCAGCTCGAGCGAGTGCTCGATCTCCGTCGCATCGCCCGGCGTGGCCGTGGCGTGCATGTCCCACGTCGTGACGTCGGCGGCCTTCACTTCTTCCATGGCCTGCTTCATCGCCAGCTGCGGACCGCTCTTCGACGGCGTGATGATGTGATGGGCATCGGACGACGCACCGACTCCGATGATCTCCATGCCGAGCGGCTTGAAGCCCTGGGCCTTCATCTTCTCCACGTCGCCGACGATCCAGATGCACGAACCGCCCGCGACGTGCGTGCCTTTGAGTCCCGTCAGCGGACGCGAGACATCGGCATCGGCGGACACGACGTTCGCGTTGTAGAACGCCGACAGCACCATCGGATGCGGCGGCGGATCGCACATCCCGATCACGACGGCATCCGCTTCGCCGAAGTGAATCGCATCCATCGCCATTTTTGTGGCGATGCCGAACGAGGCGCAGGCGGCGATCGGAGCGAAGGCGGGACCGGTGATCTTGCCGAGCATCGAGATCTGCGACGCCGGAATGTTGGAGATGTTCCAGAGCAGGTTCGGCGAGACGCTGGCCCACGGTTCTTCGGGGCAGCCCCACTTCCTGTTCAACGCGCGGATGCGGTTCAGTTTCTGGCGGATGCTCGACAACTTCGCCGACCCCGACGACGCCGGCACCGGCTCGCCGTGAATCGTCGCCGCCTCGGCCAGATACTCGCGCAGCGCATCGCTCCGCTTCGCCCAGTACGCTTCCCAGGCATGCTTCGCGTCGATCCATTCCTCGCTGCCGACGAAGAGCTCCGACGGATCGCGCGGCGAGTGCGGATCGTGCTCTCCTTCGAAGTGATCGCGCAACGCCTCGCAGCGCTCCGCCTTGGCCCAGAACTCGTTCCAGCGATGCTGCGCGCGATCGAGACGCAGAGCTTCTTCCGCGGTGATCGTGATGTCGCCCAGTCCCGTGCCGACGTAAATGTGACAGCGTGTGCCGAGCGATTGCAGATACGCCTCGAGGCCGGGATTCTGGGCGAGCGATTGAATGAATGCGCCGATGGCGTACTGCACCATCGGACCCATCTTGTCCTTCAGTTGCGAGAACTTGGCGGGCGGAAAACGTTCGTCAAACCAGCCGTGGTATGTTTCAAAATCGAAGTCCGGGTAGCCCACAAGAAAATTTGATGGCCCGAAACCCTCGAAGGGGGAAAGCCAGGTGTCAGCTCGTTCGAGGTTGCGCTCGAATAGGTCGATGTTCGGGGATTTCGGCGCAACGACGCCCCAACCGAAAATCCCGATGTGTTTGCGATCCGGCATAGGTCGCGCATTGTAGCGAAATCCTGTCAGGGAAATTGCATGACGACCCGCGTGAGAAACAGCCTCCTGATCCTTAGCGCGATCCTGATTCTTTCCGTCGCCTGTCATCGCCGCGAGTCGCGTGCTTCGGGCAGTTCGACGGCACCGACGACGGAGACGATCGCACCCGCCGACGCCCGTCCGGCACCGACCGGCACCGACGCCATGACGCAGACCGTCGAGGTCGAAGACAGCCGCTCCGAAAATGACGGCGGCACCACCGCAGCCACCACTCAGCCGAAGCCCGCGCCGAAACCGGCGCCGAAATCTCCGGCCAAGAAAAAGCATTGACGCCGCTTTACGAAGCTCTCCTCGAACGCGATGAGGCGGCAACGCGCCGCGCCGTCGACGACTTCGATGACGATCACGAGCTCTTTCTCGCCGTGGCCCGTTTCGCGGTGCTGGCCTACGCGCCGTCGCAACACGCGAAGCACGCGTTCCTCGCCTGCCTCGCCGCGTACGACGTCCGCGAGCAGCTCGGCGCGTCGTATCGCGAGATGCTGACGGAGTGCGCGATCTACGCCGGCGGCAGCCGCCAGCCGTGGAGCGAGCCGCCGATCCTCGATCCACCGCACGTAGAGGAGGCGCCCGATCTCGACGCCGCCATCCGCGACGGCGACCGCCTCGCCGCCGAGCGCTGGCTGTCGTTCCACATCGATGATGCGGATCTCGAGCAATCGTATTTCGAAGCCGCCTCGCGCGATTTCGAAGACCTCGGCCACAAGCTGATCATCTCTCGCGCCGCCTGGCGGTTGGTTCCGATCCTCGGCGAGAAGGGCAGGTTCGCGCTGCTGCGGGCGGGCGTGTGGGAGTGGACCGCGTATCGGGGCGAGACGTACGTCGAGCGCGGTACACCGGTCGATCGCGATGCGTTGATCGAGCGTCTTGTAGCGGATGTGATCAAAGAGCGCGGATCGCTTATCGCCACGCACAACATCTTTCTATTGGATGCCGCGCTCGGAACGCCGGTGGAAAAGCGAGTGCTGGAGTACCTCTCGCCGATCAACGCCACTCAACAACTCAACAAGTCAACAACTCAACAACTCAAACCCTACCGCCTCGCCCGCGACTACGCGCAAACTCTCATCGCGCACGCCGTCGCCACGCGCATCCCGCAAGCTCGCGCGATGCTCGACGCCGTCCACGAAAATCTCGAGCAATCGTCCGGATTCGAAGAATGGTCCTTCGCCTGAAACTCGCGCTCGTCGCGCTTCTCTTCACCGGCTGCGCGACCACGTCGCCGATCGATCGCCTGACGGCGACGCGCGCCGTCTGGGCCATCGACGTCGAGGACGATTCCGGCCGCGTCCTCTACGCGCAGAACGCGCACAAGCTGATGGTCCCGGCGTCGAATCGCAAGCTCTTCTCCGCCGCCCTCGCCGCCGAATGCTTCGGATTCGATCACCGATTCACGACCGAGCTGTGGCGCGACGGCGATGACCTCGTGTTGCGCGGCGGCGGCGATCCATCGTTCGGTGGACGCTACTACGCCTCGCCCGGCGATGCCTTCGCGCCGATGCTCGCCGCGCTGCACGCGCGCGGCATCACGCACGTGCACGACGTCGTTGCCGACGATTCGTTCTTCGATCGCGTGCTGATTCCGCAGAGCTGGAAGATCGGCAACCTGCCGTACGACTACTCCGCGCCGGTTGATGCGATCGCGTATCACGAGAATGCGATCGATGACGCCGCCGTCCCCGATCCCGCGCTGCACGCCGCGCGTGCGCTGCGCGACCTCCTCATCTTCGACGGCATCACGGTCGACGGCGAGGTCCGCCTCGGCATCGCAAAAGGGGAACGGATCGCGAGCATCGAGTCGCCGCCGTTGTCGCAACTGCTGACGACGATGCTGAAGAATAGCCAGAACCTCTACGCCGAGATGCTGTTCAAGAACGCCGGCGGCGGCACGTACGATGCGGCGATCGAGACAGAGCGCCGCTTCGTGAACGAGCTCGGCATCGATCCGCACGACATCCGATTCGTCGACGGCTCCGGCCTCTCGCCCGACGATCTCGTCGCACCCGCGGCGATCGTGAAACTGCTGCGCTGGATGAACGCACCGCAACGCCGCGGCGCCTGGTGGCTGCTCCTCGCGACACCGAATCAGGAAGGGACGCTGCACCGCCGCCTCACGGAGCTCGAGCCGCGCCTGCGGGGGAAGACCGGGACGCTGGAAGGGGTCAGCGCATTGAGCGGCATCATCTCCATGCCGCGCGGCGGCTATCGCTACTTCTCGATCATCGTCGATCACAACACGACGCCCGATGTGAACAAAACGATTGATGAGATCGCGCGAATCATCGCCGCCGACTAGTGCACGATTTTCGCTCGTGGCCCAAGCCCCTCATCCGCCTGCGGCACCTTCTCCCCGCTCGTCGCGGGGAGAAGGGCAACAAGGCATGGGCCTCGCGAGAATCTGGTTTGTTGCCCCTCGCCCCGCTCGGCGGGGAGAGGGTGCCGCAGGCGGGTGAGGGGCCGTGCCACGAGCGATGCTATTGCTTCCGCGTGAATGTCTCCCCGAAGATCGTCAACATCTTGACCTCCCCCTCCGCTCCGAGCCGGAACTCGACCTGCTCGTCGACCTCGGCCTCCTCGGAGACCGCGCTGAACGTGTCGTAGTGGTAGTGCGTCAGCGGCAGCGTCAGCCGCTTCCACTGCAACACCAGCGTGTTGTTCTCGAGCGCCACGTTCAGCAGGCCGTATGCCCGGTTCTCGTACATTCCGACATACGCCGTGAGCTCATGAGAAGGGTGAGTGTCGGGATGCCGCTTCGCCGCGCGCTCCTTCTTCTTCGCCGTCTCCTGATCGTCGAGCTTCTTTTCCGTCGCGAGGTAATACGCGTTCCAGTCGCGCGGTGCATGGCCGACCAGCAGATCGATCAGAGCGGCGCGGACCGCGAGGACCGAGATCCCGCGTCCGCTGTTCGTCATCACCACGATGCCGGCGTGCTCGTGCGGCAGGAGCACGACCTGCGTCCGGAAGCTGTTGAGCGCGCCGGCGTGCGAGATCACTTTCGAGCCGTAGTAGTCGGAGATGTTCCACCCCATGCCGTAGGCGAGGAGGTTGGCGTCGGGGTTGAGGTCACGCGTGGCGCCATCGAGGCGGAGCGTCATCTGCGGCGTCTTCGTCTCGTTCAGCGCGTCGGCGGCGAGGAGCCGCTTGCCGTCGATCGCGCCGTCGGCGAGCTGGAAGCGGAGCCACTGCGCCATGTCGCGCGCAGACGATGCGATCGTGCCGGCCGGCCCGAGGTTGTCCTCGTCCGTCGCGGTGCTGAGAGTCCTCGCGCCGAGGTTCGGGTAGTAGCGATGACCGGTAGCGCGGTCGGTTGCGGCGTTCCACTCCGCGTACGTCGTGATGCTGTGCGTCATCTGCAGCGGCTGGAAGATGCGCGTCTTCACGAACTCGTTCCACGACATTCCGCTGGCGTGTGCCACCGCTTCGCCCGCGGCCATGAACATGATGTTCTGGTACTGGTACGCGCTGCGGAACGGCTTCGTCAGTCCGACGCTGCCGATGGCGCGGATGACCTCTTCGCGCGACAGCCCCGAGTTGTCCCACAGCTCGTCGTGGCGTCCCAGTCCCGTGCGATGCGAGACGATGTCGCGCAGCGTGACCATCGAATCGGCGCAGGGGTCGTCGAGATGGAAGTAGACAACATGTTGACGAACGGGATCGTCCCAGTTCAGCTTCTTTTCATCGACCAGCATCGCAAGCGCGGTGGCCGTGAACGCCTTCGAGGCCGACGCGATCTGGAAGAGCGTTTCGTCCGTCACCGGCGCGGTGGTTTCGAGCTGCTTCACGCCGTAGCCCTTCGCCACCACGACGCGATCGTCCTTCACGATGGCGATGGCCAGCCCGGGGAGGCGCCACTGCTTCATCGCCTCGGCGGCGATTTTGTCGACGGCCGCGGTTGATTGCGCGGCGGCGTGAAGCGAACAAAGAAGCAGAAAGGCGGCGGCGATCGCTCTGCGCATCCGTTAATCTTAACGGTGCGATGAAACGTATCTGCGTCTTCTGCGGCTCGAATGCAGGCGCCCGTCCCGAGTACGCGGACGCCGCGCGCGACATGGCGGCGACGCTCGCCGCGCGCAACATCGGCCTGGTCTACGGCGGCGGCCGCGTCGGGCTGATGGGGATCCTCGCGGACGAGATGCTCCGCCTCGGTGGGGAAGTGGTCGGCGTCATTCCGCGCATGCTGTCGGATCGCGAAGTCGGTCATGTCGGGCTGTCGGAGCTGCACGTCGTCGAGACGATGCACGAGCGCAAAGCGCTGATGGCCGATCTCTCCGACGGCTTCATCGCGTTGCCGGGCGGCATCGGCACGCTCGAGGAAATCTTCGAGATCTGGACCTGGGCGCAGCTCGGCTCCCATCGCAAGCCGTGCGGATTTCTCGACGTCGGCGGCTTCTACGCGCCGCTGTTCGAGTTCCTCGATCGCGCGGTCGAAGAGCGTTTCTTAGCGCCGCGATTCCGCGCGATCGCCATCGTCGACGACGATCCCGATCGGCTGCTCGACCGCTTCGCCGAGTACGAGCCGCCCGACGTCGCGCGCTGGATCGATCACGCGCGGACTTGAAGCGCGCGCCGCGTCAGCCACTCGCGCACCGCGAAGAAGATGATGCCGGCGCTCATGACCCACAGTCCGCCCGCCTTCAAACCCTTCTGCGGCGAGATGACGATGTAGCTCCAGAGTCCGAGGGCGATGATCGCCGGCAGCGGATAGAGCCACATCCGGAAGGGGCGCGGACGCTCAGGCTCGCGAACGCGGAGGATCACCGCGCCCGCGATCTGTGCCATGAACGGAATCACGGCGCGAATCGAAAGGATCGCCTGCAGCACGCTCTTGAGCGGAATCCAGCAGAAGATCGCCGCCACGCTTCCGAGGAACACGAGCGACACGATCGGATACGCCTCGGTGGCATGCAGCTTCGCGAAGATCCCGAAGAAGTTCCGGTCGCGCGCCGCGGCGTAGAGGATGCGCGAGTAGCCGAGCATCAGCGAGAAGATCGAAGCGAACGCCGTCCAGAGGATCAGCACCGAGAGCACCTGCGCGGCGCGATGTCCCATCAATACTTCGATGTAGTCGCTGACCACCGCCTTCGACGTCATCGCCTGCTTGATCGGCAGGACGGAGATGAGGCAGGCGTTCATCACGAGGTAGATCGCGGCGATGGCCAGGATGGAGATCACGATCACGCGCGGGATCGTCTTCGATGGCTCCTGCACTTCATCGCCGAGGTAGCAGATGTTGTAGTAGCCGAGATAGTCGTAGACCGCGAAGATCAGCGCGGTGCCGAGTCCGGCGTAGGCGAGCTTGTTGTCGAAGCGCGGCGCCGTCCAGAACGTGAACGCGCTCAGCTTGAGGTGCGGCAGTCCCGCACCGATCACGATCGCCAGCGTGATCAGCACACCGGCCCACAAGAGAATCGAGAACTTGCCGATCGTCTCGATGCGGCGCAGCAGAAGCAGAACGGTGATGACGCAGATGATCATCGCCGTCAGCGGGATGTGTTTCTCGACCGACGGCGCGAGGACTTTCAGGTAATTCGCGAAGCCGATGCAGCCGGAGGCCATCGAGAGCGGCGCGGAGAAGAGGATCTGGAAGAGAAAGAGGAAGGAGACGAGGCGTCCCCACTTGCCATACGAAGCGCGGAGGAAGTGATATGAGCCGCCGGAGGAAGGGAGCTCCGACGCCAGCTCCGCGGTCACCAGCCCGTCGCAGATCGCCAGCAGCCCGCCGAGGATCCAGGCCAGCATGCCGCGCGCACCGCCCATCTCCGAGAGGATCAACGGGATCGTGATGAACGGCCCGATCCCGACCATGTCGATCATGTTCAGCGCGATCCCGCGCCAGAGGCCGATGTCGCGGCGAAGCTCGGACATTTCTTGGGAGTGTAATGGTTGCGGGGCGCTACCCGTTGCGAAGCACTACCGTCACCGCCGCCACTACCTTCACGCTCTTGCGCGGCAGCTCGATGGCGTTGCGGTGATCGTCGACCAGCGACTTGCGGTCGTTCTTGGCCCACCAGCGGCCGACGAAGACCGACTTGCCGGCTTTGGCGATGACCAGTTCGGCGGTGTTGGCGCGGCCGCGCGGGCGGTTCTCGGCGATGACCAGGTCGCCGTCGCGGATACCGACGCTCTTCATCTCGTCGCCGCGGGCGCGGAAGACGATCTCGCCTTTCTCCATCGACTCGACGGGCACCACGACCTGCTCGCGGCGCTGTTCGTCAACAGGTTGACCTTGTCGCAGCTCGCCGGCGGTGCGGACCTCCATCCAGTCCTCTCCCTCGCGGATGAAGCCGGAGCCGAGGGGCCAGAGCGGGGCGGAGGGGAGGTGGCTGCCGGGTGGGCGCTGCGGCGCATCGGCCACGATCATCGGCGGCGGCTCGCCGCCGGCCAGGAGGCTCTCGGCGCGATCGATCATCGACTCCGCGCGGAGAGCTCCGTATCGCGCTTCGCGAAGGGTGTCGGTCAGCAGCGGGACATTCACCAGCGTGTCGCCCGCGGCGCGGACCGAGAGGCCGCCGCCGAGTTGGATGTCGGTCAGCTCGAGCACCGCCGCGACCTTTCGGAGGACGAGGATCGAGACGTTCGCCTCCTTCTCGAGGGCGGCGAGGTGCCGGCGGCTGACGCCGGCAAGCCGGGCCAGCCGGGCCTGGGTCAGGCCCTTCCGGATTCGTGATTCACGTACGGTTTCGCCGAGCATCTAAGTAACTTAAAGGTTACTAACAACTTGTGATGTAAGCAACTCACAGCATTGCAAGTGGTCATGGATCAGAGAGATGCGAGAGTGCGGATGCTCAGCGCCTGACGGGTGCGCGCGGTAACGCGAGGCGGCGGAAGGGAGGACCGGGAGCCTCCCTTCCGCCGGCCGCGGCCGAGCGGGACCTCGTCTCTTTTCTCTGGGGGATCGACCACGTCATGACGACACTCTCGCACAGGAGTGACGGCAAACGCGCAATCCACCCCCTGTGGAATCGCTCAGGCCGCGGAATTGGGATGGAACGGTGCGACTGGTAGAAGTCCTGATATCAGTATGGTTTGCGCAGCATCATGCACGTCACTGCACAAAGAAGCGCCTCGGGATTGACACCTATCCTGCATTCCACTAGAGTGCAAGATATTGCATCATGACGACTCGCCTCGAAAAGTATCTCAAGAGCCGGGGGATCAAGCCGGCGCACCTCGCGCGGGAGTCGGGATACAGCCGCCAGCATCTGTTGCGGATACGGATGGGGCGGATGGAACCGACGCGGCGCTGTATTGCAGCGATCACGGCGGCATGCCGCCGCCTCTCGCGCGAGCAGGTGCGCGCCAACGACCTGTTCGACCTGGATGGGGAGGAACGATAGCGGCCATCGCGTCGGTCCGGATTCCGATGCAGCATAGCGCTGGCTCGCCGCTCTTCACAACCCGCATTGCGGTCGTGGAGAGCGACCGCCCGACTGCGGAAATGCTGCACACGTTTTTCCGGCTGATGGAGTTCGAAATCGCTCTCGTGGAGGCGGATGATTCCGCCGTCGATACGATCCGTAGAGCCGCTCCGGCCGTCGTCCTGATCGATCTCGACCTCCCCGATCTACGCGCGTTGGATCTGGCGCGCGAGATCGGCAGTACCTGCGCGGTGATCTTCATGACGTCCCGCGGCACGCCCGCCCCCGCCGGAGCCCGCGTCGTTCCCAAACCGGCCGCGAATTTCGAGGAGCTGCTGTCGCTGCTCGAAGTGGTGCTCGAGCGCTGCTGAATAAACGTAGGGCGGGTTCTAACCCGCCACCCCCGGGGGCGGGCGGGTTGGAGAACCCGCCCCACGTTTAAGCAGCATGGCATCCGTGTTGTACGCTCGCGCGGTATGCGACGCACATTCATCCTTGCCGCGCTTTTCCTTCTCGCCGCCTGTGCCACCACGAAGCCCGCCCCGCCTCCGGCCGCGCAACCGCCGCAGGTGCAGAAGGCGTTCTTCGGCGACCACGGCTTCGACGTCTCGCAGATCGACCGCACGGTCCGGCCCTGCGATGACTTCTACAGTTTCGCGGTCGGGAAGTGGCGCGAGTCGCATCCGCTGCCGCCGCAGTACGCGCGCTTCGGACGCTTCGAGGAGCTGGCGGAGCGGAATCGCCAGACGCTGCGCTCGATCCTCGAGGAGGACGCTAAGGCGCACGGCGCTCCCGGCACGACGGAGCAGAAGATCGGGGACTTCTGGAACGCCTGCATGAACGAGCCGGCGATCGAGGCGCAGGGGATGACCTCGATCGAGCCGGAGCTGAAGCGGATCGACGGCGTCCACGACCTCACGACGCTGCAGGACGAGATCGCGCGGATGCAGTCGGCGGGCTACGCGCCGGTCTTCCGCGTCAGCGGCCAGCAGGATTACAAGAACAGCAAGAGCGTGATCGCCTTCCTCTCCCAGGGTGGCCTCGGGCTACCGGACCGCGACTACTACCTCCGCGACGACAAGCGCTTCGCCGAGACGCGTAGTCAATATGTTGATCACATCGCGAAGATGTTCACGCTGGCCGGCGCCGACTCCGCGAAGGCGGCGGCCGATGCGAAGCTGGTGATCGAACTGGAGACGAAGCTGGCGAAGTCGTCGATGAGCCGCATCGAGACCAGGAGTCCCGAGGCGACGTACCACATCACGCCGGTCGCGGAGCTCGTGGCGATGACGCCGAACATCGACTTCGCGCGCTTCCTCCACACCATCGGCGTCGATCAGCAGTCGGTCAACGTCGCCCATCCGCAGTTCTTCAAAAACGTCAGCGAGATGATCGCGTCGATGCCGCTGGATGCGTGGAAGGCGTACCTCCGCTGGCGCGTGCTCGACACCGCGGCGCCGACGCTGTCGAGCGCATTTGCCGACGAGGACTTCGCGTTCAGCAGCGTGATCTCGGGGCAGAAGGAACAGCAGCCACGCTGGCAGCGCTGCGTCCGCGCTGCCGACGCGTCGATCGGCCAGCTCCTCGGTCAGGAGTACGTCCGCCGCCGCTTCACGCCCGAAGCGAAGGCGAAGATGAGCGCGCTGATCGACAACCTCATAGGCGCGCTGCGGGGCGACATCCCGACGCTGTCGTGGATGGGGCCGGAGACGAAGCTGGCGGCGTTGCAGAAGCTGAACGCGTTTCAGCGCCGCATCGGCTATCCCGATCAGTGGCGCGATTACTCGGCGCTGACGGTCACTCCCGATTCGTACGCGCAGAACACGATCAACGCCCGCGAGTTCGCGTTCAAACGCGGCATCGCCCGCATCGGCAAGCCGGACGATCCGAACGAGTGGGGCTTCTTCACGCCGGCGACGGTGAACGCGAGCTACCAGCCGTCGCGCAACGACATCACGTTCCCGGCCGGCATCCTGCAGCCGCCGTTCTACGATCCGAATGCGGACGATGCGTACAACTACGGCGGCATCGGCGTCGTGATCGGCCACGAGATGACGCATGGCTTCGACGATCAGGGCGCGAAGTTCGACCTGAACGGCAATCTGAAGAATTGGTGGAGCCCTCAGGATCTGAAGAATTTCGAAGCGCGATCGGAGTGCGTGTCGAACGAGTATTCGGAGTTCAACGTCGCTCCCGGCGTGAACATTCAGGGCAAGCTCGTCCTCGGCGAAGCGATCGCCGACCTCGGCGGCGCGACGATCGCGCTCGCGGCGTACGAGCGGTCGCTGCAGGGGAAGCCGCGCGAGACGATCGACGGATTCACTCCCGAGCAGCGCTTCTTCCTCGGGTTCGCGCAGGTGTGGGGCGAGAACATGGCGCCGCAGGAAGCGACCCGCCGCGCCCTCACCGACCCGCACGCGCAGGGACCGTTCCGCGTGAACGGCACGGTCTCGAACATGCCGGCGTTCGCGAAGGCGTTCGGCTGCGCGGGTGGAGCGAAGATGGTGCGGGAGGAAGGGAAGCGCTGCGCTATCTGGTGAAGTCTTTGAACCAGTCGAGATCGCGGAGTGATTCGAGGTCTGGGTCGGAGGTGATGTGCTCCCGCTCAGGCAGCTGGTCCGCGTCACGCGCGGCGAAGAGCCATTTCTTCGCGGAATCGGCGTCGCCGCGTTTGGCGTAGAGGCAGGCGAGGTTGTAGGAACCGGAGCCCTTCACGAGGGTTTCCGCTTCGAGGTAGGCGGCTTCGGCACGGTCGTCATTGGCGAGCGCGGCCTGCGAGGCGCCGAGATTGTTGTAGGCCTCTTCGCGTTTTTCGATCTTGAGCGCGGTCTCGAACTCTGCGATTGCTCCCGCCTCATCGCCGAACTCGCTCAGCAGCAGCCCGAGCTCGTTACGAGCGTCGAACGTGTCATGCCGCCGGAACGCGTAGGTGAATGCGCCCACCGCCCTGTTGAGGTTCTTGCTGTTCCGCTCCGCCAACGCTCTCGCCTTGGCCACCATCGCGCGGGCATAGACGATGTCGTCGTCATCTGGCGCTTCCCGCACTGCATCGTCGTAGCTTGCGAGAGCTTCCTTCAGAACGCCGGCCCGTTCGCTCTCGGGCACCCGGTCGGCGAGAAGCTGCAGTGTGGCCGCGCGATTGGACAGAGTCTCGACGTCGTTTCCCTGGAGTTTCAGCGCCATGGAGTACTGTTCGGCCGCCTCGTGCAGCAACGCCGCCGCGTCGGCATCGTCCTCCAGCTCCTCTCCGCGGTCGCCGAGGAGAACGGCGAGGTTGAAATAGATGTCAGAGTCTTCGGGCGAGAGCTCTCGCGCGCGCTCGTACTTTTTCTTTGCCTCCTCGAACAACCGCCGTGCCTCATCGCCGGTCTTCAATTTCGACCGCGCGCCGAGCGCGTAGCCCCAGTTGAAGAACGCCTCCGGCATCTCGGGATGGATCTTCAGCGCCTCCTCATCGAAGCCGATGGCCTGGAGCAGTCGCGCATCGGCGGCAGCGGCATCGACTCCTTCCGCCTCGGCGGCTTCCATCGCCGCCAATCCTTTCAGTACGTACCCCCAGGCCACGGCTTCGGCGATCTCGGGCGAGTCCTGCACCTCATCGGAAAACATGTCGAGGATCTCGTCGTAGTTGCCGGCGGCGACCAGGGCATTGGCGATGAGGGCGCGCTGCGCGATGTCTTTGGCCTCGAACTGATCGATGGCCCTGCTGATCTGCCGGTCGACCAGCTCTCGCAGATCCTTTCCGTAGCCGCCGATGTCGAACGGCTTCACGACGGAGATGACGCGTTTCAGATGTGAGAACGGCTGCTTGAAGACGTCGGGCGGAAAGCAGCCGACCTTCCTCGCCAGCTCGACGAGAAACTTATCGGCATCGTACCCCTTGATGTAGTACGCGAACTTGCCCTCGCTCAGCAGGCGTTTGTCCACGTGGTCCGACGGCGGAGCGTCATTGAAGCCGATCCAGTACAGGTTGTAGTCGAACTTCTCGAAACTGGCGAGCTGCTCGAAAACCGGATCGCTGTCGCCGCTGTATCCGATGACGATCCAGGGCCGCCGTTCGGCGCTGCGCCGGAACACGGGATCGAGAGTGTTGCGCCTGAATTCTTCATCGGTGTTGAACATCACGAAACCCGAGCGCTGTCCATGGAGGTAAAAGATCGAAGGGTCGGTCACTTCGGCCGGCTCGAACAGCCCGGAACTGGCGAGGTCGTACACGGAGGGAAAACAACCGAGCAACGCACATGCGCGGACGATGAGCGGGTCGAAGTTCGTGGTCAGGACCCGGCGGACGTAGCCGTTCGCTACCAGCTGCGCGAGGGCGAGATGAGCCCAGTTGATTCCGGCGTTGTCGACATAATTCGCGATCAGCCTCCGGCGTTCGCCGGGTGCGACGTGCCGCATGAACGCAGCGTATGTGCGCAAGCCGTCCGCCGGTGGTCCCCAGGTCTTCTCGATCTCATCCATCAACTCGCTGGCGAGCGGAATGCCGGCTGTTTTTGAACAACCGGCACCGATGAGCACGACGGATCCGTCGTCGTTTCGGGCAGAGCTCAGCGAATTCGCGACCTGGTCGATGGTGGCCATTCAGTGCTGTACCTCCGGGCTTATGTCTGGATATCGAAATGATACGCTCCAGACGTGTTTCCACTCGAACCCGATGCCACAGAAATGCGCCGCCTCGTCGGCGAGGCGATGCGGCACATCGTCGCGCACATCGAGTCGCTGCCGTCGCAGCCAGCGATGAACGTGGAGGGGGCGACGGAGTTCGCCCGGACGCTGATCGAGCCGCTGCCGCGGCAGGGGACGGCGTATGGTCAATTACTTGACCAACTCTTCGGCGAGCTGATCCCGCGGTCGTTCAACGCGGCGGGGCCGGGATACCTGGCGTACATCCCGGGAGGCGGGATCTTTCACTCCGCGGTGGCCGATCTGATCGCCGATTCGGTGAATCGCTACATCGGGGTCTGCGCGGCGGCGCCGGCGCTGGTGCAGCTCGAGGCGAACGTGGTCCGCTGGTTCGCGGAGATCATCGGGATGCCAGCCGGCTCGGGCGGCGTGCTGACGAGCGGCGGGTCGCTGGCGAATTTCACGGCCATCGTCACCGCGCGGCGCGCGAAGCTGCCGGACGATTTCCTCCGCGGCACGCTCTACTGCTCGGATCAGATCCATCACTCGTTCCAGAAAGCGGCGAACCTGGCCGGATTCCCGTACGCGAACGTGCGGGAGATCGCGAGCGACGGGAAGTTCCGCATCCGCCTCGACGTGCTGGAGGAAGCCATCGAGCGCGATCGCGCCGCCGGCTTCACGCCGTTCCTCGTCGCCGGCAGCGCAGGGACGACGAACACCGGCGCGGTGGACGACCTCACGGCGCTGGCCCGCATCGCGCGCGAGCAATCGCTCTGGTTCCATGTCGACGGCGCGTACGGCGCGTTCTTCATGCTGACCGAGCGGGGCCGCGCGGTTCTGCGCGGCATCGAACAGGCCGACTCGATCATCCTCGATCCGCACAAGACGTTGTTCCTCCCGTTCGGCACCGGCGCGCTACTCGTGCGCGATGTACGGTTGCTGCGCGCCGCGCACACGTCGCACGCCGATTACCTGCCGGAAATGCAGGAGGCGGACGAGCTGGTCGATTTCTGCGAGCTCTCGCCGGAGCTGTCGCGCGATTTCCGCGGCCTGCGGGTCTGGCTGCCGTTGAAGCTCTTCGGCATCGAGCCATTTCGTCAACAACTTGACGAAAAATTGGATCTGATCGAGGTCGCGCGCGAAGGCCTGGCGGCAATCGACGGCATCGAGATCGTCGCCGAGCCGGAGCTGACGATCCTCGCGTTCCGCCACAAAGACCTCGATAACCGCGCACTCCTCGAGCGCATCAACGCCCGCAAGCGGGTGATGCTGACGCCAGGCATCGTGAACGGCACGTTCGTGATCCGCGTCTGCATCGTCTCGCACCGCACGCATCGCGATCGCATCGAGATGCTGCTGGAAGACGTACGGGAGACCTCCGGCGGGCGGGCCCGGCCCGCAGCGTCTGTTGGCCTGGCCTGAACCCGCGCTTCTCGCGCTGATCGCGATTTACGCGAAGACAAACGCAGCGGGCCGGGCCCGCCCGCCGGAGGCGCTCCCGTCGTTCTCTAGCGCAAACTCGAAGGCAGCCGCGGCGATGACAACAACAACTTGAACCGGTTCCAGTCGCCGTGCACCCATTGCGCGACGAGGTCCTTGCCGAGGTTGTAGTTGATCACGTAGCTGCGGTACTGCTCGATGAACTTCAGGCGTTGTCTGGCACGCGGCTCCGACATCAGCGCGTATTTGGTCAACCAGTTGACCGCCTGATCCGCCGTCAGCTTGCCGTCCAGGTAGCCGCGCGCCGCCTCGTTGCCTGCGTAGCTCAGCTTCGATGACAGCTCCTGGATCCGGTAATACTTCGCCGCCTTTGAGGCATCGAGTCCCGCGAGCGGGAACAGGTTTGCCTTCTCGAACTCCACCCGCTCATTCGACGGGAACGCGATATCGATCCCGTAATTCGCGCTTCCTTCCGCGATCAGCGACTGCGGGCTGAAGAGCGGATAGACCGTGAACTCGTTCCAGCCGCGGTCGCGCACCAGGTTCTTCTCCAGCAGCGCGTTGTAGACGTGATGTCCCGGATAGCCCTCGTGGCAGGCGAGGTCGATCGCCCGATCGATGTAGATCGGCAGATCGGTGTTCACCTGGATCAGGCTGTGGAAGCTGCCCTTGTACCAGTTGTAGCCGCTCCACGATTTATTCGTCACGTACTCGATCGTGAACGTCTCGCCAGGCGGAAGCTCGATGTGCTGCAGCGTGCGCGAGCGGCATCCTTCGATCGCCCGCTTGAAAACGGGATCGAGTTTTTCTTTGGGGATGATGAAGTCGCGCTTGAACGTGTCGATGCGATCGGCGAGTGGGCCATCGCCCGGCAGCTCGGCGTTGAGCGAGGCGGTCAGTTGCTCGAAGTACGCCTCGTCGTGATGCGGCGCGACCGCGTCGTAGAGCGCCTGCGACTCCTCGTCGAACGTCATCTTCCGGCCCTGCAGCATCTGCGCGCGAGCGATCAGCGACTCCGTCTGGCGCGCGAGGTATTCGCGGCGCAGCGCCAGCATCTCGTCCGCCGGCTTCGGCATCGCCCGCAGCTCCTTGTCGAGCGCGACAGCGTCGTGTTCGATCTGCGCGACCGGCGGCTTCTTCGCCTTCACATCGGTGCGCCATTCAGGCGGACCGTAGTAGGCGTCGACGTAATCGGCATCGTGCTCGCCGAGTGCGAGGACGAGCTTCACATAGCGTTCGGCGGCGGCGTTCATCGAGGCAGGAGCGGTCGTCGCCGTGCTGCTCGCGCATGCGGACAGCACGACGACGAAGAGGAGCGTGAGTATCTTGCGCATCGGGGCGCAAGTCTACTTCGTGCAGGTTTCGTTCATCACCTCGACCCACTTCCCAGCCTGTTCCATCTCGCCCTTGTGCGTCAGTTTGTTGTTGCCGCTCTTGATGAAGATGTCGCGCCCTTTGGCCGTCATCGTGCCCATGTGGGCGATGCCGGTCCATTCGAGCTTGTCGCCTTCCCAGCCTGTGAACTCGGCGGTCTCGAAGCCTCCGGTGTTATCGACCCAGAAGATCTCGAATTTCTTGTCGGCCGGGTCGTAGCCGAGGTACGCGTTGCCGCTCATCGGCATCGGGTTCTCCTTCGACTTCGCCTGGCGGACGTGGACGTCGAGCCAGTAACCGCCGAGGGCCCAGCTGCCGGTGACGGTGCCGGTGTAGTGCATCGTCGGGCCGCCGAACGACTGGGTTCCTTTGCACTGCCACGTTCCGACAAAGAACGCGAGCTGCTTCAACTCGGGAGCGGGTTTGGGCATTGGAGCATCAGCGGCGAAGAGCGATGTGGTGAGTGTCAGCGAAAGCAGAGCTAGCGCGGGGCGGAACTTCATCGGTCAATCCTCCTTCGTTGTGTTCGTCGATTCTACGCTGGCCCGCTGGCGTCGGATTGGCCTTACGATGCCCCGATGCGCGCTCCTGCCTTTTTCGTCGCTCACGGCGCCCCGTCGCTGGCCCTGGAACACGACGACTTCACGCAAGCCGCGGGGACGTTCGGCGAATCGCTGCGCGACGTTCAGGCGATCGCCTTCGTCTCCGCGCACTGGCAGGCGCGCGAGGTGCGGGTCAACGCGGTCGCGCATCCCGAACCGGTGTACGACTTCAGCGGCTTTTCGCCCGACCTCTACACGATGCGCTACGACGCGCCGGGCGCGCCTGAGCTAGCGCGCGAGATCGCGACGTTGCTCGACGCGCCGCTGGAGACCGGGCGCGGATGGGATCACGGACTCTGGGTGCCGATGCTGCACATCCTGCCCGAGGCGCGCACGCCGATTGTCGAGATCGCGTTGCCGTATCCCGCCGATCCGGACGATCTGTTGCGCATTGGCCGCGCGCTCGCACCGCTGCGCGAGCGGGGCATCGCCATCGCCGGCAGCGGCGGCATCGTGCACAACCTGCGGATGCTCGACTTCGCGAACAAGAACGCGCCGCCGCTCGAATGGGCCGCGGAGTTCGATCGCTGGATCGCCGATCGCATCGCGTCGCGCGACTTCGAAGCGGTGGCCGGCTATCGCGCCGCGCCGGGCGCTTCACTCTCCGTCCCGACGCCCGAGCACTTCGAGCCGCTGCTGATCGCCCTCGGCGCGGCGCACCCCGACGATCGTTTGCAGACGATCTACGAAGGCTTCCAGTACGCCTCGCTGTCGATGCGATCGATGGCGTGGAGTGCGGCGGCCATGCCGCCGCTGTAGCTCTGGGCCGCGGCCATGCCGCGGTTGCGACGGCATGGCGCCCGCGTGCGGCGAAGCTGCACTGCATTTTGGCCGGGGGTTCATTTGCCAGCGAATGAACCCCGGATCAAGGCAAGCGCGCGAGGTGCCGCGACAGCGGCACTGAACGGATCGATCAAGCTCTGATTGCAGTGCCGCTGTCGCGGCACGAGACCGCTCTGACACAGCATCCGGGGGTGCTGGTGGCACCCCCGGCCAAAATGCAGTGCGGCTTTGCCGCACCAGTGACGGCTTGCCGTCGCGGTGAAGAGCGTAGCGGCGTGGCCGCCGCACTCCGTGCTACAACGCCGCTGTGCGTCCGCAGACCAGCATCAAGCTCGCCATCGCCGCGGTGATCGCCATCTTCTTCGCCGGCTTCATCCTCCGTGCGGCGATGCGGCTGGCGAGCGTGGCGATGCACTCGCTCTTCTTCGCGATCCTCGTGCTGGTCGTCATCGTCTGGGCCGTGGCGAAGGCGCGATAGCTCCTTCGAATTGCACGTTCACCCCTTCGCACGCGGCGAGGAACTGCTCGTGCCACCAGAGCCAGCCGCGGCGCTGCTGCTTCACCTCGCGCAGGATCGCTGCCGCTCCGGCGCGATCGCCGCGCGCGAACAGCAGGCGGGCGCGCATCGGACCGCTCTCCGAAGGCACGACGGCCGTCGCGCGATCGATCAGCTTCTTCGCCTCGTCGAGGTGATTCGAGCGGATCAGCCAATACGCCTCTTCGAGGTCGGCGCGCGCGCTGGTCTCGGGATCGTTCAGAGCGCGGGTCATTGCCTGCGCGCCGTCGAGGAGCTCCCGCGCCTGCGCGAGCTCGCCGCGGCGGATGTGCGCGCTGGCGAGGTTGATGGAGGTCTGCACCTCGAGCCGCCTATTGCCGGTGACCGCCGCCTGGCCGCGCGCGTCGGAGGTCAGCTTCATCGCCTCGTCCTCGCGGCCGGCGCTGTAGACGATCGCACCGAGGTTCGTCAGCGCGTAGACCTCGTCATCACGATTGCCGAGCTCGCGGGTCAGCGCCAGCTGTCTGCGCGCCGTCGATTCCGCGCCGGCGAGGTCGCCCTGCCGTTGCATGGTCAGCGAAAGATTGCCGAGCACCGAGGCGAGTGCGTTGCGGTCGCCGATCCGCTCGAAGATCTCGCTCGCCTTCGCGTACGAGCGGACGGCGGCGGCGTTGTCGCCGCGGCGCGCGGCGAGGATGCCCATGTTGTTGTGCACCCGCGCCTGGTCGCGCGGCGAGCGGACGCGGACGAAGACGTCGAGCGCGGAACGGAATCGCGACGCCGCTTCGTCGAGCCGGTTCTGCCGCCACGCTGCCGCGCCGAGTACGTTCAGCGCGCGCGCCTCATTGAGATGATCACCGTTCTTCATCGATGACTTCAGCGCCTCGGTTGCATCCGCTTCGGCGCGCGCGTAATCGGCCCGCTCGATCCACCACGACGCGCGCCGCACGAGGACGTCGATGAGAAGCGGCAGATCATTTTTCCGCCGCGCCGTGTCGATCACCTGTTCGGCCAGCGTGTTCGCTTCCGCCGTTTCGCCCGCGGAATTGCGGCACATCGCCAGCTCCATCTTCGCGCGCTGGAACGACGAATCGCGCAGCAGGCAGATGGCGAAGTACTGCGTGGCGACCTTCGGGCCGTTCAGCGACGCCTCCTGCCGGCCGATGGCGTACGTGACGTTCGCGTATTCGTCGGGGGAGTAGCGGTCGCGGATGTCGATCTGATGTGCGGCGGGATCGATCTGCGTGGCGAGCCGCGTGCTGAGCGCGCTCGCGGCATCGGTCAGTCCCGGCGAGGCGACTTCGCGCGGCTTGTCCGCCGCGTCGCGCGAGCGAGCGGTGTAGCGGACGAAGTAGGTGCCGTTCGTGTGCGTGACGGCCGCGTCGATCAACGTGTCGGCGCCGAGGGCGTTGAGCAGTTGCACGCGCTGCGGCGCGGCGAGGTCGGCGTCGCGCTTGAGCGAGAGATTGCGCATCGCGCGCAGCACGTCTTCCGGCGGGACGATCTCGACCGACTTCACGCCGCCGAGGCTCTGCGCGACGAGCTCCATCATGCCGACCTCGATCCACTCGTTGCCGCGCATGTTCGTTTCGTTGCGGAAGGGGAGGAGGGCGATCCGTCCCGAGCGCGCCGGCGCGAGGACGCGCGGCCGCTCGAACTGCCGGCGCGCCATCAGCGTGCCGCCGGCGACGACGATCGCCAGCAGCAGCGCGCCGGCGCTCATCCACGCGATGCGCCGCATCCGCTGCGGCCTCGTGACGAGTTGCTCGAGAATCCTGGCCGCCTCGGTGGCCCGCGGGCGGCGCTGCGGATCGACGTCGGTCAACGCGCGGGCCAGGTCGGTCAGCGCGGCGTCGCCGAGGTAGCCGATCCCGACGTCTGCATTCGCGACGCGGAACATCAGGTTCGATGACGAGACCGCCTCGCCGTACGGACTCATGCCGGTGAGCATCTCGCACAGCACGATGCCGAACGAATAGAGGTCGCTGGCCGCGGTCAACGGTACGGCGCGCGCCTGTTCCGGCGACATGTAGTGGAGCGTTCCGGCGATCGTGCCGGGAGCCGTGCCGGCGAGCGTGTCGATCTGGCTCAGATCGCCCCAGTCGACCGGCGCGGACGGCGGTACGGTGTGCGTATCGGCATCGACGAGCCGGGCGATGCCGAAGTCGAGGACTTTGACTTCGCCCGCCGGCGTGATCATCACGTTCTCCGGTTTGAGATCGCGGTGCACAATTCCGTGTGCATGCGCATCGACCAGCACGCGCGCGATCTGCAGCGCGATGCGCAGCGCCTCCTGCCGCGTGAGCTTCTGGATCATCGCCACGCGCAGGTCGTGACCGTCGACCAGCTCGAGCACGAGATAGTCGGCGTCGTCACGCTCGATCACGTCGTAGATGCGGCAGATGTTCGGATGGTCGAGGCGCGAGAGGACTTTGGCCTCGCGCAGGATCCGCCCGCGCAGCGACGGCGTCAGGCGCTTGTCGCCGTGCAGCGCCTTGACCGCGACCGGGCGCTCGAGCCGCTCATCCCACCCGCGATAAACCTCGCCCATTCCTCCGGAACCGAGAAGAGCGTCGATGCGGATCCGGCCGATGTGCGAACCGGGTGCGATGTGCATGGGGGAGGGGAGATTGTACGTGTTTCACGTCGGAGACGTGCCTGCCCTTAGCCGGCGGCATCGCCGCCGGAATTGCGCGATCGCGATGGTGGGTACCCCGGCCGGGGTGCGGGCTCCGGCGCCCCCGCCGGGGCGCATGTTGCCTTCGGATGCGCCGTGTTCCGGGGGTAGCTCGCTACGCTCACAACCCCCGGCTATTGGCCGTCGCCGCGTCGCGGCGGAGCGAGCCGGTCGAACTCTTCGAGGTTCCGGACCTCTTCGACCAGCAGACGGATTCGTTCTTCTGGTGTCAGCCGCAGGAGGCGCCGGATCGTGCTGCGATCGATCCCCGTGCCGGGTTTGGCATTGGGTAGCGTTGAATCGTGGCGCTCAACTTTCACGGCCTCAATCCTACCGCCCCGAGAAGCTGTACCGCATCTCGAGCGACACGCGCCGATCCCCGCCCACGCTCACCACCTCGATCCCGGTCCGCACTTTTCCCGGCGGCGACCAGAGCCAGGCCAACGTCAAAGCATGTTTGTGAATTGGCCCGCTCTGGAACGCGTCGCCGCGGATGGTCGCGCGGCTGTTGCCGAAGCGGCGGGACACAAGCAGGTAGCTGGCGACGAGATTGTTGGAGTAGGCGGCGGGCGGGAAGCGGATGACGGTCGGGCCCCAGCCGCTTTCGGCGGCGATGGTCCAATCATTAATAGTGATGTCGCCGCCGGCGATGTCGAAACGGGTCGACCAGTTGAAGAGCTCGCCGTGCTCCAGCGCATCGGAACGGTTGTCGATGTGCGTGAGCTGCAGCGAGGCGTGATCGTTGTTCCAGCGGATGCGGCTAGACCATCCGAGGCGATGATCGGTTTCAGCGGAGACCGAGGTGTAGTAGTCGGCATCGACCGGAAGATGCTCGCCGAGGAGCGCCCAGTGATCGCGCATCATCCAGCCGCGCGAGGCGGGGAGCGCGCCGAACGTGTCGTTGCCGCTGAACACCGTCACGCCGCCGGTGATCGAATGCCGCCACGTGTACGACGCATCGACGCCGATCGGACGAAACTCTTCGCCGAGCCAGCTGTTCAGCGCGGACGGCGTGATCGTGTACGGCGACTCCCACAACGCGTCGACGTTCTCGCGCGACGTCGGGAGGAAGAACGCACCTTCCATGATGTGAATCCGGTCATCGCCGCGATGGAGGTTCTGTTCGAGGTACGCCTCGGTCGCACCGACGCGCGCGCGCCGGCCGCCGTCGGCATCGTTCCTGGCGATCAGATGAATGTGCGCGCCGTAGGTGACCGAGGGACGCCAATCGATCCCGATCTGGAGCTGCGCGGCGGTCGTGTCGTCGTCGAGCGGGACGCCGCCCGTGCTGTTGGAGGCGCGGAGCAGTGCGAAGCCACTCCACTGTAACGAATCGGAAGCAGACGCCGTCGTCGCAATCACCAGCACGGCGATGAACAGGGCGAGCTTCCGCAATGCGACCTTCATTGTGCGTGTCATCCTGAGCCGCGCAGACGGCGAAGGATCCGTTGATTCAGGCGCGATTCGTTTCAGCTACGGGTCCTTCGGCGTCTGCGCGCCTCAGGATGACACGGTTGCCGGGGAAGTGGCTGTACAGTTGCATCGTTAGCAACGGGCAATGCGTTCCCTCGTGCCGCTCATGCTGCTTCTCGCCACTCCGCTCGTCGCCGGCACGATCGAGGTTCGCGTTCATGATCCCCGCGGTTCCGTCGTTCGGGATGCCGTGGTCTACGCGGTTCCGGAGGGACGGACTCTCCCACTGGCCCGAAAGACGGCAGTGATGGATCAGAAGAACCGGATGTTCATTCCGCACGTCCTGGCGGTGCAGACCGGCACCTCGGTCCGCTTCCCGAACTCCGACGACATCCGCCATCACGTCTACTCGTTTTCCCCCGCCAAGCCGTTCCAGCTCCCGCTGTACAAGGGGACGCCGGCCAAGCCGGTGCTGTTCGACAAGGCGGGCGTCGTGACGCTCGGCTGCAACATCCACGATCAGATGAGCGCGTTCATCGTCGTCGTCGACACGCCGTTCTTCGAGCGGACCGGCGGCGACGGCCACGCCACGCTGCGCGACGTCGATCCGGGCAGGTACGTCGTGCACGTCTGGTATCCGGAGATGCGCGACGAGCCGCCTCCGTCGGCGATCACCATCGGCGGCAGCGAGCGCGTCGACGTCTCGTTCGTGACTCACACGCATGGCCATTCGTAGCTTCCAGACGAAGCTGCTGATTCTGCTCATCGCGGTCCTCGTGCTGCTGCAGGCCGGGACGCTGATCTCGGTCCACTTCGCGGGACAGCAGACGTTGCGCAAGACGATCGACCAGGAACTGCGCGTCGGCGTGAACGTCCTCGACCGGATTCTCATAACGCGCGCGCGGCAGTTGCAGGATTCGCTGCGCGTGCTCGCGCTCGACTTCGCGTTCCGCGAGGCGATTGCTTCCGCCGACAAGCCGACGATCACCTCGGTGCTCGCGAATCACGGCTCGCGCATCGCCGCCGACGCGGTCGTGCTGGTCGGTCTCGACGGCACCGTCATCGCGGACACGCTCGGCGGCAACCTCGCGGGCAAGCCGTTCCCGTTCGCGTCGCTGCTCGACGAGGCGCAGGATCGCGGCGAATCGTCGGCGACCGTCTCGTTCCGCGGGCGGCCGTACCAGTTCGTGATCGTGCCGGTGCTCGCGCCGCGTCCGATCGCCTGGGTCTGCGCCGGATTCGAGATCGATGAGCGCGTGCTCGCCGACGTCCGCCGCCTCACGAACCTCGACGTCTCGCTCTGGAGCAGCACGCCGGGTGAAACGCCACAGCTGATCTCGACGCTGCCGATCGAGGAGCGAAACGATCTCGTCTCGCGGATGGGAGAAATCTCCGCGCCGCGGCAGATCATGCAGATGAACTTCCGCCTCGGCAACGCGACCTACGCGACGCTGCTCGAGCCGCTGAAGACGAGCGACGGCTCGCAGGTGAACTCGCTCCTGCAGCGATCGCTCGACGACGCGCGCAAGGAGTTCGTCAGGCTCGAGCTGCAGATCTTCGGACTGTCGTTCATCATGCTGCTCGCCGCGGTGATCGCCGCGGTCGTCTTTTCGCGCAACGTCACGCAGCCGCTCCGCGCGCTCGCCGACGCGGCGGGACAGATCGAGCGGGGCGACTACAGCACGCCGGTGAAGGTCACTCAGGCGGACGAGATCGGGTACCTCGGCATTGCGCTGAATCAGATGCGCTCGGCCATCGCCGCGCGCGAGGACCAGATCATCTTCCAGGCGACGCACGACGCGCTGACCGGCCTTCCGAATCGGACGCTCTTCTTCGATCGCGTGTCGCAGGCGATCGCGTTCTCGAAACGAAGCGGCGAGTCGGTCGGCATGATCATGATGGACGTCGATCGCTTCAAGGAGATCAACGACACGCTCGGCCATCACTTCGGCGATCAGCTGCTGATCGACATCGGCCGCCGGCTGGAGCGGACGCTGCGCGAGAGCGACACGGTCGCGCGCCTCGGCGGCGACGAGTTCGCCGTCAAGTTCACCGCGCCGACATTGAGACATGCGGCCGACGTCGCTGCGCGGGTCAGCTCGGCGTTCGATGCGCCGTTCGTTCTCGGCGATGTCTCGATCGAGGTCAACGCCTCGCTCGGCATCGCGCTCTACCCGAACAATGCCGACGACGCCGACACGCTGATGAAGCGCGCCGACATCGCAATGTACGACGCCAAGCGGAACCACAGCGGCACCGCGATGTACGAGGCGGGCCGCGACGAGTACACGCTGCGCCGCCTGACATTGATGATGGAGCTCCGCCAGGCGATCGCGCGCGACGAGCTGGAGCTCTACTTCCAGCCGAAGATCGACGTGATGAGCGAGCGGGTGGTGCACGTCGAGGCGCTCGTGCGCTGGAATCACGCGGTGCACGGCTTGATGCCGCCCGACGAGTTCATCCCGCTCGCCGAGCAGGCGGGGAACATCGGCCTGATCACGAAATGGGTGGTGCGGAAAGCGATCGGGCAATGCGCGGAGTGGCATCGCGCGGGGGTCGATTTGGCGGTGGCGGTGAACCTCTCGGCGCTCGATCTGCTCGACTCCGAATTGCCGACGTTCATCAGCGGACTGCTCGCCGAGGTCGGACTGGCGCCGTCGCGACTCGTGCTGGAGATCACGGAGAGCGCGGTCATGAAGGATGCGTCGTACGCGCTGAAAGTCCTTCGCGATCTGAAGAGCCGCGGCGTGTCGCTGGCCATCGACGATTTCGGCACCGGCTACTCGTCGCTCGCACATCTGAAGCGGATGCCGGTCGACGAGCTGAAGATCGACAAGTCGTTCGTGCAGAACCTCACCGAGAGCGCGACCGACGATCTGGTCATCGTCCGCTCGACGATCGAGCTGGGACACAACATGGGCCTGATCGTGATCGCCGAAGGAGTCGAGACCTCCGAGTCGTGGGCCATCCTCAAGCGTCTCGGATGCGACATGGCGCAGGGCTACTACATGAGCCCTCCGCTGTCGGCCGCGAAGTTCGGCGAGTGGTTCGTCAATTCAAGGTGGGGTGCGAAGGCTTCGTGAGGGGCGCGGACGTCTCGTCCGCCCTGCTTAACGCCCGCGGCGTGTAGGCGAATAGCCGGTGGCCATGGCCACCGGATTCGAACGATTCGATGTTGATGTGCACCCCGGCGGGGTGCTGGAATTCCGGCGCCCTGGCGGGGGCGCAATTGGGGTGTCCTTCGTTACCGGTGGTATCGCTCCGCGAAACCACCGGCTAGTCGCCTGAAAGTCTCCGGCGTTCCAAGTGCGCCTTCGGCTCGCCGTCATCCCGAGCTTGTGGAGGGACCTGGGCGGCGGGGTGGCGCGTTCATTGTCCTTCTCTGCGCCTTCCTCCCGCCCAGGTCCCTCGACACGCTCGGGATGACGTCAGCACAACCCCACGATTTCGAGTAGAAGAACCACACAGGAGTATCCTCGTGACGTGCTTCGGCGGGTGTTTTTCGCCACCCTGTTGCTGACGGCGGCAGCGGCACGTGCACAGTGCCCGCCCGCGGTGCGTCCCGCGTCGCCGCCCGAGGGACTCGTCACTACGGAGACCCACATCAACTTCGCGTGGACTCCCTCGGGTCCGGCGGTCACCGGATACGACCTCTGGCTGGCGACGAACGGCGGGCAGCCGCAACGGATCTGCTTCAACTCTCCGTCGCCCGATTGCAGCGCGACGCTCGGCGCGGGGCGCTACGAATGGTTCGTCCGCAACTTCCGCGACGACTGTCCGAGCGGCACCGAATCGGCGCATGCGCACTTCTCCATCGAAGCATGCAGCGCGCCGGTAGCGCCGACGACGCTCGTGCCGGACGGCGCGGTCGACGTAGGCAGCGGCGGGACGACGTTGACGTGGAGCGGCGGCGCCGCCGACACGTACGACGTCTTCCTTGATCAAGGCATGTCGTGCGCGACGACGACCGCGTTGAACCGCGCGCCGCTGACCGGCTCGTCGAGCGCCAGCGGTCCGCTCGTGCGCGGCGCGACGTACTCGTGGCGTGTGCGGGCTTCGCGCGGCTCGACCTGTCCGACGCCGGTCTTCAGCCGCTGCGCGACGTTCAAGGTTCGCGCATGCGATCCGCCTGCATCGTTCGCACTCGCGTCGCCCGGCAACGGCGAAGTCGTGGCGTCGACGGTCAGGCTGCAATGGAGCGCGGCCACAGGCGCAACGAGCTACAACGTCTACGCACGCACTAGCGCGAACGATCCGTTCACGCTCGCGGGGACGACGACTTCGACGTCGCTCTACGCCGTCTTCGCACCATCAGCGAACGTCGAGTGGCATGTCGATGCGATCAGCGGCGCGTGCGTGACGACCTCCGCGCATCGCACGTTCGTCGTCGCCGGATGCGACGTCGGCGCTCCGACGCTGATCGCGCCGAGCGGCACGATCACGCCCGGCAGCGCGATCTCCTTCCGCTGGAATCCAGCACGCAACGCCGAGCGCTATCGCGTCTGGCTCGCGCCGAGCGGCGGGACCTTCGCGCCGGCCGACGACACCTCCGATACCACCGCCTCCGCCCACCGCCCGCCCGGGAGCTACGACTGGTACGTCGAGGCGATGGGGCGCGCCTGTCCGCCCGCGATCTCGGCGACCGGCCACTTCGTCGTGCCGCGCGCGAGTGCGTGCGTCGATGCGCCGCCGGCGCTCGCCAGTCCGGCGAACGGCGCGACGGTCACGACCGGCGACGTGGCGTTCAGCTGGTCGATCGTGGCGAACGCGAGCCGTTACGAAGTGTGGGCCTCGATCAATCACTCCGCGCCGATGCGGCTCACGTCGCGGCCATTGACCGCGTTCACCACCGACCTCGCGCCGGGGACGATCGAATGGTTCGTCATCGCGCGCGCCGACGGTTGCGATGACGTGCGCTCGAACACGTTCACGTTCACGAAGCAGGCGGCGTGCGACAACGGCGTGCCGCTGCTCCTCGCGCCCGCGGGCGGCGCGCAGCGGATCCCGACTTCGGTCGATTTCTTCTGGACGAACGTGCCGGGGGCGTCGACGTACAAGCTCTGGAGCGGGGTCGACGACGGGCCGCTGTCGGTCATCGCCACGACGAGCGACCTCCGCTCGCACGCCAACGTGGCGACCGGCCGCATCCGCTGGTTCGTCGAAGCGGTCTTCCCAAACTGCGGCTCGACGCGATCGCCGGAGGACTGGTTCCGCGCGACGGCGAGCGGCGCATGCGCGTTGCCCGAGGCGCCGTCGATCTCCGCACCGGCGGGCGCGCCGGGCGGGATCGGGTACGAGCTGCACTGGTCGCCATTGCCGAACATCGATCACTACGAAGTGCAGCGGACGACCGATGCGAATCCGACTCCTGTTTTGCTTTCGACGAGCGACGTGACGATCGTCGAGACGAACGACGTCAGCGCCGCGACGCGTTATCACTACCGTGTCCGCGGCGTGAGCAATTGCGGCGCGGGGACGGGACCGTTCTCCGGCGAAGCGATCGTGCTCGTCACGCCGAAGAGCGCGAGCGCGGAGACGACCGTTCCGTACGGCACAGCCGACGTGCAGCGGACGCTTTTCGTTCCCGGTGCCGGATCGAACATCCGCTTCACCGCCACCGCGGACCGGCCGTGGATCGTCATCGATCCGAGCTCCGGAATCCTGCCGCCCGCGGGGATTACGCTGACGTTGCGGCTCCTCGCGTACCAGCTCGATACCGGGGACCACGATGCGTCGATCCGGATCGACACCTTTGCGGCGGGGAAGACCGGCGGGAGTAACGGATCGACGTCAACGCCTGTTTCCGTCACCGTCGTCACGCCGGTCTCGCCGTCGGCGTCGACCACCGCGCCGCCCGCGGCGCTCATTCTGCCGGCCATCGCGCATCTCGACGCTGCGACGAGCTTCCGCTCCGACGCGCGGCTGCTCAACAGCGGGCCGCGTCCGCTTCGCTATCAACTGACGTTCGTGCCTTCGGGGACCGACGGGACGAAGGCCGCGCAGTCGACTTCGGTGCAGGTCAACGGCGGCTCGAGCATCGCGCTCAACGATCTCCTCGCCAGTTTCTTCGGCGCCGGAAACTCGTTCGGCTCGCTCGAGATCCGCCCCGTCGTTTCGGCCGGCGACTTCGCGCCGCCGGGCGACGTCACGTTCGCGTCGAGCCGCACGTACGCGCTCACGGCGCTCGGTACCGCGGGGCAGTTCATCCCGGCGCTGTCGCTGTCGAAATTCGGACTGCCGAACGCGACACAGCTCCTGGCGCAGGTGGCGCAGCGCGGCGCGTTCCGGACCAACGTCGGACTCGTGGAGCTCGGCGCGCAGCCGGCGTCGGGTGTCCTCAACTTCTTCGACAAGTCCGGCCTGAGCCTCGGCTCGATCAGTTTCAATCTGCTGCCGCGCGAGCACGTGCAGCTCGACTCGCTCGTGACGTCGTCGAATGTGCTCGCACAGGCGGCGCGGATCGAGATCGTGCCGAGCGGTCGTGTCACGGCGTACGCGTCGATCCTCGATCAGCAGACCAACGATCCGATGCTGATCCAGGCGCTCCCGCTCGCGTCGCTCGGCTCGACGCGCTACGTAGTGCCCGGCGTCGCCGCGCTCGTCGCGTCGGGCGGACAGTGGCGCTCCGATCTTCAGATCTACAACGCCGCTTCGTCGCCGCAATCGATGACCGTGACGTTCACGCCGCGCGACAACGTCGCCGGCGCGCAGAGCGTGAACGTGACGCTGAACGGCAGGGAGGTGCGTGGCTTCGACGACATCGTGTCGGGCACGTTCGGACAAGGCTCGGGTGGCGGCTCGGTGCTCGTGACGACGTCCGCCGCGTCGCAGCTCGCCATCACCGCGCGCACGTTCTTCGACAACGGCAGCGGCACGTACGGCCAGTACATCCCCGCCCTCACGCCGGCCGACGGCGCCGTGCTCGGCGGACGCGCGCGCGAGGTGCTGCAGGTCGAGCAGTCGGACCTCTATCGCACGAACCTCGGCCTCGCGGAGCTCGCCGGCGCCCCCGCCACGATCGAGATCACCGCGAACGTCCTGGAGCTGAAGTCGGCGCCGGTCATCGCGCTGACGCTGCAACCGAACGAATTCCGCCAGCTCGACTCGATCCTCACGTCCCTCGGCTTCGTCGACGTCCACAACGCGCGCCTGTCGATTCGCGTCACCGCCGGATCGGGCCGCGTCGGCGCGTACGGATCGCTGGTCGATAACCTGACCGGGGATCCGACGCTGATACCTGCGCAGTGAGAAACAAGAGATAGAGGGATAGAGAGATAGAGGGACAGAGTCTTTCCTCTATCCCTCTATCTCTCTATCACTTCACATCCAAATCTCCGCTCCACATCTTGCTCCTCCATCGTCACCGTTCGTTCACCAACCCTTCCCGCAGAATCTCGTCATACACATCCAAATGATGAAGACACGCAGCGCTCTTCTTCTGGCACTCCTCTGCCTGCCGCTTTTCGTGCACGGCGAGGAAGCACCCATCTCGATCTCGCGCGCGAGTGGGCCGATCAGCGTCGACGGCGATCTCTCCGATCCGGCGTGGCAGAACGCCACGCGCTTCGAGGAGTGGTTCGAGACCAATGTCAGCGACAACGGCACGCCGCCGGCGAAGCAGACCGCGTGGGTGACCTACGACGACCGGTTCTTCTACGTCGCCATGAAGATGGACGACCCGAATCCGTCGCAGATCCGCGCGCCGTTCGGCGATCACGACAACGTCAACGGCAGCACCGACGACTACGCCGGCGTAATCATCGACTCGCGCAACGACAACAAGACGGCCATCCTCTTTCTGGTCAATCCGAACAACATCCAGTACGACGCCGCGACGGATGACAACACCGGCGAGGACAGCTCACCCGACTATTTCTGGGACTCCAAGACGCGCATCACGCCCACCGGCTGGCAGCTCGAGATCCGCATCCCGTTCGCTTCGCTCCGCTACAAGACCGACGTATCGACGTGGGGGATGATCCTCTATCGCAACTATCCGCGCGACCGCCGCTATCAGATGTTCACGCATCGCCTGCCGCGCGGCTCGAGCTGTTTTGTCTGCAACTACAACAAGATCACCGGACTGACGAACCTGCCGTCGGGCCAGCATCTCGTCGCTGCGCCATACGTCGCCGCGCGGCGCGAGGACGGCTCGAACAGCCACGACGAAGGGCTCGACGTGAAGTGGACGCCGAACGTCGCCACCGCCGTCGACGCCACGATCAATCCAGACTTCTCGCAGATCGAATCGGACGTCGCGGCAATCACGTCGAACGAGCGCTTCGCCATCTTCTATCCCGAGAAGCGCCCCTTCTTCCTCGAGGACGTGAACCTTTTCTCCACGCCGATCCAGGCGGTGTCGACGCGCACGATCACCGCGCCGCGCTGGGGCTTGCGGGCCACCGGCAAATTCTCCGGCGATGCCTACACGCTGCTCATCGCGCAGGATCGTGGTGGCGGCCAGGTGATCCTGCCGGGAGTCGAGGATTCATCGACCGCCGATCAGGATTTTTCGTCGACGGCCGCCATCGGCCGCCTGCGCCACGACTTCGGCTCGACGTCGTTCGTCAGCATGCTTGGCACGGTGCGCGAGATCTCCGGCGGCGGACACAATCGCGTCGTCGGTCCCGACACGGTCTGGCGCATCAACGACAAGTACACCATCACCGGGCAGTTCCTCCTCAGCGACAGCACCACGCCGAATCTCCCCGATCTGGCGGAGGAATGGGACGGCCGCCATCTCCGCTCGCACGCCGGCTATCTGCGGATGACGCGCAACACGGCGAAGGACGATCTCTTCCTGGAGTACATGGATTTCGGCGACGACTTCCGCGCAGACAACGGCTTCGTGCCGCAGGTCGGCTACCGCTCGCTGTACGAAGAAGTTGGCCACACCTTCCGGCCGAAAGGGTTCTTCAACCGCTTCCGGATCTACGAGATGGCGCAGTATCAGACCGAGCAGGATGGCTCGGAGCTCTACCGGCTCGTCTCCGCCGGCTTCGGCGCGGACGGCAAGCATCGCTCGTTCTGGCGCCTCCGCGTGGCGAGCGAGAACGTCCGGAGCGGCGATGAGCTGTTCGAGCGGAACCGCCTCTACTACACGCTGCAGTTCGCGGTGAATCGCGTCCTCTCGTTCGTCACGCTCGACGGCTGGGCGGGCGACGAGGTCGACTTCACGAACAACCGCCCGGGGCACGGCGCGAGCTTCAGCACGACCGCGACGGTCCGTCCGAACGATCACCTCGAGATGCGCTTCAACACCGGCCTCCGCTGGCTGAACGCGGGAGGAGCGCACCTCTTCACCGCGCAGACCGAGCGGGTGCGCGCGACGTACACCTTCTCCTCGCGGAGCTACCTGCGCTTCGTGATGCAGAACCAGCGCACCAACAACAACCGCTTCCTGTACGACCCGACGCTCGATCAGCACACCGGCGAGCTCGCGTCGCAACTGCTGTTCGCCTACAAGCTGAACTGGCAGACCGTCCTCTTCGTCGGCGCCGGCGACCTCCACGAAGTGGGCCCCGAGGAGGGAGATCTGCGGAAGTCAGGACGGCAGCTGTTCATGAAGTTGTCGTACGCGTTTCAGAGATAGCAGACAACAGATAGCAGATAGCAGGGCAGGACGGGCGGTTCGCCTTTCCTGCTATCTGCTATCTGCTCCCTGCTATCCTTTTCGCCATGAGCGTCCAGGCCACTCCCATGTCACTCGAGCGTGAGCTCGAATATCGGAAGAAGGTCACGTCAATCACCAACAAGATCAATGCTGCGGAGTCGATCCCGCACATTCTGATGTCGCTCAAGGATCAGATCCTCGAGCTCCTCGACGCGGAGCGGCTCACGATCTACGCCGTCGACACGAAGAACCAGGAGCTCTATTCGTTGCAGAAGATCGGCGACGTGCCGAAAGAGATCCGCGTTCCGAAGTCGTTCGCGTCGATCGCCGGCTTCACGGCGCTGGCGCGCAAGACGATCAACATCAAGGACGCGTACGAGCCGGCGGAGCTGACGAAGTTCCACGCCAATCTCCGCTTCGATCAGCGCTGGGACAAGCAGTCGGGCTTCCGCACGCGCGCCGTGCTGGCCGTCCCGGTCCTTTTCGAAAAATACCTCCTCGGCGTGATCCAGCTGATCAACAAGCGCCACGGCGTCGCCTTCACCGCGCAGGACGAGGATGGCGCCGAAGAGATCGCCCGCATCCTCGGCATCGCCTTCTACAACCAGCATCGCGTGACGCGGCAGGCCAAGCCGTCGAAATTCGGCTCGCTCGTCGACAAGGGCATCATCTCCGAGAAGGACATCGAGCAGGCGGTCTCCAACGCCCGCGTCAACAACACCAACGTCGAGAAGGTGTTGATCGAAGAGTGCAACGTGCCGAAGGAAGAGCTGGGGAAATCACTCGCCGCGTTCTACGGCGCGCAGTTCTTCAGCTACGACGGCACGCAGGTGATCCCCTCCGATCTCCGCGACCGCGTGCCGTCCGACATGTGGAAGAAGTACGTCTGCGCGCCGGTGGAGCGGAAGCCGGGCCTCCTCGTCATCGCCGTCGACGACCCGCAGGACCTCACTCGGCTCGATGGCATCCGGGCCATGAACCTCGCGCCGCGCTACGACTTCCAGGTCGGCCTGCGCCACGAGATCCTGTCGTACATCCTCAACTCGTACGGCGAGAAGCCTCCCGAAGCGGCGGTCGAAGGGGTCGATCTGGCGCGCATCATCGACCAGCTCGGAGAAGGGGAGAAGGTCGAGCTCGACGACGAGCCGCGCCCCGACGAGCCGGAGATCGACGAGACCGACTCGGGCATCGTCCGGCTCGTCAATCAGCTCATCATCGAGGCCTTCAACCGCGGCGCGTCGGACATCCACGTCGAGCCGGAAGGACCGAAGAATCCCTGCCTGATCCGGCTCCGCATCGACGGCGACTGCCAGAAGTTCATGGAGATTCCGGGACAGCATCGCAACGCCGTCGTGCAGCGCCTCAAGATCATGTCGAAGCTCGACATCTCCGAGCGCCGCAAGCCGCAGGACGGCAAGATCCGCTTCAAGTACTCGCGCGGGACGATCGAGCTCCGCGTCGCTACGATCCCGACGGCGAACCAGAACGAAGACGTCGTCATGCGTATCCTCGCCGCGTCGAAGCCGCTGACGATCGACAAGATGGGCTTCAGCGACCACAACCTGGAGCGCTTCAAGACGATCCTGCAGAAGCCGTACGGCATCTGTCTCGTCGTCGGCCCGACCGGCTCGGGCAAGACGACCACGCTCCACTCGGCCCTCGGCTTCATCAATACCGAGGACATGAAGATCTGGACCGCGGAAGACCCGGTCGAGATCACGCAGAAGGGACTGCGGCAGGTGCAGGTGCAGCCGAAGATCGACTTCACGTTCGCCGCCGCCATGCGCGCGTTCCTCCGCGCCGATCCCGACGTGATCATGGTCGGCGAGATGCGCGATCACGAGACGGCGGCCATCGGCATCGAGGCGTCGCTGACCGGCCACCTCGTCTTCTCGACGCTGCACACCAACTCCGCGCCGGAGACGATCACCCGTCTGCTCGACATGGACATCGATCCGTTCAACTTCGCCGACGCGCTGCTCGGCATCATGGCCCAGCGCCTGATCCGCGTCCTCTGCCCGAAGTGCAAAGAGGCCTACAACCCGACGCCGGAAGAGTACGAAGAGATCATCGAGGTCTACGGCTACGACTGGTGGCCGTCGACGGGCATCACGTATTCGCCGAGCCTGACGCTCTATCGCCCGAAGGGCTGCAACGCCTGCAACGACAGCGGCTACAAAGGCCGGATGGGCGTGCACGAACTGCTGGTTGGCACCGACGAGCTGAAGCGCGCGATCCAGCACAAGTCGCCGATCGACGAGCTCCGCTCGCTCGCGCTCCAGCAGGGGATGCGCACCCTGCTGCAGGATGCGATCGAGAAGGCGTTCAAGGGGATCACCGATATCAAGCAGGCGCGCGCGATCGCGGTGAAGTAGTCAGCTCTCGCACAACTTCAAAATCGCCTTCGTAAACTCATCGACGTCGAACGGCTTCGGGATCACGACCTTCACGATGTCGAGGTCGAGCCGGGTCAGCGCCTGCTGTGACACCGCGGAGACGACGGCCACCGGGATCGAGAGCTTTTCGCGCTTGAGGAAGTCGATGATCTCGAAGCCGTTCACCTTCGGCACCATCAGATCGAGGATGAGGATCGTGTAGCGGCCGCTGCGCAGTTTGTCGATTGCGGTCTGGCCGTCGACCGCCGTGTCGACCTCGATGTTGCGGCGCAACAGAAGACGCTCCACGAGACGGCGGATGCCTGCGTCATCCTCGACGACCAGCGCCCGATGTCTCTCTTCTGTGAACGTCATTCGTCGGGGCAGTGTATGCGATTAAACTCGGCCTCCATGCGAAGAATGGCTCTCCTCCTGCTCGCTACACTTGTCGCCATGCCGATCGTGAATGCCGATGAGCTTTCGGCCGCCAGTCTCGACAAACGCCGCAAGGCGCTGCAGGACCTGCTGAAGGAGCAATGGGACGATCAGCTGAGCCGCTCGCCGGAGTACGCGTCGATCCTCGGCGACAAGCGCTGGAATGACAAATCGAGCGATTTCTCCGAGGCCGCGGCGCTCGCCGATATCGCCACGTCGAAGAAGTTCCTCAAGCGCTTCGCGGCCATCGACACCACCGGCTTCGACGAACAGGAGAAGCTCGACAAGGAGCTGATGCTCCTCGATCTGCGCAACGGCCTCGAGGACGAGAAGTTCACCTCCTGGCTGATGCCGGTCACGCAGATGAGCGGCTATCACCTCAACGCGGCGCAGGTGCCGGCGCTGCTTTCGTTCACGGTGGTGAAGGACTACGACGACTACCTCACGCGCCTTCATCGCGTGCCGCAGCAGTTCGCTCAGATCGAGAAGAACATGCGGAAGGGGATCACGCGCAAGCTGATGCCGCCGAAGTTCCTCCTCGGCAAGGTCGCCGATCAGGCGGACCAGATCGCGAAGATGGAGCCGGAGAAGTCGCCGTTCGCGATGCCGCTCGCGCACTTCCCGCCGTCGGTCTCCGAGGCAGAACAGGCACGCATCCGGACCGCCTTCCTCGACGCCATCCGTACTGAAGTCATTCCGGCGTACGCGAAGTTCGCGAAATTCGTCCGCGACGATTACGCGCCGCATGGCCGGACGGAAGTCGGCGTCTGGTCGCTCCCGAACGGCGCGGCGCGCTACGCCAGCCGCATCCGCCACTCGACGACGACGAACATGACCGCGCAGGAGATCCACGACCTCGGGCTGCGCGAAGTGGCGCGCATCGAAGGGGAGATGCTCGAGGTCGCGAAACGCCTCGGCTATAACGATCTCCCGACGCTCAACAAGGCGATCGACGCCAATCCCGACCTCCGCGCCAAATCGCGCGAGCAGATCCTCGACCTCTATCGCCATTACGAGGATCAGATGTCGGCCAAACTTCCGCAGCTGTTCGGACGCCTGCCGAAGGCGAAGCTCGAGGTCATACCGATCGAATCGTTCCGCGAGCAGTCGGCGGCCGGCGCCGATTACAACACCGGCGCGCCCGATGGCTCGCGGCCGGGACGCATCAACGTGAACACGTACGATCCGACATCGCGCAAGACGATCTCGATGGAGTCGACCGCGTATCACGAGGGAGTGCCGGGACATCACATGCAGCTCTCGATTCAGCAGGAGCTGCCGGCGCTTCCCGATTTCCGCAAACAGGGCGGCTACACCGCGTACGTCGAAGGTTGGGCGCTCTACTCCGAGCGGCTGGGGAAGGAAGTCGGCTTCTACGAGAATCCGTACAACGATTACGGACGCCTGCAGGACGAGATGCTCCGCGCCATCCGGCTCGTGGTCGACACCGGCCTGCATTACAAGAAGTGGACGCGTCAGCAGGTGGTCGATTTCTTCCACGCCCATTCAGCGCAGGACGAGATCGACATCCAGAACGAGACCGACCGCTACATCGTCTGGCCCGGCCAGGCGCTCGGCTACAAGATCGGACAGCTGAAAATCACCGAGCTGCGCGAGAAGGCGAAGCGCGAGCTCGGCGAAAAGTTCGATATCCGCGGCTTCCACGACGAAGTCCTCGGCGCCGGCGCGCTGCCGATGAACGTGCTGGAGGAGCGGATCAACAACTGGATCGCGAAGAAGAAGTGACGCGTCGCTCAACCTGTCCGTCATCCCGAGCGTGAGTCGAGGGACCTGGGTGGGAGGGAGGCACGATACGCGCGCCACCACCCACCCAGGTCCCTCGACTTGCGCTCGGGATGACGGGGGGCGTTACTTCCCGTGCTCCCGCCGCACCACATCCGCTGCGAAGCCGAGGTGTGTGCCGATGAGATGCGCGCGGATGCGTTCGGCGTCGCCGCCGAGCGGCGTCATGTTGTGCGCGAGCAGGTTGAAGGTCTCGTACCACGTGCCGTTCCGATCGATCAGACGGCCGCTCTCGTATTCGACTGACGGGATGTCGTCGACGTGTGGCGGGATGTCGCGCGTGATGCGCTCCACGTCGCGCGGCCCGAGCATCATCGCGGGGAGGAGGTCGGCCGGTTTTCGCATACCGATCTCCGCCAGCTCCTGCGCCACCGCCGGCGTCCAGTGCGCGGCGATGCGATCGAGCGGAATACCGCCGTTCTCCAGCCGTCCGATGACGATCGTGAACGTGTTCGGCGTGTTCGGCACGTACCAGATCGTCGTGTTCGGAAAGACGTCGCGGAACGCGCGGACGATCTGCAGATAGTTGCGCGTGGTCAGCGAATACATCGGCAGCCACATCGAGATCACTCCACCCGGGTTGAGGCGCCGCTTGCAGAGCTCGAAGTAGTCGCGCGTGTAGAGCGAGCCGTTGCCGGCGTAGCGCGGATGGATGGAGTCGGAGAGGATGACGTCGAATTTCTCCGGCGTGGCGAGGACGAAGTTGCGGCCGTCGTTGATCTCCGCGTGCACCCGTGGATCGCTCAGCACGCCGTGATTGACCACGCCGAGGCGCGCATTCGAGATCTCGAGGACCTCGGGTGAGATCTCCGCGATCGTGATGTTCTCGACCGGATGCCGCGATACTGCCCAGGCCGTGCCGCCGCTGCCGAAGCCGATGTGCAGCACGCGCTTCGGATTGGCGTGAATCAGCAGCGGGATGTGTCCCTGCAGTTTCTGCGTGCCGATCAATTCACTCGAGGTCCCGGCGACGTTCACGCCGTTGAGCTCGAGCGAAAGATAGTCGGGCCGGATCTGGCGCAGCGTGACCGTCGCCGTCACATCCTCGCGGAAGAGAAGGATTGGCTCGCTCGAATCGAAGATGCCGGCGGAGAGAATGACCTGATTCGGTTTTGCCAGCGCGAACGCCGCGGCGACGATGATGACCGCGATGGCGATCGTGACCTTCCTCCGCCTCCAGAGAAACCATGCGCCGAGTCCGAGGTTGACGCAGCACATCAGGAAGAGCCCGTTCTGCGAGCCGATGGCGCGAATCAGAAAAAATCCGGCGAGCAGCGAGCCGGTGATGCTGCCGATCGTGTTCGCCAGGTACACCTGTCCGACAGCACGCGCCTCGCCTTTGCTCGCGCTCATCTCGTAAAGGCGGACGGTCAGCGGAAACGCGGCCCCCATCAATCCGGTCGGCACGATCAACGCGATCAGTACCGCGGTGAGTAGCGCGGGGAAGGGCGACGTCGATCCGGCGGCGATGAATGGCTTGATCAGCACGCCGAGGAGATCGCTGAAGTGCGCGAAGAGATGCACCTGCAGCGCGAGCGAGACCGCGAGCGCGATCTCCACGATGCCGAGCACTCGCGCGACGTCGACGCGTTCGACGAAGCGCTCGATCAGCGCGCTGCCGATTCCGATGCCGATCAGAAACGCGAAGAGCATCAGCGAGTACGCATACACGCTGCTCCCGAGGTGCAGCACGAGGATGCGCGACCAGAAGACCTCGTCCGCGATCGCTGCGAGCCCCATCAGCAATGACGCGACGAGCACGGCAGGCGCATGGAGCGCGGCCGCTCGTGGCTGCGCATCCGGCGCCACCGTCGCCGACGGCACCGCCGCCGCCGAAAGTGCCAGCACGAAGTTCAACACGCACGCCACGAAGATCGTCGTCAACAGACCGACGCGCGGGATGAGCACGAAGCCCGCGAGCGCCACGCCCGCGGTCGCGCCGAGGGTGTTCACGGCGTACAGCGCCGAGACGGCGATGCCGCTTCCTTCGCGGTCGCCGGTGAACCAGCGGACGAGCAGCGGAAGCGTGCCGCCCATCAGGATCGTCGGCGGTAGCAGGAAGAGTCCCGCCAGTCCGATGCGCAGGAGCGTCATCGTCACGGGACTGCCGTGGACCGAGGGAAACGCGGCGATGTAGGCGCGGTTCAGCAGCTCGAAACCGTTCGGCGAGAAGGCGCCGATCAGGCCGATGAGCGCTTCGACGCAGGAGTAGACGACGAGCGGGCGCTTGCCGGCGAAGGAGCGGCTGAAGAGGAATGCGCCGAGTCCGAGGCCGCCGAGAAAGACCGCGATGAGCGTCGAGGCGGCGTAGACGGTGTTGCCGAAGATCAGTCCGAGGTACTTCAGCCAGACGATCTGGTAGAGCAGCGCGCTGATGCCGGAAGTGAAGAAGATGGAAAGGAGAACGAGGCTTCCTTTCCTCCGGATACCACTCTCGGCCGTCACTCGCCGAAGAGTAGCATGCGCTCGTGCCAGAGCTTCCCGAGGTCGAAGAGTACGGCTGTTACATCACGCGCCACGCGCTCGGCCGCACGATCGCACGTGCCGATGTCCGCGATGAGCGGATCCTCGGCGAGGTGCGAAAGGAATCATTTTCGCGCCGCCTGCGCGGACGAAAGTTCATCGGTGTGCGGAGGCACGGCAAGCACCTGTTCGTCTCCACCGATGGACAGGCGGGGGCGCCTGTCCTACACCTCCATTTCGGCATGACCGGCGACCTGGCGTTCTATCGCGAAGTGGCGGAGGAGCCGCGCTTCACGCGTGTCGTGTTCGATTTCGACGACGGCTCGCACCTCGCGTTCGAGGACATGCGCCTGTTCGGCGTCGTCGATCTGATCGACGATCCGGACGCCTTCATCGCCGGGCACCGCCTCGGCCGCGATCCACTCGACCCAAAGTTCCGCCCCAGCGATTTTGTCGAGTTGCTCGCCAACCGCCGCGGCGCGATCAAGGCACTCCTGATGTCGCAGGAGGTCGTTGCCGGTCTCGGCAACCTCTACGTCGACGAAACGCTGTACGAGACGGGCATCAACCCGAGCCGCAGCGCGATCAAATTGAGCGACGCCGACGTCCGCGCCATCTTCACCACGATGCGCAAGATCGTGAAGAAGCCCGCCCGCCGGTTACCGCGCGACATCGGCGAGCGCTGCCCAAAATGCGGCGGGACGATCAAGAGGGCGGTGGTGGGTGGGCGGACGACGTACTTTTGCGGGGGACACCAGAAGAGGTGACTGGAGAGAGCCGCGGAGCGGCTTCGGCATGTAGCCGGGGGTGAAGCGCGAAGCGCGCCACCCCCGGATGTGCGCGCGTTCAACATTGCGCCGCGGCAGCGGCGCTGGAGTCCGGCACCGCTGCCGCGGTGCATTTTCCTGACCTCTGGAATCCGGGGGTGACGATCTACGCTCGTCACCCCCGGCTATTGGCCTATGCCGCTCTGCGGCTTCACTCGAACCCGAACGTTGGCTCCCGGAACTGGTACCCCATCGGCGGCTGAAAGAGCGCGAAGTCGAGCTTCGCCTCCGTCACCTTCGTTGCGACGGCGTCGAAGCGTTCAGTGATGGGGGCGCCGCCGGCGATGGTGCGGGTCACTGACACTGACTGCTTCAGCGGAATCCCGATGCGGGGGAGGCGGCGCTCGACTTTGTGATCGAGCGATTCGAAGCCGCTCTTGAACGCGAACTCGAGGCCGAACGGCACGGCGTCGTTGCGCGCGTCCATCGTCCAGAACGTCGCATCCGACTGTACGTGAGCGGTCAGTTTCTCTCCCTCAACCTTCATCTTCAGGTCGTATTCGGCGTGCGCGCGGTATTTGCGCACGGTGTGGCCGGCGATCGTTTCGACCTCCTCGCTTTTCTCGACGTCGAACGACACCTTCGACTCCTCCAGCGTCCCGGGGGCGCGCCAGGTCGAGAGCGGTCCCGACATCACGCGCGACTTGCGGATGAAGTAGGTCTTCTGCTTGTGGTCGATGATGATCAGCGTCTCACCTTCATCGCGCGAGATCACGGTGATCTTCGGATTGAAGACCGGGTGTGTCCCTTCGATGACGTCGTAGCGCGCGTTCGGACCGTCGATGCTGACGCGGGCGACGAACGAGTAGGGTGCCGAGGAGTCGGTGTGGCAATCGAGCTCGATCACGGTGCCGGCGGCCGCCGGGAGCGCGGCAATAGTAAGAAGGAGGATGATCAACACTCTTTTTGCACGAGGGTGATCGAATGTTCGTCCGGCACATCGTTTCAGCATCTCTGGCCTTTCTCGTTCCGCTCGCAGCGCTGGCTCAGCAACGGCTTTCGCGTACGTATGGGGAGACGCTGGAAGTACGCGTTATTAATGTCGACGTCGTCGTCACCGACAGAAGTGGCAAACCGGTGACAGGTCTGACGAAGGACGACTTCGAGCTGTTCGGGAACGGGAAGCGGAAGGAGATCTCGAATTTTCTCGAGGTCAACGAGCGCTCTGCTGCATCTGCATCAGCGGCCACGGCTCCCTCCGGTGCGGCCGCTCCGATGCCGAGCGAGCGCCGCCACCTCATTCTGTTCGTCGACAACACATCGCTGCAACCGTTCAACCGCGATCGCGTCCTCACCGCGATGCAGACGTTCATCGAATCGACCATGCGGTCGAACGACGTGGCCATGGTCGTGTCGTGGAACCCGGGCCTGAAACAGGACCAGCCGCTGACCGGCAATCGCGCGCTCGTCATCGCCAAGCTGCAGGAAATGATGGGGAAGACGGCGCAGGGGACGATGCTGCGCGTGTCGCGCGAGCAGACCGAGAACGAGCTCCTCACGATGTTGAAGGACTACGGCGGCACCACGTTCCAGGGAGGCGGCATCTCCGCCGCGTCACCGCCGACGGTGGATCCCACAAATCCCGGCGGTGGTGTGGGTTCCCTCGGTGCAATCAGCAAGCGCGGCGCACGCGTCGACGAGCAGCCGCCGTACGATCGCGCCCTCGGCGCGGTGCGCCAATACGCCAACTCCGTGATGTCCGACACGAAGCTGAAAGCGGAGGCGCTGCGCGGACTGATGCTGGCGTTCAACGGCGTGCAGGGACGGAAGGCGCTGATCTTCGTCACCGAGTCGTTCTCGACGCAGCCGGCGCGGCAGATGTTCGAGTATCTCGACGCCATCAAGGATCAATTCGACAAAGGGAAGTTTCAGAATCCGCGCGCGGAGATCACGCAGTACAACGACGAGCCACTCTTTCAGCTCGTGACCTCGACCGCAAACGCCGCCGGAGTCACGCTCTACCCGATCTCCGCGACAGGCGTGACCGGAGGGATCGACGGCGCGGACGCCTCCGACAGGGGAGGCACGGTCGGCACGCGCCCGGTCGGTAAGGCTCCGGGCAAGCTGGTCGAGCAGTCGCTGCAGGAGCTCGCGGCCGCGACCGGCGGCCTCGCCGTCACCGGCACGAACGATTTCGCCCTCGGCCTCAACCGGATCGCCGACGATCTGACGATGTACTACTCCCTCGGCTATCGCGCCGACGTGCCGAAGGCCGACGCCGCGGAGAAGCTCGAGATACGGGTGAAGAAGCCGGGCCTCGCAGTCCGCTATCGCGAGACGCACGTGCAGAAGGCGGCACCGGCGGAGATCGCCGATACGATGTCGGCAAATCTCTTCGCCGGCCTGCAGAAGAACGACCTCGGCGTGACCGTCAGGCTCGGAGCGTCGGTGCCGAAGGACGACTACGAGAACATCGTCCCGGTCATCGTCACCATCCCGGTCACGTCGCTGACATGGGTGCCGGACGGCAACGACGTCACCGGCAAGTTCGCGATCTTCGCCGGCTTCACGCGGAAGGACGGGACGTCATCGAAGGTCTCGAAGGTCGAGTATCCGCTCCGCTTTCCCGCCGCTTCGATGCAGGACCGCCGCAACATTTCGGTGAAGATCTCGATGACGATGAACAGGACGACGGAGAACGTGTCGGTCGGCGTGCTCGATGAGACCTCGAACGCGACCGGCTTCGCGACCGCGAAACTGCCGTAGGGCCGGCACGGCCGGCAGCGTTGCCTGGCCAAGCCTCCTTCAGGCTTGTCGCGCGACGCACATCGACGGACAGGCGAGGGCGCCTGTCCCTCCACCGGAGAGTGCATAATCGAATCCATGCTCCGCAAGCAATTCATCGCCGCCTCGCTCTCGGTTTTTCTCGTGCTGCCGGCGCATGCGCAGCAACAGCCCGCGCCGCCGTCGTACGGCGAGACGCTCGAAGTCCGCGTCGTCAATCTCGACGTCGTGGTCAACGATCGCGACGGCAATCCGGTCACCGGCCTGACCCGCGATGATTTCGAGGTCTTCGAGAACGGCAAGCGGAAAGAGATCACGAACTTTCTGGAGATCGACGACCGCGCGGCGGAGGGAGCGAAGCCGGCCGCGGCGCCGCGCCCCGATCATCTGACGCTCGTCCTCTTCGTCGACAACACCACGCTCCATCCGTTCAACCGCAACCGCGTGCTGACGGCGATGAGAGGCTTCGTCGAGAAGACGATGCGCACCGGCGACATGGCGACGGTCGTCACCTGGAACCCCGGCATCAAGCAGGACGTCGAGATGACCGGCGATCGCGCCAAAGTCCTCGCTACGCTGGACACCCTCGAAAAAAAGACCGGCCGCGGCTCGATGCTCGACATCGAAAAAGAGCAGACGCGCGATGCATTGCGCCAGATGACGGTCGACTTTCAGCTGCAGCCGCACGAAGGGCGGAGTTTCTCGACCGGCGATGCTCCGTCGCCGCTGGAGAAGCCGCCGTACGGCCCGGCGCTCGGCGTCGTCACGCACTTCGCCGACAGCCTGCTCAACGTCACGCAACAGAAGGGTGACGCGTTTCGCAACGTGATCGCGGGGGTGCGCGGCGTGGAGGGACGGAAGGCGCTGATCTTCCTCACCGAATCGTTCTCGATGGATCCGGCACGGCAGATGTTCGAGTTCCTCGATTCGGTCAAGAGCGAGTTCAAGGATGGGATCACGCAGAACCCGCGCGGCGAGATCATGCACTACGGCGACGACGCGATCCTGGCCTCGGTCACCGCGGCCGCGAATGCCGCGGGAGTCACGCTCTATCCGATCGCAGCGACCGGCATGTCGGGCGGCATCGACGTGCCGAGTGTCACCGAGAACACGATGTCCAACAGCGCGCAGATGAAGTCGCCGGGCGGCAATCCCGATCAGGCGCTGAACGAGCTGGCGTCGGCCACCGGCGGCCTCGCCGTAACCGGCACGAACGACTTCCTGCGCGGCTTCAATCGGATCGCGAACGACCTCACGGCGTACTACTCGATCGGCTACCGCGGCGATGCGCCGTCGAAGGACGCGGTGCGGAGTCAGACGGTGAAGGTGAAGAAGCCCGGCCTCGTCGTCCGCAACCGCGAGATGTTCATGCAGAAGACGCCGAAGACCGAGGTGGCCGAAGCGCTCTCCGCGAACATGTTTGCCATCTCGAAGAACAATGGGATGGGCATCACAGTGACCGCCGGAGCGCGCACGGCGACCGGCGACGACAGGATCTCGATGCCGATCGACGTCACGATTCCGATCACGGCGTTGACGCTGTTGCCGCAGGGGACCGAGCTGGCGGGGAAGTTCATCGTCTACACCGGTTTCACGCGCGCCGACGGCACGACGTCGCCGGTGAAGAAGAGCGAATACCCGATCCACTTCGCTGCCGAATCGCTCAAGCGGCGCGAGAGCGTCACGGTGCGCATCACGGTGACGATGGACAAGGCGACGGAGACGGTGTCGGTGGGAGTCGTCGATCAGACGTCGAACGCGACCGGGTTCGGCATGGTCAAGGTGCTGTAGCCGGCACGGCCGGCGGCGTTACCTGGCCAAGCCTTCTTCAGGATTGTCGCCCGGCGCACATTTCTGCCGTGCACCCTCCTGGGAGCCCGGACGTCTCGTCCGCAGTCGGCGGCTGTCCCGGCCGGCGACCGATCGGTGATCGAGCGAGGATGTTCAATCACTGCGGGCGAGGACGCCCGCGCTCCTCGTAGTCCTCGATCAACGGCACGTCATCTCTCTCCGGTAGCGCCAGCGCCGCCTCGATCACGCGCCGCTGCAGCGCCGGATCGTTTGGTGCGCCGAGTGGGAAGCCGTGGCGGAACGGGACAGCGAGCGCCCGGGGGGGACGCACTTTTTCGGCGATCTCGCGCAGCAGGATCACGCACACCGTCGTGATGCCGCGCCGCTCCAGCTCTGCCGCGATCAGACTGACCGCCTGATTGCACATCGGTCAGACGGGGACGAGCAGCGCGACGTCGACGCCGTCATCGACGAGTAGCTGCGCCGCTTCCGGCGCGCGCTCCTTCATCAGTCGTCCCGGCGCGGTGATCGAGCCCATGAACGAGAGATGGCGCGGCGCGAGCTGCAGTCCCATCTCGCGCAAGCGGTCCAGCGGGAAGGCGAGGTTCGCATCGGACAGGACCCCGGAGTGATCGAACGTCTCGCTCCGGTGCGCCTCGCGCAGCGTCTTCACATCGGTGTCGGCAGGGATTACGCGGTAGCTTGTATCGCCGCCGCGCGTGCCGTTGTCGAACGGCGGCTGATCGGGGAGGTGCAGGGCGGCGGTGGTCACGAGCGCGATGCGCGATTGCGCGAGCGGCTTGCGCATCGGCGCGCAGGGAACGGGATCGATGCGGCGCCACGGATACGTCCTGAGAAACATCCGCGTGGCAAACGAGAACTCCGATTGATCGCCCACGGCGCGGGATTATCATCGATTCATGCCGACCTGGTTGCGCATCCTCCTGATCGTCGCCGTGATCTTCGCGTTGATTTTCGCCGCCACCGCGTTCGTCGGCTATCGCTGGTGGATGAACAACAAGGACCGGCTCCTCGAGGCGGCGAAACACGCCGAAGGGGACGGCGAGGTGTTCGGCCGGGGGAAGGAAGCGACCGCCTGCGTCGATGAAGCGCTGACGCGCGCGCACTCCTGCCGAGGACTTCCGTGCGAGCTGACCGTGCGGCTGTTCGTCGACGGCTGCATGAAAACCGCGACGACGACGCGCGACTATTGCGCCGCCGTTCCTGCCCAGACCGAGTTCCTCAAACGGGCGCAGTGGTCGCTCGACGAATGCACTCGCCGCGGTCAGGCGAATGACCCGCGATGCGGACGGATCATGCAGGGGATCGCCACGGCCTGCGACCGCGAAGCGTCCAAGTAAGCGCATTTCGTGGCAGACGGGTTTACCCTACGCTACGACATGTGGACACAAGTACGGAATGCTATCGAATCCATCACTCCGGAACTTTCGCCCGATGAGCTCGCCCGCTGCAAGGGACGGATCCTCGCCCTCCTCGTCACGCTCGAAGGGGGAACACCGACGGCGGTCGAATCGCTCCACGAACGGCTCTCGCCGCGCGAGCGCGAGGTGATGGGCATGATGCTCGAAGGAAAGCGGCTGAAGGAGATCGCCGCGATTCTCGATATCAGCGTCAAAACGGTCACGACCCACCGCGCCCGCCTGATGCGTAAGCTCGGCGTCACGGACAACATCGGGTTGTACCGCTACGGCGTCCGGAACGGCCTGGTGGGAGTGTAGGTCGTAGAAGGTCTGAAGTCTGCGGAGCGGCGCGTCAGACATCAGACTAACTACAATCTACGTCATGCAACTCTTCGTCGGCACGAGCGGCTACAGCTACAAGGAATGGAAAGGCAACTTCTACCCCGGCGATCTGCCGGCGGCGAAGATGCTCTCGTTTTACGCCGGGCAGTTCTCCACCGTCGAGATCAACAACAGCTTCTACCGGATGCCCGAGGCGAAGACGATGACCAAGTGGGCCTCGGAAGTGCCGGACGGATTCACGTTCGTCCTCAAGGCGCCGCAGCGGATCACGCATCAGAAGAAGCTCGTCGACTGCGGCGACGACGTCCGTTATCTCTTCGAGACCGCCGAAGTACTCGGACCGAAGCTCGGACCGGTGCTGTTTCAACTGCCGCCATTTCAGCGCAAGGACGTCGCGCGGCTGCGCGGCTTCATCGACATCCTTCCGAAGCAACAGGCGGTGGCCTTCGAGTTCCGTCACGAGTCGTGGGTCGATGACGAGGTGACGTCGATTCTGCGCGACCGCGACGCCGCGATGTGTCTCTCCGACACCGACGAAGTGACCGATCCCGATCGCATCGTCGTCCCCTCCGCGTCGTGGGGTTACATGCGTCTGCGCCGCACCGAATACACCGACGCCGATCTCCAGGCGTGGAATCGCCGGATCGACGCGCAGGCGTGGCAGCGGGCGTTCATCTTCTTCAAGCACGAGGACGAGGGGAAGGGGCCGGCGTTCGCGAAGCGCTTTCTGGAAATCCAGACCGATTAACGCTACCCTCTCGCGCCGTGGGTTTCCTGCGAAGCGTTACCGTTTTCACGCTGCTGGTCGTCCTCAAATACCTGAGCAAGATCTTCTACCGTCACGACGTCGCGTGGGTCGGCGACGTGCCGCGCGGCCCCTGGAAGAACGCCCGCGTCGTCGTCTTCCTCAACCACACCAGTCTCTTCGAGCCGGTCTTCCTCGGCGGCGTCCCGAACAGCTTCATCTGGCGTCTCGCGGCCCACGGCGTCGTCCCCGCCGCGGATAAAACGACGGGACGGCCGCTGGTCGGCCTGATCTTCAAGTTCGTCGCGCATCACGTCATCGCCATCACGCGCGAGCGCGATCACACCTGGTTCGAGGTGCTGAACCGCATCGATCCGCATTCGATGATCGTGATCGCGCCGGAGGGGCGGATGAAGCGCGCCAACGGCCTCGATTCGAACGGCAATCCGATGACCGTGCGCGGCGGCATCGCCGACATCCTGACCGCGGTCAACGACGGCCGGATGATCATCGCGTACAGCGGCGGACTGCATCACGTGCAGATCCCGGAGCACACGATGGTGCGCCTCTTCGTCACCGTCCGCCTCCGCGTCGAGAACCTCGACATCAAGGCGTACATCGCGGATCAGATGAAGGACGGCGAGGAGCAGTTCAAGCGCAACGTGCGCGAGGACCTCGAGCGGCGCCGCGATCTCTACTGCCCGTCAGAGCCGTGAGGCGAGCGGATGGCGGACAGCGGACATCAGGAGACGTTGCCGATTCAGTCGCTGCGCGCGGAGCGGATGAAGCGCGTGCAGACGGTGCAGCACGTGTTCGGCGCGATGCTGCTGATCTCCAACGGCTGGTCGCACATCAAACATGCCGGCGCCGAAGTGCTGCCGGTGCTGGAAGTCCTGTCGGGCGCGGTGCTGATCTTCGCGGCGATTCGCGAGCGGTTCCACAAGGGTCATTCGCGCGTCGGCTGGGTCGAGTTGGCAGGTTCGGCGATGATGTTTGTCGAAGCCATCCACCGCCTCGGCGAGCGTCATCACCTGCTGCTCTACATCCTCTGGTTCATTCCGCCGGTCATGCTCGCGCTCTTCGGCATCTTCGACGTGCGGATGCAGCAGCTGCCGAAGATGATCGCCACCGACGATCACCTCAAGATGCGGATCCGACTGCTCGGATTGCGCCGCATCCGCTGGAGCGACTTCAGCGCGTTCCGTTTCACGCCGAAGGCGATCGAGCTCCAGGCGGAGAGTGGAAAGACGAAGCGCCTCCCGCTGCGTCACGTGAAGAATCGCGATGAGGTAGTGGCGTGGGTGCGCGAGCAGTGCCTGCGTCGCGGCCTCGTCGAACGTTAACGCGAGCGGCCCTCGTGGCACGGCCCCTCACCCGCCTGCGGCACCCTCTCCCCGCTCGTCGCGGGGCGAGGGGCAACAATCTCGCGCTACGCAAGCCTGTCGCCCTTCTCCCTGCGACAGCGGGGGAGAAGGTGCCGAAGGCGGATGAGGGGCCTGGGTCGCCGGCCTAGCGCGAGCGGAACAGTTGGCCCGCCGAGAGGAACAGTCCGAACGCTGCGAGCATCACCAGCAGCTTGTTGCGCCGCAGTACCTCGGTGATCGGCACCGACTTCTTCGACTGCGGTTTCATGATCTCCATCCGCTGCGCGGCGGAGCGGCGCAGCGAGGTGTTGACCTCACTTACGAACTGGGGCAACGGACGCGGTCCCTCGGGCGCGACGGCCATGCCGCGCTGCGTGTCGATGTGTACCGAGTCGCTCGCCACAGGACGCACCATCCGCTCGCCGTTCGTGTCGGGGACGACGTCGTACGCACCCTGCTCGAAATAGAGCACTACTGGACCGGCCGCCGTGTTGCGGATGAAGAGCACGTTGTCCGCTCCCTCGCGGAACGCCGGCATCCCGATCGTGTCCTGATGCACGCCATCCACCGCGCCGCCCGGAGTCACGACCGTGACTTCAGGCTGCATCTGCCCCTTCATCGATTTCTCGACCTTGAACGTCGAGTAGGTGAGGATCCAACGATGCTCGCTGTCCCACGCGGCACGCTGTGTCGTGCACTTACCGAGGATGATCGACGCGGCGTTCTCGACCTTATCGTCGAACGTCGCAGCGCGCGACAGTGAAGCCTGCGCGGCGATCGGAATGAGCAGCGAAATGAGGGCGGCGGCGAAGGGTTTCATCCTGCCGCGATTAGAGCAAGCCACGCGCCATCACTTCGTTGTGAGTGCTGAGTTCTGAGTGGTTCAGGCCGCTTACTCAGCACTCAGCACTCAGTCCTCAGCACTCAGTCCTCAGCACTCAGCACTTTCCTGACGAAGTCCGAGATCACGTTCATCGACTCAGGCGAGATCTGATGCCCCATCGGAAACTCGTGGTATTCGACGTCGACGCCATGCTCCTCGAGCACGCGGCGGGTGCGGTGGGCGGCGAGGAGGGGGATCACATCGTCCTCAGTGCCGTGGGTGATCATCACGGGGATCTTGCGTGTGAACGGCGGCAGATCGGACTCGTAGAGCGCGCCGCTCATCACCACGATCGCGGCGAGCTCGACCTTGGTGCGGAAGCCGGCGTCGAGCGACATCATCCCGCCCTGCGAGAAGCCACAGAGGATCACTTTGCCGGGCGGCGTCGGATACTTCGCGATGATCTCGTCGAGAAACTGCAGGAGCAGCACGCGTGACTCGACGATCGAATTGCCCTCCGGGGGCCAGCCGTCGAACCAGGTGAAGCCGAACGAATAGCCCGGCATCGCCTCGAACGGTTTCGGCGCATTCGGGAAGACGAATCGGAAATCCGGCCCGAGGTATGGCGCGAGGTCGGCGAGGTCATTGGCGTCCGCGCCGCGGCCGTGAAGCACGACGACGAGCGGCATCTCATCGGAATCGGGACGCCCGCCTGGCGTCCTCAGCAGATACTGCAAAGCGGTCATGCAGGCGATTCTAGTAAAATCGAATGCTCGACAAATTGAGGTGACCCCGTGCATATCAACGATCTGCTGAAAATTGCCGCTGAGCGCCGCGCGTCGGACCTTCACATCAAGGTCGGATCGCACCCCGTCATCCGCGTCGACGGCGAGCTGCTGCCGCTCGTCGAGCTCAAGCGTCTGATGCAGGAAGACACGATCGCCATGGCCTTCTCGATCATGTCTTCGCGGCAGAAGGAAAAGTTCAAGAACAACTACGAGATCGATATCGCCTACTCGGTCCCCGGCCTCGGCCGTTTCCGCTGCAACATCTTCCAGCAGCGCGGCACCGTCGGCATGGTCCTCCGGGTCATCCCGGTCAAGATCCTCTCCATCCGCGAGCTGATGCTGCCGGTGGTCCTGGAGAAGATCGCCGAGGAGCGGCGCGGGTTGATTCTGTGCACTGGGACCACAGGTTCTGGTAAGTCGACCACCCTCGCGGCGATGATCGATTACATCAACACCCATCGCACCGAGCACATCATGACCGTCGAGGATCCGATCGAGTTCCTGCATCGCGACAAGAAATCGATCGTCAACCAGCGCGAGATCGAGGTCGACACCAAGTCGTTCTCGCAGGCGCTCCGGAGCGCGCTCCGCCAGGACCCCGACGTCATTCTGGTCGGCGAAATGCGCGACTACGAGACGATCGAGACGGCGCTCACCGCCGCCGAGACCGGGCATCTCGTGCTCTCCACGCTGCACACGATGGACGCCACCGAGACCATCAACCGCATCATCTCCGTCTTCCCGCCGCATCAGCAGAAGCAGATCCGACTGCAGCTCGCGGCCGTGCTGAAGGCGGTCGTCTCGCTGCGACTCCTGCCGCGCGCCGACGGTCTCGGACGAGTGCCGGCCGCGGAGATCCTCATCTCCACCGGTTACATCCGCGACTGTATCGAGAACAAGGAAAAGACGAAGCTGATCAAGGACGCCATCGCGCAAGGCACGTCGCAGTACGGCATGCAGACGTTCGATCAGTCGCTCTACACCCTCTACAAGAACGGCCTGATCACGCTCGACGAAGCGCTCCGCCGCGCTTCGAATCCCGACGAGTTCCGCCTCAAGCTGCAGGGCATCCAGTCGACCTCCGACATCTCGAAAGAGGAGATGGAAGCGAAGCTCACCGTGTCGGGCGATCAGAACGATCCGTTCGCCGACGAGTCGCCGTTCGATTTCAGCAACAGTCTGTAGCGTAGGGCGGGTTCTCCAACCCGCCCGGGCGGATCAGAGGACCCGCCCCACACGATAGACTCCGCGTCGTGCCCGACGACGACCTCGAACGCTGCCACATCTCCGCTCTCCGGATCCTCGGCTATCGCTGGAACAGCGAGGCCGAGTTGCGCCGGAAGCTCGCCTCGAAGCGTTTCGACAAGGAAGTCATCGAAACGACGATCGCCCGCCTGCGCGATGAGAAATGGCTCGATGACAACCGGTTCGCCGACGCGTTCGTGCGGACCAAGGCGATGAAGCGGATGGGGCGGGGACGGATCAAAGGCGCACTTCGCGCCGCGGGCGTCGACTCCGAATCGGCCGAGCGCGCGATCCGCGCGAACCTCGATCCGGAGAAGGAAATGGAAGGGCTGAAAGTCCTCTGCGCGAAGCGGATGCGCATGCTCGTCAGGCGTCACGGCGAGGAGTATCTCGACACCGATGAAGGGCGAAACAAATTGACGTTCTGGCTGTTGAATCAAGGTTACGATGCCGCGCTCGTCCACAGTGCAATCAAGGAGCTCAAGGTTGTTGACCACCACTGAAATCCGTAGACAGTTTCTCGACTATTTCGTGAAGAACGGCCACCGCGAAGTGGCCAGCTCATCGCTCGTTCCGGCCGGCGATCCGACGCTCCTCTTCACGAACGCCGGCATGAATCAGTTCAAGGACGTTTTCCTCGGCCGCGAGCCGCGCGACTACATGCGCGCTACGACTTCGCAGAAGTGCGTCCGCGCGGGCGGCAAGCACAACGATCTGGAGAACGTCGGCCGCACGGCGCGCCATCACACGTTCTTCGAGATGCTCGGCAACTTCTCGTTCGGCGATTACTTCAAGGAAGGGGCGATCAAATTCGCGTGGGAGCTGATCGTCGACGTCTGGAAGCTCGATCCCGAGCGGCTCTGGTTCAGCATCTTCGAAGGCGATGACAACGTCCCGGCCGATGAAGAAGCGGCCGCGCTCTGGGTCAAGGCCGGCGCGCCGCCGGAGCGCGTGCTGCGCTTCGGCAAGAAGGACAACTTCTGGTCGATGGGCGACACCGGTCCGTGCGGGCCGTGCTCGGAGATCCATTACTTTCGTGGTGACGACATGTCGAAGAACGTCGCCGCTCTCGTCAACGGCGAGGGCGACGACACGATGGAGATATGGAACCTCGTCTTCATGCAGTACGACCGCGGCGCCGACGGCGTGCTGACGCCGCTCCCCGCGCCGTCGGTCGACACCGGCATGGGCCTCGAGCGCGTCGCCAGCGTGCTGCAGAACGCCTCGACGAACTACGACATCGATCTCTTCGTGCCGCTGATGAAGGAGATCGAAACGATCAGTGGACACAAATACGGCCGCCGCATGGACAACGAGTTGGACACGGCCGTGCGCGTCCTCTGCGATCACGCGCGTGCCGCGACTTTTCTCATCACCGACGGCGTGATTCCGTCGAACGAAGGACGCGGCTACGTGCTGCGGCGCATCATCCGCCGCGCGATCCGCTTTGGCCGCAAGCTTCCGCAGCCGGTCGTGCTCTCGAACCTCGTCGACTCCCTCGTAGGATCGATGGAAGGGGCCTATCCCGAGCTGGTCGAGCGTCGCGAAGCGGTCCTGCTCACTCTCGCGTCGGAAGAGGAGCGCTTCTCGCGCACTCTGTCGACCGGCATGGAACGGGTTGGTCAAGTACTTGACGACATCCGCGCACGCGGCGAGCGGACGATCTCCGGCGAGGAGCTCTTCCGGCTCTACGACACGTTCGGCATCCCGGTCGATCTCATCGGCGAGCTGGCCGAGGAGGAAGGGGTCACGCTCGATCGCGAGGGATTCGAGACGATGATGTCCGGCGCGCGCGCCAAGGCCAAGGCGTCGTCGAAGTTCCAGTCATCGACCGATGCCGCGACGTTCTCGCGCATCGCGGAGAAGACCGGAGCGACGGAGTTCGTCGGATATGATCAATATGTTGACGTTCCGTCCGCGGTAAAGGCAATCGTCGTCGCCGGCGAGGAGCGCGACGCGCTGCCGCACGGGTCGGAAGGGGAGGTCGTCCTCACGCCGACGCCGTTCTACGCCGAGTCAGGCGGACAGATCGGCGACAGCGGCACGCTCGAGTGGGATGGAGGGAGAGCGACCGTGCTCGATACGCAGAAGCCGGCCGGCGATCTGACCGTCTCGCGCGTCCGCGTCGACGAAGGGCATCTCAACATCGGAGCGAAGGTCCGGGCCACGGTCCCGGTTCCGCAGCGACTCGACACGACCGCCAACCACACCGCCACGCACCTCCTCCACAAGGCGCTGAAGGACATCCTCGGCGCGACCGTGCAGCAGGCCGGCTCGCTCGTCGCACCCGACCGGCTGCGCTTCGACTACACCTGGAATCAGCCGCTCACCGACGAGCAACTGCGGACGATCGAGGACGAGGTCAACACCCGCATCCGCGAGAACCTCGAAGTCACCAAGCGGGTCATGCCGATCGCCGAGGCGAAGCGGACCGGCGCCGTGTCGATGTTCGGCGAGAAGTACGGCGAGAATGTGCGCGTCGTCTCCGCGGGCGACTACTCCCGCGAGTTCTGCGGCGGCTGCCACGTCAACCGGACCGGCGACATCGGCGTCTTCCGGATCGTCAGCGACCGTTCGATCGCAGCAGGCGTGCGGCGCATGGAAGCGCTCACCGGCCGCGGCGCGCTCGACTACTTCCGCAAAGTCGAGGCGACCGCCGAGGAGACGCAGGCGCAGTTGCTCGAAAAACAGAAGTCGCTCGAGAAAGAGATCAAGCAGCTCAAGATGAAGCTCGCATCCGGCGGCGCCGCTGCTTCACATGACGAAGACGCGGCGGTCGACGTGAACGGCGTCAAGCTTCTCGCCAAGCGCGTCGACGACGTCAGCGGCGGCGACCTCCGCAACCTTGCCGACACGTTCCGCTCGAAGCTCAAGAGCGGCGTCGTAGTCCTCGGCAGCACGACCGACGGCAAAGTGACGCTGCTCGTCGCCGTGACCAAGGACCTCATCGACCGCGTCCCCGCCAACAAGCTCATCGCCGAGCTCGCGCCGATCGTCGGCGGCAAGGGAGGCGGTAAACCCGACCTCGCGCAAGCGGGCGGGAAAGACGCCGACAAGATGAACGAAGCGCTCGACCGCGCCAGCGGCGCGCTGCGGGAAATGCTGGGGGCGTAATTGTTCGATCTCGAACGCGAGCTCGATTCCGTTCGCAATGCGCTGAATGAGCGGGGGATCGACTACGCGTTGTGCGGTGGACTCGCGGTCGGCGTCCACGGCTTTCCGCGCGCCACTGTCGACATCGATCTGCTGATCCGCCCGGAGGCGGAAGACGCGGTTTATGACGCCGTGGCCCCGCTCGGATTCACCTTCAAGGCGAATCCGATGAACTTCGGTCCGATGCAAATCAGGCGTGTTTCGAAAATCGATGAAGCGGATGGCGAGGTGCTGATGCTCGATCTGCTGTTCGTCACGTCCGCGTTCGAGCAGGCGTGGGAGAGCCGCGAGCGTCACGAATGGCTCGGCCGCGAGCTCGTCGTCGTCTCGAAACAGGGCCTGATCGCGCTGAAGACCGGACGGTCGAGTAAGCTCGATCTCGCCGACATCGAGAAACTTCAGTCATGAGCGACATCGACTATTCCGATCGCGCGATTGCGCTCCGCATCCGCCAGATGTCGCAGCTACGCAAGCTCTGTCTCTCCCTCGGGAACGCGAAACGCCTCTCGCCGCCCGAAGGGATCGAGCGACGCAAATCGGATCGCGATGACGCGTCTCCGGTCATCAAAACCGACCAGGGTTGACGCCGATGTCCGTCTTCAGATGACCGTCATCGTTCCGGTTGCGCAGTGCACCCCGCGCGAGCTCGAGGAGCTGCTCGCCGCGCGGGAGCTCGTGATCGCCGTCGGCGAGGGAGAGCTGCGCGGCGCGTCCGCGGCTGCGATTCTCTTCGCAGGCTGGTCGGTGTTGTGCGACGGCGCCATGATCGTGCTCGATACGCCGGCGGCCTGGGCGGGGGCGGCGTGGCGGATCGGCGACCGCGCTTACAAGCTGTGGCTCGCCGGCGCGACGGCGTTCGGCGCCGCGAGCGCGTTCGACGCGGGACTCTGCGACGCGATCGCGCCGACGGGCTGCGATCCAGTGGCATGGGTCAGGGAGTGGATCGGCGCCCGAAGCGATGTCGCGCTCGACTCCGCGGCGATGCTGATTCAGCAGCGCGGGGGCGACGCGCTGGAACGCGCGGAATTTGCACGGCTCTTCGCCGCCGGTGAGCCGCAGAAGGGATTGAGCGCGTTTCTGGAGAAGCGGGCGCCGCGGTTTTAGTGGTGTACGATCTTCTTCATGAGCAACAACGACCTCGATTTCAAGACCCGAGTCGCCCCCATGCCGCCGGTCGTTCCAGCCGCCGCCGGAGAGCAGCTTCCGCTCTTCTCGCAGGACGCGATGAAGCAGCTCCGCGCCGCGGATGAGAAGTGGCGGCGCGAGGTCAAGCCGCCGTGGAAGAAGGACTTCACCACGGTCAGCGGGATGGAGACGAATCCGCTCGCGACCCCGCTCTCGGTCGCCGGCCAGGACTTCAACGAGATCGGCTATCCGGGTGAGTTTCCGTACACGCGCGGCATCCATCCGACCGGCTACCGCGGCCGGCTCTGGACCATGCGCCAGTTCGCCGGTTTCGGCACGGCGAAGCAGACCAACGAGCGCTTCAAATACCTCCTCGCGCAGGGTCAGACCGGCCTGTCGACCGCCTTTCATCTGCCGACGCTCTACGGCTACGACTCCGATCATCACTACAGCGCCGGCGAGGTCGGGAAGTGCGGCGTGGCAGTCGACTCGCTGGAGGACATGGAAACGCTGTTCGAGGGAATCAGACTCGAAGACGTGACGGTGTCGATGACCATCAACTCCACGTCGCCGATTCTGCTGGCGATGTACCTCGCGGTCGCCGACAAGCAGGGGGCCGACTGGAAGAAGATCGGCGGCACGCTGCAGAACGACATCCTCAAGGAGTACATCGCGCAGAAGGAGTACATCTTCCCGCCGCGTCCCTCGATGCGGCTGATCACCGACATCTTCAAGTTCTGCGCGGAGAACGTGCCGAAGTACAACACGATCTCCATCAGCGGCTATCACATCCGCGAGGCGGGATCGACAGCGCTGCAGGAGCTGGCGTTCACGCTGCGCGACGGCATGGAGTACGTTGAGTACGGCGTCCGCGCCGGACTCGATATCGACGACTTCGCGCCGCGGCTCTCGTTCTTCTTCAACTCGCACAACGATCTGTTCGAAGAGGTGGCGAAGTTCCGCGCCGCGCGCCGGGTCTGGGCCAAAGTGATGCGCGACCGTTACGGCGCGAAGGATCCGCGCTCGTGGATGCTCCGCTTCCACACGCAGACCGCCGGCTGTTCGCTGACCGGACAGCAGCCGTACAACAACATCGTGCGCGTCGCCATCCAGGGCCTCGCCGCGGTCCTCGGCGGCACGCAGTCGCTGCACACCAACTCGCTCGACGAGACGCTGGCGCTGCCGACCGAGCGTGCCGCGCGCATCGCGCTTCGCACGCAGCAGATCATCGCCCACGAGTCGGGCGTCATCAACACGGTCGACCCGCTCGGCGGCTCGTACTACGTCGAAGAGCTGACCGACCGGATGGAGAAAGGCTGCTTCGAATACATCGAGAAGATCGACCAGTTCGGCGGCATGGTCGAGGCCATCGAGGCCGGCTTCCCGCAGCGCGAGATCTGGGACGCGTCGTATCAGTTCCAGCGCTCCGTCGACAGCGGCGAGAAGGTCGTGGTCGGCGTGAACGCCTTCCGGCTGGAGCAGGAGGACCCGTACGACGCGCTCTACATCGACGAGTCGGTGACGGCGGAACAGCTCGAGAACCTCAATCGGATCCGCGCCTCGCGCGATGCGGGCAAGGTCGAGCAGACGCTGCAGGCATTGCGCGCCGCCGCCGCCGATCCGAACGTCAACACGATGCCGCCGCTCATCGATTGCGCGAAAGCGTACGCGACGGTCGGCGAGATCAGCGACGCACTCCGCGACGTGTTCGGGACGTATCAGGAGCCGGCGCTGTTCTGATCATCGGCATCGCCGTCGACCATGCAGGCCAGCCGGAAGGCTGGCCTTTTTGCGTGTTAGGCTTTACGGAAATCCCGCAAAAGGTCCGTCGATAACAATAGAGGAGGCTCGTCCATGGCAACCGATATGGGCAATGGTCCCGGCGAAAAAGCCGTCCCCGTGTGGGGAATCGTTTTCTCCCTTTTGTGGCTCGTGGCTGTCTCACTCGTTTCGCTCGCGGTTCTCGCCGCGATCTGGCCTCATCCGACGCCCTCGGGCGCCGCTCCGCAACAGACCATGACCGCACCAACCGGTCCGACCGGAAACACCGGCGCTACTGGTGCGTCCGCGGCCACAGGCACGACCGGAGCTACAGGACAGACAGGGGCAACTGGAGATGAAATCGCCGAGGCCCGCTTTCCGAGGGCAGCCGCTGGCGCGAGCGGATCGACGGCCGCGACCGGTCAGTCGGGCGCCACCGGTTCGACAGGACTGATGTACTGCGTCGACTGCTCGAAAATCAGCGACAACGACGTCAACGCCAAGGGAGAGTGCGACTGCTGGAACCGCGTCCTCGATCAGCGCCAGCGCTACTTCATCGATGAAGGGAAGAAGGCGACCAACGATCCTTCATGCGTTTACATCTGGGGCATGGGCTGGATGCTGATGTGGAGCGAGACGCGCCTCCTCCTCATCGTGATGATCTGCGGTTTCCTCGGCGCGATGATCTACGCGCTTCGGTCGATCCTCTGGTACGTCGGTCATCGTTCGCTGCTCTGGAGCTGGCTGGCGACGTACATCGTGATCCCGATCGTCGGGGCGTTGATGGCGGTTGTCTTCTATCTCGTCTTGCGCGGCGGTCTCTTCTCGTCGACGACGACGGTGGCGGACACCAGTCCGTTCGGCTTCGCCGGTATCGCCGCGCTGGTCGGCATGTTCATCCAGCAATCGGCGGAGAAATTGAAGACCGTCTTCGAAACGATCATGGCCAAGCTGGAGCCGGGGAGCGATTCGGTCAAGCCGCTACCTCCGGTCGTCACCAGCGTGACCGCGACCGCCGGAAAGACGGAGATCATGATTGACGGCGATCACTTCACGGCGACGTCGAAAGCTTTCAACGGCACGACCGAATTGACGGTGACGAAGCGAAGCGACAAGCAACTGACCGCCACCGTGCCGTTGCTCAAGCAGGGTGACAAGCTGTCGATCACGGTGACCGACACGGCCGGCACCTCGACTCCGCCGAAGGACGTCACGGTCGCCTGATCCCATTCCAAAAACTGACCCTCGGCGTGGGTCAACGTTCACTCGTTGACCCACGCCCCTGCCCGTAAGTCATTGCAACTTCATTCCTGAAGGACGGCAGCGCATTTGCGCTCATCCGCACTTCATGAAGAAAGCACTGCTGGCGGTTCTCTTCACATTTCTGAGCGTTTCCGCATTCGCACGCGGCATCGAGACTCTCGATCCGAACCTCACCTCCGAGGCGCAGCAACTGGATCGGATGTTCGCGCGGGCAGGGGAGGAGTTCGGCGTGCCGGCCGATCTCCTGCGGTCGATTGCCTACGTCGAATCGCGCTGGACGAACCACGTGCCGTCCGTCGAAGAAGGAGCGGTTCCGCCCGCGTACGGCGTGATGGGACTGCGCGACGACGATTGGTTCGGGCACTCGCTCATGGATGCGGCGGCGATGATCGGACGCACACCCGCGGAGCTGAAGAGCGATCCCGAGTTGAACATCCGCGGCGCTGCGGCTCTGCTCGCGATCCTCGGGCGCGGCGCGACGTCGCTCGAAGATTGGGAAGGTGCGGTCGCGAAACTGAGCGGCATCCCGCAGGAGCAGATCGCGCGGATCTACACGTACGACGTCTTCAACTCCCTTCGCAGCGGCAGGTCGAGCGACGGCTACTCCGTCCGCGCGAACGACGTCGACCTCGGCAGGATCTACGGCCAGGAGTTGCTGAAGCTCCTCTCCGCGCGGATCGTCACCGTGAAAGCGGGACGGATCGCCAGCGAATCGAGCGACTACGGTCCGGCTCTCTGGAATCCGGCGGCGAGCTGCAACTTCACGGTCGGCCGGACGATGTCGATCACGCACGTCACGATTCATACGGCCGAGGGGTCGTATGCCGGGACCATCTCGTGGTTTCAGAACTGTTCCGCTCAGGTCAGCGCGCACTATGTCGTCCGTTCATCCGACGGACAGATCACGCAGATGGTGCTCGAGAAAGACAAGGCGTGGCACGTCGGATCGGAGAACGGCTACACCGTCGGCATCGAGCACGAGGGCTACATGGCCGCGCCGGCGACCTGGTTCACCGACGCGATGTACAACGCCTCGGCGCTTCTGACGCGCGACATCTGCACGTCGAACGGACTCGATAAGACGAAGGTCTACGACGGCTCGCTCGGATGGAACGCCGTGATCAGCGACAAGAGTCTCTACAGCGTGAAAGGGCACGTGAACTACCCGAACCAGACGCACCAGGATCCCGGCTCGGGCTGGAACTGGCCGAAGTACCGGAACCTCGTGATCGGATCGGGCGGCACGAACACGCAGTTGCTCGCCAATCCCGGATTCGAATCAGGGAACGTAAGCTGGTCCGTCGCGTCGTCGGGCGACATCACGTCGTCGGCGACGTACGCGCCGCACGCCGGCTCGTGGTACGCATGGCTCGGCGGCTGGGCGACCGCGCACACCGACTTCATGTACCAGACAGCGGCGATTCCCTCGACGGCGACGACCGCCACGCTCACGTTCTATCTCCGCATCACCACCGCGGAGACGACGACCACCACGGCGTACGACACGTTGAAGGTCCAGCTCCGCGACACCTCGAACGCGGTACTCACGCAACTCGTCTCGCTGTCGAACCTCAGCGCGTCGTGCTGCTACGCGCAGAAGTCGTTCGATGTCTCGGCGTATCGCGGCAGGACGGTGCGCGTTTACTTCGAGGCGGTCAACGACAACGGGAACCAGACTTCGTTCCTCGTCGATGATGCCGCGCTCAACGTGACGCAGTGATGGCCGATTGACCGGATGCCGTTGGTCGTTGGCAGCAGCGAACGGCCAACGGCCAACTGCCATCTGATAACTATCAACTGATTCGTGCTAAGCTCTTTCGCTGGAAGGGCTGGGCGTGACGGAGCTTCTGCAGTTCGCAAAGAGCCGCCGGGGCGGGGAACTGATCGGGATCGTCGTATCGGCGATCGGCGTCGCGCTTTCGTTGGCCCTTCTCACCTACCACCCCAACGATTCCTCCGCATTCTTCACGTCGACCAATACCGAGATCGCCAACCTTATCGGCTATTACGGCGCGACGATCGCCTGGATCTTTGTCGGCTTCCTCGGTTTCGCCAGTCTCCTCTTTCCCGCGGCGCTGCTGATGATCGGGTGGAATCGCATCTTCGGGAAAGACGTCGAGTACCTGCACACGAAGCTGATCGGTTTCGTGATCCTCGTCCTCACGCTGCCGCCGCTCTTCGATCTCTCGATCGGCAAGCTCTGGTTCCGCGGCGCGCTGATTCCGTCCGGCGGTTACCTCGGACAGGAGATCTGCCGCGCCAGCAGGTCGAACCTCAACACCGGCGGCGCGGCGATCGTGATGCTCACGATGCTGCTCATCGGCGTCCTGCTGTCGACGCGCATCAGCCTGGCGGCGGTCTTCGTCGCTTCGCAGCGGAAGCTCGTCGACTTCGGCCGGGCCGTCGGCCTTCGCTGGGCGCGTCTCACCGAACGCCGGCGCAAGGAGAAGATGAAGGGGGCGCTCGTCCGCAAGCATCTCGACCGGATCGAGACCCCGCCGCCGCTGCGCCTCGTGACGAACGACGAGTCGCCGACGAGCATCGGCCCGATCGTTCGTGAAGTGAAGGGTGCGGGCAGATTTCAGATCCGGAAAGTCACGAAGGCCGATCTGCGGAAAGCCGCGGAGGCGTTGTCGCAGGAGCCGGCCCACGATCCGTTCGCGCTGTATGCAGGTGTAGGACAGGCGCCCTCGCCTGTCCCGCTACGACCCCTCGGACAGGCGAGGGCGCCTGTCCCCACACAGGATCTCGACGAGCCGGTCGATTTCGAAGATCCGCTCTACCTCGACGACGAGCCGCCCGCTCCGCCCGTCCGTCCGAAGCCGCAGATCCCGCGGCCGGCGGCGCGCAGGCCGAAGGAGCCTTCGCGCGGACCGTCGCGCATCACGCACGATCTCCTGCCTCCTGTCGATCTCCTGCAGCCGGGACCGAAGCAGGACACGATCAACGACGACGTGCACAAGAAGTTCCTCGAGATCGGTCACCTGATCGAAGACCGCTGCCGCGAGTTCTCCGTGGAAGGGGAAGTGACCGCCTACCATCCCGGCCCAGTCGTCACGACCTTCGAGTTCAAGCCGTCGGCCGGCGTGAAGTACGCGAAGGTCGTGAACCTCGGCGACGACCTCGCGCTGGCGCTGAAGGCTGAGTCGATCCGCATCGAGCGGATCAGCGGCTCGTCGACCGTCGGCATCGAAGTGCCGAACCGCAAGCGCGAGCTGATCACGCTGCGCGACATCATCGACAGCGAGGCTTTCTCCGCGTCGCAGTCGATGCTCACCCTCGCCCTCGGCAAGGACATCCACGGCGACGCCTTCGTCACCGACCTCGCCCGGATGCCGCATCTCCTCGTCGCCGGCGCCACCGGCGCGGGCAAGTCGGTCGGTCTCAACTCGATGATCGTCTCACTGCTCTACAAGGCGCTGCCGAAGCAGCTGAAGATGTTGATGATCGATCCGAAGATGGTCGAGCTGAAGATCTACGAGGACATCCCGCATCTCCTCCATCCGATCGTCACCGACCCGAAGCTGGCGTCGAACGCGCTGATCTGGGCGGTCAACGAGATGGAGAACCGCTACCGCTGCCTGGCGGAGTGCGGCGTGCGCAACATCGATCAGTACAACGCACTGCTCAAGGACTCCGACGCCTATCACCGGGCGAAGAAGATGTCGCCCGAAAGCGATGTCCCGCTGCCGGAGCCGATGCAGTTCATCGTCATCATCATCGACGAGTTCGCCGACCTGATGATGGTGGCGTCGAAGGACGTCGAGGACTCCGTCACGCGCATCGCGCAGAAGGCGCGCGCGGTCGGCATTCATCTGATCATCGCCACGCAGCGGCCGTCGGTCGACGTCATCACCGGTGTGATCAAGGCCAACTTCCCGTCGCGCATCAGCTATCAGGTGGCGTCGAAGATCGACTCCCGCACGATCCTCGACGCGCAGGGCTCCGAGAAGCTCCTCGGCAACGGCGACATGCTCTTCCTCCCGCCCGGCACCGCGCGCATTCGCCGCGTGCATGGCGCGTACGTGAGCGAGCGCGAGATCAACGAGATCGTCGATTTCGTGAAGAAGAATCAGGGAGAGCCGAAGTTCCTCGATGAGATCACGAAGATGGCCGAGGAGAAGAGTGGAGTTGATGGAATCGAGTATCTCGATGACATCAAGTACGACGAGGCGGTGCGCGTCGTATTGTCGACCGGCCAGGCGAGCGCGTCGTATCTGCAGCGCCGCCTCAAGCTCGGTTACTCCCGCGCCGCGCGGCTGATCGAGATCATGGAAGCGAACGGCGTCGTCGGTCCCTCCCAGGGATCGAAGCCGCGCGAAGTCCTCGTGCGCGCGGACGACTACCCCCCCGCCAGCGGTCAGATTTAGGCCGGCACGGCCGGCAGCGTTGGTTGGCCAAGCCTCCTTCAGGGTTGTCGCCCGGCGCACACTTTCTGGTACACCTCTCCGAGCGGCCTCAGGCACACGAATTGCTGTCGACCCCGGCATGACACTTACAGCATTGATCTGGTTCCTTCTCATCGGCCTGATCGCCGGCTGGCTCGCGGGACGCGTCATGCGCGGCGGCGGGTTCGGCGTGGTCGGCGACATGGTCGTCGGCGTCATCGGCGCGTTCCTCGGCGGCTGGCTGTTCGGCGTGCTCGGGATCTCCGCCGGAGGCCTGCTCGGCTCGATCATCACGGCCTTCGTCGGCGCGGTGATCCTGATTCTCCTGTTGCGTTTGATACGGCGGGCATAATGTAAGGATGGATGGGCGGTTTTATTGCTATACTCCTCGAGCCTCGATCGCTGCAACCCGACTCAAGGAGAAAAGCAATGAGGAAACGTCTCTCCATCGCACTGATCGTTCTTGCCTTCGTAGTTGCCGCACCGACCTACGCCTGCGTCGATTGTGATCCGGTCACCGGTTGCTTCACCACTGCGCTGGACGGAGCCAGGACCTGCTCGTTCGTCGGCGACGTGTGCGAAACGCACTTCGTCTGTCATGGCGGAGGAGCGCGTCCGGCTCTCGCGTCGCAGTACACCGTCTCCGCCGTTCACGTCGTTAACCCGCAGGCCTCCGCAGTGAGCGCCGCACCGGCCGCACGGCCGCAGACTGCGTCACTCGAGGCTCAGGCTCAGCTCACTCACACCGCGCGCTAGTTCCCGCTCGCCGCGGCGGTCGAGGCTCAGGGAGACTCCAATCATGCTGGCTGCTTTGCTGTTCGCTGCTCATCTGCAGGTCGTGATGACGCAACGGCCGCCCGGCAAACTGACGGCCGAATTACAACTGAGAGGAGCGGACGACTCGCTCACCGCGATCCGTCGAACCGAAGTCGATGCGTCGCGATCGACGCTCGACTTCGATGGTCTCGCAATCGGTTCGTACGTGCTTCTGCTGCGCGGAGCCGCTCCACTCGAGCGCTTCGCAACGAAGATTAACCTCGGCGACAACGACGTCCGACATGTCGAAGTGGCCATTCATCCGCAACCGTTCGAAGGCCTCGTCACGCGCGGCGGGAAACCGCTGCCGGATGCCACAATCGCTCTGCAGAGCTCGTCGTTCGGCTGGAACGCGGAGCTTCGCGCGAACAAGGATGGACAGGTCGCGGGCTCGATCTGGCAACCGGGTGATTTCACCGCCACGGTCGACAGGATTCGCGTCGATGACGTGACGGTGCACGGCGCGTTCACTATCGACGTGTCCCAGCGCGTCGTGCCCGGGCGGGTCATCGACCGCGACGGCTTGCCGGTCGGCGGCGCGCGGATCACGCTGAAGGCCCGCGAAGGCGATCGCGAATGGACCTCTTACAAGCTCACCGCGGCCGACGGCTCGTTCTCGTTCGAGGGAGCGATGGCAGGTGAGTCGAAGGTGATCGTGAGCGCGGACGGGTACCTGAACGCCGAGCCGGTGAGCTTCCGGATGAAACCGGAGGAGGCGCGGCACGAGCTGTCGATCGTCCTGGAGAGCGGAGTGCAGCGGACGTTGCGGATTGCGGACGCCGATGGGAATCCGTCGGCCGGTGCGGCGGTCCTCTCGGCGAACGACGGCGTCGTCCGCGCCGACGTCGTGGCCGACAACGAAGGGCGCGCACTCGTCTCCGCGGTGTCGCCGGCTAGCGTGCTGTACATCCTGGCGCGCAACGGCTCGCTCGCGGTGATGCGTGCCGGCAGCGACGCCGTGGTCCGCGTCACGATGCCGCGAGCGTCTTCGTCGCTGCGGATCACGACCCGCACGACGGACGGCGCGCCGCTGCCGGAAGTCGGGCTGCTCCCGGCGTTCGACGGCCAGATCATGCCGCCGCCCGTGGCGCGCATGCTCGCCCGCGTGCACGACACGACGCTCGAGACGAACAGCGCCGGAGAAATGACGCTGCGCGGCATTCCCGCCGGCTCGTATCAATTCTGGCCGTATCGATCGGATGAGGAAGCGGAGGCGATCGTCGCCTCGTCGCCGATGGACGCGCCGATCAACGTGAACGTGAAGAGCGGAGACAACGCCATCGTGGTCGATTTCGAGCCGCGGCCGTAGGAGCCGCACGGACAAGAGTGTCTGTGCTACAAGATTCGCGAATGGACTGCCGGGTCGGATGTGGAGCGTGTTGTGTCGCGCTGTCGATCTCCTCGCCGATCCCCGGCATGCCGGCCGGCAAGCCGGCCGGCGTCCGTTGCGTGCAGCTGACCGCCGACAACCTCTGCTCGATCTTCGGCAGCCCCGATCGCCCGCAGGTCTGCAACAACCTCCGTCCGATGCCGGAGATGTGCGGCACGTCGACGCGCGAGGCGTATGAGTACCTCGAGCGTCTCGAGCGGGCTACGAGGCCGGAGCGGTTTACCATGACATCCTGATGAGAAACCTGACGATTGCTCTCGCCCTGTTCGTCGCCGCGTGCAGCAGCAACCCCGGCATCGAGAAGCGAACGTTCGAAGCGGGGCCGGGACAGCCGATCGAAGTCCAGCTCATCGGCTCGTCGCAGCCGATGATGATGTTCGAGCGCGGCCACGACCTGCCGCAGCAGGTCAGCTTCCAGTTCCTCGTCTCGAACAACTCCAACGATACGGTGACCGTGCAGCGGATCATGGTGTACCAGCACGGCGCGGCGCCGATTCAGCTCGAATCGGCGCAGGGAGGCTTCGACACGAGTATCGAGCCGGGCCACGACAGCACGTTCACCATCAACGCCACGGCGAAGCAGCTCCGCCCGGCGCGGCAGGGCGATGAGGCGTCGATCATCATCCGCGCCGACGTGGCGCTGACGAACGGCGACTCGTACGTGTATACGTTTTCGATCCCGATCTCGATGTCGGTGCAGTAGCCGGACCGGCGCTGCTGCGTCGCGGCTCGAAATCGATCTCGCCGAAATAGGTCTCGCGCGGACGGCCGGGATTGATGTAGCCGCGCCTCTGCATCTCCGCGTTGATGAACAGCGCGTCGGGGGAGCGATAGACGTTGCCGTTCTCCACGAGCAGCCACGCGCCCGCGAGCTCGTGCTCGAGGAATGCCTTCGCCGCGGCCTGGTCCTCCGGCTGTACGTTCACTCCGGTGAGGGTGACGGCGACCTGCATGCCGTTGCGATCGATGACGATCGTCTGTCCGTCCGCGGCGCGGACGAAGCGGACCATGGCCGCGTTCGCTGCCGGTCCAATGAAGAGAATGCAGAGAATGAGAGTGATGAGAATGCCGGTGATTCGATTCATTTTTTTTCGTGTGCGGTGCTGACGCACGACGGGCGTTTACGCGGAATCGACGCGCATTCGTTGTGGAGGGGCGGAAAGATAACACGATGGCACCCCGCTCGCACAAGAGGCACTTATGGAAAACATCAGAGATGTCATGCGCCGCGATCCGATGAAGTGGGCCGGCATCGCCGCCGCCAGCGGCCTCGGCCTCGGATTCCTCGGACGCTACCTCCGCTACCGCGCAAGAGTGCGCAAGCGCCCGCAGCTGTTCGTCATCGAAGGTTGCTGACGACCGCGCGCAGCCGGCGGATGTCGTCGCTCAGCGGACGATCACGGAACACCGGCTCGATCACCGCGCGAACGCGTTTGTAGAGCTCGCGCGTGCCACGGCCGAGTTGCGCCGCGATATCCGACGAATGTCCGCTGACCCGCGACTCGAATTCGCGCGCCTGGGTCTCGGCATCCTCGAGGCTCAGCAGCCTCGGCGCCGATTTCGTCGGATCGAAGTTGAACGCCACGCGCCACTCGACCGCCTGCGCCGCAACCATCAGCTCGATCGCCAGCACCGCCTGCACATTCGCGATCACGCTCCGCAGCTTGCGCGCGGCGTGCGTCGACATCGACACGTGATCCTCGGCATTCGCGCCGGTCGGAATCGAATCGACCGAGGCGGGGTGGGAGAGGACTTTGTTCTCGCTCACGATCGATGCCGCGGTGTACTGCGCGATCATCAGCCCCGAGTTCACGCCGGGCCGCGTGGTCAGGTTCTGAGGCAGCCCGCGATTGTGGCCGCCATCGAGCATCATCTGCGTGCGGCGCTCGGAGATGTTGCCGAGCTCCGCGACGGCGATGGTCAGGAAGTCGGCGGCGAGCGCCAGCGGCTGGCCGTGAAAATTGCCGGCAGAGTAGGCGAGGCGCTGATCGCCGTGATAGCCGTCGGGCCAGTTGGCGCTGAACTGCAGATCGAACGGCTCCGATTCATTCGGGAAGAAGAGCGGATTGTCGGTCGCCGCGTTGAGCTCGCGCTCGGCGATGGCGCGCACGTACGCGATCGTGTCGCGCGTCGCGCCGTGCACCTGCGGCGCGCAACGGAGCGAGTAGGCATCCTGCACCGCGCCGGCGCGCTCGACGAGCTTGCTCTCCGCGACCATGTTGCGGATCTGCTGCGCCGACTCGATCTGTCCCGGATGTCCGCGCTCGGCGTGTACCTTCGAATCCATCGCCCGCGTGCAACCGCACATCGCCTCGAGCGTCATCGCGCACGAGCCATCGGCGCTGTTCGCCAGCATCTCCGCGTCGTGTACCGCGAGGGCGAGCATCGCCGCGGAGAAGTTCGCGCCGTTGACGAGTCCGAGCCCTTCCTTGAACGACGGCTTCATCTCCTCGGCATCGAAGCCGAGGAGCGCGGGAAGGTCGGAGGCGTCGCGCAATGTCCTGTCTGAAATCGTGTAGAAACGCCCGACGCCGAGGAGCGTGACGAAGAGGTGCGAAAGCGGACAAAGATCGCCGCTCGCGCCGACCGAGCCCCGCAACGGCACGAGTGGGATCACGCCGTGACTGAGCATCGCCTGCACGACGTCGACGAGCTTGCGGCGCACGCCGGAGTGTCCGCGCAGAAACGCGTTCACCCGCGTGGCGAGCGCGCCGCGCACGACCTCGGGCGGGTAGTAATTCGCCAGATCGTCGGCATCATCGTTGTCGCCGACGCCGACCGAATGCGACAGCAGCAGGTTGCGCTGCAGCTGCTTCAGATCGTCCGGCGCGATCGGCTTGTCCTTGAACTCGCCGAAGCCGGTCGTGACGCCGTACTCGTGCGGCACCGTGCCGCCGGAGTTCCACGACTTCACGTAGTTCTCGACCACGCTCGCGATCAGCGCTTCGCTTTCGGCGACCGCCGCGTTCGTGGCCGGATCGCGCTCGACGCGCACGCTCGGATCGCGCGCGATGCGCACGAGCTGCTCGATCGTGAGGGAGCTGCCGTCGAGCGTGATGACGTCCGTCATTCGGCGCGCTCGATCTCCGCGAGGAGCGTCTTCACCGCGCTGGTTAGCTCCGCGCGTGGTGTGGTGATCTGACCCGATCGCGCCGCGAGCCAGTCCTTGCGATCGCCGACCGCCTTTGCCTTCTCGCGTCCGACCACCATGTCCTTCAGCGTCACGATGCCCTGCTGTTTTTCATTCGAGCCGTAGAGCAGCGCGATCGGGATGTCGTAGTAGTCAGCGTACTTGAGCTGCTTGCCTGGACCTTTGGCGGCGCCGAGGTAGAACTCGGTCGGGATGCCGGCGCGGCGCAGCTCCCAGGTCATCTGCAGATACTCATCGGCCAGCGCCGGATCCATGTTCGTGATCAGCACGCGCGCGGTCGACTTCCGCTTGTCGGCCTTGCCGAGATCGGTGAGGATCGCGAGGAGGCGGTCGACGCCGAGCGACGCGCCGACGGCCGGGATGCGCGTCCCGAGGAAGCGCATGACGAGATCGTCGTAACGTCCGCCGCCGAACACCGAGCCGGCCTTCGGCGCATTGGTGAGGATCGCTTCGAACACCGGTCCGGTGTAGTAGGCGAGGCCGCGCGCGATCGAGAGGTCGAGCGAGACGCGATCGTCTTCGTAGCCGAGTGCGTAGAGATGATTCGAGATCCGCTCGATCACGTCGATCTGCGCGGGAGCTCCATCGACGCTAGCGAAGAGATCGCGGAGCTGCGTCAGTACTTCGCGGCGCGACGGCGACTGCACGGCGAGGAATCGCTCGATGCGATCGACCGCCTCGCGGTTCAGGCCGAGGCCGCGGATCGTGTCGCCCGATTCATCCTTGTAGCCGCCCATCAGCTCGAGGCGGACCTTCTCGATGCCGATCTTGTCGAGCTTGTCGAGGACGCGGAAGACATCGACCGACTGCCCGTGCTCGATGTTCGCGAAGTCGAGCAGGAGATTCAGCACGGCGCGGCTGGAGAAGCGGACGAGATAGCCGCCGACCTTCAGCGCCGAAAGCGAGTCGCACATGCCGGCGATGATCTCGGTATCGGCGATCTCCGATTCGGTCCCCACCGAGTCGAGATCGAACTGCGTGAACTCGCGGAATCGGCCCAGTCCCGGCTTGTCGTATCGCCAGACCGGTGCGACCTGGTAGCGGCGGAAGGGCCGCGGCAGATCGATGTACTGCGCCACGACGCGCGCCAGCGGAACGGTGAGATCGAAGCGGAGGCCGAGCGCTTCCTCGTCGGGATTCGAGACGCGGAAGATCGACTGCTGCGCTTCCTGTCCCGCGCTGCCGGAGAGGACGTCGAGGTATTCGATGGCCGGCGTGGAGAGGGGGACGAAGCCGTAGGACTCGTAGACGCCGCGGATCGTATCGATCATCGACTGCCGGGCCAGCATCTGGTCGGGCAGAAGGTCGCGCAATCCTCGCGAGACGCGAGGTTCAACGGTTTCGGGCATGGAAGGGAGTTTGGTACCGAGGGGCGGGCTCGAACCGCCGACCCCCAGATCCACAATCTGGTGCTCTAACCAACTGAGCTACCCCGGCACAAGAACGCGAATGATACTCATCCACGCCGTAAGCAGCAAACAGAACGTGAGACGGCGCGGTTGAATTCTCGCATACTCTTCGGACAGCAAATGGCAGACAGCAGACAGCAGGAGAACGACCACGAGTCTGCTGTCTGCTGTGCGCTGTCTGCTGTCTGATCATCATGCGCGATGAGTGGCTGCGCGCCGTGGAGCTGCGCCGGAACCGGATCGAGTCGTACGACGAATATCCGTTCAATCTCCCCGCCGTCCGCGGCCTGGAGTCGATCGAATTCGAACGCCCGGTCACGTATTTCGTCGGCGAGAACGGGTCGGGAAAGTCGACGCTGATCGAGGCGATCGCGATCAAGTGGGGCTTCAACGCCGAGGGTGGCTCGACGTCGTTCCGCTTCTCGACGACCGAGAGCCATTCGCAGTTGCACGACCATCTGCGGCTCGTGCGCGCGCCGCACCGGCCGTCCGACGGCTTCTTTCTTCGCGCCGAGAGCTTCTTCAATCTCGCCACGCAGGTCGACGAGCTCGGAGTCAGCGGCTACGGCGTCAAATCGCTGCACGCGCAGTCGCACGGCGAGTCGTTCCTGACGTTGATGATGGAGCGCTTCCGCGGCGACGGTCTGTACATCCTCGACGAACCGGAAGCCGCGCTGTCGCCGAACCGGCAGCTGTCGATGATCGCCCGCATGCACCAACTCGTGCGCGACGCCTCGCAGTTCCTGATCGCCACGCATTCGCCCATTCTCATGGCCTACCCCGACGCGACGATCCTCTCCTGCGACGGCGAAGGGATCCACGAGGTGGCGTACGAGGAGACGGAGCAGTACACGGTGACGCGCGATTTCCTCAATCACCGGCGGGCGATGTTGAAGGAGTTGCTGGAGTGAGGAGCGCGGACGTCCTGCGACTTAGGTGAGACCGAGGACAAGCCTCAGGCCCGAATCGACGCTGGCCATCGTTTCCGCAGAAACGCGGCCGATACGTTCTCTGAGGAAGGTGCGATCGGCGGTGATGACTTGCGACACGTTGGCAACGGGGTCTTGTGCCGCCGGGGTTGGACGGGATCTGGTAAGTGCGCCAAATGTCGCCGCGTGCTACTTCCCCTCGTCTTTCTCAATGGAACGAGACTGAATGCTTTGAAGGACGGGATCGAGAGCTGATGATTCCTGTTCGTAGACTTCGTTCAGTCTGGCGGTGATCGTCTCCTCGTCGTGTTCCTGTACGAAACGCTGGATCGCAACACTGTAGAGGTGGCTGCGCGAAACGCCCATGCGCTGCGCGAGCTTGTCGGCCGCCTTGAAGATCGGGTCGGGAATGGAGACGGCTGCCTTCATCTGTCATGTATGACACGAGTATGACGGCGTCATATTTCTCTATGCGTTACCGGAACGACTCCCCCCACGTCTCCAGAGGAAGTACATTGATAAACATGCGACGTCTTCTCACAGCGGCGGCCCTGCTGTTTTGCTCGCTGTCGGCCTTCGCGCAACTGGGGTCGATCGACTTCCCGGCAACCGGCAAAGCGGAAGCGCGGCCGGCGTTTCTGCGCGGGGTCGCGGCGCTGCATAGCTTCTGGTACGACGAGGCGGCGGATGCCTTCCGCGAGGCGGAGAAGATCGATCCCGATTTCGCGCTGGCGTACTGGGGCGAGGCGATGACGTACAACCATCCGATCTGGATGGAGGTCGATCTCGACGCCGGACGCCGCGCGCTCGCGAAGCCGGGTGCGAGCAAGGCAAAGACTCCGCGCGAGCATGCCTGGCTCGATGCGGTCTCGGCCCTCTACGGCGAAGGGGAGAAGAAAACTCGCGACCTCGCGTACGAGCAGGCGATGGACCGGCTCGCATCCACCTATCCGGACGACGTCGAGGCTCAGATCTTTCACGCCCTCGCCATCCTCGGCACGCGCGAGAACGGCGAGAACGACCCGCGCAAACAGATTCGCGCCGCCGCGATCCTCGAGCCGATCTACACCACGCATCCCGATCATCCGGGCGTGCTCCACTATCTGATTCACGCGTACGACGATCCGTTGCACGCGCCGCTCGGTCTTCGCGCGGCGCAGCGTTACGCGCGCGTCGCCCCGGCGGCGTTCCACGCGCTGCACATGCCGTCGCACATCTTCCTGCAGCTCGGAATGTGGCGCGAGACGATCGCATCGAACGAGGCGTCGTACGCGACTTCGAAGGAATGGGCCGGCCGCAAGCACCTCGGGCGTGCGAAGCGCGACCTCCACAGTCTGCAATGGCTGCAATACGCCTATCTGCAGAGTGGGCGACCGGACGACGCGAAGAAGCTGCTCGCCGAAGTCGCGTCGGCCGAGGGTGAGGACGCGCGCGAGCGGATCACGCGGACGAACATGCTCGCGCGTTACGCGATCGAGACCGGCGACTGGAGCATCCTGCCGAAGATGACCGCATCCGCGCCCGCCGACGGAGACTCGCAGCACGCCGGATGCGCGTCGAAGTCGTACACCGGCGATTCCTCGCCGCTCGCATTCGCCATCGGCCTCGCCGCCGTTTCGGCCGACGATCTCAAAGCGGCGAAGGACGCGCTCGATCAATTGCACACGCTTCGCGAGGCAAAGAAGGAAGTGATTCAGAAACGCGTCATCGATGTGATGTCGAAGGAGCTCGAGGCGAAGATCGAGAGCGGCTCGCGCGCTTTGGAGCTTGCCGCGGAAGCGGTGGCGATCGAGGACGCGCTCGGACCGCCGTCCGGTCCGCCCGACACGTTCAAGCCGGCGCACGAGCTCTACGGCGAGCTGCTGATGAATGCCGGCAAGACGAAGGAGGCGTACGAGCAATTCAGCCTCGCGCTTCTTCGCACCCCGAACCGCCGCGCCTCACTCGTCGGCGCCGCAAAGACGAAGCCGCCCGAGCCGGTCGCGTTCACGGCGGCCTACGTCGATCCCGCCCTCGTGCAAACGTGAATGCTGCTCCTCGACCCGCCGGTCAGGCGGGGAACGAAGAAGAGCGCGGACGTCTCGTCCGCAGTCGACGGGCATCCCGCCCGGCGACCGGCGAGGGCGAAGAAGTAGCGCGCTCCTCAGGCCACGCAGAGAAAATCCGCGAACCACCCTCGCGAGTCGGTCCACTTCCGCTCGACCGTGAATCCGCTCGCTTCCATCAACCCGCGCAGCGACTCGTCGTCGTGCTTGTACGAGTTCTCGGTGTGGATCGATTCGCCTGCTTCGAAGGCGATGTCGAGCGCCAGTGCATCGATCCGCACCGTTTGCGCGGCCTTCGACACGAGGTGCATCTCGATGCGGCCGAGCTCCTCGTTGTAGTAGGCGCGATGAGCGAATGACGCGAAGTCGAAATGGCCGCCGAGCTCGCGGTTGATGCGGCCGAGGAGATTGAGGTTGAACGAGGCGGTCACGCCGAGCGGATCGTCGTAGGCCGGCTCGAGGATCGTGCGCGATTTGCGGAGGTCGGCGCCGAGGAACAGCGCGTCGCCGGCAGTCAGCGTGGCGCGCAGCTCGCGCAGCATCGCCACGGCGGCTTCGGGATCGAGATTGCCGATCGTCGAGCCGAGGAAGAGGACCACGGTGCGATGGCGATCGCGATGCGGAATCGCGCGCGATGCCTCGCGGAAATCGCCGCAGATCGCCGTCACGCGCAGCGACTCGTACTCCTGCAGCAAAGCCTCGCCGCTCTTTTCGAGCATCGAGGCATCGACGTCGATCGGCACGTACTCCATCTCCGGCTGCCGCGCCGTCAGCACATCGAGCAGGATTCGCGTCTTGCGCGCGCTACCGCTTCCCAGCTCCACGAGGCGGATCGGCGTGCCGAAGGCATTCACGATCTCCTCCGTGGATGACGTGAGGATCTCCGTCTCCGCGCGGGTCACGTAGTACTCCGGCAGTTCGCAGATGGCGTCGAAGAGCGCCGATCCGAGCGGATCGTAGAAGTAATGCGGCAGGAGAAACTTCGAAGGCGCGGTCAGTCCGCGGCGGACGTCGGCGGCGAAGTCGCTGGTCACGCCGCCTGCGTGCAGCAACGCGAATCGGGGGCGCGTGTGAGGCCGCGCGGCTGCAATGGGTGAATCCACGCGCGGATTGTACAATTGCCGTACTTCCACCGTCAGCGATGAGCCAGCACGACGACGACGAGACACTCCGCGTCTCCGGCGAAGCCACACCGGTCTCGCCTGCGTCAACTCCCTCGAAGGCGATCGATCACGGACGCTTCGTTCCCGGCGCGCTGGTCGGCAGCCGCTATCGGGTCGTCGCTCTCCTCGGCAAGGGCGGCATGGGCGAGGTCTATCGCGCCGACGATCTCCTCCTCGGCCAGCCGGTCGCGCTGAAGTTTCTGCCGAAGCGTGTCGGCGGAAACGCACAAGCACTGGCGCGGCTCCTCGGCGAGGTGCGCATCGCGCGGCAGATCTCACATCCGAACGTCTGCCGCGTCTACGACGTCGGCGAAGTCGACGGCGAGCACTTCATCTCGATGGAGTACGTGCAGGGCGAAGACCTCCGCTCGCTGCTCCATCGCATCGGCCGCCTCGGTCCCGACAAAGGCGTGCAGATCGCGCGCGAGATCTGCGCCGGGCTCGCGGCCGCGCACGACAAGGGCGTGCTGCATCGCGATCTGAAGCCGGCCAACGTGATGATCGACGAGCGGGGAGTTGCGCGCATCACCGACTTCGGCCTGGCCGCGCTCGCCGACAGCGAGGAGGCGAACGCGCGCGAAGGAACGCCGGCCTACATGGCGCCGGAGCAACTCGAAGGTGATGAGATCACGACGCGCAGCGACATCTACTCGCTCGGTCTCGTGCTGTACGAGATCTTCAGCGGGCGGATGTTGTTCGACGGGAAGTCGATCACCGAATTGATCGAACAGCGCAGGAGCGCGACCACGACCCCGATCCGGCTGACGAACGACATCGATCCGCTCATCGAGCGCGTGATTCAGCGCTGCCTGACGAGCGATCCGGCGCAGCGGCCGAAGAGCGCGACCGCGATCTCGGCCGCGCTTCCGGGCGGCGATCCTCTCGCAGCCGCGCTGGCAGCGGGCGAAACGCCGTCGCCCGACATGGTGGCCGCGGCGGGGGAGCATCACGGCGTGAAGGCGGTTCATGCGCTCGCGGCGCTGGCAACCGGTCTCGCGCTGCTGGTGCTCGTGCTGATCTGCAAATCGAAAGTCGATCTGCTGAGCGTCGCTGGGATTCACGATCCGCCCGATGCGATGGCGTTGCGCGGACGCGATCTGCTCGCGCGACTCGGCTACGCGCAGGGGCCCATCGATCGCGCCTGGTCATATGCCGTCGAGCGGCAGCAGAGGGCTGTCTTTTTCTGGTATCGCGAGAGCCCCGAGGTGATCGTGCCGTCGGCGTTCTTCCGGCGGGACGTGTATGCCAGCCGGCCCGGCAGCGTGAGCGAGAATGCGCCGCAGCTCGCCACGCCGGGAGAATCGATGCTGCGGCTCGATGCGGACGGGCGTCTCCTCGCGCTCAAAGTCGTTCCGGCGGCATCGACGGAAATTTCGAGCGTGCCGTTCGATTGGACTCCTCTGCTCGATGCGGCGCGGATCGATCGCGCGACGCTCACGCCGGTCGCGCCACTCTCGATTCGGGTTCCGTTCGATCACCGCGCGGCATGGATGCGTCGAGACGGCTGGCGGCTGGAGGCCGCGTCGCTTGGCGGTCGCGTCGTCTCGTTCGAGATGATTCCGCCCGGGCCGCCTCTCGCGTCGCATGCATCTCCGCATGCCTCGTTGCTCGGATTGATCTGGATGCTGCTCATCCTGACCATCGTCGGTCTGCTCGCCAGCCGCAACATCCGGCTGCGGCGTGCCGATCTGCGTGGGACGACCCGCACGGGATTCCTGTCTGCCATCAGCATCTTTGCCGCATGGCTCTTCGGTGCCGATCACGTACCGACGACCTCGGAAATCGGGCTGTTCATCGAGGCACTCGCCTGGTCGTCGTTGCTGTTCGTCGTGATCTGGGCCGGCTACGCCGCGCTGGAGCCGACGATGCGGCGGCGATGGCCATACTCGATGGTGAGCTGGGCGCGGCTGCTATCCGGCAACTGGCGCGATTCGCTCGTCGGCCGCGACATGCTGGCCGGCGTGATCGGAGGATGCGCGATTGCGCTCAGCGACGTTGGCGTCACGCTGGGCGCGGCGGCGCTCCGTTCCATGCCTGTAGTCCCCATTTCTCTATCCGATGCCGTGATCCTCAACGGTACGCGGCAGGCCATCGCCGATATGGTCAGCGTGATCCCGCGCTCCCTCACCGACAGCATGGCCCTGGTCATTCTTCTCATCGTGCTGCGCGCTCTTCTGCGCAACGCGTGGCTGGCCGCCGGCGTGTTGTGGCTCACGCAACTGATATTTCTCTTTTCGACCGCGAGGCCGCTCGACGCCATCGTCAGTACGGGGATCGTCATTGCGACCGTCGTGTTTCTGCCGCGCCGGTTCGGGTTTCTCGCTCTGCTCGTGGCCTACGTCGTATCGGCCCTACTCCAGGTAACGCCGGTCCTTTGGCCTCCGGCGGCGCTCGCCGCCGGCCTTGTCGCGGTGCTTGCCGTCATCGGCTTCATCCTCTCGCTCGGCGGCCGTCCGATCTTCAGCGGTGAATTTCTTGAAGCATGAAGCCGGGGCGACGCTCCCCGGTCATGCCTTCATGAGACGATGAACCGCATGCGGCGTCGCTATTTCCTCACGCTCATTCTGCTAATCGCCATCCCCCTTTCCGCGACCACGGTCAACAAGTTGACCATCCCGCCGATCGACTACAAGCACCGCGTGCTGGGGAACGGTCTGGAGGTCTACTCGATCGAGGACCACTCCACGCCGACCGTCGCCATCCAGGTCTGGTACCGGGTCGGATCGAAGAACGATCCCGAGGGGCGGAGCGGCTTCGCGCATCTCTTCGAGCACATCATGTTCAAGAGCACGAAGCACATGGCGGCGGAGAACATGGACCGCCTCACCGAGGACGTCGGCGGCGCCAATAACGCCAACACCGGCGACGACTACACGCATTACTACGAGGTCATCCCGTCGAATTACCTCGAGACGCTGCTCTGGGCGGAAGGGGAGCGCCTCGGCTCGCTGACCGTCGACGACGCGGCATTCAAATCGGAGCGCGACGTCGTCAAGGAGGAGTACCGCTTCCGCGTCCTCGCCCCGCCGTACGGCCGCTTCTACAACGCCATCGATAGGGATTCGTTCGCCGTCCATCCGTATCACCGCCCCGGCATCGGCTCGATCGAGGACCTCGACGCCGCGACAATCGCCGACGTCCAGGCGTTTCACACGACGTTCTACCGTCCCGACAACGCCGTCCTGATCGTCGCCGGCGATTTCGATCCGCAGCAGATGAACGCCTGGATCGACAAGTACCTCGGCGTGATCGCCAATCCCGGTACGCCGATTCCGCGCGTGACGGTGAAAGAGCCGCCGCGCGCCGAGGCCAAACGATTCGACGAGCACGCTCCGAACGTGCCGCTGCCGGCCGTCTGTATTAGCTGGCTCGCACCGGCAGCCTCGAATGCCGACTCCGATGCGCTGGCCATCGCCGCCGCGATCCTCGGACGCGGCGAGTCGTCGCGCATGTACCGCACCATGGTCTATCGCGACAAGATCTCGCAGGACGTCGATACCGACGCCGATCTCCGCGAGGACCTCGGCATCTTTTACGTGCTGACGACGCTCGCCAGCGATCACAACGTCGATGAAGGGATCAAGGCGATGATGCGCGAGGTCGAGACACTGGAGAACGCGCCGCCCTCCTCCGCCGAAGTGGAGAAGGCGAAGAACCAGATCATCACCGACGCCCTCCGCGAGCGCGAGACGAATGAAGGGAAGGCCAACGCCCTCGGCGCCGCGATCGTCATCGAGCACGATGCCGCCGCCGCCAACACCGACCTCACGCGCCTCCAGTCCGTGACGCCGGCCGACGTGCAGCGCGTGATGAAGCAGTACATCGCCGGCTCGAAGCCGACCACGATCACCTACACCACTTCAGACAGCAGTAGCAGACAGCAGACAGCAGACCCCGCCGCCCTGGCTTCGTCTTCGTCTTCGTCTTCGTCTGCTGTCTGCTGTCCGCTGTCTGCTGTCTCCGCCACCGGAGGTGCGAAGTGAAGCGCTTCATCGTCATCGCGCTGCTCGCGCTTTCTTCCTTCGCGCAGGTCGCGGAGCAGACCACGCCGCCCGCTCCTTCCGCGCCGCGCCAGCCGCACATTCCGACGCCTGTCGAGAAGACGCTCGCCAATGGCCTGCGCGTGATCGTCGTCGAGACGCACAACGTGCCGCTCGTCTCCGCGCGGCTCACGATCAAGACCGGCGCCGAGGCCGATCCGGCAGGCCGCGCAGGCGTCGCCGATACGACGGCGTCGCTGCTGACCAAGGGAACGACCACGAAGTCGGCGGAGGAGATCGCGCGCGGCGTCGAAGCCCTCGGCGCATCGCTCGACAGCAGCGCCGGATTCGACGCCTCGAACGTCGACCTCAACGTGATGTCGCCGAAGCTGGCGGAGGCGATGGCGTTCCTCGCCGACGTCGCGCGGCATCCGACATTCAAGAAGGATGAGATCGAGCGGCAGAAGGCGCAGACGCTCGATGCACTGAATGTCGATCTGCACGATCCCGATTCGCTGGCGCGCTTCGTCGCGGCTCACGTCGTCTTCGGCGAGACGCCGTACGGCCACAACGTCAGCGGCACGCCGGAGTCGGTCGCGCGCATCACGCGCGAAGACATCACGACGTTCCATCGCCGCTACTACCGTCCCGACAACGCCGTGCTCGTGATGGCCGGCGAGGTGAAGCCCGCGGACGCCTTCGCGCTCGCGCAGAAGTTGTTCGGCGCGTGGAAGGGGACGGGACCGAAGGCGGCATCGGCGAAGGCGAAGCCGTTGCCGTCGAAGTCGCAGGTGGTGGTCATCGACATGCCGGATGCCGGGCAGGCGGCGGTGTTCGTCGCGCGCGCCGGACTTCGTCGCGCCGATCCGGCGTACTTTGCCGCGCAGGTCGCGAACGCGGTCCTCGGCGGCGGCTACTCCTCGCGCTTGAACGAAGAGGTCCGCATCAAGCGCGGCCTCAGCTACGGCGCCAGCAGCGCATTCGATTTCCGGCGCGACGTCGGCCCGTTCATGGCCGCCGCGCAGACGAAGAACGAGTCGGCCGCCGAGGTGGCGGGGATCATCGCCGACGAAATGAACCGGATGGCGAGCGCCGTCGTGGAAGAGTCGGAGCTCACGCCGCGCAAGGCGACGCTGATCGGCGACTACGCGCGCGGCATCGAGACGAGCCGCGGACTCGTGCGCCGGCTCTCCGCGCTCGCGCTTTACGGTTTGCCGCTCGACCAGATCAGCGGCTACATCAGCGGTGTGCAGGCCGTCACGCCCGCGCAGGTGCGCGAGGTGTCGAAGTCGTCGCTTGCGACCGGCGCCGTCGACGTGATCATCGTGGGCGACGCGCAGAAGTTCCTCGAGCCGCTGAAGGCGCGGTTCAAGGAAGTGCGGGTGATCCCTGCGACGAAGCTGGATCTCAATTTACCGACGTTGGAGAAGTGAAAGTGTGGGGCGGGTTCTCTAACCCGCCCTCCCCGGGGGCGGCGGGTTAGAGAACCCGCCCCACATCATCATCATCATCATCATCATCATCAATCGATGCCGCGATGCGTCGCCAGGTAGACCGCGAACGATCCGAGCCAGTGGCCACCTTCGTAGTGCGCACCGGTGACGGCCGCGAGGCCTGCCTCGCGATGCGACGACGCGACTGCCCGCAGCGCAGCGATGCGTGAGTCGCCGCGCGGCAGGCCCGAGGCGATCCCTTCTAGCATCCAGGCGCGGCTGAGGTTCAGGCCGTCGAGGTGGGCGAGCTTCGGATCGCTCGGATCGGTGACCACCGCGGGAGTGAGGCGCAGCGTCCCGGGCAGGAAGTCGCGGAGCCACGTGCCGTAGCGCGCGGGCGGCAGCACGCGGCGCATCAGATCGGCTTCCCCGAGGCACGGAGATAGAAAGTCCTCGCCGCTCGGCTCCCACGACATCGGGCACTTCTTGTCGTTGATGTAGAAGTCCTCCGCCCGTTTGGTCAACAGGTTGACGAACGCCTCGTCATGCGCGATGCGGCCGGCATCGATCATCAATCCGAGGGAGAAGGCGGTCTGATTGTGCTCGCCGATGCGGATCGGATTCGTCAGCTTCGGCAGCCATGTCGTGATCCGCTTCTTCGCCGCGGTCTCCAGCGGCGCGAGGTTCGCGGAGAGCTCCTTCGCCAGCGGATCGTCCCACTCGCGCAGTTCCGCGCCGAGCTGCAGCAGCCACGCCAGTCCGTACGGCCGCTCGAAGCTCGCACGCCCTTCGCCCTCGAGGTACTTCACCTCTTCGGCGATGTTCTCGGGAGTCAGGTCGTGACGCAGTGCCTCGCGTGCTGGCTTCGCGAACGGCGCGTTCGGGAACGTCCGCGCCAGCCGCGCCAGCAACCAGTGTCCGTGCACCGACGAATGCCAGTCGTAGCAGCCGTAGAACGCGGGCGTGAGCGTGCGCGGCGGGAGGACGTCTCTGTCGGAGTTGAGGTTGTGCCCGATCTTGTTCGGGTACTCCTTGTTCACGCACGCCAGAGCGAGGTTCGCGAAGCGCTCGGCGGCTTTCTCATCGAGCTCCGCGGCGTGGATGGGGATTGCGATGATGAGGAGGAGAAGGAGAATCCGACGCATCAGCTCATTGTGTCATCCTGAGCCTGGAACGTCGCGCGACGCGACTGAGGTCAAGAAACCCTGTTCTGAAGGAAGAGTGTCGCTCGTGGCGTGGCCCCTCACCCGCCTGCGGCACCCTCTCCCCGCAAGCGGGGCGAGGGGTAATAAATCTCGCACGGCGCAAGATTCTATGGTCCTTCTCCCCGCGCACGGGGAGAAGGTGCCGCAGGCGGATGAGGGGCTTGGGCCACGAGCGAAACCCTTCGCAGTCTGCGCTGCTCAGGATGACACGGGAGTGGAGCCCGCCAGCTCCTTCGACGTCCACGCGAAGATCGGAATCGCCAGGCAGCTGAGCGCAGCCGCGCAGAGAAACGCGTTGCCGAGGCCGTAATGTTCGCCGATGGCGCCGACGAGGAGCGAGCCCGAGCCGATGCCGGCGTCGAAGGCCCAGACGATGCTGCCGAAGGTCCGCGCCCGGCGTTGGGGATCTGTCGCGCCGAGGATGAATGAAGCGAACGCCGGGTAGGCGCTGCCGAAGCCGAGGCCGAAGATGATCGCGGAGATGACGAACATCGCGCGTGTGTCGGCCCAGGCGAGGAGCACGAAGGCGACCGGAATACAGACCAGTGCCGGATAGAGGATCACGGCGTAGCCGAAGCGATCGCCGAGGTGCGAGGTCGCGACGCGGACGACGATGATTGTCGCGGCGAAGACCGCGAAGTAGAGCCAGCGCGGATGAATGCCGCGCTGCACGGCGACGATCGCGGCGTAGCTCGTGACGCCGCCGTATCCGAACGAGACCGTCGTGAGGCTGAGCGTCGTCCGCACCACCGCCCAGTCGAAGAGCGTCTCGAGCTTCGGCCACGACTCGGGGAGCGCCGCCTCGATGGCCGGAATGCGCGACGACCAGATCGCCATCACCGTCGAGAGCGCGGCGAGCTCGATGCAGAGCGTCAGCCAGCCGAAGTGGAAGACCCAGAGGCCGACCGCCGGCGCGATGGCGATCGCGGAGGTGCTGGCCAGACCCCAGTACGCCATCCCCTCCGTGCGCCGCGCGACCGGGATGAACTCGCTCATGATCGCGGAGCTCGAGGCGAGGATGCCGGACCAGATCGAGCCGTGAATCATCCCGATGACGAGCAGCAGCGGGAGATTCGTCACCACTCCGTACGCGATGGAGAAAAGGATGAAGAGAAACGAAGCGGTGACAAGCATCCGCCTGCGTCCCACGTGATCGGCGATCGATCCCATGATGGGTGCCGCGAATGCACTGGCAAACGTGTAGACCGAAAGGAACCAGCCGGCCGCGGCCGTCGACCCGCCGAGGTCGAGGATGCGAAACGGAATCGCCGGTAGCAACTGGAACGCCGAAAAGAACGTGATGAACGCAAAAAGCCAGAGGCCGGCGAAGCGGGGAGTGAGGAGAGGCTCTTTCACGGCGGTTGCTGGGTTGCTGAGTTGCTCGGTTGCTTGGTGGGCTGGCGAAGCTTACCAGACCGTCCACCAAGCAACTCAGCAACCCAGCAACTCAGCAACCGTCGTAAAGAATGTTTCCCCCACCCATCGCGTTGAGGTCGGTCGATGATCGTAAAACGGGCCGCGAAGTATGGATTCTGTTCCGGCGTCCGGATCGCTGATCTGAAGGTGAAGCGGTTCGCGGCCGCCGGCGGGCGAGGGGCCATCCTCGGGCAGGTGGTTCACAATGAACGGGTGGTGGAGGAGATGGAGGGGCTGGGCGTGCGGACGGTCGAACAGATCGACGCCGTCGACGAGCCGACCATCATCTTCTCCGCGCACGGAGTGCCGCCGTCGTTCCACAGCGAGGCGACGTCGATCGGCCTCAAGGTCCTCGATACCACCTGCAAGTTCGTCTACGACATCCACCGCGAATCGAAGGACGCGCTGCTGAAGGGCTGCCATCTCATCTTCATCGGCGACCCGCGGCACCGCGAGGTGATCGGATACACCAACGATCTCGACCCCTCGTCGTATCACATCGTGTCGACGATCGAAGGGGCCGATGCGGTCGACTGGTCGCAGTACGAGAAGCTCAAGATCTTCTACCAGACGACGCTGAATGCTGAAGAGTTCGAGGATGTGGTGAACGCCATCGAGCGGACGGCGAAGGTCGTCGAGCGGGCCGACACGATCTGTTACGCGACGAAAGAGAATCAGGATGCCGCGCGCGTCCTGGCCGACGATCCCGACGTCGACGTCATCGTCGTCATCGGTGGCAAGAAAAGTGCGAACACGAAGCATCTCTGGGAAATCTGCCGCGAGGCGAAGCCCGCGTTCCTGGTGCAGGGCGTGAGCGACCTCGACCGGCAGTGGTTCTCGGCGGCGCGCGTCGTCGGCGTCACGGCAGGCTCATCGACGCCCGACTACGTCATCGAAGAAGTGGAGCAGGCGATCGCGGCAATGTAACGCATGGTCAGACAGCAGACAGCAGATAGCAGACAGCAGGAAACCCTCAGGATGCCCCGTGTTCTCTGCTATCTGCTATCTGCTATCTGCTGTCTGATCGCGACGTCCGCTTTCGCCGCGAACACCAACTGCTCCGGCGCCGCGACGAACATCGAGCAGTTCCGCTATTCGTGGCGGCTGCGCGGCGGCCTCTCCTGGATCGCCGGCATCATGTTCCCCACCACCGGCGTCGCGGCGATGAAGAACGTCTATCCGAAAACGGGGGAGACGAACATCAGCAGCGAGCTGCTCATCACGGCCGCCGATCAGAAGAGCGGCTTCTTCGTCTATGAATCGGAGATGGATCCGGGCGGGCAGAAGACGCTGATGACGTACCACGGTTACGCGTGGGGAAAGAAGTCGCGCAAGGAACGGACGCTGTTCGATTACGTGAAGCGCCTGGCGCGCATCCATCGCGAGACGCCCGACAAGGTCGAGGACCGCGTCAAGCCGCTCTCCGCCGAGACGCTGCGCGACAACTCGCTGCGCGACATCCTGACCGCCATCTACTTCCTGCGCCAGAACGCCGAGAAGATCCACGGACCGCTGGAGACGAGCATCTACTCCGACGGCAAGGATTACCCGGTCATCTTCCGGCCGATCCAGTCGGAGTCCTGCGTCATCGACGGCCGCCGCGTGAACACCTTCGGCTTCGAGATCGTCGACGCGCCGGGCGGCCGCAAATGGCAGGGAGGCGTGAAGGTCTGGCTGACTCAGGACGACCGCCGCATCCCCTGCCACATCGAGATCCGCCAGAGCTTCGCCGCGCTGCAACTCGATCTCTCGTCGATCGAGGCGTGCGCGTTCATGGCCAGTAAATAGTTCTGAGTGCTGAGTGCTGAGTCTTTAACGCCTTTCACCCAGAACTCAGCACTCAGAACTCAGCACTTCAAGTTGCGCCTTTCACTCAGCACTCAGAACTCAGCACTTTAGGTTGCCCTCGCCCCCGCCAGCGGCGTTCCCAATCCGCAGAAGAGGCCGACGACGTCGAGCAGCTCGGCGACGTGGAACGGTTTCTCGAGGACCACTGACGGCTTGAGCTCGAGATCGCTTTCGTCGAGCTTGTAGGCGGTGATGACGATGACTGGCGAGTCGGCTTTGCGATCGCGGAACCAGCGGAGCCATTGGCGGCCATCCATCTTCGGCATGGCGATGTCGAGGATGACCAGGAGGATGTCGGGATTTTCTTCCACGACGGTGCAGGCTACCTGGCCGTCGGGGGCGGTGAGGACTTCGAAGCCGTACGGGCTGAGGAGATCGTGATACGAAGCCAAAAGGCGTTCGTCGTCATCGATCACCAGCAGCTTGCGAAGTTTGAACGGCGTCCGTCGGGCTCGAATGCTCAAGATCTGGCTCCGCTCGGTCGGGATGTGTGACGCAGGCGAACGCTGCAAGAAAGTTGCCGGTTACCGCGAATCGCGCATGGAAGGAACGACGTCGGTCGGGATTCCGCCCGGCTGCGCGACCTCTTTCCGGATGAGCCTGAAGTCGCGCGGGTCGTAGCGAAGCGGCAGCAGCTTTCCCTTGTGTAGCGGAGTGGCGCGCGGAAACGTCACGCGCAACATCACGCCGCCGCTCAGCACGCCGCGCGTATGCCACGCGCCTCCGCGAAACGAAGCTTCCTCGACGCCGAAGATCAGATCCGATTCTTCTCCCGCCGTGGCGATCGTGAAGGCATCGGGACGAATGAGCGCGATGCCGCTCCCGCTGAACGGAGGGTCGGCGATCTCCCACTCGCCGATGACCGACTCGACGACCTTGCCGCGGATCATCACCGGGATCACGTTCACGTCGCCCGTCGCGATCGCCGGCGCTTCATCCGCAGGCGAAGCGAAGATCGCGTCGGCCGATCCCTGCTGCACGACGCGCCCCTGATCGAGCACGACGACGCGATCGGCCAGCGCGAGCTCGTCGGTCGTCGATGGTGAGCTGATGACGGTGGTGCCGAGGACGCGGAGGAGGCGGAAGAAGTCATCGGCGAGCGCGATCCGCTCAGACGGATTCGCTCCCTCCAGCAGCCGGTCGGCGACGAGAATCGCGGGCCGCAGCAACTCGATCCGCGCCAGTTGCACGCGCGTCCGCTCCGACGACGAAAGGGTGTCGATCCGCCGCTCCGTCACTCCGGAGAGCCGCCAGCGATCGATCGCGAACCCGTACTCGTGATGCCGGTCCTCCCGATCGAGCGACCGCCGCCGCACCGCCGCCACGAGCGCATGCCCCACCGACCACCGCCCCGGCACCTCGAGCGCGCCGGTCACGTAAAGCAGCGGACGCTTCGATGTCGACAACCGATTGACCACCCGCGCCCCGATCAACACTTCGCCCGACTCCGCCCGCAGCTCCCCCGCGATCACCTGCAACAACGTCGAAGCCCCACACCCCGCCGGCCCCGCAACCGCCGTATGCGTCGACGCGGGAAAGGTGAGGGTGACGTCGCGGACGACGCGCGCGGAGAGGTTTCGGAGGAGGAGGTCGAGCACTTCTTGATTCTAGTTGCTGGGTTGCTTGGTTGCTGAGGTGTCACCAAGCAACCAAGCAACCTAGAAACCCAGCAACCGGTTTCTTTCGACTTTCTTTCGCCATCTTCCGTACTTCTTCACCCCCCATTTTCGAGAATCCGGTCATGGACACCGGTACTGTCGCTATCGCTATTCCGGCCGATCCCGAGCTTGCGCGTGCGGTGCTGGCGCGGGGGCGGCGGATCGCCAGCCGCTTCGGACTCGGATGGATCGCGGTGCGGATTCTCACCTCGCCGCGCGAGCGCGAGGCGCTGCGCGAGCTCGTCGACGCGCTCGGGGGATCGCTCGTTTGCGCCGAGGCGCGCGACATCGCGGCGGCGATCATCGAGGTCTCGCGGCGCGAGCAATCGCGGCTCCTCGTCATCGGCGCGTCGCGGCGTCCGCGATTTCTGCGGCGTCTGAAGCGCGGCGTCACGGAGCGGATTCTTCAGGCCCGGCGGCCGTTCGACGTCATCGTCGCGGGGGCTCCTGTTTGAACGAGATCCGGCGCATCAGGCGGCTGATCATCGGTCCGCCGCGCAACGTCAACGACCCGCAGATCTTCCACCACGTCTCGCTGATCGCCTTCTTCGCCTGGGTCGGCCTCGGCGCGGACGGCCTCTCGTCATCCGCGTACGGCCCCGAGGAGGCGTACAAGGCGCTCGGCACGCACTACCACCTCTCGATCCTCCTCGTGCTGATGACCACCGTCACCATCACGGTCATCGCCATCGCCTACTCGAATCTGATCCAGCACTTTCCCGGCGGCGGCGGAGGCTATCTCGTCGCCTCGAAGCTCCTCGGCAACCGCGTCGGAGTCGTCTCCGGATGCGCGCTGCTCGTCGACTACGTTCTGACCATCACCGTCTCCATCGCCAGCGCCTGCGATCAGATCTGGTCGTTCCTGCCGCTGCACTGGACGCCGTACAAGCTGCCGGCCGAGTTCGTGGTGATCGCACTCCTGATCATCCTCAACCTGCGCGGCGTGAAGGAATCGGTGAACGTCCTGACGCCGGTCTTCATCCTCTTCATCGTCACGCACGCCTTCGCGATCTTCTACGCCATCGCCTCGCATCTCACCGGACTTCCCTCCGTATTTCGCGCCGCATCGGCCGACTTCCACACGTCGGTGCACACGCTCGGCTGGGGTCCGCTCGCGCTGATCCTGCTCCGCGCCTACTCCCTCGGCGGCGGTACCTACACCGGCATCGAGGCGGTCTCGAACGGCGTGACCATGCTGCGCGAGCCGCGCGTCCGCACCGGCAAGCGGACCATGGCGTTGATGGCGTTCTCGCTCGCCTTCACCGCGGGCGGAATCATGTTCGCCTATCTCCTGACGCGCTCGAATCCGGTGCCGGGGAAGACGATGAACGCGGTGATGCTGACGAATCTCTTCGGCTCCTGGACCGTCGGTCCGGCGCTGGTCATCATCAGTCTCGCGGCCGAGGGGCTGCTGCTCGTCGTCGCGGCGCAGGCGGGATTTCTCGATGGTCCGCGAGTGCTGGCCAACATGGCCGTCGACTCCTGGATGCCGCATCGATTCAGCCAGCTCTCCGACCGGCTTGTGACGAAGAACGGTATCTACCTGATGGGGCTCGCGGCGATCGCGGCGCTGGCGTACACGCGCGGCGAGATCATCACGCTCGTCGTCATGTACTCGATCAATGTCTTCATCACCTTCTCGCTCACCGAGCTCGGGATGGCGCGGCACTGGATCAAGGACCGGGCGAAGGAGCCGAAGTGGAAGAGCCAGCTCGCGATCCACGGCACCGGCCTCGTGATGTGCCTCAGCATCCTCATCGTGATCATCTTCGAGAAATTCGCGCAGGGGGGATGGATCACCGTCATCGTCACGAGCATCGTCATCGCCTTCGCGTTCTGGGTGCATTCGCATTACGAAGAGGTGAAGCTCGGCCTGAAGCGGCTCGATGAGATCCTGATCAACGTGCCGCTCCCCGACGACGCGGCGCCGGGCGAGCCGTCGATCCTCGAAACGCGTGCGCCGACCGCGGTCATCAGCGTGGCGTCGTACTCCGGCTTCGGACTGCATCAGATCCTGTCTATCCACAAGTCGTTTCCCGGCTATTTCAAGCAGTTCATGTTCGTCTCCGCCGCGGTCGTCGACTCGGGCAATTTCAAGGGCGCGGAGGAGATCGAGCATCTGGAGAACACGACCGAGGAGCAGCTGCGGAAGTACGTGGCGTGGACGCAGGCGCACGGCTTCCGCGCCGATTTCCGGATGGCCACCGGCACTGAGGCGGTGGAGACGATCGAGGAACTGTGCAGGGAGCTCTCGGAGGAGTTTCCGCGCGTCATCTTCTTCATGGGGCGGCTGATTTTCCGCGAGGAGAAGTGGTATCACCGCCTCCTGCACAACGAAACGCCGCACGCGATTCAGAGGAGACTGCAGTTTCAGGGAATTCAGGCGATGGTGTTGCCGATCCGGGTGTTGTGATGGACGAGGGGCAACAAACCAGATTCTCGCGAGACACGTGCGTTGTTGCCCTTCTCCCCGCGACGAGCGGGGAGAAGGTGCCGCAGGCGGATGAGGGGCTTGTGCCACTTGGCGGTAAGCGATGATGCGAGCTCTCCTCGCATTATTCGTGATCGCCGTCGTGACCTTCGCGCTCGTTTTCGTCGGCGCAAATTCGGCGACCGCCGGCCTCGCGTTCCTCATCACGATCCTCGGCATCGCCGTGGCGACGAACCTCACGACGTCGCTCATCAGCTCCGTCATCGCCACGCTCTGCTACAACTTCTTCTTCTTTCCACCGATCGGCACGCTGACGATTCAGGAGCCGGCGAACTGGGTGGCGCTGGCGTCGTTCTTCATCGCCTCGATCGTCGCCAGCCGCCTCGTGTTGCGTGCCCGGACGCAGGCGGAGAGCGCGGAAGCGCGGCGCAAGGAGGTCGAGGCGCTCTACGCGCTGAGCATCGATCTCTTCACCTCCACGAATCGGGTCGGCGCCCTCGGCGAAGCGGCGGCGCGCGCGCTGGCGAACGCCGGCGCGTCGGGCGGCGGCCTCGTGCTCTTCGATCGTGGCAACTACGATCAGCGCGTGATCTCGTGGAGCGGACCGAAGGGCGACGAGATCGAGGACCTGCTCGCCGGCGTGGGACGGCACAAGCGCCCGGTCGAGATCCCCGCGCCGGCCGGACGCGATGTCTATCTCCCGCTCAACATCGGCGGCGACGTGATCGGAGTCCTCGCCGCGCGCGGCACGAACGCCACGCTGCGCGTCCTCGAGCCGGCCGCGACGCTCGTGGCGCTGGCCGTGGAGCGCGAGCGCTTCCTCGCGGAGAGCGCGCACATGCAGGCGTTGCAGGAAGGGGATGCGCTGAAGACGTCGCTGCTGCGCGCGGTGTCGCACGATCTCTCCACGCCGCTCACCGCGATCGCATTGCAGATCGAAAAGTTGCGGACGCTGGTCGAAGGACCGGCGGCGACCGCTGCCGATGAAATTGCAGAACAGACGGGACGCCTGCATCGCCGCATCGAGAACCTGCTGGCGATGGCGCGCCTCGAGGCGCGGAGCGTCGTGCCTCGTCCCGAGCCGACGCCGGCCGCCGATCTTTTCCGCGCCGTCCGCGAGCATCTGCCGAATGTCGCGCAGAGCCGCCGCATCGAGGTGCGCGTGGCGCCTGATTGCCCCGAGGTGTATGTCGATCCGTCGCTGGCGCTGGAGATCCTCGCCAATCTCGTCGAGAACGCGCATCAGGCATCGCCGCCCGAGTTGCCGATCGAATTGACGGCGTTTCGCCATCCGCTGCATCCCGATCGTGTGCGGCTCGAGATCGCCGATCGCGGCCCGGGTCTGCCCGCGCTGGCCGGATCGAGCGACACGCCGCGCCGGGGGCTCGGTCTCGAGATCGCGCGCAGCCTCGGCAACGCGAGCGGGGGAGAGGTCACGCTGGCGAACCGTCCGGGCGGCGGCGCCATCGCGCGCGTCGACCTGCCGGCCGCGCACCTCCCGGCCATCGAAGAGGTGCCGGCATGACGGCGCGCACGTCGATCCTCGTCGTCGATGATGACGACGCGATCCGCAACATGCTCGACGAGCACCTCACGCTGCACGGCTTCAACGTGATCGCCGCGCGCGACGGCGACGAGGCGTTCGACCGCTTCACAGCCTCGAAGCCCGACCTCGTGCTCTCCGATCTTGCCATGCCGCACGCCGACGGCTTCACGCTGATCCAGCGCATCCGCGCCACGAGCGACACGCCGATCCTCATCCTCTCCGTTCGAGGCGGCGACGTCGACAAGGTGCGCGCCCTCGACCTCGGCGCCGACGATTTTGTGGTCAAGCCGTTCTCCACGCCCGAGCTACTGGCGCGAGTCCGCGCGCAACTGCGCCGCTCCGGAGCCGCGCATCGATCGCAGATGGAGTTCCCCGACCTCTCGATCGATACCGAGAAACGTAAGGTGACGCAGGGAGCCCGCGACATCCGCCTGACGCCGACCGAATTCGCGATCCTCGACCTGCTCGCCCATCACGCCGGCCGCCCCGTGTCGTTCGACGAGATCATCGACGCGGTGTGGAAAGGCGCGCCCGGGACGTCGAATGATGCCGTGCGCGTGCACGTCGGCGCATTGCGGCGCAAGCTCGAGCCCGATCCGTCGAACCCGCAGTACATCGTCACCGAGCCATGGATCGGCTATCGCTTCATCGCCGAGCCGATGTAGGGGCGCCCCCTCATCCGCCCTTCGGGCACCTTCTCCCCGCAAGCGGGGCGAAGGGCAACGCACTCGCGCAGCGCCAGCCTTGTTGCCCCTCGCCCCGCTTGCGGGGAGAGGGTGCCGCAGGCGGGTGAGGGGCCGTGTACCAGGGCGGGCATTACCATTCGCTCATGATCCGCTCACTCTTCTACTTCACCGTCGCCGGCCTCTGCGAGATCGGGGGGCGGATACCTGATGTGGCTCACGCTGCGCGAGAAGCGAAGCGTTCTCTATGCCATCGCCGGCGCCGTGATCCTCATTCTGTACGGCGTGATCCCGACTCTGCAGCCTGCGCACTTCAGCCGCGTCTACGCCGCATACGGCGGGATCTTCATCGTCCTGGCGATGCTCTGGGGGCGCGGGGGTGGAGCGCGTGCGGCCCGATCGGTTCGACGTCATCGGCGGCACGGTCTGCCTCGCGGGGGCGGCGATCATGATGTACTGGCCGCGGCGGGGATGAGCACTCACGTTCAGTCGAAGATTTCGAATGGCGACTCCTCTTCGATGGGTATCTGCCGCAGCCGCGCCCTGAGGATGTCGGCCGGACTGACGAATCCGACAACCCTTCGCGTCTTCTCGCTGTCGACGACCGGCGCACGGTCGGCGCCGCTCGACTGCATGCGGCGAACGAGCTCGACGACGCGCTCGGTTGCGATGGCGACGAGCTTTGGCTTCTCGATGAACTCACGGACGGGCCGTTCGATATCGTCTTCTCGTGCGGCGCGGTCGAGCGAATCGCGCGACAGCACCCCGGCCAGTTTTTGCTCGTCATCCGTGACCGGGTAGAAACGATGTCGCGACCCGGCTACCGCGCGTGCGGCGTCGAGCAGCGTCATATCCGTCGAGACGGTCATCGCGGCGGGTGTCATCACTTCGGACACCCGGATGTCTGCCAGCGGATCGGATGACGCGCTCGCTTCGATGTAGCCCTCGTCGATCATCTGCTGTTCGACCATGCTGAGCTGCGAGATGCGCCGTGAGACGGCCACGGAGAGCGAGACCGCAAGCATGAGAGGAATGATCAGGTCGTAGTCGCGGGTGAGCTCGACGACGATCAGCACGGCGGCGATCGGACTTCGCAGCAGGCCCGCGAAAAACGACCCCATGCCGAGCAGGGCATACGCGCGAGGATCGACGCCGGCACTGGGGAACATCCGCTGGGCGAAGTGGCCGATCGCCGCGCCCAATGCCGCGCCCATGAAGAGAGACGGTGCGAAGGTGCCACCCAGGACACCGGCGCTGAGAGCGATGACGAAGGCCAGAGTCTTGGCACCGAATGCGACCGCGGTCTGTTCGGCCGTCCCGCCTCCGTGTAGCCACAGCGAGACCGAGTCGTAGCCGACGCCGAGGATGGACGGAGCGATCAGACCGATGCCGCCGATCAGCAGCCCTGCCAGCGCCGCGCGCAGCGGCATCGAAGGCATGACCGCCGCCCACTTTCGTTTCAACCGGTGGGTCAGCAGGATTGCGTAGCCCGAGACGACGCCGGCGAGAACGCCGATGAGGGCGAAGCCGAGCAGCTCGCGCGAGTCCCGCCACGTCGTGAACGGCGCCGCGAGGAGAGGGCGCCCGCCGAGCAGCGTCCTTTCGACGACGGCAGCAGAAACGGCGCCAACGATCACGCCGCCCAGGAGGCCGCGCTCGGCCGAACCGAAGACCTCCTCGAGCGCGAAGACCACGCCGGTGATTGGCGTGTTGAAGATCGCGGCAATTCCGGCCGCGACTCCCACCGGAATCATGCCGCGCACGAGCCGGCGCGGAAGGCGCAGCATGCGGGCCACGGCAGAGGATGCGCCGCTGGTGACGACCACGATCGGTCCCTCCGGTCCGAGCGGTGCGCCGGCGCCGAGCGACAGGGGAGTGGCAACGAACGTCGCCGCGATGCTGCGCGGGCCGAGGGCCGCGGGATCGCTGTTGTATGCGATCCGGACCCGCGCCAGGTTCGCGCCCACGGCTCGTGGCGCCCAGCGACGGATGCACCATGCCAGCAGTGCGAAGACGACGGCCGGTGTCACGACGACGAAGATCGAATTCCACGGCTCGGGTGCCGAGAGCGCTCTGCCGATCAACACGCCTCTTGCCGCTTCGACGAACTTGTGGAATAGGACCGCGAGCGCGCCGCACAGCGCGCCGATGACGACGATCGTGAGCAGGAGAAAGCGTTTGGCGGCCGAACGGAGGCGGGCCAGCCCGTGCCCGATCGGTCCTGCCGGTGCAGCTGGACTTTCGGTTTCAGTCGTGCGCGAGATCACTTGATATCAATCTATCATCGCCTGGACTGACCCCGGCGATCACATCAGCGGCGATCTTCTAAGGCTTCCGTCCTGCGCGTGTCCGGGCTTTCTTTGCCGGGGCGCGCTGCCGGCGCCGTTTCGCGCCTGCGGCATCAGGCGCATCGAACAGCATCGGTGCCGGTGCATCTGCCTCGCCCATCATGTCCACGATCTGCCCGAGGATCCGCGAGAGAGCCGCGGCATCCGTATGCGACAACCGGCCGAGGGCATCGGCCAGCTTTCGCTGGGCCACAGTGGTCGGAGTTTTCTGCAGGACGGCGCGTCCGCGCGGCGTGAGCGAGAGCTCGACCCTGCGAGTATCGACGGACGAACGGACTCGCTTCACCAGACCGCGGCCGACGACTCTTCCGACGACGACCGATACGGTGCTCTGCTCGGTCCTGGTCCGCTCGGCGAGCTCATTGATGCCGATCGGCTCGCCGGACTGCGCCAGCGTGGCGAGCACGAAGAGTTGTGCGCCGGTCAGATCGAGATTGCTCGCGGCGCGGTGCGAGCTGCGTAGGGCATGCACGATGCGCCGGAATGAGTCCATGCTCTCCGTAGCGTCTTCAACTTTCGATCGCGTTGCCATCGGCGGCTATCGTCGCATATCGCCGCGCACCTGAAACACCTTCGCGCATCCGGCATCGAAACAAGCACATGAGCGTGAGGAGTGAGCGTCTTGTGAGGCCGCGCGGGAGCGCGAGGGCGTGGCTCGCCGCTGTTGCTCTGTTGATCATCGTCACGGGAATCCTGGAGTGGCCCTGGATTGCGCTCGCCTGGTTCGCGGCCACGTATCCCGTCACCCGCGCCGGCGAAGCGGCAAATGTCGTGATCGACGGTTCCATCGCGTTCGTTTCACTCGGTGAACGCGGATTCGAGATAGTGGACATCGCGTCGGGGAAGGTTCTTGGGATCGTTCCTCCTCCAGCCCCGAGCGGGAGCGTGGACGATTTCGCCATCGCCGGCCCTTTCCTGTTCGCTCTCGACGCCCATCCTCCCGGCCATCTGAGTGTGTTCTCGCTCGATGACGCTCCCCGGCTGAAGCTCACATCGGCGCCGGTCGAAGTTCCGGTCGGACCTTTCTCGGGCGTCTCCGCCGGCGGCGGGCGAGTGATCGTCTCCGGCGGGACGTCGCTCATGTCTCTGCGGTCGTACGACTCCGAAGGGAAACTGGGCCCGGTGCTGGCGGAGATCGATTGCGGCCGCGGGCAGCCGGACGTCCTGATGAGTCCAGAAGGGAATTGGGCCTTCGTCTCGACTCACCGTTGGGGACCGTACTTCGGCCTGACCAGCGTACGCGTGGCCGTTTCGCCTCCATCGATGACGAAGTCAGGCAGCCTGAATCTCGACACCTATGGCTTCACTGCCGGTGGAGCGAAGCCGGCCAGCTTCCCACTCGAAACAGCGCTGGAGGGAGATGTCCTCTACGTGGCCACCATGCGCGGACTGACCGTTGTCTCGATGGCCATTCGGGAACAGCCCGCTGTTCTGGCAACTCTCGACGTCGGCGTGAAGGGAGTGAACGTCGATGTCCGCCGTCATCTGGCGGCGGTCGTGGGATCTTCGCCACGACCGATGCTGGTCCTGGTCGACGTGAGATCTCCCTCCTTGCCGCGCGTCGTCCGCTCGATTGCGCTGCCCGGCGGAAGCCGTCCTACCGGTGTGGCCATCGGCGCCACACACGTCGTGGTGGCCGCAGGCAGTCAAGGTGTTTTGCGATTTCCCCTGTGACATGAGCCGCGCGCTCAGGACCACGAACAACTTACAAAAAGGAAAGAAACAATGACAAGAGCAGCTTCACGGTTGACCCGACCCCTCCTCGCGATCTCAGCCACACTCTTCCTCCTCTGGACCTGGGGATGCAAAAAGGCAGAGGCTCCCGCGGCCGACACCGCTTCGACCATGGCCATGGAAACAGCGCAACCGGCGATGCCGGAAACCGCGCAGTATTCAGTGACCTTCACTCGCTTATGGACGGACAAGACGCATCCATTCGAGTACCCCGAAGCCGGCGTGCTCACCGGACCGCACTTCTCAGGCCTGATCGGCGCCACGCACGGCGACGGCTATGCAATCTTCAAGGAAGGAACGCTTCCGACTCCAGGCCTCGAAAAACTTTCGGAGGAAGGAAAGCACAGTCCGCTCGATCAGGAGATCAAGGATGCGATCACCGCGGGCAAGGCCGGTGCGCTGTTCGAGACAGGACCGATCCGGGATGCTTCGAAGACCGAGACGGTGACGTTCACCGTGAGCAGCAAGTTCCCGATGGTCTCCGCGGTGGCGATGATCGCGCCGAGTCCGGATTGGTTTGCAGGCGCCGCCAACGTCAATCTGATGGAGGGCGGCCAATGGGTGAGCAGCAAGAGCGTCGATCTCGCCGCCTACGACTCCGGCGGCGATGACGGGACCACATACAAGGCCCCCGACAAGGACAACAACCCGAAGAAGCCGACGACGATGGCCAGTGCTCCTCACTTCGTCGTCAACGGGAGCAGGCCGCCCGTCGGCCGGCTCGTCTTCACGAAGATGTAGCTCCGAGTACGCGCAACGAAAACGGCGGCGGCCCCGCTCGGGCCGCCGCTCGACACACACTTTCCCATGATCCGCTCACGATCGCTTCGACCTCATCGGCGGCACGGTCTGCCTGTCGTGGGCGGCGATCATGATGTACTGGCCGCGATGAGCTGGACGTGTTTCGCGATCATAGCGATCGAAGCGACTGCGTTCGCCAGACGTTTGTCCGCGGTGAGCAGTCGCGTCTTCAGCCGGATTGCAAGCGCGAGGTACATCGCGTCGTACACCGTGCGGCCCGTTGCCAGCGCAAGCGCGTGTGCGTCGGCCGCAAGCTCGCGACAGGGGACAGTCGTAACGGCGATCGACTCGATGTCGTTCACCAGACGTTGCGCGTCATCGCCGGAGAGCTCTCCTCGCATGACCTTCTTCCAGATCGTGTTGGCGACCTCCGCGAACAGCAGATCGGGCGCCACGTACTGATCCGAGCTTTCGAGCAGATGCCTGGCCTCCGCGCTGTGGACTTCGGGGATGAACCACTTGACGACGATGCTCGCGTCGATGACGAGCACGCTCATCAGCGGTCGCGGTCCTCACGAATCAGGTCCGTGCTATCGGAGTGAAGCGAGCCTTCCAGGCGCCGAAGCCATCGAGCCGACAAACGGCGGGTCTCGCCGAGGCTACGCGCGCCCGCTTGCTCGAGAATCTCGTGAATCTCGGCCTGAAGCGACCGCCCATTGGCGCTGGCCGCCTCCTTCAACCGGGTGAGCAGTTCGTCGTCGAGGTCGCGGATCAGAACGTTGGGCATGGTGGTGTCATTGTGGTACCAAATTGATACCACAAGCAACTCTACAGCTCGAACCGCGTCCCCAATTCCACCACCCGGTTTGGCGGAATCTTGAAGTAGAGCGTGGCGCTGCGGTCGTTGCGCTTCATCAGCGCGAACAGCCGGACGCGCAGGGACGACATCCGCGGCTTAGCGCATTCGCTCGGAGGGACGATGGTCGTGCGGCCGAGGTAGTACGTCGTGCGGTCGGGGTCGATCGGGACGCCGAGCTCTTTCGCTCTCGCGAGGACGTGTGTCGCGTCGGGATCCTCCATGAATCCGTAGTGGCCGGTGACGCGGTGGAATCCGAGGTCGAGCGGTTCCGTCGTCACTCGGTCCTTCTCGGCGACGTTCGGAGTTTCCTCCGTCACGATCGTCAACATGATGACTGTCTCGTGCAGGACCTGGTTGTGCTTGAGGTGGTGCAGCAGCACGATCGGCACGCCCCCGGTGTCAGCCGCGAGAAACACCGCGGTCCCGCGGACGCGATGCGGAGGGTGGATGGCGAGGCTGGGGAGGAACGCATCCATTGGCAGCGAGCGCTCGTGCGCGACCTCGGCCAGCACGCGACGTCCCACATACCAGGTGCTCATCAGCATGAAGACCACCGCGCCGATGACCAGCGGCAGCCACCCGCCATCGAGGAACTTGAAAGCATTGGCGATGACGAACGAGATGTCGGCGATGAGAAAAATGCCCGCCACGCCGAGGACGCTGATCCAGCGCCAATGCCAGCGCGTGCGCGCGACGGCGGCGAAGAGAATCGTCGTGATGGCCATGGTCGTCGAGACCGCAAGACCGAACGCCGCAGCGAGTCGATCGGATGAGCGGAAGGCAAGGACGATGGCCAGCGTGGCGCACATCAGGATCCAGTTCAGGGCCGGCAGATAGATCTGGCCGATGACCGATCCCGACGTGTGCACGATCTGCACGCGGGGACTGAATCCGAGCTGCGCCGACTGGCGCGTCATCGAGAAGACGGCGGAGATCAGCGCCTGCGAGGCGACGATCGTAGCCAGCGTCGCGAGGACGACCATTGGATAGAGGAATTGCACGGGAACGCACGAGTAGAAAGGCCGGCTCGCGGCGCCCGGATTGCGGAGCAGGAGCGCCGCCTGTCCGAGGTAGCTGAGGATCAGCGACGGCAGCGCGAGCGCGTACCAGGCGGCGCGGATCGGGCGGCGGCCGAAATGTCCCATGTCGGCGTACAACGCCTCGCCGCCGGTGAGGCAGAGCACGACGGCGCCGAGGGCGAAGAAACCCTTCGCGCCGTTGTGCGCGAAGAAGCGGATCGCATAAATCGGATTGATCGCGAGCAAGGCGATCGGATTCTTCGCCAGCGTTGTCGCGCCGAGGATGGCGATCACGACGAACCAGGTGGCGAGGATCGGTCCGAAGAGGACGCCGACGCGGCCGGAGCCATAAGGCTGAATGGCGAAGAGCGCGATCAGGATGACGATCGTCAACGGAATCACGAACGGGGCGAACGTGGGCGTGGCGATGCTCAGACCTTCCACGGCGCTCAAGACCGAGATCGCGGGCGTGATGATGCCGTCGCCGTAGAGCATCGCGGTGCCGATCAAGGCGAGCGTGATGAAGATGGCGGTGCGGCGCCGGGTGGTGCTGCGCTCGCCGAGAAGGAGAGCGAGCAGGGCGAGGATGCCCCCCTCGCCGCGGTTGCCGGCCCGCATGAGGACGGCGACGTATTTGACGCTGACCATCAGCAGCAGCGACCAGAGAAAGAGCGAGACGATGCCGAGGATGTTCTCGCGCGTCGGCGCCACGCCGCGCGTGCCGTGAAACGCCTCCTGCAGCGCATAGAGCGGGCTCGTGCCGAGGTCGCCGAACACCACGCCGAGCGCGGAGAGTGAGAGGAGGAACAGCGGTGTTCCTCGGGAGTGATCTTCGGTGCTCACCTGAGAAGAAACGATACCGCAGGGGCGGGTTGGAGAACCCGCCCCACGCATGCACATTTCGAAATTCTTTCGTCATTCCTTCGACTCTCATCCGGACCGGCAATGACTCCCGTTGTTATCAATAGGCATGCAACGGAAATGGTTTGCAGCCTTCCTTTTCCTGGCCTTCACGGCGCGAGCGGATGAGCCGATTACGTTTCACGGCTTCGTCGACGCCTATTACGCGTGGAACGGCGGCCATCCGGCATCGCACGAGAATTTCGTTCCCGGGGCGGGGACGTCGGCGAAGCGTGCAGATGAATTCAATCTGAACCTCGCTGAAGTCGAGATCGTTCGCAACGCGTCGCCGGTCGGATTTCATCTGTCGCTCGTCGCCGGCAATGGCGCGGACGTTGTGCACGCGGCGGAGCCCGAGGGGTTCCGCCACATCTATCAGGCCTCGATCATCTACAAGGCGACCGACCGGCTGACGCTCGAGGGCGGGATCTTTCCGTCGCATATCGGCTTCGAAGGGTTCTTCTCGAAGGACAACTGGAATTACACCCGCTCGTGGCTCGGCGAATTCTCGCCGTACTACCAGACCGGCGTGCACGCGTCGTATCAATTCTCGAAGGAGTGGTCGGGCGAGCTGCACATCCTCAATGGCTGGCAGCTGATCTCCGACAACAACGACGCGAAGTCGATCGGCGGAAAGATCGCGTATACGAACGACCGGCTCAGCGCGTCGCTCAATACGCTCGACGGGCCGGAGCTGCCGAATGACGATCATCACTGGCGGCACTTCGGCGATCTGATCGCGGTCTACAAGGCGACGCCGAAACTGAGTCTCGGCGGCTCGCTTGATCGCGGACATCAATTGCATGCGGACTGGCTCGGAATCGCCGCTTATGGCCGCTATGCATTCGATGACGAACGGGCGTTTGCGATCCGGGCCGAGCGTTTCCGCGATCCAGACAACGGCATCAGCGGCACGGCGCAGACGCTGACGGAAGCGACGCTCACATACGAGTATCGCCCGGTTCCGAACCTCATTCTGAAAGTGGAAGGGCGCCGCGATCGCTCGACCGCGAATGTATTCGCCGGCGCGGCGAACGAGACGCTCGTCGTGCTCGGTGCGGTGGCGACGTTCTGAAGGAGTCATTCATGTGGGATCTGATTTTCATCGCCTTGACCGTTCTGCTGTTCGCCATTTCGGTCTGGTACACGCGCGCCTGCGATCGGGTGTGAGGCGGCCATGAATATCGAAACCGTCATTGGACTCGTGTTGGCGCTATTGGCGCTGATTTATCTGCTTTATGCGCTGCTCCGCGCCGAGGAGCTGTAATGAAGATTGCAATCTACTTTTTGCTGATTCTGGCGGTCACGAAACCGCTCGGGATCTTCATGCGGCGGGTGTTCTCGAAGGAGAAGACCTTACTCGATCCGGTCATGCGGCCGGTCGAGCGGCTCATTTATCGACTCAGTGGCGTCGACGAGACGAAGGAGCACGACTGGATCCAGTACACGGTCGCCATGCTCGTCTTCAGTGCGGTCGGACTGCTGATGACCTATCTGATCCAGCGCATCCAGCACGTGCTGCCGCTCAATCCCGATCACATGGGAGCGGTGGGGCCCGATCTGGCGTGGAACACCGCCGTCTCTTTCACCACCAATACGAACTGGCAGGCCTACAGCGGCGAGTCGACGATGTCGCACTTCACGCAGATGGCCGGCCTGACGTTCCACAATTTTGTCTCCGCTGCCACCGGCATCGCGCTGGCCATTGCGCTCATCCGCGGCATCGCCCGCACGAGCATGAAGACGATCGGCAATTTCTGGGTCGATCTGACGCGCTGCACGCTCTGGGTATTGCTTCCGATCTGCATCGTGGCCGCGACAATTCTCATGTCGCAGGGCGTCATCCAGAATTTCCGCCCCAGCGTGCAGGCGACGACGATCGAAGGAGCGCAGCAGAAGATCCCGCAAGGTCCTGTCGCGTCACAAGAGGCGATCAAGGAGCTCGGCACGAACGGCGGCGGCTTCTTCAACGCCAATTCCGGATTCCCTTATGAGAATCCAACGCCGTTCACCAACCTCCTCGAGATGTTCCTGATCTTCGCCCTCGGCGCGGGCCTCTGCTACACGCTCGGCTCGATGACCGGCAAGCTGCGCCACGGCTGGGCGGTCTTCTGGGCGATGTCGATTCTGTTTCTGGTGGCTGCGTTCATCGCCACACATGCGGAGCAGCGCGGCAATCCGATCCATCAACGCCTCGGCGTCATCGCGTCCGACGGCAACATGGAAGGGAAAGAGGTCCGCTTCGGCATCGGCGACTCCGCGCTCTTCGCCACCATCACCACCGACGCCTCGTGCGGCGCCATCAACTCGTGGCATGACTCCTTCACGCCGGTCGGCGGATCGATTCCGCTGCTCAACATCATGCTCGGCGAAGTGATCTTCGGCGGAGTCGGTGCCGGGATGTACGGGATGATCCTCTTCATCGTCCTGGCGGTCTTCATCGCCGGACTGATGGTCGGCCGCACGCCCGAGTACATCGGCAAGAAGATCGAGGCGCACGACGTGAAGCTGGCGATGCTCGCCGTGCTGATCCTGGCGTTCTGCATCCTCGTCGGCACGGCCGCCGCGGCGGTGACGAAGGCCGGCACGTCGAGCCTGAATAACAGCGGTCCGCACGGCCTGAGCGAATTGACCTACGCGTTCACCAGCGCCACCGGCAACAACGGCAGCGCGTTCGGCGGACTCAATGGCAACACGAAGTTCTACAACATCGCGCTCGCGCTGGCGATGTTCTTCGGGCGCTTCCTGATGATCATCCCGATGATGGGCATCGCCGGCTCGCTCGCGGCGAAGAAGAAGGTCGTCGAGACCGCCGGGACGTTCCCCGTCGACGGGCCGCTCTTCACGTTCCTGCTCATCGCCGTCGTGCTCATCGTCGGCGCGCTGACGTATTTCCCCGTGCTCTCGCTCGGTCCTTATGTCGAGCACTTCCTGATGAATGCGGGAAAGGTGTTCTGATGAAACTCTTCGATCGAAAAATCCTCCGCCGCGCGCTCGCCGATTCGTTCGTCAAGCTCGACCCGCGCCGGATGATGAAGAACCCGGTGATGTTCCTCGTCGAAGTCGGAGCGCTGCTGACGACGCTGCTCCTGTTCCGCGCAACCGACTTCCTGTTTCAGACGCAGATCACGCTCTGGCTCTGGGCCACGGTGCTCTTCGCGAATTTCGCCGAGGCCGTGGCGGAAGGGCGGGGAAAGGCGCAGGCCGATGCGCTGCGCAAGGCGAAGACGGAGACCACCGCGCGAAGGCTGATCAACAAAATCGAAGAACAAGTGCCGGCGTCGCAACTGCGCAAGGGCGACCTCGTCGTCGTCGAAGCGAATCAGATCATCCCCGGCGACGGCACCGTGATCGAAGGAATCGCCTCGGTCAACGAATCGGCGATTACCGGCGAATCGGCGCCCGTCATTCGCGAAGCAGGCGGCGACCGCTCGGCCGTCACCGGCGGCACGATTGTGCTGTCCGATCGCATCGTCGTCGAGATCACATCCGAGCCGGGACAAACGTTCATCGACCGGATGATCCGCCTCGTCGAAGGGGCGGAGCGGCAGAAGACGCCGAACGAGATCGCGCTCGACATCCTGCTCGCCGGACTGACGATCGTCTTCCTCTTCGCGACGGTCACGCTCAAGCCGTTCGCGCTCTACTCCGGCAGCGACGTGTCGGTCACGGTCCTCATCGCGCTGCTCGTCTGTCTGATTCCGACGACCATCGGCGCGCTGCTCTCGGCCATCGGCATCGCCGGCATGGACCGCGTGCTGCGGCACAACATCCTGGCGATGTCGGGCCGCGCGGTCGAAGCGTCGGGCGACGTGAACGTGCTGCTGCTCGACAAGACCGGCACGATCACGCTCGGCAACCGGCAGGCGGTGCAGTTCATCGCCGCGCCGTCGATCGACGTGCACGAGCTCGCGGAAGTCGCGCAGCTCGCGTCGCTCGCGGATGAGACGCCCGAGGGACGGTCGATCGTCGTGCTGGCGAAGGAACAGTTCGGATTGCGCGGGCGCGAGCTGCAGACGCTCGGCTCGCACACCATCGTCCCGTTCACGGCGAAGACGCGCATGTCGGGCATCGATTTCGAGAACGGACGCGCCGTGCGCAAAGGCGCGACCGACGCGGTCGTCTCGTACATCCAGTCGAAGGGCGCGACGTTCCCTGATGAAGTGCAGCACGACGTGGCGCGCATCGCGGGCGAAGGCGGCACGCCGCTCGTGGTGACGGACAACGCCCGCGTCCTCGGCACGATCTATCTCAAGGACATCGTCAAGGGCGGCATGCGCGAGCGCTTCGACCGCCTGCGGATGATGGGCATCCGCACCGTGATGATCACCGGCGACAACCCGCTGACCGCGGCGTTCATTGCGCGCGAGGCGGGCGTCGACGACTTCCTGGCGCAGGCGACGCCGGAGGACAAGCTGGCGCTGATCCGCAAGGAGCAGGCGAACGGCAATCTCGTGGCCATGACCGGAGACGGCACGAACGACGCGCCGGCGCTGGCGCAGGCCGACGTCGGGATGGCGATGAACAGCGGCACGCAGCCGGCGAAGGAAGCGGGGAACATGGTCGATCTCGATTCGAATCCGACCAAGCTGATCGAGGTCGTGGAGATCGGGAAGCAGCTGCTGATGACGCGGGGCGCGCTGACGACGTTCTCCATCGCCAACGACGTCGCCAAGTACTTCGCCATCATCCCGGCGCTCTTCCTCGTGACGTTCCCCGAGCTGCAGGCGCTGAACATCATGCATCTCGCGACGCCGCAGAGCGCGATCCTGTCGGCCGTCATCTTCAACGCCATCATCATCATCGCGCTCATCCCGCTCGCGCTGCGGGGCGTCGACTACCGCCCGCTCGGCGCGGGGCGGATCCTGCGCCGCAACCTGCTGCTGTACGGGGTGGGCGGCGTGATCGTGCCGTTCATCGGGATCAAGGTGATCGATGTCGTACTGCGGCTGGTGCACCTTGCGTAGGAACGCTGAAGGCGTTCGGGCACATAGCCGGAGGTTGCGCGCGCAGCGCGTTACCTCCGGTTGGGAGTGCAATGCCATCCGCACCCCGGCAGGGGTGCCGGAGATCCTGCACCCCTGCCGGGGTGCCTCGTCGCGGTCGTCCCGCGTTCCGGTGGCTGCACGCTTCGCGTTGGCCACCGGCTATTCGCCATCACGCCTCCGGCGTAGGAGTCATCCATGAAGTCCCACATCCTCATCTCCATTCGCATCACCTTCGCGCTGCTCGTCATCACGTGCGGCATCTATCCGCTCGCGGTCTGGGCCATCGGGCAGGCGGCGTTCCGCGATCAGGCGAACGGCTCGCTCATCAGGCGCAACGGCAGAGTGATCGGCTCGGAGCTGATCGGGCAGTCGTTCACGTCCGAACGCTTCTTCCATCCGCGCCCGTCGTCATCGAATTACGACCCGAGCGCGTCGGGCGGCACGAACCTCGGGCCGACGTCGGCGAAGTTGCGTGATTCGATCGCATCGGCGGTGAAGGCGTACGACATCCACACGAATGTCCCGGCTGATGCGGTGACGGCCTCGTGCTCGGGCGTCGATCCGCACATCTCGCCGGCGAATGCGGCGGCGCAGGCGCCGCGCGTCGCGCGGGCGAACAACCTTCCGCTCGCCGAGGTGCGGCGGCTGATCGCCAGGCATACCGAGGAGCGGTGGCTCGGGGTTTATGGCGAGCCGCGCGTCAACGTGCTCCTGCTCAATCTGGAGCTGGCGCATCGATGAGCGTCGGCGCCGCGATCCGGATCAGTTCTCCGGATGCAGAGCGGGTCATCCTGCACGCCGCGGAATTCGCGCGGCAGCAGGGGACGCCGTGCTACGTCATCTCGGTCGTGCGCGAGCTGCCGCACGGCGAGACGGTGCGGCGCAACCTCGAGCTGATCGCCGAATCGAAATCGACGCCGGTGATTCAGGAAGGGGACGACATCGCGAAGACGCTGCTCGCCGTCGCGCGCGGCTTCGGCGTGCGAACGCTCTTCCTGAAAAGCGGCTCGTCGCACGGCCTCGGGCGCTCGATCGCCGAACAACTGCTCTACCTCGATCCGCCGTTCGACGTCGTCATCGTGGGGTCAGAATGATGGGGTGACCGACGACCGCGTCCGCCGCGCAGATGACTTCCTGGCCCTGACCCGCCGCGAATCGGCGAAAGGGAAGCTGAAGGTCTACCTCGGCATGGCCGCCGGCGTCGGCAAGACCGTGCGCATGCTCGACGACGCGCACGCCATGCGCGCGCAGGGCATCGACGTCGTGCTCGGCTACATCGAGCCGCACGACCGCGCCGAGACCGCGTCGCGCATCGGCGACCTCGAGGTCATCCCGCGCATGCGCCGTCCGTACAAGGACGTGCTGATCGAGGAGATGGACCTCGACGCCTGCCTCAGGCGGAACCCCGACGTCCTCGTCGTCGATGAGTTGCCGCACACCAACGCGCCCGGCTCGCGTCACGAGAAGCGGTGGCAGGACGTCGAGGAGATCCTCGGCGAAGGCATTTCCGTCATGACGGCGATGAACGTCCAGCACCTGGAGGGAGTTCAGGATCTCGTCCGTTCCGCCACCGGCATCGACATCCGCGAGCGCGTGCCCGACCGCATCGTGCGCGAGGCGTCGTCGGTCATCCTCGTCGACCTCCCGGTGCCCGAGCTGCAGGAGCGGCTGAGGCAGGGAAAGATCTATCCGCCCGAGCAGGCGAAGCGCGCGCTCGAGAATTTCTTCCGCGCCGAGCTGCTGGTGAAGTTGCGCGAGCTGGCGCTGCTGCAGACCGCCGACTATTCGGGACGCGATTCCCTGGCCGCGGCAACGGCGCGGATCGCGGTCGCGCTGCCGTTTGATCCCGCGGTGGCGAAGGCGCTCATCCTCCGCAGCTCGCGCATCGCGGGACGGATGAACATGCGCTGGTTCGGGATCTACATCCGCCGCGGACGCGATCACGCCGAGCACATGACCGCCCAGCAGCACCGCCTGCTGACGGAGAACGTGCAACTCGCGATGTCCCTCGGCGGCAGCGTGGTCATCCGCGAGTCGGAGGATGTCGTCGGGACGATTCTCGAAGTCGTGCGGCAGGAGAAGGTGACGCTGCTCGTCGTCGGCCGCTCATCGCGGCGCGGACTGGTGGGGCGCTTCTCGCCCGGGATCGTGCAAAGGCTGCAGGAAGCGCCGGGATTCGATCTCCTGATCGCGGATTTCGAATTGGAAGAGTGAAAACGTGAAGCTCTCCACGCTGGAGGCGTGGCCGGCCATTAGCCGGTGGTAAGCGCGATGAGCGCGCAGCCACCGGAAGATGTGTGAAACGTCGTCATGCACGCCGGAGGGCGTGCCGGATTCCCGCACGCCTGGCCGGCGTGCATTTGGTTGCGATTCGCGATTCCGGTGGCCTTGCCACCGGCTAATTGCCTGAACGCCTCCAGCGTTCGAGGACGCCCTGCGTTACTACTGCATCCGTCGTCGCGCGTTGGGCCGCTGGATCTGCTGCCGCTCCGGCAGCCGTTCCAGCGTCTGCCGCATCCGGTTCCACTGCGTCTCGCTGAGGACCGCGCGCATGTCGACGAGCATCATCAGCTCGCGCTCGAATAGCTTTCCGCGCGCGTCGTTCAGGCGGATGGCGAGCTTGCGGATCGCCTCGCGATTGAGCGTCGGCTGATCGAGCTCGGCGCGGAGCGCGATGTTCGACTTCTCGACCTCGCCCTTCAGATCGATCAGCTCATTCGCCGACTTGACGGAGATCGTCTCCAGCCGGTTCTGCTGATCGTCCGAGAGCGAGAGCATCTGGATCACTTCGGGACGGCGCCACCATTTTCCGGGCGGGAGATCCATCGCGCTCGCGGTCGATGCGAGGACGAAGAGGGCGAGTGCTGCGAACGCGATGCGCTTCATCACAGCTTCTTCCCCTTATCAACCCACGTCTCCCACTGCACGACGCTGTGGAAGTCGCTCAGCTCTTCGCTCTGCCACGGATCGTGCGGCACGATCTGCGTTTCATCGGCGGCCGGTTGCGCCGGCTGCGGCGCGGTTGCCTGGGCGGTGGTCGTGACGGTCGTGACGTGCTTCGGCTCGACGGTGCGGTAGACGAACACGCCGCCGAGGAAGAAGGCGAGGACCGCGGCGGCGGCGACGCGCGACACCTGCGCGCGCGATACGGCGCGCTCGCGGCCGTCGGCGATGCGGCGCTGGATCAGCATCCGCTGGCGCGTCCAGAACGTTTCGTGCTTCTCGGTCGCGCACGACGCAGACGCGCGCAGCTTCCGCTCCAGCGCGTTGTAGCGCGCGGCGCAGAGCTCGCACGACGCGAGGTGCATCATCACCGGCATCGATTCGCCCGGCTGCATGTAGTAGGTCTCTAGCAGGTCGGCTTCACTGTAGTGCGTCTTCATCATCGGACCCCTGGGTGTAGCGATTGCGCCAGCCCGCGAGCTCTTTCCGAACCTTGTGAACGGCGCGGAAAAGATGGGCGCGAACGGTACCGGCGCGCAGCCCGAGGTGATCGGCGATCTCCTCGAGCGATAGATTTTCGTAGTGTCTGAGCCGAAAGATCAACTTCTGTTGCGACGAGAGCCTCACCTCGGCGCGCTGAATTGCCACTCCGAGCTGCGCCGCCATCGTCTCACGCTCCGGATCGGGCCGCTCGTCCATCGGATCGAACGCGATCTCGTCGCCGTCGTCGTCGTTGCTGCGCGTGAAGAGGCTGACGAAGCGCCGCCGGCGGAGCGAATCGCGCGAGCGGTTGATGGCGATGCGGGTGAGCCACGTCTCGAGCTCCGAGCGTCCCTGGAACTTCGAGAGGTGCGTGTAGGCCTGGATGAAAGTGTCCTGCGTGATCGTGTCGGCCTCGACCTCGTCGCGGACGATGGCGAAGGCGACGCGGTAGATCCGGCGCTGGAAGCGCTCGACGATCACGCCAAACGCCGCCCCGTCGCCACCGAGGGTGCGGATGATCAGATCGCGGTCGGAAGGAGCTTCAGTCACCGGACTCGAGCGAAACGTTGCCACGGTACCCACTCGCTTTTGACGAGGTTAGGGGGAAAGCGTTTACAGCGATTATGGGCCTAGACTTGTCCGCCATGCGGGTCCTCGCCCATCTTTTTGCCGTCATCCTGATCCTGCCGCAACTGCTGCTGGTCGCGGCAGTCGAGACCCTCGGCCACGTCATCGCCGGCGGCACGCTGCGGAGTCTGCTGATGAACGTGATGGACCTGATCGATCTGATGTTCGGCTGGGGAGGTCTGGCGGCCATCGTCGGGGTCCTGCTGCTCGCCGGAGCGGGCTTCTTCCCCGGAGCGAGACCCGCCGCGGCGATCTGCGTGATCGCGCTCGCCCTCGGCAGCACCGCCGACCTGACGGTGCGCATGGGCGTGCAGCATGCGCTTCGGGAGTCTGTGCTGTTCCTTCCCGCGCTCATCGCGGTCGGGCTGAGCGCGTGGACGATGAGCCGCGGAGCGGCTTTGGCATTTAGCCGGGGGTGAAGCGGTAGCGCGCCACCCCCGGATGCATGCGCGAATTCGAATTGCGCCGCGGCAGCGGCGCTGGAATCCGGCGCCCCGCCGGGGCGCCATTTCAATGCGCTCCTCGAATCCGGTGGTGACGATCTGCGCTCGTCACCACCGGCTAATGGCCGATGCCGCTCCGCGGCAGAGCCTAGGGCATCCGCGTGTCGACCGCGATCCAGTTCACTTCCCACGTCTTGCCGCCGTCGTCCGAGAACGCCTGCTCGAAGCGGCAGGAGTCGGGCTTGATGTCGGAGATGACGAAGCGGACGAGGATGGCGCGGCCGTTGAAGGTTTCCTGGTCGTAGAACTCGCCGCGGCCGTCCCTGAACTCGCCGATCGTCGGCTGGGTCAGCGTGCCATCGGCGGCGTTCGCGAAGTTCAGGCTCCACTGCCCCGATTGCGGGTTGTAGAGGCGGAGGTTGAGGCCCTCGAAATGTCCCGACGGTCCGTCGGCGACGAGCTCGACGAGATTGCCGCGGCCATTCCAGACTTTTCGGACGACGGAGATGCCATCCATCTCGACCCACGTCGTCGAGCCGGTCAGCGGCTTCAGGCGGCGGCGGAGGTGAGTCTTCCATGTGCCGATCTCAAAGTCGAAATCGTGCTGCCCGTCGCGCGGCGCCGCATGGAGCGACTGGAACGACATCAGCAGGGCCAGGATGGAGAGCGCGATTTTCTTCATGACGCCGATTCTTCGCCGCGCGGTGGCCCTGTGCAATAGCCACTCGGAAGCAATCGGATAAGACCACTCGAGCAAAGCCTCGTGTCATCCTGAGCCGCATCGACGGCGAAGGATCCGTATCCTGGAACGAGCCTCGCTTGAAGCTACGGATCCTTCGCCGTCTGCGCGGCTCAGGATGACACTGTGCTCGAAAAGGAGAAGTGATGGACGTCCAGGTCAAACGACGGTTCACTGCATCGGCAGAACAGGTGTTCGACGCCTTCCTCGATCCGGCGAAGGCCGGGAAGTTCCTGTTTGCGACGCCCGACGGGGAAATGGTGCGGGCCGAGATCGACGCGCGCGCCGGCGGAAAGTTCAACTTCACCGACCGGCGCAATGGTGAGGACGTCGAGCACACCGGCGAATACATCGAGCTCGATCGCCCGCGCCGTCTCGTCTTCGATTTCCGCGTGCCGAAGTATTCGGCGGAATCGACGCGCGTGGCGATCGACATCACGGCGCACGAATCGGGGTGCGAGCTGACGCTGACGCACAGCGGCGTCCACAAGGAGTACGTGGAGCAGACGAGGGAAGGGTGGGGCGGAATCCTCGAACGGTTGGCGGCAGTGGTATGAATCGCAGGCGAAGTGCGGTGGACGCTTATGCCGCGGAGCGGCATCGGCCGATAGCCGGGGGTGACGAGCGCAGACCGTCACCACCGGACTGAAAGCGGAAAGGAAAAAGCGCCGCGGCAGCGGCGCCGGAATCCAGCGCCGCTGCCGCGGCGCATGCTGAATGCGTGCTCGTATCCGGGGGTGGCGCGCTGCGCGCTTGACCCCCGGCTACATGCCAAGGCCGCTCCGCGGCTCTTCGCTGGCGACGGTCGCACGCAATGCAGTCAAGCCGTACCCACGAGCCCGCGCTCCCGCGGACCGCGGCTGCTCAGCCACACCCCCGCGCAGATCATCAATCCCGCGATGATCGCGATGCTCCGAATCCGTTCGCCGAGAAAGATCGCGGCGAGGAATGTCGTGACTACCGGCTGCACGTAGACGTACGACGCGACGAGGGAGCTGTTGGCGTGGCGCAGGGTCCAGAGGTTGACCAGGTAGGCGCCGACCGTCGGCCCGAGGATCACCGCGAGGAGCGACAACCACGCGCCGGTAGGGATCGTGCGCCACTGCTCGTGCGCGAGCGACCAGGCGCTGACCGGGAGCATCAGCAGTGTGGCGATGGCGAACATGCGCGTCAGCACGTGGCGCGCGGCGAACCGCACCATCAGCGGCTTCGAGAGCACGAGGTAGAACGAGTACGCCAGCGAATTGCCGACGATCATCAGCGCGCCGAGGAGCGAGCGGTACGAGCCTTCGACTCCTTCACCCCAGACGACGGCCAGCGCGCCGGCGGCGGCGAGCAGGATGCCGCCGATCTTCGCCGCCGTGGCCCGTTCGCGTCCGGTGGCGATGGTGATGGCGAGCGTGAAGATCGGGACGGTCGTGATCAGGATCGCCGCAACGTGCGCGTTCGAAAGCGCCAGTCCGGCCAGGAACAATCCCTGATTCGTCACTACGCCGATGAGCGCGAGGAGCGTGATCTTCCCGTTCGGCAGCTGTTCATCGCGGCCCGGAATCGCGTTCAGCACGATCGCCGATCCGAGCACGCGCAGATACGCGAAGCTCAGCGGCGAGAAGGCCCGCATCCCGAATTTCGAGATGATGTAGTTGAGCGAAAGGAGCGCCGCGACGGCGAACAGAGCGCCGTGCACCTTCAGCGGTGATTGCCGCTCACTCACCGCTTCGTTCGAGCCACGTATCGTGATACCGGACCGGCGGTGGCACGAGCGACGTCTTCAGGCCGCGGATCTCCGGCTTGTGCACGACGAACATCCGCTCGTGGAACAGGCAGACCATCGGCGCCTCGCGCAGCACCATCTGATCGAGCTCGCGATAGATGTTCGCCCGCCTCTCCGTGTCGTTCGTCCGCCGCGCCTCGTTGATCTGCCGGTCGGTTTCAGGCGTGTGGTAGTGGAAGCCGCGCAGCGAGCTGGAGTCGCTGTGGAAGAAAACGTAGAAGAAATTGTCGGAGTCGGGGAAGTCTGCGTACCAATTGCCGCAGAAGAGCATCCCGTGCCCCGGATTCTGCAGCGGCGCGCGGGCCTCGGTCGGGGAGTGCTTGGTGACGTTGACGCGGATGTTGATCGCCGCGAGGTCTTCGATGATGCGCGGCACCGTGCCGCTGTTATTGAACTCGTCCGTCTCCCACGTCCGGTAATCGATGGTGAAGCCGGAGCCGAAGCCGGCCTTGCGCATCAGGTCGCGCGCGCGGTCGGGATCGTGTGCGAATCCGCGCACCGTCGGGTCGTGTCCGAGGAGTCCCGGCGGCAGCAGCGACTCGGCGACGATCGAGAGACCGCCGTACACCTCGTCGTTGATCCGCTGCCGGTTGATCGCGTAGTTGACCGCCTGCCGTACTTCGGCACGGTCGAACGGCGGGCGCGTGCAGTCCCAGCCGACGTACGACGTGTGGAGCTGCACCGTCGTCAGCATGTACGGCGCGTAACGCGGATCCTGCCGCAGCTCGTTGACCATCCGCAGCGGCACGCCGTGCGCGACGTCGAGCTCTCCGCGGAGGAACGCCTGCGTCATGTCGCCGAAGCTGCGGAGATCGAGGCGGAACTCGAGCCGGTCGAGATGCGGTTCGCCCGGGATGTAGTAATCGCGATTGCGGACCAGCACCACGCGCTGTCCTTCGATCGCTTCTTCGACCTTGAACGCGCCCGCGCCGATTGCCTTCGTCCGGAAGCGCTCCAGATCGCGCGCCTCCTCGGCCGGAATGATCGCCGCTTCATGCATCGTCAGCAGCGACAGGAAGAACGCCAGCGGCTCCTCGAGCTCGATGTCGACCGTGTAGTCGTCGCGGACGACGATACCGGCGACCGTCTTCGATCGTCCTTCGATCACGTCCTTCGCGCCGCGCACGTTGCGGAGAATCCACTGGCCCGATGACTTGAACTCCGGCGCCAGCAAACGCACGTACGTGTCGTGCACGTCCTTCGCGACGAGCAGCCGTCCGTTGTGGAAGCGGACGCCGTGGCGGAGGTGGAAGCGATAGACGTGACCCGCCTCCAGCACTTCCCATCGCTCGGCGAGATCGGGGACGAGCTCCGCTCCTTCGCCGTACTTCACGAGCTTGGCGTGGATGGCGTGCGACATGTAGCCGAGCGCCGCGGCGGAGGTGTGCACCGGATCGAGCGTCAGCTGCTGCCAGAGCACCGTCGCGGTGTGGAGGTCGCCGCCCTCATTCGCTTGCGGCAGCGAGAAGCGTCCCAGCTCCTGCTTGAGGAGCGTCGACTCGTGGCTCAGCGTGTTCGACATCTGATTGAGCTCGGTGACGCCGAAGCTCGACTCGCGCGAGCCGGTCTTGATCACGTCCATCGACTTGACGATGGCGGAGCTCTCGGACGCCAGCACCGAGGTCGACTCGAGCACGTTCTGCACGAGTCCCATGATGTTTTCCATCGCCCGGCTGATGGCGCGCGAACCGGTCTCCTGCTCGCTCATGGCGCGCTTGAGGTGCTTGGTGTAATCGCGCACCATCGCCGCCTGCTCGCCGATCTTGCGCGAGGTCTGCGACTGCTGCTGCGTCGCGGCGGCGGTCTGCTGCACCATCTTCGTCACTTCCTCGATGGCCGCCGTCGCCGCCGCGCTGCCGCGCGACTGCTCTTCGGTCGCTCGGGCGATCTCCTGGATCGAGTTCGTGGAGCGGTCGGTGAGGTCGAGGATCTTGTCGAGCACCTGCTCCGCGCGCGCCGTCAATCCAACGCCGTCGGTCACGCGGTCGGCGCTCATCGTCATCTGTTCCGCCGCGCGCTCGACGCCGCGCTGGACGTTTTGAATCAGCGTGCGGATCTCTTCCGTCGACACCGAGGTGCGCTCGGAGAGGTCGCGGATCTCGTCGGCCACGACGGCGAAGCCCTTGCCGCGCTCACCCGCCTGCGCGGCGATGATCGCGGCGTTGAGCGCGAGGAGGTTCGTCTGGCCGGCGATCTCGTCGATGACGCGGACGATCTCGCCGATCTCCTGCGAGCGGTCCCCGAGATCGCCGAGGGCGACTTTCGCTTCCTCGACCGCCTGCTGGATCTTGCGCATGCCGTCGACCGTGCCGCGCACGGCGTCGCGTCCCTCGGTCGCCGCGTCTTTCACGTAGCGCGACAGCTCGGCCGACTGCTTCGCGCCTTTCTGGATCTCATCCGTGGTGGCGTTCATCTCCACCATCGAGCTCGCGGTCTGGATGGCGAACGAGGAGAAGCTCTCCGTGTTCGTGGCTACTTCATTAATAGATGCGACCATCTCTTCGATCGCCGAGCCGGTCTGCTCGACGAACTCGGCGAGTGTGTCGGCGATGCGGCTCACTTCCTCGATCGAGGCCGACATCTCCAGCACGGAGGTCGAGGTCTCTTCCGCGTTGGCGGAGAGCTCTTCCATCGAGGTGCGGACGGCGTTGATCGACTGATCGATCTGCGTCACGGAGGACGACGTCGATTCGGTCGAGGTGAGCTGCGAGGTGGCGCTGCGGGCGAGGATGCGCGCGCGGCCGGAGATCTGATCGCTGACCTTCGCGACGTCGGTGGCCAGCTGGCCGAAGCGGCGGATCGTCCGCTCGAGATTCGAAACCAGCGCGCGCAGTGCCGAGGCCATGCGCGCCGACTGCGTGGCCTGCAGGATCTCGCGCGCGGAGAGCGTGAGGTCGCCGCCGATGATCCGGTCGATCAGCTGAATCGAGCCCTCGCGCCGCATCAGGACGCGGCTGAACCAGAGCTGGAAGAGCGTGGCGCAGATCCCCGAGGCGATGATCGCGCAGGCCTCGATCTTCAACCACAGCGAGGGGTTCATTCCGCCGATGAAGGTGAGGAAAATCGAAAACAGGACGAGCGCCGTGATGAGCAGTATCCAAGCCTGCTGAGTGCGGCCGAGATTTCGGACGTTCATAGCTCTCCCGACGGCGATGCTAACACGATGAACGAAAGCTCTAAGCTGTAAGCTCTAAGCTCTGAGCGGAGATTACCAGCGGTGTTCGCGTTGGCCGCGGACTCTCCTTAGAGCTTAGAGCTGAGAGCTTACAGCTTCATGAACGACTACTTCGCCGCACGACGTACCCTCCTCGACGAATCCCTGAAACGCCTCGCTCAACGGACCGGCGCGCCCGCGCGCCTCGATGCCGCGCTGCGCGCCGCGCTGGCGTCGCCGGGGAAACGGGTGCGCGGAATCCTGACCATCGCGGTCGGCGAGTCGCTCGGCGTGCGCGCCGAAAAACTGGTCGACGCGGCGGCGGCGATGGAGATGATCCACACCTCGTCGCTGATCCTCGACGACCTGCCGGCGATGGACGATGCGCTGCTCCGCCGCGGCGAGCCGTCGTTGCATCGCGTGGTGGGGGAGGACATCGCCATCCTCGCGGCGGTGGCGCTGCTCAATCACGCTTACGGCCTCGTCGCGCAGGCGCACTCGGCGCTCAAGCCGCGGCGCTGGCCGATGGAGCAGGTGGTGCAGCGCGTGGTCGATGCAGTCGGCTGGGACGGCACGATCGCCGGCGAGTCGGTCGACCTGCACAGCGAGGAGTCGTCGCTCGATTTCGACACGCTGGAGTTCATCCACTCGCGCAAGACCGGCGCGCTCTTCGTCGCCGCGGCCGCGGTGGGCGGAATGCTGGCGAACATCCATCCCGCGCCGCTTCAGCGCATCGAAGTCTTCGCCAAGAACCTCGGGCTGGCCTTTCAGATCACCGACGACATCCTCGACGTCGTCGGCAATCCGGAGCAGATCGGGAAGGATGTCGGGAAGGACGAGCAGCGCCTGACATTCGTCAAGCTCGCCGGCGTCGACGGCGCGCGCAAGTTGAGCGGAGAGCTGGTCGACACCTCGCTCGAGGCGATCTCCACCCTCGGCGCCGACGCCCGGCCGCTGCGGGAGCTGGCGGAGCTGGTTCGGACGCGCGTACGTTGAGTGCTGAGTGCTGAGTGCTGAGTTCTGAGTTCTGAGTGTTGAGTTCTGAGGACCGCTTTCTCAGCACTCAGCACTCAGAACTCAGCACTGGTAAAAATGACAAACGCCACGGATTTCTCCGTGGCGTTTGCGGGCCTGCCTTCCGGCTGCCTACGAGGTTAGCTGTCGGATTCGGGCTGGAAGCCCTAGAGGCTTTTGGCCTCATTCACCCCGGACGGTGGCAAGCCGTCGTTTTGGTTCCCCCGCTCCTCGGCGCCGAGGATTAGGCTCAGCAAGCCGCCACCTACATGGCGGCGAGGGGAGTGTAGCAGAAACGTATTGCGGCACATGGCAACTTCCGGAAGCGAGACCTAGATTGAAGGCCGTCAGTAGGCAGGCACTGACAAAAACAAGAGAGAGAGGATCGCAGTGAAACGATTTTTGTTTGGGTTCTCCATTCTTCTGCTCGCTAACGCCGCGCTCGCCGACATTTCATTGACCGACAAAGGAACGATGCTCCGATCCGCCTCACAGGATGCCGCGGGCCGGGCGGCCGCAAAGGCCGCGAACGCGGCAAAACACGATGCCAAGCGTTCCCGCCACTCGCACTCCGGTCTGAAGGCGACCAGTCAGTCGTTTCATGCCGCCGCGGATGCGACCGGCTCGATTGCATTGGTCGATGCCGGCGGTCTTAAGTACTTCATCAATACGAACATCACCTTCACCACCAGCTCCTCGGCCTCGGGGGCCGCCTCCGAAGCGTCGTATTCCGCCCCGATCGTCGCCACCACCTCGGGCGGCGGCACGGTGATGTCCACGCTGAGCGACATGTTCGACGGCTACAACGCCCTCTGCGTCAGCCTCACGAACAGTACCGGCCCGTGCAGCACGTTCAACCCGAATTTCGCCTTCTATAACCAGAACGGTCCGGCAGCGGTCGACACCTCCGTCCCGCCGGTGCCCGAATGCACCAACCGGCAGTACATCCTCCCCGCGAAGACCATCGGCGGCCTGAGCGTGCGGCGGAAGGTCTACGTTCCGACGAACGACCGCTACATCCGCTGGATGAACTTCTTCACCAACACGACCGGCGCTCCGATCACGTTCACGATGATCACGTCGAACAACCTCGGGTCGGACGCCAACACGAGGGTCGTGACCACGTCGAGCGGCGATGCGACCGTCACGACCGGCGACCTCTGGGCCACCTCGTTCCAGAATTACGCCGGCAGCATCTCGACCGACCCCCGCATCGGGCACGTCTTCCAGGGATCCGGTGCGCCGACGCCCGTGAACAACATCAATTTCGTGAACGGCGACGACAACCCGTACTGGTCGTACTCGATCACGCTCGCTCCCGGCCAGACGAAGGTCATCGCCAACTACGCAACCGGCCAGGGGACGAAGGCCGCGGCGGCGGCACAGGCCGCGGCGATCGCCGCGTTCGGTCCGTCCGCGCAGCAGTGCATGTCGGCGACCGAGCTCGCGGAGGTGACGAACTTCACCGCCGGCAGCGCCGACCTCACCATCACGAAGACCGCCAACCTCGGCAAACCGCCGGTCGCCTTCGGCGGCGCGCCGGTGACGTACACACTCGCCGTGACGAACAACGGCGCGACAGCCGCGTCATCGGTATCAGTCACTGACCCGCTCCCCGCCGGCTCCGGCTTCGTGAGCGCGACCGGCACCGGCTGGAGCTGCGGCTTCGCCGCCGGCACCGTCACCTGCACGATGCCGACGCTCGCCGTTGGCCCCGCCGCCCCGATTACCCTGACGATCGCCGCACCGCCGGTGACGCACTCTTCGGATGTGTCGAATACGGCGACGGTGTCGTCCGCCACGTCCGACCCCGACCCGGGCAATAACAGCAGCACGACCACGATCCACGTGACGCCGGGTCACGGGCCCAGCCACTAACGACGCGATGTCGCGTGCGCGCGTCGCCATCAATGCGACGCGCGCACGCCCTTCAGACGTCGAGGCGTCGCGTTCATCCGAAATCGGATCGCATTCACGCGATCGCCGGTCGCATGCAACGCGACAGCGGATCGCCCTTGATGCGTCGCGCGATCGCGTGAACGCGTCACGGGATCGCATGAGTCCCGTCCCTGAACGCGTCCCACGCGATGTCCGGTCGCATGGAACGCGAGCGCAGAACGCATGACATGCGATCCACGATCGTGCGCGAGCGGTCCGCTTACTTTTTCTTGGGCGCCGCTTCCGCCTTGACCGTCACCACGGCCGCGGTCATGCGGTACTCGATCGTGACCTTCGAGCCCACCTTCAAATCGCCCGTGATTTTGGTCGTGCCGTCCTTGGCGATCTCCCACTTCTCGCTCCCTTTCTGCACGACGATGGCGTCGGCACGGATCTCCAGAACGGGACCGGTCACCTGGTAAGTCTTGACGGCGCCAAACACCGTCCCCACCAGCAGAAACGAGACAAACGTCGTAATGGCAATCGGTTTCATTGAAAACCTCCGCGCAGATAGTACGCGCACACGCGCAGCGCTGCCGGAAGGAGCGAAAGCGAGACTTATTGACATCCTGAGTTAGCGGCTCTAGATTTTCGCCCGCTCTCTGCTCTCCATGAAGCCATTCGCCGCGCTACTCGTTGCGTCCATCGCCATCGCTGCGACAGCCCAGCAGCCTTCGTCCGAGTTGGTGTCGGTTCGCATCGTCGTCCGCCCGCAGGTTGCGAACGCGTACGTCGCACTGGTCCCTCCCGACCGTCCTTCGTGGTGCCCGCTCGCGGAGGCGATCGCACCGCGCGGTTCAACGACTCTGCAGGCTCCCCGCGGCCTCTATCAGGTGTTCGTCGGATCGCTCGGATTTCAGGATGCCTGGCGCACCGTGCAGATCAAGTCCGGTACGACACTGACGTTCGACCTGCTTCCGAGCGCGCCCACGAAGGGCGTGCTCCTCGACACGACCGGAAAGCCGCTCCCTGGCGCGACGGTCACGAACCTTCGCGCCAGCGGTCCGGTCGAGCTCGGACAGGCGAGTCCGATGGCCCGCCGCTATTTCGCATCCGAGTGGGCCACGCGAACCGATACCGAGGGCAAATGGACGCTTCCCGGCCGCGACGACGCCTCGATCCCCGTCCTCTTCGAAGCCGCCGGCTACGCACCGGCCTCGGAAATCCGCCGCGCGCGAGAATCATCGCCGAAACCGGCCACGCTTGCTGCTGGTTCGTCTCTCACAGTCACGCTCGATCGGGCCGATGCAGACATCTTCCTGACGCTGCATCGCGATAAGGAAGTCAATGACGCCGATCCGATCACATTGATGCAGGCAGCCAGCTCGACGACCATCGCCTGGCCCTCTCTCAAGCCCGGAAACTACACCGTCGTCGCCCAATATCTCGATCCCCGCCGCTTCGCCGATCTCCACGCCCTCGGCAACGTGACGCTAAATCCCGGGCAGCGGGGTGAGCTTCACGCTGCGCTACCTGTTCCGATTCCCGCAGCCGTCGATTTCGCCGAGCTTTTTTTACCGGGCCGTCCCACCGACGAGCTTGAGGCTCTCCACGCCTTCGTCACGACGCGCTATGGGCCCGAGGCGGCCCGTGCGGCTTTTCAGCGTACCTCCGGCGGCACGCTCGTTTACGTCAAGACACCCGCCGCCGCCAAGGACATTCATCTAATTACGAACGACGCTATTTATGTAGCTGGACGCAGATCGGCCACAGAGCCGGATGGCCCATTCGAAACGGTGAAGTCGCCGCGCGCCGACCTCACTGTTCGCCTTACAACGGCCGCCGGAGATCCACTACCGCGCTACGCTCGTGTGCAGTTCGGAGCGTGTACCGCCGCCGCGCCGAATTTCGCGTTCATTACGCCGCTCTCGCTCGACGGCAACGCGCAGATCCCATACCCAACGGCCTGCCGGTCGATGCTTCTCCACGTGCCTCCATTCGAACCGGTCGCCATTCAGGCGTCGCTCCAAACGCACGAGAAGAGGACCGTTGGTCCTTACGCGCTCAAGCCCGGCGGCTCCGCGGACGTTCAAGTCCGGCGCGATCCGGGCGGTGCTTCCGCGGGCGGTGCGATAGTCCGAGCACTCTTTTCCGAATCCGGACCCGATCGGCTTCTTGTCACTGAGGCCACTGCCGGCGATTCCGGTCGTGTCGTATTGGCAGGTCTGCCTACAGACCGCGAGATCATCATCGAAGCAGAGGAGGCCGGGCCTGGCCTCTCCGCTTCCGTCCGCACGCGGCTGCTCGCCGGCCAGGCGACGCATGTTGAAGTCGCCATTCCTCGACCGGGCACCGTTTCGGTCACGCCGAAACTATCGAGAGAATTCATCGCGCACTTCCCGCAAGCGAGGATCCATTCCGTCACACTCGATCGCGATCGCGACGCCGATCACCACTTGAGGCGAAACGCCGATCTCTCGGCTGTCGATCACGCCTTATTCGAAAACCTTCGCCCCGGCCTGTGGCACGTCATCGTGCTTCTCGAAGCTGCGGGCACAATTCAGCCATTGCCAGCCGCGGACGTCGACGTTCGCCCGGGCGTTCTACAGGAGCTCACTCCAGACGTGGAGCCCGCGGTTTTCGATGGCCGCGTAGTCAGCGCCGGTGCGGGCATCACCGCGCAAATCGGCTTCGGTGATCCGCCGTCCTCACGTTCCGTGACCCGCTTCGCCCGAAGCGATGCGCAAGGCCGCTTTACGGCGCTTCTGCCCGCGCGCGGCATCTATCGCATCACCATCACGCCAATCAGTCGCCCCGACATGCAGGTTTCGCTGGGCGAGATCAATTTCAATGATCCATCGCAGTCGGTCGAGCTGATCGTGCCAACCGGAGCCGCCGTTGTGACCGTCATGGAGCGTGGCGACCCTGTCTCCAATGCCACTGTTACAGCAACGCTGAGGCGAACCACCGCATACGGAACGATGAGCGAGGCCTATCAGGAAGCGAAGACGGACAGCCACGGCCAGGCGCGCCTGTCCGGACTCCTCGACGGCCGTTGGCTGATCGAGGCAGAGGTCCCGGCATCTGGCAGCCGTGCCGAGGCCGCACTCCTGATCGCGTCGAGAACGACCGAGAGCGCGGCCATCGAGTTGAACCTGCAACCCCCTTCTTCACTCAAGGGGACGATCCAACGCGCGAGTAATTCAGTCGTTCCGTCAGCTGCCGTCGATTGCCTGTTCATCGGGCCGAGCGGGGTGCCTCAGACGGCACATGCCGAGTCCGACGCCGAGGGGCATTTCGCCATCGATCTGCCGTCGCCGCCGCCCCCGACATTGCACTGCGGCGTCACGACTCTCGCCGGCGAGATCGCCGCCTTCACACTCGGTCCAACCAACAGCGCCGATTTTCTGCTGCCGTCCGAAACCGGATCGTTGCTCATTCCTGATTTCGGCCCGCACGCGACACGGGAAAGGTATTGGCTCGTTGCGCGCGACGGACGTCTCTTCAGCCTCGGATGGGCGCAGGCAAAGCTCTCCAGCTACTGGTCGGCACTTGCTCTTCCGCGGGTACAAGCCGGCGAATGGAAGATCGTCAACGCCACGACCGCCGAGGATTGGATGCGGCTCGCGACGGCGGGTGGGAATGCCCTGCAACCGGTCGTCGAGTTGCGGCTGCAGGCTGGCAAGTCGATCACGGCTCATCTCGAAAACGCCACCGATGGCCATCCAAATGAAACGGAGGTTCCTCGACCATGAAACTACGGCTACTTCTCGTTTTTCTCTTTACCGCGGCGCTTTTCTCAGCAGCAAACATGTTTGCGATCTGCCAGACCTGCCGGAACAACAGCACACCACGCGCGATGTGCTGGACGGTAGGACCCTGCGAAGATGCGGATATGGGTGCCTGCACTGTTGACGACGTGCCGGGCACCATCAACCGGTTCTGCAATGCGCAGGGTTCCACCGAGGGACCGGAGTGCAACGGCAACGATCCCTCCTGCGGCGGCGGTAGCGGCGGTGGCGGCGGTACGTCTCCAGGTACCGGCGGAACCACCTGCATCCTGCCCGAGAGCACGCAATGGCAAGGTTGCCCTGCCGACTGCAATCAGTGCATCTACAATCGTGACCTGCCGCCGTGGGGTCCTGCTAATTGACGCTTCGTCAACTACTGCTGCTGATCTTCACAGTGTCGCAACTGAAGGGCTGCGCCACGGTCGTCTGCGACTCAGTCACATCTGATCCGTACCCGGTTCGTGCTGCCAGGCTTCGGATCCCGGGATCGCAGAAACTTGTCGCCGCCGGCGAACTTACCGGCGGAGTTCTCCTGGCAACCGGCGAAGATGAAACGGACTCTGAAAACAATCGCACGCTGTTTCTCTTGACCGAGAAGAATGGAGCGGAGCTGCTGACGGCGCTCCGTGGACACTTTCGAGCCAACGACCGAATCGTTGCACGAGGTGATCACTGGTCGTATACGGTTGCCGGCTCGTTCAACAGGAAGTGGGGTGCGCTTTTTATCGCCGGACAGGGGGCGGTGACATCGCCCGCCTCATTTGTCGAATTGCCGCTCAACGGACCGAATATCTGGCTGCCCTTGGAAGGGGACTCGCCCCGTGGCTTGTATGTCTCCCAGGGCGGGGAGCGATCTGTTCTCCTCGATGTCACGCCGGCCGGAATCCAGCACCGATGGACCCTGAATGATCGTGTGGAGATCTATCCCCGCTGCTGGACCGCACAAGTCCTGTCCGATGGCGCGCTTGCGGTTCTTTCGATTGACGGGCCGCTGAATGGGCCGCGCACACGGTTGATGCTCCGGCTCTTCGACACGAACGAGCTCAGTGACAAACCGACTGCCGAATATCCCCTGCAGGGGAAGGAGCAGTTCAACGAAATCGCCTCAGCGATCAGTCCGACCGGAATGCTGGCAATTGCGGCGGAGACTTCCAAAGGCATCCAGGCGGCCGTGATCAACCCCCGCGATGCAGCGAACGGCATTGCGTGGCGGCAAACCGGAACAGCTGGCGAGGCACCATCGTACGTCCGAGTCATGGCGACGGCCGATGATTTCACCGTCACTTGGAACGAACATCACCGCTCCACGATGGATCTCCGCGCGAGATCGATCACGGCGACGTCCGTCGAACTGCTCGCTACGACCGTCGCGTCCATCCCGCACCGCAACGACGATCGCGTGCCGTTCATCGCTCTGAGCCATGGCAGCGACGTCCTGTTCGTGTGGGATGCGGGCGATGTCAATCTGCGCCAGCTGCCGCGACCTTTATCCGGCTACCAATTGTTCGCCGATCTCCGCGCTGTTCTCTGCCGCCCCTTCGTTGACCTTCACTCTGCCCCTCCTTAAACTCATCACTATCGCCTTACGTCCATGCGTCCCTCGGGCAGAGAGGAAAGAACATGAGCAACGTTGAGACTTGCGTCGCTACCGCTTCGGGCTCAGTGACCTGCACCATCTCCTCCAGCGCCGTTCAGACGGATCTCACCGAGGTGTTGACCTCCGCGCAGGCCGTGAACAGCGCGCTTTCGACGAGCTCGTCGATGATCATCATCGCGTACGGCGGCGCGGGCGGCCGGGGGAAGGATTACAGCGGGGGATCGGGAGGCAGCGGCGGCGAGGGCGGAATGGCGCAGATGACCACCAGCCTCGACTCGTTCCGCAAGACGTACAACGGCTCGATGCTCTACTTCTACTTCGGTGCGCAGGGCTCGACCGAGCATTGGGGCGGCAAGGGTGGCTCGTCGACGGTCGTCGCCGTGGCGAATCTCAACATGGAGGGAGCGACCCCCGCGAACGTCGTCCTCTGCGCAGGCGGTGGGGGCGGCGGTGGCGCGGCGAACAAGGGACCCGGTTACGGCGGCGGGAACGGCGGCTCGGCGACGAGCTCACTCGGATCGTCGGCGAATGGAGCCGGCCACACCGGCTCGAGTAACTCCAACAACGCCTTCTACGCGAACCCCAGCGGCGGATCGGGCGGCTCCAACGGCATCGGCGGAGCGGGCGGTGCGGCGAACGACACTAAAGTCAACATCGCCGGAAAAGACGGCGGCGACGGCATGGGCGGCATGGGCGGACCGGTGCACCTCGGCGACGGACCTTCATCGCCAACGCTCTGGACGAATTTCACCCAGACTGCCGAGGAGACCATCGACGGCCTCCCGGTCACCATCGCAATCCCCATCGGATTGACGGGCGGAGAGGGAGGCGAAGGCGAATGCCGCGAGGGCGGCGACATCGAAGGACAGCCCGACTCCAACATGATCGCGGAAGGCGGCGGCGGTGGCGGTGGATATGGCGGCGGCGGCGGCGGTGGCGGCGGCGGTCTCTACGAAGATTCCGAGACCGGCTCGGACACCTCCAGTGCCGGCGGCGGAGGCGGAGGAAGCTACGCGGCGGCATCGACCGTCACGAGAGTCGCGCCTCCTTACACCGTTCCCTCGTTCAACACCGGAGACGGGTACGTGATGATCATCTTCCCGTGAGCTGCGACTGATCGCGCCCACTCGAAGCTCACTGGAAGGCACCGTCAACGTGCGAGGGAGGCGGAACCCTACCCGGCATACGCCTAGTGAATGTCGTTGGGTTGCGAGGGTTGGTGGGGTAGCGGCATGCCACGCGCCAGCCAACAGCTCGCTCGAATATAGACGACTACTTGCCAGATGGCGATGCTGAAGCCACCGTACCGGCCCAAGTCAGAATCCGCAGAGGTTCGGTCATGTCCCAAGTAACTGCAGAGAAGTGGGTTAGAAGGTGGTGCCCAGGGACGGAATCGAACCGCCGACACGAGGATTTTCAGTCCTCTGCTCTACCAACTGAGCTACCTGGGCAAACAGGCAGGGCCGCGAGAGCGGACGCGGAGATTACCACAGCGCCATCGGGCAACGCATTCTAAACCGATCACACCGCTTTCCATTCCCCTCCGAAATCGCTAAGCTACATCCATCTTTAAATCAGGGGTGTCGGGCGGCCGGTCGGATTCGGATTTCGGAGCGGTCGCGCCATCGGTTTGAAGTCTCCGTGCCCGCGGAGACGGTCCTTTGACAACCAAACCACTGACGCCGCGCGAGTTGCCGGCCGCTGTAACAACGGCCGCTGATTCGCACGACCTCAGCAACATCAGTATCGAAAGGAGCCGATATGACACGGAGCCCTCTCCTTTCCCGTGCGGCCACGATTGCCGCCACTCTTCTCGTCGTGCTGCTCGCCGTGAGTGCGAGCGCCCAATTCCAGACCGGAAACATCTACGGCAAAGTCCAGGCGAAGGACGGTTCGGTCCTCCCCGGCGTCACCGTCACCCTGACGGGCGTTGGAGCACCGCAGACCTTCGTCACCGACACCGGCGGTGATTTCCGCTTCCTTGGTCTCTCGCCCGGAACGTACCAGCTCAAAGCCGAGCTGGCGGGATTCGGCACGGCCGTGAGACAGGGGATCTCGGTCAACGTCAACAAGAACTCCGACATAAGCATCATGCTCAATCCATCCGTCGAGCAGTCGATCACCGTCACGGCCGAAGCGCCGCTGATCGACACCCGCAAGACCGGGACCGGCGCCACCGTCACCCGCGCCGAGCTGGAACAGATTCCGACCGGCCGCGATCCGTGGGTGATCATGGGTCAGGCACCGGGCGTTCAGCTCGACCGCGTGAACGTCGCCGGCTCGGAGTCGGGCCAGCAGGACGTCGTCGTCGCCAAGGGCGCCGGCGATGCCCAGAAGACGTTCAACCTCGATGGCGTGAACATCACCGACGTCGGCGCCATCGGCTCGACGCCGGTCTACTACGACTTCGATTCCTTCGAAGAGATCCAGGTGACCACGGGCGGCTCCGACCCGCGCATTCAGACGCCGGGCGCGCAGCTGAACATGGTCACGAAGCGCGGCACGAACGACTTCAAGGGATCGGCGCGCTACTTCCTGACGAAGAAGTCGTGGCAGGCCAGCGCGGCCGCGCCGTCCGAGGCGAAGGCGTACCTCGTCGAGGGAAACACGATCAACAACATCGCCAACTGGAGCGGTGACCTCGGCGGCCCGATCATCAAGGACAAGCTCTGGCTCTGGGGCTCGTACGCGCGCCAGGACATCAAGCTCTTCACCGCTCTGCCGGTGGGCGCCGACCTGACGCACGACAACACGCTGCTGAAGGATTGGAACGCCAAACTGAACTTCCAGCCGCTCTCGAACAACAGCGGCACGTACCTCTACACGTACGGCGACAAGGTCAAGATCGGGCGTTTTGCCGATCCGACGCATCCTCAGGAAACGACCGAGGATCAGTCCGGCCCGACGCACATGTACAAGCTCGAGGACACGCACATCTTCACGCAGAACCTCTACATGACGGTTCTCTACTCGCACGTCCTCAGCCCGTTCCAGTTCGTCCCCGAAGGGGGCAACGTGCAGCCGTACATCGACGGCGACGGCATCTGGCATCGCAGCTACTTCTACTACCAGACCAACCGTCCGCAGAGCTCGTATCGCGGCGACGGCTCGTACTTCTTCAAGACCTCCACGCTCGATCACGAGCTGAAGTTCGGATACGGATATCGCCGGGCGCCGGTCACGTCGCTTTCGACCTATCCCGCCACCGGCGTCCTCGGCGACTTCTCGCAGGGATTCCCTGGCAGCGATCCCGACAACATCCACGGTCTCGCGCTGCTCACCCGACCGGGATCGAACAACTACCGGATCGGCTACACCGATTACTACGTCGGCGACACGATCACGACCGGAAACCTGACGGTGCAGGGCGGCCTCCGCTTCGACCGGCAGAAAGGCAAGAACGGCGCGAACGCGATCACGGCCAATCCGCTGGCTCCCGACATCCTGGCCGCGGTCACCGTTCCGTCCGACACGCGCGACCTGAATTGGAACAGCGTCTCGCCGCGCCTCGGCTTCACCTACACGTTCAACGGCACGCACAAGACGCTGATCCGCGGGTCGTACAACCGCTACGTCGATCAGCTCGGAGGCAATGTCGTCAGTGCCGGCAATCCGTACAACTACGCGGCCGGCATCTACTACTACTGGAACGACGCGAACCACGACAAGACCGTGCAGCGGGGCGAGCTGGGCGGCTACTACGGGGTGTATGGCAACATCGATCCCGATCACGCCAACGACGTGCCGCACAACGCCCGTCTCGATTACGGCATGACCCCGCCGAAAACCGATGAATTCATCGGCGGCGTGGAGATGCAGCTGATGGACGATGTCTCCGTCGGCGCCGACTACACCTACCGCAAGTTCACCGACTTCTGGTGGAACGTCCACGAGAAGGTCGGCGGCGGCTTCGTCGGGCCGAGCGACTACAACTGCAACGGTGCGCCGATCGTGGCCACCACTCCGGACGGCAGGAGCCACAGCGTCGTGAACTGCACGCTGAAGCCGGGAGTGGACATCCTCGACTCCGTCATCACAAACCGGCCCGGCTACAACCAGACCTACAACGGACTCGACTTCTTCCTGACCAAGCGGATGTCGCACAACTGGATGATGCGCGGCAGCTTCTCGTACAACGACCGCAAGCAGCACGTCGGCTCGGGCGGCATCGAGGATCCGACGCCATGGCTGCAGCCGCCGTCGCCGATCACGAACAACTACTTCGGCTGCACGAGCTGCGACGGCTCGATCGCGGTCGATCGTTCGTACGGCACGCACAGCGACACGTACATCAACGCCCGCTGGCAATACAACCTGACGGCGCTCTATCAGTTCCCATGGCAGGTCTCGCTCGGCGCGAACCTGACGGGGCGCGAGGGGTATCCGATTCCGTACTACGTCCGCGCCGGCAGCAAGCGCATTCTGCTCGACGGCGTCGATGCCGGACGCGAGCCGGATCAGATGGAGCTCGATCTCCGGCTGGCGAAGGACATCACGCTTCCCGGACGCGGGGGAGTGACGCTGGCGGTCGAAGGCTTCAACATCACGAACAACCGTCCGGTGCTGCAGCGGCAGCCGCGTCTTTACACGCTGTCGGGCGGCACGGTCGCGAATTTCGGCACCGCGAATCGCATCACCGAGGTGCAGGTGCCGCGAGTTTTCCGCGTGAGTGCGAAGGTGTCTTTCTAGATCGCTTTTACACAGACAGGAGTGTCTGTGTTACACGGAACCGCCGGGCCTCGGCCCGGCGGTTCTTTTTTGTACAATCGGCGCAACCACCCGATGCTCCGCCGCCCACTGCTGATCGTCGTTGCGCTCCTCGCGTTTTCCTGTCATCGCGCGGTGCCGGGCGGCTCGAATCAGATTCCGGTCATCCTCATCACGATCGACACGCTGCGCTCCGATCACCTCCCGGCGTACGGCTACCGCAACGTCGAGACGCCGGCCATCGACGCCTTCCGCGGCGACGCCATCCTTTTCGAGCGCGCCTACTCGCATGTGCCGCTCACGCTGCCGTCGCATTCGACGATGTTCACCGGCCGTCTGCCGTTCGAGAACGGCGTCCGCGACAACATCGGCTTTCACCTCGACCCGAAAATCCCGACGCTCCCCGCGATGCTGAAGAGCAACGGCTACGCGACCGGTGCCGCGGTCTCGGCATTCGTGCTGCGGCGCGAGACCGGCATCAGCCGCGGCTTCGATTTCTACGACGACAACATCGATCCGGCGAACAACGGCGGGAACGTTGGACGCGTGCAGCGCAAAGGAAACGAGACGGCGGAGCTGGCGAAGAAGTGGATCGGCGAGCACTCCGCGAAGCCGTTCTTCTTCTTCCTGCATCTGTACGAACCGCACACGCCGTACGAGCCGCCGGAGCCGTTCCGCAGCCGCTTCAAATCTGCCTACGATGGCGAGATCGCCAGCGCCGACGCGATCCTCGGCGACTTCTTCGCCTTCCTCAAGCAGCAGGGGATCTACGACCGCGCGATGATCATCGTTCTCTCCGATCACGGCGAGGGACTGAACGATCACAAGGAAGCGGAGCACGGCATCTTCCTCTATCGCGAAGCACTGCAGGTGCCGCTGATGATGAAGCTGCCGGGCCAGGCGATGCGCGGCGTTTCGATCGGCACGCCGGTGGAGCTCGTCGACGTCTTCCCCACGATCGCCGCGATGACCGACACGCCAGTGGAGCGACAGGCGCCCCCGCCTGCCGGCCTCTCGCTCCTCGATGTCATCAACGGCAAGAATCCGCATCGCCAGATCTACTCCGAAACGCTCTTCCCGAAGTTCCATTACGGCTGGAGCGATCTCCATTCGTTGATCGATGGCGATCGTCACTACATCCAGGCGCCGCGTCCCGAGCTGTACGACCTCGGCGGCGACACCGGCGAGACGCGCAATCTCGTCGACGACGATCGCCGCTCGTTCGTGGCGATGAAGGCGGCGATCGCGCCGATGGTCCACGCCAACGTCACGCCCGCCGCGGTCTCGCAGGAGGAACAGCAGAAGCTCGCGGCCCTCGGCTACATCGGCTCCAGCGCCGCGCAATCGGACGCGAACCTTCCCGATCCGAAGGACAAGGTCGGGATGTCCGAGGATCTGCGGCGGGCGTTCGAGCTGCACAGCGCGGGGAAGTACGCCGAGGCGCTGCCGCTGCTCGAAAAGATCGTGCACGAGAACCCGCGCATGCTCGACGTGTGGGACATCCTGGCGCGCGATCTCGATTCGCTCGGGCGGACCGACGACGCGATCAATGCCGCGAAGTCGGGCCTCCGCCTCTCGCCGAACACGACGCATCTCGCGCTGATGGTGGCGAAGCTGTCGATCGATGCCGGACGCCTGGACGAAGCGAAGGCGCACGCGGAGCTGGCGCTGAAGGACGAACCGTCGGTCGCGCACGACATCCTGGCGCGCGTGGCACTGGCGCGGAACGATCTCGTCACCGCCGAGCGCGAGGCGAACCTCTGCCTCGAATCGCGCGACCGGGCCACGGCGCTGATGACGCTCGCGCGCATCGAAGTGCAGCGGAAGAACTACGGCACCGCGCTCGATGACTGCAATCGCGCCATCACCTTCCTCGAGTCGCGCAAGGGATCGGCGGTCAACGGCCTGTTCTACCTTCGCGGCGACATTCTGGCGCGGATGGAACGCTATCCCGAGGCAGAGGCGTCGTTCCGGAAAGAGATCGAGATCTTCCCGCGCGACCCGCAGGCGTACAAGAACCTCATCCTTCTTTATGCGACCGAGGGGCGGAACGACGAGGCGACGAAGCTCGTGTTCCAGCTGATCGAGCAATCGCCGACACCGCCCGCCTACTCCGCGGTCTCATCGACGCTGCGGCTCATCGGCGACGTCAACGGCGCGCGATACTGGCGTGTGCAGGGATTGAAGAAGTTTCCGAATGATCCGACGCTACGCAAGCTGCCAGGGTAGGCGAAGCCCCTCATCCGCCTGCGGCACCTTCTCCCCGCTCGTCGCGGGGAGAAGGGCGACAAACTCGCGCAGCGCAAGCCTTGTTGCCCCTCGCCCCGCTTGCGGGGAGAGGGTGCCGAAGGCGGGTGAGGGGCTGTGCCACGAGCGACGCTCTTTCCTCAGACAGGGTTTCGCGCTTGTGCTGGTCCTGCTCGCAGCCTGCACCACCGAGCAACCCAGCAACCCAACAACCCAGCAACCGACTCAGGACATCATCCTCATCACCATCGACACCCTGCGCGCCGATTCCGTCGGTTACGCCGGCAACGCGCGCGTGAAGACGCCGTTCCTCGATTCGCTCGCGGCGCGCGGGATCGTCTTCTCGAACGCTCACGCGCACAACGTCGTCACGCTGCCGTCACACGTCAACATATTGACCGGTTTGTATCCGTGGCAGCACGGCGTGCGCGACAACGCCGGCTTCGTGCTCGATCCGAAGTTTCCGACGCTCGCGTCGATGCTGCACGACAAGGGATACGCCACCGGCGCGTTCGTCGGAGCGTTTCCGCTCGACGCGCGCTTCGGTCTCAATCACGGCTTCGATGTCTACGACGATAACTACGGCAAGGGCGCGGCGAGCACCGACTTCATCATCCAGGAGCGCCCGGCCTCCGCCGTGCTCGATGCGGCGACGAAGTGGTGGAGCGCGAACAACGGCCGCAAGCGCTTCCTGTGGGTGCATCTCTACGACGCGCACGCGCCCTACCGCCCGCCGCCGCGGTTCACGAATCCCGATCCTTACCTCGGCGAGATCGAGTCGGTCGACGACGCTTTGTCGACGCAGCTCGCGCCGCTCATCGGCAACGACACGCTCGTCGTCGTCACCGGCGATCACGGCGAAGCGCGCGGCGATCACGGCGAGCTCACGCACGGCCTCTTCGCGTACGAGTCGACGCTGAAGGTTCCGCTGCTCGTCGCCGGCGGCGGGATCGCGCATCGCATCGAGCCGGGTTACGTGCGGCACATCGATATCGCGCCGACGATTCTTTCGCGCGCCGGCGCGGAGGCGTCGCACGACATGCGCGGCGCGTCGCTGCTCGATGCGATCGGCAATCGCGACAGCTACTTCGAGGCGCTGTCCGCGTCGCTCAATCGCGGCTGGGCGCCGCTCACCGGCGTCATTCACAACGAGGACAAGTACATCGAGCTGCCGATCGCGGAGCTCTACGACCTGCCGGATGAACAGCACAACCTGCGTGACGAGCGGCGGCGCGACGTCGATGCCGCGCGGCAGTTGCTCGCGTCGATGCATGGCGGGGTCGTTCGCAAAGAGGTGTCGTCCGAAGAGGCGGCGCAGTTGCGGAGCCTCGGGTATGTCGCGGGGAACGCCAACGCGAAGGCGAGCTACGGGCCGGCCGACGATCCGAAGAGCCTGATCGCCGTCGACACGAAGATGCACGACGTCATCGACGCGTACGAGCATGGCGATCTCCCGCGCGCGGTGGCGCTGGCGCGCGAGGTCGTGCGCATGCAGCCCGACATGCCGGCCGGCATCGAGCTGCTGGCGTTCACGCTGCAGCAGAGCGAGCGGGTGGGGGAGGCGATCGCGTTGTACCGGCGCCTGAAGTCGGACGAGTCGAAAGTGCAGCTCGCGCTGCTGTTGAGCGAGACGGGAAAAAGCGCCGAGGCGGCGCAGCTGCTCGCGCCGCTCACGAACAACATCGATGCCCTCAACGCGTACGGCGTCACGCTCGCGGACCAGGGAAAGTTCGACGATGCGGCGCGCGTGTTCGATCGCATCCTGCAATCCGATCCGAACAACGCCCCCGCGCTGCAGAACCTCGGCATCACGGCGCTGCGCCGCGATGATGTGGCGGCCGCGAAACAGGACCTCGATCGCGCGCTGGCGCTGAATCCGCGACTGCCGCTCGCGCTCAACACGCGCGGCGTCGTCTTCGCGCGCGAGAACGACTTCCCGCACGCCGTCGAGATGTGGAACCGTGCCGTGCAGGTCGATCCGCGCCAGTACGACGCGCTGTTCAACATCGGACTGGTCGAGGGTCGCGCGGGCCACAAAGAGGCCGCGCGCGACGCGCTGCAGCGCTTCGTGAAGAGCGCGCCGCCGGCGCGATATGCGGATGACATTCGAGCGGCCCGTCAAGCCTTGGCTGCGTTGCGGTAAACGATGAACGATGAACGATGAACGATGAACCGAGTCGGGCATGGAGTTCATCGTTCATCGTTCATCGTTCATCGTTACAATCATCAGCGTTTGTCCGACCTGACTGCATTCGAAGAGCGCATCGGCTACACCTTCACCAATCGCGAGCTCCTCACGCGCGCGCTGACGCACAAGTCGTTTTCCCACGAAGCGAAGAACGGCGGCGTGCTGCACAACGAGACGTTCGAGTTCCTCGGCGACTCGGTCCTCGGCTTCGTCATCGGCGATCTCCTCTTCAGCCACTTCCCGACGCTCGATGAAGGGGCGCTGTCGAAGATGAAGGCCTTTCTCGTCAGCGCCAGCAGCCTCGCCGCGAAGGCGCGCATGTACGAGATGGGGGAGGTCATCCTCCTCGGCGTCGGGGAGGAAAAGACCGGCGGCCGGAAGAAGGAATCGCTCCTGGCGAACCTCTTCGAGGCGATGATCGCCGCCGTCTACCTCGACGGCGGAACCGTCGCCGCGCGCGAGTTCATCATCAGCTCCTTCGCCCCCGACATCCGCGCCATCGACGAACAGGACCTGCTGTTCCACGACTACAAAACCGCGCTCCAGGAGCTCGCGCAGGGCGGCGGCCTGCCGCTCCCCGACTACACCGTCGTCGGCGAAGTCGGCCCCGACCACGACAAGACATTTGTCGTCGAAGTGAAGGTCGGCAAGCTTGCCGCGCGCGGCGAAGGCTCGTCAAAGAAGGAAGCGCAACAGCAGGCGGCGAAGAATGCGCTCGAACTCGCCAGGTAAGGTTCGCGTCGTTCTCCTGCTGTCCGCTGTCTGCTGTCTGCTGTCTGGTCAGTCCGACCTCGACCGCGTCAAAAAAGAAATCAACCAGCTCCGCCAGCGTCTCGAAGACGTCCATGCGCAGGCGAAGTCGGCGCAGCAGGAGCTGGAGGAAGTCGATCTCGAGCTCGGCATTCGCTCGCGCGAGCTGCAGCTGGCGGTCGAGGCCGAGTCGCAGCTCGAGGCGGAGCGGCACGACATCGAGACGCAGATCGCGGTCATCGGTCCGCGGATGAAGTCGCAGAAACAATTCCTCGGCAAGCGTCTCGCCGCGCTCTACCGCCTCGGCAGTCTCAGTTACGTCCGGATGTTCCTCGCCATCGACGAGCATCGCGATCCGCTCGGCGCGATCTCGATGCTCAGCTATGTCGTGACCCGCGATGCGCGCGCCGTCACGCGATTCGAGAAGGAGCAGCGGGAGCTCAACACGCGCTACGCCGAGCTCGCCGATCGCAAGCGGAAGCTCGATGAAATGCGCCAGGTCGTCGAGCAGCGGCGGCAGGCGGTGGCGGCGACGCACGCTCAGAAACAGCGGATGCTGGCGTCGTTGCAGGCCGAGGAGAGCGGGTCGGAGAAGAAGCTGGCAACGCTCGAGGAAAAGGCGCGGAGGCTCGAGCATCTCGTCGATGTGCTCGCCAGGCAGCACGAGGGGCAGCAGGTCAGCGCCGACATCCGCGCCGTGCAGGGAGCGCTCAGCTGGCCGATCCAGGGAAAAGTCATCGAAAATTTCGGGCGGCAACGTGACCCGAAGTTTTCAACCTATACAGTGAGCAACGGCCTCAAAATCGCAGCAATGCCGGGCACGGGTGTGCGGGCAGTCTTTCAAGGAACAGTTCTCTTTTCACAGTGGTTCAAGGGGTATGGCAACTTGATCGTCGTGGATCACGGGAATCGCGTCTTTTCTCTCTACGGAAATCTCAAAGGGCCGGCGGTAGCGATCGGGGATCGTGTTTCGGCGGGCCAGACGATTGCAGGAGTGGGCGAGAGCGAGGACGTGCAGCCGGGCGGCTATCTCTATTTCGAGATCCGCCAGGACAACAAGCCTGAAGATCCACGCAAATGGCTACGCTAACTATGACGAAACGCAAAATCGCATTTCTCTCCATCTCGGTCGCGCTGCTGCTGATGCTCATCGGCGGCGCGGTCTTCGGCCAGGCGACGCAGAAAACGAACGTCTATCGATACCTCAGCATTTTTTCCGAGGTGTTCGATCTGGTGCGGAACAACTACGTCGAGCAGGTGTCGAGCGATCAGCTCATGGACGGCGCGTTCAGCGGCGTCACCGACGCTATCGACGAGTTCAGCTACTACGTTCCGCCGTCGCAGATGGCGGCGTACAAGAACTTCGCCGACATCGATGACAACGGCGTCGGGGTCATCGTCACGAAGCGCTTCGGATACGCGTACGTGATCTCGCCGATCGCCGGCTCGCCGGCCGCGAAGGCGGGCCTCGAGCGCGGCGACTTCATCGAGAAGATCGACGGCCAGCCGACCCAGAAGCTCGCCGTGTGGCAGGTGCGCGAGCGGCTGCACACCGGCAAGGCGCTCAAGCTCGCCGTCCTCCGCGGCGGCCAGACCAAGCGCGACGAGTTCACGCTGCAGCAGGGCGACTTCCATCCGGTCGCGCTCGAATCGAAGCAGATGGGCAGCATCGCCTACATCAAGATTCCGTACTTCGAGAAAGGGACGGCGCAGCAGTTCCGCACCGCGCTCGAGAACGTGCGCAAGAACAACACGCACAAGCTGATCGTCGACGTCCGCGGCAATGCCGGCGGCGACGTCGATGAAGCGATCACCGCGGCCGACGAGCTGCTGACCAGCGGCCTGATCACGTCGCTCGAAGGACGGAAGATCGAGCCGAAGAAGTGGCAGGCCGACCGGGCCACCGACTACGACGGCGACGTCGAAGTGCTCACCGACGCGTCGACCGCGTCCGGCGCGGAGATCTTCGCGGCGGCGATTCACGGCAACTCGCGCGGCAAGGTCGTCGGCGTGACGACGTACGGCAAGTCGATCGTGCAGAAGTTCATCCCGCTGCCGAGCGGCGGCGGCGTGTTCATGACCGTCGCTCATTACACGATGCCCGACTCGAAGCCGATCAAGGAAGGCGGCATCCGGCCCGACGTATCGGTCGATCTCTCGTCGCAGGCGCTGCGCGATCCGAACGCCAAGGAAGGCCAGCTCCCGCCGCGCGAGGACCTGATCCTGCAGAAGGCGCTGTCGCTCTACGGCGAGACGCCGGCCGCGGTCACGACACCAGCGAAGAAAGCGGCGTGAGGCGGAAGCCGATCCAGCGTCGCGACTCGTCGTTCAAAACGATCGCGACGCTGACGCTTCTCCCGGTCGCCGGCCTCATCGTCTTCTTCGCCTGGCGCTTCCTGCAAGGTACCGGAGCTGGTGTAGGACAGGCGCCCTCGCCTGTCATCGGTGCTTCGATGATGAAGCCGAAAGGCGGACAGGCGGGGGCGCCTGTCCCCACACAGAAGCAGGCACCCGAAACCAAACCGGAGCCGAAGCCCCATCCCGGCCACGGCAGCATCGTCCTCATCCTCGACGATGTCGGCTTCGAGCATCAGCCGATCGATCAGGCGATGCGGATCGATCCCAACGTCAACTTCTCGATCCTCCCGAACGGCAGCGAGGCGCAGAACTTCGCCGAGCGCCTCAGCGCGCACGGCTTCGAGCTCCTCTGTCATCTGCCGATGGAGCCGATCGACTACCCGAAGCAGCAGCCCGGCGCGAACGCGATCTACACGTCGATGACGGACGCCGAGATCGCGGCGACGACGCGGCGCAACGTCGAATCGGTGCCGCGGGCCCGCGGCGTGAACAACCACATGGGCTCGCGCGCCACGCTCGACTCGCGCGTGATGCGCGACGTCCTCACCGCGTTGCCGAAGGACCTCTACTTCATCGATTCGAAAACGAGCGGCGGCTCGATCGCCGGCCGGATGGCGAAAGAGATGAACATCCCGACCGCGTCACGCAACGTCTTCCTCGACGACGTGCAGAGCGAGCGCGCGGTGCGGCGCCAGATCGAGATGCTCTCGTCGATCGCGGCGGAGAGGGGAGTGGCGGTCGGCATCGGGCATCCGTATCCCGTCACCATCCGCGTCCTCAACGAGCTCGCGCCGTCGCTCCGCGCCCGCGGCTTCCGCTTCGTGCGCGCGAGCGAAGCTGTGCGCTAGTCGTCGCGTCGCGCGCCTGACTGATCAGTGAGCTGATCACTTTCCAGTCGAGTCCCGTGTCGAGCCGGATGCCGATCCATCCGCCGCCGCCGACGTAAGGCGGGTAGTAGAAGTGCTTCGGATCGCCGGCGATCAGCGCTTCCTGCGCCCCTTCCGGCGCATTGCAGACGATGGCCACGTTGCCGTCGTTGTGATGGTTGTTCGAGAACGCGACAAAGACGCGCCCGTTCGCGAACCAGGTCGGCTCGCCGTGCGAGAGTTTCTCCGTCGTCTCCGGCAGCGCGAGGCAGATCTTCCGCACCCGCTCGATCGTCTGCGGTGAGGCCTTCTTCACCGGCTTCGCGGCGATCGCGATCTTCACTTCGTCGCCTGCCTCGACGCCCGCCTTCTCCATCAACTCTGCATCGATGAGCAGCCACTGTTTGCGCATGCGCGGCTTGATGCGGCTCTCGAACGGGATGCCGTTCAGCGTCCCGGTCACTTCGCGCGACGGCGGCTCGAACGGCACCTCGCACGCGCATCCGTTGTGACCCTCGAGGATCGTGGCGGTGAATCGCTTCATGGACGCTATCCTACGCCCGTGCTTCTCGCCCTGTTCCTCCTCGATCTCGCGGCCGGCCTCGTCGTCTTTCTTCCCCTCGTCGGCAGGCGCAACGCCGGTGTGAAGTTCTACCGGCTCGTGCTGGTGATCTCCGGCGCGCTCGTCGTCATCGCGACGGCCGCCCATGCGCTGGCAGGCCGCCGCGATCTGGCGATGATCGACCTCACGCTCGTCGTTCTCTCAGCCTGGGTCCTCCTCACGCTGCGCTATCCGAAGCGCCTGATCTTTCGCCTCGGCGCGCTGCTGCTCGGCGTCGATTACATCGCGATTGCGATCGCCGCCTTCAACGCCGCGATGAAGCCATCGCATTGGGCGTGGGCCGTCGCCGGCGCGCTCTCCTCCGTCGCGCTCCTCGGCAGCGTGAACCTCGCGATGACCCTCGGGCACTGGTACCTCGTCGTGCGCGGCATGGCCATCGATCCGCTGAAGCGCCTGACGATCGCGACGCTGTTTGCGGCGATCGCGCGCGTGCTGGTCGTGGTCGCCGCCGCATTCGTCGCCGATCGCCGCGTGCTGTTCGACATCTTCTTCTGGATGCGCGCCGGCTGGGGACTGGCCGGTCCGCTCGCGCTTTTCCCGATGGTGTGGGGAACCGTGCGCATCCGCTCCACGATGGCCGCCACCGGAATTCTCTACGTCGACGTCGTGGCCGTCGTCATCGGAGAAGTGCTCGGCGGCTGGCTCGCATCGCTCGCGCACCTTCCGCTTTAGGCTCGCTGATTGCTCTGACTGCGGTGGCAGTTCAACCGCATTTTCGACTAAGGAGACAGAGCCATATGAACCGTCCCGGATGGTACACGGAAGAGCACGACAACGGCTGGCAGCGCGTCAAGGCAGCGTTCGGAAACGATTGGGAGCAGACGAAGAAAGACTTCGGCTCGAAGAGCGCGCGCGAGCTCGATCAGGATGTCGACAACACGGTGAAGCAGGCCGTGGGCGCGAAAGACGGCATCGAGAATCACGAGCAGGCGTTCCGCTTCGGCTACGCCGCCCAGCGTCATTACAAGACGCAGTACCCGACGTGGAACGACGACCTCGACAAGCAGCTCCGCAGCGACTACGGCTCCGACTACGACCGCGACCGCGGCTACATCCGCCACGCGTACGAGTATCGGTACGGCAGCGCGGCGAGCGGCGAAATACGCGACGAGAATCGCGGGCGCGCGTAACGATTGGATCCGTTTCAGTGCCGCTTTCGCGGCACATTTCAAGCGCCTCTCTGATCCGGGGGTGCATTCGCGAGCGAATGCACCCCCGGCCAGGATGCACTGCCGCTTCGCGGCAACGAGGGCGTGAATAGCATCAGGGCGAGATAGAGCAGTTGGAACTCATGATCGCCCGCCAGGCGGGGGATAGAGCGCGGCCAGCGCCTGCATGGCGGAGCCGGCGATCGCGGATGCCCGCTTCTGGCCGTCGACCGTCTCGAAGATCAGCACGGCCGCCGGCTCGAACTTCAGGTCGATCGTGTGGACCTCGTGAGGGGCGATGCGCCACCTCCCGAAGATCGAACGGCGCTCGAATCCGTTCGCGTCGATGGTGAACGTCGTGATGATCTCGTTGATGAACGCGGCTGCGAAGGACAGCAGCACCGCCGTGAAGGCGAATGCGGCCAGGCCGTGCTGACGAAAGAGGATGACGATCGTCGAGCCGAGGAACATCACGATCGGGAAAATGGCGGCGATTCGACTCGAGCGTGGCGGCCGGTGCGTCCCTTTCATCAAGTCGATCAGCACGTCGACGTCGGCGCGCGACTCGGCGATTCGAATCACTGATGCCCTTCTTCCGCCCCCGGCGGCGCGGCACCGTAGACGTGCCGGTCGTGGATCACGAGGTCGAACGGCTTGAGCGACTCCGAATACGCATACGCGCGATGCACGGCCTGGCACTGGTAGCAGACGACGACGTTCTTCACGAGGCGCCAGACGATGTAGTCGAGGATCGTGACGCCGAGGAGGGAGAGGCCGTAGGTCCAGGGGACGAAGATCGATCCGAGGACGACGAGCGCGATCCCGGTAGTGCGGTTGAAGTCCTTCTGGAAGTAGAGCTCTCTGTGGCCGCACGCCGCGCAGGTATCGATCACCGTGTCGGCAGGCGGAGCCACGACCTCGTTGGGGGCTCCGCAGAAATCACAAGGGCGCGACGCCTCTCCGGCATCGCGCCCCAGTCGCGCTTCGCATTTTGTGCAGAGGAAATGAACGGAGCTCACTTCGCCCGTTCGAGGTAGCGGTTCTCCGACGGGTCGACGATGATCTCTTCTCCGTCGGTGACGAACGGCGGGACCTGCACGACGAGGCCGTTCTCGAGGGTGGCCGGCTTGTACGACGCCGACGCCGTCGAGCCCTTGACCATCGGCTCGGTCGTGGCGATCTTGGCCCGGATCGTCTTCGGCAGTTCGATGCCGATCGGCCGCGACTCGTAGAACTGCACCTGCAGCTTCACGCCGGGGGAGAGCCACGCCGCCGCGTCGCCGAGATCGTCTTCGCTGATCTCGACCTGCTCGTAGTTCTCCGTGTTCATGAAGTGATGCGCGTGGCCGTCGGAGTAGAGGTACTCCATCTCGTGCTGATTGATGTACGCCGGGAGGACTTCGTCCTGCGAACGGAAGCGGTGCTCGAACTGGTTTCCGGTCCGCATGTTGCGCAGCTTCGCCTGCACCATTGCGCGGAGGTTGCCCGGAGTGTGATGACGGAACTCCATGACTTTGCAGAGGTCACCGTCGAAGAGAATTACCTGACCTTTGCGGAGATCGTTGGCCTGCATTGAAATTCGAATCCTTTCGTGAAAGCGTAGAGTCGCGGATTCTAGCCGCGAACGGAGGAAACCGGAATCGTGCTCACTACCTCGAAACGTCTTTTTGCTGTGGCGGCGCTGCTCGCGCTCGCCTGCCGACCCGGCCGCGAATCGCAAACGGCTGCCGTCGCAACTGATATTCCAGTCGGGCTTTACGGGGCGATGTCGGGCTCCGAGGCCTCTTTCGGACAAGCCACGATGCAGGGCGTGAAGCTCGCCGCCGAGGAGATCAACGCCTCGGGCGGAGTCCTCGGCAAAAAGATCCGCCTCGTGATCGAGGACGATCAGGGCAAAGCCGAAGAGGCGGCCTCGGCGGTCACGAAGCTGATCACGCGCGACAACGTCATCGCCGTCATCGGCGAGAACTCATCAAACCAGTCGCTCGCGGCCGCGCCGATCTGCCAGGCCAATCGCATTCCGATGATCTCGCCGTCGTCGACGAATCCGAACGTGACGAAGAAGGGCGAATACATCTTCCGCGTCTGCTTCACCGATCCCTATCAGGGCAAGGCGCTGGCGACGTTCGTCCGCCAGAACCTCGGCCTGACGTCGGCGGCGATCCTGCGCGACAACAAGAATGATTACTCCGTCGGACTGGCGGAGGTCATTCGGGAGGAGTTCACGCGCCTCGGTGGGAAGATCGTCGCCGAGCAGAGCTACAGCGGCGGCGACAACGAATTTCGCCCGCAGCTCACCACGATCAAGTCGGCCAATCCGCAGGTCCTCTTCGTCCCCGGCTTCTACACCGACGCCGGACAGATCGCACTGCAGGCGCGCGACCTCGGCCTCGCCGTGCCGCTCGTCGGCGGTGACGGCTGGGACTCGCCGACGGTGATCGCCATCGGCGGCAAGGCGGTCGACGGCTGCTATTTTTCCGATCATTACTTCGTCGGCGAGGAGCGCCCCGCGGTGCAGCGATTCGTCGGCGAGATCAACAAGCGGACGGGGAAGAATCCGGACGCCAACTCCGCCCTCGGCTATGACGCGCTGCACATCCTGGCCAACGCCATCACCAAGGCCGGCTCACTCGACCGGAAGGCGATCCGCGACCAGATCGCCACGACAAAGGAATATGGCGGCGTATCCGGCGTCATCACAATGGGGCCCGATCGCGATCCGATCAAACCGGTGGCGATGATCAAGATCGATGGAGGGACTACGCACTTCGCAGGTTGGGTAAGACCTTGATTGCGGGAGGCGAAGGATTGGTTGTTGGGATGTCCGTGGCGCTCAATATCGTCTTGCGTCATTGTGACGGATGATCGTCCGCACCAAATCGCATATGATGTGGAAGTCCGGGGTAGCGGCATGGCAGATGTATTTATAAGTTATTCGCGGGAAGACCGCGAGTGCGCTGAACTGTTGGCCCGCGCATTGTCTGAACGCGGGTGGGTCGTGTGGTGGGATCGGCATATAAACGTCGGCCGTTCCTTCTCCGAGACGATCGAACGGGAGCTCGATCGGGCGCGTTGCGTCGTCGTGCTTTGGTCCCGTCATTCGGTGCAGTCGGAATGGGTGCAGAACGAGGCGGCGGAAGCAGCTGGCAGGAAAGCACTTGTACCGGTCAGAATCGATGATGTTCGTCCGCCGCTGGAGTTCCGGCGCCTGCAAACCGCTGATTTTCTGAATTGGCGGGATGGTTTCAATAGTCCGGCATTCGAGTCGTGTATTCAGTCGATCGAGATCCTGGCTGAAGCAGCCACTCAGTTCGTTCCGATCATTCAGACGACGCAGAGCGGTACCAGTAAGCCAGCGGTGGCGGTTCCGCCGCCGCCATCGCCGTCACAGACACAATCGATACCGCAATACGCCAGCGGGCCAGTCAGTCAACAGTTTCAGGTTCCTGTTGCGCTGACGATTCCGAATTACCTCACCCCGGCAGTTCTGGTGACGCTCTGTTGCTGCATGCCAATAGGAATCGTTGCCATCATTTACGCTGCACAAGTGAACAGCAAATTGGCGAGGGGTGACGTGATCGGCGCGAAGAGCTCCTCCGAAACGGCTCGCACATTGTGTTGGATAGCGTTTATCGGCGGAATCGCCTGCGTCGGACTGTATTTCATGATGAGTTTCTTTGGTAGTTTCGGTTCTAAGTGAGCCTGACTCAAAGAAACCATTCCGTATCGCACAACAGGCGGAGCCACTCGCGGTGCTCCTGTTCCAGAAAGTACTCGATCTGTGCGATGTGGTGTTGCGTCTTCGCCATGTCACCCGAGTCTTCCTTGAGATGCTCTTCGGCGTGAACCATCGCATGATGCTTCGCCGCATAGAGGCTCGTGCTGCGCGGCAATTCGAAGGCGCCAAACCATGCCCGGACGCCCGCGCCGACAATGGGAATGACCGCCGCGAGGGCAATGAACACGATGGCGAACGTTTCACGCACGTCTAGCGGATGTTTGTTGGCGTCATGAGGGTGCTCCAGCAAGAAATGCAGCAGAACGCAGACGACGCTGGCGAGAAACAGCGGTAGCGTAAGTCGACGCCAGCCGGCGGTCTGGTTCTGATAGAGCTCACGCCGCCGGTCGAAGTACTGTGCCTGATATAAAACCCGCTTGACGCGGTAAAGAACGGTCAATGCCCGGCAGCCGGCGGCGTCGAGCCGTTCGTTCGGAGAGCCGGCAGGCGTCGATTCCATCTCGTCATTCCGCGACCACTCCTCGACCGCCCCGAAAACGTCCGCTCCAGTCAACGACGTCAGCTGATGCTCCACCCACTGTTTCCACGCGGTCTCGCTCAGACACGGGAGCTGTTCGAGCGAGCGGTACTTCAACATGCGCAGCCGTTCGGCCATATGGCGTTTTCCGAGCCAGTTGCGATCGACTTTCGCGAACACTCCAATGACTACCGCAAGGAGAGCACTGACGACGGCGATCGCCTCGAGCGCGGCCGCGGTTCCTTTCCCTCCCAGGCCAATCTGCCCCAGCGCCAGTTGTACGATGGCCATTACGATTGCGCCGGTGCCTGCGACGATGGCGACCCGAGCCAGCGCACGGTGCTGCTTTTGACTGCGTAGAGCGGCGGCGTCGGCGAGTTGCCAACGGTGGCCGACGTTTTCGGCGAGCCACCGCAGCGAGGACAAGAGCTCGCCGAATGGTGCGAGAGCTTCCTCGTCTGGGCCCTCATTCATGTCAAAGTCGGTCTCGCGACGTTTGAGCGTTGCGCCAAACAGGAGATGTTCCTCGAGGCGGGCAAGCGAGTCATCCGACGGAGCTGCGGTGGCCATCATTTCTGTCTCACGATCCTGAAGCCGAGCGCCACGATCGCTTTCAGCGTTCCGAGTGCTGTCGCGCGGTCGTATTCTTTTTCGGTCTCTGGGAGGTCCTCATACGGCACCAGACAGGGATGTTGCTTCATCTCATCGTCGCGTTTGGGTCCGTACGTCCAACCTGCCTTCAGACGCTGCTCCGCCCATACCGCGTGGGTATTGCGTGCGAGCGCCTCGGTCAGATGCAGGATCTCCTCCGACAGCGTGACGGATGACGTGTCTATCCCTTTCGGCTGAAACTCGGCCATGGTCCTGAAATCATAGTAGAACTCCGAGGCGTGCTATTTTTCCGATCACTACTTCGTTAGACCTTGATACGAATCCTTCTCTCGATGTTGATGGAAGCGGCGACGATCAACGCGCAGCCGCCTCCGGATGGCCATACCCGGCCGTGGTGTTCGGTGATGCGCTCAAGAAAGTGGCGTATCTACGGATGGCGCCCGAGGCGCCGTACGCCGGATCGTGGCATCTGTTCGTCCGTTCGATGTTGGCGGGGAAGGCGAGGGCGGTGCGATGAAGGTCGTGGCGCCAGCCCCTCATCCGCCTTCGGCACCTTCTCCCCGCTCGTCGCAGGGAGAAGGGCGATAGAACTCGCGCAGCGCAAGCCTTGTTGTCCCTCGCCCCGCTTGCGGGGAGAGGGTGCCGCAGGCGGGTGAGGGGCCGTGCCACGAGCGAGACACTGGCCTCACTATGCTTTTCTCCCAAACAGCGCCGCCGGCACCCCAATCAAAAACGCGTGGACGATGATGCTGCAGACCACCCACGACAACAGAAATCGCGAAGGTTTCGCCGCTGCCGATAGCGGGATCACGACGTAGTTCATCACGACGTAGACGCCGACTCCGTAGATCGCACCGCAGATGATCGGATGTTGGGTGAGCAGCGGAATCCTTCGCGCCGCGAGCCAGTAGACCGTGACGATGGCGAGCGCGATGAAGTAGTGAAGCGCGACCCCGAGCACGACGGTGCGCGCGCCGCCCTCAAACGACGCGGGCCCCAGGAGGCCGGCGGCGATGCTCTGAAAGATGCGGCTCGCTTTCGCGCCGCGCGGAAGCCAGAAGGCGAGCGCGTAGATCGCATCGAGTGAGCCGACGACGAACGCGCCGAGAAGGATTCGCATCCCGAGAGCTTACAAGCCATCGTGGAGCGACAGACGCCTCCGCCTGTCGCTCTTTCGTTACTTCTTCCCGATCTGCGCCAGTCTCCGCTGCGCGAGCACGTACGTGTCGTCGTTCGACGCATGCGCCGGCTTCTTCACGCGCTTGTATGCGGCGAGCGCGGCGTCGGTGGCGCCGTAGTTCTCGGCGATGCGGGCCAGCACGTACCAGTCGTGGCTCGCCGGATCGTCGCGTCCGGCGTCATCCATCGATTTCAGCAGCGCTTCGCGCGCCTCGAGACTCTTGCCCGTCTCCGCGTACAGTGCCGCCAGCGTGTGCAGCGATGACGCGCCGCCGCGCGACGACGCCTGGCGCGCGTAGCCGATGGCGCGGTCGAGATCCTTGCCGGTGAAGAGGATGTTCCACGCCGCGTTGTTGTAATCGTTCGAGCTCGGCTGCAGATCGTCGATCACCTCGCGGTAGTACTTGTCGCATTCGTCGTAGCGGCCGCGGGCCATCGCCACGCGTCCGAGGGCGCGGATCGCGTCTTCGTCCTTGGCCAGCTTGTCGAGGCGCGCCTTCGCGAACTTCTCGGCATCGTCGAAACGATCGCTCTCCGTCAGCGCAGCCGCGCGCAGGTTGAACGCTGCGGCCGAATCGGGCGCGGCCTTCAGCAGGCGCTCGGTGATCGGGAGGAGGTCGTTCCAGTTGCGGCCGAGCGACGCGACCGCCGACAGCGCGAGATCGATGTGCAGCTTCATGTCATCCGACGTCGCCTTCTCGCGCGCGGCGGTGAGGATCGGCAGCGCGTGCGAGGCGTACGGCCGGCGCAGCATCAGCGACGCGGAGGCCAGGCGGATCTCGTCGACGGTGGCGTTCTGTTTTCCCTTCGCCCAGAGCGTCGCGAATGGGGAGGTGTCGAGCGGATCGTCGCCGCCGCCGTTCGCCGTGATCTCCTCGCGCGCCCAGTTCAGCCACTTGCGCGCGCTCTCCGTGTCGCCGGCATCGGCGAAGCGCATCGCGCTCCAGCCGATCATCTCCGGCTGATGGAGCATCGCGCTGATGACGTACTTGCCGTTCTCGCGAACGATGAAGAACGCCTCGCTCGGGAATCCCTTCGATGCGTCGGCCATGCCGGCCTGCGGCCGCATCCGGACGCGATAGCCGCTCTTCTCGTCGCCATCCTGCTGGAACTGCAGCGACGCCAGCGCGAGGTCGGCGACGACGCGCGACGGCAGGTTGTCGTCGAGCATCGCGGCGCGGATGGCGGAGAGGCTGTGTCCCGCGGCCGCGTCGAGCTCATCCTCATCATCTTCTTTCGGCGCGTCGGCGGCGAGCTTCACCTGATCGGCGGTGAGGAACTTCTCGAGCTCCTTCTCGCCGGCGTTGTCGACGAGCAGCGCGATCAACAAGCGTTTCAACACATCGCGCGGATCGTTGTCGGAGAGCGTCAGCTCCTCGACTCGTTTCGTGCGGCGGAGGACTTCGATCAGCGGCGCGACCTGCGTGGCGTTCGGTCCGCCCTGCGACGCGTTCTCGAAAAGGTCCGCGGCCTGCGGATAGAGGCGGATCGACATCATGATCTGCGCCGCGCTCGCCAGCAGTTTGCGGCGCGACGCGGGATCAACCGAGCTCGCCTCGCGCAGCGCCGCGGCCGAGCCTTCGGTCGCCGCAAGCGAGACCACGCGTCCGAGCTCGCGCTCGTCCGCATCCTTCGCCGCATCGGCCGCTTCGCGCAGCTCCTTGTACTTGCCGGCGTTGGCGAGGGCGAGCATCAGGTCGCCCTCGATGCGATTTTCTTTCAGGTCGGTGATCAATGCATGCAGCTCGTCGATCGCTTCGCCGAGGTGCGCGTTGTGTCCGAAGCGGACTCCGTCGTCGCCCCACTCCAGCACCTCGGCCAGCCCCGCGCGGTACGGCACGTTCTTCGAGTCGAGCTCCTTCGCCTTGCGATACGCGGCGACGGCTCCTTCGAGGTCGAAGCCTTTGCGGAAGCGGCGGCCGAAGAGGTCGTGCTGCAGCGTCCAGCCCTTCGCGGCGTACGCGCCTGCGTAGCCCGGCTCGATCTCGATCGCTTTCGCGATCTCGTCACGCGCCGCTTCGGCCATGCCGCCCGCGAGCAGTGCGCGCGCGATCTCGACGTGATGCCGCGCTTCCTTCGGATGGAGATTGACCAGCTTGCGGAACTCCGTCAGCGCGCCGCCGACGTCGCCCGCCGTCAACTTCAACTGCCCGACCTCGTCGAAGCCGATGAGGATCGCCTTCTGCTCGCCCATCTCCTTCAGCGCCTTGTGCGTCGCCTCGAACTCCGGCGGCGTGAGCCGGCGCTTGCCGCTGTCGAAGCGGAAGTTGGCTTCGATGGCCCCGTCCTTGTCGGTCAGGAACTCCTTCGTCAGCGAGGCGGTGCCGAGCTTCGTCGTCTCGTTCTGCGGCAGCGTGCGCACCGTGTAGCCCGGAGGCGGCACGATGCGGTAACGCCACTCCTTCACGTACGGGACGAAGACGAAGTCGTGCGTCCGCTTGTGCTTCTTCTTCGACGTTTTCGGCGCGTTCGGGTCGTCGTCGTCATCATCGGAGAAGCGGATGGCCTGCGGCATCTCGCCGATCAGTCCGGTGGTGAAGATGCCGACCGCCGCTTCGCCGCCCGCGGTGGTACCGCGTCCCGCCTCGCCGATGTCGATCTTGATCGTGAACGGCTTCGAGAGATCGCGCGGATCGCCGGCGTCGACGCCCTTGAGCTCTTTCGCCGCGTAGTACTGAATCGCGTACTGCTCCATCGATTCGCGATACGCCTTCTTGTCCGAGGTGACGTAGAAGCGGCGCTGCGAGGAGTCGTTCGCGCCGAAGAACTCCGACGCTTCGACGACGCCCGCTTTGCCCTCCTCGGAGAGCGTGAACGTGCGCGTCTCGGTGATGCGGTTCGTTGCCGAGTCGTAGACCGGCGTCTGCACCAGCGCGGTCGTCTTGCCGTTCGCGATGAGCACCATCCGTCCCTGATCGGGGATCGGCAGCTCGCCGGCGCGCGCGAATTCGTCGGTCGGATCGATCCACATCGGCTGATCGCCGTCGACGTGCACGATGGCGTGGTTGAACTGGCCGAAGCCGGGCAGGTCCTGGCTGACGTCGAGGTCGGCGCCGGCGCGGATCAGCACGACGCTGGCCGGAATCCCGGCCTCGCGCAGCATCGCCACGAGCAGCGTCGCCTTGTCTTTGCAGTCGCCGTACTTGTGCCCGAGGACTTCCTGCGGCGGGCGGGGGATGATCGAGCCGTCGCCCACTTCGACGCCGGCGTAACGGACGTTCTTCTGGATCTCGGCGAGGATCGCGTCGATCACTTCGCGGCGCTTCGAGCTCTTCGCGATCGCCGGCAGCTTCGAGCCCGCGATCTGCTTGTCGACGACCTCGGAGTAGCGGCGCGCGATGTCCTGCCACGATTTGCCGGTGGCGAACGCGACGTACGGCCGCGGCGATTCGTCCGAGGGGAGGTTCCATTCGTAGTTTTCGAGCGGCGGAAGGGGGCCGCTTTCGTACGTCGTCTTGTCGCCGTCCTTCTTCGCTTCGTAGCCGCTCTTGTTCACGAGATGCATCGAGAGCGACGGCGGCGCGTCGATGATCAGCCGCGCCTGCTGTACGGGAACGCCGCGGCCGAAATAGAAGCGGTCGGTCGTGCCGGCGTCGAACATCGGATTGCGATCCTTGTAGGTGATCACTTCCTCGACGACGGAGCCGACGGCGATGCCGGGCAGCGGCGCGCGCAGGACGCGGTTGTCGCTGAAGATCTCCATCGATTCATCGCCCGCGGGCGATTCGGTGATGGCTTTCGGATCGAGCATGTGCACGCTGCCGTCTTTGGCGATGACGCGCGCAACGATCTCGGGGCGTTCCTGGTACCAGGGAGCCCAGCCGGCCATGGCGGTCGACCATTCGTCGATGGCCGACTCGGCCGCGACGCGATAGATGAGCCGCTCCGTCCCGGTCGAGCGCCCCTGCGCGTCGAATACGTAGTGCATCTCTTCGAGGAGCACGACGGCCTCGGAGTCACCGGCCGGGACCTTCTCCGCCGCGGCAAGAATTGCCTGCGGATCGGCGGTCATGGCGGCGTGATCCCACGGTTGATCGTCCGCCTGAACAGGGAGCGTGATGGTCAGAAAAAGGGTCGCTGCGGCGAGGGAAATTCGCCGGAAAAGGAGGGACGTCATCATGACTCCTGAGAAGTTATTCGGACGCAACAAAAGATCGTAACACGCTATACTGCGAAGACTTCCCACAACTCCAAAGGAGCAATGAATGAACTTTCGCAAACTCTCGTTGGCCGCCGCTGCTTTGACGATCCTGACCCTCCCGGCGTTCGGTGCGACCCCTCAAAAACCGGGGAATTGGCAGATCACCATGGAGATGGAAGGGGCCAACATGCCGATGAAGATGCCCCCCATGACCTTCACCCATTGCGTGACGAAGGAAGACACCGAGAACCCGGAGCGCGCCGTGCCGAAAGGGCGCGAGAACAGCAACTGCAAGGTGTCGGACTTCAAGGTCGACGGCAACAAGGTCAGCTGGAGCGTGAAGTGCGAAGGGAAGGAACCGGTCACCGGCCACGGCGAGATCACCTTCGACGGCGACAGCTACAGCGGCTGGTCGAAGATGCACGTCCACGATCAGGAAATGACGATGAAGTGGACCGGGAAACGGCTGGGGGATTGTCCCGTCAAGTAGCTTCTGAAAAGAGTGTGGGGCGGGTTCTCCAACCCGCCCTCCCCCGGGGGCGGCGGGTTAGAGAACCCGCCCTACACTTAAAAAATCGACATCGCCGTCTTGGTCGTCAACAGCTCGAGCGCCATCGTCCCCGCGAGGGAGTTCCCTTTCTCGCTCAGGCCCGGCGACCAGACGGCGGTGGTGAAGTTTCCCGGCATCACCGCCACCACTCCGCCGCCCACCCCGCTCTTGGCCGGCAGTCCGACGCGGTAGGCGTAGTCGCCCGCTTCGTCGTAGACGCCGCAGGTGAGCATGACGGAGTTGACGCGCTTGGCCTGCCGCGGCGTGGCGATCGAGCCGCCGCCGCTGGCGAGATACGAGAACGACGCCGCGAGCTCGACGCAGCTCATCGAGACCGCGCAGAGCCGGAAGTAAGCGTCGAGCACACGATCGGCGTCGTTGTGCAGGTTGCCGAACGACTTCAGAAAATGCGCGACGGCGCGGTTGCGATGCCCGGTCTCCCGTTCGGCCTCCGCGACCTCGAGGTCGTATCCGATCGACTCGTCGCCGGCCGCCGTGCGGATGAACGGCAGGAGCAGATCGTCGCCGTGATCGAGGATCGCATCGAGCACGACCAGCGCGCCTGCGTTGATGAAAGGATTGCGTGGAATGCCGCGCTCGACCTCGAGTTGCACGAGCGAGTTGAACGCGCTGCCCGACGGCTCGCGGCCGACCCGTTCCCAGATCCGATCGCCTTCCAGCCGCATCGCGAGCGTGAGGGCGAAGACCTTGGCGATGCTCTGGATGGAGAACCGTTCTCGCGCATCGCCAACGGAGAAACATTCGCCGTCGAGCCTGCGGACCACCATCCCGAAGCGATCAAGCGGTACCGCGGCGAGTGGCGGAATGTACGCCGCCACCCGCCCTTGTCCGATCAGCGGCCGGACCTCGGCCGCGATCTCGTCAAGGATGCGCTGGTAGTTCACGCGCACGCTCCGCCCACCACAACTGCGCGATCATCAGCAGCATCCCGAGGTCGCGAACGATGTCGAGCTTCATCAGGTTGAGCCGCTCCTCGTAGCTCTTGCCGGCGTCGGCGACGTTGAAGCAGCCGCAGTCGATGGCGTTGCCGCGGAAGAGATTGATGCTGATGGCGATGATGAAGAAGACGAGCATCAATGCGATGAGGTCGCGTGCGGCGCGGGTCCAGACGCCGAGGATGAGTGCCAGGCCGCAGAGGATCTCGAGCCACGGCATGATGAGCGCCGAGAGGTGGATCATTCCGCCCGGCACGATCCGGTAGTTGTAGATCATGTGCGCGAACGACGGCGGATCGAGCAGCTTAGGCAGCGCGGCGACGACGAAGATGGCGCCGAGCGCGATCTGCACGCGGACCGTCAGCCAGGGGTGCGTGAGTGCCTCGCGCGCCGTCATGGCTGGCCTCCCGTCTTCACCGGCGCGTTGTGCTTCTGCCAGTCGGGATAGCCGTCCTTGTAGACGTACACGTTGTTGAACAGTGCGCCGTAGAGCTTCTGCGCCAGCATGTGTGAGTCCTCGCAATCGCCGCCGCTGCAGTAGGCGACGATCGGCAGCGCCTGCTGCGCCGGATCGGAGCGCTCGTTGAAGAGCTTCGCCACCTTGTCGTCGATGTCCGATTCCCAGACCGACATCGGGCGCGCGCCGGCGATGTGTCCCTGCTCGAAGACCGAGGTGCGGCGGGCATCGAGGAAGAGCGCGCCGTGGTCGTGGAGCAGCTTCGTGTCGTCGTACGCGATCTCGATGTACGGCTGCTTCTCGTGCGGCGCGAATTTCTTCAGCGGATCTTCTTTCGCCACCGGTTTGATTGGCGGGGGCGCCGCGGTGGTCGTCGTCGGCGGCGTCTTGACTGGAGTTACCGGCGCCTGCGTCGTGGTGGTGGCGACCGGCGCGGGAGCCACGGTCGTCGTGGTCGGGACCACAGGTGCCACTGTTGCGGTCACCGGCACTACCGGTGGCGGAGGTGTGGTCTCGCGCTGCGGAACCTTCTGCGCGTTCGGGTAATAGCCGATCAGCTTCATCTGCCTGTCGCGCGAGGCGAAGGCATTCGCGACGAGTGCAAGAACGACGGCCGTGGCGACGAGTGTCGCGAGCCGGATCAGATGAGTGCGGGTTTTCATGATCGTGTGACGTGCCGGGACGGCACGAGTTTCATCCTATCGCGGAATCGCAACGGGCCGTCCCGAACGTCAAACGGTGATGATTCTCACTGCGTGTGGATCTGATTTCCGAACCCGTGAATCGAGCAGCGATACGCGTAATTCGTATTCGTATTCGGCACCGTGAACGTGACGATTCCGAACGACGTGTTGTTGCCCGTCACGGTGCCGGCCGGCGCACCGGTGATCTCGAACGGATGAATGTCGTCGGTATCGATCGAGAACCTGTACGTCCTGCCGCGGGTCAGCGTGATCACCGGGTTGTCGCCCGACACGCCGCTGAATCGGTAGAAGAAGCCTGGCGAGGTGACGAAGAAATCGGGCGTGGTCGTTACCGGCGTGACGTTGATGGTCACGGTGCCGGTCGCGCTGCCGCCGCTGTTGCGGATCACGTACTTGAAGGTGTCGGCTCCGCTGAAGCTCCCGTTCGGGCTGTAGCTGAAGCTGCCGTTCGCGTTGAGCGTGACCGTTCCGCCCTGCGACGTCGCGGTGCTGCTGCCGAGGGTCGTCTGCTCGCTTCCGGTCGAGGCGCCGAAGCTGATGATCGTGGCGTTGTTGAGCGTGTCGTTGCCGAGCACTCCCGGCGCGTCGATGTTGAGCGGCGGGGCGGTGGTGAGCGAATAGCTGTCCGCGGCGGCGACCGGAGGTGTATCGGCGGTGATGACGATCGTGACCGTGGCGGCGATCGAAGTGCCGGTGCCGTTGTTCGCCTTGTAGGTGAAGGAGTCGGTGGCCGCGGTCGATGAATCGTTCGCGTACGTGAAGCCGCCGTCGGCGTTCAGTGTCAGCGTCCCATGTTCGGTCGTCGTCACGAGCGTGGCTGTCAGCGGTTTCGACTGGGGGTCGGTGTCGTTCGCAAGCACGCCGTTGGCGCCGGTGACGGTGAGCGTCTTCCCGCGGTCGACCGTGTAGTTATCTGCGTTTGCGACGGGAGCGGGAGGCGCCGGCGTTGGACGCAGGACCGACCGGCGGCGCCCCAGATTCACCTGCGCGGCGAGACCGGCGGCGAGCACGATGACGATGAGGAGAGGGATCAGCTTCAAGCGGCGCATGGCGACAGAATACAGGTTCCACCTTGCAGAATTGTTGGGTACGGGCGTGACGGCTCTGCAAATTCAATCCGGGTCAATCGATCCGCCGCAGCACGATGATCGAATACGCCTGTACCCCGACCTCCTGGCCGGCGCGGAATTCGGCCTGATCGCGGAGGTCGGGGACCGGGTCGCTCGTCTCGATGACTTTCGCCCAGCGGTCGCCCCATGAGCCGGTTGGCAGCTTGAAGGGCATCGGCTCGTAGTGAGCGTTGAAGAGGATGTAGAAGCTGTCGTCGATGAGGCGCTCGCCGTGGTCGTCGGGATCGGGGAGCGCTTCGCCGTTGAGATAGACGCCGAGGCTGCGGGCGAAGCTGTTGTTCCAGTCGTCGTCGGTCATCAGCTGGCCGTCGGGCTTGAACCAGCCGATGTCGCCGGCGTCGGAGCCATGTACGGCGCGGCCGAGGAACCAGCGGCGGCGTTGAAAGACCGGATGCTGGCGGCGAAAAGCGACGGCGCGGGAAATGAAGGCGACGAATCTCTCGTCGGCGTTTTCCCAATCGAACCAGGAAAGGTCGTTGTCCTGACAGTAGGTGTTGTTGTTGCCCTCCTGCGTGCGGCCGATCTCGTCGCCGCCGAGGATCATCGGAACGCCTTGCGAGAGGATCAGCGTCGTAATGAAATTGCGCTGTTGCCGCGCGCGCAGCGTCTCGTCGCCGTTGCAATCCCATGAGCGATTATTGTTCTCGCCGTCGCGGTTTTCCTCGCCGTTCGCTTCATTGTGCTTTTCGTTGTAGGAGACGAGGTCGCGCAATGTGAAGCCGTCGTGCGCGGTGATGAAATTGATCGAGGCATAAGGACGGCGGCCTGTAGTCGCATAGAGATCGGAGCTGCCGGTGATGCGATTCGCGAACTCGCCGAGGGTCCGATCCGTACCGCGCCAGTAATCGCGTACCGTGTCGCGGTATTTGCCGTTCCATTCCAACCATAACGGCGGGAAATTGCCGACCTGGTAGCCGCCCTCGCCGACGTCCCACGGCTCGGCGATCAGCTTGACCTGGGAGATGACCGGATCCTGCTGGATGATGTCGAAGAATGCCGATAGGCGGTCGACGTCGTGTAGCTCGCGCGCGAGCGCGGAGGCGAGGTCGAAGCGGAATCCGTCGACGTGCATCTCCGTGTGCCAGTAGCGCAGCGAATCCATTATGAGCTGCAGCACATGCGGATGCCGCATGTTGAGGCTGTTGCCGGTGCCGGTGTAATCCATGTAGTACTGCTGCTGGTCCGGCATGAGCCTGTAATACGCGGCGTTGTCGATTCCCTTCATCGACAGCATCGGCCCGAGGTGATTTCCCTCGGCCGTATGGTTGTAGACGACGTCGAGAATGACCTCGATCCCTTCATTGTGCAGCGTGCGCACCAGCTGCTTGAATTCCTGCGCCTGCTGTCCCAATTGGCCGCCCGATGAATATTCATTGTGCGCGGCGAGATAACCGATCGAGTTGTAACCCCAGTAATTGCGAAGGCCGCGCTCGAGCAATAGCGAGTCGTGGACGAATTGATGGACCGGAAGCAATTCGACCGCCGTCACGCCGAGGGTTTTCAGGTGGCGGATCGAGGCGGGGTGGGCGAGGCCGGCGTATGTGCCGCGCACTTCCTCCGGGATGTCGGGATGCCGCTTCGTGAATCCCTTGACGTGGACTTCGTAGATGATCGTCTTGTGCCACGGCGTGCGCGGCAGGCGGTCGTGACCCCAGTCGTACCAGGGATTGATGACCACCGACTTCGGCATGTGCGGCGCGGAGTCGAGCTCGTTCTTCGTATCGGGATTGTCGAAGAAGTGATCGAACACCGCCTCGTGCCATTGCACCTGGCCCTCGACCGCTTTGCCGTAAGGATCGAGCAGCAGCTTCGCGGGATTGCAGCGATGTCCCGCGTTCGGATTCCACGGTCCGTGAACGCGGAAGCCGTAGCGCTGTCCCGGTCCGCTGTTCGGCAGATAGCCATGCCAGCAGAAGGCGGTCATCTCCGGCAGATCGACCCGTTTCTCGTTCCCCGCATCGTCATAAAGGCAGAGCTCGACGCGCTCCGCGACCTCGGAGAAGAGCGAGAAGTTCGTCCCCGCGCCGTCGTATGTCGCGCCGAGCGGGTAAGGAGTCCCGGGCCAGATCTTCAAGATGTGCATGAGCACGGCAAGTTGTGGGCCAGTTGGCAGTTGGCAGTTCGCCGTGGGCAGCAGACCGAGCCGTCCACCGGGCCGTTTCTCCTGCCAGCTGCCAACGGCGACCTGCCAACTTTCCTTGGCATCCCCCTCGCTTTGTACGAGTCTCGACATGGCACATCGAAATCAACGTGATTGCCGCTGCGCATATGTGATCGCTCTCGAGCGGTCCGCGGGCGCGGCGGACGATCTTGCGCCGCTGGCGAACTATCTTTCCGGTCTCGCGGTCATCGGCTGCGAGGTGATCGTCGTCGACGGCTCGCCGCGCGAGCTCTTCGAGGAGAACCGGCGCGTGCTGCGCTGGGTCGGGCGGCACATCACGCCGCACGTGCAGCATCGGCATCCGCCCGGCATCGATCCGGTCGCGGCGGCGATCGACTTCGCGGGGCACGAGAAAGTGATCGTCGCCGACGCCGCGGTCCGCTACACGCCGAGCGACATCGATCAACTCTGCGATCTGCTCGAGTTGCACGAAGTGGTCGTGCCACAGGACTATCTCGATCCGCTGCCGTGGTGGGGCGGGATCGAAGCGGGACGGATTCTCGTGCATCGCGGAATCGAGCCGATCGGCGATGGAGGCACATTCGGTTTCCGCCGCACCGCTGTGCGCGGTCTGCGCGCGATCGGCGTCCATCTCGATGAATCAGACGAGCCGTTGCGCCGCCTCGGCATGCGCGGCGCGGAGGTCTTCTCGGCCCACGACGTCTTCATCCGCCGCGAGCCGCCGCCGCTCGGCGACTGGCTGCGCGAACGCTCACGCACGGCCGACGCGGAACTGTCGACGCCGGTGCAGAGCGCGATCTTCTTCGGACTGATTCCGATGGCTCTGCTGCTCGCGATGATCGGCGGCATCGGCGTGGCGAGCGGATACGCGACCGCGATCGGACTGGCGTCGGTCTTCCTCGCCCTGCGCGGACGAAGCGGGGCCGGCGCGTTCTTCCCGTTGCGCGCCTGCCTCTACGCGCCGGTGTGGGTGTTCGAGCGATCGATCAGCGTCTATTGGGCGCTGTTGCGCAGGTTCCGCCTGTCGTCGGGAGAACCGGGTCCCGTCGTGCAGCCGGAGCGCTCGCGGCAACGGATTGCGAACGGCTGATCGCGTTCACCGCGCGTCGTACGCGAAGAGGTGCCCGAGCCTCCTTCACAGGCCTGTCGCCGACGCGAGTTAGACAGCTGCTACGTGCACGCGTTCGTAGAGCGTCTCCGGAGCGATGTCGGCGCCATTTGGCCATACGATGGTGCCGATTTCAGCATCGACCCGGACCTGCTTGAAGTATTCGAGGTCTCGTAATGGCTCGAAAACCGGCCCTTTGAATGAGGGCTCCACGTCGACCTCGCCGCAGGTTCCATCCTGGAACCTCAGCCACACCGTATATTTGCGCACATGACGAACTTCTACGACGTCGTTCACGTTCTACTCCAGAGGTTCAATCCATGTGGGCTCTTTGCCCTCAGACACCATCTGCCAGTTCGTTTCCAGCTCTTTCCGATGAATGCTTAACCACTCCAGTACCAGCGCCCTGGCTCGGGGCGCGATGTCGCCATTAATTCGACCATCGGCGATAGCAACCTGAATCTCCCTGCCAGCGTACCGCGCATGGAAGTGCGGCGGCTGATGATCGTCATGGTACATCGCGATGACGATTCCGAAAAACCTGCTGATCTGCGGCACCGAATGCGATCTTACGTCGATCCAGGGACTCAGCGCGGCGCGCTTGCGGGTCTTCGGTAATCATCAACTTGCCTTAACGATAGTGCGCTGCACCAGGGACAGGCGAGGGCGCCTGTCCCCCCACAAGACACGTTTTACCGCGCGTCGTACGCGAAGAGGTGCCCTTCGTTGTCGCAGAGGTAGATCCGTCCATTCACAATGATCGGACTCTGCCAGTGAATCTGCCCGATCGACGTGTCGCTCCAGATCCGCTGGCCCGTTTCGGGATCGATCGCCACGAGCTCGTGATCGCGGGCGTAGTAGAGGATGCCGCCGACGACGATCGGCGTCGCGCCGTTGATGGTGCTGACCCAGCGCGGCTCGAGTGACGGATGGCCGTCGTCGTCGACGACCAGCGCAAGACCCGACGCGCCGTGATTCGTCGTGACGAACACCCACGTCGTGCCGTCGGGCGAGAGCCAGGTGGCGGGACGCGTGAAGATGGCGCCGCCCTGGGGCGCCGCGAGGACGCTCTGCTCGCCGCCGACATGACGCGGGCCGCCGCGTCCGCTGAGGTCGTGCAGATTGATGAGGCGGATGATGGAGTCCTTCCCGCCCTGGACCGCGAGCCGCGGCAGATGCGTTCCCTTCGCCAGCGGCAGGATCACGGGACTGGTCGAGCCGAAGTCGAGATCCTTGTCCTGGAGGAACTGGTATTCGTCCGGAGTGTAGCTGTCGAGCGGCGTGCCGTCGTCGGTCGTGCCGTCGGGATGCAGCGCCAGCACCGAATCGCCCCAGTTGAAGCCGCCGCGGTCGGCGTCGTAATCGCCGTTGCTCGTCGTGACGAAGATCCGGTCGGTCATCGAATCGTATGCGATCGGTACGCGGCCCCAGATGCCCGACTGCACATGCACGCAATCATTCGTCGCGTTGCCGTTCTCGACGAAGTGCATTGACTTGTCGCTGCAGGCGGCGTTGAAGACCCGCTGCGTGCCGGTGCCGAGATCGATGACGGTGAGGTGTCCCTGATAGTCGCCTTCGTCGCCCGGCTCGGGATAGCCGGACGTCGTGGCGTAGAGGTACGAGTGATTGTTCTTCGCAGTGACGATCGCCAGCGACGAGGAGACTTTCTCGACGTCGCCCTTCAGCGTGACGAGCTGAGGCCAGCCGTTGCCGGTGATCTCCTCGCCGTTCCGCAGGCGATAGCAGTGCACGCGGCCATCGAGGCCGTAGCTGTAGACGACGTCGTGCTCGGGAGCGATTGCCGGCGACGCGGTGGTCCAGCGCGGACCGGTCGGCGGGGTGGTTGCCCAGAGCATCGTGCCGGTCAATGCATCGAGCGCCACGGTGCGCCCGATCATCGTCGTGATGATGAGCAGGTCGTGGAGCGTGTTGTCGGCCATCCGGACCGATGAGACGTAGACCGGCGAGCCGTCGGAGGTCTCGGGGAGATTCGTCGTCCAGAGACGTCCGAGGTTCTCGATGTCGGGAAAGATGAGGTTCTGCTGCTCGCCGTCATTCAATTCCGGATCGGGATCGAATTGCAGCCATTCGCCGCTTCGCCCCGGAATGCGGATGACGCGGTTTTTGAGGCGGACAGGCGTTTGGGCCAGCAAAGGCACACTAATAAGGATGAGGAGAACGGCAACGAACAGTTTTCTCACAGCTCTACCCACATCTACGAATGGAGATGGTGATTCGCTTAGGATGTGACGATGCGCCGAATTCTCTGTGTACTGTTGTTCACCGTTTCGTTTCCGCTGCTGGGCTTCGAGCGTCAGCCGAACGCCGACTACCGCGTCCGGCGCGAGCACCTCGCCGCGAAGCTCGATGCGCAGGCGGTCGCGCTGGTGTTTGCGAACAGCGAGGCCGAGGGGCAGAACGCCACGGGCGGCTTCCGGCAGAACGATGACTTCTACTACCTGACCGGTTGGAACGAGCCGGGAGCCGCCGTGCTGGTCGCGCCGGCTAACGACAAGCGGCCGTACACCGAGGTGCTCTTTCTTCCGGCGCACAACGCGACGCAGGAACGGTGGACCGGGCCGAAGCTCGGACCGGAGAGCGCCGACGCGCCGCGCGTCACCGGATTCGATCGCGTGGAATCGCTCGATCAGATGCGCGACCGGCTCGTGGCCCTGCTGCCCGGACCGGCGGCCGTGATCTACACCGACAGCCCGGCGGCCGTTCCGATCGAATGGCTCAAGCGGGCGAATGCCTTTCCGAATTACACGAGCTACCGCGACTCGAAGGCGGTGGTCGGCGAGCTGCGGGTGACGAAGGACGCGGGGGAGCTGGCGCTGATCCGCAAGGCGAGCGATGCGACGGTGGAAGCGCACAAGGCGGCGATGCGCAGCGCGAAGCCGGGCATGACGGAGAACGAACTGTCGGCGATCATGCAGTTCGAGTTTCAACGCCGCGGCTGCGAAGCGCCGGCGTACTCGCCGATCGTCGGCTCGGGCTTCAACTCCACCGTGCTGCACTACTCGCAAAACAGCGGAACGATGCAAGCAGGGGACCTTGTCGTGCTCGATGTCGGCGGCGAGTACTCGCGCTACGCGACCGACGTGACGCGCACGCTGCCGGTGAGCGGACATTTCACGCCGCGCCAGCGCGAGATCTACGACATCGTGCTCGCCGCGCAGAAGGCGGCGGTCGATGCGTTCAAGTCGGGTGCATCGTCAATGGCGCGCACCGCGCCGAATTCGCTCTACAAGGTTGCCTACGAATACATCAACACGCACGGCAAGGACCTCCACGGCCAGCCGCTCGGTCCGTACTTCATCCACGGCCTCAGTCACTACGTCGGCCTCGCCGTCCACGACTCCGGCGATTCCGCCGCTCCCCTCGGCCCCGGCGCCGTCTTCACCATCGAGCCGGGCATCTACATCCCGGAAGAGAAGCTCGGCGTGCGGATCGAGGACACGTACGCGGTCGGATCGGATGGACAGCTGAACTGCCTCTCGTGCGCGGTGGTCAAGAAGGGGGACGAAGTCGAGGCGATGATGAAGCGATGAATCGAGTGCTGAGTTCTGAGTGCTGAGTGCTGAGTGG
>Ga0070682_100000023_pt1 | contig 206016 bp, 221 predicted proteins | sample KBSC63LmetaG_FD_64668 | JGI IMG/M metagenome (GOLD analysis project Ga0070682, IMG submission 64668) | Corn rhizosphere microbial communities from Kellogg Biological Station, Michigan, USA - KBS C6-3L metaG | ecosystem: Host-associated > Plants > Roots > Rhizosphere | place: USA: Michigan...
GTCTTCTTGCCCCGTTACCTCTGGAAACCAGGACCGCACCCTAAGGTGCGGTCCTGGTTGATGTTACCTGCGTAACGTACTGTTTACAGCGAACTTCTTGGTGCTGGCGGTGCTAGCAGACACCGAGGGTTTGACCGACATCTCCTACTGGGAGGGTGACTTTTCCTGTTGCTTCTGCGTCGAGGTATGCCTCGAACGCACCGAACTTCAAGTGGTCACCCAGAGTGGCGCTGGTCTGGAATAATTTCTGGATTTCGTGGTTGAATAACAGTACCGGTGCAGCCGTGTCGTTTTTGTCGACAAGTCCGACTACGCTCCCTTTCACAACATTTTCTTTCGTCAGCGGACATTCCGGGCCTTCGAGGAAAACAGTGGTGAAGGCCGCTGAACCTTCTTCTTGCTCAAGTAAAACATACGAATTACCTTCGTGTTTCTTTGGTAAAGCTAATCCTTTCGCCACAATCGGTTCTTTGACGGTGCATGCCACTTTGGTCACATGTGAGGCGCCTAATACGGTGACGGGCTGCCAGGCGGTGCAGCCGGTGAATGTGGCGGTGCCTGACGCATCTGTTGAACTATTAACTTTACCCGTTGTAGTACCAGTCGTGCATAAAATGTCGACTCGGCCTGGCACTAAGAGAGTCCCCGTGCCCACTTGATTGGCTTCAAAGGTCACGCCTACGGATAACGCAGCGCTTTTTCCAACTAAGAAATTGGCGGCTTTGCCACCGTCGGATAAGTTTTCCGCCTGAGCCGCGACGGCCGTGAAGGCCATCAGGCTGAGGGCCGCCATGAGGGCGAGCCCAAAAGCCCTGAGTCCAAACTTGCTGTTCTTCATCGCTTCCTTCCCATTTGAGTTACGGTTGTACGAGGCAAGAACCGCCCCGTACGTCGATAGGCTCGCATACGTCTCTCAACTGGTCAAGAAAACAGGAGCGATGTTTTTTAACCCGAGGGAAAGGCACGAGAGGCACCTAATCCCGGCTTCCGGCCACTTGCAGGGCCGCGCAAGCCCCCATTGTGGGTGCCAGCATGATGTAGGAGGACCACGAGATGATCAGTGGGATCTGCCGCGGCCTCTGCGGGGCATCGTGCAGGAGAAGTCCCCAAACTGCCCCCACTGAGGCCTCAGCGACTGCTTGCTTAGGACGCTCGAAGGGCGACGGGGCACTTGCACGGAAACGCTCGGCGGCAAATGTTTTCATCCTGTTTTGGCTGCGAGGCCCGCCAGGCCCTTCCGTGAAAAGGCTCTGAGAACCTGGCGAGGCAAGCATCGGATCCCCTGCCATCTGCCAACAGAGTGAACTGATTGTGCGGTGGACATCTTCTGCCCAAATACGTCCCGGCGCTTGTTGGACTGCGTACTCGAACGCATCGGATATCCGAACTTCAAGTGCTGCGCGGAAACAATCCCCGGCACTATCGAAGTGTGAGTCGAAACTTCGACGTGACACTCCAGCCGCGGCGCGAATATCCACCGTCGTCAGCTGTTGATAATTCCGACTGGTGGCGAGTCGAGCCGCCGCCGCGAGAAGCAGCCGGCGACCGTCTTTATTTTCACCTTCAGAATTCCACCCTTTCACCGTGGGGCGGTCAGGTCTCGGGGGCTGCTTCGCCGGCTTCGATTGACGGTCCAGCTTGGCGAGCTCCGCCCCACTCAAGTCGCTCAAAGAACGAGCCCATGTGACGAGCTCGTCCACGAGATCGGGTAGCTCGTGCTCTTCACCCGCGAGCAGCCGAGCCTGCACCACACTCAGGACACCGGACGTGATGCCCCTGAGCAGCATTGGTGGCATACGGGAATCGGAGAAGCAATCGCTCAGAACTACTTCGCAGATGCCCTCTATGCGATGTGCCTGCCCTAGCCCTGCGGCGGGTGCCTCGATGAGAATGAGTCGAGCTGCGAGTGCTTGAGCGGCCACCCCGTCGGCGAGCTCGGCGATTACGCGCCGCAGTCGCTCCCTCCAGTCAGGCTCGCTCTGCAGGGCGGTGAGGCGGCCGACCGCGCACTCCACGATCAGATCGCAAGTCGAGAGGAGGCACTCGTCCTTCCCCTGGAAGTGCTCGTAGAAGGTCCGAGTCGAGACGCCGGCGATCTGGGAGAGACGCCGGACCGTGACGGCTCCATATCCCTCGCTGCCGGCCAGCTCGACCATTCCGGCCTGCAGGCGAGCCCGCTGGTGCGCCTCGACTTCAACTGCCGGCATGCCCGGCCCGGGACTTAGTTTTCCGTAGCGAGCGGGGGTAGCAACGAGCCCGCTCGCCGACCGCTCCTGCTCACGCGTGGCGGCCAAAAACGCTCCCTGCTCCCAATCGCTGCGCCAATCCCTTGAATCCCCCCAGGTAAAACCTCAGCCGTATCTAAATGTTTTCTAATTGGTACCAGATCCCAGCGAAGGGCGCAAGCCGAGCGGGAGCAGAGCGGAACTTCGCTCAGCCTCGCCAGCGGTAGATCAGGGCGTAGAAGAGGCCGGTGACGGCGGCCCAGAGCAAGACCTTGCGCTTGTGGCGGAAGAAATCCTCATCGAGCTCGCGGGCCTTGCGCTTGCTCCGGCGGTCCTTCAGCCTCTCTCGCTCCAACTCGCCCCTGAAGTCTCTTTCGTCCACTTTGCTTCTCCTTCCGGCACTCGATTTTCCTCATCGGTCATCGGGACAACCGTCCCAGCGAGACCGCCGTAGTCAAGCCGTTCCCAGCTCAGGTTTTCCAATTCGTGGTCTGGGACGGATAAGCGCCTTGGGCATGCGCAAAAACGCCCCACCAGGGACTTGGAAGTTAGAAAACCGTCTCGGGCCAGTGCCCCAACAATGGCTCTGGGTCGACCAGCTGCCCACGCACGTGGATCTCGAAGTGGAGATGGCAACCCACGCTAACCGCGTTTCCGGTCTCCCCCACCACACCTACTCGCTCACCCGCGTATACGCGCTCACCCTGATGAGCCAGCGCCACCCGCGGCATGTGGGCGTAGAAGTAAGAACGCCTCTCCCCTTCGCCGTGGATCAGCAGATAGTTGCCGTAGAGCACCGGGTCATAGCCGACGCGCAGTACTCGACCGCCGCGAACGGCCACCAGCGGCGTGCCGCAGGCGGCGACGATGTCAAAGCCCTCGTGGATGCGGCCGCCACTGCGCGGAGCACCGAACTCACCGATGTAGCCGCGGGTACTGTGCGGGCCCTGGACCGGAAAGACGTGGTCGTAGTAAGTGAGGCCGCCGTTGGGTGAGGCAATGGTGGCGGAGGCCGGTGCGGCGAGGGCCGCGAGGAGGAGAAGCGCTAGAGCTAGTGGGCGCTTCAGTGGTGTTCGATGACGCGGTCGACGAGGTTGTACTCCTTGGCCTCCTCGGCGCTCATGAAGTAGTCGCGATCGGTGTCGTTGGTGACCTTCTCGAAGGGCTGGCCGGTGTGTTTGGCGAGAATCTCGTCGAGACGGCGGCGGACGTCGATGATCTCCTTGGCGTGGATCTCGATGTCGGTCGCCTGGCCTTCGAAGCCTGATGACACCTGGTGGATGAGGATCTTGGAGTTGGGCAGCGACATGCGCTTGCCGGCGGCACCGCCGGCCAGAAGCAGGGCGCCCATGCTCATCGCGATGCCGACGCAGATCGTCTGCACGTCGGGCTTGATGAACTGCATCGTGTCGTAGATCGCCAGCCCGGCATATACCGAGCCGCCGGGCGAGTTGACGTAGAGGCTGATGTCCTTGTCGGGGTCCTCGCTCTCGAGGTGCAGGAGCTGGGCCACGATCAGGTTGGCGATGTCCTCTGTCACCGGCGTGCCGAGGAAGACGATCCGCTCGCCAAGCAGGCGCGAGTAGATGTCGAAGGCGCGCTCGCCGCGCGAGGTCTGCTCGACAACCATTGGAACCAGAGGACTCATGGGCGGGACTCTATAGAAGCGCCACCGCCGCCTGCTGCCTTGACCACATACATCGCACGATCGGCTGCAGCGAGGAGCTGCTTGGCCGAGGGAAAGTCGCCCTCGCCGAAGGTGCTGGCCCCGACGCTGATTCCGATTCGCATCCGCTTGTCGCCGATCTCCAGCGGCTCGGCGGCGAGTGCCTCAACCAGTCGCTCTGCCACCGCTTCCGCCCCGGCCGCATCCACCTCGGGCAGCAGCAGGGCGAACTCATCGCCACCCAGGCGGGCGACCAACCCACCCGCATCCCGGGCGAGTACATCGGTCTGGCGCAGATTTGCGGCCAGGAGGCGCGCCACGGCGCGCAGCGCTTCGTCGCCGGCGGCATGACCGAACTCGTCGTTGATCTGCTTGAAGCGATCCAGGTCGACGATCAACAGGGCCCCACCCCGGCCATAACGCCGCGCATGGCTGAGCTGTGCCTCCAACGCCTCGTCGAAACGGCGGCGATTGAAGACACCGGTGAGGGGATCGCTGAGCGAGAGCAACTCCAGCTCCTGCTCGAGCACCTTGCGGTCGGTGATGTCGCGGGCAACGGCGTAGATCACGTCCTCGTCGGGAACCCCGACCGAGGTCCACTCGATCCAGTGGACTTCGCCCTCCCGGTCGATGTAGCGGTTCTGGAACTGCACGGTTCCACCGCCCTCCGCCAGCTGCCCCGCCTCTTCGCCGGTGGTCTCGCGATCGTCGGGATGGACGAACTCGACGAAAGGGCGCTCGAGCAGTTCCTTGCGGCTGTAGCCAAGCGTCCGCTCGAAGGCCGGGTTAATCCGCTTGAAATAGCCATCGAAGCCGGCGATGCAGATCATGTCGCGGGAGAGGTCGAAGAAGCGGTTGCTTTCCGCCTCCAGCGAGCGCAGCTCGTCGGCGAAGCGGCCGACCAGTGCGCCGATGAAGAGGAAGACGACGGCCCGGTTGAAATAGCCGAGCGCGCTGGTCGGCTGGTCGGCGATCAGAGCCGAGGCCGAGGTCAAACCGAAGGCAACCGCACCAGCGACCAGCCCCGCCCGCACGCCAAGGGCGACCGCGAGGACGACTACTGGGATCACGTATAGGAAGCTGATTGCGTCGGCGAGCGTGCCGACGGTGGTGCGCAGGACAAAGATCGCAGTGAAGAGACCGGCCGCGGCGGCGATCGCCTCGCGACGCCTTCCGTCTATCAATCCGGCGGACACCTAATCGGCCTTCAACGCCTCGGGGTGGCCTCCTGCCGCTGCAAGGCGGTCAAGATTTCCGCTCTATGCAGCGCCAGCCGCGGAATTCGGAGTTGGTAGAGCGTCGAGGAGCTCAGGCGGCAAACGACCGCTGGCATTCCAAATCTCAAACCCGACCAGGTGACCATCGCCAGGGTCACGATCAATGAGCCCCCAGTCGTGCTCCTGGCTCACCGCCTCTCCGCGTTGAAGCACAATCAAAGCGATATCGACATCTGGGTCGTAATGCGCATGCATTGCCTCACGAGAGTAGCGGCCGAAGCGTTCTCGATTCATTTTGGCCACACGCTCACAATCCGCACTGCAAATCAGTCCTTGCCATGGGGGTGGTCGTAGACGACAACAATTCCCTGACCGCCGGGCACGGATCCAACCACTCGCCACTGAGCTGGACCTCGATTGATTGCCCGCCTCGGGTGTTCAGCTTCGAGCACCTCCTCGACCTCTGCTCGCCTAAGATTCCGTTCATTGGCTCGTGTGGAAGCGTGAACTGTCCATGCGAAACGCCGGAGTCCCGCAGTATCGGACCGATCGCCTGGAGGACACTTGGCCCCAAGGCGCCTGAGGAGATAACTCTCCCCCTACGAGTCGTCGCCGGGGGTCCAGAGCTCGGAGGGTTTGTCCTCCTCCTCTTTCTCCGGAGTCCAGATTTTCTCGCGGGCCTCGGCCTGCTCGAGCGGGATCGGTTTAGCCGACTCGGCGACCAGGTCGATCGCCTTGCGCACGGCGATGTCCTCGCGGACCATCTTGTCGCGGCCGTTCTCGCGCAGGCGCTCCAGCAGCTTCTCCGGCGTGGTGCGCTCGTGCTCGGCGGTGTGGGCCAGGGCCTCGACCATCTCCTCCTCGGAGACCTCGATCGCCTCGGCCTCGGCGATCGCCGCCAGCACCGACTCGCGCTTGAGCTCACGCAGGGCGTCGGGTTTTGATTCTTCGAGCAGTTCCTCCCGCGTTTTGCCCTGCATCTGGAGGTATGTGTTGGGGTCCATGCCCCTGGAAGCGAGCTGGCGCTCGACCCGGTCCCAGCGCTCCTGCGCGCGGGCCTCGACCAGGGCGTCGGGCATCTCGACGCTGGCGGCATCGACCGCGGCATCGACCGCGGCGACGCGGAAGTCCTGCTCGGCGCGCTCGTCAACCGCCTCGCTGACCCGTTTGGCGATGTCGGCGCGGAGCTCCTCCATCGTCTCGAACTCAGAAGCCTCGGAGGCGAAATCGTCATCGAGGTCAGGAAGGACCTTTTCCCGCACCTCCTTTACATCAACCATGAAGACCGCGTCCTCGCCCGCCAGTTCCTCGGCCTGGTAGTCGTCGGGGAAGGTGACCTCAACCTTGCGCTCTTCGCCCGCTTCCGCTCCGGTCAGCTGCTCCTCGAAGCCCTCGATCAGCTGGCCGCCGCCCAGCTCCAGCAGGTAGTCAGAAGCCTTGCCGCCCTCGAAGGCTTTGCCATCGCGCAGGCCCTCGAAATCGACCAGCAGCACGTCGCCGTCGGTGGCCGCGCGCTCAACCGGCTCGAGCTTGGTGAAACCGGCGCGGATCCGCTCGACCTCGCGGTCGACGATCTCATCGGTCGGCTCCGCCTCGGCCTTGCCAACCTCGAGGCCCTTGTACTCGCCGAGCTTCGCCGGCGGCCGCACGCCGATCTCGAATTTGAAGCTGAGCGGCTCGTCCTCGGCCTCAGGCGCGGAGACGATCTCGATGCTGGGATCGCCGACCGGGCTGATGCCCGAGCTGAGCAACCCCTGCTCGTACCACTCGGGGAGTGACTCGCGGATCGCCTCCTGCAACACCGTGCCGAGGCCAAGCCGCTGGATCACCAGCGAGGGCGGCGCTTTGCCCTTGCGGAAGCCGGGCATTTTCATCTCCCGCGCCAAGCTGCGGGCGGAACGCTGCAGGCCGCGGCCGACCAGGTCGGCGGGAACCTCTACCTCGACCCGCACACGCGAGTCGGGCAGCTCTGTGACGACGGTCTTCACGAGGGCGAGACCCTAGAGGATGGAAGGCGGTGCAACGTTTTGTGGCTGCCACGGAGCCGCAAAACGTTGCACCTGGATGGTGGCGGTGCGGGGTCGCCCGAGGCGCAACGTTTTGTAGTGCTCGCAGAGCCGCAACGCGTTACACCTGGCGGCGGCGCTGGGCGAGCATGGTGCGAAGGGCAACACCGAAGTCGATCGCGAAGGCCAGACCCCGGCCCAGGGGGCCGGTGACGAGCCAGGCTCGTGCCCGCACCAAAGGCCGCGCTCCTCGACTGCTTCTCAACGCCGGGCTACTCCTCATTCGCGTATTCCAGCAGGGACGAGTCGACGAGCCACTCGACCGGGGCGCGATCGTCCGTATAGATCTCGCCGCCGGCGAGGCGCGGTTCCAACTCAGCCGCCGCCTCACGGGCGAGTGGGCGCAGCGCGAAGGGCAGCTTGGCCGCACTGCGAGCGAGGTGGGCGGCGGAGAGCGGCGCCTCGCTGGCCAACAGCAGCGTGTTGGTGGGCTCGATCGGGTAACGCGCAACCACGGGGAACGCCGCCGCCATCGTCCTGCCAAGGACGCGCTCCAACTCGTCGCTCTCCTCCGGGTGGCCGACGTTGACGACCACCACCCCACCCGGCCCCAGCCGCTCAGCGGCGAGCTCGAAGAACTCGCGCGTCGCCAGGTAGAAAGGGATGTAGGGCTGCCGGTAGGCGTCGACCATGATCGCGTCGTAGCCGCCGGCCGCGCGGCGCAGCCAGGGCCGGGCGTCCTCGGCGAAGGTCCGCATCCGCGGGTTGCGCAGGTCGAAGAAGCGGCGACCGAGCTCGGTCAGCTCGCCGTCGATCTCAACCGCGTCGACTGCGGTACGGGGAAAGAAGTGCCCGTAGGCCCGCGCCACCGTACCCGCGCCGTTGCCGAGGATGGCAATCCGCCGCGGCGCCCGACTACGCCCGGCAAAGGGCAGGACCAGGTGCCCGTCCCAGTAGTCGCCGGTCAAGTAACTCCCCGGTCGATAGAGCGAGTGCACCGCCTGCCCCTCGTTCAGCTCCAGCACCCGGCTGCCGTCGGGCCGTTCGACCACTCGCGCGTACTCCTGCGTCGTCTCCGCCTCGTAGAGGACACGGCCGGTGTCGGCGGCCTTGATCGTGCCCACCGGCAAGGAGAAGACGAGGGCGAGCAGAGCGGGAACGGCGAGAAAGCGCCAGCCCAGCCCGGCCACCGCAACGAGCGCGAGGGCCAGGGCGAAGACGAGGAAGGTGCGCTGGGTGCCGAGCAGCGGGATCAGCAGCAGCGCCGCCAGCATCGTGCCGAGCAGCGAGCCGGCGGTCGAGGTCGCGTACAGCCTCCCCACCACCTCGCCGGAGCGGTCGACGTCGGCGACCGCGAGCCGCACCGCCCACGGCGCCGCCGCGCCGAGCAGCGTCACCGGCACCGCGACCAGAACGAGCACACCGAAGAGCGAGCCGGCGAAGCCGCTGACTGAGACGCCGTCGAAAGCGTCGACCGAGAAGCCGAGGAAGGGACGAGCGGCGAAGGGCACGACGGCGATCAGCAGCGCGGCCGCGAGGACGAGCAGGCAGAGGCCGCGCAAGTGCGGATGGCGATCGGCGAAGCGGCCGCCGAACCAGTAGCCGACCGAGAGGGCGACGAGGACGACGCCGATCGTGTTCGCCCAAACCACGGTCGAGGCGCCGAAGTAAGGCGCCAATAGGCGCGCGGCGGCGATCTCGGCGCCGAGGCTGGCGGCGCCGACGACGAAGACGAGCAGCGCCAGCAGGCGCCGCTCGCCGGGCTCGGCCCACTGACTCGGGCTAGGCGGGTTCGCGCTCGGGCTCATCGGAAGCGGCGACTATCCGCTGTTCGAGCAGGTCGGCATGGCCGGCCGCAACGGCTCGCTGCGCCCGTCGCGCGTCGAGGGCGAACCCCCGTTCCTCGGCCAGCTCGAGCAAGCGTTGGCGCTCGCTACCTTCGCGCGCCACCTCGAAGAAGATCCAGGCGAGCACACCAAGGGCGAGGAAGGTGCCCTCGACCATCATGATCGCGCCAGCCGTGCTCTGGTCGCCGATCGGCGAGATCCCCCAGAACTGCTCGCCCTTTCCGTAGACGTCGTAGAGAACGGAGCCCGACCACATCAGCACGTTGCCGAGCACCGCCCCGGCGAAGCGAACCGCGATCACGTAAGCGACCTTCCAGCCGGCGGTGAACCACTCCGGCTTCGGCAGCGGGCCGAAGATCGGCATCCACATCAAGCAGCCGAAGAAGAGGAAGCAGGTGTGCTCGAGCGCGTGCATCGGCGCGGTGCCGTAGGCGGCGTCATAGAGCGCGGGTATGTGCCAGAGGTAGAAGTTGAGCGCCCAGAGCGGCAGCGCGACCAGCGGGTGGGCGAGGATCTGGAGGCGGTTGAAGAGCCGGATCGAGAGGATCGGCTGCAGCAGGCCTTTGGTCAGACCGAGGACGATCAGCAGCGTCGCCAGGTCGCCGATCAGCAAGTGCTCGGCCATGTGGGCGATGACCAGCTCCTCGGCGATGTGGCCGATCGGGCTGAAGAGTGCGACCGAGATCAAGAGCAGACCGCTGCCGAAGCAGAGCTGGCGCCAGAGCGGCACCGGCCGGCCGTCCCAGGAGAGGGTTCTCGCCCGAGCCCAGTAGGCGACCGCGCCGATGGTGATCGGGAAGACCTCGACCGGGGCGAAAGCCCCAGCCACGTGGGCAAAGAGCACGCTGCTCACGGTGGTAGCTTGGCACCTCTGTGAGTGGGCAAATCACCACGGTGACTTCCGGTGCCTCGAATCCGTGGGGATTTGCCCGCGAACCTGTGTGATGAGCCCTGCCGACGAACGCTTCCCGCCGATCGGCGGCTACGGCTTCCTCTCTGACTGCCACACCAGCGCCCTGGTCTCCTACGACGGCGCGATCGAGTGGCTCTGCCTGCCCCGCTTCGACTCCCCCAGCGCCTTCGGCGCCCTGCTCGACCGCGGCGCCGGCCACTTCAAGCTCGCCCCAAAGGGCGTGATCGTGCCGATCAGCCGCCGCTACGAGCCGGGCACGCTGGTGATCGAGACGACCTGGGTGACCGACACGGGCTGGCTCGTCACCCACGACATGCTCTCGATCGCCGAGTGGGTGCCGGGCGGCGATGGCTCCGACGGCCGGCCGCAGACCGGGCACGAGTCCGATCGTTCGCTACTGCGCCTCTTCACATGCATCGACGGCGAGGTCGAGGTCGAGATGGAGTGCCTGCCGCGCTTCGGCTACGGCGCCGAGGCCGCTGTCTGGAGCGGTGGCGAGCTGGGTGAAGCCATTGCCCGCGGCGGCGGGGGCACCGAGCTCTGCCTAACCAGCGACATGGAGCTGACCCTCGACGACGACGGCGCCGCCCGCGGCACCCTGCGCCTGCGCGAGGACGAGAGCGGCTTCTGTGCCATCACCTGGGGCGACGGCGATCTCGGCGGCCCGCGCAGCGCGCCCGAGGCACTCGAGCGGCTCGACTCGACCGAAGAGTTCTGGCGCGAGTGGCTGCGGGCGGGCGACTTCCCCGATCACCCGTGGCGGGTTCACCTGCAGCGCTCCGCTCTGGTGCTGAAGGGCCTCACCTACACGCCGAGCGGCGCAATCGTCGCCGCCCCCACCACCTCGCTGCCGGAGACCCCCGGCGGCGAACGCAACTGGGACTACCGCTACAGCTGGATCCGCGACTCCACCTTCACCCTCTGGGCCCTACACACGCTCGGCTTCGACCAAGAGGCGCGCGACTTCATGCGCTTCATCCTCGGCGTCTGCAAGACCGACCCCGACCTGCAGATCATGTACGGGATCGGCGGCGAGCGCGACCTCACCGAGAGCACGCTCGACCACCTCAGCGGCTACGGCGGCGCCCGCCCGGTGCGGATCGGCAACGGCGCTTACAACCAGCGCCAGAACGACGTCTGGGGCGCCCTGCTCGACTCGATCTACCTGCACTTCAAGGCACTGCGAGGCACTGGCACGCAGGCGGACCGGCAGCTGATTCGCCACCAGGTCGAAGCGGCGATCGAGGCCTGGCCGAACCCCGACCAGGGAATCTGGGAGTCGCGCGGCGAGCCCAAGCACTACGTCTCCTCGAAGCTGATGATCTGGGTCGCTGTCGACCGCGGCGCCCGCCTCGCCGGCGAGATCGGCATCGACGACCTGGCCGGCGAGTGGCGGCAGAAGGCGGACGAGATGAAGGCGGAGATCCTCGAGCGCGGCGTCCGCGACGGCGTCTTCCGCCAGCACTACGAGACCGACGCGCTCGACGCCTCGACGCTGCTGATCCCGCTGCTGCGCTTCCTCCCCCCCGACGACCCCCGCGTGCGCGCCACGGTCGAGGCGATCGCCGACGATCTGACCGAACACGGCCTCGTCCTCCGCTACAAGGTCGAGGAGACCGACGACGGCCTGCACGGCGAGGAGGGCACGTTCCTGATCTGTTCCTTCTGGCTGGTCTCGGCGCTCTCGGAGATCGGCGAGGCGGCGCGGGCGCGGGCGCTTTGCGAGCGCCTGTTGGAGGCGGCGGGCTGGCTCGACCTCTTCGCCGAGGAGCTCGAACCGCAGAGCGGCCGCCACCTCGGCAACTTCCCCCAAGCCTTCACCCACCTGGCGCTGATCAACGCCGTCTCGCACGTGATCGCCGATGAGAAGCGCGAAGACGGCGGGCCGACTGCGGTCTTCACCGAGATGGGCGGGATCCGCGAGGGCGTCTGATTTCGCGCAGACAAAGAGTCGTCAGACAATAGATTTCGTTTGTTCGGTATTCTCCGCACATGGCGGGGAGCAAGCCGAAAGGAAACGACCTCTTCAATGCCCTCGGGCATCCGATGCGGCGCAAGATCCTGCGCGAGATGATCGACACCGGCGAGGAGGCCAGCCCGCGCGAGCTCGCCGCCCAGCTCGACGAGCAACTCAGCGCACTCAGCTACCACGTCAGGGTGCTGGCCGAGTGCAAGGCCGTCGAGCTGGTGCGCACCGAGCGGATCCGCGGCTCGACCCAGCATTTCTACCGCGCGATAGTCAAAGCAAACTGGGCGCTTTCGGCTCTGGAAGCAGGCGATGAGCCACCGGGTGGACGCCGCTCGCGGGGGGAAGAGAAGGGCTGAGGGCTCTCCTTATGGGGGCAATCGTGGAGGGCAGGGGCCACATCCGCACGACGGACGAGGAAGACAAGGTCTTCGAAGCAGCGGTGCTGCAACAGGTCCTCGCCATCCACCCGAGCCCCGTGACGCTCTCCGAGCTGGTCGACGAAATCGCCGGTAAAGGCTGCGATTTTGCCCAGCGCGATGCAATCGAGCGCGCCACTCACCAGCTCGCCGGCTGTGGTCTTCTGCATCACAACGAAGCGCTGGTGCTGCCCAGCCGAGCAGCGATTCGCTTCGACGAACTGCTGGGCGAGTAGTTCAGTAGCATCGCTGCGAAGTTGAGCCCCGCGCCGTTCAAAGTTCGCAGTGAGCAGCAAGACGGAGTGTTCGTGATCACAGTCGAGGGGGAGCTGGACATGAACACCGCAACTGATCTGGAGCGAGAGCTCGAGGGACCGCTCAGGACTGCCCAGTCGCCGCTGTTGATCGACCTCAGCCGCTGTGAGTTCATCGACTCCACCGGCATCGCCCTGATCGTGCGCTCCTGGCAAGCGCTCGACGGCGACGGTCAGTTCGCCCTCTGCGGGATCGGGCGGCAGGTCAAGCGCGTGCTCGACATCACCGGCCTCGAGGAGACAATCCCAACCCACCCAAGCCGCGAGCAGGCGCTCGAGCGGCTGCGCTCCTGAGCTTGCGCCGCGCTCTGGCAAGCCTCGCCGCCGCGGCCCTGCTCCTGCTCATTGCCGCCGGCAGCGCTACGCCCGAGGGGCGGATCGTGATCCGCGGCGCCGAGTCGGGCACGCACCTGCGCCTGAGTCTCAACGGCTCCGGCCTCATCGTCAGCGGGCCGATGGCCGATGCGACCGAAGGCTGCCGCTTCATACGCGGCCACAACGAAGCAAGCTGCCCACTGGCCGACGTGGGCTCGATCGAAATCGACACCGGCCCCACCGACGACAAGGTAACGGTGCTCGACCGCCTCCCCGTCCCCCTCACCGCCTACCTGGGATACGGCTCCGACAAGCTGACCGGCAATGGCGAGCCGGACATCTGCTATCCGCAGGGGACGCCGCGCAACCGCTGCATCGGCGAAGGCGGCAACGACGTCTGCATCTCCGCCCCGATCAATACCGACTGCGTGGGCGGCGCGGGTGACGACTACTGCAAAACCAGCGCCGGCAGCGACGGTTGCTGGGGTGGTCCGGGCGAGGACGTCTGCCTGATGGGCGACGGCCAGGACGGCTGTCACGGCGAAGATGGCAACGATCGCCTCTACGGCGGTCCCGGCGCGGATCAGCTCTTCGGCGGCGCCGGTATCGATCGCTGCGACCTGGAAGCACACGGTGGGCGCTCGCGCGAATGCGAGCCTTGGCGACGACGGAGTCGCTAGCCCGCGGACCCGCGGTGTCCGCAGTGGGGGCAAGCAGCCCCGTCGCCGCCCTGCGCGTCACTCGCACCTACTTCGGCGTCCGGCCTCCCTCGATCGCCCTGGCGATGGGCGCGCAGCTCTAGTTTCAGGTCCGCCACCGTGAGCTTCTCCTGCTCGGCGCGCTCGAGCCAGTGCTTCTGTTCCTCGGGCGCCAGCGACGAGACGATGACGTGGTGCTCCCAGCTCAGCTTCTCGTTGCGCACCGACTTGTCGACGCGATCGGCGATCCAGGCCATGTTGCGCAGGGTCGCCCGGTCATAGCCGGTCGCCCGCGCCGCCTCGCTGTAGCGATCGCCCCAGCGGGAAGCGCCGTGACGGACCCAATCGGCGATCCACCACTGGCTGCCGCGACCGATCACGCCAAGTCGGCGCCCGGTTGCGAGCCACTCCTCCTCGCCGAGGGCACCCTGCGGGATCCAGGCGACGCCGGACACAGCGTTGGCTGCACGACGGGCAGATCGCGCCCGCTCGGCACGCTCGGCCGCGAGGTCGGATTCCCCTGGCGAGGAGACTGACTGCACGACTTCGGGAGACCGCGGCATGGGCGGCAATGTCTATCGTGGCTCTCCCGATTCCGCTGCACCATTGTGGCGCGCGGCTAGGAGCTAAGTTCGCCAAATTGTCCCAAGGGCAAACTATTTGGCTCCTCGTTTAGCTCCTCGAGCAGGAGGGCAACCTCAATCTCTGCGTGACTGGCCTGCAACACTCGGCCAAGTGCCTCCTCGACCTTGCGCAGGCGGCGCTGCACGGTGTGCCGGTCGACCTGCAACGCCGCGGCGGCGGTGGCGGCGTTGAAGCCGGCCTCGAAATAGGCGCGCAGCGTCTCGCGCAGAATCCCGCCCGGGTCACCCATCTCGTCGAGCGGCGCCAGGTAGGTCTCGCGCAGGGATCGCGCCAGCAGGTCGTCGCGCAGCACCGCCGCCAACAGGACCACGTCGCTCGCCTGAATCAAGGGCTGCGGCCGACGCAGCATGACCTGCTGCGCAGCCTTCGCTTCGTGGTGGGTGAGGCGCCAGCCTTCCAGCCCCTGACGGGGCTCGCCGACCGCAAGCGAGACCTGGCCCAGCACTCCCACCGCCAGGTAGCGCTCCAGGTCGGCAACGGCCAGCGGCTCCCTGCCACCCAACCACCCCCAGGCCGTTTCGTCGCCCCGGGCAACCACCAGGGGTCGGCGACCGAGACCCGCCGCCAAGGTGCGCGCGGCGACATCCGGGCGAGGGCCGGTGACGATCAGGCCCAGGTGCCAGGCCTCGAGCTCGTAGTCCAGCCAGCCGATCTCGGCCGGGGCGTCGCCGGCCAGGAGCCTCTGCACGCGTTCGGCCCTGCGCTGCGAGGGCGAGCGTCGCAACAGCTCGAGCTCCTCCACGTACTCGGCCGCGACCGCGGCCATCAGGCGATCGACGTGCGGCCCCTGGCTGCGCAGGATCTGCCGGGTCTGCTCGTGAGACATCCCGACCGCCTCGTCAATGATGAACTCGCCGACCAGGCGGTCGCCCGCCGCGTAGCGGCGCAAGACGGTCTCCAGCGGAACGCCGCTGCGCGCCGCCCGCCGCGCCTGCGCAGCCGCCGCCGGCGGCATCGGCCCCTCCCAAGCATCGCCGCGCTCGATTCCCTGCAGGGCGTAGTCGAGGGACTCGGCAACCGTGGCGCGAAGGCCCGCGCGGTAGTCCGGATCGTCGCCTTCGGCGTCTTCGGAGAGCGCCTGGACGTGAGCGACGAGGGCGGCTTCGATCTCACCCGAACGGGTGCGAAGCTTCTGGACCAGCTCGGCCCGAATCTCGTCCAGCACCTCCAACCGCATCCCCCTCTCCCTATAGACAAGCTAGTACGCCGTCTCCAAAAGTGTCAACTCGCTCGGCCGGTCGTCCCTTTAAGGTGACGGCAATGGGCGTAATCGACAAACTGCTGGCGAGCAACGAGAGTTTCGCTGCCTCTCTCCCAACCGAGCATCTTGACGTGCGGCCGAGCCAGGGCCTGGCGATCGTCACCTGCATGGACTCGCGCCTCGACGTCTTCGCCGCGCTGGGGCTCGGCGACGGCGAGGCGCACGTGCTGCGCAACGCCGGCGGCGTGATCACCGACGACGTGATTCGTTCGCTGGCGATCTCGCAGCGGCTGCTGGGAACGCGCGAGGTGATGCTGATCCACCACACCGACTGCGGCATGGAGAAGATCAGCGACGACAGTTTCCGCGCCGAGCTGCAAGAGCAGACCGGGGTCGCCCCCGCTTTCGCGATCGAGTCGTTCGCCGACGTCGACGCCGACGTGCGCCAATCGATCCTGCGCGTGCGCCGCTCCGTCTTTCTCCCCGCGCGCGGCTCGGTGCGCGGCTTCGTCTACGACGTCGACACCCACCGCCTGCGCGAGGTCGCAGCGGAGGCCTGATCGGCCGCCTAGCCGCCGGCGCGGAAGGCGACGATCTGCGGCGTCTGGCCGGCCACGGCGGCAACGCCGGCGGGGGCGATCAGCGTGTCACCCTCGAGCATCACCCCGGAATTGGTCCCGGCCGGCAGTCTTTCGCGCCAGACGACCTGGCCGGTTTTGGCGTCGAAGGCGGAGAGCGAACCTTCGTAGGACGTGGCGAAGACCAAATCGTTTGCCGCCGTCGTTGCACCGAAAGCCGCGCTGCCGAGTTCTTCTTTCCACTTGACCTTGCCTGTGGCCGCGTCGAGGGCAACGATTTCACCGCTGAGTTCCCCCGATTCCTGCTTTTCGGCACCTGAGACGATCGTCACCGAGCCGTTGACCACCGGCACGAAGAGCAGGGAGCCATTGGTTGACATCGGCGCGATGACGCCGCCCAACGAGCCCGGGTAGACGGTGGAGGGAGCGCCGATCTTCGACTCTTCCCCGCGCATCGCCAGCAGCCCATCGTCGTCGTGCCCGTTGTGCTTGCCGACCGTGGTCTGCCAAAACACTTTGCCGCTCTTTGGGTCGGCGGCGAGGACGATCCCCGACTTGCCGGCGGCGGCGACGATTTCCTTGCCGCCCACCTTCATCAGGATCGGCGGGCCCTGGAAGTCCCAGTCGTAGATGTCGTGCGGGGTGACCTGGTGGAACCAGTCGAGCTTGCCGGTCTTGCCGTCGAGCTTGACCAGGGAGTTGGTGTAGAGGTTCGGCCCGGGACGACTCGAACCGTAGGGGTGCTGGCTCGTGCCGGGGAACGGGGCCGGGTTGCCGACGCCGAAGTACATCGAGCCCTTGCCGTCGAACGCCGGCGGGTACCAGACGCCGCCACCGGAGTTCACCTTGGGATTGCCCCAGAGGCTCGTCGGCACGGTGTCGAAGTGCCACTTTTTCTTCCCGGTCTTGGCGTCGAGCGCCCAGAGGATGCCGGCGCCGCCGCCTTCGTAGACCTCGTTCGCGTTGAGCGGCACGGTTGAGACGTAGACCATGCCGCCGTCATAGCCGGGCGCCATGTCGATGCCCTCGTGTTCGTTGCGGGTGAGTGGCGTCGACCAGAGCTGTTCGCCCGTTTTCTGGTCGAGCGCGAAGGCTTCGGTGGGGGTGGCGCCGAAGACCTTGCCCTCGGCGACGACGATCCCGTTCGGCCCCTCGCTGGGCTGTTCGAACGTGGCCGTCCAGTGCACTTTGCCCGAAGCGAGATCGAGCGCCTGCACGTTGGAGGCGAGGTCCTGCGAGTAGATCACGCCCTTGTCGATCACCGGAGTCGAGGCGTAGCTGCCGAAGTTGCTGGTGCCGGTGATCGGCGCTTTCCAGGCCACGGCGAGGTCGCCGACGTTGGCGCTGTCGATCGTGCTCTCGGCGTTGCGGGTGTTGGCCGCGTCGACGCCGGGGAAACCGGACCCGGTGAAGCTCGCCTTTTCACCGCCGTCATCGGAGGACGAGGAGCCACAGCCGGCTAGTGCCAAGGCGAAAAGCACAGCTGCCAGCAATCCAGCCACCGCGCGCGCGATCCCAGCGGTCCTGCTCAGCTGCTCCATCTACCCCTGCCTCCCTCGTCGTCGGCCGCGACCCTATGCGACCGGTTTATAAGTGTCAAGTAGTTCGGTATTTGCGATCACTAGAGGTCGCAGAACCCGATTGGAAAGCAGGCCGAGGGCGCCGAGATTGGCGAAGCCCGGGCCCTGACTGAGGCCGGCTAGGCCCGGGATGTGCAGCCGTGGTTGCATCCCCCTCAGCTCCAGGCTGCGCCCGATCGGCACCTCGCTGCCGGCCGGCTGGTCCCAGATCGGCCCGCTGCGGCGCTCGATCTCTTCGCGCACGGTCGCCGGGAAGAGCGTGCGCAGTTGCGCCAGCAGGTCGAAGCCGGTGCAGTTGGCGACGAAGTCGTGCTCAGCGCCGGTCTCCCCTTCGGGTGACTCGTACTCGAGTCGTACGCCCTCACCGTCGGCGGCGGCGCCGACATCGGTGACGCGACCGGTGACGAAGCAGCAGCGCTCGTCGTAGGCGATGGCCGCGAGGCTGGGTGGGTCAAAGACACCGCGATCGGAGTGCTTGACGAAGTCACGCCTGGTCTGCTGGTCGAGCGACTCCCATTCGACCGTATCGGGGTTGGAGAAGACCCGGTTCTCGAGGAAGCTCTCGCCGCGACTCATCGGCAGCATCGGGGTGTAGATCGTGAAGCGACAGTCGGGGCGCATACCGCGCAGGAACATCGTCGCGCTGAGGGCGCTCTCGCCGCCGCCGACGATCGCCACGTCGCACCCGCGCCCCTCGGGGATACGGGCGAACTCATCGCGGCGGCTGTCGCAGTGGAAGACGCGGTCGGCCACAGCCGGCTCATGTGGGAAGGCGCGGTGGATGCCGGGGCCGGTCAGCACCAGGGCGCCGCCGGCGTGGCGCGACTGGCCGCCGTCCGCTTCAGCATCGACCAGCCAGCGCTCGCTCTCCTCGTCGAGCGATACCTCGGTGACGCGAGCCTCGAGGTGCTCGACTCCCTCCGTCGCCCGCGAGAGCACCCAGGTGAGGTACGCGCCGTAGTCGCGGTGACGAACCTGCGGCGAGCCGGCATCGACCCAGCGGGCGTAGCGGCGCGTGCTGATCATGTACTGCTGCCAGGTGAACTGGGCGAGGGCGGCGTCGATCGCCTCCCCCGCCTCGCCGAACTCGACGTGGCTGCGATAGGGGAAGCCGACGTCCTTGATCGGGGTCACCGCGAGTGGCTCCTCGCCCGAGGTCATTCCGTTGCGTCCCTTCCAGGAAGCGGCGACCTCGGTTCCCTCGATCACCAGGACCGAGAGCTCGGCCAGACCGAGGCTGTTGAGGATGTGGACCTTGGTCGAGATCCCGGCGGCCTTGGCCCCGGCGCCGACGATTATCAGGTCGTAGGCGCCGGGTGCAACGTTTTGTGGTTCTCCCAGAGCCATAAGGCGTTACACCGGAACGGGGGCAAGTGGCTTGGCGACGACGAGACCGTGCTGGGCGGGACTGAAGGCGATCGCGCCGCGGGTGACTCGCTCGGAGCGCGACTCGACCGGCTCCAGCTCGACCTCCTCGAGCACGGTGCGCAGCACGCGCTTCATCTCCTGTTCGGCATAACTGGCGGCGAGGCAGCGGCGGGCGCCGCCGCCGAAGGGGATCCAGGTCGGCACCGCCGCGCGCTGCGTCAGGAAACGCTCGGGGATGAACTCGCCGGGGTTCTCATAGACGTCGGCACGGTGGTGGATCAGGTAGACGCAGGGCGCGATCAGGGTGTCGGCGGGAAGGTCGTAGCCGCCCAGCGTCGCCGGCTTGAGCAGGCGGCGGACGACGACCGAGACCGGCGGCCGCAGGCGCAGGGTCTCCTTGATCACCGCGTCGAGGTAGGCATCCCCCTCCCCCGCCAGCAGTTCCTCCTGCAGGCGCGCCAGCTTCTCGGGGTGGCGCAGAAGGCGCTCGAAGACCCAGGCCAGCGAGCTCGAGGTCGGACCGTCGGTGAGCAGGGTGAGCAGTTCGTCGCGCAGCTCTTTCTCGCTCAGCGGCGAGCCGTCCTCGTTGCGCGCCTCGATCAGGATCGAGACCGCGTCGCGGCGGCCGTTCTTCCCTTCCTCGCGCCGGCGTCGGACCTCGGCCAGGACTTCCTCTTCCACCGGCGCCATCGCTTCGCGCCAGCCGGCGCTGTCTTCGAGCCAGCCTGGGCCATGCTCGGCGAGTTCGCGCAAGCGATCTTCGTCGTTGACCGCGTCGGTGAGATTGGTGAGCAGGGCCCGCAGTCGATCCAGCTGCCCGCCATCATCGCCGAAGACCGCCCGCATCACGACCTCCTGGGTCAGCGCCTGCATCCGCGGCCAGAGTGCGAATGGCTCGCCGACCGGCCAGGCCCGCACTTCGCGCCGCGCCAGCTCGGTCATCATCTCGGCGTCCTCGCGCATCCGCTCGCCGTGGAAACGGGGCAGCATCAGCTTGCGGCGGGTCATGTGCTCGGGCTCCTCGCTCAGCATCACCGAGTGGGCGCCGAGCACCGGCCGCAGTGCCAGGTTTGGCACACCGACGCCGAGGTCGTTGGTGTCGGTCGAGAAGACCCGTTTGACGTCCTCGGGATCGGAGAGCACGACCCAGGTGCCGAGGTGGCGCAGGCGCAGGGTGAAGGTGTCGCCGTAGCGCTCCCTGCACTCCTCCAGGAAGGGCAGCGGCTCGCTCGACCAGCGTGCCGATTGCTCGTCGACTGAGATCGAGGGCCCGGGCGGCAGCTCTGCGCTCACCGTTCCTGCCCCTCGCTCGCGGCCGCTCCCTCCATCAACTCGTCCTCGAGCTTGCAGGTGGCGCCGATCAGCAACTCGAAGAGCGCCGCGGTGAAATCTTCCGGCAGGTTGACGGCAGCGCCGCGGGCCAGGTAGCGAGCACGCACCTCAGCGACGCGATCGGGCTGCATCATCGGAATCCCGTGCTCGCTCTTGTACGCGGCGACTTCGCGGCAGATCTGGAAGCGCTCGCCGAGCAGCCGCGCGATCTCCTCGTCGATCGGGTCGAGCCGATCGCGAAAGCCCGTCAGCCCGTTCTCACTCATCGCCCTCCCCTCCGGTGCGATTTATGTGGGAATAGGTGTCAAAGGTCGCACCGGAAGCGGCTGGCGCGCCGCCGAGGAGACCCGTGGCGAAAGCCTCGCTGCAGGCGGCCAGGGAGTCGAGGGCGTAACCGCCCTCCTGGATCACGCAGACGGGCTTGTCGCAGGCGGCGAGCAGCTTGCCGATCTCGGTGAAGATCTCGGGTTCGAAGGTCCAGGAGCCGTGCGGGTCACCGGCGACGATGTCGTAGCCGAGCGAGACGACGAGCGCGGTCGAGCTCTTGGCGAGCGCATCGATTGAGCTGCCGACCGCCTCGAGATAGGTCCCGGCGTCGGGGCTGCCGGCGAACTCGACCACGTGTTCGCGCTCGCTGCTGGGCTCGACCGTACCGGCGGCGACGTTGGTCACCGGCGAGGCGTGCAGCGAATGCAGGCTGGCGTCGGTCATCGTGGCGACGATCGCCGCCGTGCCGTTGGGGTAGTGCAGGTCGATGTCGAGAATGCCGACCGGGCGCATGCCGGCGGTGCGCAGGACCTGCACCGCGGCGGCCGCGGTGTTGAGGTAGCAGTAGCCGGCGAACCAGGCCGGGCCGGCGTGGTGCCCCGGGGGGCGGCAGAGCGCGTAGGTGAAGCGCTCGCCGGCAACCAGTCGCTCGGCCGCGGTCATCGCCGTGCGCACCCCCTCCCGTGCCGCCTCGACCAAGCCGGAGCAGACGGGAATGTCCGGCGGCAAGCCGGGTGGCGTCAGCTCCGGGATCACCACCGGCTCGGCCGCGACCTCAGCGAGCGCTTCGAGATAGTCGGGCTCGTGCAGGACGCTGAGCGTCTGCTCGACGTCTTCGCTGTCGGCGTCGGCGCCGGCGGCGCGCACCCGCGAGTGGCGCAGGAGGCCACGCCGCAGCTCCTCCATACGCCGGTTGTCGTCGACGCCGGGCAGGATGCGACCGCCTTCGAGTATCCAGTGCGCGCCGTCGTCCTCGCGGTCGCTGCTCACCCGCTGTTCGACTACCAACAGCTCGCTGCTCACAACTTCCTCCGCATTCGCGGGCCAAGGTGCTCGAAGCCGTTGGCGCGGTAGAAGGCGGTGGTGGCGTCGATGCGCTCGAAGTCCTCACGTGGCAGGCCGACTTCGACCCGCTTCGCACCGCTCTCGCGAGCGAGCGCGCAGTAGGCCTCGACCAGCTCGTGGCCGACCGCGCGGCTGCGCCACTCGGGGTGGACCCAGAGGTCCTGAATCGTGCCGTAGCGGCCGGGAACGTGGATCGCGTGCTGCCAGCTGGCGGCGAGGACGCCCACAAGCCCATCCTCGCCCCCTGCCTCCGCCACCAGCAGGGCACCCATCCCCCTATCCCTGACCAGCTCCACGGTCGCTTGCTCGAGCTCGTTCACGGGCGGCCCACCGCCGCTCAGCTCCACCAGCAGCTGCCCGATCGCGGCTGCCACCGCCGGCGCATCGGCCTCAGTCGCCTCGCGCACCCGGCACTTCGGTTCGGCCGCGGCCTCCATCAGACCGCCTCGGTCGCCCGCGCCCGCGCCGGCTCGAGCTCGACGCTCCAGCAGTCGGGTGAGTCGCTGCCGGTGACCGTGCGGGCGATCGCCGCCATCGGCGCTCTCGCCTTGAGCAGGATCTCGTCGAACTCGTCGACCGGGTCGGACTGCATCACGATCGCGCCGCCGGCTCCGATCGTCGTCCGCCCCTCGCGCATGACCACGGTGCGGATGACGATGCTCAGGTCCATCACCCCGTCGAGCCCGAAGTAGCCGATCGCGCCCGAGTAGACGCCGCGCGCCTCGGCCTCGACGTCATCGATGATCTCCATCGTGCGCAGCTTCGGCGCGCCGGTCATCGAGCCACCGGGGAAACAGGCGCGGGCGCATTCGACGGCGCTGCGATCGGCGGGCAACCTGCCCTCGACGGTTGAGATCAGCTGGTGCACGGTGGCGTAGTCCTCGACCACCATCAGCTCCGGAACGGCGACGCTGCCGACCTCGCAGACGATGCCGAGGTCGTTGCGCAGCAGGTCGACGATCATCAGGTGCTCGGCGTAAGTCTTTTCGTCGTTGGTCAGCTCCGCCTTCAGCGCCGCGTCCTCGGCCGGGTCGGCGGAGCGTTTCGTCGTTCCCTTGATCGGCCGCGCCTCGACCCGGCGCTCGCGGTCGACCGAGAGGAAGCGCTCCGGCGAGGAGCTGACCACGGCGACGTCGCCGAGCTTGAGGAAGGCGGCGAAGGGCGCCGGGTTGCTGCGGCGCAGGTTGCGGTAGAGGTCGAAGGGCTCGGGGCTGGCGCTGGTCGAGATCTGGTCGGTGAGGCAGACCTCATAGGACTCGCCGGCGGCCATTTCCGCCTGCGAGCGGGCGATGTCGGCGAGGTACTGCTCGCGGCCGCGGCCGCAGTCGAAGCGCACGTGCGCCTCGCTGGGCTCGCCGAAGGGCGGATCGTCGGGACTGGCTTGCGGCGGCGGGTCGGCGAGCAGGTCGCGGACCACGGACTCGGCCTCGTCCAGCCAGGCCGTCACCTCTTCCACCTCGTCGCTGGCGCAGACCGCCAGCACGTGGGTGCGGTGCTGGATGTGGTCGACGGCGACGACCCGGTTGGCGAGCATCATCACCGCGTCAGGCACGTCGGAGCTGTGCACGTTGGTGGCGCCGGTATCAGCCTTGCACTCATAGCCGAGGTAGCCGACGAAGCCGCCGAGCAGGTTCGGCGCCGCCTGCCCGGGCCGCTCGATCGCGCGCGTGGAAACTTCGCGCTCGAGGACGTCGAAGATCGAGCCGTGCTCGATCGCGGTGGCGTCGGCGCGATGGGCGCGCACGATCCCCTCGTCGACGTCGTACTCGAGCACGCAGCGATCGCGGCCGGCGCTGGTGCCGAGGTAGGAGCTCTGCGCCAGCCGCGTCGGCGCATCGGTGCTGTCAAGCCAGAAGGCTTGCTCCTCGGCGGCAAAAAGCCGTTCGAAGAGCGCCTCGGTCGAGGCCTCGCCGGGGATCGAGCGCAGCAGCAAACGGGTGTCCGACGAACTCGACTTGGCCACCTGGGCATTGCGCGGGCGAGCCCCGTCGGGCCTCTTCGTCGCGCGCACCGGCGTCTCTTTGCGCTGCTGCGCCAACCTGTAGAAGTTCTCGACCAGCCGCGCACCATGGTCGGTGGCGATCGACTCGGGGTGAAACTGGACGCCCCACATCGGCCGTTTGCGGTGTTCGATTCCCATCACGACGCCGTCGTCGGCCCAGGCGCAGACGTTGCCGTCGGGCCCCATGCCGGTGATCGCCAGCGAGTGGTAGCGGACGACCGGAAAGCCCTGGGGAATGCCGTCGAAGAGGCCGTCGCCTTCGTGGAAGATCTTGCTGAGGCGCCCGTGCATCGCCTCGGGAGCGCTGCGCACCTCGCCGTCGAGCATTTTGCCCAGGCCCTGGTGGCCGAGGCAGATGCCGAGCACCGGGATCTCGCTGAAGCGGAGGATGTCGTCGCAGACGCAGAAGTCGTGCCAGCGCCCGGGCGTCCCCGGTCCCGGCGAGAGCACGATCGCATCGAAATCCCAGCGCTCCAGCGCCCGCCAGGAGACGGCATCGTTGTCGACCACGATCGGCTCCTCGCCGGAGACGCCGGCCAGCAGGTGAAAGACGTTGTAGGTGTAGGAGTCGTGGTTGTCGACCAGCAGCGTCCTCATCGGACCGTCTCCAAGCCGAGGCCGCGAGCGCCCTGGGCCAAAGCCGCCTGAATCGCCTCCTGCACGTGTGGATCACGGTCCTCCTCGACGTACCAGCGCGAGAGATGGGCGACGTATTTCGCCAGCGGGCTGACGTCAAGTCGCTCGACCCCCTGCTGCAAGTGGCGCCGGTACATCTCCGACTGCACGACGGCAAAGCGGTAGTCGGGGTCCTGGGCGGGCTCGGCGGCGCGACCGTTCGGACCGTTGCCGTTGTGGGCACGGGCCCGGGCGAGGTCCCAGCCGAGGCTCTGCTCGGGACGCAGCAGCTTCTCCGGTTCGAAGTCGAGCGGTTTGGTGTTGGTGTGCATGAGGAAGTAGCCGAGCGCCACCTGAGGCACGATCGCTTCGGCGGCTGGGTGCCGTTCGCGCACCCCGGCGCGCTCCTCCTCGGTTTCCATCGCGCTGTCGATCCACTCGGCCAGCTCGTCGATCAGCAGCGCGTTCTTCTTGCTCGAGGAGACCGACTCGCTCGCTTTGGAGACCATCCCGTGGAAGACGTCGTGGGCGGGGTGGTTGATGTCCGCACCAGCGCCCTTGGCCATCATCTCGTCCATCAGCTGGCGCCGGCAGTTGACGTGGGCGACCCACTCCAAGCCACACACCTGGATTGACGTCGTCCCTTCCAAGCCCGGCGCCGCCATCCAGTAGGCCAACGCCCGCATGTGCTGGGTAGGCAGACCGTCGGCGCGCAGCAGCGGCATTTCCTCCAACTCCTCGCGGTCGGTGAGGTAGATCACCGCGCCGTCGGGGCGGCGCTGCAGCATCCCGTGCTCGAGCCCGAGGTTGGAGAGTTCGGCGACCTCGGGCAGGAAGTCGGACTCGAAGAAAACCCGGTCGAAGGAGATGCCGAGCCGGGCGAGCGTCTTGCGCTGGCCCGAGATGACCCAGGCGCGCGTCTTTGACCAGAGCTCGATCGCCTTTTGGTCGCCGTCGAGCACGCCCTGGAGCAGGTCGTCGGCGCTGTCGTGGTGGACGTCGACCTCGCGGCTCAGCGAGGTGGCCGGGTTGTCGTCGCGCCCGGTCAGCGAGGGGCCGGTCTTGACGTAATCGGCGTAGCAGGCGCCGACGAAGTGGTCGCTCTTCTCGCCACCGCCCGGCGAGGACTGGGTGTGACGACCGCTCCTGACCACGCCGGCCATCGCCTCACCCATGCTGCGGCCGACGTCGCAGATGATGCTGCGCCGCTCGACCTTGCCGCCGGCCTCGGTCAGGGCGGAGCCGAGCGCGTTGCCGAGCGCCAGGTTGCGCAGATGGCCAATGTGCAGGGCCTTGGTCGAGTTGGCGTCCCAGAAGTTGAGTGCGAAGCGGCGACCCGCGGCGAGGTCCGCGTGCGACGGGGCCTCGCCCGCCGTGAGCGCAGTACCGGTGCTCGCGACCCAGTCGTTGGCGAGTCGCACCTGAACCTGCCTGCCGTCACGGTCGATGCGCTCGACCCAGGACTCAGCTTCGATTCGCTCGAGCGCTGCGATCGCGTCGGCGTCGTCTTGCCAGCCCTTGACCCGCGGCACCAGCATCAGGTCGAAGTCACCCTGCGGTTGGTAGGGGGCGCGCGCCGCCCAGAGCGGACGCTCCTGCTCCCCGCCGGTTGAGATTTCGTCTAGTTGGTCAAAGAGATTGTTCGCCATAGCCGGTCACCGGTTGATTGGTTCCGATGCACCAGCCGGGGCTCGAACCCGGATCTCCGGCTTTTAAGGCCGGCCCTTTGACCGATTAAGGCACTGGTGCGCTATGGATGGGGCTCCTCCCTTGAAGCTCCCTGAGGTCCCTCTCCCGGGGTCCCCTAATCTCTCTGATCGCTCCAAATTTCTCGGGCATCCTAGCACCCCATGCGTACCAAAGGACGGACGTTGGGACTTATTTCTAGAAGCCCAGGGATTTCTTGATCGATCAGCAGAGTTTTCTGCATAGGCTCGGCCCGATGCCGGCCTTTCCGAAGCCCCGCACCAATTACGACTACGACCTCGACGCGCAGCTGAAAGCGCTGCGCAACTACTCCAAGCAGGAAGGCAAGGAGGACCGGGCGATCCCGCCGGCCAGCCGCAACCGATTGCGCCTGGCGACCTGGAACATCGCCAACCTCGGCGTCCAGCAACGGCGCGAGAAGGACTACAGGCTGATCGCCGAGATCATCGGCTGGTTCGACGTGATCGCGATCCAGGAGACCAACGATGACCTCAGCGGCCTCAACGGGATCATGGCCCAATTGCCCAAGCGCTACCGCGCGATCTTCTCCGACCCGGGCGGCAACCGCGAGCGTTACGCCGTCCTCTTCGACGGCGAGAAGGCGACGATGCTGGACGAGATCGGCCGCATCACCGTGCCGCCGAAAGACCTCGCCAGCGTGAAACTGCCGGACGTCAAACAGAAATTCGAAGGCTTTGACCGCAACCCGTACTTGGTCTCCCTGCGGGTCGGCAAGCTCGAGTTCGTCGTCGCCGACGTCCACCTCTACTTCGGCAAGGAGGACAAAAAATCGATCGATCGGCGCTGCCTCGAGGCCTACGCGATCGGGCGCTGGGCCGACCTGCGCCGGCGCAGCAAAAATGCCTACACGCCGAACGTGATCGCACTCGGTGACTTCAACCTGCCGGTGCGCGACGAGAGCGACCCGATCTACCGGGCGCTGACCGACAAAGGCCTGCACCTACCGCCGCACTCGACCAAGGTCGGCGGCTCAAACCTCAACGACGACGCCCAGTACGACCAGATGGCCGTCTTCCCCGGTCCGATCGAGGAAGCGATCGAGCGCAGCGGCGTCTTCGATTTCGACGGCGCCCTCTTTCGCGATCTCTGGGGAGAAACCAAGGCGGAGCAGAGCCGTTTCCGCTCCTACGTCAAGTACTACCTATCCGACCACCGCCCGCTCTGGACCTCGCTGAAAATCTGAGAGCTCGGCGAGGAAGGCCGCCAGCTCGCCGGTGAGGCGCTGCGGCTTCAGCCGCCACTCGAAGATCGAGTCGGCCTCGACCAGGCGGGCGTTGACCAGCTCCTCGGCGAGCATGCCGGCGTCGCTGAAGGGGTGCAGCGGGTCGCGGGGGTGGCCGACGATCAGCGTCGGCTGCTCGATCCCGAGCCTTTTCTCGCGGTGGGGCGCCGTCTCCCCCAGCAACAGGCCCTCGAGCACGGCGCCCGAGGGCCCGGGGCGCTGGCGCACCAAGTCGAGCCCGATGTCGAGCAGGTAGTTGGTCCGCGGCAAAAGCGATGCGACGCGCGAGGTCAGCTCGAAGGCGGGCTTGCCGTAGCGGAGGCCGAGCAGTACAGGCGTGAAAGCCCCGGCGACCGCGGGCAGGGCGTTGTCGAGCACCGGCATCTCGATGAAGAGGCCGCGAGCGCGCTCCGGGTGGCGCACCGCCAGCTCCAGGCCGACGTTGGCGCCAAGCGAGGTCCCGCCCACCACCGCCGAGTCGAGCTCGAGGTGGTCGAGCAGGCCAACGACCTGGCGAGCGAAGAGCGGCATTGAGTAAAGCCGCAGGTCCTCGGGCCGATCCGAGCGCCCGTGGCCGAGCAGGTCGACGCAGACCACCCGGTTGCCGGCCGCCGCCAACTCCGGGCCGAGCCGCTCGAACATGCGCCGGTTCATCAGCAAGCCGTGGACGAGCACCAGCACCCGCTCGCCCTCCCCGTAGGAGTCGTAGGAGATCCGGTGTCCCTCGTAGCGGAAGGCGCCCATCCCGGAATCTGTACAGGACTCAGCCAGGCGAAGGCGCCGCTATGCGGCTGCGAGCCGCCAGCCACCCAGCCAAGACGCCGAGGACGCCACCGACGGCAAGCAGGGTGGTGGCTCGAATCGGGCTGCGCTTCAGCCTCGAAGCGGTGCCGCGGGCGGTGTGCTTGGCAGTGACCTTGGCGGCCTTGCGGGCGACGGTGCTTTTCAATGAGGAATTAGCCATGGGGCACCTATACCCGCAGCGGTCGAATGCAGACCTGATCTTTTGCCCCGGCCTGCGCGTCCTCTACGGAGGTCAGTCCGCGCTCAGCCGGCCCGGCCCGGCCACCAGGCGCGCTCCCCACACAGGTAGGTGATCGCCGGAATCAGCAGCGAGCGGACGACGAAGGTGTCGAGCAGGACGCCGATCGCGACCGTGGCGCCGATCTGGACCAGCTGCTCGAGCGGCAGCAGGATCAGCGTGGCGAAGGTGCCGGCGAGGATCAGGCCGGCGCCGGTGACCACGGTGCCGGTGCTCTGCAAGGCGATCAGCATCCCCTCGCGGGTGCCGTGCGCGAGCGCCTCCTCGCGGGCACGGGTCATCAGGAAGATGTTGTAGTCGACCCCGAGGGCGACGAGGAAGATGAAGGCCAGCAGGACGAGGTTGAAGCTGATCCCGTCGGAGCCGAGCAGTTCGGTGAAGGCGAAGGTGACGAGCCCCAGCGTCGCCGCGAAGGAGGCGACGACGGTGAAGATCAGGTAGCCGGGCGCGACCAGGGCGCGCAGGACCATGATCAGGATCAGGCCGACCACGAGCAGGACGATCGGCACGATCAGCCGCGTGTCGCGCTCGTTGGTCTGCTCGACGTCGTAGTTCTCGGCCGGGATACCGCCGACTAGAGCGCCCGGGGCGACCTGGGAGAGCCGCTCGCGGACCCCCTCGACCAGTTCCGCCGCCTCGCCCGAGTAGGGGTTGCCGCGCAGCACGATCGCCAGCGCCGCCTCGTCGGAGAGCGAGGACGGCGGCACCGGCACGGCGAGCTTGACCGACTCGAGGTGCTCCAGCCCGCGCAGCGCCGCCTCGACTTCGTCGATTCCCAGCACCGCCGTCAGCGGTGAGCCGAGCCCGGGCGGGAAGTGTTCGTCGAGGACTTCGTTGCCGCGGCCCGATTCGGTCGAGCGGGTTTCGCCTTCGCCGAATCCGATCGTGCCGTGATGGACGAGGTTGCCGAGGGCGAGCACCGCCAGCGCGGCGAAGACGGTGGCGACGATCGCCCGGGGTCGGCGCCGAACGAAACCGGCGATTCGTTCCCAGCGCGGGGAGTCCGCGGCCTCGCCCGTGGCGTCTGCCGGCCAGAACGCGCGGCGGCCGAGAATGGCGAGCAGGGCCGGCAACAGCGTCAGGGCGGCGGCGAGCATCACCGCGATCCCGATCGCCAGCACCGGTCCCAGCCAGTGGGTCGACTCGAGCTCGGCGAGCAGCAGCACCAGCATCGCCGCGATCACCGTTGCCGCCGAGGCGGCAATCGGCCGCAGGCTCTCGGCGAGCGCCGCGCGCAGCGCCACCAGCGGCTCGGCGCCCCCTGCCAGCTCCTCGCGATAGCGGTGGATCAAGAGCAGCGAGTAGTCGGTGCCGGCGCCGAAGATCAAGACCAGCAACAGGAAGGTTCCCTCGGTGTTGACCGTGATCGCGCCGGCGTCGATCAGCAGGTAGGTGGCCCCGATCGCGATCAGGTAGGCGGTGCCAACCCCCGCCAGCGGCAGCAGCGCCAGCAGTGGCGCTCGGTAGACGAGCAGGAGCAAGAGCAGGACGAGGCTGAGCGTCGCGATCAGCAGCGTCTGCCCGGCGTCTTCGGCGACCTGCTCGAGATCCGCGGCGAGCCCACCCGGACCGGTCACGTAGGAGTGCAGGCCCGGGTGGCGATGGGCGGCGAGGAAGGCGCGGATCTTCTTGACGCCGTGGACGATCGCGCCGCGCTCTTCGGAGTCGATCGCCAGCGCCACCAGGGCCGCTTCGCCGTCGCGCGAGATCGGCCCGACCCCGCGCGCGATCCGCGCCACTTCGCCCAGCGGCTGCTTGGTCTGCTCGGAGAAAGGAGCGAAGACCGGCGTCGCACCAGAGAGGCCGAGCCGTTCGAGCCCTTCGCCGAGCTTGCCGATCGTGTCTAGGTCGGCGGCGCTGAGCCCGCCGTTGCGCTCGAAGACGACCAGCACCGGCACGTCGCTGCCACCCTTGAAGTCGCGCTGCAGGAGGTTGACGACCTGGGTCGACTCGGCGTGCGCAGGCAGGTAGCTGCTTTGGCCCGCCGCCGTCACCTCGTCGATGTGCGCCCGCGCGACGAACCCGGCAAGGCCGAGCGCAACCCAGACGGCAACCGTGACCCAACGGCCGCGAGGGCCGGTGACGCTCGCGGCAAGGCGTTGGACGGGCACGGCGGCACCCTAGGAGAGATTGGCGAAACTCGCCACGCCGCTCTGCGGGTGGGATCGCCGGGGTAGCTGAATCACGGATACCTCGCTTTCGAGTGAGGTTCACCCCAACGATCTCGCTGAGATTCAGTTGGGGACCGAGACTCCGCGCCTTTCGCCCCTGGTAAGGACTGAGACAAACCCAAGCGTTTCCAACTCCAAGCAGTTCCTTCATTCTCTTCCGTCCTGTGAGTCAGTAGACTGATAGGACCCAAGTGGAGGTAGGAGAATGAGTTTGGACATGCAGCGGATCATTAAGGCTCTGAAGGAGGGAGAGAAGGACCCCCGGAAGGCCGTGAAGAAGCTTGAGCAGGAAGCCGACGTGGCGGAACGGGAGGCCGAGGCCCTGCGCGGTATCGCGAATACGATTCGGCTGGTTCCCCCCACGGAGGCAGAGACCGCTGTGCCGCTCTCTCCGGGCGACGCCGAGGGAGCAGGGCAGCCCTCGCAGTTGCCCGACGAAGACCGCCGTCGCGACTCAGTCCCAGGCGGTATCGACGCAGTGAGGCGAGTCATGCGTGAAGGCGGGGTGTGGACGGCCAAGGCGATGCTCGCCGAGTTGATGAAACGCGGCTGGGAGCCGAAGGAGGCAAAACACCCACTGCCCACGGTCGAAGCCGCCATGAGTCGTCTCTACCGCGTAAAGGGCGAGATAGAGCGAGTCGGGCGCGGCGAGTACACCTACAAAGGCTTCCCAGGGAGTCCCACCTTGGAGACTCTTCAATCAGACCGGAGGGCAGAGCCTTGAGATAGCTGATGGCGTCGGGCATTCCCTTGGACCGGACACCCGACGCCACCGCACACAACGATCCGGGTGACCCTTCGGGGTCGCTCGGATCTTCATAACGACTTTCTCAATCGTATCTCAGGCAGCGGCGAGAAACGGCCGAACCAGGAACCTTGCAAACGCCCTGGCCCAGCCGCTCTCAATTCCTTGCGGCGGTGGCGAAATTGGCAAACGCGCCCGGCTATCACCCGGGTGGTCATTCCGACCTTGCGGGTTCGAGGCCCGCCCGCCGCACTTTCTGTATATCAGCCGATCACAGACGCGTGGGGTCAAAAACGGCTCTCGCAAGCCACTTCCTACTCTCTTTCCGTCCGACTCAGAGAGTAGGGTGCTTGGCAAGATAGAGAGAAATGAGGCCCGCGACGCGCCAACGCCCGGGCCTCTGGACCACAGAGGTATTGGCTCCGTGGACGTTTCCAAAGTATCAGCAGGGGGCGCGGCTTCCGCCGTGCTTAAATCGCTCCTCGACTCCCCCGAGATGGGACGCTTGATCGAGGAACTTCAGGCCACGCGGTGGACGGGTCGGCCTGGATACCCGCTCCGGGCGATGCTGGGCTTGGCGCTGGCCAAGAGCCTCTACGCGATCCCGACCTGGACCAAGACGGTCGCGCTGGTGGCCGACCATTGGAAGCTGCAACGGGTTCTCGGCTGCGAAGGGAAGCCACCGAGCCTGTGGGCCGCGTATCGCTTCGCGGCGAAGCTTCGAGAGAACGGCGAGGCGGTCGAGCGCTGCATCGACGGCGTAATCGCAGGGCTGCGGGAAAAGCTCCCGAGCTACGGCCGCGATCTCGCCATCGACGCGAGCGACATGCCCGCCTACGCCAACGGCCAGCGCTACGTATTCAAGGGCGGGCCGGAACGCAACTGGCACACCGACCCGGACGCCTCCTGGGGACACCGCTCGGCGGTGTCAACTCGCAAAGGCGGTGGCTTCTACGGCTACCGTCTTCATGCCGCCGTCTGTGCGGCGACTGACCTGCCCATTGCTTGGACAGTCGAGACCGGGAAGGCGAACGAAACGCCGTTCGTGGCTCCGCTGATCGACACGGCGCGAAGGCGCGGCGCGATGGCTGCTACGGCAGCGCTCGACAAGGGCTATGACAACAATCGCGTCTACGACGAGTGCATGGAGCGCGACTGTCTTCCGGTGATCCCGCTGAGACAGACGCCCGATGTGAAGCGTGGCGACGATGCGCCGCCGTCCTGCGAGCACGGCGCTTGGACTTTTGCCGGCTCGGATCGCAAGCGCGGCGCGTCCAAGTGGCGGTGCCCAACCGGCGAGTGCAAGCCCGCGTCAACTTGGGTTGCCGCCGACCGACTGCACCCGCTGATCCCGCGCAAGTCGAAGCGGTGGAAGGCTGCCTACCGAAAGCGCGCCTCTGTCGAGCGCGAGTTCGGCAGGCTGAAGAATCAGTGGGGCTTGAAGCCGCTGCGGGTCCGAGGCTTAGATCGGGTCCGGCTCCATGCCGACTTGACGATCCTGACCAAGCTGGCTTGCGCGCTTGCGCGCAGCCGAGCCGCTACGGCCCGTCCCCCTCGGAAGGCCGGAACCTCCCGTAGACCGTCCCGCCGGGGGACCAGTCCAATCCGACCAGAAGTTCGTCGGCAGTGACTTCTAGCGAGCCGATGAGCTTGACCAGCGTGTCCACCCTCGCCACGCGAAGGCCGCGCTCAAGCTGACTTATCTCGGTCCTATGGAGTGAAGCCCGAACCGCTAGCTCCTCCTGAGACAGATCGGCTTGCTTGCGGGTGCGGGCGAGGTTGTCGCCGAAGACCGCCGCTATGTCGATCATGCCGCGAGCCGGTCGAAGTGAAGGGCTGCGCGAGTCGGGAGGACGGTAGTTCCCTCTCGGCGGAGCAGGCCCGCTCCATGCAGGTCGCGCATGGCGCGCTCTGTGTCATCGCCTGAGCCGACCTCGCGCTCTATCTCGTCTGAGGCGAGGAGGGTCGGGTGCTGGTCGAGAACAAGACTTAGAACGGCTCGCTGAGTAGCCGCGTCGGTACGGTTGCCGTGCATGGGGACTTACCTCCCTGTGCCACGGCCCCGGGAGCGTTCCACCGCTCGCCGGGGCCACTTTTGAAATGGACCCGGCGAACCTGACCTACTCAGCGACGAAGGGCAAGCGTTTCGCCAACCGTTTCGTCAAGCCCTCCAAGATGGTCACGTCCCGGCTTCCAGTGCGCCTTTTGTGGCCCCTGACCACATAAAGCGCACCGGAAGGCTCGGGCTGGGGCCTAGGCGCCGGCAGGCTCCGGTCTCGAGGCCTTTCCCAAACGGGGCTCACCGTCCTCGTCGCCACCTGCTGCCGAGCCCAGCGTCCGCGGCACCAGCAGACCGGCTCCGAAGCAGAGCACGAGGAAGCCCGTCGCCATCAGAAAGGTGTCAGTGAAGCCGGTCACGGTCGGCAGGTCGCGGAGCATGTGATCGGCGATGAAGGTCGCCGAGAGCTGGCCGCCGAGGGCGCCGCCGAGCGTCCGCATCACGTTGTTCATGCCGCTGGCAACGCCGGTCTGCTCGGCCGGGACCGCCTGCACGATCAGGTTGCCGAGGGCGGCGAAGGCGAGGCCGATGCCGACACCGAGCAAGGCGGCGGCGATCAGCAGGTCGTAGGGATGTTCGTGGGCGAGCGCCAGCATCGCGAAGGAGGCGGTGGCGAAGAGCGTTCCGGCGAGCAGCGCGTTGCGGGAACCGAAGCGGGCCGCGATCGGACCCGCCCACAGGCCCAGAATCGTCATCCCGATCGTCGCCGGCAACAGATAGAGACCCGAGACGACGACCGAGGCGCCGAAGCCGAAACCGGTGCTCGTCGGCAGCTGGGCGAACTGGGGGAAGACGACGAAGGAGGCGTAGAGGCCGGCGCCGAGCAGGAAGGCCGCCGCGTTGGTGGTCCAGACGCCGCGCACGCGCATCATCGTCATATCGATCAGCGGTTCGCGGCTGCGCACCTCGACCGCGATCCAGGCCAGTGATACGGCGACGCCGAAGGCGGCGAGGCCAAGGGTCTTGGTCGATACCCAGCCCCAGCTGCTCGTCTGGCTGATTGCCAGCAGCAGCGACGAGAGGCCGACGGTCATCAGAGCTGCGGCGAGCCAGTTGACCTTGCCGGGCGTGCGCACCGGTGATTCCGGCACGAAGCGCCAAGTGGCGACGGCGGCGAGCACGACTGCGACCAGGGGGATCCAGAAGAGCCAGTGGTAGTCGAGCCGCTCGAGGATCACCCCGGAGAGGACGATCCCGAGCCCGCCGCCGATGCCGAGGATCGCCGAGAGCATGCCGATGCCACCCGCGACCTTCTCCGCCGGGAACTCATCGCGGACGATGCCGTAGGCGAGCGGGAAGATGCCGCCGCCGGCGCCCTGGATGAAGCGGGCGGCGATCAACAGCGGCAGCGAGTTGGAGATCGCCGCCAACAGAGTGCCGGCAGCGAGGATGACCAGGGTCCAGAGCAGCAGCCGCTCCTTGCCGTACATGTCGCCGAGCCGGCCGAGGATCGAAGTGCCCACCGAGGCGGCCAGCAGGTAGCCGGTGAGCAGCCAGGTGATGCCGGTCTCGCTGGCGCCGAGGTCCTCCTGCATCGTCGGCAACGCCGGCACCACAGCGGAGCTGAGCAACGCGTAGGCGAGCCCGCCGAGGGCGAGCACTGCGAGGGTCAGATTGGGGTGCGTCCGGTCCTGGGTAGATGAAGTCATGCGGATCTTCGGCTCGAGGCGAGGCACTTACGCAGGGTAAGTGCGGCACGCTATCGAAGGCAGCTCGTCGCCCCGAATCTTTTGCCGCCGATCGTTATGCGAACATACGTTCCCATTCGATCAGAAGGAGCAGCGATGCCGCAATTTGACGCATATGAAGACCTGGTTGGGAAGTGGCGCTGGCGCCTGCTAGGCGCCGACGGTCGCACGATTGCCACTGCCGGCGAGTCGTTTGATTCGCACTGGCACGCCCTGAGGGCAGCCGAAAGCGTGCGAGGCGCAGCCTCGGCGGCGCGGATCTCGAGCATCCCGGCCGAGGGCGTTTCAGATGCCCTGAGCGCGATCATCGACCGCGAGCTCGCCCATAACTAGACCGATTTGCAGGGCGTTTAACGAAAAAAACGTCGTTGTACGAAGTGGATAAAGCCAAAAATAACTGTTTGCCCGTGCAGGCTTAAGGCGCCTACGTCATCCGTCGATGCCCCCCTGCCGGAGTCAAGGGCTCCGGGTCACATCAATCATTAGGGGGAAAGAATGCGCTGGATCACCAAGAATAGGGCGTTTGTCGCGCTCGGCTGCACCTGCGCTCTTGCGGTGGCCGGCATCGCAATTGCTTACTTCACGTCAAGCGGGTCGGGCACAGGCACCGCCACCGCCGGCTCGAGCTCTGCGGTGACGCTGCACGCCACGATCTCCAACAGCCTCTATCCGGGCTCCTCGTCGCCGGTCTCCTTCACGGTGGACAACCCGTCCTCGGGCGTCCAACGGGTCGGCACCGTCACGCTGGCGAGCATCACGGTCGATGCCTCGCACTCCGAATGCAAAACCACGATCAGTGGCGGCAACCCGGACTTCACGATGGCGGCCGTGCCCGTCAACCAGGTGGTCAACCCTGGCAACGGCCAGAGCGTCGCCGCCACGGGAACGCTGACGATGAACGAAACGGGCACCAATCAGGACCCGTGCCAGGGTGCGACGCTGACGCTGCACCTGACCAACAACTAGACCCGCGGGGGCTGACGGGGCCATGCGCACCATGCGCGGCGCACTAGCCGTGCTGGCCGGAATCGCCGGCCTGGGCGCCGTCGCCTACGCGGCAACCCCCATGGGCCTCAACCCTGTCTCCGCTCCCAAAGCTGAGCGGAGACAGGGTGTCGCCTCCCTGCCCAAACCGAAGATCACCATGCACCCCGAGAAGCTGTCCACCTCGACAAGCGCCAGGTTTGCCTTCGCCGTTCGCGGCAGCAAGCCGCGCTTTCAGTGCCGCCTCGACGGCCGCTCGTGGAGCACCTGCCAGGCGCCGGTGACCTTCAGCAAGCTTGCGGTCGGCAGCCACAGCTTCTCGGTGCGCAGCGTCGGAGCACGGGGGAAGCGCAGCAAGATCGCTCGCTTTCGCTGGCAGCTACTGGCGCCCAAGGACTTCTCGATCGCGCCGCAGCTGGCCGGCCTCGGCCCGCTGTTCCCGGGGGCCCCGGCCCAGGCGCTGCCGCTGACGATCAGCAACCCCAACCCGGTTCCGATCCTCGTCACCAGCCTGCAGGTCAGGGCAACTGCCGACCCGCCCGGCTGTGGCAGCGGTGAAAATCTCGTGCTGAGCGGGTCGAGTGCCTCCGGCGCGGCCCCGATCAAGGTGCCCGCAAACGGATCGGTGAGCCTGCCGGCGCCCGACGCCTCAGCCCCCTCGATCCAGCTGCGTGACCTGCCGATCAGCCAGGACGCCTGCCAGCAAGCCCAGTTCCCGCTGGCCTTCTCCGGGACCGCCCGCGGATGAGGCGGCTGCTCCCGAGCACCGTCGCCGGCGTCGCGGCCTTCGCCGTGCTGGCGATCAGCGCCGCCGGCATCGCCGTCGCCTACTTCACCACCAGCGGCGCCGGCCAAAGCACTCCAGCGGTCGTCTCGACGATCGCCAAGCCCGCGATCACAGCGGCCACGCCGGCCACCGGCGGGACCGTCGCGCTGACCTGGGGTGAAGTCACCGCTCCCGGGACGGGGGGCGTCACCTACACGGTCAGCCGCAACGGCGAAAAAGCGGGCGGGAGCTGCTCATCCTCGCTCTCGGTCGTCACCTGCACCGATAGCGGCCTCGAACCCGGCACCTACAACTACGTCGTCACCGCCAGGTGGCGCTCCTGGACCGCGACCAGCTCGACCAAAGCGGCGACCGTCGCGGTCGGACCGATCGACCGCTTCGTGCTCAGTGCCGCCTCGCTGACGCCGACGGCCGGCGCTGCGGACAACCTGACGATCACCGCCAAGGACGCGAAAGGAGGCACGGTCACCACCTACGCCGGCTCGCACAACCTCACCTTCAGCGGCGCTTCCGCCGGCCCCAACGGCACCGTCCCCACCGTCGCCGACAACTCCGGCGTGGCGACTCCCTTCGGCAGCGCCACCGCGCTCACCTTCAGCGCCGGCGTCGCCTCCGTCTCCACCGCGACGAACGGCGTGATGAAGCTCTACAGGAGCGGCGCGGCCTCGATCGAAGCAAGTGACGGCTCGACCTCGACCGCAACTCCTCTGGCAGTGACAGTGACAGGGGCCAGCGGGGCCAAATTCACCCTGGTCGCGGCCGATGCCATGCCCACGGCAGGAATAGCCGACAACCTCACGATCACCGCCTTCGACGCCTACGGCAACCTCGCCACCACCTACACCGGCTCCAAGAGCCTCACCTTCTCGGGAGCAGCGACGCTCGGCGCCTTTAAACCGACGGTGGCCAACAGCTCGGGCGTCGCGACCGCCTTCGGCACCGCGACCGCGATCACCTTCAGCGCTGGCGTCGCCACGGTCTCCTCCTCCAAAAACGGCGCGATGACGCTCTACAAGGTGGAGTCACCGAGCATCTCGGTCACCGACGGCACCGTCACCACCGCAACGCCGCTGGCAGTGACGGTGGCCCCGGCGGCGGAGATCAAACTCGCTCTCACCGCGACCACCACCGCGCCCGTCGCCGGCGCCGCCGACAACCTCACCATCACCGCCCAGGACAGCTACGGCAACACCGCCACGAGCTACACCGGCTCCAAGAGCCTCACCTTCTCCGGACCTGCTGCCAGCCCCAGCGGCGCAGTCCCCACGGTCTCGAACTCCGCCGGCGCCGAGATTCCCATCGGCAGCGCCACGGCTATCAACTTCAGCGCCGGAGTGGCCAGTGTCAGCGGCAACGCCAACGGCGCGATGAAGCTCTACAAGAGCGGTCTCGTCAGCCTGAGAGTCGGTGACGGCACGCTCGCCGAAGGCACACTGGCGGTGACGGCGGCGCCGGCAGCCGCGGCGAAATTCGCTCTCGCCGCGGTCGCAACCACGCTCGCCGCAGGCGAATCGGACAACCTCACGATCACGGCGTTCGACACCTATGGCAACACCGCGACCGCCTACACCGGCTCCAAGAGCCTCACCTTCTCCGGCGCAGTCGCCGTCGGCACCAACAAACCGACCGTCGCCAACAGCTCCGGTACCGCGACCGCCTTCGGCACCGCGACGACTATCAGCTTCACTGCCGGCATCGCCACCACCGTCACCTCGACCAAAAATGGGGTGATGAAGATCTACGCCGCCGGCAAAGCCAACGTCAACGTCAGCGACGGCACGATCTCCAGCCCGACGCCGCTGGAAGTGACCGTCTCGCCACTGACAGCGACCAAACTGGCTCTCACCGCCGCGACCACCACGCCGGCGGCGGGCGAAGCCGACAACCTAACGGTCACCGCCCAGGACACCTATGGCAACGCTGACCCCACGTACACCGGCGCCAAAAGCCTCACCTACGGTGGCGCCTCGGCAAGCCCGGGAGGGAACAACCCCACCGTCTCCGACTCGGCCGGCAACGCCGTCGCCTTCGGCGGCGTGACGCCGACCACCTTCGGCGCCGGCGTCGCCGGCGTCAGCGGCAATGCCAACGGCGTGATGAGGCTCTACAAGATCGGCGCCGCCACGATCACGGTCAGCGACGGCACGCTCTCGGGGACCCTGGCGACGACCACCGCCTCGACCGCGACCAAGCTCATCCTCGCCGCGGCATCGACGACTCCCGCGCCCGCCGTAGCCGACAACCTCACGATCACCGCCCAGGACACCTACGAAAACACCGTGACCACCTACACCGGCGCCAAGAACCTCACCTTCGCCGGCGCCTCGGCCAGCCCCAACGGGACGGCGCCCACGGTCGCCAACAGCTCCGGCACCGCGACCAACTTCGGCACTGCCACCGCGATCACCTTCACCGCCGGAGTCGCGACGGTCTCCACCACCAAAAACGGGGTGATGAAGCTCTACCGAGCGGAGTCGGCCAACGTCTCGGTCAGCGACGGCACGATCTCGAGCACGCCGATCGCGATCACGGTCTCCCCCCTCGCCGCCTCGAGGTGGGGCTTCACCAGCGTCACCCTCAGCGCCGGCAGCCTCGGCGCGAACTGCGTCTTCGCCTGCACCGTAACCGGCCTCGGCAACAGCGGCACGGTGAAAGCGAGGGTCGCCGTCACCGACACCTATGGCAACACGGTCAGCGCCCTCGGCTCCGGCCACTCGGCCAAAGTCACCGTTACCAGCGGCACCGGCACGATCAGCGGCAGCCCGCTGGCCATTCCCGCCACCGGCGCCGCCGAATCGCCGACGACCTTCACCTTCACCTCGCGGGCATCGGGAACCTTCACCGAAACGATCACTGCGGCTGCTCAGGAAGGCACCGCGTACACGAACGCAACGCTGACCGCGACCAAATAACCGCTCCGCTGCTAGGCGGCGAAGCGCTCTTCCGCCCGCGCCTTGCGCTTGGCCGCCTCGACCTCGCGGTCCTTCGGCGGCGCCGCGGTGACCAGGCGATCAAGCAACCGCGCCGACACCTCGGCGACTTCCTCGACCGCCTGCTCAAAGGCCTCGGCGTTCGCCTGTGACGGTTTCGTAAAGCCGCTGATCTTGCGCACGTACTGCAGCGCGGCGGCTTTGACCTCGTCCTCTTCGGCGGGCGGATCGAAGTTGTAGAGAGTTTTGATGTTTCTGCACATGCCAGGATCTTAAGCTGATCGGGTCGCTTGCTCCCCGGGCGCCTGGCGCGGCTCGAGCTGGATCTCCTGCTCGGCCCGCGGCGTCCCCTCCTCGATCTCAGCGCTGCGCTCGCGCTCGGCGTTGAGCTGGTGGCCGAAGAGGATCGCCAGGTTGCTGATCCAGAGCCAGACCAGCAGCGCGACCAGGCCGCCCAGGGTACCGTAGGTCTTGTCGTAGGAGCCGAAGTTGGCGACGTAGGTGGCGAAGGCGGCCGAGGCGACGGCCCAGGCGACCATCGCCACCAGGCAACCCGGCGTCACCCAGCGGAAGCCGCGCAGCTTCGCGTTCGGTGCGGCGTAGTAGAGGAGGTCGACCATGAGCACGAAGACCGCCACCATCACGGGCCACTTGGCGATGCTCCAGACGTCGACCGCGGTGCCGCTGAGGCCGACCGGGTCGGCCACCGCTTCGACGATCGGCCCGGTGAGCACGAGGCCGAGCGCAAGCAGCGCCATCGCCACGACCATCGCCAGCGTCACCGCGAGCTGCAGCGGGCGCAGCTTCCAAAACGGCCGGCCCTCGGCGGTCTCGTAGATCACGTTGGAGGCACGGATGAAGGCGCCGATGTAGCCGGAGGCCGACCACAGCGCCACCAGCAGGCCGAAGACGAAGGCAAAGCCGGCGGCGCTCTGGTTGGAGACGACCGAGCGGATCGGCCCCTCAAAGGTCTGCGCCGCCGATTCCGGCCCGATCGAGGTGATGATCTCGGTCAAGCTCGAGGTCGTCGTCCGCGGGTCGCCGAAGAGGCCGAGCAGGGAGACGATCGCGATCAGCGCCGGGAACAGCGAGAGCAGCCCGTAATAGGTGAGCGCCGCCGCCCAATCGGTGAGATTGTCCTCGCGGAACTCGCTGGCGGTGCGCTTCAGCGTCGCCCAAGCGCCGGAGTTTGGGGGTGAGTACTCATTCACCCACCCCCTCTACCCGGCTGGTTTAGGGCTACGCCCCCGCCGGCTCCGGCTCGGCCTCCAGCGGGGCGCCTTCGACGACCTCCTCGCGCTCGATGTCGCCCTCGCGGACCATCCACAACGCGGCGATCGCGCCGGCGAAGGAGAGCAGGGCGCCGAGCAGGAGGATCTCGTTGAGGCCGTGGAGGAAGCCCTGTTCGGCCGCTGCCTGGACCTTGGCCTGGGTCTGCTGGGGCACGTTGGCGATCGCCTGCGGCAGCGCTCCCGCGGAAGTCGCTTCGACCAGGCCACGCGCTTCCTCCCCGTTGACCGCGTTGCCGGCCAGCTGCTCGGTCTTCGCGGCGCCGGCGCCGAGGAAGATCGCGCCCCAGGCGGCGATCCCTACCGCGATCCCGACCTGGCGGAAGGTGTCGTTGATCCCCGCCGCCATGCCGCTGCGCTCCTTCGGCACGACGCTGAGCGCGACGTCGGCGATCACCGGGTTGAGCAGGCCAACGCCGATGCCGCTGATCACGAAGCCGGCCAGCAGCGCCGTCCACTCGGAGTCGACACCGAGACCACCCATCAGCAGCAGGCCGAGGCCGGTCAGCGCCAAACCGGCGCTCATCAGCCAGCGAGCCTGCACCTTGGCCAGCGCCAAGCCGGCCAGCGGCGCGACGATGAAGGAGGCGATCGTGATCGGCAGGTAGCGCAGGCCGGCGTCGATCGGTGAGTAGCCGAGGAAGCTCTGCAGGTAAAGCGTCAGGTAGAGGAAGAGCGCGAACATCGAGCCGGAGACGGCGAAGGCGGCCAGCTGCACGCCGGTGAAGGCGCGGCGGCGGAAGAGCGAGAGCGGCAGCATCGGCTCGCGCACCCGCTGCTCGATCACGGCGAAGGCGACCAGCAGCACGCCGGCACCTGCCAGCAGCGAGATGATCGTTGGACTCCCCCAGCCGGCGTCGTTGCCGCGCACCAACCCCAGGACGAGCAGGAAGAGCGCGCTCGAGAAGGTGAGCAGGCCAGCCCAGTCGATCCGGGTCGCGTTGGGGTCCCGCGACTCGGCCAGCTTCCAGTAGGTGACCGCGATCGCGGCGATCCCGATCGGCACGTTAATCAGGAAGACCCACTCCCAGCCAAGCCCGTCGGTGAGCAGGCCACCGACCAGCGGGCCGATCGCCACGGCGATGCCGATCGTGGCGCCGTAGATGCCCATCGCCATGCCGCGTTCGGGCCCGGCCGGAAACTCCTGGGCGACCAAGGCAAGGGAGACGGCGAACATGATCGCGCCGCCGATGCCCTGTAGGGCGCGCGAGACGTTGAGGAAGGTCGGGTCCGGCGACAACGCGCAGAGCAACGAGGCAACCGAGAAGACGGCCAGCCCGATCGCGAAGACGCGGCGGCGGCCGAGGCGGTCGGCCAGCGAGCCGGCGGTGAGGACAAGGGCGGCAAGCGAGAGTGCGTAGGCGTCAATCACCCACTGAAGATCGGAGAAGCTGCCGCCGAGGTCCTTCTGGATCGCCGGCAGCGCAGTGTTGACCACCGTGATGTCGAGCAACAGCATGAAGGTCGCCACGCAGACGGCGCCGAGGGTCCACCACTTGCGTTCCATGTTTGAGTCTCCTGAGTGCCGTGTACAATTTCGTCAGGAACCCTTGTAAGGTGACCTGACCAGACGACCTTATCAGGCTCCCTGACGATATGCGTGACGCCAACCACACAGCCCCGCTTGCCCCGGGAACGATCCCGCTGCCCGGCCTGCTCGAGATCGCCGGCGAGGCGATGTTGGCCGAGTTCAGGGAAGAGCTGACGAAGAACGGCTACGAGGACCTCCGCCCCACTCACGGCTGCGTCTTCCGCTTCGTCCGCGAGGACGGCATGCGACTGACCGAGCTGGCAAGCCACGCCGGCATCACCAAGCAGTCGGCTGGCGAGCTGGTCGACGACCTGGTCGAGCTCGGCTACGTCGAACGAATCGCCGATCCGGCCGACAAGCGGGCAAAGCTGATCTGCCTCACCGGGCGCGGCCAGGAGGCGCAACGGGTCGGCTTCAACCTCTTCACCAAGATCGAGCAGCGCTGGGCCGAGCACTTCGGCGAGCAGCGCTTCGAGCTGCTGCGCGAGCTGCTCGAGGAGATCGCCGCCGACCGCGCCCCCGCCGCCGTGCCCGAGCTCTCGCAGGCGGCGCTCGCCGGCAGCCGCGGCGAGTAGCCGGCGCAGCGACCATCTAGGCTGGGCGCAGATGGCCACCGGCCGAGTTCTCTCCCAATCCCAGCTCGCCACCCTCGCCGCGGTCGGCGAGGAGCGCAGCGCGGAGGTCGGCGAGAAGCTCTTCGAGGTCGGCGACGCGAGCTATCCCTTCATCGCCATCCAGGAGGGCGAAGTTGCGATCACCGACGCCTCCGGGCGGGAGATCGTTCGCCACTGCGCCTCCGGCTTCCTCGGCGAGATGAACCTGCTCTCCGGTCAGACCGTCTTTCTCACCGCCGTCGTCACCCAGCCGCTGCGCTACATCGCGGTCGATCGCGAAGTGCTGCGCAAGCTGCTCTTCGAGGACGGCTCGCTCTCGGACCTGCTGCTCTCCGCCTTCATCGAGCGCCGCGAGTTGCTGCAACGCGAGCAGGGAATCGGGATAGAGATCGTCGGGCCGCACGAGTCGAGCGAGACCCGGCGGCTGCTCGACTTCGCCAGGCGCCAGCGTCTCCCCCACTTCTGGCTCTCGCCAACGGAGAACCCCGAGGCTGCGGCCCTGCTCGAGCAGCTCACGCCCGCGGAGATTCCACTCGTGCGGCTGCCTGGGGGCACCGACCTGCACAACCCGAGCAACGGCCAGCTCTCTCGCGCCCTCGGCATCGGGCTGGAGCTGGCCGAGCGCGAAGAGGTCGACCTGGTGGTCCTCGGCGGCGGCCCGGCCGGGCTCGGCGCCGCCGTCTACGGCGCCTCCGAGGGCCTCGACACGCTGGTGATCGAGAGCACCGTGCTCGGCGGCCAGGCCGGCACCTCACGCCGGATCGAGAACTACCTCGGCTTCCCGGCCGGGATCAGCGGCAGCGAACTGACCAGCCGCGCGGTCACCCAGGCGCGCAAGTTCGGCGCCCGCACGGCGACGCCCTACCGCGCCCAGGCACTCGAGCCCAGTGGGGACCGGCACCTGGTCAGGCTCGAGGAGGGCAACGAGATCCTCGCCCGCACCGTGCTGCTCTCCACCGGCGCCGAATACCGGCGCCTGCCGGTCGACGACCTCGACGACTACGAGGGGCTCAGCGTCTTCTACGCCGCCGGCCCGCCCGAGGGGCAGCTCTGCGGCGGCCAGCGGGTGGGCGTGATCGGCGGCGGCAACTCGGCCGCGCAGGCGGCGATCTGGCTCGCCCGCGGCGGCGCCCTGGTCACCCTTCTGCACCGCCGCGCTGAGCTCAGCGAGACGATGTCGCAGTACCTGATCGAGGAGATCGACCGCTACGGCGTAGCCGTCCGCGACCGCAGCGAAGTCAGCGCCCTGCACGGCAGCGACGGGAAGCTCGAAGCGGTGACGCTGACCGATGGCGAACAACTGCCTTTCTCCTTCCTCTTCCTCTTTCTCGGGGCGACACCCTGCACCGACTGGCTGGGCGAGGCGATCGCCCGCGACGCCAAGGGGTTCATCCTCACCGGCGCCGATGCCGGTGCCGAGGGGCTGCTCGAAACCAGCGTGCCGGGCATCTACGCCGCCGGCGACGTGCGCGCCGGCTCGATCAAGCGCTGTGCGACGGCGGTCGGCGAGGGCGCCACCGTCGTTCGCTTCGTCCACGAGCACCTCAGCGCCAGCGCGCCCGCTCCCGCTGGATAAAGATCGCCCGCCGAGTGATCCGGACGGCAGGGGACCCCGTTACTGGGACCAAACCCCTTCAAAGGAGCGCGCAATGGAACCGGATGCAACCCTCAAACAGACCAACGTCGACGACGGCGTTCGCCAGGCGGCCGACGACGCGTCCGAATCGCTCAGCGACGGCGACACCCGGCTCGGCTTCCTGAAGAAGGCCGGCCTCGCCGGCGGCGCGGTCGTCGGTAGCGGCGCCCTGCTCGGCGCCCTCACCCCCGCCAGCGCCCTGGCCAAAGGAGGCAAGGGCCGCCCACCCGCCTCGTTCGGCAAAGGCGACATCGGCATCCTCAACTTCGCCCTCACCCTCGAGTACCTCGAGGCCGCCTTCTACAACGAGGCGACAGCCAATCAGGCGAAGAGCAAGTTCATCGCCGACAAGCAGACGCAGGTCTTCCTGAAGACGGTGACGGTCGACGAGAATGCTCACGTCGCCTTCCTCAAGAAGGCCCTCGGCTCGAAGGCGATCGCCGCGCCGAAAGTCGACTTCGGCAGCACCACTTCCAGCGAAGCGTCCTTCGTCAAGACCGCCGTCGCGCTCGAGAACACCGGCGTCCACGCTTACTCTGGCCAGGCGCTCAATATCGCCAGCCCGGCCTACGTCGCCGCGGCGCTCTCGATCTGGTCGATCGAGGCTCGCCACGCCTCCGTCGCCGGCCTGCTGCTGAGCGGAAAGCCCTCCGGGATCACTCCCGACGGCCCCTTCGACACGCCGTTCACCGCCGCCGAAGTGCTCAAGGCAGTGAAAAAGACCGGCTTCCTCAAGTAACGCATCGCAACCTAGGACTGGAGGCACACCGTGCCAAACATCGGACCAATGGAGATCATCATCGTCCTCGTCATCGCCCTCGTCGTCTTCGGGCCCAAACGCCTGCCCGAGCTGGGCAAGTCGGTCGGCAAAGGGATCCGCGAGTTCCGCGGCTCGGTTTCGGGCGATCACCCCGACTCCGACGAGGAGACCCCGATCGCCGTCGAGCAGCCACCGGTCGTGGTTGCCCAGAGCCCGGCGACGACGGCCGACGCCGCCGCCAACTCACGAGCCTGACCTAGAAACGATGCGCCGCGTAAAAGCAATCTCATACGAGGACGAGGTAAGTCTGGTCGAGCACCTCGACGAGCTGCGCGCGCGCGTCGTCGTCTCACTCACCGTCTTCGGCGTTGCCCTGGGGCTCTGCTTCTGGCAGAACGCGCTGCTGATCGAACTGGCCAACGCGCCGCTGCCCCCGGGTCACAGCCAGCTGCTGACCCTGGGGGTCAGCGAGCCGTTCACGACGACGATGACGGTCGCCGCCTACGGCGCCTTCGTGCTCTCGCTGCCGATCATCCTCTACCAGGTCTACGCCTACGTCCTGCCGGCCTTCAGCCGCCAGCAGCGGCGCAGCGTCGGCCCGCTGCTGCTCCTGGTCCCGGTCCTCTTCATCGCCGGGATCGCCTTCGGCTACTTCGTCGTGCTGCCGGCGGCGACCCAGTTCCTGCTCAACTTCAACGACTCGCAGTTCAACATCCAGGTGCGCGCCCGCGAGTACTACAGCTTCTTCGGCACCACCCTGCTCGCCTGCGGCATCGTCTTCCAGGTCCCGGTCGGCGTCCTCGCCGTCACCCGCCTCGGCATCGTCAAGGTGCGCCAGCTGCAGCAGAACCGCCGCTACGCCTACCTCGCCTGCGCGGTGGTCGCCGCCGCCCTGCCGGGGGTCGACCCGATCTCGATGCTGCTCGAGACAGCGCCGCTGATCGCCCTCTATGAGCTCAGCATCGTCCTCGCCCGGGCCTTCGGCGAGCCGGGCGCTACCCCGCTCAGCGAGCCCGCGGCCGAGAAGCCCTAGGCGGGCGTCGCCAGCGTTCATTCCACATCCGTTCGGTCTGCTTCATCAGGGCCGGGTAGACGATCAGGTGGCGGAACGGCTTGATCAGCAACATGTACGCCTCGCCGAAGCGGCCGTGGGTCTTGACGTAAACCGCCATCTGGGCTTGATAGCGACCTCCGGCCTGCTCGGCCCAGGCGGCGTGCATCACGCCGTGCATGGTCCGATTCGACACCTCAGCGGCGAACTCGTCGTCGGTCAGGTAGAGCGGCACGAAAGGGAGCGAGCCAAAATCCACGTCCGCCACCGTGCCGCGGAGGTCCTCCGGCAAGCGGGCGCGCAGGGAGGTCTCCGCCGTTCCCGGAATCGGCAGCCTGTTCGCGGCGGCGCCCTGATCGGCCGGGGCCGAGATCTCACCGAGGTCGAACCAGCGACCGAGGCGATCGCGGAGGCGCCAGAGGAAGCGGGTCGGCAGCGAGTCCGCGTTGGCGGGATCGGCGGAGGCCATCAGCTCGAGCAAGGCCGGAAAGTCCTCCGCACCGCCGTGGACGGGCAGCGCCCAGACGTCCTCCAGCTTGAAGTCCGGGACGATCTCGCGGATGCGCCAGGGGTGAGATTCGTGCACCGCGTTCGGAAGCCTCATGTCGGTCTCCTTTCAATCCATACGATGTCGTATGGATCTTTAACACCATGGCTTGCATCTGTCAATACGGTGCCGTATAGATAAGCCGTGGCCAATGTCAGAACCCCACGCAGCGCTTGGATCGAGGCGGCTCAGCGAGCACTGGGCGCCGGCGGCCCGGAGGCCGTTCGGGTCGAGGCACTGGCCGCCTCCCTCGGCGTCTCCAAGGGTGGCTTCTACTGGCACTTCAAAGACCGCCAAGCCCTGCTCGACGAGATGCTCGACAGCTGGGAGAAGACCGTCGTCGGGGACGTCATCGCCAATCTCGAGAGCACGCCGGCTGAGTCGAGGGCAAAGCTGCAACAGCTCTTCGAACTGGCGCCCAAGGTCGACTTCGCGGTCGAGCTGGCGCTGCGGGACTGGGCCCGCCGCGACCGCGGGGTGGCCAAGCGCCTGCGCCGCATCGACGGCCGGCGAATGGAGTACCTGCGCTCGCTGTTCGGGGGATTCTGCGCCGAGGAGAATGAGGTCGAGGCGCGCAGCATGCTCGCCTTCTCACTCTTCATCGGCAGCTACTTCATCACTGCGAAGCACGGAGACAAGTCGCGAGCCGAAGTGCTGCAGTTGGCGATCGACCACCTGCTCAGCGAGTCGTGGGACTGAGATGGCCGCTCGAGCGCACCCGGTGCTCGTCTACGACGGCGACTGCGCCTTCTGCACTATGTCCGTGCGCGTCCTGGAAAGGATCGGGCCCAGGGCGGAGATGGTCGCCTGGCAGCTGACGGATCTGGCCGCGTTGGGACTGACCGAGGAGCAGGCGTCCGCCGCCGTGCAGTGGGTCGCAATCGACGGGACAGTTTGTTCTGGCCACGAGGCAATCGCGGCGGCGCTGGGCACGGCCGGCGGGATCTGGGCGCTCGCCGGTCGGGCGCTCCTCTCCCCCAGCATCTCGCCAATCGCCGCATCTACCTACCGGCTGGTCGCCGACAACCGTCACCGCCTGCCCGGCGGCACCCCCGCCTGCGCCGTCGACCCTCAGGAGACCAAGCGCAGGACTTCGCGCTCGAGCTTCGCCCGGCGCTTGGCGCTGAGCTTGCTGTTGGCGTTTGCCGTCGGTCGGATCTGCTCGCCGTCGCGGAAGCGGTCGAGTACCCGCGGATCGATGTAGGAGCGGCGGCAGACCGCCGGCGTGTTGCCGAGCGCCTCGGCAACGCGGCCGACCGCGGCGGAGATCGAGCGCTTGGCGGCGGCTTCGGAATCCGGCACCGGCTCACCGGCCAACGCGACCGCGGCGAGCACGGTGCCGTGCCAGGTGCGGAAGTCCTTGGCCGAGAAACGCTCGCCGATCTTCGCCTGGATATAGGCGTTGACGTCGTCGGAGTGGACGTCGCGCCACTCCTTGCCCTCGCGCCAGGCGAGCAGGTCCTCGGGACCGCCGCGGCGGCGGCGCATCGTCTCGATCGCGCGGATCGCGGCAGGGTCGCGGATCGACTGCACGCGGCGCTGGCCGCTCTTGGCTGGGAAGTCGAAGACCGCCTCGCTGCCGCTGAGCGTGACGTGCTCGCGCCGGATCGTCGCCAATCCGTAGCTCTCGTTTTCCTCGGCGTAGGTCTCGCCGCCGACGCGGAAGAAGCCGAGATCGAGCAGGCGCACGGCGCAGGCCAAAGCGCGCTCGCGCGGCATCCCCTGATGCTTCAGATCGGCGGTGACGGCGCGGCGCAGGCGCGGCAGGGCGGCGGCAAACTCGCGCACGGTCTCGAACTTGCGCTCGGCCCGACGCTGCTGCCAGCGCGAGTGGTAGAGGTACTGCTTGCGGCCGGCGGCGTCGATCCCGGTCGCCTGGATGTGCCCGAACGGATCGGGGCAGACCCACACCTCCCGCCAGGCGGGCGGGATAGCCAGCTCGGCGATTCGCTCCAGGGTCTCGCTGTCCTCGACCCGCTCGCCGTCGGCGTCGGCGTAGGAGAAGCCACGGCCGCGGCGACGGCGGACAATGCCCTCTCCACCGCAATCAGATCGCCGCAGGCGGCGCGATCGGACCGTCTCGCCCATGCAGTCAGGAGCCGAGGGCCCGCTTCAAGAAATCCGCCTGGCGTTGCTTGCGCATGATCTGGTGCTCGAGCATGTGCTCCAAGGCCTCGGAGCGACCCTCGCGACCAGTCGGCTCTATCGCTTCCTGCAGTGCCTCGATCGTCTCTTCCTCGCAGCGCAGCAGCCAGCCGAGCGCGTCTTCGCTGCCGCGCGCATAGCGCAACTCGGCGACATCGGTGGTCGGCTCGCCGTCGAAGGAGACGATCTTCTCGACCAGCTCCCGGGCATCGCTCAGCTCCTCGTCGCCGAAGCCGGTCAGCACCCCGGCCAAACCCTGGGCCTCGAGGCCGAGCAGGCTCGAGGCGACGATCGAGTACTGCAGGGCAGAGCGGTACTGGCGGCTCAGCGCCTTGTTCAGGCGCTCAATCGCCTCGGCCTCGTCAAGTCTCTCTTCGCTCTCCGGCATTGCCCTCCCGTACCCGATTCCGTGCCGGGCGAACGTCGCCGAGCGTTTCCATAACCGGCTTGCGGGTACCCCAGAGCCGGTTAGAGGAATTGATCCAAGCCCTTGAGGAGGGATTTGATGTCCACTGTTCTGATCGTTGTGATCATCGTCGTCGCTCTGGTCGTGGTTGCCGCCCTGGTCGCGGCCGCTTCGCGGCGCAAGCGCGAACAAAAGCTCGGCCGGGTGCAAGACCAGGCCCTGCACGATGACGTCGGGCACCACCGCGAGCAGGCCGAGACTCGCCGCGAGCAGGCCGACAGCGCCCGTCACGAGGCCGAGCTGGCGCAGGAGCGGGCCCGCAGGACAGAGGCGGAGGCCGAGCTCAACGAGCGCCAGGCCGAGGAGCGCGAGCGCGAGCTGAACCAGCAGGACTAGGCGTCAGCCGCTCTTGAAGCGGGCGGCTTCCTCGGAGCCGCCCGTGGCGTTGCCCTCGCTGTAGGAGTGCGCGCCGGCGCCGGCCAGCGTGCCACCGTCGACGATCAGGTACTCCTCGCGGATCGGCCGGCGGTCGAGCCAGCACTCGAGGATCTCGCGCGTGCCGGCCGCATAACGCGCTTGGGCCGAGAGACTGGTGCCGGAGGTGTGTGGGGTCATCCCGTGGTGGGGCATCGAGCGCCAGGGGTGATCCCGCGGCGCCGGCTGCGGGAACCAGACGTCGCCGGCGTAGCCGGCCAGCTGACCGCTCTCGCACGCCTGGGCGACCGCGTCGCGGTCGCAGATCTTGCCGCGCGCGGTGTTGATCAAGTAGGCACCCCGCTTCATCCTCGCCAGCAGCTCCGCGTCGAAGAGGTTCTCGGTCTCTGGGTGCAAGGGCGCGTTGATCGTGACCACGTCGCACACCTCCACCATCGACTCCACCGTGGGGTGGAATGTGACGTTCAACTCCTCCTCCACCTCAACCGGGAGGCGGTGGCGATCGGTGTAATGAAGACCGACCTCGAAGGGCACAAGCCGGCGCAGGACGGCCGCGCCGATGCGCCCGGCGGCAACCGTGCCGACCTGCATGCCCTCCAAGTCGTAGGAACGCGAAACGCAATCGGCGATGTTCCAACCACCGTCGACGACGACTTGGTAGGAGGGGATGTAATTCCGCACCAGCGACAAAATCATCATCACCACGTGCTCGGCGACACTGATGCTGTTGGAGTAGGTCACCTCGGCCACCGTCAGCCCGTGCTCGATCGCCGCCTGCAGGTCGACGTGGTCTGAGCCAATGCCGGCGGTCAACGCCAGTTTCAGTTTCGGCGCTTTGGCGATTCGCTCGGCGGTCAGGTAGGCGGGCCAGAACGGCTGCGAGATAACGACCTCCGCCTCCGGCAGCTCGCGCTCGAAGACCGAGTCCGGCCCATCCTTGTCGCTGGTGACGATCAGGCGATGGCCGCGGCTCTCGAGGAACTCGCGCAGACCCAGCTCCCCGGAGACGCTGCCGACCAGCTCGCCGGGCTTGAAACCGAGCGCCTCGGGCGTCGGCGTGCTTTGGCCGTCGTGGTAGCGCTCGATCTTCGGCACGTCGTCGCGCGCGTAGGCAGGCGGGAAACCGTCGACTGGGTCGTCATAGAGAACACAGAGAACGGTCGCCATGCAGCCCATCCTCTCGCAGGGCGCCCTGAATGGTCAAGATCAGGCCAGGCGGCGCTCGAAGACGCAGTCGAGCCGGCGCTCTTCTTCCTCACCGGGGACCGTCTTGTCGAGCTGCATCAGCGCCTCGCGGCCGTCGAGGCGCAGGGTCGCGACCTGGTTGTCGAAGTACGGACCCTCGGCGAGGCGCCAGCGCAAACCGGGGTCCGGGGCTCCGGCCAAGCCGGCGAGCGATTTCATCGCGGCGATGAACGGGCGGGTGAAGCCGGCTTTGATCACCCGCCGCTCGTGGGCGGCGAGCGGGTTGCGGTAGGGGGAGCAGACGGCCTGGTAGACGGCACTCTGCACCTCGGCCCCGGGCCGGAAGGCCATCTCGGCCAGGTAGGCGTGGTGGACGTCACCGGAGAGGACGACGATCGAGGCGGGAGCCTTGCCGCGCTTGCCGGCGCCGACCTCTTCGAGCAGGCCGCGCAGCAGCTGGAAGGACTTGTCGAAGGAGGCCCAGTGGTCGAAGTCGACGGCGCGGCGGATCGTCTCGGCGCCGCGCGCCGGCAGCCCGCCCCAGGCGCCGTCGCAGACGCGCTCGCTCCAGGCCTCGAGGTGGTGGAATCCGGGCGAGAGCAGAAAAGGGACCGTGGTCGAGATCAAGAGGTGGTCGAAGTCACCGCTGGCGTGCTCGACGATCCAGTCCCACTCGTCCTCGTCGAAGATCGAGCGCTCACCATCCTTCAGCACCCGGCCCGCGCGCGAGTCCATGAAAATCGCGCGGGTGTTGCCGAGGTCGCGGCAGTAGCTCCAGCGGCTACCGGCCCCGGTCGAGTCGATCTCAGTGGCGAACTGGCGCAGCTCGCTGGTCGCGTGGACGTTGCCGCGGACCCGCTGGTAGAGGTCGTTCTGATCCAACTCCCGCGGCGAGAGGTTGCCGAGGTGCTGGTAGACCCAGTAGCTCATGATTCCCGAGGCGGCGCGGCGATGCCACCACGACGTTTCTTCCCGCTCCTCGACCCAGGAGCCCGAGATGTTCCAGTCGTCGCTCATGTCGTGGTCGTCCCAGAGCATCGAGAGGGAGACGGTCGAGAACAGCCAGCGGATCATCGGCTCGCTCCAGGACTCGAGGTAAAGCCAGGAGTACTCCTCGAAGTCGGTGACCTCCTCGCCAGGCTGGGTATCGGTGCCGCGCCGTTCGCGGATCCGCTCGCGGGTTCGCGGCGAGCCCTCGTCCACGTAGACCTGGTCGCCGAGCAGGAAGAGCAGCTCGGGCCACTTGTCGCGCTCGGTGCGGCTCATTTCCAGCGCCAGCACGCGCAGGGCGTCGTACTCCTTGCCGTCTTCGTGGCGATCGGCGCTGTGCACGTAGGGCTCGGTGTGCGGCAGCGCGACCCGGCAGGAGCCGAAGCAGATGTCGAGCGGGCGATCGCGGCCGAGGGTGCGGATCGCGCTGGGCGGCAGGTCGGAGCCGGGCTCCGGCCAGCGGCACTCGCCGTCGAGCTTGACCTCGTACTCGTTGAAGCTGCCCGGCTCGAGGTCCTCGATCCGGACCAGCGCGTAGAAGTGCTCCTCGACCGCGAAGGTCGGCTCACGGTGGCCGAGCACCTCGACCTCACAGGGCCCGTCGGTCTCGACCCAGACCGTCGCCTCGGTCTCGCCGACGTAGCGCAGCAGGGGGCCGAGCACGAGGTCCGCCATCGGGGCCGTCAGCTTGGCAGACGCGGCGCTAACCGCGAATCGCCTTTCCGGCGATGTTCTTCAGCCGCGTGCGATCGCGCTGCGGCAGGTTGTCGGGGCGGCCCTTGGACTTCTTCACCAGGCGCCAGAACTCGCCCTGTTCTTTCTTGGTCAGGTTACGCTCGACGCGCTCGCGCCCTTTCGCGCCGAGCCACAGCACGACCGCCCAGACCATCCGCCAGGGGATGCGCTTCCACACAGCGGGAACTGCGCGACGGGCAATCCAGACGGGCATGGGTGGCTGACCGCGCCGGGACGCTAGTCGCGCCCCAGCACGCCCTTGACCTTGTCGGCCACCTTCTCGACCCCGTCCTTAGCCGCGCCGGTCGCCTTGTCGACCTTGCCCTCGCGCTTGAGGTCGTCGTCACCGGTGAGGCTGCCGGCAGCCTCCTTGACACGCCCCTTGGCGTCGTCCTTGTTCCTCACGTCATCAGCCATGTGAATCCTCTCTCTTGTGGTCTTCAGCGCCGCGAGGTCAAGCCGCTGAGCAGGACCTCGATTGGCGAACTCTGTTTGCCCTCGCCGTTGGCGAGGCCCTGGCGCGCGTGCTTCAGCTCGGTCGTCAGCTCGCCGACGTTCTCACCAAAGCGACCGACTTCCTTTGCCACCTTGGAGAGATCTTTGGACCTGAGCTTGACCCGCTTGGGTTTGGGCAACTTGACGCCGAGCACCTTGTCACCGGAGCGGCTGGCACCGAGGGCAATCCCTCCCACCGTGCCTACTACGGCCGCACCACCCGCTAGCAGCGGGATCTTGGCCTTGCCGACCGCATGGCCCGCATCTTTGCCGGCTTTGCTGACCGCATGGCCCGCGCCTTTTCCGGCATTGCCCACGGCGTCGCGGACAGCCTTTGCGCCGTCGCCGACAACGTGTGAGCTGCCGTTGCCATTGCTGTGCGCCGGTTTGGCTGTGCTGCTCGCGCTTTTCGACCGCGAACTGGATTTCCTCGCGTTCGTTTTCCGAACGGTTTTCGCTTTAGCTTTGTTCGTTTTCGCGCTGCTCGAAGCTTTCGCTTTTTTGGCAGGTTTCGCTTTTTTTGTTTTTGTCTGAGCCATACTTCCCTCCTCTTTCAGGCAATGCCCGGGCTGGGGCCAGGATTACCTGTTTCCCGCAATTTGCCTGCCTAATCCTTCTCTACAACTTCGACCGTGCCGTGCATGTCAGGGTGGATCTCGCAGACGTAGGCGTACGTGCCGGCCTGCTTGAAGGTCTCCGACTTGAGCTTGCCTTGCTCCAGCGTGCCGGTGTCGAAGCTGCCGTCTTCAGCAGTAGCGGTGTGCGGCGCCGAATCCTGGTTGAGCCAGGTCACCTTGCCACCGACCTGAACGGTCACCGGATCGGGGTCGTAGGCGAAGTCGACGATCTCAACTTTTTCCGCCCGCGCTGCCTCACCGCTGGGAGCGGGAGCGCTGCCACTTGATTCACTCGACTCGGTCTCCGAAGAGCCCGCGGCGGACTCGGTGACGGTCGACGTATCGCTGTCATCTCCACCCCCGCAGGCCGAGAGGCCGAAGGCCAGGACAATCAGGGCAGGCGCGAGCATCGTTTTGAGATTCATCCCACCGAGCTACCCCAAGCTGGCATCCGCAATCTCGCCCGGTTGGCGAGAGACGGCTAGCGGCCGGCTACGTGCAGCTCGAGCGCGTGGATCTGACTCTGTTGGTAAGAGCCCGTCTGCACCGGCCCGGCAGCGCTGATCAGGTCGCCGGGCCCCGGGAGCGGATGGGGTCGCAGCCCCTTGCGCACGTCGATCGCGGTCAGCTCCGGCAGGGTGATGCTCTGCGGGTCGACGATGACGAAGTGGGCGTCGCCGTCGCCATCTGGGTCGACCCTCTCCACGTAGGCGATTCGTCCTTCGGTGCTGCGACAGCTGGGCAGACCGGCGGGACAGTGAGACGGGGTGACCTTCTGCGCCGGCGGCCGCGGTCGACTGTGGGCCGCCGGGCGTTCGACCACCTGGGCTTCGGAGCCAGTTTCGGTCGTCTCGCCGACACGGCCACAACCGATGACCGTCAAAAGCATCGTCGCGACCATCGCGCCAACGAGCAGAACGTGGCGGCGTCGCCGTGAGGCAAGCGCTTTCATCCCTGAATCAACTCAGCTCTGGAGGCAGCGCTTTCGGCCCGTCCGGATAGAGCGATGCGAGCTGCTCGGGGGACATCTCCAGCGTGTTCGCAAGCTCGGGCGGGGCGCCGGCGACGAACCAGAGCTGGTCCGCCGCGGTGTCGTTGAAGAGCTGGCGCGCCGAGTCGGGCTCGACCAGGACGGTGTCCAGCGGCCCCAAGGTCAGCAGCTCGTCGTCGACTCGCATCCTTCCCGACCCCTCCAGCAACAGGTAGAGCTCCTCCTGCTTGAAGTGCCGATGCCGGGTCGAGGCCTGTCCGGGCTGCAGCCGCCAGAGCCTGGCGCCGAGCTTCTCCGCTCCGAGTTGGGCGGCGAGATCGGCGTTGCCGATCCCCATCTGATTAGAGGGCCGCCAGAACGCCTCGGCGGCCGGAAGCAGGCGGTAACTCACCGGCTCAACTTAGCCCCTAGGCGAACTCGATCACGCTGCGGATCCCGTCCTGGGCCTCCATCAGCTCGAAGCCGCGGTTGACCTCGTCGAGGCCGATGCGGTGGGAGACGAAGGGCGTCAGATCGATCTCGCCAGCGAGATAGCGATCGATCAGCAGCGGCACCTGCTCGCGGCCCTTTACCCCGCCAAACGATGAGCCGGCGATGCGGCGCCCGGTGATCAGGAAGCGGGGAACGACGTCGAGGGTCTCTCCCTTGCCGGCCACGCCGGCGACGGTGCAGAGGCCCCAGCCCATGCGGGCCGCTTCGACCGCCTGGCGCATCACGGCGACGTTGCCGGTCGCCTCGAAGGTGTAGTCGGCGCCGAAGCCGTCGGTCATCGCGAGGATCTCCTCGACCGCGTTATCGCCGCCGAGCAGCAGGTCGGTGGCGCCCTGGCCGCGAGCCAGCTCGAGTCGCTCGGGCGAGAGGTCGACGCAGACGATCCGCTCGGCGCCCTGCAGGCGGCAGCCGGCGACCGCACCGAGCCCGACCATGCCGGCGCCGAAGACGACGCAGGTGCTGCCGGCCTGCACGGCGGCGGTGTTGATCGCCGCGCCGAGCCCGGTCGAGAGGCCACAGGCGAAGAGGCAGGCGTGCTCGAACGGCGCCTCGGGGCTGACCTTGGCCAGGGCGATCTCCGGCATCACCGTGTACTCGGCGAAGGTCGAGCAGCCCATGAAGTGGCGGATCGGCTCGCCGTCGCGGGAGATGCGGGTGCTGCCATCGGGCAGCAAGCCCTTGTTCTGCTGCTCGCGGATCGCCAGGCAGAGGTTGGTGCGCGGGTCGAGGCAGTGGGTGCACTCGCCGCACTGGGGCGAGAAGAGGGTGACGACGTGATCGCCGGGCGCAAGCAGGTTGACGTCGGGGCCGACCCGCTCGACCACACCGGCGCCCTCATGCCCGAGCACGGTCGGCGCGTAGCCGGAGGGGTCGGCGCCGGAGGCGGTATAGAGGTCGGTATGGCAGACGCCGCAGGCGGCGAGGCGAACCAGCACCTCGCCAGCGCGCGGCTCGACCAGCTCGACCTCCTGCACGCTCAGCGGCTCACCGAACTGCTCGAGGACCGCGGCGCGCATCTTCATCACCTTCATCCTAAGCTGAGTCGGTGACCTCGTCGTGGCCATCCGTCTCCTATGAGGACTGGCGCGAGACCTGCGACACCCTGCACGCGCACACGCAGTTGCTGGGCAAGCTGGCGGCGCAGTGGGCCCCGCCGGAGCCGCAGCTCCAGCACGCGGCGCTGCGGCTGACCGCGCGCGGCTGGGAGACCTCGCCACTGCCGGCACCGGACGGCTCGGGAGCGCTGGTCGTGGCGCTTGACCTGCACGACCACGAGGCCGTCGTCGAACACAGCGGCGGCCAGGCGCGTCGCCGGCCCCTCATGTCGGAGAGGTCGGTGGGAGCCGTGACCCGCGACGTGCTCGCCGCGATCGCCGAGCTCGCCGGCCCCTTTGAGGTCGATCTCACCCCGCAGGAGGTTGCCTGGGACACGCCACTCGACCAGGACGAGGAGCACGCTCACTACGACCCCGCGCGGGTCGCCTCCTACTTCGACGCGGCGACGCGGGCGGCGCTCGTCCTCGCCGAGTTCCGCGCGCCGTACCGCGGACGCAACACCCCGGTCAACGCCTGGTGGGGATCCTTCGACCTCGCGGTCAGCCTCTTCTCGGGCCAACCCGCCGAGCCACCGTCCGACGACTTCATCATGCGCAACTCGATGGACGCGCAGGACGTCGCCGTCGGCTGGTGGCCGGGTGACGCCAACTACGGCAAGGCGGCCTTCTACGCCTACGCACACCCGGCTCCCGACTCGTTCTCCGACGGCAAGGTCTCGCCGGCCGCCGCTCGCTGGGACTCCGCTCTGGGCCTCTACGTCCTCGACTGGGACGACGTGCGAATGAGCGCCGATCCGCACGCCACCGCGCTCGAGTTCGCCCGCTCGGTCTTCGCCCACGCCTGCACGGTCTGCGAGTGGGACCCGGAGCTGGCGGCAAGCGTTGACGGGACGCCACCGCCCGTCGTCTAGCCGGGGTCGCCACAGCCGCACTAGCCTTGGGGCGTGGATCAGGCCATCCAGATCGTCGGCGCGGCGCTGATTCTCATCGCCTACGTCGCCGCCCAGATGGAGCGACTCGATCCGCAGTCCCGCCTCTACCTCACCCTCAACCTGGTCGGCTCGATCATCCTCGCCGTGCTCGCGGCAAGCGGCTCGCAGTGGGGATTTCTGATGCTCGAGTTCGCTTGGGCGATCGTCTCGGCCTGGGGGCTCGTCACCCTGGCTAGGAAAGGCTCGACAGCGCCGTAGCGACGGCGAAGCCGAGCGTGGTGACGAGGCCGGCAACGCGACCGGACTCCTTGCTCGCCTCCGGAATCATCGAGTCGATCAGCATCACCAGCAGGGCGCCGGCGGCGAAGCCATCGATGCCGGCGCGCAGCTCACCCGATGCGGCATCGGCGATCAGGTAGCCGGCGACGGTGGCAACCGTGCAGATCGCCGCCACCCCAGCCCAGAGGCGCAGGATCTTGGCGCGATCGGAGCCGGCCTCGCGCATCTCGCTGGCTGAGCCGATCGCCTCAGGCAGGTTGGAGACGAAGATCGCAACCAGCAGCCCGATCCCGACCCCCTCGCCCCCGGCCAGTCCGATTCCCAGTACGAGCTGCTCGGGAATGCCGTCGAGAAAGGCGCCAAGCGCCAAGGCCGTCCCCGGGTCGGAGCCACTCTTTCGACCGGCGCGACCGCGACCGGAGGACGAACGGGCGGCGATCAACCCGTCGAGGCTGAAGTAGGTGAGCGCGCCGGCGCCGAGGCCAAGCGCGGTGGCGCCGAGGCTGCCGACCCGCAATCCCTCCGCCGCCAGCTCGAAGCTGACCGCGCTGATCAGGGCGCCGGCGCCGAAGGCGAGGACCAGGCCGACCTGCCGCGCCGGCCAGCGGCGGTAGAGAGCCAGCAGGGCGCCAATGACCAGCGACGAGGCTGCCAGGGCGCCCCAACCCAACGCGGCGGCCACGCTTACCCGGTCTCGGCTGTGGCGTGAGCGAGCACGGGCTGCGATTCTGCCACCCATGCCTCCGTACCCCACGCGCCACCCAGAGGCTCACCTCGAGACCCGGCTCAACCTCGACGTTCCCGTCGTGCAGGCGGGAATGGGAGGCGGGTTGAGCCGGCACGAGCTCGCCGCCGCTGTCTCGGAAGCCGGCGGCCTGGGGACGATCGCCGTCGCGGGCGCGGCGACGATCCGGCACGAGCTCGCAGCGGCCCGGCGGCTGACCGAGCGGCCGCTCGCGGTCAACATCCTGCTGCCGTTTGCCCGTCGCGACTGGTTCGAGGCAGCGGCAGAGGCGGACGCGGTGGTCACCTTCTGGGGCAAGCCGCGCCGCCGCACCCCGGGCGTCTGGCTGCACCAGTGCGGCTCGCTCGCCGAGGCGCAGGCGGCGCACGCAGCCGGCGCCGACGCGCTCATCGTCCAGGGGGTCGAGGCGGGCGGCCACGTGCGTGGCACGACCCCGGGGCCGGAGCTCTTCGAGCGAGTGGCCGGCACCCTTCCCGCCGGCTATCCACTACTACTCGCGGGCGGGATCGCCACCCGCGAGGACGTCGCCCGTGCACTCGATGCCGGCGCCGTTGCCGCGGTGGCCGGCACGCGGTTCCTGCTCTGCGAGGAGAGCCGCGCCCACCCCGAGTACCGCCGGCGCCTGCTCGCCGCCGAGCGCACGCAGCTCACCGAGCTCTTCGGCGCCGGCTGGCCCGCCCGCCACCGCGTCATTGCCAACGCCGCCACCGAACGCTGGCTCGGCGGCGACCCGCGCGGCCCCCGCTTGAACCGCATGCTGAACAGGCTGCTCGCGCCGGGCGCCCGCCACGTCCCGGCGAGCCTGCAGGGCCGCATGGCCCGCGCCCAGACCCCCGACAGCCGCCTGCTGACGCCGCTCGGCCCAACCGACGACGGCCCGGCCAACCTGCTCGACGCCGGCGCCCTCTACGCCGGGGAGACCGTCTCCCGGATCGATCAGGTAAGGCCGGCGGCCGAGCTGGTGCGGGCGCTGACCCCGTAGTGCCCTTGACCGCACCGCGCAAACCGGTGAGGCTAAGTCGATGAGCAATCGACCCGAGGCACCCGGGACGCGGCCGCAGCTGGCGGCCTGGAAGCTGCCGCCGATCGTTGCCGGCGTCGCCCTGCCGATCGTCGGTGGCTTCTACGTCGGCGGCCCGGGACTCGGCATGGCGGTCGGCGCGCTGGCCGCGGCGACGATCATCGTGCTCGCGGTCCGCAAGCCACCCCTGCGAGCGATCGTCCCGCTGAAAGCAGCGGACCTGCGGGCCCACATCCTGGTCGTCCTCGTCGGCCCGCTCGACGATTCGCCCGCGGCTGCACCTCTCAACGCCCACCTGAGGCAGGCAGTCGCGAGTGATCGCCCTTCGCCCGAGGTTCTCCTCGTCGCTCCCTGCCGCCAGCGCTTCCTCGACCGCTGGACCTCGGACGTGGGACCCGGCCAGGATCGGGCCCAGCGCAATCTGGTCCACGCGGTGGCGTCGCTGGCGGCGGCGGGAGTCGAGGCAAGCGCGCGCGTCGGCGACGAGAACCTCGTGCAAGCGGTCGAAGACGAGCTGCGCAGCTTTCCTGCCACCGAGGTGGTCCTGGTCAGCGACGGCTGCGGCGAGGACGTCCAAGCGTCGGCGCAGGCGCTGGTCGACCGCCTGCAAGTCCCCCTCCATCAGTTCGGCAGTCAAGCCGAGCCACCGGAGATTGCTGCGGCACCCACGCGGCGTGCACGCCTCCCACACCTCCTCGCGACCCCACATTGAGCGACTTCCTGGTCAAGCGCGACGATCTGCGCGAGTGCCGCATCGCCGAGTCCGAGACACCCGCGGTCGGACCGGGTGAGGCACTGCTGCGGGTCGACCGCTTTGGGCTGACTGCCAACAACGTGACCTACGCGGTGATGGGCGAGGCGATGTCCTACTGGGACTTCTTCCCCGCCGAGGACGGCTGGGGACGGGTGCCGATGTGGGGGTTCGCCGAGGTCGAGAGCAGCGAGACCGAGGGCGTCGAGGTAGGCGCGCGCGTCTACGGCTACTTGCCTCCCTCCTCCCACCTGCTGACCACCCCGACCAGCGTCAACGAGAGGGGCTTCGCCGACGGGTCGCCCCATCGCGCGGTGCTTCCGTCCGCGTACCACCGCCTTCTGGTGACGAGCGAGGATCCGTTCTACCGAGCCGACACCGAGGACGTCCAGATGCTGCTGCGGCCGCTCTTCTACACCTCTTTCCTGATCGACGACCAGCTCGACGACGAGGGGCTGACAGCGCGCGGGCCAATCGTGATCTCCAGCGCCTCGAGCAAGACCGCGCTCGCCGCCGCCTTCCTGCTGGCGCGCCGCGAGGGGGTCGAGCTGATCGGCCTGACCTCGGCGCGGAACAAGAACTTCGTCGAGGGCCTCGGCACCTACGGGCGCACCGTCAGCTACGACGAGATCGATTCGCTCGGCGATGGCCCCGCCACCTACGTCGACATTGCCGGCGACGGTGCGGTGCGCCAGGCAGTTCACACACACTTCGGCGACCAGCTGGCGTACAGCATGACCGTGGGCGTCACCCACTGGGAGGAGCTGGGAGCGGGCCAAGGCGACCTGCCCGGCCCGGCCCCGGCCTTCTTCTTCGCCCCGGCCAGGGTCGAGAAGCGCTCAGCCGATTGGAGCCCAGCCGAGCTCGAGCGCCGCGTAGCCGAGGCCTGGCATCCCTTCTGCGAGTGGACAGCCGGCTGGCTAGAGACCATCCCCGGCCAGGGCTTCGATGGCCTTCAAAGTGCCTACCTAGACGTGCTCGAAGGCCGCGTAGCCCCCCAGAGCGCCCACGTAGTCAACCTCGATAGTCCCACCTAGCCCAGCCGAGACTGTTCCGGTGCGAGTTATGTGTCTCTGGGCCACATAACTCGCACCGGAACTGGGTTCGGCCGCCGGGAGGCGGCTGGGCTAGGTGGTTCGGGCGAGGACGAGCACGCCGAAGCCGAAGGGCGGGTCGTGCAGGGTGCCGTCGGAGCGCTTGAGGTAGGCGGCGCGAGCCTCTTCTTGGTTGAGGGCTCGCTCGGCTCGGAGACCGAAGCGGGCGAGGGTCTCGTCGGCGCGGCCCTCGGGGATTCCCCAGCGGAACGGCTCGCCGGCCTTCGCCGCCCCCTTTCGGGCGGCGGCCGCGTAGGGATAATCGCGCGAGCCGTCGACCACCTCGTCCCAGATCGCGTCGAAGACGATCGAGGCCGGCGGATCGCGGTGCTCGCCGACCCACGAGAGCACTTCGGCCACGGCCTCTTCAGGCAAGTAGAGACTGACACCCGACCACACAAAGAGGGTGCGGGCAGAGCGGTCGTGCCCGGCCGCGGCCAGGGCCGTGTCGAGGTCGTCGCGGTTGAAATCGATCGGCACGTAGGTCACATGAGCGGGCTCGTCTCCCAGCATGCGGCGGAGGCGCTCGCGCTTCGACGCCTGACTGGCGGGGTGATCGACCTCCATCACCCGCACGCCTTTCAGCTGCTCGGCCAAGCGGTACGGGCGGGAGTCGAGGCCGGCGCCGAGCAGGACCAGCTCGTCCAGCCTCGCAGCCGCTGCGTCAAGCACGACCTCGTCGATGAACTTGGTGCGCGCGATCTCGTAGGTGTAGGCACCGGGGACCCTCCGTTTGGCCATCCACAGCATCAACGCCCGGGTGGCGCGGTACTTGGCCAGCGTCGTCACGTTGAAGCCGCCGAGGAAGCCGGCCGCCATCTGATCCGGACAGCGGACCGCGGGGTCCTTCTCGAGCGCCCCCATCGCCCGCAGTGCGCAGACGGCCTCGGCGGTGCTGCGGGGAGCCAGTGGATCTCGACTGCGCTCCCCCAGGGCCATCTTCGTGGCGCTACGCGGGTGGCTTCAGCCGGGTCTTTTCGACCTGGGCCAGCTTGCGCTTGAGGCGGAGGAATTCCCGCTCCTCCTCTTTGCTGCGTTTGTAACCGCTGTAGGCGAGGTTCTTTCGCTCCAGGGGGTCCGTCTTGAGGTCGTACATCTCCCATTGGGTCGGCGCGCGGCCCTTGACGTCGTAGTAGCGAGCCAGCTTCCAGCGGCCTTCGCGGATGCTGACGATGTGGTTGGGCGGTTTCGGGTAGGGGCGGTTTTTCTGACCCGACTGGTAGTCGTCGTAGGTGAAGACGACGTAGTCCTGGACGGAGTTCTTGGTCGAGGGGTGGAGGACCAGCTTCGAGTAGTCGACCCCCTGCCAGTTGGCGCGGGCACTCTTCGGCGCCGCCGCCAGGCTGGCCAGGGTCGGCAGGAAATCGACGTGGGAGACGAGCGCTTCGGTCTGCGCCGGCTTGGGGAAGAGCTTCGGGTTCGAGTAGACGAGCGGCACCCGCGTCGCCTCCTCGTAGAAGTTGAAGTTCTTCTGCCGCATGCCGCCGTGGGCCAGGCCCATCTCACCGTGATCCGCGGTGCGCACGATCAGCGTGTCCTCGAAGAGGCCGGTCTCTTCGAGCTTGTCGAGCACGTTGACCAGGTAGCTGTCGGAAGAGCGCATCAGGTTGCCGTAGAAGTTGAGGTAGTTGCGCATCTGTTCTCTGTTTTTCGGCTTCCCGGTCAGGTTGAAGATGTTGCGGAACTGTTCCTGGACGGTGGGCTTGGTCGAGAGGTCTTCTTCGGCCGTCGCCGGCGCGTGGATGCTCCCCTCCAGCCAGCTCTTGTCGTAGCCGGCTTCGCCGAACGATTTGCTCGGGTAGAAGAGGACGTCATGGGGGTTGACGACTGAGATCACCATGAAGAAGGGCTGCTGCTGGGCCGCGGTCGAGCCCAGGTACTGCAGCGCGCCCTCGGTGCCGTCGGCGACGTTGCCGACCTGGTCGATGAAGCGGCCGTCGTTGTCGACGTAGCCGCCGCCGGCCTCGGGAACGCTCTGGTTGGCGCCGGCGTCGGGCGGGTTCCAGCGCAGGAAACCGTACTTTTCGAGGTCCGAGGGCTGGGCGTTTTCTTTTTCGGCCGGTTTCGAGCAGTGCCACTTGCCCTTGTAGACGACGTTGTAGCCCGCCGCCTTCATCACCGTGGCGAGGTTCTTCAGGTCGGTCGGCAGGCTCACCTGCGGGTTCTTCGGCGGTTCCATGTCTTCCTCGAGCGTGTACTTGACCCCGTGCTGGGCGGGGAAGTAGCCGCTCATCAGGGTCGAGCGCGCCGGTGAGCACATGCAGGCATTGGTGAAGGCGCGTTCGAAGCTGAGGCCGTGCTGGCGCAGCCGCCGCATCCCCGGCAGGTTCTGGCGCAACCAGTTCTGCGGGAAGTGCTGGATCGCCCGCTCCTGGTCAGTGAGGAAAAGGATGATGTTCATCCCGGCGACGTCCTTGCGCTTGCCCTTCTTCGCCGCCGCAAGCGCCTGCTCGACGCCGGCGCCCTGGGCCAAGAGGGCGGCGGCCGCGACGCTGGCACCGGAGCCGAGTAGCTCCTTGCGGGTCAGCCCGTTCTCGCGCTGCTCAGCGGCGCGCTTGTCGTTATCGCTCACTGGTTCCTCCGGAAGACGTTGACGGCATCGCTGCCGAACGAGGTCGAGTAGAGAAAACGGCCGTCGGGGCTGAGCGCGATCGAGCTGACGCCACGCAGCGCCCGGGCGTGGGTGCAGCCGGAGACCGAGCGCGGCGCCAGGCAACCGCGACGGCCCGCCTTCTGAGTCACCTTGCCGAAGCGCTTGCCGCGATCGAGGACATCGATCGCGCTGTTGGCGAAGGCGGCGACGTAGACGTTCTTGCCGTCGGGTGAGATCGCGAGGCCCTCGGGAGCGCGCAGGGCGCGACCGAACGAGCAACCGACCGCGCGCAGCCAGACGAGACAGCCCGCCGTGCCCTGCTTCTGCACCAGGCCACCCGTCGTCCGCGAGCGGGTGAAGGCGGTGACGCTGTTGCTGATCAGCGAGGTGACGTAGACATCGCCACCTGGATTGAACGCCACCGCGTTGGCGCCCTCGAGTTGCACGCCCGTGGTACAGCCAGTGAGCGTGCCGTTGGCGATGCAGCCGCTGCCGTCGCTCGCCTGGGTGAGATTGCCGGTTGACTGATCCCGGGCAAGGGTGGTGACGGCATTGGAGAGAGCGCTGGCGACGTAGACGCTGGCGCCGTCACCGCTGATCGCCATGCCCTCGGGCGCGCCCAGGGCAATACCGAGGGCGCAGCCGTTGATCGCTTCGGCGATGCAGCCGCTGCTGTCGCCGGGCTGGGTGAGGGCGCCGCTGACCGGGTCGCGGTCGAAGACGGCGACCGCGTTGCCGAAGAACGAGCCGACGTAGACGTTCTCACCTTTGGGGCTGATCACCACTACGTCAGGGCCAACCAGTGCCCGGCCGACGGCGCAGACCGGGATCGGAACCCCGGCGATGCAACCGGCACTCGCCGGCAGCTGGGTCAGCGCGCCGGTCTTCTGGTCGCGCTGGAAGACGCTGACCGAGTTGCTCGCCCGTGAGGTCGCGTAGACGTTGCGGCCGTCGGGGCTGATCGCGAGCGAGTTGGGGCCATCGAGGCCGATCGCCGTCGCGCACCCGCCGGCGCCATTGGCGGCGATGCACCCGCCCGCTCCTGTCAGCTGAGCCAGCCCACCGCCGCTGCGGGGCCTGAAGACGGCAATCGCATCGCTCTTCGAAGCTGCGACATAGACGTTGCGCCCGTCGGGACTGACCGCGATCGCGCGCGATCCCATGAAGGGCCCGGGGCCGGCGAGGGCGCGGACGACTTCACAGCCGCCGCCACGAGCAGAGCGGTCCACCAAGCAGCCAGCCTTGCCGGCCAGCTGGGTGAGCGTTCCCCGCAGCGCCTGCGTGGGGGACTGTTTGGGCGCCGACGCCGCGAACGCAGCAAGGGGAGACAGCGAGAGGGCCGCGATCACGGCCACGGCCGGGAACCAACGGATGAGTCGTCGCTTCCGGACAGAGGGGTGCACGCGGGGCGAGCCTAGTCCGCCCCGCGGACACGCCCGCTCAGTGCTTGTCCACCTTCAGGTTGCCGAGTACGCCGATGCGAATCCCCAGCCAAGGATAAGTGGCGGTGTAGAAGGTGTTGTCCTGCGGCTGCAGGCCAACCGCCGAGAGCCAGAGCTGGTAGACGGGAGCGTTGGAGATGCCGCCGTGCAGCCGTCGCCAGACCCGGCCACGGGCACCGCTGCGACCGGAGGGCGGTGCGGTGATCGTGTCGGTCCACTCGACCGCGTTGCCACCCTGGTCGAGGGTGCCCCACGGTGAGGTGGTCTTTGACTGGGCAACCGAGCCGAGACTGCCCTGGTAGGCCCTTTCATAGGTAGATGACTTGATCCCGAGGGGATTCTCGGTCGCACAGGCTTCAGTGCTGAAGGCGGCCGGGCACCAGCTCGGCGCCGGCGTGGCTTCGGGGGTGTGGAAGATCGCCAGCGGCTGGGCCGAGGCATTGGTGACGTCGCCGGTCTTGGGGTCGAGCGTCGCTTCGTGAGGGGCGTTGACCCCTTCGTCGCCGAACTTGCCTGGGTTGGTCGGATACTGCCAGTAGGAGTAGGTGCCGCCACCGTTGGGGTCGTAGTAGGCGGCCTTGATCCACTCGTCCTGGCTCGGAATAACGAAGCCCGACTTGTGGGACCGGGTCGTCGCCCGCTTGCTCATTTCGTACATCCCCACCTCGGTCCGGCGCGAGAGGCGCACCCGATAGGTGACGTACTGAAAGCTGCCGGCGGAGCTGGCCTTGCGGGAAAGGACCCGGCCGTTGTAGAGGGAGTTGGCGAAGCGGGCCGAGCGCAGGAAGTTGGCGAAGCCGTAGGGCTTGTCGGCCCATTCCGGCGAGGCAACCGTGTAGTGATGTCCAGCCGGGGCGCCGGCCGAGAAGTTGATCTGCCCGTACTTGGGCCATTCGGTGGAACTCTCGGTTTCGCTGTACAGCTTGTGCCGGTTGCGGCCCGCCGGGTCGGCCGTGTTGAGGAAGGCCACGTACTGAGGGACCGTGACCTCGAGCTGGCCGATTCCGTAGCGATAGCCAACCGCCCCGACCTGCTGGCAGGGAGGCTGTTTTTCGGCCGGCACGACTTCGGCGCAGGAGGAGTAAACGGCGTCCGTAAACGGAACGATCCCCACCGAGGGGTTCCCCGGAGCGCCGATCTTGACCGTCTTGAAGGTGAGGACGGAGGGCGCCGGAGCGGCCGACGATGCCGCCGGTACAACCAGCGCCAGCGCCAGCATCGAGGCAAGCGCAAGCAGAAGACGGGTTTGCAAGGCGGCGGGGGTGGCTTGGCGAGTTCGCATCCTCCCTCATCGACCCCTCACCCCAATGCTTGAGGCCGGCAAAACACGGGGAGTAGGTTGAGAACCGGAGCGGCTGACCGTGAACGAGCGAAAGGAAGTCGATGACACCTCCACTTGAGGGCACCGTCGCCCTGGTCACCGGAGCCAGCAGCGGCATCGGCGAGGCGACCGCGCGGGCCCTCGCCGCCCAGGGAGCAAAGGTGGCCGTCGCAGCTCGCCGCCTGGAACGGCTCGAGCGCCTGGCCAGTGAGATCGGCGGCGCCGGGCACACGGCGCTGGCGATCCAGTCCGACATCACCGACCAGGAGCAGGCGATCACCGCCGTCGAGCGCACCGTCGATGAGCTGGGCCGGCTCGACATCGTCGTCAACAACGCCGGCCAGATGCTGCTGGGGCCGATCGAGGACGCGCCCACGCAGGAGTGGGACCGGATGATCGACCTCAACCTCAAGGGCCTGATCAACACCACCCACGCCGCCCTCCCCCACCTGCTCGCCGCAGCCGAGGATTCGAGCCGTGGCTGTGCCGACGTGGTCAATATCAGCTCCGTCGCCGGCCGCATCGCCCGCTCCGGCTCCGGCGTCTACAACCTGACCAAGCACGGGGTCGGCGCCTTCAGCGAGTCCTTCCGCCAGGAGTTCGCCAAGCGCAAGGTGCGCTCGACCTTGATCGAGCCCGGCGCCGTCGAGACCGAGCTCACCGACCACATCCGCGACGGGGTGCGGGAGCAGGTGCGCGAGCGCTTCGTCGACATCAAGACCCTCGAATCGACCGACGTCGCCGATGCAATCGCCTACGCCGTGACCCGCCCCTGGCACGTCTCGCTCAACGAGGTCCTGATCCGCCCGACCGAGCAGGTGGGCTGAGCCGGCCGCGATGGCAGCGATCGCGACGATCGGCGTCTACGGCTTCGACCGTGAGGCGTTCCTGATGACTCTGACCAATGCGGGCGTCGACCTGGTCCTCGACGTGCGCCAGCGCCGCGGCGTACGCGGCAGCGAGTATGCCTGGGCCAACGCCCGGCGCCTCCAGGATTCACTGCAGGCAGCGGGCATCGGCTACTCACACCTGAAGGAGCTGGCGCCGACGACCGAGCTGCGCCAGGCCCAATACCGCGCGGACGCGGAGCGGGGCGAGGGCAAGCGCTCGCGCACGGTCCTCGCACCCGAGTACGTCAGCGGCTACAGCGAGCAGATCCTCGACCGGGTCGACCTGGCGCCGATCGTGAAGTGGATCGGCGGCTCCAGCGCGGCGCTGCTCTGCGTCGAGCGCGACCCGGAAGCCTGCCACCGCTCGCTGATCGCGGCGCGGTTGCAGAGCGACTGGGGCTTCACAGTCAGGGACCTGCGCCCAGCGGCGGGCGAGGGCTGAGCGGCGGCGTGATCAGCGCCAGCGGCAGCGAGAGGCCGGCGGCACGGCGCAGGGTGGCGATGCGGCGGCCCGGCTGAACGGCGTCACGCGCCTCGCTGACTCGATCGCCGAGCGTGGCGACGGTGGCGTCGAGGTCTGGGGCAACGAAGGCGAGGCCCCAGAAAAAGGCGGGGCGATCTCCCCCGGTCCGCTCGATCGCCTCGGCCGGCGCCTGAACGACCTCGAGGATCGGCTCGCCGAGCCGGAAAAAGGCTTGGCGGGGCGCTCCGACGGGAGTCGGCTCCTCGCGGATGCGGCGCAGGTCAAGGCCCGCAGCCCGCAGGGTGGCAACGGTGCGATCGAGGTCCGAGCTGATCGCGACCACGTGGTCGAGCGCGGTGACCCCGTTGGGGTGCACAGGGTGCTCGCTCGGCGAAGGCCGCTCCGACCGCGCGGTCACCAGGCCGTCGAGCTCGGTCGTCCCGATGTCGCGGAGCGACCACCCCGTCAATCCCTTGCCGCCACCGCTTGGCGCCAGCCGAATCCGAACGTCGCCGACGACGCAGACGTCGCCCTCGACCTCGAACCCGCAGGCCCGCCAGGCCGCGGGCGCATCGGCGACGACCAGCTCGTCGAGGGTGGGGACCATGCCAAGACGGTAGTCCGCCGGGACCAGCGGGTTGTTCACCGCATCCCAAACGGGGTAACGGTGAGCTCGTGGCCCATCTCGAGATCTACCTCAATGACCACTTCGCCGGCGCTACCGGCGGCGTTGAGCTGGCGCGGCGACTGCGTGGGAGTAACAACCATGACCCCACCTTTGGCCCGCCGCTGCGTCGTGTCTGCGAGGAAATCGAAGCCGACCGCGCCACCCTCGAGCAGGTGATCGAGCGGCTCGGCTACTCGCCGAGCAGGATCAAGCCCGCCGGCGCCTGGGTGATGGAGAAGTTGGGGCGCCTGAAGCTGAACGGACAGCTGCGGGGCTACTCCCCCCTGAGCCGCTTGATCGAGCTGGAGGGCCTGTTGATCGGCATCACCGGCAAGATCGGCCTCTGGCAGGTTCTGGCCGAGATGGAGCTTGGCCCGGGCCTCGGCATCGACCTCGAGGGACTGACCGCGCGAGCGACGGAGCAAAGGGCCGCGGTCGATGACCTTCACCGACTCGCGGCCGCCGCCCTCGAGCGCTAGCGGGTTTTCGCCGCCGGCCGCTTGCGTTTGCGCGACGCCCCTTTGCGCTGGGCGGCTGGAACCTCTGCCGTGACCACCGCTCCGGTCAGCGATTTGATCTGACCCTCGAGGAACTTTGCCATCCGTTCCTCCTCGCGCCGGATCCCTTTAGCCAGCTTGGCCGTATCGCGATCGCCAACCCGTTCGGCGAGGACCTCGATCGCCAGGTAGGTGGCAATCTCCTCGTGCTCGTTGAAATACTCGGTCTTGGCGTTCTTCAACATCTTCTCCTGCTCGCCACTGCCCCGGATCATGTGCAGTGGGCCCTTCGCCGCCGCCATCACCTTGCCGACCGCCGTCTCTTTGAGCTGACCGCCACCGCCGAGTTTCTTGATCCGCCGTTCAACCCCCTTAGCGTGCGCTTTGGTCTCACGCAGGTGTTGTTTCAGGCGCTTTTTGTACGCAGCCTTCGTCGTCATTGCGATGTGGGCCTGCAGCGCCGTTTCCAGTTCGCGCTCCTTACCGTAAGCCTCACTCAAATACTGGATCAGCTTCGCGTCTCGCTCGTTCAGATCTGCCATTGCGCTCCTCTGGTCGTTTTGCTCGTCCCAACGCCTACCCGGGCAATCGCCTGTTCGAACTCTCACTACCTCGCGCTCGTTTCCGAATACTGGGTTAAATCGAAGTATCCTCAAGGGGCTCATGGTCAAACCCTCATCACCCGGCCAGGGTCGACCGAAGCGATTTTCTGACGTTCCCCTGGCCGGTAGCCGCCGGCTTGATCGCAACAGTGATGTACCCCTTTATTTCCAACTGGCGGCGGCGATAAAGGTCATGCTGGAGGTCGGCGACTGGGAGGCCGGCACGCGCTTTGCCTCCGAGCGCGAGATCGAAGAAGAGTTCGGCGTCTCCCGCGCCGTGATCCGGCCGGCGCTCGATCTCCTCGTCGGCGACGGCGCGATCTACCGGATCAAGGGCTCGGGTGCATTCGTCGCGCCGCCGCGGCGCGAGATCGAGGTGGCGGGACTGGTCCGGCTCTGGCTGGAAGGCCATCACGACCGACCGATCGCCGTTCGCAATGCCGGCGAACACCTGCCCGATCACGTCGTTTCGCACTTCCTCGAGATCGAAGACCACGAAACCCAGATCGCGCACGTGACCGCGATCGTCGACGTCGGCGAGCCCTCGGTCTGCCTGGTCGACTCCTACTCGAGGGTCGCCCACGTGCCCTGGTTCCTGCCAATCGCCCGAGCGCTGGCGGCCGGCGAGAAGCCACCCCCTCCCAACGGACTCGACCTCACCCGCGCCACCGTCTCGATCGAGCACACCTTCTTCGGCGAGTGGGGCTCCACCCAAGTTGGCGCCACCGCCGGGGAGCCGGCGCTGATGGGACGCTTCGTCCAGTTCGGCCGCATCGAGGCATCCGAACCAGAGCGCCCACTGGAGTTCGCCCGCCTGATCTATCGCGCCGACAGCGCCCAGCTCGCCTTTGATCTCAGCTAGTGACCGAGCTGGGCCAGAACCTGATCGATGCCCTCGCCCTCGGCAGCCTCTACGCGCTTATCGCGCTCGGCATCACCCTCGTCTACACCGTGATGGGAATGATGAACTTCGCCCACGGCGAGTTCATCATGCTCGCTGCCTACGCCCTCTTCGCCTTCGCCGGACTGCCGTTCGCGGTGGCGGTTGTGGCTGCCCTATTGAGCGGGATCGCGATCGCCCTCCTCGCTGAGCGAGTGGCCTTTCGGCCGGTCCGTGAGGCCGACCTCTCGGCCCAGCTCGTCACCTCCCTGGCGGTTGCGGCGATCCTGCAGAACATCGTCACCGTTGCGGTGGACGCTCGCGCCCAATCGGTCGAGACGCCGGCCTCACTCAGCGAATCGACCAGCATCGGCAGCATCTCGGTGCCGAACCTGGAGTTCCTCACCCTCGGGCTCACGGCGCTCGTCCTCGCCGGCCTTGGCTGGCTGCTCTACCGCACCCGCACCGGCCTGGCGATGCGGGCGGCGGCGGAGAACTTCGAGATGGCGCGCCTGCTCGGCGTCCGCGCCAACCGGGTGATCGCGATCGCCTTCGCGATCAGCGGTGCGCTCGCCGCCGCGGTCGGTGTGCTGCTGGTGATGCAGACCGGCCAGGTGTCGCCGACGATGGGCCTCACCCCCGTCCTGGTCGGCTTCGTCGCGGTCGTGATCGGCGGCTTCGGCAGGATGTTCGGTGCGGTGATCGGCGGCCTGCTGCTCGGGGCCCTCTCTTCGCTGCTCGGCGTTTACCTGCCCGAGGGCCTGGTGCCGTTCCGCGATGCGATCGTCTTCACCTTCCCGGTGCTGATCCTGATCTTCCGCCCGCACGGCCTGCTCGGTGGCGAGATCGGCAAGGCCCGGGTGTGAGCCGCACCCGCTTTCGCACGCCCCAGTCCACAGCGGCTTCGCTGCTGGTGCCGCTGACCCTGCTCGCGATCACCGTCATGATCGGCGCCAACGGCACGCCCTCCCTGCAGGGCACCGTCACCCTGATTCTCTGCAACCTGATCGTCGTCATCGGCCTGCAGGTCTTCGTCGGCAACAGCGGCGTCTACTCGTTCGGACAGCTCGGCTTCGCCACGGCCGGCGCCTACATCGCGGCGTTCCTCACCCTGCCGGCGGCCTTCGCCCTGCTGCAGACGCCCGCCCTGCCGGACTTCATCGCCAACGCCCACCTCGGTCCGCTGCCCTCGACCCTGATCGCCGCGGTCTTCTCCGGCCTGCTCGCGATCGTGATCGGCCTGCCCCTGATGCGCACCTCCACCCTGGCGATCCCGATCTCGACCTTCGCCTTCCTGATCGTCATCTACAACGTGGTCGCCAACTGGGATCGCGTCACCGGCGGCAGCAGTGGCCTGGTCAGCATCCCGACCACGACCAGCGTCGAGTCGGCGGGGCTCTGGGCGGGCGCGGCGGTGATCGTGGCGCTGGCGTTCAAGTGGTCGGCCAGCGGCTATCGCCTGCAAGCGACGCGCGAGGACGAGGTCGCCGCGCACTCGATCGGGATCGGCGTGATGAGGGAGAGGCTGATCGCCTTCGGTATCAGCGGCGCCCTGTGTGGTATCGGTGGCGCGCTGGCGGTGCACCAATCCGGCGTGCTCAATCCCACCACCTTCTACTTCGGCGCGACCGTGACGACGATGACGATGCTGGTCGTCGGCGGCGCCCGCAGCGTCCTCGGAGCGGTGGTCGGGGCAATCACGATCGCGCTGGTCAACGAGCTGTTGCGGGGCCTCGAGGACGGCGCCAGCCTCTTCGGGGTGATCTCGATCGGTGAAGCCCCCGGCCTCGCTGCGATCGGCCTCGGCCTGATCCTGCTGGCGACAATGATCGCGATGCCGAATGGGTTGAGCGGTGGCAGGGAGGCAGGGGAGCTGCCCTGGCTGCACCGCCTCGGCATCAGCGCACCCGCTCCGGCGCCGGAACCGAGCCCTGCCGATCCAGGCCCAGCGGCGCTCGACCGAACGCCGTCGGGCTCCCTGCGTGCCGAGGGCGTATCGCTCGCCTTCGCTGGCCTGCAGGTCCTCGAGGACGTCGACCTCGCGCTCGAGCCCGGCGAGGCGCTCGGCTTGATCGGCCCGAACGGGGCCGGCAAGACGACGCTCGTCAACGTCCTCAGCGGCTTTCAGGCCCCCGACTCGGGGACGGTCCGGCTGGACGATGTCGACGTCAGTGGGCGCTCGCCAGCGCGCCTCGCCCGCGACGGCCTGGGGCGCACCTTCCAAGCGGCCCTGCCCTTCCCCGAGCTGAGCGGCCTCGAGAGCGTCGCCGTCGGCGCGATGGGGATGGGAGCAAGCAGACGGCGGGCGGCGGCAATTGCGGCCGACGTGCTGCGCCGCCTCAACCTGCTCGAGCGGGCGACGCAGCCGGCCGGCTCGCTGCCACCGGGCAGCCAGCGCCTGCTCGGGATCGCCCGCGCGCTCGCGATCCGACCCCGCTACCTCCTGCTCGACGAGCCTGCCGCCGGACTGAACGAAGCCGAATGCGACGAGCTGGTCGAGATCCTGCGCGGCGTCCTGGTCGATTTCGAATGCGGAATCCTCTTGATCGAGCACGACATGAGCATCGTCATGCAGCTCTGCTCGCGGGTGCAGGTGCTCGACGACGGCAAGACCCTGCGGCTCGGGACTCCGGACGAGGTCCGGGCCGACCGCGCCGTGGTCGAGTCCTACCTCGGCAGTTCCTTCCTCGAGTCGGTCGATGCTTGAGCTGCGCGACCTCCGGCTCGGCTACGGGCCGATCGAGGTAATCCACGGAGTCGACCTCAGCGTCGGCGAGGGTGAAGCGATCGGGATGATCGGGCCGAACGGCGCCGGCAAGAGCTCGATCCTGCGCTCGATCTGCGGCCTGCTGCGCCCGACCGCGGGCGAGGTCGTGTTCGAGGGCCGGGCTGTTACCGGCATGGCCCCGGAGCAGATCGTGCGACTGGGACTGGCGCTGGTGCCCGAGGGCCGGCATATCTTCAAGACCCTGACGGTGGCGGAGAACCTGCGGCTCAGCGCCCGCAGCGACGCCGAGAGCAAGGTCTGGATGGAGCGCACACTTGAGCGCTTCCCGATCCTCGCCGAACGGGCCGGCCAGCGCGCCGACCGGCTCTCGGGCGGGGAGCAACAGCAGCTCGCAATCGCCCGCGCCCTGCTGGGACGGCCGCGGCTGCTGATTCTCGACGAGCCTTCACTCGGCCTGGCGCCGAAGATGATCGACGTCATCTACGAGCTGCTCGGCTGCCTGCGCGAGGAAGGGGTAACGATGCTGCTGGTCGAGCAGAACGCCGCCCGCACGATCGAGTTCTGCGATCGCTGCGCCGTGCTCAGCACCGGCAAGATTCGCGCCCAGGGCTCCCGCAGGGAGCTGCAGCGCAATCGCGATGTCCTGCACGCCTACCTGGGCAGGCAGCCGTAGACAGACCGAAATCCTGGAGTAATCTCGATACACGGTGTTTGACGACCAGAACTCCGCGGCGCCGAGCAGCGAGGAGATCTCGCTCGCGCTGCGTCGCTGCTGGCAGCCGGTCGCCAGGGTCGAGGACCTGGCGAGCGGTCCGCAGCGCGCCGTCCTGCTCGGCGAGGCGCTGGCGGTCTTCCTCACCGAGAGCGGCGCGCCGGCCGTGGTCGCCGACCGCTGTGCCCACCGCGGCGCCTCGCTCTCGATGGGCAAGGTCGAAGGCGGATCCATTCAGTGCCCATACCACGGCTGGGAGTGGGCCGGGGACGATGGCGCCTGCACCCGGGTCCCCTCGCTCCCCGATCAGGGCCAGATCCCTCCCCGCGCTCGCATTCCGGCCTTCCCGGCTCGGGAGCAATGGGGCCTGGTCTGGACCGCGCTGGAGGAGCCGCTTGGCGATCTACCCACCCTGCCGTGGTTCGACGCCGAGACGTGGACGTGGGGACACGGCCCGTCTTTCGAGCTCCCGGTCGGCTTCGGGCTGATGATCGAGAACTTCCGCGACGTCTCCCACTTCGCCTTCGTCCACCAGGCAACCCTGGGCGGCATGCCCGAGGTGATCGAGCCACTCGAACCCGAGAGCGATGGCCTCAGGGTGACGCTGCGCCGGAAAGTGGAATGGGGTGATGACGCGGCAGCGGTTTGGGGTGCCTTGCGGGAAATGCACTACCACGCGATCGCGCCCAACTTCATCTCAGGCCGGATCCTCACCGCGGATGGCGAGCGCTGCCTGCTCCATGCCGCCCGTGCGATCAGCGCAACCGAATCGGCTCACTACTGGATCGAGGGAGGCCTGGAGAACTTCGACGAGAAGAATCTCGAGGACGCGATCGCCTACGACTGGCGCATCTACTGCGAGGACCTGCCGATCATCTCGGCGATCGAGCCACCCGAACTGCCGCTGGACCCGAACGCCGACGTCAACACGCTCGCCGATCGCTTCACACTCGCCTACCGGGCGGCGTTCCGGGAGTTCGTCGACCGCGCTCTGCTCAGGCGCTCAGTCGCCCACCAGGGCTAACCGCCGTAGTCGGGGGTGAACTGCGGCTTGACCATCGCCTCCAGCTTCGGCTCTCCGCTCGAGTACGAGTAGATCGGCCAGGTTCGGCTCGGATGGTGATCGTCCTTCGTGTAGGTGAGCGTGCCGACGACCGTCTTGTGGGGCTTGGCTTCGAGCGCGTCGGCCAAAGTATCTCCGTTGACGCTGCCGGTTTCCCTGATCGCGTCGAGGATCAACTGGCCGCCGGCGTAGGCCCCCAGCAGGGCGCTCGAGACGTCGGTTTCGACCCCGGCGCGTTCGAGCTTCTCGAACAACTTGGCCGTTTCCGCGTTGGGCGGGTCGTATGCCGAGCCGTTGGAGGTAGCGAAGACGTCCTTGGTGCTGGGAATGCCCTTGAGCCAGAAAGTGCCGTCGAAGCCAGCCGGCCCGAGGATCGGGACGTCGATGCCGGCGGCGCGGATCTGCTTGATCGCCGAGGCACCGCCGGGCGGATAGGAGCACATGACCACCGCGTCGGCATTGGAGCCACGCAGCTCGCTGACCTGGCCGGCGACCGACTCGTCGCCGTTCTCGAAATCGGCCGAGCCGGCGATCGTGCCGCCGAGGTGCTCCCAGGTCTGCTGCACGCCGGAGCAGTACGCCCTGCCGTAGATGATCGCGGTGTCGCGAAACAGGAAGGGGTGCTTGATGCCTCTGGCATGCAGGAACGAGGCGCCGGCGCTCGCCTCGCTGAGCAAGCTCGGGAAGGAGCTGAACGAGAGCCGACCGGTCGTCGGCGGTCCGAAGCCGGGTTCGTTGGCGTTGGACATGTTCAGCTCGCCGTGTTCTTCGGCGAGTGGCGCGCCCGCCGCCGCGTTCAGCGCCTCACCGCTGAAGACGAGGACGTCGGCCCCCTCTTCGATCACCTTCTGAACCGCCAGCACCGCCTGCTGCGGATCGGAACGGCTGTCGGCGTGGACGATCCTGATCTTGTGGCCGTCGATTCCGCCCTTGGCGTTGGTTTCCTCGATCAGCTGTTCGACCGCGGCAAAGGTGGAGTCGTACGGCGCCATGTAGCCAGTCTTGGCCAGGGCAGCGCCGATCACTATCTCCTTCGGCAGGCCCTTGGCCGGCGCCTCGGCGGCATCGCCGCTGCTGCTGCAGCCGGCCAGGACGATCGTCGCCAACGCGGACAGGGCAAAGAGCGACGCCGCGAGGTGACGCCGAGCTTTCAGCTGACAAAACCGCTCTAGAGCAATGCGAAAAGATTACCTGAGCAATGCCTGCCTGTCGCGGTCGAGGTCCCCGATCGCCGCCATCTCCCGGTCGGAGAAGGCGAAGTCGAAGAGCTCGATGTTCTCGCGAATCCGCTGCGCCGTCACCGATCTGGGGATGACGACGTTGCCGCGCTGCAAATGCCAGCGCAGAATCACCTGGGCCGGCGTCTTGCCGCGGCGCTCGCCCAGGCGAACGATCGTCCCGTCATCGAACAGCGCTCCCTGCGCCAACGGGCCACCGGCCTCGGTGGCTATTCCGTGCGCGGCGTGCCATCTGCGCAGGTCAAGCTGCTGAAATCGGGGGTGCAACTCGATCCGGTTGACCGTCGGCCGGGTCTCCGCCGCTCGCTCCAGCAGCGCGAGGTCCTCGATACCGAAGTTGGAGACGCCGATCGTGCGCGCCGCCTCCTCGCCGTGGATCGATTCGAGCGTCCGCCAAATCTCCAGTAGCCCCTCCGCGGCCGGGCCCGGCCGCTGGACCAGGCAGAGATCGACGTGGTCGAGGCCAAGCCGCTCGAGGCTCGCCTCGAAGTCCGACAGCATCGACTCGGGGCCCTGCTGCGAGTCCCACAGCTGGGTGGTGACGAAGTAGTCCTCGCGGGGCAGGCCCGAGGCGAAGAGCGCCGCGCCCACGTCTTTCTCGTTGCCGTGGACAGCCGCGGTATCGAAGTGCCTGTAGCCCGCCTCGAGCGCCAGCTCAACGGCTCCCTGGGTCTCCTTCGCCGGCAAGCGGGAGACCCCAAAGCCAAGTTGCGGTATCCCGATGCCGTCGTGCAGCCTGAGGCTGGGCACTCCCGCCTGATGAGCCAGGACCATTAGTTGTCATGATAGCCCGCCGCTCAGGCGACTTAAATCGCTCCGAGCGAGCCTCAGTAACCGGGGCTCTGCTTCATCTTCTTGCGCTCGGAGGGGTGCGCCCCGCCCTTCTTCTCCAGCGTCGTGCAGGCAAGGTCGATGTCGGTGGCGAGCCGGTCGATCTGCTCGCGACTGAGGGTCTGCTTGACCAGCGCCCGCAGCACCTTCACGTCTTCGGCGTTGGGCGGCATCGTGTAAGCGGGCAGCATCCAGCCGCGCTCGGCCGAAAGCTGCCAGGAGACGTCGAACTCGTCGTAGTCCTTCTCGCCGTCGAGCCGGAAGGCGACCAGCGGCAACTGCTCCTCGCCGTCGCCGATCAGTTCGAAGTTGCCGTTCTCCTTCAGCTTCTGCGCCAGCGTGCGGGCGTTCTGCTGCATCGCTTTCATGATGTAGGCGTAGCCCTCGCGGCCATAGCGAACGAAGTTGTAGTACTGGGCCAACACCATCGAGGCGCCGGTGGAGAAGTTGAGGGTGAAAGTCGCATCGGTTTTGCCGAGGTAGTTCTCGTAGAAGACGAGGTCCTCGGCCAGGTCACTTTTCTCCCGGAAGACGAGCCAGCCCACGCCGGGGTAGACCAGCCCGAACTTGTGCCCGGAGACGTTGATCGAGCGCACCTGCTCGAGCCGGAAGTCCCACTCCGAGTCGGGGTAGAGGAAGGGCCAGACGAAGCCGCCACTGGCGCCGTCGATGTGCAGCGGCACGTCGAGGCCTTTCTCGCCCTTGAGGTCGACCAGGAGCTTGTTGATGCCGACGATGTCGTCGGCGTGGCCGGTGAAGGTGGTGCCGAGCACGGCGGCGACGCCGATCGTGTTCTCGTCGACGTGCGGCTGCACGTCTTCGGGCCCGATCACGTATTTGCCGTCCTGCAGCGGCACGATCCGCGGCTCGACGTCGAAGTAGCGGCAGAACTTCTCCCAAACCACGTGCACGTCGCCGCCGAAGATCAGGTTCGGCCTGTCGACCGACTTCGACTCGGCTTCGCGGCGCTCCTTCCACTTCCACTTGAGCGAGAGCGCGCCGAGCATGATCGCCTCCGAGGAACCCTGGGTGCGGGCGCCAGTGGTCTCACCGGGAGCGTGGTAGAGGTCGGCGAGCATGCGAATGCAGCGCTGCTCGACCTCGGCCGAGATCGGGTACTCGGCGTGGTCAATGAAGTTGCGGTAGAGGTTCTCGCCAATCAGCCGCTGCGCCTCGGGCTCCATCCAGGTGGTGACGAAGGTGGCCAGGTTGCGGTTGGGGTCACCCTCCAACGCCAGTTCCTCGTCAACCAATCGCATCGCGTCGAGCGCGGACATGCCGTTGTCGGGAAAGGGCCCGTCGGGGGCGTCCTCGGTGAGGAAGCGGTTTCCGTAGAGCTTGGCGGCATCTTCGGCGCTGAGTGGCTTGTTCATGGAGCTCCAGTCCTGGTCGCGGGAGCGCGAGCGTATCCAACGCCGCCTGCCCAACCCGCGAATCCGACTCGTCGGTCCCGGTTGGTAGATAAAGGCATATGGCAGGGGAGCCAAACGGAACGCTCCTTGATTGGAGAGATATCGCCACTTTGCACGAGTGGGACACACTGCTGCTCGGCAACGGTATGAGCATCAACATCTGGGAGCCGTTCGGCTATCGCAAGCTCTATGACCGGGCGAAATCGGACGGTCTTTCACCCCGAGACCGCACCCTGTTCGCCTCGACGCCGAACTTCGAGCGGGTGCTCGCAGACCTCCTCACCGCAATCCGGGTCAACGACGCAGTGGGAATCGCGACCGGCCCGCTGCTCGAGCGCTACCGCAACATCCAGCAGGCCCTGGTCAAAGCCGTTCGCGAGGTTCACATAAAAGGCAGCCGCGTTCCCCCCTCAACCCGCAAAGCAATCCGCGACACGATGGAGCAATTCGAGTGGGTGTTCACGACGAGCTACGACCTGCTCGCCTACTGGGCAATGGCAACCGGCGGCTTCGCGCCCTTCATGGACCATTTCCGCTTTGGGGGGCGCTGCGAGTTCGACCCCCTCAGGGCCACGGTGCCGCCGAAAAAAGTGCCGGTCTACTTCCTCCACGGCGCGCTTCATCTCGTCGTGGGGGGCACCGGGGCGACCTGGAAGCTCACACAGAAGGACCTCGACACGATCCTCGATCAATTCGGCAAGCCGATCGAGGGAGACGCCCGGGCGAGACCGCTGCTCGTCACCGAGGGCTCAGCCAAAGACAAGCTCGTCGCCATAGAGGACAACGTCTATCTCTCCCACGCCCTGCAGCGGCTGACCGGGCGAGAACTGCCGCTGGTCGTCTTTGGCAGCAGCTTGAGCGAGCATGACTCTCACCTCGCGGAAGCCTTGAGCGAAAACCCCGAACGGCCCGTTGCGGTCTCGATGCTCCCCGCAGCCAAGAGGGAGCTCCTGGCGCGGCAAGTCGACATCTCGGGACGCCTCGAGGCAAGCCCGCTGCTCTTCTTCGATGCGACCACCCACCCGCTGGGCGATCCGGCGCTGGCCGTCCCCGGCCAAGCCCTGAGCTAGGCGGCGAGCCGCTTCCTGGGTCGCGCGACTTTGCTTGCGTCGACGACCTTGCCGGTGCGATTCAGAATCCGAATCTCCCCCCCGCCTTCCTGGCGAGTCAATTCGCGAGCGGTCTTGACCGCGTCGGCCTTGGTGGCACCGTGCGCGGTCGCGCGTCGATGACCCTCCTTGACCACGTCCCAGCCCTTGCCGCTGGTGGCTTTCTTCACGTAGCGCGTATTTCTCATCTGGATCTCTTGTCCGGCCATCTTCGGTGACCTTACGCTAGCCAGCGGCGGATCCCGACCCGCAGCCGGCTCAACATTGCTGCCTCAGCGGTCGCCCAAGAGCTGGTCGAGAGTGCCGCCACTCGTCACCGACTCGGGGTGTTCGGCAACCACGTCGGAGCCCGGCTGCGCCTCCTCGTCGCGGCGCTTGATCAGCAGCCACTGCGGCTTGGGGCCGGGGCGGGTGCGCTGCAGGGCGAAGCCGCCGCGCAGCTTCTCGCCGTGCAGGACGAAGACGGCGTGGCCGCGCTCGAGCGCCTCGGGCCAGGGCACCCGGCCACCCTGCTCGTAGTGGCCGCGGTCCCAGACGATCACGCCGCCACCCTCGGTCAGTCCCTCGAAGTCGTTGTGCGAGAGCGAGTGGTCATCGACCTGCAGCGCGAGTCGTTTCACGGCTGGGTCCATCGTCGGCCCCTTGGGCACGGCCCAGGAGCGCATCACCCCGTCGACCTCGAGGCGCAGGTCGAAGTGGCGAGCGGTGGCGGCGTGCTCCTGGACGACGAAGACGCCGGCGCTGACGCCGCGGATCGTGAACTGCTCGTGGCCCTCGGCTTCGACCGTCTCGGCCTCGACCTCAACGACCTTCGCGGCCGGCGGGCCCTTGCGCAGGAAGCCGACCATCTCCTCGACCGCGGGCTCGGGTCCCTCGGCGTGGACGAGCACCGCGCCGTCCTCCCCGTTGCGCACCCATCCCAGCACGCCAAGCTCGCCGGCTCGCCGCACGGCCGCGTCGCGAAAGCCGACCCCCTGCACCGCGCCGCGCACGCTCGCCCGCACGGCCACCACACCGTCCTTTGCCTTCTTCGCCACGCCGCCATTCTCGCGCGACCGCGTCAAAGCCGTTCCGAGCGGCAACAATGCGGTCGCCCATCGACTCGCCCGGGAGGGAGCCATGCCGTTTCTTGTCTTTGCCGCAATCGCGCTGATCGGTGCCGCGATCCACCGTCACCGAGATAGGCAGCCGCGCAGCGCCGCTCGCAGCTTGGAAATCTTTCTGATCTGGTGGATGGTGGTGGCCGTTGGAATCGCCGCGATCTTTGGCGCGATGTTCCACTTCTTCGACGGCCCCGACACGGCCCGCGAAATCGGCTTCAGCAACGGTGACGGCGGCTTCCAGACCGAGGTCGGCTTCGCCGACCTGGCAATCGGGGTACTCGGCGTCCTCTGCGCCCGCTTCCGCGACGGCTTCCTGCTCGCCGCCGTCGTCGCCGTCTCGATCTGTTACCTCGGCGACGCCTACGGCCACCTGCACCAGGCCGCGATCCACGACAACCACGCCCCCGACAACACCGGCCTGACGCTCTGGGCCGATTTCATCGCGCCGCTGGTTGCGATCAGTCTCTACGGGCTGTGGCGGCGCTCCCTTTCGTCCCTTCCTCCAGCAAGCCGGAGACCGCGCGGGCGAGCTGCTCCCCATGCCGAGTGAGGACGTACTCGGTGTGCGGAGGGCGACCGGGGACCAGGTGACGCTCGAGAATGCGGGCGGCCTCGAGCTGCTCGAGGCGCTCCGAGAGGGTCGTCGGCGAGACGCCGGGAAGGGACTGGCGAAACTCGTTGAAGCGGGCGGCGCCGCTGGCGCAGGCGTAGATCGTCGCCAGCGTCCAGCGGCGCTCCAGCAGGGTCGCGGTCGCCCGCATCTCGGCGGGGACGGGGCTGCAACTACGACATCGCGGTGACATTGGCGCCCTTCTCGGCCGGCTCGAGCGCATGGGAGAGCACCTCGCCGACGCTCATCACCGGGTGGAAGGTCATCTGCTCGCGCACCTCCTCCGGCACCTCGTCGAGGTCGCCGCGGTTGCGCTCGGGCAGGATCACCTCGGTCAGGCCGGCCGCGTGGGCGGCGAGCACCTTCTGCTTGAGGCCGCCGATCGGCAGCACCCGGCCCTGCAGGGTGACCTCGCCGGTCATGCCGACGGTGTGCTTGACCGGCCGCCCGGAGAGCAGCGAGACCAGCGCCGTGGTCATCGCCGTACCGGCGCTGGGGCCGTCCTTGGGGATCGCCCCCGCGGGTACGTGCAGGTGGAACTCGCGCTGGAAGCGCTCGGGGTCGATGCCCAGCTCCGCCGCGTGTGAGCGCGCGTAGGAGAGCGCGATTCGCGCCGACTCCTTCATCACGTCGCCGAGCTGGCCGGTCAGAACCAGGCCCTTGTCGCCCTCCATCGCGGTCGCCTCGATGAAGAGCACGTCGCCGCCGGTGCCGGTGACGGCGAGGCCGGTCGAGACACCGGGGATCGCCGTCCTTTCAACCGACTCCTGGAAGAAGCGCTGGCGCCCGAGCGCGTCGTGGACCGCGTCGGCGTCGAGCACGATCGGCGTCTCCGCCTCGCCGCCGGCGATCTTGGTCGCCGCCCCGCGCAGCAGCTTGCCCAGCTCGCGCTCGAGCTGGCGGACGCCGGCCTCGCGGGTGTACTCGGTGATCACGCTGCGCAGAACCTCCTCGCCGACCTTGACCTCCTCGGGCTCCAACCCGTTGCGCTTGAGCTGGCGCGGCAGCAGGTAGCCACGGGCGATCGCCAGCTTCTCAGCGGTCGTGTAACCGTCGAAGGCAATCGTCTCCATGCGGTCGAGCAACGGCGCCGGGATCGTGTCGACCATGTTCGCCGTGGCGATGAAGACGACCTCGGAGAGGTCGACCTCGACGTCGAGGTAGTGGTCGCGGAAGGAGTGGTTCTGCGCCGGGTCGAGCACCTCGAGCAGGGCAGCGGAGGGGTCTCCACGCCAATCGGCGCCGACCTTGTCGACCTCGTCGAGCAGGATCACCGGGTTCATCGTCTCGGCGTCGCGCAGGGCGCGGACGATGCGGCCCGGCAGCGCCCCTATATATGTGCGGCGGTGGCCGCGGATCTCGGCCTCGTCGTGCAGGCCGCCGAGCGAGATGCGGACGAACTCGCGCCCGAGGGCGCGGGCGATCGACTCGCCGATCGAGGTCTTGCCGGTGCCGGGCGGCCCGACCAAGGTCAGGATCGCGCCGTTGGCGCGGCTCTCGTCCTCCACGCCGCGCTCCTCACGCAGCTTGCGCACGGCGATGAACTCGGTGATCCGCTTCTTCACGTCCTCGAGCCCGGCGTGGTCGGCGTCGAGCACCTCGCGCGTGTGGGCGGGGTCGAGCCGCTCCTCGGAGCGCTTCGCCCAGGGCACCGCGATCAGCCAGTCGAGGTAGCTGCGGATCATCGAGGACTCGGGCGATTGCTCGCCCTGGCGCTCGAGCCGGCGCAGCTCCTTCTCAGCCTGATCGGCGACCGCCTCCGGCATCCCCGCCTCGACGATCTTGCGCTCGTACTCCTCGATCAGGCTGCCCTCGTCCTCGCCCAGCTCCTTGCGGATCGACTCCATCTGTTTGCGCAGGAAGTAGTCGCGCTGCTGCTTCTGGGCGCCGGACTCGACGTCCTCGCGGATGCGACTGCGCACCTGCAGCTCGGCCAGGCGCTCGCGTTGCAGCTCCACCGCCAGCTGCAGGCGGGCGCTGACGTCGATCGCCTCCAGCAGGCGCAGCTTCTGCTCGTTGGAGATGTCGGGACTGAGACCGGTCGTGTCGGCCAGGGCCCCGGGCTCCTCGACCGAGCGCAGGAAGGCGGCGATCCGATCGTCGGCGCCACGCAGCTCGAGGATCTCTTCGACTACGGCGCGGTATTCGCGCGCCAGCTCCTGGGTGTGCTCGTCCTCGGGGTGACCGTCGTGGACCTCCTGCACGTCGATGCGCAGGCCCTCGCCCTCGCCCTCCTCGCTTGCAACAGCCGCGCCGGCAAGGCCGCGATGGAGGCCGACCACGGTCGCCGCCGGGGCGCCGCCGCGCGCGTGGCCGCGCTCGATTACCTCGGCGACGACGCCGACGCGGCCGTACTCCCCGTCGCTGCGGGGCAGCAGGAAGACCTGCTCCTCCTCGCCGGTATCGATTGGAAGGGTCGCGGAAACGCCGGGGAAAACGATTGCGTCATCAAGCGGGATCAGGAGATAGGCCATATCCAAGTCCAATTTCTGTAGTTAGTCTTGCTACAGGATAGCGGACCCGATTCATCGGCTTGCGAGCTCCTCCAAGGCCTGACGAGCGCGCCGTAGCTCGGTGATTGACTCGACCACCTCGGCCGCGCCTGCGTCACGCAACTCGGCCTCCGCGAAACCACCAGTGAGAACGGCGACGGTAGGAATACCGGCAGCCGTGGCGGCCTTCACGTCCCAGGTCGAGTCGCCGACCATCACCGATCCCACCCCCGCTCCGGCCTTCTCCAGGGCGGCGTGCACGAGATCAGGGTGAGGCTTAGTCCGCTCGACGTCAGCCGAGGTGGTCCAACCATCAACGAGATCACGAACCTCCAGCAGGTCGAGGTAGTGATCGACCTCGCCCTCCTTGGCCGAACTGGCGAGGATCGTCGTCACCCCGTCCTCGTGCAGTTCGGTGACCAGCTCCCGGGCCCCGTCCATAGGCTGCACTTCGCCGATCAGCTCGGCGTAGGCCTCGCCCTCGGCAGTGCGGATCTCTTCGCCGGCGGCGTCCTCCCCCTCCTCGCCAATCAGCGCCTTGACGATCTGGTCGCCGCCCATGCCGATGTGCCGGTGGATCTGCCAAAGCTGAACCGGGTAGCCGTGACGTTGCAGGGCGCGATACCAGGCAATGGCGTGCTGGTAGTTGGTATCGACCAGGGTGCCATCGATGTCGAGGATGACGGCAACCGGCTTTGACCTGCTCGCTGCGATGGTCCCAGCTACCCACGATTCCGCCGGGAGCAAACGGACGGGCAAGTCCCGAGCACACCTGCGGAATCAGATCCGCTCGATGCCGACCTGCTCGGCGGGCTTGTCCTCGCGCAGGCCCTTGAAGGAGCCGTGGCGCACCAACCCCTCCGCGGTCAGCTCGCGGAACTCGATCTCGGCAACCAGTTGCGGCTCGACGAAGTTGGCTTTTCGCGGGCCGCGCCTGTTGGCAAAGGGGTTCGTCTCGCGCGCCAGCGGTGCAAGCCGCTCGATCAGCTCGTCCAAATCACGGTCGGAGAAGCCGGTGCCGACCTTGCCCGCGTAGTGCAGCTCCCCGTCCTCGAAGTAGCCGAGCAGGAGCGCGCCGAGCCGGTTGCGACGCCGTCCCTCGCCCGGCAGCCAGCCACCGATCACGAACTCCTGGCGACCGAGGTTCTTCACCTTGAGCCAGGCACCGCCGCGCTTGCCCGGCATGTAGGCGCTGTCGAGGCGCTTGAGCACGATGCCCTCCAATCCGCGCTCGGCGCTCGCCGCCCGCAGCTCCTCGGCGTGGCCGATCGAGTGGGCGGGCGTCTGCCAGCTCTGCCCCGAGAGCTCAAGGCCCTCGAGCAGCTCGCGGCGGCGCATGTAGGGCTCCGCCGTCAGGTCACAGCCATCGAGGTAGAGCAGGTCGAAGATCACGTAGGTGACAGGGTGGGATTTCATCCGCCGCCGCACGACGCTCTCGTCGGTCTGATGGATGCGCTGCTGCAGGCGCTCGAAGCTGGGCAGGCCGTTCTCGTCGAAGGCGACCAGCTCGCCGTCGAGGACGACGTCGTGGGCACCGAGCTGGCGCGAGAGCCGCCGCACCTCGGGGTACTGGGCGCTGACGTTCCTCAGATTGCGGCTCTGCAGGGTCAGACGGCCGGGTCGGCAGTAGGCGATCGCCCGCACCCCATCCCACTTCACCTCGGTCGCCCAGCCCTCGTCGGAGGCCGGCAGCTCGGCGAGCTTGGCCAGCATCGGCACCAGAGATTCTGGGAAGGGGTCGCGCTCGACCTGCGGCGGGTCGATCCGGTGGATCATCCAGTCCTTCTCGGCCTTGCCGGCGCGGAACAGCGCGTAGCGACCGTTCAGTTGCTCGCCGGAGAAGCTGAAGACGACCTTTTCCGCCTCCCACTTCTCGAGCTCGTAGGTGCCGCGGTCCCAGATCCGCATCGTCCCCGCCCCGTACTCGCCCGCCGGGATCTCGCCCTCGAACTCGAGGTACTCGAGCGGGTGGTCCTCGGTGTGGACGGCCTTGCGGTTTTCGGCCGGGTCGAGCGGAATGCCATTCGGGATCGCCCAGGAAGCGGCCACCCCGTCGTGCTCGAGCCGCAGGTCCCAGTGCAGGCGGCGGGCGCTGTGCTCCTGCACGACGAAGCGCGGCGCACCACGTTTTCCCCGCTTGGCGCGCTTTGAGCGCGGCTCGGGTGTCGAGTCGAAGTCGCGCTTGCGCTCGTACTCGCCGAGTTTGCCGCCGTTCATCTCCCTCGCTCAAGCAGTCGCATGAAGCGGAATCTGCAGGGTCAGCTCGGTGCCCCTGCCCCGCCTGCTGCGCAGCTGGAAGCAAGAGGAGATCGCTCCCGCCAAGAGCAGGCCCATGCGCAGGCCGTATGGCCTTTCGCCGCCGCTGGACTGGACGCCCTTGCCTTCGTCGCGCACAACGAGCTGCAGCGCCTCCTCTTCCCGGCGCAGCCTCACTTCGAGCGGCCGCTGCTCGGCCTCCTCGGAATAAGCGTGCAGGACCACGTTGGTGCAGGCCTCGGTAACCACGGTGCGCAGGTCATCGACGACCCGGCGGTTTGCGCCCAGCTCCCGGGCATGTTCGCCCACGGCAGCGCGAATCACGGCGATGTTGTCGGGCTGCGCCGGCAACCTGATCAAAAGGTCCCTGCCGGTGTCCAATGCATCTCCTTTCCGTAGTCGCCTTTTCTCCTAGTACCCGTCTACCCGTCGCGGCCGAATCGACCCTCACAAAAGCGAAACAGCGGGATCCGCATGTTTTAGCCCTTGCAATCGCGGGGTACGGACTGCCCATGGCCAGGGAGGCGAGGACCGACGACCCCGGCCCGACTCGTCGCTCGGGCTCTCCGGTCCGCCGCTCCGTCCAAGACGAGCCGACCAAGATCACCCCCTACCGCAACGGGCCGTATCTCGTCCGCGGCCCCTTCGCGATCGTCGACCAAGACGGCAAAGAGATCGAGATCAAGCGGCGGGTGGTGGCGCTCTGCCGCTGCGGGCGCTCACAGATCCGGCCGTTTTGCGACGGCACCCACAAGACCATCGGCTTTCAGGCTGAGAGCGGTCTTCCGATCGAAATCGAGAAGGCCGGCGTGACAGCGACGTAGCCGACGCAGCGGGGTCGCGGAGTGGCCTAGTCGCTGCCCGCCGTAGAGGACCCCGCCCCGCAGTCTTGCCCCCAGGGCAAGCCAAGAGCACAGTGAACGCTCCGCTACCCAGGCGGGCGCAAGCAGCGCGCCGCTGAAGGGGAAGTGCGCCGCACCCCCGGCCCTGCGGCGGCCGATCTCCGCGATCAGGATCGCGGTCAGCGCGGCGCCGACCAGGCGGCGGGCCCGATCGCGGCGAGACGAGCGAGCTACCAGGGGGATCACGGCGAGAAAAGCGCCGATGCGCAGCGGGATCGCGAAGTCGTCGTAGGCCTGGCGCACCCGCTGCGAGCGGAAGTGAGCCGCGCTCGGCGGCCGTCTTGGCACGTAGAGGTCGAGCGGGGTCACCACCCTCCCGCCGGCGGCGTGGATCGTTCGCATCAGCTCCAGGTTCTCGAAGAGGGCATCGCCGTCATAGCCGCCGACGGCGAGGAGGGCGCTGCGACGGAGAACCAGCGTGCCGGGAAAGTCGCCGACCGGGAAGCTCGGGTCACCGGTGAAGACGCGGTTGAGCAGCGAGCGGGCGGTGTCCCAGCGAGCGTGCCATGGCAGCTCGTCGAAGTAGTTCTGCGGCCGCACGAGATCGGCCTCAGCAAGCAGTGCGGCCGCACGGCGCAGGGTCGCCGGCGGGTAGCGAACGTCGTCATCGGCCAGCACGACCAGCTCGTTTTCGCACTCGCGTACGCCGGTGAGGACGCCGTTCACCTTGCCCATCCGAAAGCCGAGATCGGGATGCGGGGCCAGGTGGCGGGCGATGCCCTGCAGGGCCGCGGCGTGTTCGGCGAAGACGCTCGGCGGCGAACCGTCCACCACCAGGATCTCATCGGCCACCTCGCTGATTGAGCTCAGGTAAGCGCTCAGCTCCCCAATCGGCCCCGCCTCGCTCCAACGCAGAGGCAAGACGTAGGAAATCCCCAGCTCCGCCTGGCTCACGGCTTCAGGGCCCGGATCCGACCAGGGCCCGCCGCAGCGAGGTCCTGCCCTCTCCCCAGGCCTCGAGCAGGTGCCTGGCGAGGCGGTCTTCGAGCAGGAGCAAGGCGCGGGCGCCGAAGAGGATGTCATCGGCCAGCTCCGGCTCCAGCTTCGCCAAGCCACCGGCGAGGTCGTGGGCGGCGATGTTCTCGTGCACGGCGTCGGCCTCGACGTGCTCGTCGTAGAAGTCGGTCGCCTCGGCGTCGAAGCCGAGGCGGCGCAGGGCGTTGCCATAGCGGCGGTTGGGCAGGGCCGAGGTCATCTCGAACATCGCCAGGTGCCCGACGATCGCCCCGCGGCGGCTGCGGCGCAGGCCGGTGGCCGACATCAGGTTGACGGTTGCCAGCGTCTTGCCCGGCGCATGCCGGAGGTAGGCGTTCTCGTGGTCATCGAGCCCAAGCGCCCGCATCGTCTTGGCAAAGAGCCGTGAGTGCATGCGCTCCGGCCGCCCGCCGCCGTACTCGTCGGCCTGCACCTCGAGCAGCGCCGTCTTCGCCGGCCCGTCGAGGCGAGGGATCGCCCAGCTGTGCGGATCGGACTCCTTCAACTGGTAGAAGGAGCGGTGGACGACGAACTCGCGGAATTCATCGATCCCGGCCTGGGCCTCTAGATGACGGGAGAGCGAGACACCGTCATCCTCGGACTCGATGCGGAAGAGCAGCTCGCCGATCAGGGCAGGGTCGGCCGGCTCCCGCGGCGACAGCTCCGCCTCGAGGGCATCGAGGAACGCCTCCTCGAGTACCGCCCGCACCGCCAGCAGGGTCGGGTCCCACTCCCAGGCAGGATCGACCCGCGCAAACGAGCGGTAGTGGAGCTCGAAGCAGAGATAGAGCGCGAGCTGCAGGTCATCGTCCCCGAGCGGGTCCTCAACGAGGGCGGTGAGCCGAGCGGCCTCTTCGGCAGGCTCGGCTGACGGGGCCGGTTCGCTGCGGGGCACAGAAAGCATCGCGATGACCAAGTCGCAGATCGGGCCAGCCGACGGCAGCGCCGAGCGCCGGGGGAGCTGTTTTTCCGCTGTCGTAGCCACTGTGGTCAGTTTCCCGATCGGGACCTTCCGAAACGGCCCCACTGATCGCGCCTTTGCGTCCGCCACCCGCCAGAATCGCTCCCTTGATCGCCGTGCTCGCCGATACCCACATGCCGAAGGGGAGCCGTCGCCTGCCGGAGCGCTGCCTCGAGGTCATCGGCGCGGCCGAGGCCGTCATCCACGCCGGCGATTTCTTCGCTGTCTCAGCGCTGCAAGTGGTGCAAGCGCTTTGCCCGGTCGTCCACGCCGTGCACGGCAACGTCGACGAGCCGCAGTTGCAACGCTCGCTACCCGCCGAGCTCGAAATCGAGCTCGGCGGCCGGGTCGTCGCGATAACCCACGACGCCGGCCCCGCCAAGGGCCGGCTGGGCCGCTTGCGCCGGCGCTTCCCAAACGCGTCCGCCGTCGTCTTCGGTCACAGCCACCTGCCCCTGCACGAAGTCGAGGGCGACTTCCAGATCTTCAATCCGGGCAGCCCGACCGAGCGCCGGCGCGCGCCCCGGGCGTCAATGGGCATACTCGAACCCCGGAAGGGCGGTCTGGTTTTCGAGCACGTCTGGCTTTGACGGCGAGTGACTGCGTTTTGACTGCGCTGGCCTGGGGAATCCGGTAGCCCTGATGCTTCCCGATCGTTCAACCCCCCAAAGCGCCAAGACAACCGAAGAGCACCGCTTCGGCGCCTCCTCACCGCTCTCGCTCGGCGTCGAGGAGGAGTTGCTGCTGGTCGGCGAGGAGGGCGAGCTGGTCGCTGCGGCAGAAGCGGTGCTTGACAGCATCCCCGGCCCCTTTGCCGACCGGGTCTCCTCGGAGATCTTTGCCGAGCAGATCGAGCTGAAGACCGGCATCTGCCACGACGCCGGCGAGGTCCACGCCCAGCTCGTCGAGATCCGGCGGGTGATCAACGAGACGGGTTACGGCCTGCTCGCCGCCGGCCTGCACCCGGCCGCCGACGCCGGCGAGGCGAAGCTCGTCTCCAAGCCCCGCTACGAGGTCGTGCGCCGCGACTTCGGCGACCTCTTGCGTACGCCGCCCTGCGGTCTGCACGTGCACGTCGGCGCGCCGGACCCGGAGACCGCGGTGCGGCTCGCCAACGCCTTTCGCCTCTACCTGCCGCTATTGCAGGCGTTGAGCGCCAACTCGCCCTTTCGCGAGGGAGTCGACTCCGGCAACGCCAGCTCCCGCTCCTCGGTCGTGCGCAGCTACCCCCGCTTTCAGTTGCCGCGCCAGTTTCGCGACTACGAGGAGTTTCGCCAGGTCGCCGACCAGCTGATCGCCGCCGCCGGCGTCGACGACTACACCTACATCTGGTGGGACGTCCGCCCCCATCCCCAGCTCGGCACGGTCGAGGTCAGGGCCCTCGACGTGCAGACCGGCGTGCTGGCTTCGAGTGCGATCGCCGCCCTGATCCAGGCGATCGCCGCCAAGGAGCTCGACCGACCGAGCGCGCCCGACGTCTACCGCGAGGCGCTGGAGGAGTCCTACTTCCAGGCGGCCAGCCACGGCCTGGAGGCGAGCATTCTCTTTGACGAGGAGGACCCGGCGCCGGCCCGCGAGGTCGGCCGCAGGGTGCTCGACACGATCCATCCCTACGCCCGCGAGCTCGGCAGCGACGCGGCGCTGGAGGAGGTGGAGCGGATCCTGCGCGAGGGCAACGGCGCCGACGATCAGCGCCGGGTCCAGCGCGAAAGCGGCATGGCCGGCCTGATCGAGTACCTGACCAGCCGCCGCTGAGTTCGTCGATCTGTTCCGGCGGATCGTAGGCTGAGGCCGTGACGGATGTCCCAAAGGAGTCAGCTGCGAAGCGCCTCGCGGCGGCCGCGCGGCGGCTCAACCGGCACCCGAGGCTGGTCGCCTCGGCCCGGCAGGCGCGCGAGCAGGCCATGGGCGACGACGAGTTCGTCGACCGGCTCTCCGCCACCCGTGGCCGGCCAGCCGACCTGGCGGCCCGGCAGCTGGTCGCCGCCAGGGCCGCCGAGCCGGGTGTCCTCGGCGAGCTTGGCCTAACCGCGCTGCAGGCCTGGCAGCGCCTATCCGAGCGGCAGGACCGGGGCCGCGGCAAGGTCGACGTGGCGATCCTCTTCACCGACCTGGTCGGCTTCTCCAGCTGGGCCCTGGAGGCAGGAGACCAGCACGCCGTCGAGCTGCTGCGCCAATTTGGCGAGGCGGTCGAGCCACCGATCCTGGACCGGCGTGGCGAGGTGGTGAAGCGCCTCGGCGACGGGCTGATGGGCGCCTTCTGGGACGCCGGCAGCGCCGTCGACGCGGCCTTCGCCGCCCATCGGCAGGCGGCGCTGATCGAGCTCGACGGCTACCGCCCACAACTGCGGACCGGGATCCACGTCGGCCGCCCGCGCAAGCTCGGCGGCGATTACTTCGGGGTCGACGTCAACATCGCCGCGCGGCTGGCCGAGGCGGCAAAGCCGGGTGAGATCCTCGTCTCCGACCCGACCCTCGCGGCCCTCGATCCCGCCACCATCAGCGCCAAGAACCGCCGCTTCCGCGCCAAGGGCGCACCCGCCGATCTGGCGGCGCACGTGATCAAGCCGCGCTAGTCGCTGCAACCGTCAGCCCGAGAGCGACAGCTGCTGTTGGTCCCCAGCAAGTCGATCGGCAGCTCCCTCCAGCTCGAGCAGGAACCGCTTGCGCTCGAGGCCGCCGGCGTAGCCGGTGAGCTTGCCGTCCTTGCCCACCACCCGGTGGCAGGGGGTGACGATCGAGAGCGGGTTGCGGCCGACCGCGCTGCCGACCTTGCGCGCCAGAGTCGGGTCTCCCAACTCCCCCGCCATCTCCCCGTAGGTGGTGGTCTGCCCGTAGGAGATGCGGTCGATCTGATCCCAGACGCGCCGTTGGAAGTCGTCCCCGGCGATCGCCTTTGCAAGATCGAACTCGGTCCGCTCGCCGGCGAAGTACTCCCCCAGCTGCTCTTGGACCTGCTCGAAGCCACGCTCGGACCGGGTGCCGAAGACGTCCCGAGTCGGCATGTACCAATGCCCTGGAAAGTAGAGCCCACTGAGCACGCCGTCCCGGGCGGTCAGCGTCAGCTCGCCAAGCGGCGAGTCGATCGTGGTGTGGGTTGCAGTCATGCCCTGACTCCTCTCGCGTTACTTGCCGTCACCCATATAAACGACCCGGGCGGCGCCTTCGTGAGAGCGACCGTGCTAGGCGAGTTCGATTACGCCGAGAGCGACGAGGAGGATCAGCGTCACGACCGCCGAGACGAGCAGGGAACCGGCGCAGCCGAGCCGGTTGGAGAAGAAGATGAACAAGAGATCGCTCTAGCCGCGATTCCCACTCGCTATCGCTCGCAGCCCCGTATCGAGTCGACGCCGGCGCCGCCGCGACAGCGGTCGGAGCCCGACCCACCGCGCAGTCGATCCGCCCCGCGGTTGCCCTTGAGGGCGTCGTTGCCGCCGGCGCCCTTCAGCACATCCGGGCCGCCGCGGCCGAGCAGACGGTCGTCGCCCGCCCCGCCGAAGGCGCGATCGGCCGCTGGGCCGGCGCCGACGTAGTCGCTGCCGGCCCCCGCGCAGACCAGATCGCGGCCGGCGAGAGCGAGGACCGTGTCGTCTCCGCCGAAGGTGGCGATCACGTCGCGGGACCCGGTGCCGGTGATGGTGTCATTACCGGCCGTTCCGGCGACAGTCACTGGGACGCCGCGACAGGTTGCCGCAGGGCCGACGACGCTGGTCGTCGCCGAGGCATTGTTGTTGGCGCCGACCGGGTCTTTCTGGTCGCCCTTGACCGAGGCCCGGTTGGTGATCGTCCCGATTTTGCGGGGGATGACGGTGAGAGTCACTGTCGGAGGTGGGCCGTAATTGATCGTGGACGGGTTGAGCCCGCCCAGGGCGCAGGTGACTTTCTTTCCCTTGCGGGAGCACAGGCCTGAGCTCGCGGTGGCGGAGACGAAATCGACACCCTTCGGCAACTCGTCGGTGACGACCACACCGCTCGCCGGATCGGGCCCAAGGTTCTGCACCTGCACCGTGTAGGTGAGAGACGACCCGACGCCGACCGGGTCGGGGCTGTCGACCTTGGAGATCGCCAAATCGGCCGAGCCGGACTTTGCCGCCATGCCCACGGCCGCGATACCGAGCACGAGGATCGACGCCATTGCCAAAATCCACGAATAACGCATCGAGGTCACCCCTCCTTCAACTCATCCCTGGCGGGCATCGGTTTGCCTTCCTCGTGATGAAACGATCAGCGGCGGCACCCGTCAGGCCCTACCTTGGATTCATCTCCTGGTTTCCGGGACTGTCGGCCGGGTACCTGCCCTTCCATGCTGATTGCGGCGGTGATTGGAATCTGTGTCCTCCTGGCGATCCTGGGCTTTCTGCTGCCGCGCTTTTCCGACCACGCGCGCCGCGCGACCGACAAGGGCTTCTCCACCGGCCAGCGGGTTGGCGCCAAGGCGCCCGGCCCGGTCGGACGCCTGCTCTCCAAATCGTTCGGAACCTCGCGCCGGGCCGCCGACAAGAGTCACTCGAAGGGCAAGAAGGCCCGCTCCAAGTCCCCGCTCTAGTCAGCCGACGCCCTACACCGCCGCCGGGCACACTGTTGCAATGAGCGAGGGCCCAGTTCTGATCACGATTCCGATCAGTCACTACTGCGAGAAGGCTCGCTGGGCACTCGACCGGGCTGGCATCGCATATGAGGAGCGAGCGCACCTTCAGGTGCTCCACTGGCTTCCGGTCAGGCGAGCTGGTGGTGGGAAAACCGCACCCGTCCTCGTCTGGGGAGATCGGGTCTTCGCCGACTCGGCCGACATCGTCGAGGAGGCGAGCGCCAAGGCGCCGCCGGGGCGCGGCCTGTTTCCCGAGGAGCCAGCCGCCGCGGCCGAAGTGAAGGCGCTGCAAAGCGACTTCGACGACCGCCTCGGTCCGGAGGGACGCAGGTGGATGTACAACGCCCTGCGCGGACGTCGGGACATCGCGGTCGCCTACGCCTGCACGGGCGTACCCGCTTGGCAACGTCGCGGGTTGCCACTCGCCTACGCGGCAGTCTCCCGCATCATCGACCGTTACCTCGACGTCACCCCGGCCACCGCCGCCCAGTCCGAAGCGAGCGTACGCGCAATCTTCGACGACGTAGCCGCGAGGCTGAGCGACGGGCGTCCCTACCTCTGCGGTGATCGCTTCAGCGCCGCTGACCTGACCTTTGCGGCGCTGGCAGCGGCGGTGCTGATGCCGCCCGAGTACGGGGTGCCGCTGCCCCAGCCCGAGGAGCTGCCGGCGGCAATGGCAGCGACTGTCCGCCAGCTGCGAGAGCATCCGGCCGGCGCCTACGCGCTGAAGATGTTCCGCCAGGAGCGGCGCAGTTTCGGCGGATAGGATCGCCAGGTGGCTGTCGAGAATGCGGGTCCCGCGCTCCCCAACACGACAAGGAGATCCCAGTGAACGACGTTGCCGACTCAAAGGATGCGAACAACGAGCTCAAGGCCCGCCATCGGGCGATGTGGGCGTCCGGTGACTACCCCTCGATGGTCGAGACCTTCCTGCTGCCGCTCGGGCCGCGCCTGGTCGAGGCCTGCGAGATCGGCCCCGGGATGCGCGTTCTCGACGTCGCCGCCGGAACCGGCAATGCGGCGATTCCGGCTGCCGCCAGCGGGGCGACGGTCATCGCCAGTGACCTGACACCGGAGCTGTTCGACGCCGGCCGCGCCCGCGCCACGGCCGAGGGCGTGGAGCTCGAGTGGGCCGAGGCCGACGCCGAGGACCTCCCCTTCGAGGACGCCAGCTTCGACGCCGTCATCTCCTCGATCGGGGTGATGTTCGCGCCCCACCACGAGGCGGCCGCCGCCGAGCTCCTGCGGGTCTGCCGCCCGGGCGGGACGATCGGCCTGCTGAGCTGGACGCCGGAGGGGATGATCGGCGGGCTTTTCCGCACGATCGGGCCGTTCGCCCCAGCCCCGCCGCCCGGCGCCCAGCCCCCACCCCTCTGGGGCGGCGAGGAGCACCTGCGCGAGCTGTTCGGCGACCGGGTCGAGTTCGACCGCCTGGAGCGTGACGTGCTCGAGGTGACCGCCTTCGATCGCCCGATCGACTACGCCGAGCACTTCAAGCAGCGCTACGGCCCGACGATCGCCGCACAGGCAAACGCCCGCCGCAACGAACGCGAGGAGGAGTTCGAGCAGGCGTTGGACGGCTACTTCGAGCAGCAGAACCTGGGCAGCGCCGACGACGCCCGCTTCGAGATGGAGTACCTGCTCGCGGTCGGGCGAAAGAGGTAGTGATGAAAAGCCGGCGACCGGCGAGCTAAGCCAGCAGGCCCAACTCGCCGGCGCGGTGGCTGGCCTCGACCCGGGAGCGGCAGTCGAGCTTGCCGAGCAGGTTGCGGACGTGCATGTCGACCGTGCGCTGGCTGATGAAGAGCTCGCCGGCGATCTCGCGATTGGTGCGGCCGATCGAGACCAGGCGCAGGACCTCGAGCTCGCGGCGGGTCAGCTGAACGCCGTCCGCTTTGGTCGCGGCGCGGCCGCCGAGGCGCTGGGCCACCGACTCACCGAGCGCCGCCACCTCACGCGCAGCCGCCGAGGCAAGCGGCCGGGCGCCGAGCTTGCTGGCGGTCCGGTAGGCGTCGCACAGCCACTCCAGCCCCTGCTCCCGCTCTCCGGCCGCCGCCAGCACGGTCCCGGCGCGGAGTTCGATCTGGGCGCGCTCGAAGGGGACGGCGAGCGTGCGATGGAGCTCGACGGCCCGCGAGAAGTGCTCGGCGGCCGCTGCCTCGTCGCCGTCGAGCACGGCCATCTCGCCGATCGCCTGCGCCAGCGCCGCCATCGCGTCGCCGTGACCGGCCTCAGACGCCATCTTCGCCAAGGCCTCGGTGCAGGCGTGCACCCTGCCGCGGTCGCCCTGGCGAGCGAAGAACGTCGCGGCCCAGCGGATCCCCCAGACCGCGTAATGGTGGTCCTCGCTCTCTTCCCAGCGGGTGAGCAGGGTGCGGCAGTGCTCGGCCGCTTCCTCCTCCGCCCCTTCGGCCGCGGCGACGTAGGCGAGGCCCGTGGTCGCATCCATGAACATGTTGTAGTGGCCGACCGAGGAAGAGACCGAGCGCGAGGCCGAGAGCATGCGGCGCGCCGAGGTCAGCTTCCCCTGGAAGGCGTGGATCGCACCGACCAGGCCCTCTGCCACCCAGACGGCCGTCTCGGAGTCGATCAGTTCACGGCCCAGCTCGCTGGCGCGCCCCCACTCGCCGCGCTCTCGCAGCACGTAGACGAGGCAGGTGACGCAGGCGAGCTCGGTGCGGACGTCCTCGCCGGTGCGGCAGAGGCCGAGCGCGGTATCCAGCGCTTCCTCGGCGCGGCGGTAGTCGGAAGCGTCGTAGAGGACCATGCTGAGGCGCTGGTAGAGCTCAGCGGCGGCCGGCGTCAGGTCGTGCTCGAGGGCCTGGGCGAGCGCGCCGCGAACGGTCTCCAGACCGGTCTCGAACTCGCCCCCCTTTGCCTGGGCGACGCCGAGCAGGCCGCGAGCGCGAACGCCGAGGTCGAGCCGCTCGGCCGCCATCGCCTCCGCAAGCGCCGCCCGCGAGAGCTCGATCGCCTCGCCGTAGCCGGCCCGGGCGCGTTGGTAGTCGGCCATCGCCAGCCGCTCGAGCGCGGCATCGACGAGCATCTCCTCAGCGGCGAAGGCTTCCGCGGCCAACCGCCGGGCGGCGAAGGCGGCGTCGCGCTCCCCCTTCAGGTCATAGACCGCCGCCAGCCGATGCTGAGCGTGGGCAAAGCCGAGCCTGTCTTCGCCCGCGGAGCGAATCGCGGCCAGCTCGCGCAGCGCTTTCACCGCCTCGGTCAACTCCCCGGACAGCTCTGCGCAGCGCCCGTAGCGCTCCAGCGTCTCGACCCGCAGCTCGTCCTCTTCCCCCTCTGACCACAGCTCCAGCGCCTCGCTGGCGGCCTTGGTCGCGTCGCGGTAGGCGTGCAGGCCTTCGGACTGGCGCACGGCCTCGACGTAGGCTGCGCGGGCACGGCCAGCGTCGCCGGCACCGGCCCAGTGGCTGGCGATCTCCATGCTCGTGCCACTCCCCCGTTCGAGCGCCTCGGCGAGCAGGCGATGGATCTCCCGGCGACGCAGCCAGGGCACCTCGGCGTAGATCGCGTCGCGCACCAGCGCGTGCCTGAAGGCGGCGCGACCCGGATCGTCCTCGACCAGGTGGCCCTTGTCGATCAGCTCGACCAGACCGGCCCTGCTCGCCAGCTCCGCCGCGAGCTCGAGCTCGAAGGGCTGATCGGCGACGGCGGCCACCTCGGCGGCCTCGCGTGCCTGCTCGCTCAGCTCGGAGGCTCCGATCACAACCGCGTCGCGGACGGTGTCGGGCACCGGGACCTCGCTCTCCTCGGCCAGCTCGAGGCCGGTCGAGCCGGCGTGCAGTCGGTCCCGCACCCGCAGGGCGCCGACCAGCTCCTCGACGAAGAAGGGCGAGCCCTGGGTGCGGTCGTGGACCGTGCCGAGCAGCGACTCCGAGGCGGGCTCCTCGAGCAGCGCCCCCAAGAGTGCTCCCGTCTGCTCGCGGTCGAGCGGCTTGAGCGTCAGCTCCTCGAGATTGCCGGCGCGGCGCAGCTCGTTGCGCAGCCAGCGCAGGGTGTGGTCGCGGGGCAGCCCGTCGGATCGATAGGCGGCGAGGACCACGATCGGCATCTGCCGGATCGGCGAGGCAAGCGCCGCGAGCAGCTCCAGGCTCGCCTGGTCGGACCACTGCAGGTCGTCGAGGATGACCAGCGCCTGCCCGCTGCCGGCGAGGTGGGCAAAGGCGCAGCGGACGGCCTCGAAGATCGTCGAGCGATCGCTCTCGCCGGCCGGCTCGCCGAGCTCGGGCAGCAGCAGGGCAAGGTGCGAGCGCAGCGGCCCGCAATCGTCGAGCCCATCCGGCTCGACGCGCAGGTAGGAACGCAGCGCGGCCACGATCGGCCCGTACGGCGGCGTAACGCTGTTGGTCGCGGCGCCACGCAGGACCAGCGCCGAGGCGCCGGCGGCAAGCTCGTCGGCGAGCCTGGTCTTGCCGACACCCGCATCGCCACTGAGCAGCAAGAGGGTGCCGTCGCCTTGCTGAGCGCTATCGAGCGCCTCGCTGAGAACAGCGCTCTCGGCCTCGCGACCGACGAGCGGGGTCCGATTGCCCATCATTCGAGTTTAGGCCGCGACCAGCGCTCTGGCCATCAGCGGCGGAGCGCTGGTCGCGAGGCCGAAAATCAGTTGGCGGCCGGCGCTGGATCGGGTCGCACGACCACCGTGTCGAGGATCGGGATCACCTCGTCCGCGGGCAGGCCGGCCGCCTTCGCGTGCTCCCGGATCGCCTCCGGGCTCTCCCCTTCGTAGACGCAGAAGGTGCCGACCTCGCCGCTCTCCTCACCCAGAACGTAGCTGCGAATCCAGCGCACCCCGGAGTCCGGCTCGTCGCCGACTTCCGCCGAGCGTTCCCCGGCTACCTGCAGCTCCTCGGTGGAGGCCCAGCCGTTGCGACGAAGAATTCCGTAGAGATCCATTCCAATTGCTCCTTTCATGGCCGGGCGGGCAACTTCTCTGGCCACATCCAGCCCGTGATTTCAATTGGAACCGAGGCTAGGTCCGGGAAGCGGGCGCCGCATCGGTGAAAGTGCCGTATTTTCGGCACGGCATGCCGTATCGGCCTCCGAGGCGGTTCCCCCGGCAGCTTCAGGGGTAGGGACTGACTGCGAACGATCTACGACAGTCAAAACCGAAAGGAGGTCTCATGAGCGATCGCGAGAAGACCGCCAGCGGCCCGCTGGGAAAGCTTGCAGGCCGAGCGAAGGAAATGACCGGCGCGGTGCTCGGCCGCGAGGATCTGCAGCGCGAGGGCCGGATGCAGCAGGCACAGGCCGACGCTGACGCCGAGGCCGCCGAGCTCAGCGCCAAAGCGGAGCAGAAGGAGTCCGCAGCCGAGTTGAAGGAGGAGCGCGCGGAGACCGAGGCCGAGCGGCGCGAGGTCGAACGGGAGGCTTCCCGGGTCGAGGCCGAGGAGGTGGCCGAGCGCAAACTGGAGCAGGAGCGACGGCAGGCGCGAGCCGAGCAGGTCAAGCAGAAGAGCGAGGCCGCCGAGCTGGACCGTCAGGCGCGGCGCGCAGAAGAGGCTGCCGAGACCCTCGATCCGAAGGAGGACCGCTAGATGTCGGTGTTGGGAGTTCCGAAGAAGCTCGTCAATCAGTCGGTGAAGCTTGCTCGAATGCCGCTCGACCTGGCCCTCGATGCGATCGGCGGCCTGAGACAGCCGTCGCGCCGGGAGCAACTGGCAAACGATCAACGTGAGCATGCCGCAGAGCTGCGAGAAGAGGCCGAGCGCGAGCGCCGCGAGGCAGACGAGGAGCGGCGTGAGCGTGAGTCCCGAGCGCAAAAAACCGCCTCCGCGCGCAAGCAGAAAGCCGCCGATAGCGCAGAGAGGAAAAAGCATGCCGATGCCAAACGAGAGCGCTCGGCCAAGCTCGAGAAGCTCGAGGCCAAGGAAGAGAGCATCGAGCTCAAGGAGGCTGCGGCGGCCACCGAGCGGGAGGCGGAACGGATCAAGGACACCGCCGCGGCCGCCAAGCAGGCCCGCAAGGACGGGGCATCAGGCGCCTGAATGTAAGCGCAGTAGCTAGCGGGTGGGCGAGATCAGGGCGGGCAGCTTGCGGTGGCTGTCGATGACGAAGTCGGCCTCGAGCTCGCCCCGCTCGCCGCGGTCGTCGTGCAGCCCGCGGTAGCGCACGGCGCCCATTCCGATCGCCTTGGCACCGGCAACGTCGGTGCGGCGCAGATCGCCGACGTGCACCGCCTCACCAGGCTGCGCGCCGAGGACAGCCAAAGCGGCTTCGAAGATTTGCGGCGCCGGCTTGTAGTGGCCGACCTCGTCGGAGAACGCCCAGCCTGAGAAGTAGCCGAGGAGGCCCTCGCGGTCGAGGAGCTCGCGCAGCAACTCGCCGCCGGAAAAACCGACGTCGCAGACGATCCCGAGGTTGAGCCCGCGCTCGCTCAACGCCTCGAGGCAAGGGCGGATATCGGGCGAGAGCTCGAGCTTGGTACCGCGGCCCGCGGTCAGAAACGCCTCCGCCACCGTCTGCCGCGCGGCGCCCTCGACGCCGAGCGCGCGGACGAGCATCTCGGCTCCGTCATTTGGGTGGAAGTGGGTGCCGACCGACCAAGCCCGCTCGTAGCTCGCCGTGACCTCCGCCAGTGCCGTCGCCAATAGCTCGGCCTCGACCTCAACGTCGCAGGTGTTGCAAGCCGCGACAACAGCGTCGTGCCGGGCCTGCACCATCGTCGTGCCCAAGCGCGCAGAGGCGATCGTGTTCCAGAAGTCGAAGGTGACGGCTTTGAGCGGCTGCGTCACGTCGGTCCGGCTTGGGGCGACCGAGGGAACTACCGCCGCCGCGGGTCCATCGCGCGCGAGATCACCACGCGCTGGATCTCATTGGTGCCCTCGTAGATCTGGGTGATCTTGGCATCGCGCATCATCCGCTCGACCGGGTACTCCTTGACGTAGCCGTAGCCGCCGAGGACTTGGATCGCCTCGACCGTGACCCGCATCGCGTTGTCGGAGGCGAAGAGCTTCGCCATCGAGGTGTACTTGGCCAGGCCGGGATCGTCCTGGTCGGCCATCGCGCAGGCCTTGTAGAGCAGCTCGCGGGCCGCAGCGGTGCCGGTCTCCATCTCGGCCAGCTTGAACTGGATCGCCTGCAGGTCGAGGATCGGCTTGCCGAAGGCGATCCGCTCGGAGGCATAGGTGGTCGCGTAATCGGTCGCCCCCTGGGCGATGCCGACCGCCTGCGCCGCGGCGCCGAGCCGCGTCCTTTCCAGCGTGCCGAGAGCGACGCCGAGCCCACGCCCTACCTCGCCGATCACGTTCTCCGCCGGCACCCGCACGTCGTCGAAGACCGGCGAGCCGGTCGGCGAGCCACGAATGCCGAGCTTGTGCTCGAGCTTGCCGATCGAGAAGCCGGGCCGGTCGGCCTCGACCATGAAGGCGGTGATCCGTCGCTTTTCGCGGTCGGTGACGGCGAAGACGACGTAGAAGTCGGCGACCCCGGCGTTGCTGATCCAGTTCTTCGAGCCGTTGATGACCCATTCGTCACCATCGAGCTCGGCGTGCGTGCGCATCGCCGCGGGGTCCGAACCTGCCTCCGGCTCAGAGAGAGCAAAGGCGGGCGTCCACTCGCCGCTGGCGCAGCGCGGCAGCACCCGCTGCTTCAACTCATCGCTGCCAAAGAGCCGGATCGGCAACGAGCCAAGCTCCTGCACCATCAGGATCAGGGCGCTCGAGGCGCAGGCCTTGGCGATCTCCTCGACCCCCATCTGCAGCATCAGCGTCCCCGTCCCGGTCCCCCCATACTCCTCCTCGAAGGGAAGGGCAAGGATGTCGTGCTCGGCCAACAGCTCCCGAACATCCCTCGGGTATTCCGACTTCTCATCGATCTCCGCCGCCCGCGGCGCAATCCGCTCCCGCGCGATCTGCCCAATCGTCTCGCGAAAGTCGAGCAGGTCCTGGGGGATGGAGTAGACGTCACTCATTTCGCGGTCGGGACCGTACTTCAGGACCTAACTCCTTTGCCTCGAGCCAGACGCCTGTCGCGGAGCCGCTTCCAGCTGGACCTGAGCCCGGCAACGAGATCGGCGTCGAAGCCCGCGCCTCGGATCAGCAGCCGCTCGTCGACGTAGTCAAGCGCTGCCTCCAACTCGCCTGCCCTGAGCAGGCGGTCGACCGCGTCGACGTCCCCGTCGCGCAGGCCGCTGGGGTCCGGCAACGGCAGCGCCTCGGCCTCGCTCGGCTCCAGCTCGAGAACGCCACCCCCGTAGGAGCGCCCCATCACCTCGGAGAAAGCGAACGTCGCGGAGTTGATCGAAGTGGCGGCTAGCGCTGCCGGCGGGGTCCCGTTCAACATCCGCACGCGGTGCACCGTGTCGGTCGAGGTTGCCTTCGTGGCATTGGAGATGACCCTCGGGTGGTCGTAGATCTGGCGCAACATGAACGCGTCCGGCTTCCAGGTCGACGGAACCGCCCACCACTTCTTCCTGATCGAGCACTTGTAGCCGAGGTGAACGTCAGCGGCTTCGCCTTCGACTAGGTAGTCCCAGAGTGGATCGCCCTCCGCGACCCGCGACGTCGGCTCCAAGGCGAGCAGCCGGCACGGGGAGTCGGCCCTGGTCAGGACCGCGAGATCGCTGGGCTTGAATTGGATTCCGCGCACGTGCGCCGACCTACTGACCAGGGGGATGACGTGCGAATCGAGCCCGAGCCTGGCGGCATCGGATGGGCTGAGGACGAAGAACCGATTCCTGCCCGTCACCACGCCGACATCGACGTCGGCAAGTGCCCCGAGGCGGCCCAGCGCCTCGGACCCGTTCCTCACCTCCCGCAGCGCCTCAATCTCGTCGGGCGGGAGGAAGTACTTCGTCCACTTCTCGGACTCGTGCAGGAGCGCCGGGGCTCCTGGCAGCCGGCGCAGGCTCGACACGCTTGGCAGGTCGGAGGCGCTCTCCCGCTCCGCGATCCGGACGGTGGCCGGCCCGCGCCCCTTCGTCCCAAGCAGGAGGACTACCTCTTGCAGGATGCCGTCGAAGACGAGCCGGCGAAAGGTGACGACCTTCAGCGACTTGAAATTGTCGATCAGGAAGGCACGCAATTCGGCTGCGTAGGAGACCTGCAGCAGCTCAGCCGGCAGCACCATCGCCAGGCGCCCCCCGCGGCGCAGCATCAAAGTCGAGGCGACCACGAACGGAACCCACGCGTTGGTCAGCTTGGTCGGCTTCATCCCGACCGAGCGCATCAGGTCGAAGGCGCAGGTTCGAGTCGGCTCAGTCCAGTGCTGGAAGCGGATGAACGGCGGGTTGCCGACGACCGCGTCCCAGGAGCCCGCCTCGGAGGCCGCGGCCCAGTCGAAGAAATCAGCGGTGATGACGTCCGCCGCAGGAGCTGCCCGCTGCGCCGTCGCCGCCTCAGCGGCGAAGTACTCGACCCCGGTGGCGTCAGCCTCTTCCGGGACGAAGCGCAGGATCGCGCCGTCGCCGCAGCTCGGCTCGAGGACTTTGGGGCCCGCGGCGCAGGCCCACTCGGTGACGAACTCCGCGATCTCGGGAGGCGTGTAGTAGCCGCCCCGGAGCTTCTGGGCGGTCGGTGCGGCGGCAACCGGAAACGCGCTCATGTCCCCACGACTTCCCGCACCTCGTCGGCCGTCAAGCCAAGGAGGTCGGAGACCTGCTCCTCGATCCGAGCTCGCTGCTGCGCCCGATCGCGCTCCAAGGCGATACGAATGTCCGGGTCGGTCTCGTTGCGAAATCTCATCGTCGAGGTCACGAGCTCCTGCGTGGCCGAAGCGATCTCAGCAATCCGGTCGGGCTCTGACAGCGGCACCGGCACGTCCTTCAGGAAGGCCTTGCGGTGCGGAAAATACCCGCCGCGGTAGACCTTCCCGCTGGCATCCAGGACCATCGCATCGATGCTGGGGTGGGACAGCAGCGCGATCAGGAACATCGCGGGAGCGTCGCTGTCCGGGCGCGGACGGAGGAGGTAGTAGGGCCCGGCGTCACCGCCGCTAGGTACGAGCAGGCCATCGGGATCCCAGTTGTACTGCGGAACCAGGGAAAGCACCCGGATGATGATCTTCTCCCCGTCGAGCTTGGCCAGGCTCTGCGAGCGGCCGTATCGGTACCACGTCTCCGGCGTGCTGGGAGAAACGTTCCGCTCTTCGAGCTCCCCCCGATGGGCGTTCAGGTACTGCCAGGCGAGCGGGAAGTCCGCCTCCATCCGCTCCGGGGGGATCACATTCGCCCGCGGTCGCTTCCCGCCCTCGTCGATCTCGTAGGGAAAGATCGCCCAGGCGTCGGGCTCGGGCTTGCCGTCATAGGGAAGCAGCGTGCGATCCCGCAGCGCGGGGCGGCAAATCGCCCGCTCGACCTCCCGCTCGGCGCCTTCTTCGGCAAACCGGATCGTCTCCTCGCCAACGGCATCGGAGGCAAGGAAGAAAACGTCGTCGGCGCTGGTCTGTACGCCGACGAAGATTTCCGCGACGTCGGCAAGACGACTCTCGTGGCGGTCACGCAGGCGCTGGAATACTGCCCGCGCCTCTTCGGTCCCGAAACTCCAGTTGGCGGCCGTGAGCTTGTCGGCGGAGATCGTCCGCGTGCCCGCGCTGGGGTCGGCGCGCCATCTCGTCAGGTCGTCGACTCGCGTGAACAGGAACTCCTCAGAGCCCGACTTGTCCCCGGCGAGAATGCAAACGTAGGTCGTCGCCCCCGGGAACACCTGCTCGTGGCCAAAGTGGACGATCTCGGTGACGTGTCTGCCCTCGCTCAGGAGCTCGCGCACCGCCTGCCCCGGAAGCGTCGACATGAAGCGGTGCGGGATGACGAAACCGAAGCGCCCGTCGGGCTTGAGCAGGTCGACCGCCCGCTCGACGAACAGAAGGGACTTGTCGAAGTTGTACGAGCGAGCGCTCCGAAATGGAGAGTGCTCTTGAAAGTAGGCGACCTGCAACGGCTCGTGCTCGGCCTGCGTTTGGATCCGAACGTACGGCGGGTTGCCGATGATGACGTCGAAACCGCCTTCGTCCATCGCCCGCGGAAAAGCTCGCTCGAAGTCGAAGGCATTGACAGAGAGAAGCTCGGAGCGATCGAGGCGAACCTCGGGGAAGACCTCGAAGAAGTGGGGAGTGACCAGCGAGTTACCGCTGACGATCTGCTCGTCGAGGCTCGGCAGGACCGCGGCGCCGAAGCGGGAGATGCTGTCGCGGTCCTCGCCGTCGAGGACCGCGATCAGAAGATTGAAGATCGTGACTTCAACCGCTTCCCTGTCGATGTCCACACCGAAGACGTTGTTGCGGAGGATCTCGTGCTTGAGCGCGAGATCGGGAGCGACCCCCAGCCCCTCCAAGTGCGTGAGTAGTCGCCGGAACGAGTGGAGGAGGAAAACGCCCGAACCGCAGGCGGGGTCAATCAGGCGAAAGCTCGGCAGAGTTTTCGCTGAGAGCGAAGCGAGCGCCGGAGCGAGGGTGCGCTCGAGGATCGCTTCGACGACGTAGCTCGGCGTTGGCACCACACCCCCGGCGTGAGCCAGCTCCGGTTTGCGCTTGAACTCGACCGAGCGATTTGACCCCAATTCGAGACGCTCAGCCAGAAACTGTTCGTAGATGGCCGCGAGGATCGGCGCATCGACGACCGAGAACGCGTAAGGGCTCTGCGGGTAGTACAGCTCACCGATGATGCGATGCAAGAGCTCATCGTCGATCTCCACCTCGTCGATCGCGTCGAACAGACCCGCGTTGTAGGTCCGATCCGCTTCTCGAAACCGAACGTCGAGACCGGCTCGATCATCAATCCCGAGCAGCTGTCCATACTCCTCGAGGTTGCGGTCTTCGCAAACGCGAAGGAACACGAGCCGGTTGATCAGCCGCTGCGTGGCACGGGCGATGGCGCGGGCGTCGAGGGTCGCATTGCGCGTCGCGATGTCGCTCGCAAGATCGAGTCGCCAGCCTCTGATCTGATCGAGGAAGACGTCGTCGAAGCCATCTTCGCCCCGCAACTCCCGATCGACGTCGAATTCCTCATCGAAGCGGCCGTCAAGCACGGATTCCTTGGAGAGCGCAGCCCAGAGCTCGTCGAACCGCTCGACATATTCCTCGCACGAATAGAGGCGGCCCGGCAGCCGCGCCACAGCGGCGCCGTCGCTTACAAGAGGGCGGACCCGGCAGTCATACACAGCAAGCTGCTCGAAGTTGGTCAGCACCGAGATGGACAAACCGGCGCTCCATCCGTATCGGCGTGCCTGATAAGCCGCAGCCCCGGCCGACTCGATACGCAGCGAGGGCTTCTTTGCCTCGACGAAGAAGCGCCGGCGACCTTCGAGCTGAAAGGTGTAGTCGGGCTTACCGGCGACACTGACACTTAGGAGGTCCTCGCCGTCGACGAGGTCGAGTGACTCCTCAATCCGCACCTCACGCGAGAACTGAGACAACCCCTTGCTGTTGCCGAGATCCCAGCCCAGCGCTTCGAAGAAGGGGTCGATGAAATCGAGCCGGACCTGGGCCTCGTTCGAGGCGTACTGATCGCGATCCTCCTGGTATCGCCCGACGAGACGAGCCACGGCATCGCGGGCCTCCTCAAGCGACATGGGCACGATGACCCCACTGCGCGGTCGAGGTCCCGACCGAAATTCCGAGCATCAGCATCGACCGGCCCTCCAGGGACGTGAACTTCGACGAACGAAGGCGGAGAATATGTGTGTCCCCGGACGTCGACGCCCGAAAGAAGTCACGCCAACGGCTGCTGCAGGACGACTAAAAGGAGGAAGGGTGGACGACCGGATTCGAACCGGCGACCGCCTGGACCACAACCAGGAGCTCTACCAACTGAGCTACGTCCACCGCGCGGCTTCCCAATCTAGCGGGCCGACGGGCGAGGCGGCGGGCTTAGCGGGACTGGCGGGATTCGACCAGGGAGGCGAAGGCCTCTAGGCCAGGGGTCGTGCGGGCGAGCAAGTCCGCCTGGGCGGCTTCGGCTTGCGCTGGCAGGGTTGCCGCTCCGTCGTCTCCCAGGGCCACGCAGGCCTCGTGGACCATCGCGGGCACGGCCAGCCAGGCCTCGAGCAGGGCGAGATCGGACTCGGGGTGGAAGAGCACGCCCCAGGCGTCGCCGTGGCGGAAGGCCTGGAACTCGGTGCGCTCGGAGCGGGCCAGGTGCTCAGCGCCCTCAGGCAGGTCGAAGACGTCGCCGTGCCAGTGCAGGACCGTTGTGCTCGGGGCCAAAGCGCCGAGGATCGGGTCGTCGGGGTCGAGGATGTCGACCGGGGCGTAGCCGAGCTCCGGGCTCTCCCCCGCTCGCACCTCTGCTCCAAGCGCCCTGGCCAGCAACTGGGCGCCGAGGCAGATGCCGAGCACCGGCAGCTCCCGGCGCACCGCCTCCGCCAGCCACTCGCGCTCACTCGCCAGCTCGGGATGAACATCGACTTCGTCGACGTTCATCGGGCCGCCCATCACCACGGCGCCGGCGACCTCGTCGTGGTCGGGCAGGGACTGGCCCGCCAGCGGTTTGACCGTGTGCACGTCAAGGCCACCGCAGGCGTCGAGGATCCGGTGCGGCCCCTCCCAGGGCACGTGCTGGATTGCCAGCAGTGTCGGCCTCTCGTCCGCCCTCATCAGCGCCTCAGGCTAGCCGCGCTACGGTTTCGGCGATGCCGCAGCGATACGGGATCTCCTTCTTCCGGCCCGAGGTGCGGTCGTTCGCCGCAACCGGCATGCAGGCCCGTGGCGCGATGGCGATCGGGGCGCTCGCGGTGGGCGCCGCCGCGGTCGGCGGTTTCGCGATCGGGCGGCTCAGCGTCGGCCGCCTGAAGATCGAGCGGGCGACGATGGAGGAGCTGGAGATCGGCCGCCTCCAGATCCACGAACGCACAGACGCCGGCCGGGACGCGTAAGCAAGATTGACCACACCAGAGTGTGGAAAATTCCGTTCACGCGGCCTCGCGGGCGCGGCGGCGCTGCTCGCGCTGGCGATCACGGCGGCGGCCGGGGTCACTTCCGCCGGCGCCGTCGGGCCCTACCCCGGCCTCGGCAGCTGCTCCGTCTTCCCCGACCCGCCGCCCGGCACCCCGGCCAACGCCCCATCCCTCGCCACCGAGGCCGCCTGGAACCAGGACATCTCCAAGGCGCCAGTCGCCCCCAACTCGGCCGCGACGATCGCCTACATCAACGCTCACGGCGGCAACCTCCTCCACCCCGACTTCGGCTCTCCGCGCGCCTACGGCTTCCCCTACGCGGTCGTCGGCGACGGTCAACGCAAGCTCCCGATCCGCTACACCGCCTACGGTGACGAGAGCGACCCCGGGCCGTTCCCCGTCCCCAAGGGCGCGCCGGTTGAGGGGGGCAACGGCAGCGACGGCGACCGCCACGTGCTCGTCGTCGACCGCTCCAGCTGCACGCTCTACGAGCTCTACCGCGCCTTCTTCAAGGGCGGTGGCGGCGCCCACTGGAACGCCGACTCGGGCACGCGTTGGGACCTGCGCTCGGACGAGCGCCGTCCCGACTCATGGACCTCGGCCGACGCCGCCGGGCTGCCGATCTTCCCTGGCCTCGTCCGCTACGACGAGGTCGCCGCCGGCCAGCTCGAACACGCGATCAGGGTCACCTTCGACAGCACCCGCAACGCCTGGGTCCACCCCGCCTCGCACTGCGCCGGCGACAGCTCGGACCCGAACGCCCCGGCGATGGGCACGCGCCTGCGGCTCAAGGCCGGCTACGGCCTCGGCGGCTTCAGCGGCGGCGCCAAGGTGATCGTCGAAGCGATGAAGCGCTACGGGATGATCGTCGCCGACAACGGCTCCAATTGGTACTTCAGCGGCAGCAGCGACCGCCGCTGGAATGACGAGAACCTGAACCAGCTGAAGCGCATCCCCGGCAGCGCCTTCCAGATCGTCAAGAGCGCCGCGCCCCCGCACAACTGCTGAGCATCGAGCTACTCGGTCCCGGCGAGCTGCACGTGATGGAACTCGGCCCGCAGCCGTGAGCGCAGCACCTCGGCCGCTTCACGTTCACTCTCATCCTCATCGGCGCCGCTGACCAGCACCACCTCGGTCGCCGGGTAGCTCTGCAGCTGATCCTCGACCGCCTGCACGATGTCCTCATCGCCGACCCGGGCATCCGCCGCGACGCCGGCCTTGGCCAGCGCCGCCACGGTAACCACCAAGCGCTGCTGGGCAAGATGACGAGCGCCCTCGACGTCGGAGGCCCAGCGATCGAGGAAGCCGATTCGCGCCGGCACCAGCACCCGCACCTCGTCCTCCGCCCCATCATCACTCCGTATCCCGGCGAGACGAACGATCCGCGCCACGTCGGCGGGGTTATCCACCTCTTCGGCGGCGACGATCAGCACGTGCCGCCTCGCGTCCTCGACGCCGGCCGAGGCGATCGGCCCGTCCGGCCGCTGCCGCACCGCCACGGTAAGGATCGCCACCGTCACCAACGCACCAACTGCGACCCCCACGCCCGGTCCACCGAGCATGAAGGCCGCAGCTATTGGCACCACAACCCCGGCAACTATGAGAGGAAGCTTCCAGGGATCCATCGAGCAAACTCTTACGTCAAAACCGAACTCACATCAGACTTGGCGAGTACCACCCCTCATGCGGGGCAGCAAGAGCATTGCCAACCCGATCAGGATCACGATGATCCCCAAGATGTAATTGACGAGGATCGCCAAGACGATCCCGATGATGATCAGCAGTATTGATAGCTCCATGCCGCCAGATGTACCCGACGGTTTAGGGCGTTAAACCGTGAATCCCACCGAATGACACAGGCACTCCTCCTCCGCCACGGCGAGTCGACCTCCAACGCCGACCCGCAGGCGATCACCTTGCCCGAGGAAGTCGGCGACCGGCTCAGCGAGCGGGGGCGGAAACAGGCGCTCGCCGCCGCTGAGAACCTGAGGAGTGCCGGCATCACCCGCCTGCTGAGCAGCCCGATGCGGCGCGCCCGGGAAACTGCCGAACCCCTGAGCGAAACGCTCGAGCTGCCGATCACCGTTCTGCCTTATGTGCACGAGCTGCAGGAGGAAAGCGGCTACGGCCAGTTGGGGCCCGAGGAACAGAAGCTGCGGCGCTGGTCGGCGCGCATGTTCGCCCATTCGGACGACCCAGATCACCGCGGCGACGGCGCCGAGTCCTTCAACGAAATCCTCGGCAGGGTGAGGCGACTGAAGGCGGAGCTGGAGGCCCAGCCGAGCAGCGAAAGAACGCTGATCGTCACCCACGGCATCTTCTCGCGGTTCTTCCTTCTCGACTCGCTGCTCGGCGAGGAATTCAGGCCGGGGCTGGTGCCGCGACTGTGGAACCTGCGCACGCGCAACTGTGGCCTCAGCGTCTTCGAGCACGGTGAGCGCTGGCACCCGGCCGACGCCGACACGCCGGGCTGGACCTGCGTCACCTGGATGACGCAGCCGTGGGATCCTCCTCGATGACCCGAACGGGGTCATCGGGCGAGACCTGCCACTGCTCGTTGACGATCGCCCCGGGCGGCGCTGGGACCGGCCCGTCGAGCAGCGGGTCCTCGGTATCTCGCATCCAGGCCTCGAGGCGCCCACGCAGCTCCTCCAGCACCTCCCGACTTGCCGCATCGCCCGCCCGGTTGTTGCCCTCTTCGGGATCGAGAACCAGGTCGTAGAGCTGCTCCTCGGCGACCACCTGGTCCCCCCAGCCGGCCTCGACCAGGACGTTCTTGCTCTCGCTGTCGTCGCAGTTGGCCAGCACCGGATGCTCGTAGTCATCGAAGCGCCTGATGTACTTCCAACGCTCGGTGCGGATCGCGCGGTGTGGCTGGTAGGCGGCGTGGTAGGTCGTCTCGGCGAAGATCGCCTCGTGCAGGCGCTCGGTCTCGCCCCGCACGAGCGGCATCAGCGAAGCGCCCTGCAGCCACGGCGGCGCCTCGACCCCGGCGAGCTCGCAGAGGGTCGGGTAGACGTCGAGGTGGCTGACCGGAGCGTCAATGACCTTGCCGCCGGTGAACCCGCTGGGGCCGCGCACGATCATCATCACCCCGATGCCGCGATCGAACAGGGTCGCCTTCGCCCCCGGGAAGGCGATGCCGTGGTCGGTGGTGCAGATGACGAGCGTGTTCTCGACCAGGCCGAGGTCGTGGAGGGCGTGCAGCACCGCGCCGATCCCCTGGTCTAGCGAGCGCGCGCTGGTCTTGAAGGCAGCCATGTCGCGGCGGCTCGCGACCACGTCGGGCAGGTTGGCCGGCGGCAGCGAGTAGAGGGTGTCGCGCACCGAGGTCGGCTCGAAGAAGCTGCGATGGGTCTCAAAGAAGCCGACCGACATGAACCAGGGCTCGGAAGGGGCCGCCCGCAGCGTCTCGATCGTCAGCGGCGCCACGTCCTCGGCCCTCGTCGAGCCGACTTCGAGCAGCTCGTCATAGCCGATCACGCCGGGGTCGACCGAGATGTGCTGCTCGCCGATCAGGGTTGAGCGATACCCCGCCCTGCGCAGCGCGTGGACCCAGTGCCGGTTGTAGTCGTTGAGCGCCCAGCCGCGGTGGGCGAGGCCGAGCATCCCGTTGTTGTGGCAGTACTGGCCGGTGAGCAGGCTGGCGCGACTGCCGGAGCAGGTCGGAGCGGCGCAGAACGCCTCCCGGAAGAGGACCCCCTGGTCGGCGAGGAGCTGGATGTTCGGGGTTGGGACCTGGAACCCGTAGGGCTGGACGAAGCGCCCGGTGTCGTGCGAGTGGATGTAGAGGATGTTCGGCGGTGAGTCCATGTGAGTGTTTTTTCCTCCTGCGGGTACTGAGAGGAGACTAGCGAGCGGACCCTCTTGCCATCTTTGTTGATTAACTTAATAGGCAAGACTTTCGCACCATGCACCCGCAACGCTCCTACATCGTCTGTGCCACACCCCGCAGCGGGAGCACCCTGGTCTGCCACGCCCTCACTGACACGGGCGTAGCGGGACGGCCGGAGGAGTACTACGAGGCGCTCCGCCACAGTGGCCGCCCCCGGCGCCCGGAGGAATACTTCCTCGGAGTCGAGGACCAGTCGATCCGCGACCACCTCGGCGAGCGCGCGCTCGGCAACGAGCCCCCACCCCGCTCGCCGCTCTGGAGCCGCGCCGCCTATGACCGCTACCTCGACTGGGCCTTCGAAGCCGGGACCACGCCCAACGGGATCTTCGGCGCCAAGCTGATGTGGGGCTACTTCGGCGACTTCGTCAGCCTCCTGCGCAACGTCCCCCGCTACCGCGACCTTCCCCTCGCCGATCTTCTGCCCGAGGTCTTTCCCAACCTGACCTTCGTCCGCGTGATCCGAGCCAACAAGCTGCGCCAGGCCGTCTCCCTGTGGAAGGCGGTGCAGACCGCGACCTGGCGCGAGGACCAGGCGAAGGCCAAGGCCACTTCGATCGAGGAAGACGGCTCGCCGCCCTACAAGAGCTTCATCGAGGAGCACCGCCCGCAACTGCGCTTCCACTACCGCGCGATCGGTCACCTGCTCGATCAGATCCTGGTCGAGGAGGCCGCCTGGGACGCCTTCTTCGAGCACTCCGGGATCAAGCCGGTGCTGATCCTCTACGAGAATTTCGAGGCCGACTACGAGACCAGCACCCTGCGCCTGCTCGAGCGGCTCGACCTCTCCCCACCCGAGGGCTTCGCCTTCGAGCCGCGGATGAAGCGCCAATCCGACGGGCTCAACGACGACTGGACCCGGCGCTACAGCGAGCTGCGCCTGGGGACCGAGTTCGACCTGGTCCCGGCGGTTCCCGAGTCAGCCGGCCAATAGCTCCCGGGCAATCGGATCAGCCGCGGGTACCGCCGCCATTGCCGTCCGGTGACCAGCCCGGCCCGCGGAAGACGTAGCCGAGCTTGTCGCGCCAGCCCCTCGCCGCCCGCACGTCATGGGCGAGGTCGGCGAACTCGTGGAAGGCGACTCGGGTCGGCCGGAAGCTGCGGACGTTCTTGGTCAGCCCGTAGCGCGGCCGCTCGGTCTCGCCCTGGAAGGTGCCGAAGATGCGGTCCCAGATGATCAGAATGCCGCCGTAGTTGCGGTCGAGGTAGACCTCGTTGGCACCGTGGTGAACGCGGTGGTGCGAAGGCGTGTTGAAGAAGAACTCGATCGGCGCCGGCAGCTTCTTCACCCGCTCGGTGTGGATCCAGAACTGGTAGATCAGCGAGATCGCCAGCTGGGTGAGGATCATCCAGGGCGCGAAGCCGAGCAGCGCCAGCGGCGCCCAGAAGGGCAGCGCCGTCATCGGCGTCCAGGTCTGGCGCAACGCGGTCGAGAGGTTGTAGTGCTGGGAGGAGTGATGGACGACGTGGCTCGCCCAGAAGACCCGCACCTCGTGGTGGACGCGGTGGAACCAGTAGTAGGCGAGGTCATCGGCGAAGAAGAGCAGCACGTAGGTCCACCACTCGTCGGCGGGCATCCGCAGCGGCGTCAGCTCGTAGAGCCCGGCGTAGGCGACGAGGACGACCAGCTTCCAGACCGCGTTGATGACGACGTTGCCGCCGCCCATGGTCAGGCTCGTGCGCGTGTCACGCGACTCGTAGCCAACCAGGTCGTCATCGCACAGGTACTTGAACGAAAGCAGCTCCATGACGAGCAGCAACACGAACGCGGGAATCGCGTAGTAGAGGACCTCGGCCACGAGCTCGGACTCTAGCTGGACCTAAGGCGATGTCTGCTCGGCTTTCCGAGCTATCTCAGCCTTTTCCTCCGCCGCCCTGAAGCGCTCGTTGATCGCCGAGTCATACCGCTCCAGGTGCGTGGTCGTCACCATTCGAACCATCAGCAAGCCGTTCAAACAGGCGGCCAGCAAGAGGAACGTGCTCGAGGTCTGCGTACCCAATGCCCACAGCGACACACTCTCTCCGATGATCAAATAGCCAACGAACGAGTAGACCCAAATCTGGCTCACCGCCTTGCCGAACTCCTTCTCGTCATTTGGCTCTTGCCCCACGGCAACTACCGGCAGCAGCTCTCGCAACACAGGAAACAGCTCGACGAAGCCGGCAAGGGCCAACACCGGCAAGATCTCCGCCAGGGCTGTGAAGACGGCTACATCAGCTTTGTCCCCGAAATTTGTGACGAAGGAAGCGACCGCAGCCAGCAGGAGCGGCAGACCGAACCTGGGAACCAGCTTCCTGATCATGATCGATCGGGAGGCGATCCTGGTGGATCTCGAATCCGCATCCCCCGCCCTGTCCAACCTGATCGCAAGCCATACATAGATTCGAGCGGCGGCACCGCCGGTCAGATCTGAAACCTTTTCGAACACTCACACAACCCTATAAATTCGAACCGCAATCGCGGAGGGTAGGTAGATACGCCCCAGGCTGGATTCGAACCAGCGACCATCGGCTTAGAAGGCCGGTGCTCTGTCCACTGAGCTACTGGGGCGGGCGGGGCAAGATTAGCCCTGGAGCCAGCCCTTGGCGTAGGATCGCTGACCATGCCGAGCGTCGATGCAGCAGGGACGGAACTGCACTACCTGCGTGCCGGCGAGGGCGAGCCGCTGCTGTTGATCCAGGGCATGAGCGCAACCCACCTCGCCTGGGGCCGGCCCTTCCTCGACGAGCTCGAGCGTAGCTTCGACACGATCGTCTTCGACAATCGCGGCATGGGACTCTCCGGCGCGGCCGAGCTTCCCTTCACGATCGCCGACCTCGCCGCCGACACCGCCGGCCTGCTCGATGCGCTCGAACTCGAGACCGTCCACGTCGTCGGCATCTCGATGGGCGGCATGGTCGCCCAGGAGCTGGCCCTTGCCCATCCAGAGCGGATCCGCACGCTGACGATCGGCGCCAGCTACTGCGGCGGGCCCAACGGCACGCTGATGTCGCCCGAGGACCTGCAGATGCTGGGCGAGGCCTACGTCTCGGGTGAACGCGAGCGCGTCTTCCGGGCGATGTGGGAGATCAACCTCTCCCCCGACTTCCGCGCTGATGACTCGCGCTTTGCCGCCTTCACCGAGATGGGCTCGGCGCTGCCGGCGCCGCAGCCGGTGGTCCTACAGCAGATGCGCGCCTGCGGCCTTCACAACACCCACGAGCGCCTCGGCCAGATCGACCTGCCGACGCTGATCGTCCATGGCGACACCGACCGCCTGCTCGGCTATGCCAACGGACGCGAAATCGCCGCGCTGATTCCCGGTGCCCGGCTCGAGACGCTCGAGGGAGTCGGCCACATGTTTTGGTGGGAGCAGCCGCAGCGCTCGGCGGAACTGATCCGCGAACACGCTCTCGCTGCTGTCTAAGCTGGACCGATGAGCACGGTAGGCGGTTCCGCCAGCACCGAGATCGAGGCCCCGATCGCCGCGGTCTACGAGGTCGCCGCCGACGTCGAGGGCTCGCCCCGCTGGCAGCCGGAGATCAAGCTGGCCGAGTGCATCGAGCGCGACGGCGACGGCAATCAGACGCTGGTCCACATGGAGACCGACGCCAAGGTGCGCCGGCTCGGTTCGGAGATCCGCTTCAGCTATGAGCAGCCGACCCGGATCTCATGGGTGCAGGAAGACGGCGACCTGAAGGCGGTCGAAGGCAGCTGGGAGCTCGAGGAGCTCGGCGGCGACCGAACCCGGGTGACCTACCAGCTCGAGGTCGACCTGGGCCGCAGGCTGGGCCTGCTGATCCGCGGGCCCCTGGTCGGCGTTCTGCGCGGCCAACTGGTCGACACCATGCCGGAGAAGCTGAAGAGCTTCATGGAGGGCGACTCGGCCTAGCGACCGATCGCCGCGCTCAGCCTTTTGCCGGCGCAACCGGCCGGGTCGAGCTTGCTCTTGACCCTGAAGACCCAGTCGGGCTGGGGCGTGATCTCGGGCTCTTCAATCACCTGCTCCAACGCCGGGTCGTTCTTGATCCAGGCATAGATCGGATACCAGTAGGGAGCCTCGGGTGAGTCCTGCGTCGCCTGGCTGACGATCAGGTAGTCGTAGCTCCCGGCGTTGACACGGCGACGGAACTCGCGACAGGTGGTGGCCAGGCGGTAGGTCCCGTCCGCCCCCCGCACGCCGATGTACTGAACGTCGTTATCGAGGTTGGCGCCGTAGAAGCCGTATTGGCCAAAGTAGATCTCGCCCGAGCCGGCGATGCCGATCCGCTTGCCGTGCTGGTTGTGGGCGAACTCGAAGGCTTTCTGGGGACCGCCGTCCTGGAGGAAGAGGGTCGTCCGCGTGTAGTGATGGTTGTAGTACTGCACCTCCTGGGCACGGCCGAGTACCACGGCAAGCAGCACGACCAGGGCCGCCGCAGCGGTGACGGCGGCACGGCTGATCAGTCGCCGCGAACGGGCCAGGCCCAGGCCGGCCGGCGCCCAGACCAGCGCCAAAGTGAGGAAGACCGTGCCGACGATGAAGCCCGGATACCAGCGCGGCGTGGTCAGCACCGTGATCGCGTAGACGGCGCAGAGGAAGAGCAGCGTTTGCCAGGCGCGCCGGTCGGGGGCACGCAGCGGGCGCGCCAGCGGCAGCAGCACCATCGCCAGGACCAACCCCGGCACCAGGTAGCGCGTGTTGGTGAAGAAGCCGGTCGGCGAACCCTCTTGGCCGGCCGCCGTCAGTGGCGTGAAGACGTAGACGAAGGCCGTCGCCAGCGCCGCCACGGCGATCACCCGCAGGATGATGTTGCGCGAGCGCCAGGCGATGTAAACGGCGGCCGCCACGGCGATGATCAGGATCAGCGGCCAGAGCGGGCCGAAAGCGTTGTCGAGCTGGGGGAAGAACCATTTGCGGTAGATCGTCGGCTCAGTCAGGTAGTGGGCGACGGCGAAGCGCGGTCGCGGGTCGAGCGGCATCTGATCGGGTCGCGGCAGGTGCAGCGGCCCGAAGCCGATCGTCGGGATCGGGTTGCCTCCCGTCTTGATCATCGCCCGCACGTACCAATAGCCGCCGACCAGGAAGGTCGAGAGGCCGAGCACCCAGGCCGTGGTCAGGCGCCGACCGCGGCCGCTGAAGACGATCACGCCGAGCCCGATCGCGACGACCGGGATCAGGAAGGTGAGCTTGACCGAGGCGGCGATCCCGGCGGCGATCCCGGCGATCACCAGCGGCCCCTTGTCGAGCAGCGGCGCGCCCAGCTCGGGGGCGTCCTGCACCGCCCCCTCCTTTGGCGCCCGGCGCTGATGGGCGTTGATCAGGAAGGCGGCGAAGGCGAGCAGGAAGGCGAGCCCCATGATGTCGTTGCGGCCCTCGCCGGGCTGGGTCTCGATCATCACCCCCGCGTCGAGCACGATTGCGCCGGCGACCAGCGTCGCCGGGCCGACCTTGTAGGGGCGACCCACGCACCAAGCGGCGAGCAGGGCGATCGCCAGCCAGAAGAGGTTGATCAGCGGCGAGAGCCAGTCGCTCTTGAAGATCGCGATCGCAGCGCCGTGGACAAGCTCCGAGCTCTGCGGGTAGAACCAGGCGGCGAGCCGCAGCGGGTCGGTGAAGTGCAGGTGGACGATTGAGTGTTCCTGGGCGAAGCGCGCTGCGAAGGGCATGTGGTACCAGGTGGTGTCGCCGCCGAACATGCCCTGATCGAGGCTGAGCTGAGAGGGAAAGGTCCACTCGGCAACCGTGAAGGAGGCGACCGCGAGCGCGATCAGCAAGGCGATGTTCTGCACCTGCGGGGCGCTGATTTCGCGGTTGTCGGCTGGCGCTTTGGACCAGCCCAGCAAGGCGGAGAGCAGGCCGACGGCGATGCAGACGACGACGATCCAGCCGGTGTAGAGGATGCTCAGGGTGCCGAGCAGCTCCAGCGAGACGACCAGCAGGCCGACCGCGATCGTGGCGTCGGCAAGCCGCGCCAGCGCCCCGGAGAATTCCGGCACGATCCAGCGCCGCAGCCAGTAGCCGCCGAGGCCGAGCGCGCTGACGATGCCGATGACGGCAAAGCAGCCGCCGATGTAGGAGCCGAGGGAGGGGGTCACCGGCGCGAGATGCTATTCGCCGCGCCGGGCGAGCGGCCCACCGGAGGTGCAACGCGTTGTAGCCCTCACAGAGCCGAAAAGCGTTGCACCCCAGTTTGACTAGGACGCAGCAGCCGGAATCCGGCAGGAGACCCCGGTGCCGGCGAGGCCGCAGTAGCCGTTCGGCACCTTGTGCAGGTACTGCTGGTGGTAGTCCTCGGCGTAGTAGAAGGGCCCGGCGGGCTCGACCTCTGTCGTCACCGGCTCGTGACCGGCGGCGCGCAGATCCTCGTCATAGGTCCGCAGCGCCATCTCCGCCGTCGCCTTCTGGGCGTCGTTGGCGAAGTAGATCCCGGAGCGATACTGGGTGCCGACGTCATTGCCCTGGCGCATCCCCTGGGTCGGGTCGTGCTCCTCGAAGAAGACCTTGAGCAGGTCGGCGTAGGAGACCCTGGCTGGGTCGAAGGCAACCAGCACCGCCTCGGCGTGCCCGGTCCCCCCACTGCAGACCTCGTCGTAGGTCGGGTTCGGCGTGGCCCCGTTCATGTAGCCAACCGCGGTCGTGTAGACGCCGTCGATCACCCAGAAGAGCCGCTCGGCGCCCCAAAAGCAGCCGAGGGCGAAGTAGGCCACCTCGATCCCATCCGGGAACGGCGGCTGCAGCGGCGCATCGAGCACAGCATGGCGCCCAGAGACCTCGAAGGCGGGCTCGCTGCGCCCGGGAAGCGCGTCCTCGGCGGCGGGCATCTGGGGCTTCTTGAATCCCAGCATTCAAAACAGGGTAGCTTGCCCCCATCGGCTGCTTCGTATTCCTCTTCGCGCTGATCTCGCCCCGCCTGGCGCTGTTCGCGCTCTGGCTCTTCAGCGACATGCTCGGCCGTGCCTTCGAGAGCTGGTTCGTGCCCTTCCTCGGCTTCTTCCTGCTGCCCTGGACGACGCTCGCCTACGCGGTGATGTGGAGCTCGGGCTCAAACGGGGTCAAGGGCTTCGAGTGGTTCATCGTCATCCTCGCCTTCGTCATCGATCTCGGCTCCTACGCTCGCGGCAGCCGCGAGCGACGCGCACGCACCTAGCGCAGCGGATCAGTCCCGCCGCTGCTGCTGCCCGGTGTTGATCGGATAAGCGATGCGAACGTGGGACTTGCAGAGGACGAGGAAGGGCAAGTGCTCGACGTCGCCGCCCATCAGTGACGACACTTCGGCGTTGACCAGCGGGATGAAAGTGACCTCGGGCCGGTTGAGCGAGTCCGAGAAACGGCTCTGGTAGCCCTCCGGCGGCAAGGTCACGTCCCCGACGATCCGCTGCCGGTCGGTTTCGAACTGCACCCGTTCGACCCGCCGGTCTTTCTGCCCGATTTCGGCGCGATTCACATCGCCACTATCGACACGTTCCTGTTATCCCCTGAGCGATACCCGTCCAGGGGACATAACTCCGTGACCCGCCAGCGGCCGTTCGAGCTCTAATCGGGGCGCCCGGATTCGAACCGGGGACCTCCGCCACCCAAAGGCGGCGCGCTACCAGGCTGCGCCACGCCCCGAAGCGTCCAGTGTAGTTTTCGCAAGCGATGGCCGAGGTGCTGCCCCTCAACGCCCTGCACTACGACCTCGACGCGGTCGGGTCGCTGCAGGACGTGGTCGCGCCGCCCTATGACGTGATCGACACCGCGATGCGCGAGGAGCTGCTCGCCCAGTCGCCCTACAACGCGGTCGCGATCGACCTGCCCAAGCCCTACGGCGAGACCGGGCCCCAGGCAGAGGGCCAGGACGACCCCTACGCCGCCGCGGCCGACTCGATCGATGCCTGGCAAAAGGCGGGTGCCCTGGTCAAGGACAGCGAGCCGGCGATCTGGGCGATGGAGCAGGAGTACACCGGCCCCGACGGCGGCTCCCACATTCGCCACGGCATCCTCGTCCGCGTCCGGGTCGAGGATTTCGACACCGGCACGATCCTGCCCCACGAGCGCACCCTGCCCGGTCCCAAGCAGGACCGGCTCGAACTGATGCGAGCGACGCGCTGCAACCTCTCGCCGATCTTCTCGCTGAGCACGATCGACCCCTGGCCGCTTGTCTCCAAGGAGACCTCGGTCGAAGAGGCCTGGGGGGAAGCAACCGACGCCGCCGGCACGGTGACCCGGATCTGGCGGCTGCCGCAGCTGAACGAAGAGATCCCGGCGCTGCTCGCAGACGCCCAGTTGCTGATCGCCGACGGCCACCACCGCTACGAGACCGCGATCGCCTACCGCGACGAGATCGGTGGCGAGGGCGACCACAACTACACGCTGATGGCGCTGACCGGCCTCGACGACCCCGGCCTCTCGGTCTACCCCACCCACCGCCTGCTCTCCGGCTTCGCCGACGACCCGGAGCGCCAGCGGCGCCTCGGCGAGGGCCTGCGCGAGCTCTTCGAGGTGACTGAGGTCGAGACCGATCGCCTCGACCCGCTCGGCGAGGACGGCATCGGCGTCTTCGGCCTCTACGACTCCCACCACGAGAAGGCCTTCCGCCTGCGGCTGAAGGACACCGCCGAGCTCGATCGCGTGCTCGCGGGCGAGCCCGAGGCATACCGCCGCCTCGACGCCGCGATCCTCGAGACCCTGGTGCTGAAGAAGCTGGCCGGCCTCAGCGAAGACGACATCCTCGCCAAGCGCGGTCTCGGCTACGCCAAGAGCGTCGAGGACTCGCTGCGGCTGCTCAACGAGGGCGCTTACGACGTCGCCTTCATCCTGCGCCCGATCCCGGTCCAGCAGACGAAGGAAATCTGCGAAAGCGACGCCAACATGCCGCCGAAGTCGACCTACTTCTACCCCAAGGTGCTGACCGGCCTGGTCTTCAACCCGCTGGCCTGAGGCGACGGGCTTACGGGGACCGCGCGGCGTAGGATCGCTCCGTGGTCAAGATCTACACCAAGAAGGGCGACGACGGGACCACCTCGCTCTGGTACGGCGGCCGCGTCCCCAAGCACCACGGCCGCACCGAGGCCTACGGCGCCCTCGACGAGGCCTGCTCCCAGCTCGGCTTCGCGCGAGCTCTCTGCGATTCGGGCCAGACCGAGCTCGCCGCCGACATCCTGCGCCTGCAGGACGACCTCTTCGTCGCCGGCGCCGAGCTCGCCACCGCGCCGGAGGCGGCTGAGCGGCTCGAAGACGGCATCAGCCGAACGACCGAGGAGATGGTCGCCGAGCTCGAGCAGCGGATCGACCGCTACATGAGCGAGGTCGAGCTGCCACCCCAGTTCGTCATTCCCGGCGGCAACCAGCTCTCGGCCCAGCTCGACGTCGCCCGCAGCGTGATCCGCCGCGCCGAGCGCCGCATCGCCGCCCTCGCCGAGGAAGGCGAGCTGGCCAGCGAGACGGTGATCCACTTCGTCAACCGCGCCTCTGACTACGCCTACGCGATGGCCCGCTTCGTCGACGTCGATGACCCGGCGCTCTTCGAGGGCCGGCGCAAGTCCCAGCCGTGAAGGTCGTCGCCCGCCGCCGTGAGGGGTACGCGCACGACGTCGAGATCGAGGGCGGTCACGCGATCCGCGTCGACGAGCCGGCCGCGGCCGGGGGCACCGACACCGGTCCATCCCCCACCCGCCTCGTCGCCGCCGGCCTCGCCAGCTGCGTGGCGGCGACGATGGAGATGTACGCCGACCGTAAAGGTTGGGACATAGGCCCGGTCGAGGTGGACGTCGACGTCACCTACCGCGACCACACACCGCACTCCTTCGCGGTCACGCTGCGCCTGTCGGAGGGGCTGAGCGACGAGCAGCGCGAGCGGCTGCGCGTTATCGCCGGCAAGTGCCCGGTCCACAGGCTGATCGCCGCCGAGACCGAGGTCCACATCTCCGAGGAGATCGAGGCGCTCCGATGACCTGCCGAGCAAAGGAGACGCCATGGACCTGGGCCTGAAGGGGCGCGCCTGCGTTGTCACCGGCGCCAGTCGCGGCATCGGCGCCGCGACCGCGCGGATGCTCTGCGCCGAGGGGGCCAGTGTCCTACTGGTGGCGCGCAATGAGGAGCGACTGACCGCCGCCAGCGACGCTGCCCGCGAGGCCGGTATCGAAACGGACGGCGCTGCCGAGACGCTCGTCCTCGACATCACCGACGAGGACGCCGGCGAGCGCATGCTTGCCACGGCGAGCGAGCGCTTCGGCGGCCTCGACGTCCTCGTCAACAACGCCGGCAGCGCCCAGTGGCGCGACCTCGACGATGTCCCCGACGAGGACTGGCGCGCCCAGTACGAGCTCAACGTGATGGCGCCGCTGCGGGCGATGCGCGCCGCCGCACCGCCGATGGCCGAGCGCGGCTGGGGCCGCATCGTCAACGTCTGCTCGACCGCCGGCAAGCGACCGTCGGCGGCGATGCCCGAGTACTCGGTGGCGAAGGCTGCCGAGCTCTCGCTCTCGCGCCTCTTCGCCGATCGCTACGCCAAGAGCGGCGTGCTCGTCAACGCGATCTGTCCCGGCCCGGTCGAATCGGAGATGTGGATGGAGCCGGGCGGCCTGCTCGACCAGTCGCAGCAAATGTCGGGCGACGCCAGCCGCGAGGATGCCCTCGCCACCGCCGGCTCCAAGCGCCCGATCGGCCGACTCGCCGATTCGGCCGAGATCGCCGGCGCCATCGTCTTCCTCTGCTCCGAGCGCGCCTCCTACGTCAGCGGAGCCGCTTGGTCCGTGGACGGAGGAACCGTTCAGGTGATCATCTGACGACCGAAGCCGCCGTCCTGCTGCCGCTCTACGGCTGGCCGGACGACGAGCCGGGCCTCGTCTTCACCGAGCGTCGCGCCGATCTTCGCCGCCACGCCGGGGAGATCTCCTTTCCCGGCGGCCGTCGCGATCCCGAGGACGCCGGCCTGAGCGCGACGGCGCTGCGCGAGGCCAATGAGGAGATCGGGCTGGATCCCGCCATCGTCGAGCTTGGTGAGGAGCTGCCGGCGACCAACACATTCGTCACCGGCTACCGGATCCACCCGTTCGTCGGCCGCATCCCCCACCCGCGGGAGCTCGACCTACGGCCGAACCCGGCCGAGGTCGAGACCGTCCTCAGCTTCTCCCTGGACGTGCTGCGGGAGAGCTATGAAATGCGACGCCTGGTCCGCCGCGGCGTCCCCATCCACACCCCGACCTACGAGATCGAAGGCCAACTGATCTGGGGGGCCACCGCGCGGATCCTCGGCGACGCTCTGCAGCGCCTGGCCTAGTTAGGCCTTCTCTGCCTCTGACTGCGGCACGATGCGGATGTAGGGACGCGGGGACTCCCAACCGTTCGGGTAGGCCTCCTTCGCTTCGTCGTTGGAGACGGAGCCGGCGATGATCACGTCGTCACCCTGCTGCCACTGGGCCGGCGTAGCGACTTTGTGATTGGCGGTCAGCTGCAGCGAGTCGATCACCCGCAGCACCTCGTCGAAGTTGCGGCCGGTCGTCATCGGATAGACCAAAATCAGTTTGATCTTCTTGTCGGGACCGATGACGAAGACGTTGCGTACGGTCTGGTTGTCAACCGGAGTGCGGTCCTCGGCGCTGCCGGTCACGTTGGCAGGCAGCATCCCGTAGAGCCGAGCAACGTTGAAGTCGTGGTCGCTGATGATCGGGTAGTTGGGCGCCGTGCCCTGGGTGTCCTCGATGTCCTTGGCCCACTCCTCGTGGCGGTCGAGCGGATCGATCGAGAGGCCGATGATCTTGACGTTGCGCTTGGCGAACTCGGGCTCGATGCTGGCCATGTAGCCGAGCTCGGTTGTGCAGACCGGCGTGAAGTCCTTCGGGTGCGAGAACAGGACGGCCCACGAATCACCGATCCAGTCGTGGAACTTGATCCGGCCCTCGGTTGTCTCGGCCTCGAAATCGGGTGCTACGTCTCCAAGCTGCAGCGCCATCAGACTGCTCCTTCACTCGCTGTGGACATTCACCTAAATCCGTATCCGAGTTTAGTCATATGCAGTCACCGCCCTGCAACGTGCTGTGGTCCGATGAGAGCCTCAACGCGTTACACGTCGGAAGAGCGCAGAACCTCGACCGGGATTCGCCAGGTCTCCGCTGCCCGCTCGACCAGGGCTGCGCCGCTCGCGAGGATCTCCGGATCGACCGACCCCGTCGCCTCATAGACGAAGCGCCGCACCGGGGTTTCAACCAGGCGCTCGAGGAAGCGCTCGAGCCGGGGTCCGTGAATCGCCTCGATGCTCTCGGGATCTCCGGCGGCTGAGCCGAGCAGCCAGTAGACGGCGGCGACGTCGCCGACCAAGTCGAGCAGGGTCGCCGGGCGCTCGGGATCGGCGAGTGCGGGCTCGATCCCCGCTGTCTCGATCGCGACGAGCCCCTCCTGCCGCCGGCTCGTCCCCCGGACAGCCCAACCGTTCGCGAGTAACTCTTTTCCCAGCGCGCGACCGCGGCAACCGCAGCCGACGATCAGCGCCCGAGCCAACTCAGGTCGCCTCGAAGCGACTGCGGCGGCGCAGCCGCTCACGCTCCTCGGCCGCGACCTCGTCGCGCAGCTCCTGCTCGCTGCGCTCGGCGGCGCCGCGGCGGCGGCGCATCTCGTTCTGCGCCTCGAGCATCTGCTGCACGTCGTCCACTTCGTTCTGCACCTCGAGTTCGGGCGAGCGGGTCGGTTTCCAATCGAGCAGTTCGGCGTTGTTGCCGGTGTAGAAGTGCTCCATCAGAAAGAGCACGCCGACGACGAGCAGCACCATCGCGACCGTTGCCAGGACGAAGTACACGCGGCAAGGATACGCCCGTGGCGACGGCCTCTAGTGACTGATTGCGATTGATGTGCCCACGGGGGCGCGACTGGCCAAGCTGGGCGGTGCACGCGGCCGCTGCGCGTAGCAACGCTACGCGCGAGGCGGTGGGCACCGCCCAGCGCAGTGCCAGGCGCGTCCCTCCGGGGGTGCAGGAATCGGAATCATTCACTTAAATCCCGGACGTGGCCGAGGCCTATCTGATCGACGCGGCGCGGACGCCGATGGGCGCGTACCGGGGGGCACTCTCCACCGCGCGCCCCGACGACCTGGCCGCGCACACGATCGCCGCCGTGGTCGAGCGCACCGGCGTCGACCCCGAGCGGATCACCGACGTCTACCTCGGCGCCGCCAACCAGTCGGGCGAGGACAACCGCGACGTGGCGCGGATGGCGGCGCTGCTCGCCGGCCTGCCGAACACGGTCCCCGGCGCCACCGTCAACCGTCTCTGCGCTTCCGGCCTCGAGGCGATCAACTGCGCGGCGCGCGCGGTCAAGCTCGGCGAGGGCGACTTCTACCTCGGCGGTGGGGTCGAGTCGATGAGCCGGGCACCCTGGGTCGTCGGCAAGCCGGAGCGCGGCCTCCCCCGCGGCCCGCAGACGATGCACGACACCACCCTCGGCTGGCGCTTCATCAACCCGCGCATGGCCGAACTCGGCATCTCGACCGAATCGATGGGCGAGACCGGCGAGAACGTCGCCGAGCGCTACGGAATCAGCCGTGAGGACCAGGACGCCTGGGGCCTGCGCAGCCACCAGCGCGCCGTCGCCTCTCAGGACGCCGGCCTCTTCGCCGAGGAGATCGTGCCGATCGAGGTGCCGAAGGGGCGGCGCGAAACGGCCACCGTCGACACCGACGAGGGCCCCCGCGCCGACGCCTCGCTGGAGCAGATGGCCAAGCTCCGCCCCGCCTTCCGCGAGGGCGGCACCGTTACCGCCGGCAACGCCTCGACCCTCAACGACGGCGCCGCCTGCGCGCTGATCGCCTCCGAGGCAGGCGCGAAAGAGCTGGGGGTAGAACCGCTCGCCCGTGTCGTCGCCTTCGGCGTCGCCGGCGTCGACCCCGCCTACATGGGCATCGGCCCCGCCTTCGCCATCCCCCGCGCCCTCGAGGCCGCCGGCCTCAGCCTCGACGACATCGACCTGATCGAGCTCAACGAGGCCTTCGCCTCCCAGGTTCTCGCCAGCGCCCGCGAGCTCGGCATCGACGAGGAGAAGCTCAACGTCAACGGCGGCGCGATCGCCCTCGGACACCCGCTCGGCTGCACCGGCGCCCGCCTTGCCGGCACCCTCATCCGCGAGCTGCGTCGCCGCAAGGCCAAGTACGGCATCGCCACCATGTGCGTAGGCGTCGGCCAGGGCCTGGCTACCGTGTTTGAAAACCCAGCAGCAGGGTGATTTCAGTCTTGGGCGGGAATTGCCTGGCTGAGATAGACGATGAAGGCGCCTGCCCAGTGAATTGCCAAATCAACTAGCTCTTGAGGGACCGGATCGGAGCCAGGGGCCTTCCCATGGGAATCGCCGTGCGAATTGCGAATTGCGCTTGATCGCTTCAACAGCACGTCGAGCGCCCCAGGCACGTCCCTAAGCTCGGCCGGAGCGATCGACGATTTCTTGAATTCCTTGGCCAAAGGGCCGAGGTTTGCCCCTTTGAATCCCGCCGCCTTCAGAGCAGCCTCGATGGCTGCGTTGGCAGCAGTTAGGGCATCATCGTTCTCATCTTTCCCGCCCCGCTGGTGATGTATGGCCTCCTTAAAACTTCGCTCGGCCTCCTCCCAGCCCGTCCGCTTAACAGAAATGAGCGCGGGTCCAACGACCATCTGATCAAGTGCAGGAGAGCCAACCTTCCGGATCTCGTTGCTCTCGATCCTGTAGCCAAATCGATGCCGATCAAATAGGTCGTTAATTTCCTGCTCCACGTTGGGAATCGCGGATTGTGCATCGATGAGATGGGGAAACTTCCATCGACGCCGGCCCTCTTGCACGATGACCTCCACTAGATCCAAAAAGTCATCGCCGCGCGCACGCGAGAGAGCGGTGAGCGGTGTATCCGCCCGCTTCCAGCCCAAGTACAGTGCACCGGTGCGCTCCAGGCCAGCCCGGAACTGTCCTCCAGCCACCGATTCAAACCCCTCTCTCATGAGGTGCTCAATCGCCCGACGAAGCGCGGGAGTCGGTCCCTCGGTTAGCGGCCCAAGAGAGCCGGTCTCGGCCATAGCCTTCCGCTCCGAATAGAGCAATTTCCTCGCCATGCCTACATCCCATCACGCGGTTCGGCGTAATCCGCCAGCCGCGAGGCTCTCATCCTGCGCTAGTCGTGACCAAGTCCTTGACATCCATGTGCGTAGGCGTCGGCCAGGGCCTGGCCACTATCTTCGAAGCCGCCTGAGCTTCCGGTGCGATTTATGTGGGCCATCGCCACATAAGTCGCACCGGAACGGGTGGGTTAGTAGCCTCGCCAGCCGATGGCGACTGAGTTGAGAGAGCTTGCCAGTGTCGACGGGCGGATCACGCCGACCGGCGAGGCCGTCGTGCCGCTGAAGGACGACGGTCTCTACCGCGGCGACGGTGCCTTCGAGGTGATCCGGCTCTACGCCGGGAAGCCGTTCGCGCTGGTCGATCACCTCGATCGGCTCGGGCGCTCGGCGGCGGCGATCGAGCTCGAGTTCGACCGCGCCGCGCTGGAAGGTGAGATCGAGGCGCTTCTCACGGAGCTCGGCGATGCGGACGGGCAGTTGCGACTGATCGTCACCCGCGGCGGTCGCCGCCTGGCGATGACCGAGCCGATCCCGGCCCATGCCGAGACGGTCAGCGTCGCCACCGTCACTTACAGCCCGACGATCATCCTCAACGGCGTCAAGTCGCTCTCCTACGCCGCCAACATGCAGTCGACCAGACTGGCCAAGGCACAGGGCGCCGACGAGGCGGTGCTGGTCCAACCCGACGGCATCGTGCTCGAGCCGCCGACCTCGGCGATCTTCTGGGTCTCGCCCCAGGGCGGCCTGCGCACGCCGGCGCTCGACAACGGCGTGCTCGAGTCGATCACCCGCGATCGCCTGGTCAAAGCGCTCGAGGTCGAGGAGGGCGCCTGGCCGGCGGCCGACCTGCGCGCCGCCAAAGAGGCCTTCCTCGCCTCGACCACGCGTGAGATCCAGGCCGTCTCGGCAATCGACGGCGTCGAGCTGCCCGAAACACCCGGGCCCCGCACCCGTGAGGCTGAGGAGGCGTTCGCCGCAACCCTGGGTAAAGAACTTCAGTGACAGACCGACCGAGAAAGCAAGGAGCGAGATGGACTTCCAGTTGACCGACGAGCAGCGCCTGATTTCCGAAACCGCGCGCGAATTCGCCGACAAGGAGATCACGCCACGGGTCAAGGAGAACGACCGCGCCGCCCGCTTCGACCGCGAGCTGGCCGGCAAGCTGGGCGAGGTCGGTTACCTCGGCGCGCCCGTCTCCGAGCAGTACGGCGGCCGCGGCCTCGACTACCTCGGCTACGGCCTGATCGTCGAACAGGTCGGCCGCGCCGACTCTTCCGCCCGCACCGTCGTCTCCGTGCAGACCTCGCTCGTAGCGGGTTCGATCGAGAGGTGGGGCACGGAGGAGCAGAAGCAGAAGTGGCTGCCCCGCCTCTGCTCAGGCGAGGCGCTCGGCTGCTTCGGCCTGACCGAGCCCGACACCGGCTCCGATGCCGCCAACCTGCGCACCCGGGCGACCAAGACCGACTCCGGCTGGTCGATCAGCGGCCAGAAGATGTGGATCAGCCTCGCCAACTTCTCCGAGGTGGCGCTGATCTTCGCCCAGACCGACCCCGAGAAGAAGCACAAGGGCCTCGCCTGCTTCCTCGTTCCCTGCGACAGCGAAGGCTTCACCACCCAGGAGATCCACGGCAAGCTCGGCCTGCGCTCCTCCGACACCGGCGAGATCGCACTCGACTCGGTCGAGGTGGGCGAGGACGCGATGCTCGGTGAGATCGGCGACGGCTTCAAGGTCGCGATGAGCGCCCTCGACAACGGCCGCTACAGCGTCGCCGCCGGCTGCGTCGGCATCTGCGAAGGCTGCGTCGAAGCCTCGGTTGCCTACGCCAAGGAGCGCAAGCAGTTCGGCGTCCCCCTCGCCCGCTTCCAGCTGGTCCAGGAGATGATCGCCGACATGATCCTCAAGCGCGACGCCAGCCGGATGCTGGTCTACCGCGCCGGCGTGCTCAAGGACGAAGGCAAGCCGAACACGACCGAGACCTCGGTGGCTAAGCTCTACGCAACCGAGTCGGCGGTCGAGTGCGCCAACCTGGCGATCCAGGTCCACGGCGGCTCCGGCTACGTCGACGACTACCCGGTCGAGCGCTACCTGCGCGACGCCCGCGTCACCACCCTCTACGAGGGCACCTCGCAGATCCAGAAGATGATCATCGGCCGCGCCGCCACGGGCATCAACGCGATGACACCCCTATGAGCGAAGCGAACAAGCATCCATATCTGACTCTCTGCGCCGTGAGCGGAGCGAATATTTGATGTTGGGGCCGCCATGAGCGACCTCGTCCATTCGACCCGCGACGGCCACGTCGTCCTGCTGCGGATCAACCGGCCGGAGGCGCGCAACGCGCTCTCACCCGAGCTGATGGAGCTGCTCGCAGGCGAGCTCGAGCGCCTCGATCCTGATCCCAAGGTGCGCTGCGTCGTCATCGCCGGCTCCGACAAGGTCTTCGCTGCCGGCGCCGACATCAAGGCGATGAGCGAGCGCAGCTTCGCCGAGGCGCTGCGTCACCCGGCCGCAGGTTTCTGGCGGCGGCTGGCCGCGATCAAGACGCCGATGATCGCCGCGGTCTCCGGCTACGCCCTCGGCGGCGGCTGCGAGCTGGCGCTTGCCTGCGACATGATCGTCGCCGCCGATAACGCCACCTTCGGCCAGCCCGAGATCACCCTCGGGATCATCCCCGGCGGCGGCGGCACCCAGCGTCTGGCCCGAGTGCTCGGCAAGCAGCTGGCGATGGAGTACGTGCTCACCGGCAGGCGCTTCGACGCCGAGACGGCGCAAGCGATGGGCCTGGTCAACAAGGTGGCGAAGAAGGGCAAGTGGCTGGAGGAGTCAATGGCGCTGGCCCAAACCGTCGCCGAGCGACCGCCGATCGCGGCCCGCCTTGCGAAGCAGGCCGTGATCGCCGCCGAGGAGACCGCGCTCTCCGCCGGCCTCGAGAACGAGCGGCGGCTCTACGAGTTGGCGATGGCGACCGAGGACCGGGTCGAGGGCATGGAAGCTTTCCTGGAGAAGCGCGAGCCGAAGTTCGAGGGCAAGTGAACGGCGGCGAAGTCGAGCGGATCGGCGTGGTCGGGGCCGGCACGATGGGGGCCGGGATCGCCCAGGTCGCTGCCCTCGGTGGCTACGAGACGCGCCTCCACGACCCCGTCGGCACGGCCCTGGAAACCGGTATGCGACGCCTGCACCAGGCACTCGCCAAGGGCGCCTCCAAGGGCATGTGGAGTGACGCCGAGGCGGACGACGCCAGCACCCGCGTCGGCGCCACGAAGAGCCTCGGCGATCTCGGCGAATGCGACCTGGTGATCGAGGCCGCGCCCGAGGACCTGGAGCTGAAGCGCGAGCTCTTCGCCGCCCTCGCCGACGCCTGCGGGCCCGAGGCGATCCTCGCCAGCAATACATCCTCGCTGCCGATCACCCCGATCGCCGCCGCGGTGCCCCGCCGCGAGCGAGTCGTCGGCATGCACTTCTTCAACCCGCCGGCGCTGATGAAGCTGGTCGAGGTCGTCGCCACGGCGGACTCCGCAGCAGCAGCGCTGGAGGCGACCACCGCGGTCGGCAAGCGCATGGGGCGGATCCCGATCCAAGCCAAGGACAGCCCCGGTTTCATCGCCAACCGCCTCGCCCGTCCCTTCACCCTGGAGTCGTTGCGCATGCTTGGCGACCGCGTCGCCGACGCGGCGACGATCGACCGGGTCTGCCGGCTCGGTGGCGGCTTCCGCATGGGCCCCTTCGAGCTGATCGACCTGATCGGCCTCGACGTCAACCTCAGCGTCGCCCGCTCCTTCTACGCCCAAGGCGGCGAGCCCGAGCGCTGGCGTCCCAGCCCGATCCAGGAGGGACTGGTCGCCGAAGGCCGTCTCGGCCGCAAGAGCGGCCTCGGCTTCTACGACTACAGCGACCCACCGAGTCCAACTTCCGCTGTTCCTTCGCACAAATTGTCGCGGCAAGAGAACAGCGGAACTGGCGAGCTGACCCTGGACCCCGAGGCGCTCAGCCAAATCGACCCAGCCGCGCCGGCAATCCTCCCCCGGCTCTTCGCCCAGATCGCCAACGAGGCCGCCTTCGCGCTCGAAGAACAGATCGGCTCTCCCGCTGACATGGACACGGCGATGCGGCTCGGCTTCAACTGGCCGCGCGGGCCGCTGGAGCTGACCGAGCTGCTCGGCGCTGACCGCGCCGTCGCCTTGCTCGAAGGGCTCAGAGCCGAACACGGCGAGGCCTACCGGCCAGCGCCCGGGCTACTCGCCGCCGCGAAGGGCTGACCGTGGTCGAGGTTCGCGACGACTTCGAGGAAGCGCGCCGCGGCCTGATCGCCCCCTTCGATCCACCCCGGGTCGAGGGCGAGAACGGCCGCGTCGTCTGGGAGCTCGAGTCCTACGACTTCCTCGACGACGAGCCACCGGCGACGGCCAACCCGAGCCTCTGGCGCCAGTCGCAGCTCTGCCGCATCGCCGGCCTCTTCGAAATCGCTCCCGGCTTCTTCCAACTGCGCGGCTTCGACCTCTCCAACATGCACGTGGTCGAGGGCCGCGAGGGCATCGTCGTGATCGACCCGCTGGTCTCCGCCGAGACCGCGGCGGCAGCCCTGGCCCTCTACCGCGAGCACCGCGGCGAGCGCCCCGTCACCGGGCTGATCTACACCCACAGCCACGTCGACCACTTCGGCGGCGCCAAAGGCGTCCTCTCGCCCGAGGAGATCGAGGCCCGCCGGATCCCGATCCTCGCCCCGGCCGGCTTCCTCCACCACGCGGTCAGCGAGAACGTCTTCGCCGGCACGGCAATGGCGCGGCGGGCCGGCTACATGTACGGGGCGCTGCTCGAGCGTGGGCCCGGTGGCCAGCTCGGCTCCGGCCTCGGCCAGACCACCTCGCTGGGCACGATCACGCTGATCCCGCCCAACCTCGACGTCGTCGAGACGGGCCAGGAGGAGCTGGTCGACGGCGTGCGGATGCGCTTTCAACTGACGCCCGGGACCGAGGCGCCAGCCGAGATGAACATCCACTTCCCCGACGCCCGGGTGCTCTGCATCGCCGACAACGCCGCCCGTTCGATGCACAACATCCTCACCCCGCGCGGCGCTCTGGTCCGCGACCCGCGGGTCTGGGCGCACTACCTCGACGAGGCGATCGACCTCTTCGCCCAGGACTCCGACGTGCTCTTCGCCGGCCACCACTGGCCGCTCTGGGGCGGCGAGCAGATCGTCGATTACCTCGAAAAGCAGCGTGATCTCTACACCTACCTGCACGACCAGACCCTGCGCCTGCTCAACCAGGGCCACACCGGGCCGGAGATCGCCGAGCTGATCGAGCTGCCGCCGAACCTCGCCGAGGAGTGGCACTGCCGCGAGTACTACGGCTCGATCAGCCACAACACCAAGGCGATCTACCAGCGCTACATGGGTTGGTTCGACGGCAACCCGGCCCACCTCTGGGAGCACCCGCCGGTCGAGCAGGCAAAGCGCTACGTCGAGTTCATGGGCGGCGCCGAGGCGGTGTTGGAGAAGGCCGGCAACAGCTTTGCCGAGGGCGATCACCGCTGGGTCGCCGAGGTCGTCAACCATCTCGTCTTCGCCGAGCCCGACAACCGCGCAGCGCGTGAGCTGCAGGCGGACGCACTCGAGCAACTCGGCCACGGCGCCGAGAACGCCAGCTGGCGCAACTTCTTCCTGATGGGAGCGAAGGAGCTGCGCGAGGGCACCTCCGGCACGCCGACCAGCGCCGCCCCGCCCGACGTCCTCGCCCACCTCACGGTCAGCCAGCTGCTCGACGCGATGGCGATCCGCCTCAACGGCCCGCGCGCCGCCGAGCAGCATCTGCGGATCGACTGGCAAGTAAGCGACCCCAACGAGCAGCACGCAATCACCGTCCGCAACGCCGTCCTTCGCCACAAGCCAGGCAGTCATGGCAACCGGGCCGACGCGACCCTTCTGGTCGAGCGCGAGGCCCTCAATCAGCTCCTGCTCAAAACAGCCGAGATCGGCGAGCTGGCCGAGCGCGGCCGCCTGCGGGTCGAGGGCGACGGGGTCAAACTGGGCGAGCTGCTCGGCCTGCTCGACGAGCCCGACCCCGGCTTCGCCATCGTCACGCCGGATTAGAGTGCAGCGCCCAGCGGCGAGTCGAAACCCAATAGGAGGGACATGCAGGCAGCAGCGACGAGGTCCGCAGTCAAGGCTGGCATGGCGGTGCTTGCGGTTGGGTTTTTCTGCCTCGCCCTGAGCTCGGCTGCGCGTGCGGCCGACAGCGTCTATTGGGTCAACTACGCAGCCAACAAGATCGCCCACGCGAATGCGGGCGAAAGTGGTGGCGGTGGGGACGTCACAATCGCGGCGCCCGGAACCCTGGATGGCCCCTGGGGCCTTGCGATTGACGCTGCGGCCGGAAAGGCCTACTGGGCCAATGAAAACAACGACACGATCGGCTTCGCCAATCTCGACGGGAGCGGCGCTGGCCTGCTCAACACGAGCGGAGCGACGGTCGACAACCCCTCCGGCCTCGCCATCGATCCCCTGGCCGGAAGGGTCTACTGGGCCAATTTCGGCTCGAACAAAATCTCCTACGCAAACCTGAACGGCAGCGGCGGCGCGGACCTCAACACGACGGGAGCTACGGTGGAAGGCCCCAGCAGCATCGTCGTGCATCCGGCTGCCGGTCGCGTCTACTGGACCAACTACACGGCCAACGAGATCTCTTTCGCCAACGTCAACGGCTCGGGCGGTGCGAACCTCAACACCACAGGCGCGCCGCTCGGCGGCCCGAAAGGGACGGCCATCGACACCGCCACCGGAAGGATCTACTGGACGAACATCGACGCCGCAACCATCGGCTATGCCAACTTGGACGGCAACGGCGGCGGACAGCTCGACGTCGGCAGGTTGATCGAAGGGGAACCGGTTGGCGTCGCCATAGACCCCGCATCGCGGATCTACTGGGGGAACATCAGTACCAACTTCGTCGAATCTTCCAGCCTCAGCTTTGCCGGTGGTGGCTGGAACATCCAGGCGCCGGGGGCGACGCGGAATGTCGTGGCCTTCCCCGTCTTGCTGCAGACCCCTCGCGTGAGCGAGATTCCGGTCGTTGAAGGCAAACACTTTCCGGGGGCGACGCTCACCTGCGCTAAAGCCGCGTGGAGATCCGACCTGGTCGAGTCGTTCCTCTACCGCGCCCCACAGAGCTTCTCCTACCAGTGGTACAGGAACGGCAAAGCCGAGGCGGGCGCCACCTCACCGAGCATCACGGCGAACAAGGTCGGCACCTACAGCTGCACGGCCACCGCAACCAATTTCGCCGGCTCCGACACTGAGCTCAGCGGCGCCGACTTCAGCGTCAACGCCACCGTCGCCTTCAAGAAGGTCAGCTTCAACCGCAAGAAGGGCACCGCCACCCTGCGGGTCGCGGTCACCGGTAGCGGCCGGCTCGACGTCTACGGCAAAGGCGTCGCCAACGCCCAGCGCAAACATGCGACTGGCACCGCAAAGATCACGGTCAGAACCAGCGGCAAGGCCAGAATCAAGCTGATGAACAGCGGCAAGGCAAAAGTCAAGGCGAGGATCTCCTACACCCCCGAAGGCGGCAAGGCGATCAAACGCTTCAAGACGGTGGTGCTGAAGAAGAAGTTGAAGCGCTAGGGCTGCTGACCGCGCCGGGGCTCGTCAACGGGCGAGGCGGAACATCAGCTCGTCCTCGTAGCACCAGCTCCAGTCCTCGCCCGGCTCGACCGAGCGGATCACCGGGTGGCCGGTCTCGGCATGGTGCGCGGTCGCGTGCTTGCCCTCCGAGTTGTCGCAGCAACCGATGTGCCCGCAGCTCTGACACATGCGCAGGTGGACCCACTGCATGCCGAGCTTCAGGCACTCCTCGCAGCCGGCGACCTCCGCCGGCGGGTCGAAGATCTCGATCGTGCGGATGTGGGAGCAGGAGGCCGTGCGTTGACGATAGCGCGCTCGGATCACGCCACGGACGCGCACATCTGAAAGGCTGAGGCGATGGATGACACCGAAACGACAGGCGGGGAGCCGATAACCGAGGAGGGCATGGTTGCCCTGCGCGAGGAAATCGAGCAGCTCGAAGGAGACGCCCGAACCAAAATGGCAGCGCGGATCAAGGTCGCCCGCGAGGAAGGCGACCTCAAGGAGAACGCCGAGTACCACATCGCCAAGGAAGACCAGGCCCACCTCGAGACCAAAATCAAGCGCCTGCGCGAGCGCCTGCGCACCGCCGTCGTGGTCGAGGTAGACGCCACCGCCGCAGACACTTTCGCCTTCGGCCGCACCGCCGAAGTCCTCGACGAAGCAAAAGGCGAGGCCAACACCTGGACCCTGGTCGGCTCAACCGAAGCCAACCTTGCCGAAGGCCGCCTCTCCGCCGAGTCCCCAATCGGCCGCGCCCTGCTCAACGCCAAAGTCGGCAAGCCGATCAAGATCGAGACACCCAAAGGCGCCCGCACCTTCGTCGTAAAAAAACTAGTCGACTGACCTAAGGGCGGCGGACCAAGCAGATCAAGGACGCAGGGAGCGCCGCGTGCTCTGCACGCCCAAACTGCCGAGGACGCCGATATGCGCCGGTCAGCCGACCTTAGGCGCGACCTCGATCGGCTCGCCGCCGGGAAGCCAATGCGCCTCGGGTGAAGGCGGGGTGTCGCGCAGGTACCACTCGGCGTCGAGGGCGCCCTTGCAGCCGCTGCCGGCGGCGGTGACCGCCTGGCGGTAGACGTGGTCGACGACGTCGCCGACGGCGAAGACCCCCGCCAGGTTGGTGCGGGTCGAGTCGCCCTCGATGAGGATGTAGCCGTTCTCGTCGGTGTCGACCTGGCCGGTCACCACCTCCGAGCGCGGAATGTGGCCGATCGCGATGAAGGCGCCGTCGGTCTTTACGTCCTCGCTCTCGCCGGTCTCGACGTTGCGCAGGCGCACGTGGTCGAGGCGGCCCTTGTCGCTGGCGACGAACTCCTCCGCCACGTAGGGGGTCTTGAAGCTGATGTTGCCCTGCTCCTTGGCCCGGTCGAGCATGATCTTCGAGGCGCGAAACTCGTCGCGGCGGTTGACCACGGTCAGCTCGCTGGCGTACTTGGAGATGAAGATCGAGTCCTCCATCGCCGAGTCGCCGCCACCGATCACGAGCACTTTCTGGTCTTTGAAGAAGGCGCCGTCGCAGACGCCGCAGGTCGATACGCCGCAACCGCTGAGCTCCAGCTCGCCGGGGATGCCGAGCCGGCTCGGCTCGGCCCCCATCGCCAGGATCACCGCTTTCGCCTGGTACTCCTCGTCGCCGAGGAAGACCTTCTGCACGCCGCCGTCGGAGAGCTCGACCCGGTCGACGTCATCGGTGACGAAGCGGGTGCCGAAGCGCTCGGCCTGAGCGCGAAACTGATTCATCATCTCCGGCCCCATGATCCCCTCGGGGTAACCGGGATAGTTCTCGACGTCGGTCGTGTTCTGCAGCTGGCCGCCCCACTGGAAGCCCTCGAAAACGAGCGGCTCGAGGTTGGCACGCGCCGTGTAGAGCGCAGCGGTGTAGCCGGCGGGCCCACCGCCGACGATGATCACGTTCTCGACCTTCTTAGTCTCTGTCATGTCCGCCCCGAGTCTAGTGGCGTTGCCATTACTTCACTTTGTATAGTAGCGCCCCGGTCAATCGGCAAACCCTCTGTTTCCCAGTGCTGGACCCGCGTTCGCAGCTGGAAGAAAGCGACGGCGCCGAACGGGATCGGCATCCAAAAGGCAACCAGCCGGTAGATCAGGATCGCCGGGAAGACGGTGTCCTCGGGGATGCCGAAGAGGACGAAGGCGCCGATCATCCCCGCATCCACCGCCCCCACCCCGGCCGGGGCGAAGGGGATCAGGTTGGCGACCATGCCGAGGAAGAAGCCCTGGACGACGACGGCGAGCGGCACGTGGACGCCGAAGGCGTGGAAAGAGGCCCAAAGAATGCCGACGTTGGCCGCCCAGAAGCCGAACGCCCCGAGCACCGCCAGCCCGCCCTTGGAGGGATGGGTGAAGAGGCTGATCGCGAAGCGGAAGCCCTCGGCGAAGGTCGCCGGCACCTTGGCGATGCTGGCCGCGATCGCCTGGCCGCGCTCGCCGTGCACGTGGCGGTTAATCCGAGCACCGAGGTCGGGAGGGACGAGAGCGAACAGCAGCCCCCCGATCAGCAGCACCCCGGCCACGCCCGCCGGCACGATCGTCAGCTCGACCGAGTCCTTGCCGTTGAGCACACCGGTTCGCAGCAGCACGCCGAAGAGGATCAGCGCCAGCGGGTAGAAGGCGTAGTGGAGGGTGAGGAAGGCGACCATGCGCCGCGCCACCTCGTGCCGGCGCATCCCGGCCTTGCGCAGCGCCCAGAAGGTGAGCACGATCCCCCCCGCCCCGCCGGCCGAGAAGAGCAGCGTCGCCGCCAGCCCGGCCATGTTGATCTCGTAGGTCTCCGACCACTTCAGCCGCAGCGCCTCACCGCCGACCACCGCCTTGAAGAGGGCGACGTAGGTGCCGAAGGCGATCACGTTGAAACCGATCGCGATCGTGATCCAGACCGGGTCGGCGTCGCTGAGCTTGCCCAGCGCGTTGCCCAACCCGACCAAGCGCGGGAAGAGGAAGTAGATGCCGATCAGCAGCGCGAAGACCAGGACACCCGTCTGGATCAGCCGGCGTCGCGTGAAGATCGGCAGTTCGACGGAACCTCCGTCGTTCTCCGAATCCTCCGGGGACACCTTGGGGAAGCTACCCGCTGGCGAGGCGCTCCAAGCGGCGCAACCCCTGGTTCACCTTCAGCACCGCCGGTTCGGCGAGCGGCTCGCCGCGGCGCACCGCGGCGACTAGACCAGCCCCGGCAAGCAGGTCGGTCACGTAGTGCTCACCGAGGTAGACGAGGGCGAAGCCGAGCGTCAGCGCGTAGGTCCAGCCGACAGCCCCCTCGACGCGCCCGACCTCCGAAAGCTTGATCGCCGCCATCGTCGAAGTGGCGAAGTGCAGCGAGGGCATCGCCGCCCAGGGGTTGCCGCCCAGGGCGCTGTACATCTTCGGCCAGGCCGAACCCCAGGTGTCTTCGCCGACGCCGATCATGAGCCGCTCGACCTTCTCGCCGGTCAGCCCCTGCTCGGAGGCCCACCAGGGCGGCGAGGTCGGAACCGCGAAGTAGACGACGCAGCCGATGTCGAAGACCGCCGCCATCTGGCGCGCAACGCTCGGAAACTGCTGCGGGTGGCGCCAGAGGATCCAGGCGAGCGCGAGGTAGGGCTCGAAGAACCAGAGCCAGTGGGTCCAAGTGAGGACACGGTTGACGGTGCCGACCCATGGCAACCGCGCCAGGGTGCGTTGGAGCCGCGCGTTCGGCAAGCGGCCGAGTCCGATGACCCGGTCGGCGACGATCGGGTAGCGACTGCGCAACCGCGCTCGCAGTCGCTCCGGATCGTCATAGGGAAGCTCGTGAACCATGATGAAGGCCCACATCTGCATCGCGTAGAGCGCCACGTCGCGCTTGCGCGAACGCGGGTAGAGGACGGCAAGGGCGAGCGGACCCGCCGCGCAAGCGGTAACCGTCACAGGAGTGGGCACTCGCAATCGCTTGCGCAGGAGCGGAACAGCGAACGCGGAGGCGACGACAGCCGTGGCTCCCGTGCGCAATGCCACGCGAAGCGCCGGAGATGGCCGGGATCGGCGTCGCATCAGGTCGGCGAGTATAGGAGGCCGCCTACAGGCGACGACAGGAACGCGGGCACCGCGCCGCGCCGACCAGCGTGATTAGAATGGCCGCGCTTTGGCGCCCCACTCTCCTGGCACCGACCAGATCGACACTCTGCTCACGATTGGCTTCGTCGTCGCGGCGATCCTCGTCGTCGCGATCAACGTCGCGCTGATCTATGCCGTGCGCCGCTATCGCAGCGACCGCGGCGCCGAGCCGCGCCAGATCCGCGGTGGCCGTGGCACCCAGTTCCGCGTCGGTGCCGTGCTCACCGGCTTCGCCGTCCTGCTCCTCGTAGTCAGCTTCGTCTTCACCGACAAGGCGCGCGAGGTACCGACCACCGGCTCCGCCGGCCTCGCCTCGGCCCAGTCCAAGCCGCTGAAGATCGAAGCAACCGGCCAGCAGTGGCTGTGGCGCTACGACTACCCCAACTCCGCCTTCTCCTATTACAAGCTGGTCGTCCCCGTCGACACCACGGTCGAACTCGACCTCGTTTCGACCGACGTGATCCACACCTGGGACGTGCCGGAGCTGGCCGCCAAGCGCGATGCGGTGCCGGGCAAGACCAACCACGTCGTCTTCCGTGCCGACGAGGAGGGAACCTTCGAGGGCCAGTCGGCGACCTTCTCGGGCCAGGCCTACGCGGCGATGCGAACCGAGGTCGACGTCGTCTCGGCGCAGGCCTACGAAGACTTCATCAAGAAGCAGAAGGCCGATATCCAGGCTGCCCAGGACCGCGTCGTGGGCCTGATCGAAGAGGGAGAGGTCCCGTGAGCGCTCATCCCGAGATCGTCGCCGATGGCTTTTCCCGCCGCCGCCCACGCTGGATCGAGATCGTCACCAGCGCTGACCACAAGGACGTCGGCCGGGTAATGATCGGTGCCGCCCTCGGCTTCCTCTTCATCGCCCTGGTCGAGTTCCTGCTGATGCGGCTGCAACTGGCGGTGCCGGAGAACACCCTGCTGACGCCGGTGACCTTCAACCGCATGCTCTCGCTCTACGGCGCAACCGCGATCTTCCTCTTCGCCGTGCCCCTGGCCCTCGGCCTCTTCTACTACGTCGCCCCGCTGCAGGTCGGCGCTCGCGGCACCGCCCTGCCGCGCCTCGGCCAGGTCGGTCTCTGGCTCTACCTGGCCGGCGCCACCGTGCTCTACGCGGGCTTCCTCTTCACCCCCTCAGAGGCCGGCGTCAACCCGCTGGCACCGCTCTCTGAGCTCGCCTTCCTCTCCAACAACGGCGTCGACGCCTGGGCCGCGTCCAGCGGACTGGCAACCCTGGGCTTCGTCCTGATCGCGATCAACCTGGTCACGACCCTGCGTCGCATGCGTGCCCCGGGTATGGCCTGGCGGCGGATGCCGGTGTTCGCTTGGGCCGCAGCCGTCGGCTCCTGGCTGCTGCTGGTGATCGGACCGGTGATGCTGGCTGCGATCACGATGCTGCTGATCGATCGCAACTTCGACGGCATCTTCTTCGCCGACGGCTCCGGTGGCGCGCCGCTGCTCTGGGCCCACATGAGCTGGATCTTCTACACCGGTGCCTACATGCTGATCCTGATCACGGCCCTGGCGGCGATCGCCGAGATCGTCCCGGTCTTCGCCCGCAAGCCGCTCTTCAACCGCAACGCGGTGACCGGCTCGCTGTCGGCGATCGCGGTGATCGGCACCCTCGCCTGGATGCAGAACATGATGACCGCGCCGATCGGGATCGGCTGGATGTACTTCGCGATGATCCTCTCGCTGGCGCTGATCGTGCCCTTCGGCCTGATCCTCTTCAACCTGATCGCGACGATGATCGGCGGCACGCTGCGAATGCGGGCGCCGCTGCTCTTCGCCCTCGGCGCGATCTCGATGATCTCGATCGGGGTCACGGCTGAGATGGTGCACTCGATGGTGGCCGTCGCCTGGCGCCTCCACAACACCACCGACGCCACCGCCTCGACCCACTTCGCCCTGATCGGTGGCAGCGTCTTCGGTGGCTTCGCCGCCCTCTACTACTGGTTCCCGAAGCTGACCGGCCGGACGATGGGAGAGACCCTCGCCCGCGCCTCCTTCTGGACCTTGGTGGCGGGCACCCTGCTCACCTTCGTGCCGCTCTTCTTCGCCGGCGGCGAGCACGGCCAGGTCGTCGACGCCTACAAGTTCTTTGACGGCACCGGTGTCAGCACCGACAACCTAATCGCCTCGATCGGCGCCTTCGTGCTCGCGATCGGGATCATCCTGACGCTGGTCAACGCGATCGCCAGTCGCGGCAACGGTGGCCGCGCCGGACACGACCACTGGGGCGGCAACTCGCTCGAGTGGTTCGCCCTCTCACCGCCGGAGCCGCACAACTTCGACGTGCTGCCCGACGTGCGCAGCGATCGACCGATGCGCGACATTCGCGAGGCGATCGCCCACCAGAGTCGCCGCACCGAGCGACCGGCACGCGAGTCACAGCCGGTAGCCTGAGCACCGTGAACGGCGCCGAATCGGCTGTCGTCGCGCAACGCCCTGTGGCTTTCGGCGTTCTGCGCGACTACCTGACCCTGACCAAGCCCAAGGTGCAGTCGCTGCTGCTCCTGACCACGGTGACGACGATGTACGTGGCCGGGGACCCCTCGATCGGCCTCGTCTTCCTCACCTGCCTCGGCGGCGCCCTCTCGGCCGGGGGTGCCGGCGCGATCAACCACGCGATCGATCGCGACATCGACCGGATCATGGCCCGCACGGCCGATCGCCCGGTGGCCAGCGGGCGCATCTCACCGCGCGCCGCGATCGCCTTCGGCACGCTGCTCGGCTGCGCCTCCTTTCTCCTGCTCTCGCTGACCGTCAACCCGCTGGCGGCGGCGCTCTCGATCTCCGGCCTCTTCGGCTACGTCTTCGTCTACACGCTCTGGCTCAAGCGCTCGACGCCGCAGAACATCGTCATCGGCGGTGCCGCCGGCGCCGTCCCTCCCCTGGTCGCCTGGGCGGCCGTGACCGGCGGCCTCAGCGGCACCGCCTTCTACCTCTTCGCGATCGTCTTCTTCTGGACCCCGCCCCACTTCTGGGCGCTCTCGCTGCTGATGAAGGACGAGTACGCCAAGGTCGGCGTGCCGATGCTGCCGGTCGTGCGCGGCGAGGCCGAGACGCGCCGGCAGATCCTGCTCTACACCGTGCTGCTCTACGCGGTCACGCAGCTGCCCTTCTGCGCCGGCGGCTTTGGCATCGAGTACCTGATCGCCTCGATGGCGCTCGGGGCGGGCTTCATCTACTGCGCCGTGCGCCTGCTGCGCAGCGCCGACCGCCGCTGGGCCCTGCGCACCTACCTCTACTCACTCGCCTACCTCGCCTTGCTCTTCATCTCGATGCCGCTCGACCGGCTGTTCTAGTAGAAATCCGCCCGTGGATCGCGAGACCGCAAGAGCGAACATGAGCGCCGGCCTGGTGGCCGGTGGCATCGCCGCCGCAGTCTTCGCGCTCTGCTTCGTGGCAGCGATGCTCTACATCGCATCGTGAGCCCTGAGCACCGCCACATTCCTGAGCCCGGCGAGGTCGTCTACCAGCCGAGTTCATCCTGGGCACCTGCGGTCTTTGCATTTGCGCTGGCGCTCACCGTCTGCGGCATCTTCGCCGAGGGCTTCATGGTCCGCGGCTGGATCTACTCGATCATCGGCGGTGTCGTCGCCCTCTTCGCCTTCCGCACCATGGTCCGCGACGCGATCCGCAGCTACTACCGCCTGCCGCGCAGGCAACACACCCGCGGCGCAGTACTGCCGGTCGAACAGATCTCCCAACGCTCCTAAGCGCAGCTTCAGTCAGGCGTCATTCCTGACGTAGCCCCATCGCTCGTCCAGACGCGCACTATGTCGCGCATCGAGAGCACACCGGCCAGCTCCGGACCGTCGTAAACGACGAGATGGCGGATGCCGCGGCTTGACATCTCCGAGGCGGCGCGCTCGAGGCTCCAGTCGGGTGAGGCGGCGATCACGCTGTCGCTCATGTGGTCGCCGACCCGCTCTGCGTCGGGATCCTCACCGGCGCCGAGCGAGAGCAGGATGTCGCGCTCGGTGAGGATTCGGGCCACCGGCGTCTCGTCATCGCTGACCAGAGCGGCGCCGATTTGCTTCTCGGCCATCATCGAGGCCGCCTCGCGCAACGTGTGCGTCGGACCGACCGTCAGGACCACCTCCGACATCCCATCCCGTACCTGCATCTGCCGCCTTACCTCCGCGTTGGTGAGTTAGTGAGGATCGCCTCAAGCCTACCCGACCCCAGGCAGGGATAAGCCTGCTTTCAGCCGGGCCGGGCATATAGACTCCGGCCCGCCTCGCGCCGTATGTCCAAGCTCGCCAACCCCATCCGCCCGCTGCTCGTCCTCGCCGCCCTGGCGGCCGTTGCGCTGCCCGCCTCCGGCTGCGGGACGACGACCGCCGACCCGGAACGCGGCCGCGTCCTCTTCGTGCAGAAGTGCGGTGTCTGCCACGCGATGGCACAGGCGGGAACCACGGCGCAGATCGGCCCCAACCTCGACGACGCCTTCGCTGCCGCGCGCGCCGTCGGCGAGGGTGGCGACACGGTCGAAGGGGTGGTCAAGGCCCAGGTCGAGTACCCGCGGCCGAGCAACGACGATCCGGCGGTCTCGATGCCCGCCGACGTCGTCACCGGGCAGGACCTCGAGGACGTCGCCGCCTACGTCGGCCTCTACGCCGGCGTTCCCGGCGCCGCGCCGCCCAAGGTTCCCGGTGGCCCCGGTGCCCAGGTCTTCGCCAACAACGGCTGCGGCGGCTGCCACACTCTTGCCGCTGCCAACTCCGGCGGCGTCACCGGCCCGGACCTGGATGAAGTCCTACCGGGCCAGAGCGAAGCGATGGTCAAAGAGTCGATCGTCGATCCCAACAAGGTGATCGCCAAGGGCTACCCCCCGAACGTGATGCCCGCCAACTTCGAGCAGACGCTCTCGGCAAAGGAAATCGAAGACCTGGTCAAGTATTTGCTGGAATCGGGCTCCGGCGGCAAGGGCAGCAAGGGCGGGAGTGCCAAGGCCAAGGGCGGCAGTGAAGGCGAAGTACCCGCCGGCGGTTGAGTCCTCCCAAGGGCACGGTGGAGATCGCTGGCATCATCCGCTGAGGCAACCATGCGCGCCCGCCTCCGCATCACTCCTCAGCTCTACGCCAAGGTCACCGCTGTCGCCCTCTTCGCGCTGGCGCTGATCGTGCTCACCGGCGCCGGCGTGCGCCTAACCGGCTCAGGGCTCGGCTGCCCGGACTGGCCCAAGTGCTACGGCGGCACCGTCCCGCCGCTCGACACCCACGCGGTGATCGAGTACGGCAACCGGCTGCTCACCGGCTTCGTCGGCTTCGCCGTGATCGCCGCCAGTGCCCTCGCCTGGTTCAGGGTGCCTTTCCGCGGCCACCTGGCTTTCTTCGGAGCCCTGTTGCCGCTGGGCGTGATCGGGCAGGCGATCCTCGGCGCTCTGGTGGTCAAGTACCACCTCGCCCCCGGTCTGGTCATGAGCCACTTCATCCTCTCGATGCTGCTACTCGACGCCTCCTTCGCGCTCGCCTGGTGCTCGCGCTACGAGCCCTGGGAGCGCCAGCGCTCCGGCGACCGGCTCGGCGTTTGGTCGGTTCGGGCACTGATCCCGCTCGGCCAACTGACGATCCTCGCCGGCACGATCGCCACCGCCTCAGGGCCGCACGCCGGCGCCCACGACAACCAGCTCGTCCACCGCTTCGATTTCGAGGGCACCGGCACCCTCGAGTGGGTCGTGCAGCGCCACTCGGCGATCGCCACCGTCTTCGGCCTCGCTGCGATCGCCGTTTGGTTCCTCCTGCACCGCCCAGGAGGCGATAGGAGAGCGCTCAAGCCGCTCGGCACCGTCCTCGGTCTCCTTGCCCTCCAGGGAGTCGTAGGAGGCGTCCAGTGGGCTCTAGAGCTCCCCGGCGAGCTGGTCTGGATCCATATCGCCCTGGCGACCACGACCTGGCTGGCGATGCTGTGGACGGTTGCGGTGGCGGGGCGGTTGGAGCCTCGCGTCCCCGGGAACGAGTCGCGCGGCCCTGACGTAGACGCGGGAGAGCGACCCGCGCCGATCCTGACTCAGAGCTGAGTCAGGATCAAGCCGGCCCGCGCCGCGACCAGGCCTATCAGGGCCGCGACGAACGCGATTGAAACCCCGCGTGAGGTTGCCGTGAACGTTTCGGGTGGCGCGCTAAGTGTGTCGTGCTCGCGACGAGCTGATCACAGCATTGCGCGACCGGTGGCGAGGTCGACGACGACGTGGGTGATCGGCAGGTCGATCCGCTCGCGGGCCTTGTCGACGACGCCGTGCTCGAGCCAGCGGGAGCGATCGGGGGGGTGGGTCGAGATCACGATCTCATCGGCGGGGAAGACGCGCAGGGCGTCCTCAATCGCCATGTTGGGGTCGGAGTCGCCGATCTCGCCCTTCGCCTTCAGGCCCAGTTGTCGGATCTCGATCAAAGAGAGCTCCATGCGCTGCCGCGCCAGCTCGATCGCTTCGTCGATGTCCGAGGCCCAGTGCGAGGCGCGGGAGGTGGCCAGCGCCGGCGTCACCACCATGACCTCGGACTTGCGGTCCTGGCAGCGGTCCCGGATCTCGTTCAGCAGCGCTTCACCCTGAACCGTCTCGTTAGCCACGACGAGTAGCCGGAACTTGCTGTCGCCCCCCTTTGTCACCGCGACGTCGTTCGGCAGCGAACCGCGTGCGGCGCGATAGCCGAGGCCGGCCCCGAAGCCAATTAGCAGCGCCGCCCAGATCACTCCAATTACCGGTCGCGTCAACAGCGTCAGCGCAATGACAGAAGCTGCAGCAACTCCGATGACCACAACCCATCTAAACGCATCGGCCTCTGACCTGAGCGGATTGTGCATGTCTTTATTTGTACCCCCAAACGGCCGCGAAAACCAAGCAGGTCGGGGACCCCGAGATGCGCCGGTTTGCAGCGGCCGCCCTAAAGGATGTAAACGGTGGTGTAGACGACGATCCACATCACATCGACGAAGTGCCAGTAGATACCGGGCACCTCGACGCCGAGGTGGTCCTTCTCCTCGGGCCCGAAATGACCGCGGAAAGCGCGGATCGTGGCGAAGCTGAGCAGACAGAGGCCGACGAAGACGTGGGCACCGTGGAGGCCGGTGAGGCTGTAGAAGATCGAGCCGAAGCCGAGGTCGCGAGCGCTGAATCCAAGGTGGACGTACTCGTTTACCTGGATGAATAGGAAGGTCATGCCGAGCATCCAGGTCAGCACCAGGCCAAGCTTCAAGCCGGTGCGGTTTCCGCGCCGGATCGACTCCAGCGCGTAGTGGATCGTAAAGCTGGAAGAGACCAGGATCGCGGTGTTGATCCCCGCCACCGCCACCGGCAGCTCATAGGGGTGCGGCGGCCAGCTCGGCGGGTCGACGACGACGCGGAGGAAGAAGTAAGAGGCGAAGAAGGCCCCGAAGAGCATGACCTCGGAGACGATGAAGAGCAGGATGCCGAGCGTCTGACGATCGATCCGCGAGCTCTGGTTCGCCTCGGGCGGCCCGTGGTGCTCCTCGTGTGCGTCGTGCCCCAGGGCAACGGTTGCGCTCTCCATCAGGCCTCCCCTCCCTCGGCGACGGCGGCGGCCACGGCCGCGGCGGGACGGCCGACCTCGAGATGCTCGACCGGCTTGTCGGTGATCTCGCGAACGCGGCCGATCAGATCGTCCTCGAGCCAGCGCGAAGACTCGCCGGCGAAGGTCGAGATCAGCACCTCGTCGACGCTGTAGTGCTCGATCGCGTTTTGCACCGCGTGAAAGGGATCGGGGCTCATCGGCTGGCCGGTGCCGTCGATGTCGGCACGGTAGAGCTCGGCGAGGGTCGAGGCGAGGTCGCGAACGATCTCCGACTCGGTCACGTCCTCGGCGCGGGGGCAGACGATGGTGTAGCGATGGGGGTGCCCGGCGGCGCGCTCCTTGAGCCGGCCGACCAGATCGGGCGCGGCCACGGTCTGCGTCGCCACCACCAGGGTGTGGCTCTTCTCCCAGCTGATTGAGTCATCGGAGATCCGCACCGGGATGTGCGTGACCTGAACCTCGGGCTCGAAGCGATTTTCGGCCCAAGCGACGAGGTCCTTGCGGGTCAGTCCGAAGCGCGTGCCGGCGGCGCAGGAAAGCAGCACCTCGCCCGGTTCATGGGCGCGCACCGCGTCGTCGAGCGCCAGCAGGGGATCCGGATCCATCACCTCGCCGACCGATTCGACGCCGTACTCGGAGAGGATCGACATCGTCACCTCGACCCGGGCGCGGGCCGCGTCGCGCAGCTCGCCGGCGTCGATCAGCTGGCCGACAGCCGGTTGGTTCTGCGGTGCCGCAACGGCGACGAAGGGAACCTTGCCGGAGCGCTCCTGCACTGCCTGCAAAAGCTTGCGTCCGCCGGCCACCTCGTTGAGGAAGACGAGCAGGGGCTTCGCCTCGGAAGAGTCGGTCATGCGGAGCCCACCACCGTCGGCTCCGCAGTCGCCGGCTTCTCCTCGACCCCTTCGCCGGGCATGATCGCGTGACGAGCACCGGGGACGCCGAACTCGTAGGGACCACCGACGACGCGCGGGATCTCGGGGAAGTTGAAGATCGGCGGCGGCGAGGAGACCTGCCACTCGATTGAGTTGGCGCGCCAGGGGTTGGCCGGGGCGCGGGGGCCGAAGCGCCAGCTGACGATCATGTTGTAGAGAAAGACGAGCTGGACGGCGCCGAGGATGAAGGCACCGCAGCTGATCAGCAGGTTCCACTCACCGAACTGGGTGGCGTAGTCGGCAACGCGGCGTGGCATCCCGTCCATCCCAACCCAGTGCATCGGGATGAAGGTGATCCAGGTGCCGAGCAGCGTGCCCCAGAAGTGGACGCGGCCGAGTTTCTCGTCGTACATCCGCCCGGTCATCTTCGGGAACCAGTGGTAGATGCCGGAGAAGATCGTGAAGACGGAGCCGCCGAAGAGGACGAAGTGGATGTGGGCGACGATGAAGTAGGTGTCGGAGACGTGGATGTCGATCGGCACCATGCCCAGCATCACGCCGCTGATGCCGCCGATCGTGAAGGTGACGATGAAAGCGAGGGCAAACAACATCGCCGTCGAGTAGGTGTGGATCTTGCCGAAATAGAGCGTTCCCAGCCAGGAGAAGATCTTGATTCCGGTCGGTACGGCGATCAGCAGGGTGGTGATCATCATCGGCACCCGCAGCCAGCTGAACATGCCGGCGACGAACATGTGGTGAGCCCAAACCGAGTAGCTGAGCACGACGATGCCGATCAGCGCCAGCGCCATCAAGCGGTAGCCGAAGATCGGCTTGCGAGCATGGGTCGAGATGACCTCGCTGATGATCCCGAAGCCGGGCAACATCATGATGTAGACGGCTGGGTGCGAGTAGAACCAGAAGATGTGCTGGTAGCTGACCACGTCACCGCCACCAGCGAACTCGAAGAATTGCGTGTGCATGGCGCGGTCGAAGAGGACCATGAACTGGACGCCGGCGATGAACGGCGTCGCGGCGACGACCAGCAGCGAGGTCGAGAGGTTCGCCCAGACCAGCAGCGGCATACGCCAGAAGGTCATTCCGGGCGCACGCATAGTGATGATCGTGACCAAGAAGTTGAGCGCGGTCGCGATCGAGGACGCGCCCGCGAACTGCACCCCGAGATTGAAGAACGACTGGCCCAGCGGCGCCCCGGTCGAGAGCGGCGCGTAACCGGTCCAGCCGGCGTCGAAAGCGCCGCCTGGCGCGAGGAAGCTGCCGATGAAGAGCAGCCCGGCCAGCGGCAGCATCCAGAAGCTGAGCGCGTTGAGCCGCGGGAACGCCATGTCCGGCGCGCCGATCATCAGCGGTAGGACGTAGTTGGCGATACCGGCGAAGACCGGGATCACGAAGACGAAGATCATCAGGACCGCGTGGGTGGAAAAGAGGCTGTTGTAGGTGGCCGCGTCGACGATCTGGGTGCCTGGCTGCGCCAGCTCTGCTCGGATCAGCATCGCCATCAGGCCGCCGATGAAGAAGAAGAAGAAGGTGGTGCAGATGTACTGGATGCCGATCACCTTGTGATCGGTGTTGAAGTGGAAGTAGTCCTTCCAGCTCTTGGCGCCGTGCTGGGAGTGGTCCTCGGGAATCGTCGGCATGCCGGCGGCCCAGCGCAGCCAGTAATCGAAGCAGCCGAAGCCCATCAGGAAGCCAAGCGGCCCGGTGATCAACGGCACGATCACGTGCGGGTAGCCGGTCTGCTCGGTCTGGTAGGCGGGCAGGCCCGACGCCTTGCGCAGGGCGATGACGAGCGCAAAGCCGAAAGCGGCACCCAGAATTGCGCCGAGCAGGCCTCGAATCCAACCGGGTTGCTTGATCGCAGCCACCATCAGCAGGCCTCCATTATGCCCCTCCGGCGTCCACGGGCACCGGGTTGGTCTCTGTGTCTTGAGCTATTGAGTCGGCCAGCGAAGCCGGGACTTTGTCGGGCAGCGCGGCGACCCATTTGCGGAAGTCTGCCGGGGTTTCGACCACGACCTTGGCCCGCATCGAGGCGTGGCCGAAGCCGCAGAGCTCGGTGCAGATCAGTTGGTAGGTGCCGAGCTTGTCCGGCGTGACGATGGCGGTGGTGGTGATGCCGGGGACGTTGTCCTTCTTGATCCGCCACTCCGGCACCCAGAAGGAGTGGATCACGTCCTGGGCGTGCATCTTGAAATGGACCTGGCGGTCGAGCGGAACGTGCAGCTCGCCCTCCGACCAGACGTTGTCCTTGCCCGGGTAGCCGAAGCTCCAGGCGTACTGCTGGGAGAAGACGTCGACCGTGAGCGGGTTGTCGACCGGCTTTTCGATGTCGCTGAGCACCGACCAGCTGTAGCCGGCGCCGAAGAGGACGATGATCGTCGGGATCACGGTCCAGGCCACCTCGAGCCTGGTGTTGCCGTGGATCGGCTCGCCGTCGGATTCATCGCCCGGCTTGGCTTTGAATTTCCACAGCGCGTAGAAGAGCATCACCACCACCAGCGAGAAGACGAAGGCCGAGAGCACGATCATCACGTCGAGCAGCTGGTCGATCTTCGGCGCAGCCGTCGATGCCTGCTGTCCGTCCCAGTTGATCGGCAGCATCACGGCAGAGATCGCCGCGGTCAGCGCAACTGTGGCAGCGAGCATCTTCGCTATCGGGAGGCGGCCGTACATGAGGCGGCGGGCATTCTATTGAAGCGACGGCGGGAAGCTTTCAGGCTCTGGTGACGCTCGGCACTAGCTACTCGGGCGCCGGCAGCTCCGCCAGCTGTCCGGTGGCCGCAGCCAGCACTCCCCGGGCAACTCCCTCCCAGCTCCAGAGCCGTCGCGCGGTCTCGACCAGCGCCTCGCGAGCATCGGCCCGCTCGGGCTCCGACAGCGCCAGCCAGCCGTTGAGGCGAGCGGCAATCGCTTCCACCGCACCCGCCTCGACGGGGAAGGAAGTCAACGACCCGACCTGCGGCGGCAGCGCTTCCATCAGCTGGCGCGACACCTCGAGCATCCCCGAGTGACCCGCCGAGACCGGCAGCGTGCCGCAAGCGGCGGCCTCGGCAGCGACCATCCCAAACGCCTCCGGGAAGGTGCTCGGCATAACCAGCGCCTCCGCCCCCGGCAGCAGTTCAGCGACTTCGTTGTGCTCGAGGCGCCCGATGAACTCGACCGATCCGGCCGCGGCCTGAGCGGCCCCGAGATAGCCAGCCGGGGGATTCGCCAAGAAGGCGGAGAGGATCGGCAGCGGCTTCTCCTCCCCGCCCTCGATGCTCCAACCCGCCAGCGCGACATCGCGGGCGTCGTTGACGTCCCCGCGCTCGAGGGCGGCCTGCAGCCTTTTCAGTCCTGCTTCGTACTCGCCGAATCCCGCAACTTCGAGCTTCGCCTCGGAATGCGCGGCCCTGACCAGGGGCCAGGCGGCGAGGAGCAGGTCGACCCCCTTGGAGACGATCAGCTTGCCAACGAAAACGACACGGCGGGAGGTGGGGTCGGGTCCACCGGGAACTCCTCGCGAACGCGAGCCCGGTGGACCCGACTCCGACTCCCGCGGCCGAAACGCCTCCGTGTCGACCCCCGGGGGTCCGAGGCGTGTCTTCTCCCCTAGGTCTCCAAGTTCGGGCAGCGCCGCCCAAAGCGACTCCGCCGTATGCCGGGAGCCGACGAGCACGCCTTGCGCCGCTTCCATCCCCTCGCGGGCATAAGGAAGAAAGCGCGGGTTCGGCTTGACCGTGTACTCCAGCGCCGAGCCGTGGATCTTGGCGGCGAAAGGGGCGACGTCGGCGCGGGCGAGGATCGCCGGGCCCATGACCAGGTGGTTGGCGAGGGCGAGGTCGATGCCGCCGACGCGCTCCGCCACCTCGCGGACCGCCGCCACGTTGGCCTCGACGTAGCGATCGAGCTCCGCCTCGGTCAACTCCGGGAAGGCCTTGACCTCGAAGCCCTCGTAGGGATCCTTGACGTAGACCGGCAGCAGGCCGTGGATGTCGGGGTTGTGGATCTCGACCCCCTCGATCTTGGTCTCGCGGTCCTGGCAGAGCAGGTGCACATCGTGGCCGAGCACAGCCAGCGCCCGAGCGAGATTGGCGTTGTAGATGTTGCTGCCAGTACCGCGCAACATGTAGCCGTGGAAGATGAGTATCCGCATTGGTTCCGCAGAAGCTATTAGTCTTCGCCGCCGTGAACTCGAAGCAGCTCTATCGCATGCGCGCCCCGGCCTCCGGCCGCGAGGCCCTCGCCGAGGCCGAGCCGGGCCAGGTCTACCTCGACCGCGAGACCGGAGAGGAGATGGAGCCGGTCGCCATGGTCCTCCCTCTGGCCCCATCCGCCTCCTCCCTGCCACGAACTCCCGAGAACCTGCGGGCTTGCCGTCGATGCGATCAACTGATCGGGCTGGACGTCAGCGACTGTCAGTACTGCGGGCTTAGGCAAGAAGCGCTTTAACTCGAAGCGGCGGGCGTCGGTAGGGCCTCCTCACTCGCCTGACTGGCTGGATCGCTAACCGCCGTCCGAGAATTCGCTCACGGCCAGCGGCGCAAAACGTTCGGGGGTCCTACCGACGCCCGTCCCAGGGGCTGAGACGCTCTCACTCAAGCGCGGCTGTGAACTCGTCGCCGACGCCCGCACCAAGGAAGCTTCTTCGACTCGGTGGCACCCCGGAGCTTCGGGAACCCCGACACAGCGCGTCCCTCTGAAGCTCCGTGAAGCTCGGCAAGGCGACGTCTCTTGAAGCTTCCGTAATTCGAGGCCGTCGGGTTCGCCCGGAGCGTCGGGTGCCCCTGCGAACGTTTTGCGCCGCTGGCCGACAGAGATTCTCGGAAGGCGGCAGGCGATTCAGCCAGTCAGGCGAGTGAGCAGGGGCACCCGACGCTCCGGGCCTGCCTACTGCATCCGTCCTACGGTTTCTTCACCAGCGTCGCGGTGTAAAGCAACCGCGCATTCGAGTAAAAGCAGCCGTAGGTCTTGATCTTGTTGACGCCCTGCTGCGGGTGCCCGCCCTGGATGTCCTCCTTGGAGGCGCAGTGGTCCTCGAGGCGGCTGCCGCGCCAGGTGTCTTCTTCGGAGACGTTGAAGGCGAACATCGGGGCCCAGGTGGGCACGGTGAGGGCGACGATCTGGCCGCGCAGGACCGAGAGCGGGTGCTCGAGGGCGAAGATCGGGGTGCTGCCGAAGTAGGGGTTGAGCACCTCGAGCGGGCTCTGGCGCACGAGGGTGAATTTCGGCGGCTTCGATTCCTCGACCGGGCGCAGGATGCCGATCCGAGCCTGCGAGGGCTTGCCGAGGAATTCGTCGAAGAAGCCGACCTCGTCGGTCGTCGTTTTGGTGTCGGCGCGTGAGGGCCGCGCCAGGGTGATCGACCAGGCGACGATCTTGCCGTCGAAGGGGACTTCGTAGGGCTGGTCGACTCCGCCGGCCTTGGTCTGGTAGCCGCTGACGTGGCCCTCGACCCGACAGGGGATGACCTCGACGTTGTTGACGATCTTGCCCGGACAGGAGGGCGGCGGGGTCGTCGTCGTCTTGCCCAGCACGACCACGCCCAGCGGCGCCGAGTCGGCGGAACCGGGCCAGGCAGCGACCACGAGGGCGATCAGCGCGCAGGCAAACGCCGCCACCATTGCGGCGGGCGAACGGACGAGACGGTTTTTCGCTGCTCCTTGCACGATCTGAGGCTGCAAACCCGGCCACGCGGCAAGGGTTGCGGGCTCGATTCTGCCTTCCAAGTCGGCGCAATGCCGCGACAGCGTGCGCTTTGCACGATCCCGGCCAGGTCGCCTCGCTAGGGTTGCTCGCCGATGCCGGCAATCGTCGTAGAGGGTTTGCAGCGCAGTTTCGACGAGGTCTTTGCCGTACAGGGCGTCGATTTGTCAGTCGAGGAGGGCGAAATCTTCGGCTTCCTCGGGCCCAACGGCGCCGGCAAGACGACCACCGTGCGGATGCTGACGACGCTGCTGCTGCCGACCGGCGGACACGCCACCGTCGCCGGCCACGACATCGTCAAGCAGGCTCGCGCCGTGCGCGCCACGATCGGCGTCGCCCTGCAGGAGGCGGCGCTCGACCCGCTGATGACCGGCCGCGAGCTGATCCGCCTGCAGGCCACGCTGCAGGGCCTGCCCGGCGGCGCGGGCAGGCAGCGAGCCGACGACCTGCTCGAGCGGGTCGACTTGGCCGCCGCCGCTGACCGCCGCGTGGGGGGCTACTCGGGCGGGATGAAGCGTCGGCTGGACCTCGCCGCGGCGCTTGTCCACGAGCCGAAGGTTCTCTTCCTCGACGAGCCGACCACCGGCCTCGACCCGGTCAGTCGCAAGACGATCTGGGAGGAGGTGCGGACGCTCAACGACGAGGGCACGACCGTCTTCCTCACCACCCAGTACCTCGAGGAGGCCGACCAGCTTGCCGACAACGTCGCGATCATCGACAGCGGCAGGATCGTCGCCGAAGGGACGCCGGACTCGCTGAAGACAGAGATCGGCAACCCGCATATCCAACTGCAGCTCGCCAAGGGCTCGATCGCCGAGGCCGAGGAAGTCTGCGCCCGAGTGGGCAAACTGCTGCCGCCCGTCGACGGCCGCACGGTGCTGGTCGAAGCCGCCAACGGTGCCGCCGACATTCCCAAGGTCGTGCGCGCGCTCGATGACGCCGGCATCGCGGTCGAGTCACTGGAGCTGGTCCGCCCCACCCTCGACGACGTTTTCGTCGCCAAGACCGGCCACCACCTGGAGAAGGACGAACAGGACGACGCCGAGCCCGAGCCGGTCGAGGCGTGAGCGAACTGGCAACCAACGCCAGGGTCGTGTGGGCGCTGGGCATGCGCTCGATCCGCCAGACCTTTCGCCGGCCGCAATTGATGGCGCCAATCGTCGTCTTTCCCACCCTGCTGCTGGCGATCCAGACCGGCGGCGCGGGCGGCGCGGTCAACCTGCCGGGCTTCCCTCCGGTACAGAGCTTCCTTCAGTTCATGCTCGCCGGGGCGATGATGCAGTCGCTGATGCTGGCCGGCAACAGCGGTGGTATCGCGCTCGCCGTCGATATCGAGATGGGCTTCACCGACCGCCTCTTCTCGGCGCCGATCCCGCGCTACACGATCGTGCTCGGACGCCTGGCCGGGACCGCGGCACTCGGCCTCTTCTCCTCACTCTGGTTCCTCGCGATCGGGCTGATCTTCGGCGCCCATATCGAGAGCGGCGTCGCCGGCGCCCTGATCGCAATCGCCCTCGTCACCGCCACGGCGATGGCGGTCGGGGGGATCGGCGCGGCGATCGCCCTGCGAACCGGCAGCGCCAGCGTCGTCCAGGGCCTCTTCCCGCTGGTCCTCGTCGTCCTCTTTCTCTCTTCCGCCTTCTTCCCCAACGAGCTGATGATCCAACCGGCCAAGGCGATCGCCGAATACAACCCGCTCAGCTTCGTCGTCGAAGGGATCCGCGGCCCGATCATCTCCGGGATCGATGCCACCGAACTGGGAGAGGCGGTGCTGGCGATCGTCGGGATCGTCGTGCTCGGCCTGGTGCTCAGCGCCCGCGCCCTGCGCCACAGGTTGAGGGTGGGCTGATGGAAGCGGTGGCAACGCAGCCCCAGTGGCGGGCGAACCTGGCGACGATCGCGGCACTGATGGCGCGGGCGAAGAACGAGCTGCTGCGGGTGCCGGGCGCGGCAATCCCGGGCGTGCTCGCGCCGACGATCTTCTTCCTCGGCCTCAACGGCGTCTTCGGCGCTCTGACCCAGCTCAACGGCTTCACCACCGGCAGCTACGAGAGCTTCATCGTGCCGGTCAGCATGCTGCAGGGCGCCGGTTTCACCGGGGCTGCGGCCGGGGTCAACCTGGCCCGCGACACCGAGGCTGGCTGGGTCGACCGCCTGCTCGTCTCCCCCGCCCCGCGCTGGGTGCTGCTGGCGGGGACCGTGCTCTCCGCCAGCGCCCGGGCGCTGATCCCGGCCACCTCGGTGTTCATCATCGCGCTGGTGCTCGGCGCGGGCTGGCCCGGCGTTGACGGGCTGCTGGTCACCTACACGATGGTCGCCGCGATGGCCGCCGTCGCCGCCTGCTGGGGCTCGGGGCTGGCGCTGCGCTTCAAGAGCCAGTCAGCGGCGCCGCTGATGCAGGCCGGGATGATGGGGCTGATCCTCACCACCACCGCCTACGCGCCGCTGGCCCTGCTGCAGCCCTGGATGCGGAGCGTCGCTGAAGTCAACCCGGTGACCCAGGTCATGGACGCCGCGCGCCAGGGCTTCGTCGGCAGTGTCACCTGGGCGGAAACCTGGCCCGGCCTGCTCGCCCTGGCGGGCTTGCTCCTCGTACTCGGCGCCTGGGCGCTGCGAGAAATGCGCCGCACAGCAGTGTGAGCGCTGCCGCGACAGGCATTGCCGAGCGCGTCCTGCGGGGGAGCTGGCTCGAGGGCGAGCGCGGCGGCACCCGCTTCGCCTACACCCGGCCGAGCCCGAGCCGCTACCCCTGGCAGTGGTACTGGGACTCCTGCTTCGCCGCGATTGTCTGGCGGCGCTTCGACCGGGCCCGCGCCCGGACTGAGCTGGAGACCCTGCTCGCCGCGCAGCGCAGCGACGGCTTCATCGGCCACACGATCTTCTGGGACCGGCCAGTCACCTTGAGCCGCCTGCCCTTCTACAACGTCGCCTCGCGCAGCTCGTTCCAGACCGAGACGATCCAGCCGCCGCTGCTGGCCTGGGCTTGGCAGATCGCCGTCGGCGACCCGCGCGATGAGCCGCGGATCGGCGCCCAGGCAGACTGGCTCAGCGCCGGGCGCGACCTCGAGGGGGACGGCTTGCTCTGGATCATCCAGCCCGACGAGTCCGGCCTCGATGCATCACCCAAGTTCGACCCCGTCTGGGGCTGGCGGGCCAACGCTCGCATCGGCTTCCCCTTGCTCGTCCACCGCGACCGCCGGCTCGGCTTCGATGCGCGTCGCGTTCGCGAGCGCGGCGGCCCGGTCCTCTGCGAGACGCTGGTCAACACGCTCTGGTCGCTCTCGCTGCAGGCCCTGGGTCGCCCCTCAGTGACCTCCGCCCTGATCGACCGTCTCTGGGACGAGCAGCGGGGCCTCTTCGTCGACTGGGCGGAGCCGGGCGGGATCCGACCCAGTGCCCTCACCTGGACCGCGCTCGCCCCACTTGCCCTGCCCGACCTGCCGGCGCAGATCGGTCGTCGTCTGGTCGAGGAGCACTTGCTCAACGAAAGCGAGTTCCTCACCGCGGTCGCGCCACCCTCCGTCGCCGCCTCCGAGCCGAGCTATGAACCCGGCGGCCACCGCGGGCCGCTGCGGCGCTACTGGCGCGGACCGACCTGGATCAACTCGGCCTGGCTCGTCTGGCTCGGTCTGCGCCGGCTCGGCTATGAGCAGGCGGCGTCGCGACTGGCCGACGGCGTGATCGGCGCGGTCGAGCGCGAAGGGCTGCGCGAGTACTACGACCCGCGCACGGGAGCCGGCCTCGGTGCCACCGAGTTCGCCTGGTCGGCGCTCGTGGCGGAGCTGGCCGAGCCTGACCCCGACGCGATCCGCTGTCACCTGTAGGTGAGTGCAACGCTTTACGGCTCTCTCAGCGACGCAACGCGTTGCACCTCGTGAGGGACAATGCCGCCATGGCTGAGCAACGGCTGGTCAGCGTCGTCATCCCCGCCTTCAATGCCGAGCGCTTCCTCGGCGAGGCGATCGAGAGCGTGCTGGCCCAGACCTACGCGCCGCTGGAGACGATCGTGGTCGACGACGGCTCGAGCGATGGGACCTTGGAAATCGCCCGGGCCTACGGCGAAGTGACCGTGATCGAGCAGCCCAATGCCGGGCCCTCGGCGGCGCGCAATCGTGGTTTTGCCGCGAGCCGCGGTGATTTCATCGCCTTCCACGACTCAGACGACCTGATGACCCCGGACAAGATCGAGGTGCAGGCCGGAGTCTTGATCGAGGAGCCCGAGGTCGGCTGCGTCCTGGCCGAGCAGGAACTGCTGATTGAGCCTGGCGCCGAGATGCCCTTCTGGGTCGAGGGGTCGAAAGTCCAGACCATGATGCCGCCGCGGCCGCCGGAGCTGGAGGGCGAGCCGCTGGTGCACCCGATGACGCTGGTCGTGCGCCGCGAGGTCTTCGAGCAGGTCGGGGGGTTCGACCAGTCAATGCGTGCCGCCGAGGACTTCGACTGGATGCTGCGCGCCAGCGAGGAGGGGATCGAGATCGCCCGCCTTTCCGACGTGCTGCTGCGCCGCCGCGTTCACGCCGACAGCCTCACCCAGGACGCCGCCGCGGCCCGGGTCGGCCTCTTCCGCGCTTTCAAGTCGCGGATTGAGCGCCACCGCGCCCGCGCCGCCGACTGAGCGCGCGGCCCGCGTGCAGCGGCAACTGCCAGGCGCTCTGCAGCCCCCAGAAGCGACGGGCGAAATCGACGAAGCCGCTGGGCCGCGGAGCGCCGGTGTCGAGATCACGCAGGCGCCGGTAGCGATCCCAAGCCATCAGCAGCGTGCGCAGGGGTGAGTCGGGCCGGCCGGCGGCGCGGAACGCCGCGCGCTCGTGCCGCGAGCTGGGCGCCGCCTGCAGGCGGGCCAGCGCGGCTTGCGGAATGGCAGCCCCGAACTCGTCGCGGAGATAGGTGAGCGCGGCCGCAGTGGCAACGGCGAGACGGCGGCGCTCGGCCTCGGCGACGAGCCGATCCCAGTCGAGCTGCTCCCCGGCCGAGCGGATCACCGTGACCGCATCGGCGATCCAGCGGAAGGGCGGCAGCGGGCTCCAGGGCGTGCCGTGCACGCAGGCAAGCAGCAGCTGGTCGGCCGCACAAGGCGCGCGGCTGGTGGCGCCGCCCAGCTCGAGTGGCACCGAGGCGCGCCAGAGCTCGTCGTCCCGGGCCGGCTGCCAGAGCGCGAACCAGTGCAGGTCGACGTTGCCGGCGTCGCCTCCGGCAAAACCGAGTGAGTGGTGGACCTGAGTCCATGCCAGTGGATCGTCGTGGTCCGGCGACCAGCCGGCCGCCGACAGCGCCTCGATCGCCTCCGCGGTGCGCTCGATCGGCACCAGCACGTCGACGTCATCCATCGGCCGCACACCGACGTCGCCGTAGGAGAGGAGCGCCAGCGAGGCGCCCTTGGTGACCAGCGTCTCGATCCCCGCCCGCTCGAGCAGGCCGATCGCCTCGGCGGCGCGCTTGAAGATCAGCTGGTTGTGGCTCCATGAGCGCCGGTAGAGGCCCTTGAGGCGGCCGGCCACCTCCGGGTCGAAGGCCTCGGGCCCGAGGTTGCGGTAGACCAGCGGCAGCAGGCGGGTCGAGCCGTGGTCGACGGCGTCGAAGTCGACTGTCCGGCGCCAGCGCTGCCAGGAACTGGCCGCCAGAGGCGTCGGGTCGAGGGCCGCGTGCAGGACGAGGAGCTGCTCGGAACTGGGCCGGTTGCCAAGCGGCTCGCTCACCGCTCAGCCTCGCGGCGCCGGTCCAGCGAGCGCTTCAGGTGCTGGGCAAACTCGGTTCGCTGGTCGCGGTTGTTGATCGAGTGGTTGGCGCCGTGCACGCGACGCAAGGTGACCGTCTCGGCCAGCATCGCCTGTTTCAGGCCGAGCTCTTTTGCCCGCAAGAGGAAGCTGAGGCCGTCGCTGACCCGCACGTCTTCCGGCCAAGGCCCAACCGCGTCGATCGCCGTCCGCCGAGCCAGCATCGCCCCCATGTACAGGCCGGGCTGGGGGGTGGTGGGAATCCGCAATACCTCCGCCTCCGCCTCGTCAAGATCAGGGCTGACGAACTGACGCACGTGGCCGAAGGCCAGCTGCAAGCGCGGCTCTGCCTCGAAGGCGGCCAGCTGCAGCGCCGTCTTCTCGGGTGCCCAGAGGTCGTCGGCATCGAGAAAGGCGACGAGGTCGCCGCGGGCGGCGCGCAGGGCGGCGTTGCGGGCGGCGCCGATGCCGGCCCGTGGCTCGAGCACGAGCTCGACCTGCGGGGCGAAGCGAGCGGCGATCTCGGCGCTGCGATCGCTCGAGCCGTTGTCGACGACGATGACCTGATCGCAGGGCCGGCTCTGGGCGAGCACGCTCTCGATCGCCTCGGCCAGGTAGGCCTCGCCGTCGCGTACCGGGATCGCAGCGGTGACGGTCAGCTCAGCCAAGGTCGGCCACCAGGCGCTCGACAGCGGCCGCATTTGCCGCGGGGTTCGGGCTGAGCTCGAGTGCGTAGCCGGGGACGTGGCGCACCAGCTCGGCGAGCGTCGCCAGCGAGTCCCGGCCGCCGAAGCCCGCCTGCACGATCGTGCTCGGCGCAACCGCCCGCAGCGCCTCCGCCGCCGAAATCGGCCGCAGCAGTGGCTCCAACGGGCCACATCCATCGCTGACTGCGTCTTTTGTCTCGGTACGCGGGACCGAAGACGAAGTCAGCGGTGTTAGAAGGGGGGCTATCACCGCGCCGATTCCCAGCTGGTGCCTCATCTGGCCGGGAACGAGTGTGCGAACGTCAACCAGGGCCTTGGCCGGTCCCTCCAAGGTCGGCTCAAAGCCGGCGGGGTCGATCGCGTCCGCGGCAATGCCGAGTCGCGCAGCGCTGTCCTCGGTCAGCTTCGCCGTCGACTGCATCGCGTGCGCCGTGAGAGCGACGGGATCGAGCAGGACGTAGTCGTCGGCGACGATCTCCATACCTGCGAGCGCGCAGGAGAGCGCCAGCGTCGACTTGCCGGATCCTCCTCGTCCGACGAGCAGCACCCCGCGCCCGCCGCTGCCGACCGCGCCCGCATGGGTCATCAGTCGTCCCCTCGCTGCCATCAACAACTGCAGCGCCTCGCGGATCGGGGCCGCTCGCTCCGTCGCGGGAATCGCAGTCGCATCGGGCAGGTGGAAGACGGCGACTCCCTCTGCCGGCAGCGCCGCGGTGAGCGCCCTGCTGCCGGCAGCGGCGAGGACGCAGGCCCGTTCGGAGCGCAGCCGGGCGACCGGGTTGGTGCCCGGCGCCGCTGCGATCGGCTCCCACAGGGGATGTGGCGGCTCAACGCCGGTCGAGGCGGTGTCGAAGAGCGAGATCGTCAGGGCGGGATCTCCCGCTTCGCGGCGGGCGAGGTGGTCGAAGGGCGCCAACAGCGCCTCGCGCAGCACCTTGCTCGCATAGCGCAACCGCAACCGCAGTCCGGCCATCTCCAGATCGAGGGTGCCGGCGGCGCCCGTGGCCTCTGCTGCCTGCTCGTAGCGCTCCCGCAGCTGCTCGAAGTACTCGTCGGCGCGGTCGGATGGCGCCGCCTGCACAGCCGGCTGCCCCGGCACGCCTAGGCCGCTGGCCGCGGCCAGCCGGCGGGGTCGACCTCGTGGATCGGGTCGAGCAGGAAGTAGTCCTTCATATCGGTGTAGCGCTCCAGCCGCGGCGCCTCGAAGGGGGTCTTCTCGCCCGAGCCGCCCGCTATCGGGACAGCCTCTCCCGGCCGATCATCGGCAACGATCAGGGCGCTCTCCTGCAGCTCGCTCAGCAGTGCCGAGACGGCGGCGGAGATCGTCTCACCGTCGGCCTCAAATCGGCTCGCCAGCACAGCTCTGATCTCGGCCTCGCCGGCACCCCCGCCAAGCACTTCCCAGACCACCGGCCCGCTGCCGGCCAGGCTGTAATAGCTACCGCTGACCAGATCGATCGCGATCACCTCTCCGTCGACCGTCTCGTGCACGATCTCGGGACTGAGGCGGAAACGTGGCTCGCTCAACACAACCCCTCGCACTTCGCTCCCTCACGAAGAGTCAGATATGCACGCTCGGTCGCTACCGCGCTCATGCGAGCCTATTTGTAGCGGTAGGTGATGCGGCCCCGGTCGAGGTCATATGGCGAAAGCTCGATCTTCACCCGGTCGCCGGGGAGAATGCGGATGTAGTGGCGGCGCATCTTGCCGGAGATATGGCCGAGCACATCGTGGCCGTTGTCCAGTTTGACCCTGAACATCGTGTTGGGGAGGGCCTCGGTGATCTCGCCCTCCATCTCGATCTTCTCCTCTTTCGCCATGCGGCGGGGAGCGTATCGGACCGCCGGTTCAGCCGCGCAGGGCTCTGGCTCGCTCGATTGCCCCCTCGCGACTACTGACCTCGCCCGCGTACTGAGCGGCCTCCAGCTCCGCCAACAACTCGCCCAGCTCCGGCCCCTCCGTCAGACCGAGCTCGGCGGCGAGCTCATCGCCGCGCAGCAGCGGTTGCGGAGGGCCCTCGCGTCGCCAGTCGAGGGCGTCGGCAAGCATCTGCTTGGCCAGGGCGAGGTGAGCTTCGATCGCCTCCTCGGTGGCGAAGGGGCCCGAGCCCCGGGCCGAGAGCCGATCGGCGATCGTCAACAGCGTCACATCGGCACCAACCGGCTCGGTCGCCCGCAGGTACTCATGAACCCGCCGCGGCGGCAGCGGCGCCTCGTGGACGAGGAAGCCCAGGCGCAGGTGGTGCAGGGTGAGGTCCTGCAGATGGCGAGTAAGGGTGCGGCTCGCGCGCAGCCGCCCGCAGAGCTCGCCGACGATCTCGACACCGTCGCGGTCGTGGCCGATGAAGGTGACGAAGCCGTCACGCTCGGAGCGGGTCGCCGGCTTGCCGATGTCGTGGACGAGCGCGCCGAAGCGCAGCGCGGTGCCGCGACTCATCTCGTCGGCAAGCGGCTCGGCGAGCAGGGCGCGCAGCTGATCGGCGCGCTCGCCGCCGAAGCGCTCGAGCTCACCCTCGACCTGCAGCGTGCGCTCGAGCACGGCCATCGTGTGCCCGTGCACGTCGAGATGGTGGTTGGGCCCCTGTTCGACCCCGTGCAGGGCGTCCAACTCCGGCAGGACGACGGCGGTGAGGCCGAGCTCATCGAGCAGCTGCATGCCCCGCAGCGGATCGGGCCCCCCGATCAGCTTGCGCAGCTCGACCAGCTGCCGCTCGCCGGCCGGCTCGCCGGCACGGGCGGCTTCGGCCCGCGCCAGAGTCACCGTCCCCGGGTCGATCTGCAGCTCGAGGCCGGCGGCAAAGCGGGCCGCACGCAGCAGGCGCAGGGGGTCAGCGGCAAAGCTGCGCTCGCCGACCACCCGCAGCAATCCCCGCTCGAGGTCGGCGAGACCTCCGAACGGGTCGAGCGGCTCGCCACCCGCCAGCGGCACGGCGACGGCGCCGATCGTGAAGTCGCGCTCGGCCAGGTCAGCCTCGATCGTCGCCCCGCGCAGGGCCGTGACGTCGATCTGCCAGCTGTGATCGGCGGCCACCGCACGCCAGGTCGCGAACTCGGCGGAGAGCTCGAAGGAGTGCCCTTCCCCCGCCCGGGCGATCGCCTTGGCAACTGGCGCCGGATCACCGGCCACGGCGAGGTCGAGGTCGACGACATCGCGCCCCAGGGCCGCGTCGCGGAGCGCCCCGCCGGCGATCCAAACCCCCTCTCGCTCACCCACACCCCCTCGCGCCAGGGCAACGAGCGGAGCCGCATCAAGTCGCTCAGCGGCAGCGTTCATGCCGGCGCTCGCGGCACCCGGGCCGAGATCCCGCAGGTGACCTCGTAGTTGATCGTCTCGAGGCGCTCGGCCACCTCCTCGCTGCGGATCGACTCGGCGCCCTGGCTGCCGATCAACACGGCCTCATCGCCGGCCTCGATCTCGGTCTCGGGGCCGAGGTCGACCGTGATGTTGTCCATCGAGACGGTGCCGACGAGCGGATGGCGGCGGCCGCGGATCAGCACCTCGGCGTTGTTCGAGAGCCCCCGTCGCACGCCGTCGCCATAGCCGAGCGGGAGCACGCCGACCCAGGTATCAACCGGGGCGCGCCAGGTCTGCCCGTAGCCAGCGCTGGCCCCAGCTGGGAAGCGCTTTACGTCGGCAACGTAGGAGTGCAGCGAGAGCGCCGGCTGCAAGCCGCGCTCAGCCGGATCCCCTTGAAAGGGATCAAGCCCGTAGATAGCGACGCCGCAGCGGGCCATGTCGAAATGCGATCGCGGCTCGCGGAAGACCGCGGCGCTGTTGGCGGCGTGGGCAATCACATCGGGGAACTCGGTCTTGACTGCGGCGGCGACCGCAGTGAAGCGCTCGAGTTGCCGGTCGAAGAACCCGGAGTCGGGTTCGTCGGCGGTGGCGAAGTGGGTCCAGACCCCAGCCAGGTCGAGCATCGGATCGTCGGCGCAGGCGTGGGCCAGCGCCAGCACCTCCTCCGCATCGGGGTTGCCGAGGCGGCCCATGCCGCTGTCGAACTTGACGTGGACCCGGACGCGCCGTCCCTGGGCGCGACCACGAGCGCTGGCAAAAGCGCGGAATCCCTCCCGCCAAACGGCCACCTCCGCACCGGCGGCGAGAGCGTCCTCGAGGTCCTCGGCGGTGAGCGCGCCCATCGCCAGCAGCGGTACCTGCGGAAAGCGGCGGCCGATCAGTCCCGCCTCGGCGCCCGTCGCCACCGCGAGTCGCGTCGCCCCACCGGCAAGCGCCGCACTCGCGCAGGCATCGGCGCCGTGGCCGTAGCCATCGGCCTTGACCACCGCGCAGAGCTCGCTGTCGGAGCCCAGCTCGGCCTTCAGCCGCGCGCAATTGCGCTCGACGGCGCCAAGGTCGATCCGGGCGACTGCCCGCGCCATCGGGCTACTCGTTGGCGACGAGCGCAGCCAGCGCGTCGGCCCGCGTCACCAGCCCGGCGAGGCGGCCCTCGTCGTCGACGACGGGCAGGTGGTTGTGGTGCTTCTCGGCGATCACGCGCGCTACCGCCTCGGCATCGTCGTCAACGTGAGCGACGATCGGATCGGCCGTCATCAGCTCGGCGACGCTGGTGGCGAAGGCCTTGTCGAGGCGCTTCTCGAAGCCCTTCATCGAGCCGACGAAAACGATGCCGCCCATGATGTTGAGGTAGTGCGGCAGGTGCAGGTCGGCTTCCTCATCGCTGAGGATCAAGTCCGACTCGCTGACGATGCCAACCACCTTGCGGTCCCTGTCGGTCACCGGCAGGGCGCCGATCTCGGTCTTTGCCAAGAGCTCGATCGCCGCCCGTGCATCCGCGTCGGGCGAGACGGTCGGCACCTCGGCATCCATGATCTCCGCAGCGCTCTTCATGGGGCGAGGTTATTCGACCGGCCCGCCGGCACGCATTGCCGCGGGAATCGCGCTGATTACGTCGGTTGCGATCACCGACTCGGCGGCGCCGATCCGCTGCGCTGCCTCCCGACCCGCGCGAGCGTGAGTGAGCACCGCGGCGCTGGCAGCAGCAAAGGGATCAAGACCGCGAGCGAGCATCGCCGCTGTGACGCCCGAAAGGACATCGCCGGTGCCGGCGGTCGCCAGTGCCGGTGCCGAGACCGCGTTGACCGCGACCCGCTCGCCATCAGTGACGATCGTGTCGTCGCCCTTGAGCACGACGACGGCCGCCGCCGCGACGGCGGCCTCCCGCGCCGCGCTGAGCCTAGCGCTGTCGATCTCCTCCGAGGAGCGCCCGAGCAGCCGTCCCAACTCCCCCGTGTGGGGAGTGAGGATGGTGGCTGCACGCCGCTCACCGATCCTGGTGATCCCATCGGCAAAAGCATTGAGGCCATCGGCATCGATCACCAACGGCGCCTCGATCGCGGCGACCGCTTCACGGGCCAACTCGACCGAGCCGGGATCACGGCCCAGGCCGGGACCGAGCACGCCGGCGGCCGCCCGCTCGAAGGTCTTCAGGATCAGCTTCAGCGAAGCGGGCGCCAAGCAACCATCGCCGCCGGGACAACCGACCGACATCACCTCGGGCTGCGCGCCCTCGAAGATCACCTCGAGGTCAGCCGGGACGGCGACGGTCGCGTAGCCGGCGCCGCCGCGGATCGCCGCCAGCGAGGACATCTGCACGGCTCCGGTCAGCCCTCTCGACCCCCCCGCGATCACGACCTGCCCGGAGCTGAACTTGGTTGAGCGGGGCCCGCGCGCCGGAAGCAGGCTTAGAACGCCGGAGGTGATCGTCCCGGCCACGGGGGCGCTTGGAGCCCCCTCGGGGATACCGATCGGCACAACCCGCAGCTCGCCGCTGTGCCACTTGCCGGGCGCGACGCGGTGGCCGACCTTGGCGGCGTGGAAGCTGATCGTCAGGTCGGCTTCCACGGCCGCGCCCCCGACCTCGCCGCTCGAGGCGTCCACTCCCGAGGCGATGTCACAGGCGACCACCGGTGCACCACAGCGATTGATCGCCTCGATCGCCCGAGCAGCGGGCTCCCTCGGCTCGCCCTCGAAACCTGTGCCGAAGATCGCGTCGATGACGGCCCCGGCCCCCTCCAGCCAGGCGTCGAGATCGTCCGGCCCTCCCTGCTCGAGCTCGAGAACCTCGAGCTCAAAGCCCAGCCCGCGCAGGTGCCGCGCGGCAACCAACCCGTCGCCGCCGTTATTGCCCTTGCCACAGATGATCCGCAGCGGGCCCTGCGGTGCCAGGCCGGCCACGGCCTCTGCCAGCGCCGTGCCAGCCGCCTCCATCAAGTCCGCCCCAGGGATGCCCTGCTCCTCGATCGCCCAGCGGTCGACGGCGCGAATCCCGTCGGCGTCAAAAAGAGGGCTGAGCCAGAGCTCCATTCATGCAGTCTCGACGATCGCAACCGCAGCCGCAAAGTCGCGCGAGTGGGTCAGCGAGACTCGACGCACCGACCGCCGGCCGCTTCCGCAACGGCGCCGGCCAGAGCGATCCGCGCGCGGGCCTCGGCGTATTCACGCTCGGACTCGGTGAAGATCCGCTCGGCGAGGCGCGGGTATCGCCGCAGCGCGCGCTCCAGGCGGTCGATCTCGAGCAGGTCGATCCCAACGCCCGAGCTCATCCGCGGTCTTACTTGCCGATGCCCGCGATCAGCGTCGCGGTCGCCAGCCCGTCACTGTTGCCGGCACCGAGGCCGATGTAGCTGATCTTCTTCAGGTACGGCACCGCTTCCCAGAAGTCGGTTTTCGAGCGCGGCACAAGCGTTTCGGCGAGGCGCAGGGCGGCGGCGCCGTCGACGTAGGCACTGATCGGCGTCTCGCCCAGGGCAGTGACCGCCGCCTTGTAGCCCGCCGTGCCGGAGAGAGTGGCCCCAGAGGCAGAATTGAGACCGGCAAGGGCCGGAGCAAGGCCATAACCGGCGGCGATTCGGTCGCCCTTGGCGATCACGACCGCCGGCTTGCTCCCCAGTTCGTCGCTACGGATAGAGAAGCCGCTTGCCTTGCCACTGACCGCAGTCACGCCCGGAACACGGGCACCGCGCAAAAGCGCGCCCAAGCTGGTGATCGCGTCCGCCGCTTCGCTGGAGCTGGCCGTCACGACCATCGCCCCGCCGAGGCTGCTCTGGTCGTTGCCTTCGACGAAGACGGCGCCGTCTTCGAGTGAAGCGGCGATCTTGTTGAGGTCCAGCCCCGCCTGTTCTGCGGTGCTCTTCAGTTCGTTCGGCTTCAAGTCCGGAGGGGAGCCGTTTTCGTCGAGGCTGTCGATTGCTTCTTCCAGCTGGTCGCTGAATTCGGAGAAGGAGAAGGCCGCCAGTGCGTCGGCGGGCATCGAGCCCAGCAGCTCCGAGGCGTCGCCCGACGGCGCCTTCTCACCGCCAAGGTCGCTGCTCAGCTCAACCTCGATCTGGTCGGACCGCGGTATCAAGCTGGCGACCGCGGTGGCTTCGTTCGGATCGATACCGGCGCTCTGCAGCACTTCCTGGGTCTGCTCGTCGATTCCGTCTTCGGACTGCTCGATGATCCCGCCGACGTCGACGTAGACGTCGGCGAAGCTTCCATCGGACGCCGCGTCGACCGTCTCCTGGAAGCGATCTTCGCCGCCGAGCGAGTCGCCCTGAGAGGCATCGACGGCGGCTTTGAATTCCTTTTCGCTGTCGGCGAGGACAAGCGCGTCCCCGATGACGCCCACCGCGTTGTCTTCGGAGCCGCCGACCTTGAAATCGACCCCCGCGTAGGAGGCGCCTTTGGACGGGTCTTTGCTCTGCTTGGTGCGTTTGTCGACGAAGCTCTGCGTCGCCGCCGCGTCCGTAGTCTCGATCGCGATCAGCGGTTCCGATAGTTCTCCGTCAACAAGGCGTTCGAAGGCTACGCCGCCGCGTTCGCCCAGCCACGGTTCGACTTCGCTGGCGAAGTCGAACGGTTCGCCGTCCTCCCGGGCGGAGCTTTCCAGTTCGGAGATGACGAAATCGCCGAGGCTGGCTTCGCCGGTGAGCCGTTCAGCGACCGCGTCGACGTTCTGCTTCAGCACGCCCTTCGGTCGCAGCTGGCCTTCGACGAAAACGAGCGAGCCCGGCGAGGCCAGTTCGGCCAGATCGGAACCGGTGGAAGAGCCGTCGCTGCTGCTGCCGCAGCCGGCCATGAGGAGCGCCGCGATCAGGGCGAGGACGGGAATGGCGTAACGGATCTTGACCATATTGGCGAGAAAGAGTAGCGGGACTTGGCTTACTCGACAGTCACGGTCTTCGCCAGGTTGCGTGGCTGGTCGACATTGAGCCCCCGAGCGCGGGCAATTTCGTAGGCGATCAGCTGCAACGGCAGGATCGCGACGATCGGCTGCAAGATCCAATCGGTGCGCGCAACCACGATCGTCTGGTCGGCGACCGCAGCCACCTGGGCGTCACCCTCGGTGGCGATCGCGATCGTTTCGGCGCCGCGAGCGCGGACCTCTTCGACATTGGAGAGGACCTTGTCGAGAACTGGGCTGTCAGTCGCCACGCAGATCACCGGAGTTGACTCATCGAGCAGGGCGATCGGGCCGTGCTTCATCTCTCCCGCGGCGTAGGCGTCGGTGGGGATATAGGAGATCTCCTTCAACTTCAACGCTCCCTCGAGGCAGACCGGCAGGCCGATGTGGCGGCCGAGGTAGAGGAAGAAGTCGTGACTGGACTGGGCAGCGGAGACCTCGCGGGCACGCACCTCGCTGGTGGCGAGCGTGGTCTCGATCTTCGAAGGGATCGCCTTCAGCTCGGCAACCAGCTCGGCAAGGCGCTGCGGCGGCAGCGTGCCGCGCAGCTCGGCCAGGCGCAATCCCAGCAGGTACATCGATGCCACCTGGGCGACGAAGGTCTTGGTTGCGGCGACGCTCACCTCGGGGCCGGCGCGGGTGTAGAGCACGGTGTCGGCGTCGCGGGTCGCCTGACTGCCCATCACGTTGGTGATCGCCAGCACCTTGGCGCCGTTTTCGCGGGCAAGCCGCATCGCCGCCAGGGTGTCGGCGGTCTCGCCCGACTGGGTGATGCCGATCACCAGATCCTGCTTGCCGATCACCGGGTTGCGGTAGCGGTACTCGGAGGCGATGTCCATCTCAACCGGCACCCGCGCCCACTCCTCAATCGCGTAGCGACCGACCAGGCCGGCGTGGTAGGAGGTGCCACAAGCGACGATGACGATGCGCTGGACCCCGCGCAGGTACTCGTCGGGAAGATCAAGTTCGGAGAGATCGACGCCGTCGTCGCCCGGCAGGCGATCGGCGATCGTCTCGGCAACCGCGTCGGCCTGTTCGTGGATCTCCTTCAACATGAAGGTCTCGTAGCCGTCCTTCTCGGCGGCCGCCTCATCCCAGGAGATCTCTTCGGAGCTGCGCTCGACCGGATTTCCCTCGGCATCGGTGATGCTCACGCCGGAGGGGTCGAGGCTGACGATCTCGTCGTTTTCGATCGCCACCGCCTCGCGCGTCTCGGCGAGGAATGCAGGGATCGCCGAGGCGAGGAAGGCCTCCCCCTCGCCGACGCCGGCGACGAGCGGGCACTCCTTGCGGGCGCCGACCAGGTGCCCGGGCTCATCGGCGTGCATTGCGACGAAGGCGTAGTGGCCGCGCAGTTCGGCGAAGGAAGTCCGCACCGCGGCGGTGAGGTCACCGTCGTAGTTGCGCTCGATCAGGTGAGAGACGATCTCGGCGTCGGTCTCAGAGCTGAAGTGGTGGCCCTGCTCACCGAGCTCGCGGCGCAACTCAGCGTGGTTCTCGACGATTCCGTTGAGGACGATGTGGATGCGGTCCGTGCAGTCGCCGTGGGGGTGGGCGTTCTCCTCGGTCACGCGACCGTGGGTGGCCCAACGGGTGTGGGCGACACCGGTCGTCGCCGCCGAGGCGGCGACCGCGACAGCTCCACCGTTCTCGGCCTGCTCGGCCACCGCGGCGCGCAGGTTGTCGAGGTTGCCGACCGCGCGCACGCTGTCGATCCGGCCATCGTCGATGACCGAGATCCCGGCCGAGTCATAGCCGCGGTACTCGAGCTTCTCGAGCCCGGCGACCAGGAGGTCAAGGCAGGGTCGAGCGCCCACATATCCGACGATTCCGCACATAGGGAGGCGACGAAGGGTAGAGACCGGCGCGTTAGGCGAGCTCTTGGCGGACAAAGCTGACAAGACGCTCGCAAACGGCGTCCGCCTCATCGGCGGTTGGTGCCTCGACCATCACCCGCACCAGCGGCTCAGTGCCGGAGGGGCGCAGGAGCACGCGGCCACGGCCCTCCAGCCCTTTCTCCTCGCGCTCGACCGCCTCCCAGACCGGCTTCGCGCCGGCGATTGCCTCGCGGTCAGTCACCTCGACGTTGACCAGGGTCTGCGGCAGCTTTTGCATTACCTCCACCTCGGCGAGGTCGCCGCCGGCGAGCTCACGCATGGTCGCCAGCGCCGCCGCCGTACCGTCGCCGGTGGCGACGATCCGCGTGTCGATGATGTGCCCCGACTGCTCGCCGCCGAGCGCCCAACCTCGCTCCCGCAGCTCGTCGAGCACGTAGCGGTCGCCGACTTGGGTAACTGCAACCTCGATGCCGGCCTCCTCCATCGCCTGGTGGAAGCCGTAGTTGCTCATCACGGTCACTGCAACCCCGCCGGCGAGCTCGCCCCGACTCGCCAATCCCCGCGCTGCCAGGGCGATCAGCTCGTCGCCGTCGTGGGTGCGGCCGGAACCGTCGACGGCGAGGACCCGATCGCCATCGCCGTCGAAGGCAAAACCGATTGTCGCCTCGGAGCCGACGATCGCCTCGGCGATGCGCTCGAGGTGAGTGGAGCCACAGCCCGCGTTGATGTTGCGCCCATCCGGCTCGATGCCGATCGTCTCGACGGTGGCGCCGAGCCGCTCGAAGATCGCCGGCGCGGCGCGGAAAGTGGCGCCGTTGGCGCAGTCGAGCATCACGTGCCGGCCGGAAAGGTCGAGCGGGAAGGCAACCTGCAGCGCTCGCAGGTAGTCCTCGAGGCCACCGTTGAGCTCACGTACGTGCCCGGGCTCTGTGGTGCCGTGCTCGGCATCGACCAAGGCCTCGATCCGAGCCTCGGCCTCATCGTCGAGCTTGGTCCCCAAACCCGAGAAGAACTTGATCCCGTTGTCGCGATAGGGGTTGTGCGAGGCGGACACCACCGCCGCCAGGTCCAGGCCGAGGCGCTTGACCAAGATCGCCGCCGCCGGCGTCGGCAGGACGCCGCCGAGCAGGGCGTCGCCACCCGCGGCCGCGATCCCCGCCGCCAGCGCCGACTCCAGCATCGGCCCGGACTCACGTGTATCGCGAACGATCAGAACCTGCGGGCGCTGCGCCTCGAGCGAGGCCACAGCGGCCCTGCCCAGCGAAGTGGCCAACTCGGCCGTGAGAAAAGTGCCCGCCTCACCGCGGACGCCATCGGTTCCGAAGAGCTGTCTCTTGGTGGTCATTCGGAGTGCTGAGGCGAGCGAAAATCAAGCATGGGTAGGACACAGGGAGGCCGGTGAAGGGAGCGCACAAGAAGGGAGCGCACAAGTTAGTGCGTGACCGAACCGGCCGACCGAGGACGCCCCCAGGCGCAGATTTGCAGCCGCCTCAGCGCTTCGAGAATTGCGGGCGCTTGCGGGCCTTCTTGAGTCCGGCCTTCTTGCGCTCCTTGGCCCGCGCGTCGCGAGTCAGGAAACCACGGCGCTTGAGCTCGCCGCGCAGCTCCGGATCAACCTCGGTCAGCGCCCGGGCGATGCCATGGCGGACAGCGCCGGCCTGACCGCTGATGCCGCCGCCGTGGACGCGGACGCGAACGTCGACGCTGCCCTCGTAGCCGGTGATCGTCAACGGCTGCAGCGCCGTCGTCTGATGCAGCGGCCGCGGGAAGAACTCCTCCAGCGCCCGCTTATTGATCTCAACCTTGCCGCTGCCGGGCAACAGGGTTACGCGGGCGATTGAAGTCTTGCGCTTGCCGGTGGCGAGGTAACGGGCGTCACCCGCCATTTTGGCCGGCGCACGACTAGCGGCGCTGGGCTCCTCCTCGGCCTCACCGGTCAGAGCGGCCTCACGCTTGGCCCGCTCCTCTTCTTCAGCTTCCTTACGCGCCTGCTCCTCAGCACTGAGCGGCCGCTCCTGCGGCTCGACCGCAATCGGCTCGAGGTCGGCACCGGGAATGACGTCTTTCTTCTTCTCCTCCGCCGCAGGCTTCTCCGCCTCGGCCGCAGGAGCGGGCTCCTCGGCATCAGACTCCTCAGTCTGGGGCTCTTCCGCCTCGGGCTCCTCGGCGGCCTCAGCGTCAGCCACGGGCGCCTCGTCAACCTGCTCCTCGGCATCAGACTCCTCGGAGACCTCAGCCTCAGCCAACAGCCCCTCGTCCTGAGCCTCAGACGCATCTGCCGCGGGTGGTGTCGGGGATGGGGAGTCGCCCGCAGCTTGCGAGGACGACTCGCCATCCCCGGCGACAGGACCCGCGGCCGGTGTGTCCGAGCCCTCGGCCACGTCGCCCTCGTCCTGCTCTGAAGTCTCGTTGTCCTGCGGCTCGTCGATCAAGTCTGTATCTCCATCGGTTTCGGCTGTTGCGCCTCATGCGGGTGGTCAGGGCCCGCGTACACCTTGAGCTTGGTCAGTTGCTGACGAGCGAGGCGGTTGCGCGGCAGCATTCCCTTCACCGCCTTGCGAATGACCTCCTCGGGACGGCGATCGAGCATCTCGGCCAGGGTCCGCGACTTGATCCCGCCGGGGTAGCCGCTGTGGCGCCAGTAGCGCTTCTGGTTCAGCTTGTCCCCGGTGACGCGAATCTTCTCGGCGTTGATGACGACGATGAAGTCGCCGGTATCGCAGTGCGGCGTGTACTCGGGCTTGCGCTTGCCGCGCAAGGCATCGGCGATGCGGGTCGCCAGCCGGCCCAGGGTCTGGCCCTCGGCATCGACGACGTACCAGTCACGCTGGCGGTTTGCGGGTGTGGCGACATAGGTCTTCACCGGCGGGGGATCATAGGGAACTGGGCGCGGGAGCAGGGTTTCCCGCATATGGCGAGGTCGAAGGCCGCTGTCATCGGCGTTGATTGCTCTCTCTCTCTCTCGGCGCCGATCACAGCCTGGTTCCTCGGCGCCGAGAGAGGACCTATACTGCGCGGCCACATAAGTGCCTAATCCCGGTGGCACAGGCGACCGGGAGCGGAGGAACCGCAGGAACCGTTGCAGGTTCCAGGGGCGAATCGGCCGAAAAGGTCGTAGCGCATCTCTTTCAGCGCGAGCCCGACAGCTAACTCCGTAGGCGGACGAAAGAGAGGGACGTGGCAAGCAAGAGGCCCCGGCCTTGGTTGGCGGGAGTGTCATTCACATTCGCAGCGATCGCGCTGCTGCTCTGCCTTGCCGCGAGCGCGGCGGCATCGACCGGCGGCGCACCGACCGCCGCGGGTGCCCCGGCCGCCAGTGGCAGCCCGACCGGAACCCCGGCCAACGAAGCCCCCAGCGCCGGCACGTTGAGCCTGGTCTCGGCCCAGACGGCGCCGCGCAAGTCCTTCTTCTACGGCTTCCGCTATCCCAACGTGCGCTTCTCGATCGCCAGCACCCAGCAGCAGAACGACCTGCAGATCGACGTCATCGACTCAACCGGTGAAGTCGCGCGCAGCTTCTACCGCAACGACGTCGAACCAAATGTAGAGGTGCGAATCCGCTGGGACGGCACGACGAGCGAAGGGCGCCCCGCGCGCAACGGCCGCTACAGCTTCCGCATCGAGCCCCAGGGCGGCAGCGAAGTCGCGGCGCGCGCGACCACCTCGAGCCAGCCGCTCAGCCTCGGCTTCGCCCTCTACGGCTACGCCTTCCCGATCCTCGGCCCGCACGAATTCGGCGGCTCCGCCGGTCGCTTCGGCGCTGGGCGCTCCGGCCACACCCATCAGGGCCAGGACACGATGGCCGATTGCGGCATCCCGCTGGTCGCGGCCCGCGGCGGTACCGTTCAGTACGCCGGCTACCAGTACGCCGCCGGCAACTACGTCGTCATCGACGGCAAGGGCACCACGCTCGACTTCATGTACGCGCACCTGGCCGAACCGTCGCCGCTGAAAACCGGCGAAGAGGTCCGCACCGGCCAGCCGATCGGCATCGTCGGCGACACCGGCGACGCCAGCGCCTGCCATCTCCACTTCGAGATCTGGGAAGCACCGGGTTGGTATGAGGGCGGCAGCCCAATCGACCCCCTGCCCTACCTCGAAAAGTGGGACGCCTACAGCTGACCGCCGCGCTCGACCGGCCCCTTCGATGAGGGTCGAGATGCTCAACCTCGGCTGGATGACCGCCCCGGCGGGCCTCTGGCGCCAGGGCGACGAGGAGCCCGAGCGGCCGCTGCGCCTGCCGGTGCCCGCCTATCTGATCGAGACCGAGGGCGAGCGCATCCTTGTCGACACCGGACTGCACCCGGACGCCGTCGCCGACCCGGACAGCCGCTACGGGGAAGGCAACCCGCTGGCATATTTCGGCCTCGAGCAGGAAGTCGGGCTCGCCGAGCAGGTCGACCTGGCGACGATCACGCGAGTGGTACTCACCCACCTGCATTTCGACCACGCCGGTGGGCTCTCGCTAATCCCGAAGTCGGTGCCGGTCGCCCTCCAGCGGGCTGAGTGGGAGGCGGGACGGGACCGGGCCGGGGTCGAGCGCAACTTCTTCCAGCCACGCGATTACGCCGAGGCCCCGCCGAACCTCACCCTGCTCGACGGCGACCACGACCTGCTCGGCGATGGCTCGATCGAGCTGCTCAGCACGCCGGGGCACACCGTCGGCCACCAGTCGGTGCGAGTCGGCGAGCTCGTCCTCGGCGCTGATGTCGCGCTCTTCGCCAGCGGCCTCGACGACCACCGCTTTCCCGCCTTCGGCTACAGCCGGGAGGATGCGGTGCGCTCAGCCGAGCGCCTGCGGGAGCTGCGCGAGGCCGGCCTGACGATCCAGCCGGGGCACGACCCCGAGGTGCTTCAGCCCGGCCCGCTGACCGCCTGATCTCAGCGCGGAGCGTCGGCTTGCCCCCGGCGCGTGACGATCGCCAGGGCGACTGCTACCGGGACGGTCGCCGGCAGTTGGTCCACGGCAAAGAAGAGCAGGTCGAAGGCAAGTGCCAGCGCCACGACGAGCAGTGCGCCTTCGAGCTGGCGAGGACGGCTGTGGACCAGCAAGCAGCCGACGAGGGCGGCGACGAAGAGGTCGCCGAAACCCATCAGGGCGGAGCCGAAGTGGACCGCCTGCAGGCGCGGCAGGTCCGCCGCCGGAGCGGCCGCGTTGAGCACGGCATTGGGACCCTGCAGCAGGTCCCCGGCGACGTAGACCGTGTCGATAACCGCCATCGCGTAAACGCCGAGGCGCAGCCACTTGGCCGGGACACCGCAGACGAGCAGCCAGCCGAGCGTGATGCAGGCGAGCCCCGAGAGCGCGGTCGCCGCCGCCTCGCCGAGGAGCGCGTCCTTCGATGCCCAGGCGAGCGCGAACAGCGGTACCGCCACGAGACCCCACGCCGGACGCAAGCCCCTGACCAGCTCAGCGAGAGCGAAAGCTGCCAGTGGCGGCACCGTAACCAGTGCCAGGTAGGACAACCACGTCGCCGAATCGGAATCGAGTTCGATCACCGCGATCACCACGGCGATCGAGAGCGCCGGGACCAGCGCCCACCAGGGGCTGCCGAGGTGGGCGACCCAAGCGGGCCGCGGCCGCGCCGCCGGCAGCGCTACCAGCGCTGCCTGGACAAGCCCGAGAATCGAAATCGACGCCCAAAAAGGCATGAATGAGGGCTCAGGACGTCGCCTGGCAAGAACGCAGGGGGTCCGCGATGTGGTGCATCGTGGACCCCCGAGGACACCGCCAGGCGGCGTCCTGAGCCCTCATTACTCCCACTCGATCGTGGCGGGCGGCTTCGAGGAGATATCCAGCGCCACGCGGTTGACTTCGGGGATCTCGTTGATGATCCGGTTGGAGACTTTCTCCAGCAGGTCGTAGGGCAGGCGCGCCCAGTCGGCGGTCATCGCGTCGTCGGAGGTGACCGCGCGGATCACGATCGGGTAGGCATAGGTGCGGCCGTCCCCCTGCACGCCGACCGAGCGCACGACTGGCAGGACGCAGAAGGACTGCCAGAGCTGGCGGTAGAGGTCGGCGGCGCGGATCTCCTCCTGCAGGATCGCGTCGGCGGCGCGCAGGATGTCAAGCCGCTCTTTGTTGACCTCGCCGCCGACGATGCGGATCGCCAGGCCGGGGCCCGGGAAGGGTTGGCGCCAGACCATCCGCTCGGGCAGGCCGAGCTCAGCGCCGACGGCGCGAACCTCGTCCTTGAAGAGCATCCGCAGCGGCTCGACCAGCTCGAACTCGAGGTCGTCGGGCAGACCGCCGACGTTGTGGTGGGACTTGATCGTCGCCGCGTTGTCGCTGCCCCCCGACTCGATTACGTCGGAGTAAAGCGTGCCCTGGACCAGGTAGGCAGCGTCCTCGAGCTTGGCTGCCTCCTCCTCGAAGACGCGGATGAACTCGCCGCCGATGATCTTGCGCTTGCGCTCGGGCTCGTCCTGGCCGGCCAGCTTGTCGAGGAAGCGCTGCTCGGCCTCCACGTGGACCAGCGGGATGCCGAACTGCTCGAAAGCGGCGACGACCTGCTCAGCCTCGTTCAGCCGCATCAGGCCGTGGTCGACGAAGACGCAGGTCAGCTGCTCGCCGATCGCCTTGTGCACGAGCAGCGCCGCAACGGAGGAGTCGACGCCGCCGGAAAGGCCGCAGATCACTCGCCCCTCCCCCACCTGCGCCTGGATCTTCGCCACCTGTTCGGCGATCACCGACTGCGGCGACCACTGCTCGACACAACCGGCGACGTCGCGCAGGAAGCGGGTGAGGATCTCGGTCCCGTAAGGAGTGTGGACGACCTCGGGGTGAAACTGGATGCCGTAGAGGCCGCGATCGGGGTACTCGCAGGCCGCCACCGGCGAGCCCGGGCTCGAGGCCAGGGCGGTGAAGCCCTCGGGCGGCTCGAAGACCGCGTCCCGGTGGCTCATCCAACAGTGCTGCTCCTTCGGCAGGCCCGCGAGCAGCTGCCCGCCGCCGTCGCGGAGGACGAGGTCGGTGCGGCCGAACTCGCCGGCCTCGGCCGCCTCGACCCGGCCGCCGAGCGATTGGACCATCGCCTGCATGCCGTAACAGATGCCCAGCATCGGGATCTCGAGATCGAGCAACTCGGTCGGGAAGGCCGGGGCGCCGACCTCGTAGACCGAGGCCGGGCCGCCGGAGAGCACTAGCCCCTTGGGCCGGCGCTCGCGGATCCTCTCCACCGAGGTGGTCGAGGGCAGCAGCTCGGCGAAAACGCCGCACTCGCGTATCCGCCGCGCAATCAGCTGCGAGTACTGCCCCCCGAAATCGAGGACGAGAACCTCCTCGGAGGCCTGGGCCGGTACCTCGGAGGCACCGGCCTCAGTCGTCGGCGACTCCAACACCAGCGGAGACCGCTGCGCGCCCGTTGGACCCCATGCCGACCGACTGCTCGTTCTGGAGCTTCTTGCCCTCGCTCATCAGCGCCGGAGCGACCATCACCTCGGCCCGCTGGAAGGAGCGGATGTCCTCGTAGCCACAGGTGGCCATCGAGGTCTTCAGCGCTCCCATCAGGTTGAAGGTGCCGTCGTTCTCCTGGGCCGGGCCGAGCAGGATTTCCTCCAGCGTCCCGTCCTGCCTGGTCGTCACGCGGGTTCCGCGCGGCAACGAGGGGTGGAACGTCGCCATCCCCCAGTGATAGCCGCGACCGGGCGCCTCCTTGGCGCGGGCCAGCGGCGAGCCGACCATCACCGAGTCTGCCCCGCAGGCAATCGCCTTGGAGACGTCGCCACCGGTGCGCATGCCGCCGTCGGCGATCACGTTGACGTACTCGCCGGTCTCGAGCATGTGCTGCGAGCGGGCCGCTGCCACGTCGGCGATCGCGGTCGCCTGCGGCACGCCGATGCCGAGTACGCCGCGAGTGGTGCAGGCGGCGCCGGGACCGACCCCGACCAGGACGCCGACGGCGCCGGTGCGCATCAGGTGCAGGCCGGTCGAGTAGGAGGCACAGCCGCCGACCACGGTCGGTACCGGCACCTCGGCGATGAACTCCTTGAGGTTGAGCGGCTCGACCGTGGTCGAGACGTGTTCGGCCGAGATCACCGTGCCCTGGATGACGAGGATGTCGATCCCGGCCTCAACCGCGACCTCGTAGTGCTCGCGCACTTTCTGCGGCGTCAGCGAGCCGCAGGCGACCGCCCCGCGCGCCTTGATCTCGGCGATCCGCTGACCGATCAGCTCCGACTTGACTGGCTCGGCGTAAATCTCCTGCATCAGCCGGGTCGCTTCGTGCTTGGGCGCCGCGGCGATCTGCTCCAGCCGTTCCTCGGCGTCCTCGAAGCGGGTCCAGATCCCCTCCAGGTTGAGCACGCCGAGGCCACCCAGCTCGTTGACGAGCACAGCGGTATCGGGGCTGACCACGCCGTCCATCGCCGACGCGACCAGCGGCAGCTCAAAACGGTAGGGGCCAAGGGTCCAGCTGATGTCAATGTCGTCGGGGTCGCGGGTGCGGCGCGACGGAACGATCGCGATGTCATCGAATCCGTAGGCGCGCCGCCCCTTCTTGCCTCGACCGATGTCGATCTCCAATTAGGTCCTCCAGGGTGGCGTTGAGACCCCAGCCTACACTTCGGCGGGGACCTCCAAATCCTGGACGTGGACCTCGCCGAGCAAGCGCTCGACCTGATTTCGGTCGACGGTGCCGGCGCCGAAATGCTGGGTCGACTCGGCGCCGCAGGCAACCCCGTAAGCCAGGCACTCGTCGGCCGGCTTGCCGTCGTAGCGGGCGGCAACGTAGCCGGCGAGGAAAGCATCGCCGGAGCCGACCGTGGAGACCGGGTCCAGCGGCTCGGTTCGGACCTCGAGGAAGCGCCGCTCGGAGCCTTCGCCGATCGCTGCGACGCAGCCGTCGGGGCGAGTGATGGCGGCCTCGCCGGCGCCGAGGCGGACCAGCTCCGAGAGACCCTGGACGAGGTCATCGCGATCGGCAAACTCCTGGCCGACCAGCTCCTCGGCCTCGCGCTCGTTGGGGGTGACGATCGAGGCGCCGGCGCGCAGGCCGGCGAGCATCGCGCTGCCCTCGGCGTCGAGCACCACCGGCACACCGCGATCGGCGAGGTCCTTGACCAAGCGCGCGTAGAGATCGTCGCCGGCGCCGGGCGGCAGGGTGCCGGCAAGGACGCAGAGATCGGCGCCGTCGGCGAGGTAGCGCAAACGGGCGACGAAGGACTCGACCTCCTCCGGGCTGACCGCCGGGCCGCGCTCGTTGATCTCGGTCTGCTCGCCGGAGGTCGGATCGATCACCGCGAGGTTGATCCGGGTCTCAGCGGCGATCCGGGTGAAGTCGGTCAGCACCGCTTCCAGGCGCAGCTGTTCGAGCAGCCGGTTGCCGGTGGGACCGCCGGAGAAGCCGGTGGCGATCACGGGACGACCGAGCAGCTTCAGCGCGCGCGCCACGTTGATCCCCTTGCCGCCGGCGACGGTGCGGCTCTCGACCGCCCGGTGGCGGTGGCCGAGACGGAAGTTGGGTACCGCGACGGTGCGGTCGATCGCGGCGTTTAGCGTGACGGTGAGGATCATCGTGAGAAGCGCCTCAAGAGCACTGCTCCGAGCAGTATCACGCAAAGCGCGATGCCGACGGGAATCTTGTCGTCGCCGAGGAAGCTGGCCGCGCGCTCGAGCAGGCTTGCCTCCTCCACCGCGCGCCCGGCTCGCAGCGGCACCGATGCCGCCCGCTTGCCGTCCACGTAGACCGTCGCCCTGCCCAGTGAGGCCCCCCGCTTGATCGGTCCCTCGACCTCGCTCGGCGCCCGCGTGGTGACGCTCAGGCGCTGATCGGGGCGCAGGCCGATGGTGATCGAGCGGGCGGCGCGCAGCGGCAGCTCGCCACCGCTGTAGCGAATCGAGGCCGAGGCAATTTGCCTGCCCCCGACGATGGGCGTCCGCTCTCGGTAGAGCGAGAAGCCGTATTCGAGCAGGCGCAGACTGGCCTGATCGCGTTCGGTCTCGGTCGGGGCGCCGATCACGACCGAGATCAGATCGGTGCCCTGACGCTGGCCCGCGCCGACGAGGACGTAGGCGGCGCCGAAGGTGTGGCCGGTCTTCACCCCCGTCGTCCACGGCGCGTCGTAGAGAAGGTCGTTGAGGGTTTCGATCGTCCGCGCTGGACGCAGGCTGCGCAGCCGGGCGGTGCGCGAGTCGGCGATGCGAGCAAAGGCGCGATTGCGCAGCAGGCGCTGGGCCAGCGTCGCCAGGTCCCGCGCACTCGAGTAGTTGCCGCGCTGGTCGAGGCCGATCGGGTTGGCATAGTGGGTGTCGGCGAGGCCGATCGCGGCGGCGTAGCGGTTCATCTCGGCGACGAAGCGCTGCTCGGTGCCGGCCGCGGCGAGCGAGAGGTCGTAGGCGGCGTCATTTCCGCTGCGCAGGATCAGCCCGTAGAGCAGGTCGCGCACGCTGATCCGCTGCCCGGGACGCAGTTCCAGCAACGACTCGCCGTATTCGGCTTCGTAGGGAGCAGCGCGGACGATGCGGTCGAGCGGTAGCTCTCGCAGCGCCACATAGGCGGTCATCAACTTGGTCGTGCTGGCGATCAGAAGATGACGCGCGCCCGCGTGGGAGACGAGTACGTCGCCGCTGCGGGCATCGATCAGCGCCCAGGCCCGCGCATCTACCGGCGGGCTCTTGGCGGCAGCGGCTGAAGGTGCCAGAACTACAAAGGCGGCCAAGAGAAGTGCGGTTATCTGGGAGCGTCCCGACATGAATGGCCTTCGCGCAAAAATCGCCCCGGATTCGAACCCCCGGCTGCCACCGCGGCGATTTTTGCGTTCGCCTAGCGGAGCTTCAATTGCTCGCCGGCGACGAGGATCTGCGGATCGACTTCCGGGTTGAGTTCTTCGATCTGCCTGACCGAGATGCCCATGCGGTGCGCGATCGCGATCAAAGTGTCGCCACTCTTCACTTCGTAGGTGGCGGGAACCTGTTTGGGATGCGTCTTGTGGGTGGCCTTGCCACTGTGTTTGCCGGTGCCCGAATCGCTCGAGTCGTCGCCACCCAGGGCAGCGCCGATCGCGATGACCGCGATCACGAAGGCGATGACCAGGGCGGTCACCGCGAGAACCCGGGCGGAGGCTGAAGAGCGCTTGTTCATTGAACGGGAGTGGTGAGCGGATGGGGCAGGAGATCGTATATACGGTCAGAGCGGTTTTAAGCGGTCGAAACGTCCCAAACCGCACTGCGTAGGTTCTCCGCCGCTGTCCCCGGATCCTCTGCTGCAGCAATGCCTCGTGAGGCGGCAACCAGCGCCGAGGCGGGCCCGGCGCTGAACGCCGGCCCGAGGGCCTCCGGCCGACCCCCTTGGGCCCCCACGCCGGGAATCAGGAAGATCGAGCGCGGCATCAGCGAGCGCAGGCGTCCGATGTGCTCGGGAGCGGTAGCCCCGACGACAGCGCCCATGCCGCTCAGGCCCGCCGAGCCGAGCAGTCGCGAGGAGAGGCCGTCGACCAGTTCCGCGAGGCGCTCATGCAGGGGCCGCTCGGGCGTGGGCTGGTCCTGCAAGTCGGCCGCACCGGGATTGCTCGTGCGCACCAGCGCGAAGACCCCGGCACCGGCAGACGCGGCGGCTTCGACCAACGGCTCCAGCGCATCTGAGCCGAGCAGCGGGTTGGCGGTGAAGGCGTCGGCACCCAGCCCGGCGACCGGCCCCCAGGGCGTCGGCGTCTCGCCGACCAAAGCCTGAGCGTAGGCGGCGGCCGTGACTGGCACGTCGCCGCGCTTGCCATCGGCAATGACCAGCAGGCCAGCGTCGCCGGCGGCCTCGCAGACCTCGGCGAGGGCGCTCCAGCCGGGCGCGCCAAGGCGCTCGAAGCAGGCGAGCTGCGGCTTGACCGCCACACAGGCCGGCCCCGCCTGCTCAATCAGCAGGCGGCAATGGGTGACCACTGCCATGGCCGCCCGCTCGGCGGCCGTGGCAGTGGCAACGTCCGGCGCGGACCCGGAGAGCTTCGACGGATCCGGGTCGAGGCCGAGGCAGACCTGGCTGCGGCGCTCTTCGACAAGCGCCGCCAACCGATCCGCAAAGGGCTGCTGGCTCAGCCTTTGACCTTGGACTTCAGCGCCGACCCGGCGGAGAAACGCGGGACTTTGCCGCCCGGGATGGTGATCCGCTCACCGGTGCGGGGGTTGACGCCCTGGCGCGGGCCGCGCTCGGCGACGTGGAATTTGCCGAAGCCGGTGAAGCTGACTTCGCCACCACCGCTCAGCGTCTCGGTGATCGCCTCGAGCACGGCGTCAACCGCGTCACTGGCCGCTTTCTTGCTGCCAAGCCGCTCGTCGCCTGCAAGTTGGTCCAGAAACTCAGCCTTAGTCACGTCGAAGCTCCTCCGTCGATGGGTGGTTTGAAATCGGCGGCAATCTAACAGTGGGCACGGCGTCAGAGGCCGCAGGGGTCGCTCTCAAAGCGCTTTGGGACTCAGGATCCCGCGACTGTCATCTCGCTGACGAGCAGCGATGGCGTCCTCACCGAGCCACCGAAAGGCACCCAGCGGGAGTCCGAGCCGACCGCCCGCACAGCGCGCAGCATCGAGACCAAATCGCTGGCGATGGTGAACTCGCGCAACGGCTCGGCGAGCTCGCCATCGCGGATCACGCGGCCGGAAGCACCGACGGAGAAGACCCCGGAAACGGGATTGACGCCCGAGTGCAGACCGGCGACGTCGGTGACGAGGACTCCGTCTTCAGCCTCGCCCAAGAGCTCGGCAAAGCCCAGCTCGCCAGGCGCGACGATCAGGTTCGAGGTCGCGACCGAGGGCTGCGAGCGATAACCGCTGCGGCTGGCATTGCCGGTTGAGACCGCTTCGCCGCGGCTTGCCGTGTAGGTGTCATAGAGGAAGGTGCGCAGGGTGCTGGCCTCGATCAGGGCGTTGCTGCGGCGGGGCACCCCCTCGGCATCAAACGGGGCCGAGGCAAAGCCCTCGGGGTCGAGACCGTCGTCGCGAAGCGACAGCGCCTCGTTGGCCACCTCCTCGCCGAGCCGCTCGGCGAACGGAGAACGGCCGCGTTGCACCGCACTGGCAGCGAGTCCTTTGCCGATCAGAGCGATGAAGCTGGCCGCGACGGTGGGGTCGAGCACCACCGGGCGGGAGCGGGATTTCGGCTTGCCGGCACCGATCATCGCCGCCGCGCGCTCGGCCCCCTCGCGTCCGATCGCAGCGGGGTCGAGGGCGGCCGGCCCGCGGCCGAGGTCAAAGCCAAGCCCCGTCTCACGGCCATCGTCGCCGGCGGCCAGCGCCTGCACGTAGCCGTAGCAGCTGGAACTCGAGTACTCGCCCTCGATGCCAACCGAAGAGACGATCGCGACGCTCTCGGCCGAATCGGCGTAGACCGCCTGCTCGACCCCGGCAATCCGCGAGTCGGCCGCAAGTGCCGCCGCCTCGATCGCAAGCGTGAGCTCGGCGAGCTGATCAGGAGACCACTCGGCCATCGTCGGATCGCTGAGCACGACCTCCGGTTGCGCTGCGCCTTGTGCACCCTCAGCGTGCAAAGGGCGCGGAGGGCCGGCGAACTCGTCCTCGTCGGCAGCGCGCGCCGCTTCCGCGGCGCGACCGGCGAGCGCCGTCACCCCCGCCTGCGAGAGATCGGTGCCGTAGGCGTAGCCGACCCGCTTGCCGATCCAGGCGCGAATCCCAACGCCGCGCTGGGTCGCGGCGCTGAAGCTCTCGACCTCCCCAGCGTGCGCACGTACCTCGCGCCCCTGATCCTCAGCGGCATAGGCCTCGGCATCGCTCGCGCCGGCGGCGGTCGCCGCTTCGACGGCGCGGCGGGCAACCTCGATCAACGGAAATTCCTCCGCTTCGCTCCCGGCGCGGAGAACCAGATATGCACGCTTGGTCGCTCCGCGATCACACCTCGGTCCCCCCCACCGTCATCGCCTGGATGCGGACGTGGCCCTGCCCGGTTCCCACCGGCACCCGCTGGCCGGCCTTGCCGCAGATGCCGGTCTTCATCTCAAAGTCGTTGCCGACCGCGTCGATCGCCGCCAACGCCTGGAGGCAGTTGCCGATCAGGGTCGCGCCGCGGCAGGGTCGCGTCACCCGCCCGCCCTCGATCAGGTACCCCTCGGAGACGCCGAAGACGAAGTCCCCCGTAGCCGGGTCGACCTGGCCGCCGGCGAAGGAGACGGCGTAGAAGCCGCGCTCAACCTCGGCGATAATCGCCTCGGGCTCGGCATCGCCGGGGGCGATGTAGGTGTTGGTCATGCGCGGCACCGGCAGGTGGCGAAAGCTCTCGCGGCGCCCGTTGCCGGTCGAGGCGACGCCGTCGCGGCGGGCGGTGACGCCGTCGTAGAGGAAGGCGGTGAGGCGCCCGTCCTCGATCACCCGCGTCTTCTGGGTCGGCACCCCCTCGTCGTCGATCGCGTCGCTGCCCCATTCGCCGGGCAGGCGACCATCGTCGTAGGCGGTGAGCAGCGGCTGAGCGACCTGCTCGCCGAGCTTGCCGACGTAGACGCTGGCGCCCTTCTGAATGTGGTCGGCCTCGAGGCCGTGGCCGGTCATCTCATGGAAGAGGACGCCGCCGAAGCCACCACCGACCACGACGGGCATCGAACCGGCCGGGGCCGCACCGGCGTCGAGCAGGGTCAGCGCCTTGCGGGCGGCGTCGTCGGCGATCGCGCCCGCGTCCTCATCGAAGAGCTCGAAGCCACGGTGTCCGCCGAGCGTCTCCGCCCCGGTCTCGACCAGGCCGTCGCGACGCGCCACGGCCTGGGCGCCGATGCGAACGCGGGTGCGGTCGTCCCCCGTGAAGAGCCCCTCGGAGTTGGCGACGCTGACCTCGCGGCGCACCTCCGCGTAGGAGGCCGTGAACTGGGTGATCTCGGCGCCGGCGCCGCGGCCGCGCTCGTCGAGTTCGCGCAGCAGGGCGGCCTTGCGCTCGGCGGGCACCTCCGCCGGCGCCGTCTCAATCGGCTGTGGCGTGCTTGCGGTCGCGCGCAGCGGTCGCGCCTCGACCCGCTCGGCGCGCAGCGCCGCGGCCGCCTCGCCGGCGGCGCGCTCGATGTCGGCCGGGTCGAGCCCATCGACGTGGGAGAAGTAGGTCGTGGCCCCGCTGACCACCCGCACCCCGGCGCCGCTGGCAGCGCCTGCCTGCACCGCTTCGACCCGGGACTCGTCGATCGCCATCGTCAGCCCGGCGCTGCGTTCGGCGAAGACCTCGGCGAAATCGCCGCCGTTGGCCAGCGCCGCCGCCAGTACGCGCTCAGCCACCTCGGCGTTGATCAGCTCGCTCACCCGCACACCTCTCGTTCGCGTCCCGATCGCCCCGGACTCGAACAACCGGCGATCACCGTGACGATCGGGGCGCTCACCGCGGTCGCTTTCCGGCGACCTCGATCAACCGGCCCGCCGCGACGAAGAGCTCGGCCCCGGCGAGCGAGTCGCCGGCGTGGTCGCTGGCCCGGCCCTCGGGGTAGTAGAGCCGCGCGAACGGCTGGCGGGAGACGCGGCGGCGGCGCATGTAGGCGGCGGCCTCGTCGGCGTAGCCGGAGACACGCTCGAGCAGGATGCGATGCGGCTTAGGCGGCATCGAGCCCCTTGCCGTCGCCGCCCTGGGCAAGGTCGCGAAGCACCGAGCGCATGTCGAAAAAGAGCAGCGAGGAGAGGGCGAAGCGATCGGTCACCGCGATCGCCGCCAGGCCCGCGTGGCGCACGGCGAAGACCTCGCCCTGCTCGGTAGCGATGTGGGCCTGCTCGACCGGCTCCTCGCCAGCCCTGTCAGCGATCCCGAGCAAGCCGGCCGCGTCCTCGCGCCAGCGCTCCGGTTGGCTGCTGGCGGCAAGAACCGCGCCCCCCGCCGCGAGGATCGCCCCGCCCCGCAGGTCGGGTGACATCTCGGTCAGATAGGCCAACGCACTCGCCGCCGCCTCGGCCGATACCGCCTCGCTCGTCTCACCGTCGGGCATTTAGATGACTGACTCCGCGGCCACGCGCACCTGGATGACGCGCGGGGCACTGCGCATCTCAGCGTCCTCGGTCGGCCGAATAGGCTCGCCTATTCGGCCTCCCTGCGTCCTTGATCTGCTTGGCCACACCCGTCCCCAGGCACATGTCGCCACAAAGTCAGTCATCTAGGCCAAAATAGCGACCCGTGTCCCTGGCCCGAGCTTCCTGGATCACCGTCGTCTCGATCTGCGCGATCGCCGTGGTCCTATTCGCGATCAGCGGCTACACGGGTTACTCGATCACCGTGGGCGCGGTCGGACTCGCCGCGGCGGTCAACTTGCTTCCAAGCCCGTAGGGCGGGGTGCCGGTGGCTCTCATCGGGAATGTTGCCGAAGGCAGCGGAAATGCAATCCGGTTTCCGCGCGGCGAAGCCGCGCTCTTCCTTTGGAGCTAAGCGCCAGCAGAGCTGGCGCGTGCGACATCAATTCCCGGTGAGAGCCACCGGCACCCCACTCGAAGGACAGACAAGCTTCAACCACGGCGCGGGCAAGACTCGTTCAGCTCCTGGCGATTCGTGCGTCCTCCGCCATAAAGCTTCCGCAACACTGGAACCTCGGCGACGGTTCCGCAGCTTGGAACTATCGGCGCCTGTCGAGAGAGGGGCCTGGTTGGTCTCCAGGCGAATGTTGCCGAAGGCAGCGATATGCAATCCGTCTATTGCGCGGCGCAAGCCGCGCTCGACCTTTGGAGCTAAGCGCCGCGGAGCGGCGCGTGCGACATCAATTCGCCTGGAGACCAACCAGGCCCCTCCCACCTCGGGCCCCGAGCAGCTCCTACCCCGCGCGAAACGGCCCCGAGCGCGCCCGCTTTGGGTCGCGCAGCGAAGTCTCCGGCTCTGCGTGGATAAGCACTTCGGCGCGTGGGATCTTCGCCTCGATCGAGTCGCGCATCGCGTGGGCGAGCTCGTGGGCTCGCTCGAGACTGGTGCCCGAGCGGTACTGCACGTGCAGGTCGATGTAGCGGCGGCTGCCGGCGCGGCGGGCACGGAGCTTGTGGTAGCCGGCGACCTCCTCGGTGCGGGCGGCAGCGATCGCCGCCTCGATCTGATCCATCTCCTCGTCGGGCAGGGTTTCGTCGACGAGCACGCCGGAGGAGCGCCTGACGATACGGATGCCGGCGACGACGATCGCGGCGGCCACCGCCAGCGCCGTAATCGAGTCGAAGGCCGCGTTGCCCGTGATCTGAACCAGCGCCAGCCCCACCAGCACGCCGGCCGAGGTGAGCGCGTCGGCCCGCAGGTGCGAGGCATCGCCTTCCAGGGCCGGCGAGTCGTGCAGCTTGGCCTGCCGCGCCAGCACGGTCGAGACGACCAAGTTGGCGATGACGGAGAAGCCCATCACGGCGATGCCGACGCCGAGCGTCTCGACCTCGGCCCCGACGACGAGCCGGTGGGTCGCCTCGTAGATGATGATCCCGGCGCCGACCAGGATCAGCAGCCCCTCGATCGTCGCCGCCAGGCTCTCGACCTTCTCGTGGCCGTAGGGGTGATCGGCGTCGGCGGGCTCGTCAGCCTTGCGGACCGAGACGAAGGCAACGACCGAGGCGACGAGGTCGATCAGCGAGTGAACGGCCTCGGTGAGGATCGCGATCGAGCCGGTGATCGCCCCGGCGGCCAGCTTGATCGCGATCAGCAGTGCGTTGGAGGCAATCGAGAGCGCCGCCGCGCCGCTCTTCGTGCGGATCATCGTGCCTCTTGCGTGGCCTGGCCGCTGCCCAGGTGCGCGGCAAGCAAGCGCGCTGCCCGACCGCGGTGACTGATCTCGTTCTTCTCAGCCTGGCTCAGCTCGGACATCGTGCGCTCATCATCAACACCAGTGTCGTCGGGGACGAAGGCGGGGTCGTAGCCGAACCCGCCCTCCCCTCGCGGACGCTCGATCAGCCGGCCCTCGCAGCGAGCCTCAAAGACTCGCTCGGACCCGTCGGCCTCGATCAGCGCCAGGGCGCAGTGGTAGGCAGCCCGCCGGTCATCGCCGGCCGCGGTGACCTCACGCAGCAGCTTCTGGAGGTTCTCCTCGTCGCTTGCTCCCGGACCGCCGTAGCGGGCGGAGTGAATTCCGGGCCGCCCGCCGAGCCCCATCGCCTCGATCCCCGAGTCGTCGCCGATCGCGGCCTCGCCGCTGGCGGCGTGGGCGGCGCGAGCCTTGTCGAGGGCGATCCCCGCGAACGAGTCCCCCTCCTCCGGCGGCAGCTCGACTCCCTCCGGCAGCGCCTTCAGCTCGAGCTCGGGCAGCAGTTCGCGCATCTCGCGGAGCTTGTGCTTGTTCGCCGTGGCGAAGATCAACGATCGCTACCCACCGCCGACTACCCGCTCCTGCACCTGGCGCAAGCGCGAGATCCCCATCTCGGCCAGGCCGAGCAGCTCATCGAGAGAGGCACGGGAGAGTGGCGTGCGCTCGGCCGTCGCCTGCACCTCGACCAGCCCGCCCTCGCCGGTCATGACGACGTTGGCGTCGACCTCGGCGGTCGAGTCCTCCGAGTAGTCGAGGTCGCAGAGCGGGCGGCCATCAACCACGCCGACGCTGATCGCGGCGACGGACCCGGTCAGCGGCATCGTCTCCAGCTCGCCCGCGTCAAGCAGCTTCTGCAGCGCCAACCGGAGGGCGACGTAGCCACCGGTAATCGCCGCGCAGCGGGTCCCGCCGTCCGCTTCCAGGACGTCGCAATCGACGTAGATGCTGCGCTCGCCGAGCGCCTTGGGGTCGAGTACGACTCGCAGGGAGCGCCCGATCAGGCGTTGGATCTCGACTCCGCGCCCATCCTGTTTGCCCTTGGAGATGTCGCGCACCTTGCGGTCGCCGGTAGAGGCCGGCAGCATCGCGTACTCGGCGGTGACCCAGCCCTTGCCGCGGCCCTGCATCCAGCGTGGCACCGAGGTGCTGATCGAGGCAGTGCAGATCACCCTGGTGCGGCCAAGCGTGATCAGGGCGGAGCCGTCAGCCGAGTCGACAAATCCGGCATCGATCGAGATCGGTCGGATGTCGGCGGGGGCGCGGTCGTAGCTTCGGGAGGCTGGCATGGGGCGCGAGTCTAGCCAGCGACACCCGAGCGGCTGAAAATGGCGGAAGGGCCGCGACATGGCGGCCCTTCCATCCCACTGGGGTAGGCCTCCCGGCGTCTCCACGGGCTCGATGAACCCCGCGGCGCCTCGCAAGCCTGGCGAGAGCATAGGCTGGTACGCCTTGATCAGTCAATAAAAACTATTTCGGTACTACCTGTAGCCCGCGTTGCGAGAAGTGGGCATCGAAGGCAAATGCATCGCTCTCCCCGCCGCGCTCGAGCAAGGCAAAGGAGGTGGCGTCGACGTAGCTCCAGTGCTTGTCGTCGTAGCGCTCGAGGATCTCCCAGGCGCGATCTTCGGTAACACGATCGATGTGGACGAGGTCGATCGCGCCACCGGCTCGAAAACGACGGCCTCACTCGATGGCCTCGTTGCGACCGATCCGCACCATCAGAGCGGTGTAGGTCTCGGCGAAGACGTAGTTGGAGCGCCGCGCCCTCGCTGATCAGCTCCGTCAGGGTTGACCGTGCTGCCTCGTGCTCGGCCTCGGAACGGTTGCGCAGCGCGACGAAGGCGCTGGTGTCGACGAAAACCGATTTCATCGCCCGTATAGATCTCGATCGAGGGTGCTGACGCTGGTGCCCTCCGGGCCACGGGCCGGCGCCTCCTCGACGAGATAGCTGAGCAAGGGATCAGCAACTGGATCCAGGCGACGAGCCCGCTCGGCGTCGATCAGATCGCGAACGACTGCGGCGGGGCGGCCCGAACGGACCGCCCTCCACCGCGCTCATTTGAAGGCCACCTTGTCGACCGCCTCCTTGATCTTGTTGACGATCACGTCTGCCAACTCGGTGCCCTGCTTGCCGTTGAACCCCTTCATCGCCGCCACCATCCCAACCATCAGCAGCGAAACGAGCAGAATCAAACCGACGTACTCGACCGTCCCCTGACCCCGCTCGCCGGCGAGGGCGCGAATCGCTCGCACCCGCCCCTCGATCGCGGCATGCAGGTATCCCATCACCATGTAAAGCATCCAGCGCCTCCTTTTGCGGTTTGGAGGCCGATGCTCGACAGGCCGGGCGCACCGAACAAGACGCGACCGTGCCGAATCTGTGGCGCTTTTCAGGGCAAGCCCGAGTTAGCCTCCTCGCATGCGAGTGCTGGTCGTAACCAACTTCATGCCCGATGCGGGTGCCCCACAGCGCGGTCGCTGGGTACGCGATCAGATTGACGAGCTCGAGCGTTGCGGCGTTGAGACCGTGCGTTTTGAATTCCCGCCCGGCCGTGACGAGTACCTGCCCGCCACGCGGCGACTGAAACGACTACTGCGGCAAGAGCGGTTCGACCTCGTCCACGCCCACTACGGACTCGTCGGCTGGTGCGCTCGCCTCGCCGGCGCCCGCCCGCTTGTCGTCAGCTTCCACGGCACCGACGTGCGCCACCCGCTGGTCGGGGCCCTCTCCCGTCGCCTCGCCTGGCGCGCCGATCTCGTCGCCACCGTCTCCCGCGCCCTCTTCGAGCCGGAAGACAACCGTCCCGGTCTTCCTTCGGTCCCCGGCTCGGCGGTGCTGCCCTGCGGCCCGGACCTGCGTCGCTTCCAACCGCACTCGCGAACCGAGGCACGAGGCGAACTCGGCCTCGACGCGGACGGCCGCTACCTGCTCTTCCCCGCCAACCCCGCCCGCCCCGAGAAGCGCCACGACCGCGCCGCGGAGCTCGCCGATGTTTGCGACGCGCAGTTGCTCACCGGTGGCGCCATCGACCCGGACCAGATGCCGCTCTGGATCAACGCCGCCAACGCCGTGCTCGTCACCTCCGACTACGAGGGCTTCGGCCTTGCCGCCCTCGAGGCTCTTGCCTGCGACGTTCCGATTCTCTCCACCCCCGTCGGGATCGCTCCCTACGCGCTCGGGGGTGTCAGCGGCACCCTCTGCGCGCCCTTTGAGCTCGAGCGCTGGCGGCTCGCCGCAGCGCCCCTGCTCGACTCCGCCGACCCCCGGGTGGACGGGTCCGCCCGCGCCGCCGCCCTCTCGGCGACGCGGATGGCAAAGCGAACCCTCGAGGCCTATCGCGCCGTCCTTGCCGGTGCGTAATAGATTGAGCGCGTGAGTGGTGAGGACCTCAGCGCCCAGGTCGAGATGGCAAAGCGCCGTCTCGAGGAGGCGGCTGCCGCGGCAAGCACCGCCGAGAAGCGGGTTGCAACCGAGATCGAGGCGCTGGAGACCGACCTGGAGAAGGAGCGCGCTCGCGCCTCCGAGGCGCTGGAGGCCCTGCGGGCCGCCCATGCCGAGGAGCTGAAGCGCGAGCGCGAAGCGAAGGACCGGGTCGTCGCCGAGGCGGAGAGTCGTCTGGCCGAGATCGAGGCCCAGGCCGAGACCGCCGAGCAGCGCATCGCCGACGCCGAGAAACGCGCCGCCGCCGCGGAGGGGTCGATCGCTGATGAGCAGGCCCGCGCCCGCGAGGCCGCGGCCGCCTGGCTGCGCGGTCAGGTCGAGGCGATCCGGCGAGAGGCCGGGCAGCGATAGCCGCCAAAGCCGAGTTCGACGTCGTCGTCGTCGGCGGCGGCGCGGCGGGTCTCTGGACGGCGCTGAAAGCGGCCGAGCACGGCGCACGCATCTGCCTCGTTTCGCGCACCCCCCTCTCTCAAAGCGCCAGTTACTGGGCCCAGGGTGGTCTGGCGGCGGCGCTCGAGCCAGGTGACTCGCCGGAGCAGCACGCGACCGACACGCTTGCCGCTGGGCGCGGACTCTGCCGACCCTCGGCCGTTCGAACCCTCGTTGACGAGGCACCCGCCGCGGTGCGAGAGCTGCGCTCGCGCGGCGTCGTCTTCGACTTAGACCCGGACGGCGAGCTCTCGCTCGGCCTCGAGGGCGGCCATACCCGCCGCCGCATCGTCCACGCGGGCGGCAGCGCGACGGGGCACGAGATCACCTCGAAGCTCGCCGCGATGGTGGCGCGCGAGCAACGGATCGAGGTGCGCGAGCGCGCCTCGATGACGGCACTTTGGAGCGACGGGGAGCGCTGCCACGGCGTGCTCACTGAGGACGGCCGAATCGCCGCCGCAGCCACGGTCCTGGCAACGGGAGGGGCGGCAGCGCTGTGGCGACGCACCTCGAATCCCTGGGGCGCAATAGGCGCCGGCCCAACCATGGCGTCGGCCGCGGGCGCCGACCTCGCCGACCTCGAGTTCTGCCAGTTCCACCCGACCGCGCTCTTCCTGCCCGGCACCCGCTTCGACGGGCTGCTGATCACCGAGGCGGTGCGTGGTGAGGGAGCAACCTTGCTCGATGCCGCCGGCCGCCGCTTCACCGACGAGCTCTCACCGCGCGACGCGGTCACAGCCGCGCTGCTTGACCGGCTCGAGACCGACGGCACCGAGGCGGTCGGCCTGGACCTGCGCGAGCTCGCGCCCGAGCGCTTCCCCAACGTCTTCGCCTCACTGCGCGAGGCCGGGCTGGAACCGGCTACCGAGCTGATCCCGGTTGCCCCGGCGGCGCACTACACAATGGGCGGCATCGCCGTGGACCTCGAGGGCCGCTCCTCGCTGGCGGGGCTCTACGCGGTGGGCGAGTGCTCCTGCACCGGCCTGCACGGCGCCAACCGCCTTGCTTCCAACTCGCTCAGCGAGTGCTTCGTCTTCGGTGCCCGCGCGGCGCGGACGGCGCTCGGTGAGACCGCTGCCGATCAACCACCCGAGCCAGCGGAATGGCGCTTCGAGCCGCCGAGTGAGGCGACCCGCGATGCGGTCTGGGCCCTGGCCGGTCCGCGCCGGGACCCAGGACGCTTGCGTCAACTGCAAGACGATCCATTCCCACTCGCCCGCTCGATCGCGACCTCGGCTCTGGCACGCTGCGAGTCGCGCGGTGGCCACCTGCGCAGCGACTTCCCCGCCACCGATCCGGAGCTCGACGGCGTGCACTTCGTGCTCGGCCCCGACGGGCAGTTGCGCCGCGAAAACTGGCGCTGAGCTAGCTTCCGGGCGTGCTGCTCGGTGTCGACGTAGGCGGAACCTTCACTGACGCCGTCCTCTTCGACGGCGAGCGATTGCACACGGCGAAGTTGCCGACCACCCCCGACGACCAGTCGCAGGCGGTGATCGCTGCGGTCGAGGCCGTGATTGAGCGAGCCGGCGCCACGACCTCCGACGTCGACGCCTTCGCTCACGGAATGACGGTGGGAACGAACGCCCTGCTGGAGGAACGCGGGGCTCGCACCGCCTTGATCGCAACCCGTGGCTTCAGCGATGTGCTCGAGATCGCCCGTCAAGACCGGCCCGAGCTCTACCGGCTCTGCGCGCCGAAGCCGACGCCGCTCGTCGACGAGGAGCTGCGCTTTGAGACAGCTGAGCGCACTGGGCCCGAGGGCGTGGTCGAGCCACTGGAGGCCACGGAGCCGGAACGCCTCGCCGGGCTCGTGCGCAACAGCGGCGCCGAAGCGGTCGCCGTCTGCCTGCTCTTCTCCTACCTCGACCCCGACCACGAGCAGCGCGTCGCCGAGCACTTGCGCAGCGCGCTCCCAGGCGTGCACGTCTCCGCCTCGCACGAGGTGCTGCCCCGCTTCCGCGAGTACGAGCGCAGCTCGACCACGGTGATCGACGCCTACCTCTCGCCCCTGCTCGGGCGCTACCTGGGGCGTCTCGGCGAGGCAGCTGCCAGGGCCGGCCTGCCGCGGCCGACTGTGATGCAGTCCTCGGGCGGCGTTGCCAGCGCCGAAGAGGCGGCCCGCGCAGGCGCTTGGAGCGTGCTTTCCGGCCCGGCCGGAGGTGCTGTCGGAGCTGGCCTCTTGGCCCAAATATCCGGTGACGGCAACGCGTTGGGCTTCGACATGGGCGGGACTTCTTGCGACGTCTGCGTAATCGAGGGAGGTGAGGTGAGGCGAACCGACTCGCGCACGATTGCCGGCCGCGTGATCCAGCTACCGATGGTCGACGTCCACACCGTCGGCGCGGGCGGGGGCTCGATCGGCTGGCAGGACAGCGGCGGCGCCCTGCGCGTCGGCCCGCGCTCAGCCGGGGCCGAGCCCGGACCGGCCTGTTACGGTCGCGGCGGCAGCGAGCCCACCGTCACCGACGCCAACCTGCTGCTCGGTCGGCTCGCCGCCGACTCGAAGCTGGCCGGCGACGTTGCCCTGGACGCGAGCGCCGCGGCCGACGCCGTCGGCCGGCTGGCCGCTGCGCTGGGCCTCGGCGAGCTGGAGACCGCCGAAGGCATCGTGCGGATCGCCAACCAGGAGATGGTGCGGGCCCTGCGCGTCGTCACCGTCGAGCGCGGCATCGACCCCCGTCGTTTCGCCCTGCTGCCCTTCGGCGGTGCCGGGCCGATGCACGCCGCAGCGATCGCCGCCGAGCTCGAGATTGACCGCATCCTCTGCCCACGCGCCGGCGGGGTGCTCTCGGCCCTCGGCCTCTGCGCCTCGGACCGGCGTCGTGACACCGCCCGCACCGTGATGCTCTTCGGCGCGGACTTCACCAGCGAACGGATCGCCGCCGCGGTCGACGAGCTGATCGCTGGCCTGGCCGGCGAGGATGCAGAGGCAGAGCCCGAAGTCATCTATGAGATGCGCTATGCCGGTCAGGCATTTGAGCTCCCCGTCAGCGGCTCGACCCGCCCCGACCCCGCCGACCTGGCCGAGCGCTTCGCCGCCGCCCACGAGCAGCTCTACGGCCATCGCGACCCCGAGGCCGGGGTCGTGCTCGTCCATATCCGGCTGGCGATGATCACTCCCGGAGCCCGTCCCAACCCCAGCGCCGCCGCCGGCGAAGTCGAGCGCGGGTCGCGACAGGTCCGCTTCGATCGCGAGTGGATCGAGGCACCGGTCCTGCGCGGCGAGCCGGACGCCGCAACGCGGGCCGAGGGCCCCGTCGTCTTCGAGCTGCCGGAGAGCACTCTGGTCATCCCCCCCGGCTGGGCGACCACGGTGGATGACGCGGGCACGATCGTGGCGGAGCGACAACGATGAGCGGCCTCGACCCGATCGCCCTACAGGTGATGATCGGCGGCCTGCGCGCCGCTTGCGATGAGATGGGCGCGGCGCTGATTCGCTCGGCTTACTCGGCCAACATCAAGGAGCGCCATGACTGCTCGACGGCGATCTTCGATGCAGCCGGAGAGCTGGTGATGCAGGCCGAGCACATCCCCGTCCACCTCGGCTCGATGCCGGACGCCGTCGCCGCAGTGATCGACCGCGAGCAGGTCCCCGACCAGTCCTGGATCCTCAACGACCCCTACCGGGGCGGCACTCACTTGCCCGACATAACGCTGATCTCGCCCGTCTTCACAGACGGGGAGCTGATCGGCTTCGCCGCCTGCCGAGCGCACCACGCCGATGTCGGCGGGCAGACCCCGGGCAGCATGCCGGCTGATTCCACGCGCCTCGGGGACGAGGGTGTGGTGATTCCGCCGACGCCCGCTGGCGACGACGTGCTGCGTGAGCTCGTTGCGCAGATGCGCTTCCCGCAGCAACGGCTCGCCGACCTGCGCGCTCAGGAAGCCGCCAACCGGATCGGCGCTCGCCGCCTCAGCGAGATCGCCGCGCGGCACGGCCGTCCCCACCTCCGCGCCGGGATGGAGGAGATCCTCGCCTACGCGGAGCGGCGCACCCGGCGGGCGCTGGCGGCCCTACCCGATGGCACTTACACAGCCGCCGACGTACTCGAGGACGACGCTGGCGAGGACAGGCGGGACGTGCGCCTATGTGTCGAGGCAACGATCAGCGGCGAGGAGCTCAGGCTCGACTTCAACGGCAGCGACCCGCAGGTCGCCGGCAACCTCAACTGCCCGCTCTCGGTGACCAAGTCCGCCGCCTTCTTCGCGGTCCGGGCCCTGACCGACCCCGACGCACCTCCCTCGGCGGGGGCCTACCGCCCGATCGCGGTCACGGCGCCGCGGGGTTGCCTGCTCAACGCCCGCTCTCCCGCTGCCGTCGCCGCCGGCAACGTCGAGACGTCCAGCCGCGTCGCTGATGTCGTCATTGCGGCACTCGGCGGGGCGCGGCCGGTGCCCGCCCAAGGACAGGGGACGATGAACAACCTCACCCTCGCCAACGATGACTTCACTTACTACGAGACGCTCGGCGGCGGCCAGGGCGCCTGCCCCGACGCCGATGGCCCAAGCGCGATCCACGTGGCGATGTCGAACACGCTCAACACCCCGGTCGAGGCGCTGGAGAGTGAGTTTCCCCTGCGCGTGCGCGAGCTCTCGCTGCGCCGAGGCAGCGGCGGCAGTGGCGAGCACCGAGGGGGCGACGGGGTGGTGCGCGAGATCGAAGCCCTGGCCCCGATGCGCTACTCGCTGATCAGCGAGCGCCGCCGGCAGGCGCCGCGTGGGCGGGACGGCGGCGAGGACGGCGCTTCCGGCCGCAACCTCCACAATGGCGAGCCGCTGCCGAGCAAGTGCGAAGGTGAGCTGGCCCCCGGAGACGTTCTCAGGATCGAAACACCCGGCGGCGGCGGCCACCGCGGTCAGTGACGTTCATCACAAATTTTGCAATCCGGGCGGGCTCGTCTAGAATGCGCGATCCGGGCGGGGCTTCTCACCATGGAATGGGGTCAGAGGCCCTCCCCTCCCAGTCCAAAGCTTTAAACCACCTTCTCCTAGGTTCGACTTCAAATGCCAATCGCTTTCAAGGAATGGGCCGTAACGGTCCGCGCCCTCGCCGAGGGCGAGCAGCTGCTGACCCTACGCAAGGGCGGGATCCGCGAGGAGAACAAGCACTTCGAGCTCGAGCACGAACGCTTCTTCCTCTACCCCACCTTCGATCACCAGCAGAACAACCTGGTGCGGGAGTCCCATCACCCTGAGCTCGGTCGCGCGCTCGAGGAGGGCGTCTGGCCCGACGAGGAACCGCCCGCCCGCGCTCTGCTTCAAGACGGCGGCATCTCGCAGCCGGAGCGGGTGCGACTGCGGGCCTGGGCCGAGGTCACCGACCACATCACGGTCACCGACCCGCGCATGGTCGACGGTCTCTCCCCTTATTACGTCTGGACTCCCGACTACGCGGAAAAGCGCCTCAACTGGAAGCGTCGCCACCCGCTACACGTACTGCTGCTGCGGGTCCACCGCATCCCCCGCCCAGTAACCGTGCGGGTCCGCGAGGAGTACCACGGCTGCCGCTCCTGGGTCGAGGTCGACCGCGAACTGCCCTTCGAGGGCACTCCGGTGATGGCCGACGAAGAGTTCGACCGCGCTCGCGCCGAGATTCTCGGAGTCTGCGGCGCCGCCGAGCCCGCCCTCGTCTAACGCGGCCTTGCCGGCGCATATCGGCGTCCTCGGTCGCTCGCGTGCGGAGCACGCTTCGCTTCCTGCGTCCTTGATCTGCTTGGCCAGGCCGCGTTAGTAGGGTCGCGTCATGCCTTGGGTCGAGACGGAATCGCTGAGCTTCACCGCCCGCCATGACAGCGGCGATGCTGCGTTTGCCGAGCGAACGCTGGACCGGATGGAGGAACTGCGGCTGCGTTTGGAGGATCGCTTCGAAGTGGTCCCAGGCGAGATCACCGTGGTCGTCCACACCAACCCGGTCTGGCTCTCGCTGGCGCACCCGTTTCTGCCGGCGGCGCGCTGGTCGGCGGCGCCGGCGGGCAGGCGCTACCTCGCCGGCTGGCCGATGGCGACCGAGCTGCACGTGCTCAACGACCCACATATGGAGCGGCGTGCCGGCGGTGAGGACTCGCGCGAGGCGCTGCGCGGCACGGCCGAGCGGCTCTACGCCCAGCTCGTCATCGCCGCCAACAACCGTGAGCTGCCGCCCTCGTGGACGCCGCGCCGCTTTGCCCGCTACCTACGCTGGGCCTGGCTGGTCGAAGGCGGCGCCCAATACTTCTCGCGCCAGGTCGGCTTCTACCGGCCGGCAGTGATCCGGCGCCTGCGTGAGAGCGCCCGGCCGTCATTTCCACCCTCCCGCCGCGACGCGGTAATCCTCGGCGGCACGATCTTCGACCTGCTGGAAATGGAACGCGGCTCCGAGGCCTGTGAGCGGCTCGCCCTGCACCTGCTGCCCGGCGGAGCCGTGCCGACGATCGAGGCCGCCTTCGACGCCCGCTTCCGCGAGGTCGAGGACGCCTGGCGGGGCTACCTGCGCGAAATCGCCCGGCCCAATGCCGGCTAGTTGTAGCTACAGCTAGTTCTCGCCGGGCGTGTTCTTGAGGACTTCCTGCGCCTGCTCGGCAGTGGCCTCGGCGACGAAGACCTGATGGGGGCCGGCGCCGAGGAAGTCGGGGTTGTCGAAGCCCGGGGCCCGCTTGAGCATGCTGGGAATGCCGTGCTCGCCAAGTAGGCCCTGGATCATCTCGGCCTCCATCTGAGTCTGGGCGTAAGCGACCTTGACCAGGCGGTCGCTACTCGACGACGAGCTCGGCATCGGCGATCGTCAGGTCTTTCAGCCAGAAGCCCTTGACCTCCGGCGCGTCTTCGTCCTGCAGCGAGACGATCAGGTAGATCGCGTCGGGCCAGTTGACCGCCTGGTTGACGTCGGTCTGCGACGGATAGGCGGCGCTCTTGGTGTGCGAGTGGTAGATCGCCAGCATCTCCCTGCCGTCGTCTTCGATCGCCTTCAGCGCGTTGTACTGACCCTGCGGGTCCATCTCGAAGCGCAGCGGGCTTGCCGCCGCGTTGACCACCGGGACCACCACGCTCGCCTCGCCGTCGATGCCACCGACCATTCCGCAGCACTCGTTGGGCAGGTCCTCGCGCGCGTGCGCGACCATCTCGTCGATCAGGGACTGGGCAATCCGCATCGTGCGGCGAGGCTAGCGAACGCTTCCTCTTCTCGCCCCAGCGGCAAGCTGAGCGAAGGCACGCCAAGCGGGCTTGGGACGGCCGGCCGAGTCAAACAGCCCCGCACCCTGGCAGAACACGCAGTGAGGGTCGGCGACCGCCATGTCCCGCCAGGCGTACCAATCGACGCCGGCGATGCGCCAACGATCGCGAGCACCGAGCAGCATTCGGTAGGCCCGGCGCAGGAACTTCGCTTGTCCCTCAACCCCCCAGTCGAAGGCGGTCGGCAGCGGACTGGATGAGGCCACGCCGAGCTCGCTGACCAGCAGCGGCTTGCGACCGTCTCCCGCGGCGGACATCACCTTCCTCGCCTTGCGGACCTGGTAGGCGACGCCACCCAGCCACGAGGAATACGGATGCACGGCAGCAACGTCGAAGCTGCTGCGCACCCCGGGAACCGCGTAGAGCTTGCGCAGGAAGGCCCAGGGCAGCATGCCGCCCTCGACCGGCGCCAGCCCGGCGGCGACGATCTCCGCCCCTCGGTCGACGCCGCGAATCGCTCGCGCCGAGATCCGCAGCATGCGGGCGTAGCCCGAAGGCGAGGGCCGCGGTCGCCAGAAGAGGAGGAAGTTGGGCTCGTTCCAGATCTGCCAGCTGCGGATCGGCATCGCCCTCACGGCACCGTCCCAGATCGTCCCCCCGGGCCCATAACGGCGCACCAGGGCAGCGAGGAAACCAGTCCAGCTCTTCTGTGCGCGGGGACCGAGCGGCGGCCGGGCCGGGTCCTTCGCCAGCCAAGCAGGGGTGCCGTAGACGAAGGGCAACACACGTACGCCGGCCTCGGCCGCCGCGGAAATGCTGGCGTCGAGGCCGGTGAAGTCGAGCTCGCCGGGCTGCCGCTCGACCTGCGACCAGGCAATTGGAATCCGCAGGGTCCCCACCACGCCCTGCATCCGGCCGAAATCGCCCGCCGTGAGCGCCCCCTGCGGTACGACGCCGATGAAGTCCCGCGGCACCGCCGACCGGGCCGCCGCTGCTGGCGGCCCGGCTTGCGATGACGCGAAAGTCGCGGCGACGAGTGCCGCAAGCGCGATCCGTCGCACGCGACGTGTCCCCTACTGGCTGAGGCGGTTGCGACCCGCTCCACCACGGAGCACGTCGCGTCCTTTGCCGCCGACCAGGCGATCGTCCCCGCGACCACCGCAGATCAGGTCGTTGCCGCCGCGACCGAAGACCCGATCGTCGCCGGCGAGCGACGCGATCACGTCACGGCCGCGCGTGCCGACCAGCTTCTCGCCATGGCGCGTTCCGACGATCGTCGCCCGATGTCCCTGGCAGCGCGAGCCGCTGGTGCCCCCGAGGAAGCGAATCAACAGCGCGGTGGGCGATTCGCAGGTGCGGATGCACTGGCCGCCTGAGGTCAGCGCAACGAGACTGCGCCCTTGCTGCAGGCCGATGGCGACCGCACGGTTGGCGCTCAGCGAGTCCAGGCGAATCATCGAGCCGCCGGCGAAGGTGGGATCGCGCCGGCCGCTCGAGCGCAGCCGCAGCAGGGCGAACCTCCTCGCTCCGAAGCCGGGCCCGCGATCGGTTCCCAGCGGAGCACTGCCGGCGATCAGCAGCCTGCCCGCACGATCGACCTCGGCACCGCTGACGTCGAGGAAAGTGTGCCTCAGGTAGGCGATGCCACGGCGGCCGAATTTCGAGTCGAGGGTGCCACCCGCTCGCAGCTTCATGACGAACGCATCGCCCTTGTCGTTGCGGCCCGAGCCGACCACGTAGATGCCGCCTTTCGGCAACACGATCAGGGCACCGACGCCGGTTCGATCAGAGACGTCGTCGATGAAGCTCTCCCCCTGGCGACCGAAGCTGTTGTCGAAGGCGCCGGTCTCATCGATTCGGGCCAGGTGAACGGCACGGCCGATCGGGCAGCAGCGCGGCCCGGCGATGGTCGTCTTGGTGCCGCTCAAGGCCATGCCCCCGAGGCCGGAGCCGAGGCTGGTGATCAGCGGGCTGCCGCCCCGAAAGCTCGGGTCCGGGCTGCCCTCTGTGGTGTAACGGGCGATCAGCACTGCGTCTCCGCCATAGCCCGACTGGGGCTCGGCACCGACGACGATGCGACCGTCCGCCTGGATCGCGAGGCGAACACGGTCTACCGGCGCGCTCAGGTGGATCTTGGCCACGCCGCCTTTGCCGAAGCTGGTGTCGGGATTTCCGTCGGTGTTGAGCCGGGTTAGGACGAGGTCGCCTTCGTCGGTCGAGCCGACGACGACGCGCCCGTCCGGAGCCACCGCCAGCGATCCGTTGCGGCTGGGGTGAAACGCGTCGGCCGAGCTGAAGACAGCGCGCGCCCCCGCGAACCCGAACGTGCTGTCGAGCAGGCCGCCCGGGGTGTAGCGGCTGACCAGCAGTTCGCCGGCGCAGGGCGTGACCGAGCAGCGCTGCGCTGAGCGCAGGACGTAGATCTCGCCGCCGGGAGCCACGGCCATGTCGGTCGGAGAGACGTAGACGCCTTTCTCGCTCTGGACCCGGGCAACGCCTTCCTGCCCGAAGGTGCGATCGATGTCCGCCGGCGCAGCGCCAGCGGCGCTCACCACGCTCGCGAAAAGGCAGCTGCACAGCAAGAACATCCGGACGATTCGTGACATCAGAACATCTCCCCCCTGCTCTAGTTCGATTGACCAAACTCTCTTGGCCGCTCAAACACGACGAGCGAGGTGAGTTGCGGTCCGCTAGCTGAAGGGAGCTACCACCAAACCGTGGAATCGAGGTTTTCGATCTCCTCGATCGGCTTGGTGTAGACGCCGGAGGAGAGGTACTTCCAGCCGTCGTCGGGGATCAGGAAGACGACGTTGCCGCCGTCGAGCTCGCCGGCGATGCGGGCGGCGATGCGGGCGATCGCGCCGGAGGAGACGCCGGCGAAGACGCCCTCCTCCTCGAGCAGCTTGCGGGTCCAGACGATCGCGTCGCGGTTGGAGACCATGATCTTGCGATCGAGCAGGGTGATGTCGATGATCGCCGGGATGAAGCCGTCGTCGAGCGAGCGCAGGCCGTCGACCAGCTCGCCCTGCATCGGCTCGGCGGCGACGATGAGAGTGTCGGGGTTCTCCTCCTTGAGGCGGCGGCCGTTGCCCATCAGGGTGCCGCCGGTGCCGAGGCCGCCGACGAAGGCCGTTACCTCGTCGAGCTCCTCGAGGATCTCGACCGCAGTGCCGTAGTAGTGAGCGTTGGGATTGGCCTCGTTGCCGTACTGGTAAGGCATGTAGTACTGGGGGTCCTGGGACATCTCCAGCGCTACCTCGACCGCCCCGTTGGAGCCCTTGGGGCCCTCGGAGTAAACGATCTCCGCTCCGTACATCGAGAGCAGCTGGGCGCGCTCGGCGGTGACGTTGTCGGGCATCACCACCTTCAGCTTGTAGCCCTTGCGGCGACAGATCATCGCCAGGGCAATGCCGGTGTTGCCCGAGGTCGGCTCGAGGATCGTCTGGCCGGGCAGGATCAGCCCCTCCGCCTCGGCCGCCTCGATCATCGACTTAGCGACTCGGTCCTTGACCGAGCCAGTCGGGTTATGCCCCTCGAGCTTGGCGTAGATGCGAACGTCGGGGTTGGGCGAGAGGCGAGGAAGCTCGACCAACGGCGTATTGCCGATCGACTCGACGATGTTGCCGAAGCGTCCTCCACACGGCCGATTTAGGAGCTCTCCCGCCACTTCAAAAAGTATAGCCAGGGTTGCCGAGCCCGCTGGAGATCAAGCATGTCAAGGACGCAGGGAGCGCCGCGTGCTCTGCAGGTGAGCGACCGAGGCCGCCGGGGCAGGCGCCGATTCCGGCGGGCTCGGTTCAGCCGCCGGCCATGGCGGGGAGAATCACAACCGTGTCGCCGTCTTTGACCGCGGTGCCGAGGCCGTCCAGCACCCGCACGTCCTCGTCGTTGAGGTAGACGTTGACGTAGCGGTTGAGATCGCCGTCCTCGCCGAAGAGCTGCTCCTGGGTGCCCGGGTGCTCAGCAGTGAGAGCGCGCAGAACCTCGCCGACGTCGGAGCCAGCGGCCTCGACCTCGGCTGCCCCGCCGGTGTGGGCACGCAGAACGGGAGGTATACGGACGGTCGCCATCAGCCGCGGAATCCTATCTAGGCCGCGCAGGCCAAGCAGCTCGGGGGACGCAGGGAGCGTGGCGTGCTTCGCACGCGAGCGACCGAGGACCCCGAGATGCGCCGGCCTGCGCGGCCTAGCGGTCGCCGCCGGCGCCGACGCAAAAGGCGTCGTAATCAGGGAACTTGCCCATCTCCGACTCCGGGACCTGCTCGGCTTGCTCACCGCAGATCGGGCACTCGGGATCGCGGCGGACCTTCAGCTCGGTGAAGCGGGTCCCCAACGCGTCGTAGAGCAATAGGCGCCCGATCAGCGGTTCGCCTTTGCCGAGGATCAGCTTGATCACCTCGTTGGCCTGCAGGGTTCCCATCGTCCCCGCCATCACCCCAAGCACCCCGTTGGCCGAGCAGCTCGGCGCCAGCTCGGCCGGCGGCGGAGTCGGGTAGAGGCAGCGGTAGCAAGGGCCCTCATAGGGGGCGAAGGTCGAGATCTGGCCGTCGAAGCCGAGGATCGAGGCCGAGACGACCGGCTTGCGGAGCCGCACCGAGGCGTCGTTCAGCAGGTAACGGGTGGGGAAGTTGTCGGCACCGTCGACGATGATGTCGTAGTCGGAGATCACGTCGAGGATGTTGCTCGCGTCGAGCCGGCCGTTGTGCTCGACGACCTTGACGTCGGGGTTCAACCCTTCGATGAAGATGCGGGCCGAGGCGGTCTTCGCCATCCCGATCCGCTCGGTGTTGTGGATCACCTGCCGCTGCAGGTTGGAGGCATCGACCACGTCATCGTCGACGAGACCGATCGTGCCGATCCCGGCCGCGGCCAGGTAGAGCGCGGTCGGCGCGCCGAGCCCGCCGGCACCGAGCAGCAGCACCTTGGCGTTGAGCATCTTCAGCTGACCGTCGACCCCGACCTCGGGCAGCAGCGTGTGGCGCGAGTAGCGGTCGCGCTGCTCGGCGGTCATCCCCTCGGCGGCGAGGACGGGAAGCCCCTGCTCCTGCCAGGCGAGGATGCCGCCGGCCATCGAGGCGACGTCGGTGTAGCCCAGCGCTTCGAGCTGCTCGGCCGCCTTGTAGGAGCGGTTGCCGCTGCGGCAATAGAGGATCGTGCGGGCGGACTTGTCGGGCGCGGCGGTGGCGATTTCGTCGGCGAGCAGACCCGGCGGGACCAGCTTGCCCCCGTCCAGATGGGCCTCCTGGTACTCGTGGGGCTCGCGCGTGTCGATCAGGACAACGTCGCCGCCCTCGATCTCCTGCTGCGCCTCGAACGGCTCGATCTCCTCCACCGGGGCCTTGACCTGCGTATCCGCACCGTTAGCCACTGAAAATCTCCTAAATCCGGATCGGCTTTTACTTCAAAAAGTATAGCGAGCGGCTCAAGCCGCGATTCGTCTGCTCTTCGCCGGCCCCAAGTAAGGAATCAGCAGGCATTCGACCAGGGCCGCCTCGATCTCGGGCAGCTGCTCGGCCCGGCCCGCTTCGACGTGCCTAGCCACTACCGAGAGCGCGCCGCCCAGCAGCAGCTGCTCGAGGTCGGCCGGCAGGTCGGGCCGCTCCCGACGACCAACCCGCAGGATATCGGCCAGGCGAGCGAGGCTGGCCTGCTGGCGCCGACGCGCGGCGGGACCCGCCTGCAGCGCCTCGATCGCGATCAGGCGAGCGAGCGGCGGGTTGGCGGCGAGCAGGCGCAGCGTCTCGCCCACCCCGACGCGAACCCGGTCGGGCCATTGCTCGCCGCCCACCGTTGCCTCGACGCGGTCGCACAGCCACCGGCTGGCCAAGTCGTAGGTCTCGAGGAAGCATTCCTCCTTGCCCGCGAACTGCCCGTAGAAGGCGGCGCGCGAAATCCCGGCCTCCTTGGTGATGTGCCCGATCGTGGTCTCGGCGTAGCCACGCTCGGCGAGCGTCCGCAGCATGGCGGAGACCATGCGCAAGCGCTGGTTGCGAGCTACGAAGGACCGGGGAAGTCCGTGCCTGCCAGCCGGCAGCTGACCCAGGGCGAGCTCGGCGGGAAGCTCCGCCAGCCGCGCCGGATCAAAGCGCGGCGGCTCGTCGCTCATCCGCGCTGCGAAGCGCTGCCAGCGATGGAGCGAGCAGGTACCACAACAGCGAGTCGTGCAGCTCGGGAAGCCGCTCCGCTTCTCCCGCGAGGATCCGGCCCGAGAGATGGGACGCCAGGCCGCCGGCGAGCATTCGCGCGGTCTCCTCAGAAACCCCCTCCTCTCCCCCCTCGCCAGACGGTGGCTGCAGCGCCTCCGCCAAGCGCTCCAGTGAGCGCTCGTGCTCGAGTCGTGCCGGGCGCGCCGCGGCGAGCGACTCGACGAAGAGCAGGTGCGCCAGGGGCGGGTTGGCCGCGAGGAAGGCAAGCCCCGCGCGCAGGCCGGTCGAGAGCTGGTTGGCCCAGCCGCGCTCGCTTGGCGCGGTCTCTACCACCGCCGCGGCAAGGCGCTCGACGCCGTCCTCGTAGGCGGCGTCGAAGCAGAGCTCCTTGCTCTCGAAGCGCTCATAGAAAGTCGCCCGCGAGACCCCCGCGAGTTCGACGATGTCGGTGACCTTGGTGTCCTCGTAGCCGTGGTACGCCAAAGCGGTAGCGAAGCCGTCGAAAATGCGAGCCCGCTGGTTGGCGATCACCTCTGCCCGCGACAACCCCGAGCGCGGCGGGATCTTCTCGACCTTCGGCGCCGAGGCGCCCGGCCGTCGCCGCGAGCCTCGCGACTGTCGGCTCGAACCACTGGTCTCTTGCTCAAAGGGCATACCGGCTCAGTTCTCAAGCGAATCCAAGCCAAAATACAAACACGTCAGTTCGTGTTTGTCAAGATACGCACGTGGTTTTTTTATATCTACTGCACCAACGCCGTAAAGCTCACCGACCCCGCCACGTCCCCCGCCCGAAAGAGCTCTCTGCCTTCGTTGAAGGCGTCGTTGAGGGTCTTGGCCGCGCCGGCATCGAGAACAAGCGTGCCGCTCGTGAGCGATACCGAGCGGGCCTTTGGATCAGAGGCGATGCTTCCCCCTGTGAGCCCGAAGACCCCGACCCTCCCGATCTTGCCGGGGAAGGCGGGGGTGGGCTCGACGTCCACCTCTGCGGTGTCGAGCTTGGCTCCCAGGTCGAGCCACAGTTCTGCCCAGAAGACCTGGCCGCCTCCGAGCTGCAGCAGTTCCACCGCTCCCCCGCTTCGCAGGGTTCCTTCGGTTCCCGTTGGGGCCACCTGTCCACCGGCGCTGATCGGGAAGGTGTAGGTCGCACCGACGTGTTCGGCGGGGAAGATCGGGTTGAGCGAGACGAAGCGCGATTCGAGCTTGGCCAGGAAGCCTGAGTCGAAGTTGAGGGTCGTGCGGCCTGACTCGAGCACCGTTGCCACCTTGGGCTGCGGGGTGCTTGTCAGGGTGCCCAGGGTCTGAGCGGCCTGGAAGGGCTCTTTGGGCCGCAGCTTCTTGTTGAGCCGGGTGGCGACCTTGGCGGTCAGCTTCAGCGGCTTGGCCGTGAAGGTGGCGCCGAAGCCACTTCGCTTTGAGGAGAGCTTTGCCGCGCTTGCGATCTTCAGCTGGGAGCCGCCGACCTTGGCGACGAGGGGGGAGTGCTTGGCCTTGACCGTTATGTCTCGCAGCGGGACCTGGGCCTTTGGGCCTTTGAAGATCAGGGTGCCCTCCTGGTCGATCTCGCCCTTGCCGATCGTTGCGTCGAAGCTGCCGCCGATCACCGGCAGGGTGAAGGTGGATCCCTTGCGCTTTGCTCCTTGTTTGGCGCTGAGCTCGATCTGGTTTTCCTTCAGGTAGGAGAGGAAGCCCTTGTCCAATGCGAGCTTGGTGGTACCCGAGCCGAGCGGATCGAAGGCCGCCTTTGCGCTTGGGGCAGCCATGCAGGCAAGGAGGCAGACCAGGGGCAGTGCTCGTCTCATCTCAGTCCTCTCATTCGGAGACCCCGCAGGTCTTGTTGATGGTCGCCCCCATCGGCTTGCGACCGGCGAAGGAGAATTCGGCGTAGGCGAGGGGGAAGGAGGTACGCTCGGTCTTGCCCGGGGCGGGGCAGGCGGCGTTGAAGTAGGAAAGCTGGCGGCCCTTGTAGGGGTATTTGCGGCGCAGGGTGAGCTTGATGCGGTCCAGGTAGCCCCAGCTACCAAGCGCCTCGGGAAGCGATGCGCGCAGCTCGGTGCCGTAGGGGCCCTTGGCGATGTGGCGGATCGCGAAGGGGATGACGAATGAGGAGTTGAAGGGGTGGGAGGTGAAGATGTGGGCCAAGATCACCGGCTTTCCCTTTTCTCTGCCGTTGAAGATCAAAAGGCGGCCCTGGGTTCGGTAGGCGCCTTGGTCGGGGAGGACGATGTTTGCCCAAAACTGACCGGAGCCGATCACCGCATCTGCGCAGTTGGCAAGCGCTCGTTCGGTTGAAGCGGGCTGTATTTCTGGGATCTCACAGACCGGCAGGCCCTTTGACTGCAGCAGGCCGTGGCGGTTTACCTGCACCCGCAGTTCCTGCAGCTGCGGGGGAATGCCGCCCTTGGCGTTTTGCAGGTGCCCGGCGATGAAGACGGCGATCGGGGCCGGGGTCTT